>Ga0126313_10000001_pt1 | contig 377782 bp, 378 predicted proteins | sample Plot105A_FD_89954 | JGI IMG/M metagenome (GOLD analysis project Ga0126313, IMG submission 89954) | Serpentine soil microbial communities from UC McLaughlin Reserve, CA, USA - Plot105A | ecosystem: Environmental > Terrestrial > Soil > Grasslands | place: USA: UC McLaughlin Reserve, Lake...
GCCGGCGTCGTGCATGATCGTGCGCACGTCGGCGAAGTCGAGGTTGATCAGGCCGGGGATCGTGATCAGGTCGGTGATGCCCTGGACGCCCTGGCGCAGCACGTTGTCGGCCTCGCGGAACGCCTCGAGGATGCTCGTGCGACGCTCGACGACCGCGAGCAGCTTCTCGTTGGGGATGACGATCAGCGTGTCGACCTGCTCGCGGAGGCGGTCGATGCCGTCGTCGGCCTGGCGCTTGCGCTGCGTGCCCTCGAAGCCGAACGGGCGGGTGACGACGCCGACGGTAAGCGCGCCGATCTCCTGCTTGGCGACCTCGGCGATCACGGGGGCCGCACCGGTGCCGGTGCCGCCGCCCTCGCCAGCGGTGACGAAGACCATGTCAGCGCCCTTGAGCGCCTCCTTGAGCTCGTCGCGGCTCTCGTTGGCGGCGCCGTAGCCGACCTCCGGCTCCGCGCCGGCGCCGAGGCCCCGCGTGAGCTGATCGCCGATCTGGAGCTTGAAGTCGGCGTCGCACATCTGCAAAGCCTGCGCGTCTGTGTTGACGGCGATGAACTCGACGCCCTTGAGGCCGGCGTCGACCATGCGGTTGACGGCGTTCGTCCCGCCGCCTCCGACTCCGACGACCTTGATTACGGCCAAGTAGCTGCCTGTGTCCATCGCTTGAATCCTTCGCCTCGTGTGCTCGGGTTCGTGTCTCGTGAATCCCTATCGGACGGTGCCGTCCGAAGGTGAAGCGATCATCGAGGGTTTGCAAGGACCGCCCGGAACCGCCGCAAACGGGCACTGTAGGGGCAAATCCGAACGAATGTCAATTTCGCGTGCAAGCGATCCTGCAGCCTAACCCTATAGCGAGGGTCGAGACTTGTGCGAAGTCTCGAGTACGGGTCGAGGCTATGGAGTGAGTCCTCCAGTGCCCTCCGGAGGGGTCGGCTCGACCGGCGTCACAGGCTCCGGAGCCGGCGTCGTCGGCTCGGGCGTCGGCGCCACCGCAGACGGGTCGGCGGGCGTCTCAGCAGGAGCGGCGACTGTCGGATCGGGCGCCGGAATCACGGGCTCGGTGGTGGTGTCGCCAACCGGGCCGACAGGGGCCACGGTCTCGACTGAGAGTCCCCCGGCTACCGGACGCTCAGGGAGCCGTACGTCGACGTAGGTCGCCCCCGCCGAGTCCTCGTCGGCGAGCACGCGGACGGCGGCCGCCCACTTCTCGGCGGCGCCCGCGGGAGGGCCGAAGACGATCTCCGGACCGTCCTCGACCTGCGCCACGACGCCCCGCGTGCCACCCTCGCGGCCGATGCTCTCGAGCCGCCGGGCGATCTCGGGGGGAGCGGCGCCGGCGACCGCCGCGGCGGCCCGTGCTGCGCCCTGAGGCAGCTCGCGCTGCGGCGTCGGACCTGACAGCTCGATCGTCGGCAGGTCGCCGTGGACCGGCAGTCCGGTGAGGATCGTCCCGTCGCCGGCGACGGGCACGCTCGCGCCATCGGTCTCGAGCATCGCCGCGGCACGGTGCTCGATCACGTGAATGGTCAAGCCGTGAGGGAAGTCGCGCTCGAGCTCGATCGCCTGGACGATCGGGAAGACGGCGGCGGTCTCCTCGAGTCGCTCCCTATCGAGATGCAATGTGGTCATCGTGCGGGCGGTCGACGTGAGGGCGGCGCGGACCCGCTCGCCGTCGCGGCTGGTCACCCCCGTGACCTCGACGCGATCGACCTCGACGAGCGACGAGTCGCGCAGCCAGAGCATGTAGAGCGCGGTCAGCAGCAAGGCCAACGCTCCGGCTATGGCTGCCCATCGGCGCAGCTGAGGGCTCAACGTGAACGCACCGCGCAGCTGGCCCACCGAGATCGCCGGCCGCTTGAGCGTTGCGGTGGGCGACCTCATGCGTCCTCGTACAGGGCCGAGGCGTCTACGTCGCCGAGCAGCTGGACCTCGGGCTCGAGCGAGATGCCGAACTTGTCGCGGACGCGGCGACGGCCCTCTGCCATCAGCGCGATCACGTCGGCGGTCGTCGCCTCGCCGCCGTTGTCGACGAAGTTGGCGTGCTTCTCGGAGAAGCGCGCGCCGCCTACCCGGAGGCCCCGACAGCCGGCGGCGTCGAGGAGCACGCCGGCGCTGCGGCCCTGCGCGCGCGGGTCGTCCGGGTTCTTGAAGGTCGAGCCGAACGTCTTGATCCCCGACGGCTGAGCCTCCTTGCGGCGCTTGCGCATGTCGGCGAGCGTCGCCTTCACGTCCTCGGGATCGGCCGGGCCGAGCGCGAACGAGGCCCGGGCGACTATCTCGCGCGGGCCGAGGTTGGAGCGGCGGTAGGCGAAGCCGAGGTCGCCGGGCACGCGGCGGTCGGTCCCCGCCGGCGTCGCGACGTCTACCCACTCGAGCACGCGCGAGAGGTCGCCGCCGTACGCGTTCGCGTTCATGCGAACCGCCCCGCCGACGGTGCCCGGGATGTTGACGCCGAACTCGAGCCCGGAAAGGCCCTCCTGCGCCGCGCGCGCCGCCGCCTTGGGCAGCCGGGCTCCGCCGCCGCAGAGCAGGCGGTCGCCGTCGCGCTCGATCCGCGCGAGATCTCCGTCGAGCTTGATGACCAGTCCTCGAAATCCATCGTCCGCTACCAGCAGGTTCGAGCCCGAGCCGATCACTCCTACGTCGATTCGCTCGGCATCTGCCCAGGCCAGCAGCTCGGCAAGCCGCGTGTCGTCGCCGGGACGGGCGAACCAGTCCGCGGGTCCGCCGGTGCGGACGGTCGTAAGGCGCGCCAGCGGGCGGTCGCGCTCGACTCCTCCGGGCACGCTCACGGCGCCTCCGCCAGCCGGGTCGCGAGCTTGTCGACGTCTCCTGCGCCCAAGGTCAGGAGCACGTCGCCTTCACCCAGTCGGTCGGCCAGCATCCGCGCAGCGTCGTCCATCGACGGCAGCCACCAGACGGGCTTGCCACCCCCGGCGTCGGCCGCGGCCTCGGCGATCAGCAGCCCGCTCACGCCGGGGAAGTCCTCGGCCCGCTCGCGCGCCGGATAGACGTCGATCACAACCGCGACGTCGGCGATCGCGAGCGCCTTGCCGAACTCCCAGGCCAGCTCCTGGGTGCGCGAGTAGAGGTGGGGCTGGAAGCAGGCGACGATCCTCTGGGCGTCGAGCGTCCGGGCGGCCTCGAGCGTGGCGCGGACCTCGGTCGGGTGGTGGGCGTAGTCGTCGAAGACCTGTGCGCCGCCCGCGGTCCGTCCGCGGTCCTCGAAGCGACGTCCCGTCCCGCCGAAGCCGGCGATCGCCGCGGCCGCCTCGGCGAGCGGGACGCCGGCCGCCCGGCAGGCGGCCAGGGCCGCGAGGCTGTTGAGGACGTTGTGCCGCCCCGGCACGTTGAGCTCGACCGCGACCCCCTCGACGGTGAAGCGCGCGCCGAGCGGACGCAGCTCGACGTCCTCGGCGCGCAGGTCTCCCCCGTCGATCCCGTAGTGAAGCGCCTCGCCAGTGCCTCCGAGCTCGACGTCGTCGCCGAGGATGCGGAGGCCGGCCCGCGCCACGAACTCCTCGAAGGTCGCGCGCAGATCCGACAGCGAGCCGTAGGTCGCGTGGTGGTCGAGCTCTACGTTGGTGACGACTGCCACGTCTCGCGCAAGATGGAGGAACGAGCGGTCGGACTCGTCGGCCTCGACGACCATCCACTCGCCCCCTCCCCAGGCGGCGTTCGTCCCGGCCGAGCGCAGCTCGCCGCCGATCGCGAAGGCAGGGTCGCGACCGGTGGCCCGCAGGACGTGGGCGACCATGCCGCAGGTCGTCGTCTTGCCGTGCGTGCCGGCGATCGCGATGCTGCGCTTGAGACGCGTGAGCTCGCCGAGCAGCTCTCCGCGATGCAGGATCCGAGCGCCGGCCGAACGGGCGGCGGCCAGCTCCGGGTTCGTCTCGGGGATCGCCGTCGAGACGACCACCTCCGCCCCTGCCGGGAGGTTCGCGGCGTCGTGGCCGATCGACGGCTCGATGCCACTCTCGCGCAGCCGCGCGCTGTAGGACGACTCGGCTTGGTCGGAGCCCGTCACCTCGGCGCCGAGCGACTTCGCGATCAGCGCGAGCCCGCTCATCCCGGCGCCGCCGATACCGACGAAGTGCAGCCGGCGGCCGGCGAGCGCGCTCACGCCGCGGTGCCTCCCCCGAGCGCGATCACCGCGTCGGCGATCCGCCGCGCGGCATCTGGCCGCGCGAACCCGCGCGCGGCGTTGGCCATCGCAGTCCGGCGGCCGGGATCGCTCAGCAGCGCACCGACCTCGCGTGCGAGCCGCGGGCCGTCGAGCTCGTCGTCTGGGACGACGACCGCCGCGCCGGCCAACTCGAGGTGGCGGGCGTTGAGCGTCTGATGGTCGGCCGTGGCGTGCGGGTAGGGAACGAGGATCGACGGCACCCCAGCCGCGGCAAGCTCGAACACTGCGCCGCCCGCCCGGCCGACCGCGAGATCGGCCGCCGCAAGCGCGTCGGCGAAGCGGTCGATGTACGGGTGCAGGTGGTAGCGCGGCGGCGCGCCGAGATCGTCGAGCCGCGCGGCGAGCGCGGCATGGTCGCGTACGCCGCAGGCGTGGAGCACGTCGCATGGCGGAGCAGCGCCGAATGCATCCAACGCGGCCTCGTTGACCGTACGCGCGCCGAGCGACCCTCCGAACACCAGCAGGCAGGTCCCGTCGGGCGGGATACCGAACCGCTCCCGGGCGGCGGCGCGGTCGGCGGAGAGCGTCGCCGCCGGGATCGGGCGCCCGACGACCTCGTAGCGCCAACCTTCCCGCCCGTCGAGCGGGAACGCGAGGAAGACGCGCTCGGCCAGCGGCGCCAGCAGCCGGTTCGCTATCCCCAGATGGCTGTCTGCCTCAGTCAGCACGAGCGGCTTGCGCAGCGATCGTGCCGCGAGTCCGACGGGGCCGGCCACATATCCGCCCCCTCCGAGCACGACATCGGCGCGGATCTCCTTCAGCAGCTTCCGCGCCCGGCCCGTCGCCGTCAGCGCAAGACCGACGGCACGCGCCGCTCTGACCGGGTTGCGGCGGTCGATGCCAGCTACGCGCAACGGGTGTAGCGGATAGCCGGCCGCCGGCACCAGCTCGGCCTCGGCGCGCTCGCCGCCGATGAACTCGACCGTGACGCCGTCAGCCCGCAGTGCGTCGGCGATTGCCAGCGCCGGCACGACGTGCCCCGCTGTCCCGCCGGCCGCTATTGCGACCTTCATGCGTGAGTCCTCCGTCGATCCCACGCAGGCGCGGCTTGGCCGCCCTGGCCGGCATGCCGCCGGTCGCGGCGACGTTGAGCAGCAGCCCCATCCCGGCGAGCAGCACGATCAGGTTCGTCGAGCCATAGGAGATGAACGGCAACGGCACTCCGGTCAGCGGCGCCATGCCGAGCACCGCGAAGAAGTTGAGCGTCGCCTGGCAGAGGATCAGCGAGGTGATGCCGGCCGCGAGCAGGGTCGAATAGCGGTCGCGCGCCGCCTTCGCGGTGCGCAGTCCCGCGTAGCCGATCATCCCGTAGAGGCAGGCCACGCCGACGATCCCGACGACGCCGAGCTCCTCGCCGATCACCGCCAGGATCATGTCCGTGTGGGCCTCGGGCAGGTAGAAGATCTTCTGCACCGACTCGCCGAGGCCGACGCCGAACAGGCCGCCCGATCCGATCGCCGTCAGCCCCTGGACTGCCTGGAAGCCTGTGTCCCCCGCGTCGGCGAACGGGTTGAGGAACGACGTCATGCGCTCCATCCGGTACGGCTCGACGATCGCCAGCAGGAAGGCCGTTCCCGCCAGCCCGCCGACGAGCGTGCCGATCAGTCGCACCGGCGTCCCGGCCACCACGAGCAACGCGCCGATCGCGAAGCAGATGACCATCGCCGTGCCCATGTCGGGCTGCTTGAGCAGCAACGCGCAGGCGACGCCGACGACGATCAGCAGCGGCTTGGCGATTCCCCCGAGCGTCTCGACCGCCCTCGGCCGCGTCGAGAGCACCTGGGCGGCGTAGAGCACGAGCGAGACCTTCAAGAGCTCGGACGGCTGGAACTGCAGCGGCCCTGCGCCGAGCCAGCGCGTCGCGCCGTTGACGGTGATGCCGACGCCCGGAAGCATCACCGCAATCGTCAGGAGGAAAGAGCCGCCGAGCAGCAGCGGTGTCGCGTCGCGGATCAGCCGCAGACCGTTGCGCGAGACGAAGTACATGACGCCGAGTCCGACGAAGCCGAACATCAGGTACTTCTTGAGGTACATCGACGGGTCGCCGACGTCGAGGAGCGACTCGGCCGAGCTGGCGGAGTAGACCATCAACGCCCCGGTCGCCAGGGTGCAAAGCGTGGCCGTGTAGAGGATCGAGTACTCGATCGGCCGCTTCGCGCGTGGGCGTGATGCCATCAGGCACTCGTTCGGGAGGGCAAGCCATTCTCCTCCGCCTCAGGCAATGGACTGCTGGTAGAGCGTGAACCCGATCGCGCTGCAGATCGCGGCGACGATCCAGAAGCGCAGGATGATCTTCGTCTCGGACCACGCGAGCATCTCGAAGTGGTGGTGGATCGGGGCCATCAGGAAGACGCGGCGGCGGAAGCGCTGGAAGGCGAAGACCTGGATCAGGACCGACAGCGCCTCGAGCACGAAGATGCCGCCGATGATCAGCAGCAGCACCTCGGTCTGGGTCATCACGGCGAGCGCGGCGATCGCGCCGCCCAAGCCGAGCGAGCCGGTGTCCCCCATGAACACCGCAGCCGGGAACGAGTTGAACCAGAGGAAGCCGACGCAGGCGCCGACCAGACAGGCGCAGAGCAGCGCGAGGTCCTGCTGAGCGGCGCCGTTGGTGATGAACGTCATCGCGGTGAACGAGAGCAGGACGATCGCGCTGCAACCGGCAGCGAGGCCGTCGAGTCCGTCGGTGAGGTTGACGGCGTTGGTCGTCCCCAGCAGCACGAGCAGGATCAGGACGGGATAGAGGTAGCCGAGGTCGACGGTCGCGTCGACGATCCGCAGCCGCAGCACGTCGTTGAGCTCTACGTACTCGGTCGCGGCGAGCCAGAGGCCGATCGCGATCAGCGCCTGAACCGCCAGCTTGACCTTGCCGCTGACGCCCAGCGAGCGGCGCTTCTGGATCTTGATCCAGTCGTCGGCGAAGCCGAGCGCGGCCGTGGCGAGCGCTACCGCGAGCACGACGAGGCTGATCGCCCGGTAGTCGCTGAGGATCAGGAACGGGACGGTGACCCCGACGAAGATGATGATCCCGCCCATCGTCGGGGTGCCGGCCTTGCTGTGGTGGCCGGCGGGTCCGTCCTCGCGGATGTGCTGGCCGAACTCCTTGTTGCGCAGCGCCTCGATGAACTTCGGCCCGAGGAAGATGCAGATCAGCAGGGAGGCCATCCCCCCGATCAGGATCTCGCCCATCTAGGCGAGCACCCGCTCGAGGCCCGCCGAGCGCGAGCCCTTGACGAGCACGCGGTCGCCGGGCAGCGCGAGGTCGGCGAGCAGCGCGCCGGCCTCCTCGGGCGTGGGTACGGCGTAGGTCTCGCCGTCGAAGGTCGCGCCGTAGGGCAGCGCCTCCTGCCCGACCGTGATCAGCATGTCGATGCCGAGCGCGGCGGCCTCCTCGCCGATCTCGTGGTGGAAGCTCTCGGAGTCGGGCCCGAGCTCGGCCATCGTGCCCAGCACGGCGATCCGCCGCTCCGCGGGCGTCTCGCTGAGGTGCTTGAGAGCCGCCCGCATCGACATCGGATTGGCGTTGTAGCAGTCGTTGACGACGGTGACGCCGCCTGGGATCTCGACGACCTCGCCACGCAGTGCGCTGAACTGGACGTCCACCCGCCCGACCGGCTTGACGCCGATCGCGGTCGCGGCGGCCACGGCGGCGAGCGTGTTGATCAGGTTGTGCGGCTCGTCGTAGGGCAGGTCGAGCACGACCGACTCCTCGCGCGCCTCGATCTCGGCCGTCCCTCCGCGGCCGCCTACGCGCGCGTCGAAGGAGAGCAGCATCACCTGACCGCCGGGGCCGAACGTGATCGTGTCGATGTCGTCGCGAAGGTGTTGCTCTAGCAGCGGCTCGCGCGCGGGCACGACACACGTAGCGTGCGGGCCGAGGTCGCGGATCAGCTCAGCCTTGGCGGCTGCCACGCGCTCGACCGTGCCGAGCAGCTCGAGGTGGACCGGCCCGACGTTGACGACCACGCCGACGTTCGGCTCGGCGATCGCGACCAGCTCGGCGATCTGGCCCTCGCCGCGCATCGCCATCTCGAGCACGAGCGCCTGGGTGCCAGGCGGCGCCTCGAGGATCGTCAGCGGCAGACCGATCTCCGTGTTGAGGTTCTGGTGGGTGGCGCGGGTCTCGAGGTGCGGAGCGAGCACCGCGGCGAGGATGTCCTTGGTCGACGTCTTGCCGGTCGAGCCGGTGACGCCGATCACCTTGGCGCCGAGCTCGCGGCGCCAGGCACGGGCCAACGACCCGAGCGCAGCGAGTGGATCGTCGGCGGCGATCACCGCAAAGCCATCCGGAACCGCTAGCGTCGCCTCGTCGATGTGCTCGGGAGCGACGAGGACTCCCCAGGCGCCGTTCGCGAGCGCCTCGTCGGCATGGGCCCCGCCGTCGACGCGCTCGCCCTTCAGGCCGACGAAGAGATCGCCGGGCCCGCACTCGCGCGTGTCGATCGTCGCCCGCAGCGGTCCGGGAGTCGCCGGGCCGCCCGCGACCAGCCGGCCCCCGGCGGCTTTCGCCACCCATTCGGCGGTGAGCTCTCTCATGCGCCCTCCTTCCCCGCCAGCTCGCGCAGCGCCGCGCGCGCCACCTCGCGGTCGTCGAACGGCTCCTTGCGCCCGCCCTCGAGCTCCTGGCCCTGCTCGTGGCCCTTGCCCGCGATGACGATCACGTCTCCGGCCGCCGCTGTTCCGACCGCCAGCGCGATCGCCGCCCGACGGTCTGGCTCGCGCTCGACGTCCGGTCCCGTCCCCTCGATCACCTGCTCGATGATCGCCTCCGGGTCCTCCGAGCGGGGGTTGTCGGACGTGACGATGACGCGGTCGGCACGGCTGGCCGCGGCCTCGCCCATCAGCGGCCGCTTGGCGCGGTCGCGGTCCCCGCCGGCGCCGAATACGACGTGCAACCGGCCCTCGGTCAGCTCGCGCGCCGCGCGCAGGACGTTGTCGAGCGAGTCGGGCGTGTGGGCGAAGTCGACGAACACGCCGAACGGCTGCCCCTCCTCGATCGGCTCGAGCCTCCCAGGCACGCGACCGGCCTCGGCTAGCGCAGTGCGGCAGGTCTCGGCCTCGATTCCCACCGTTCGGCCGACCGCCAGTGCCGCGAGAGCGTTCGACACGTTGAACAGTCCCGGCAGGCGGGTGCGGATCTCGAGCGGACCGTCCGGCGTGTCGACGGTGAAGCGGGCGCCGGAGACGTCGAAGCGCACGTCCCGGGCTCTGTAGATCGCGTCCTCGGAGTCGATCCCGAAGGTGACCGCGCCGTCGATCTCGGCGGCCAGCCGGCGCCCGTAGTCGTCATCGAGGTTGACCACGGCCGGCCCCGACCCGTCGAACAGCCGCCGCTTGGCTAGGTAGTAGGCCTCCATGTCGGGATGGAAGTCGAGATGGTCCTGAGTGAGGTTCGTGAATACGCGGCAGGTGAAGTGGATGCCCGCTGTCCGTCCAAGCTCGAGCGCGTGCGAGGAGACCTCCATGACACAGGCCGCGTCACCGGCGTCGGCCATCCGCCGCAGCGTCGCCTGCAGGTCGATCGCCTCCGGCGTCGTGTGCTCGGCCGGCTCCTCGACGCCACCGACGACCTGCCCCACGGTGCCGAGCAGCCCCGTCTGGACGCCCGCCGTCGCGAGCAGGTCGCGGACGAGGAAGGCCGTCGTCGTCTTGCCGTTGGTCCCGGTGATCCCGATCGTCATCAGCTGCGCCGTCGGATCGCCGTAGAAGCGGGCCGCGACAGGGCCCATGGCCGACCGCACCTCGTCGACCACCATCTCCGGCACGCCCAGCCCCAACGGCCGCTCGCAGACGAGCGCCACAGCCCCGCGCTCGACCGCATCCGGAGCGAAGTCATGCCCGTCCGCCTTGAACCCGGGCACGCAGAAGAAAAGCGTCCCCTCGGACACGTTCACGCTCGAATAGGCGAGGCCCGTGATCTCGACCTCCGGAGCCCCATTCCCCATCAGGTCTCGAAGGGTCATGGCGACCGCAAGTCTAGGGTCGCCGTCGGGCGACTCCATGGCTCCATACAACCGCGGAGAGGCTGCTTCGCCGTAACGCGCGGCACGCCCGGGCTCGTTCTGAAGCACTCAATCTTAGGCCACCGCGATCGCACCGCTGCTGCGCGTCTCGGCTTGTCGACCACCGCAGACTCAGCGTAAGACCTGCAGCACCACAACCAGCGCAGCAATCTCAGCAGTGTCTACGCAAGGCGTGAGCATAAGGCTCGAGCCATCGGGGAGCGGTCAAGCTCCTCGGGGTCTATGGAAAACAAAAGCAACCGACGAAAGCTGTCCTCGTCGACTCTCGCCATGTTGAGCGCAGAAACTCGGCGCCCCCAAGAACTTTTAAGAACTTTGTGTAATATCGTAACAAAGTCGTGGCCACGGATGTATCGGGCACCATCGCTGCGGACAAGATCTCGCTCGGTTAACAGCGTCGCGGAAACGACCTCAGGCGCGATGGCAACCTTCTCAGCGGCCAAGATGTCACGTAACAGCGCCTCCTCGTCAAGGGATGCTCGGCCATCAGGGTCAACCGTCACCCTCCCGAGCCACCGATCGAAAACGCCAACCGCGCTGGCGACACTACGTAACGTTCTCCTCACCGCAGCAATACTGCTCGATGCGGCTGCCACACGTGGCAGCAAGTCACGACCAGAGCACCCACCATTTCCAGGCGGCGGCGACTCTTTCGCCCCCAACGGCTTCGAGCTCTTGCCCAATACATGAGCACCCAGTCGATCAAGCGCGCTCACGGAGTACGCATAGCTCTCCATCGAGTATCCGTCCGTCGCAATAACCAGCTTTGAACTGACTTCGGGTACGCCATCATAATCTCGGTCCACAACGACAACTATCCGCATTGCGAGTGCCACCTCGGCAGATCTCGCCTGAACTGCGTTGGCAAGCGCTAGGAGTTTTCCCTTAATTCCTCTCGACAATCCGAGTGCGTCAATGACGCAATCGTCAACCTTAAAGTAGCTGCCATCGAGGATGCTTACGTCCGTCACACCCGCTCGAGCCAAGACGTCTGAAAGGACTCGGCGGTCGTCGTCTCCTTCGACGATTAGCTCCTTCCCGCCGTATAACTCGCAACGAAGTACGTACTCGTCGATAGTCCATTGATATCCGCTTGCCTCCGAGCGCACAAGCCCTAAGTCAGCCATTTAACCGAGGCGTCGCATGCGCTCACGATACAGCGCCATGATCTCGATGGAGTGTGTTGCGGCGACGAGTTGCATGCCGCTGCCATCTGTCACGGCAAGCAGTGCCGGGATCAATGATCGTTGCCACTCAGGATTAAGAGAAAGCTCCGGCTCATCTATGATAAACAGTGCCGTTGACTCACGCATCGCAACCAGATTCGCGAGGAGCAATAAAATTTGCTTCTCGCCCGACGACAACTCAACCGGAACTAATGGGTCACCGGTAGCATCGTCGATTATATGAGTACCAGAGCTGATTCTGAATGCGACACTCTTCTGCTGCAGGAAACCATTCACCGTCGTGACGAATGTCGAAATGGCGGCGAGTCCGGAGTCTAGCTCGTTCATTCGCTCAGTGAGTCCGTTTAAGTAAGGCGTAAGGACCTGCTCTAAGAGTGGACCATTCTTATCTTGAGCATCCGCTAACGCGCCGAGCAGCGCCCGCCTTGGAAACTCCGGAATGAGTCCGTACTTTGTGAAACCCTCAGCTCGCTCCCCAATATCGTTAATTCGCGTACGGAGGTTGGGGATGGTCGCCTTGCGCGGCCGCCCGGCACGTCCAGCATGTGCCACTGCGCTCGTAACGTCTAAGTAGACGCCATCGACCCGCTGCGACCCTCGCTGTGCACCCAGAAATACAAGTTGGGCAAGATACTCATAGAGTCGCTCAAGCGCGCTATTTAAGTCGGCGTCCCGCCGTTGACTCACAATGTCCTCGACGCGAATCCGACGAATGCCGGCGTACTCATCACGGTCGGTACGGTCAATCAGATCCGAATGAAACGCTCGTGAATCACTCAAAAACGTGGGATTGATAGACAGGGCGCCAAGCGAGGCGAGTACGCTACTGCGTCGCTCGGGATGAAGCTCCGACTCCGCTGGCTCCCCCGTGTATACCCACGCCGAGTCCTCGCCATCGACGGTAGTCCGAATAGCTAGTGGTCCCTGAAACTCGCCCTCTGGACGCTCATACACGACCGTATCTCCGTTCGCGAAGCGCACGGTGAAACACGAGAACTTGATACCTATTAACGCTTTCCTGTGACCGCGGCCGCCATGAGGCGATAGGGCGTGGAACAACAGTCTCAGAAGGCTTGTTTTTCCGGTTCCATTACTGCCGTACAAAAGGGTTAGCCGATCATCCCTGACTGCGTAGAGCGACTGCGAAGCAATGCCCGGGTTTGTCTCGGAGCCTACGAGTTGAATGTCGTAGTCGGACTTCCCGTGCAGTCCCCGTACGTGGACTGACGAAATGGCGTGTTTCGTGCGGTCCTCGGGCGACCGTGTCGGATCGACAAGCGTCATCAGGCGATCCTAGTGCAATACGCCCCCCGGTGCACGCTCAGATAGTGACATTCACTCACTCATGACCTAGTCCGGCGGGATGCGCAGGTACGGCAGCGCGAACTCCATGATCTTCTCGAAGGCCGGCGCGGCGACCTCGCCGCCGTAGTAGATGCCCTGCGGCTCGTCGACCATCACGGCGACCATCAGCTGAGGGTTCTTGGCGGGCGCGAAGCCGAGGAAGGAGGCGAAGTACTTGCCCTCGGCGTAGCCGCCGTTGACGAGGTCGGGCTTCTCCGCCGTGCCCGTCTTGCCGGCGATCGTGTAGCCGTCGATCGCCGCCTCGGAGGCGGTGCCGCCGGCAGCGAGCACGCCCTCGAGCATCGTGGCTACCTGGCGCGAGGTCCGCTCGGAGATGACGCGCTTCCCGTCATCGTGCTCGCCCATGACGACGTGGGGCTGGTGCAGCACTCCGCCGTTCGCCAGCGCCGAGTAGGCCGCCGCCATCTGCAGCGGCGTCACCGCGATGCCCTGGCCGATCGACATGTTGCCCAGCGACGAGCCCGAGTACTCGCGCGGCCGCAGCACGATCCCCGGCGACTCGCCGGACAGCGTCACACCGGTCGTGGAGCCGAAGCCGAAGCGACGGATCCAGCGGTCGAAGGCCTCTGAGCCGAGCTTGAGCCCGATCGTCGCCGCGCCGACGTTCGAGGACTGGGCGAGGATGTCCGCGGTCGACAGGTTCGCCCAGCCGCGGTCGTGGGCCTCGCCGATCGTCCGGTCGGCGACCTGCAGCTCCGGCGGCAGGTCGAAGCGCGTCTCGGGCGTGATCCTCCCCGCCTCGATCGCGCTCGCGACCGTGAACGCCTTGAAGGTCGAGCCGGGCTCGTAGGCGGTCGTGACGGCGCGGTTCTCGCGAGCGTCCTCCTCGGCGTTGCCGATGTCGTTCGGATCGACGCGTGGGTAGTTCGCGAGCGAGAGGATCTCGCCGTTGCGCGGGTCCATCACCACGGCGGTCGCGCCCTTCGGGTTGACCGTGGCGGCGACGTCCTCCATCACCGCCTCGACGCGCTCCTGCAGCGCCGCGTCGATCGTCAGCTGCATGTCCTCGCCCGGCTCGGCGCGTTTCGTCTCGACGATCTGGACCGCCTCGCCGAGCGCGTCGCTGACGAGATGGCGGCTGCCGTCCTCGCCGTGGAGCTGCTCGTCGAAGTGCTGCTCGATGCCGGTCAGGCCCTCGTTGTCGGTACCGACGGCGCCGATCAGCTGACCCGCGAGCGCACCCTGCGGATAGGTCCGTCGCGGCTCGACGGTGGTCGTGATGCCATCGATCCCGAGCTTGTCGACCTTCGCGCCGTCGTCAGGGTCGATCTTGCGCTTCAGGTAGACGAACCCGGTGGTGCGGTCGCTCATCAGCTCGACGAGGTCGCTCTCGGTCTCTCCGAGCAGCGGTGCGAGCTTGGCGGCGACCGCCGGCGGGTTGTCGATCTGCATCGGATTGGCGGCGACCGTCACCGAGTCGTCCGAGACGGCCAGCTCGACCCCGTGGCGGTCGGTGATCGTTCCGCGCCGTGCGAAGACGTCGAGGTCCTGGGTCTGCTGCGTGGCCGCACGCTCGTCGAGGTGACCCGAGCCAAGCGTCCCGAGCCAGGTCGCCCGTGCCGTGGCGGCGCCGAGGAGAAGCAGGAAGATCGCGAAGAGGAGGCCGATCCGGCGGTTGACGAGCCGCACCGACGCCCTCCTACGGAACGACGGCGGTCGTGGCAGTGGGCATGTACGTGCTCGCGATCGCGGTCGAGTCGTCGAGTCGCTTCGCCGCGTTGCGCGGGTCGACAGCAGGGTTCGAGCGCAGGTAGCGGACCTCTCCGGGAGCCGGCAGCACGAGGCCGCGCTCGGCCGCCACCTGCTGGATCCGCTCGCTCGAGCCGAGCTCGGCGACGTCGCGGCGCAGGCCGGCGTTCTCGCGCTTGAGCGTGGTCGCGCGCTCGGCGTCGTGGGCGATCGCGCGGTTCTTCTGCAGCAGGGCGACGTTCGTGAAGACGACGCCGGCCAACAGCACGAAGACGAGGCCGATCAGCGCGGGGCCCTGCAGCAGCCGCTCGAGCGCCGCCGAGCCACGCGCGAGCGCGAGCTCCTTGGTCCTGTGGGAGGCGGTCCTGCGGCCGGCCGATCCGCGTCGCGTGGGTGCGGGACGACGCGCCGGCGCCGGACGAGCAGCGGGGCGGCGGGCCGGTGCCCGACGCGCGGGAGCGGCTGTGCGTGCCGCGGCAGCGGCGCGCGCCATCAGGCCACTCCTCCGTCGAGCCGCCGCGCAACGCGCAGGCGACCGGACTTCGACCGTGGGTTGTCGGCGACCTCGCCCGCCGAGGGCCCGACGGCGTGACGCGTCACCAGCTCCGCCTCCGGCTCGTGGCCGCAGACGCATACCGGCATGTCGGGCGGGCAGATGCACCCGCGCGCCTTCTCGGCGAGGAACCGCTTCACGCGCCGGTCCTCGAGCGAGTGGAAGGAGATCGCAGCCAGCCTCCCGTCCTTGCGCAGCACGTCCCAAGCCGGCGGGAGCGCACGGTCGAGCGAGCCGAGCTCGTCGTTGACGGCGATCCGGATCGCCTGGAAGACGCGCTTGGCAGGGTGTCCGGCGCCGAAGCGCCGGCGCACGTAGGCAGGCGTGGCCGCCTCGATCGCCTCGACCAGCTCGCCCGTCGTCTCGATCGGCGCCTTGCGCCGACGGCGGCAGATCTCCCGTGCGATCGACCGCGCGCCCGGGTCCTCGCCGTAGTTGCGGAAGATCTGTGCGAGCTGGCGCTCGTCGTACTCGTTGACGATCGTGCGCGCGTCGAGCTCCTGTGTCGGGTCCATCCGCATGTCGAGCGGCGCGTCGTAGGAGTAGGAGAAGCCGCGCTCGCGCGTGTCGACCTGCATCGAGGAGATGCCGAGGTCCATGTAGACGAGGTCGGCCTCGAAGCCCTCGGCGTGCAGCAGCTCGAGCGCGTCGGCGTAGTCCATGCGCAGAAAGCGCGTCTCGCAGGCGACCTCGGCCGCCAGCTCCTCGAAGCGCGCCTCGGCCGCCGGGTCACGGTCGACGCAGACCAGCGTGCCCGTGGGCCCGATCCGGTCTGCCATCAGACGCGCGTGACCGCCCGCGCCGAAGGTGCAGTCGACGACCTTGTCGCCCGCGGCGGGATCGGTCAGCTCGATCAGCTCACCGGCGAGGACGGGTACATGCGTGCGCGTCATCTCAAGCAGGATCGCCAAGGCCCTCGGTCACCTCCCCAATGCTGGCATCGAGCGCTGCTTGCTCCTCGTCCCAACGGCCGCGACCCCAGACCTCGAGGTGGTCCCCCACTCCGGCGACGACTGCCTCCTTCTCGATCCCCGCGTGCGCGAGGAGCGGCGGCGGCAGGGTGACGCGACCCGAGGAGTCGAGCTCGACGTCGAACGAGTTGGCCTGGAAGAAGCGCTGGACGGCGCGGTACTCGCGGCCGAGAGGGTTCTTGCCGGCGAGAGCCCGCTCGATGAGCGACTCGTGCGCCTCGGGGGTCCAGACGGAGATGCAGGCGTCGCTGTCCTTGGCGAGCACCAGACCGGACGAGAAGGCGGCGCGGAAGCGCGCCGGAACGCTGAGCCGGTTCTTCGCATCGAGGGAGTGGTCGTAGTGGCCTCGGAACGCCATGGATGGCTCTGCTGCAGAAGTTCCGACGCGGACCGAAGTGACGGAGTGGGAGGAGCCCCGTCACTCCGGTCGTTGTCGATGCGCGCCACTGTACCCCACTCAGTCCCACCGTGCAACACATCTCCCCACTTTTCCGTCCGGCCGCCTTGTCTCGCTCCCGGCGCGTCCCTGAACTTCCACTTCCCATGCGGAATTCCTGGCGCCGGAAGCGGTGGGACGCCCTCCCTCCTCACATGAGATCGCGCGCTCAGGTTTCGCTTCTGGGTGGGAAATTGCGTGCGCGCCGTACCGCCTGCAAGCGGCCTTGCAGCAGCGCCGCGAGGCCGACCGACCGCGCTGCGTAGGATCAGCCGTCGTGCCCGACTCGCCCTTCCCCGCCCTCCGCCTGCGCGGCGTCGTCAAGCGCTACGAGCAGATCGTCGCCGTCAACGGTCTCGACCTCGACGTGCCGACCGGCACCTGCGTCGGCCTGCTCGGCCCCAACGGCGCCGGCAAGTCGACCACCATGCGCCTGCTCACCGCCCAGGCGATCGCCGACGAGGGCGAGATCGAGGTGCTCGGCTACGAGCTTCCACGCGAGTCGAAGCAAGCCCGGGCCGAGTGTGGCGTCGTCCCCCAGCTCGACAACCTCGACACGACGCTGACCGTCGAGCAGAACCTCGTCGTCTTCTCGCACCTCTACCGCGTCCCGCGCTCCGAGCGTCAGGCCGCGATCGACCGCGTGCTCGAGATCGCCAACCTCACCGGACGTCGCGACACGCGCGTCGACGAGCTCTCCGGCGGCATGCGCCGGCGGCTGCTGATCGGCCGCGGCCTGATCCACCAGCCACGCCTCGTGCTGCTCGACGAGCCGACCGTCGGCCTCGACCCGCAGGTCCGCCAGGAGCTGTGGGCGCTGATCGACCGGCTGCGCTCGGAGGGCGTCTCGATCCTGATGTCGACGCACTACATCGAGGAGGCCGAGCGGCTCGCCGACACCGTGATGATCATGTCCCACGGACACGCGGTGGCGAGCGGCAAGCCGGCCGATCTCGTCGCCGAGCACGCCGGCACGGAGGTGGTCGAGGTCTACGGCTCGCCCGCGAAGCTCGCCGAGGTCGAGACCGAGGCCAAGGCGGCCGGGCACAGGACCCGCCGGACCGGAACCTCGGTGACGGTGCTCGACGCGTCCAGCAACGGCTACTCGGCCGACGGCGTCACGCGCCCGGCGAACCTCGAGGACGTCTTCGTCGTCCTGACCGGCGAGGAGATCGCATGACCGGCGCAACAGCGACCCACGAGCAGCTCGCGCCACCGCCCGTGCGCTCGACGCGCAAGCTGCACCGCTTCGAGCGCTCCGCGATCGGCGGGGTGCTCGTGCGCGAGATGATCAACTTCTCGTCGTACTGGCGCTCGACGACCTTCTCGTCGACGATCGAGCCGACGATCTACCTGCTCGCGTTCGGCTTCGGCCTCGGGTCGTTCGTCGCGACCGTCGGCAACGGGATCGCCTACGAGGACTTCGTCGGCACCGGAATGGTCGCGATGGCCGTCCTCTTCGCCTCCGCGATGCCGTCGATGTTCGGCACTTTCGTCAAGTACCAGTTCCAGCACACCTACGACGCGATCCTCGCCGCGCCGGTCGACACCGAGGAGCTGGTGACCGCCGAGGCGCTCTGGATGGCGATGCGCGCCGGGACCTACGGCTGCGCGCCGCTGCTGGTGGCGATCGCGTTCGGACTCGACCCGAGCTGGGGCATGCTCGCCGTGCCGTTCTTCAACTTCGTCGCGGGCTTCGGCTGGTCGTGCTTCGGGATCGCGATCGCCGCCTTCCTCAAGTCGATCGACAACTTCAGCTACGTGACGAGTGCCGTGATCACGCCGCTGTTCCTCGTCGGCGGCACCTTCTGGCCGATCGACCGCCTGCCCGAGTGGGCGCAGGTGCTTGCGCAGATGAATCCGCTCTACCACCTCGTCGAGCTCGTCCGCCACGCGGCCTTCGGCTTCGAGGGCTGGGCGGACGTCGGCCACCTCGCGTTCCTCGTCGTCTTCGGGCTGCTCACCTGGCGCGTCGCCATCGTCGGCATGACGCGCAAACTGGTCGACTAGCCCCAGCCCGAGAGATGGTCGGCTCCGCCGGATCCGACGAGCGACGCGATGAGCGCGGCGGCGACGAGCAGCAGCACCGACGGCACGAGCAGCAGGGCGACGACGAGCTGGATCTTCGGTCCGGCCTTGGCGGCGTCCTCCTTCACCTGACGCGACAGCGCAAGCCGCGCGTCCTGCGCCTGTGACGCCAGCGTCGCGCCGAGCGGGACCCCATGGCGACGTGTCCGGTCGAGCGCCCGAGCGAGCGTCCGCACCTCGGGTAGCGGCAGCCGCCGCCCCATGCCGTCGAGCGCGTCGGCCAACGGCACGCCGAGCGCGACCTCGTGCCCGACCGCGCGCCACTCGGCGGCGAGCGGTCCGCTGGCTCGGTCGCCAACCGCCCGCAGCGCGACGTGCAGGGCGGCACCAGCGTCGACGGTGATCCGCAACAGGTCGAGCAGCTCGGGCAACGACCGCCGGACCGCACGCGCGCGCTCCGCACCCCGCCGGGCCAGCCACACGTCAGGGGCGAAGAAGGCCGCGACCGGTGCGCCGGCGACGATCAGCAGGCCGAGCCGGCCGGGCGCAACCGCCCCGAGCATCGCGCCGGGCAGGGCTCCCGCCAGCGCTGCGCCGACCTTCGCCGCCATCAGCTCGTGCGCCCCGATGCCGAAGGGCCGACCCGCGGCGACGATCCTGGCCTCGACGTCTGTCGCCACGGCCTTGTGGGCGACGGTCGCGCCGAGCTGGGCGAGAACGCGCAGAAGGGCGGGACGGCGGTCGCGAGGACCGGCGTCCCGGCGCGCCGGCAGCAGCAGACCGATCCCGAGGACGCCAAGCGCCGCCGCCACGAACGCCAGTGCCGCCGTCACCAGCGCACCTTGCCGATCCGGCGGATCGCAACGGCCGCGCCGACCTGGAGCACCAGCGCGAGGCCGACGAGCCAAGCGGTCAGCCAAGAGCCGAGCAGCCCGGCGACGAAGCCAGGGCTCGCCAGCTCCGCGAGCACGGCCCCGCCGAGTGGCAAGAGCACGACGATCAGCCCGGTGAAGCGCGCCTGGGCGGTCGCCGCGCGGACCTCGTCCTCGAGCCGCGACCCGTCGGCGAAGGCGGCCGCGCTCTCGCGCAGAAGCGTCGCTAGGTCGCCGCCGGCGCCACCCTGCACCAGGCAGGCAGCCACCAAGGTCTCCAGGCGGGGTGAGCCCGTCCGCCGTGCCAGCGCCGCGAGCGCCTGCTCGGTACGCGCGCCAGCTGCCAGCTCCGCACGCGTGCGTCGCAGCTCATGGCCGACCTGACCGCCCAACCCCGCCGCCGCCTCGGAGACCGCTCCGCGCAGCGAGTGCCCCGCGGTGAGGGCGTCGGCCAGCGCCAGCGCGACCTCGCCCGCGGCCGCGTCGACGGCCCGTCGGTAGTGCTCGCGGTGGGCGCGCAGCAGCCGGCCGACGGCCCACGGCCCGGCGACGCCCAACGCAACCCCGATCGACAGTCCGACGAGCACCGTCCCACCGAGGAACGCCATCCCGGCGCCGGCGAGCAACAAGCGGCGACGCTCGACCGTGCCGGGCTCGCGTCCCTCGCGGCCGACCCGCAGCACCGTCTCGACCAGCCGCACCACCGCGTCGATCAGCCGCGGAACCCGCGCGCGCAGCTCCTCGAACGCGATCGCGCCCACCTCGCAGAGGCCGAGCGTCGCCGCCACGCCGCCGACGAACGCGAGCAGAGGCGCCACGCCGCCGGGGCTCACGCCGCCGACCGCGAGGTCAAATCGCGGACCCCCACTCCGTCGGGCGTCCGCACCACCTCGGCGATCGTCTCGACCACGCGCGTGCCATCGTCGCGACGCGCCTGGTGGACGACCACGTCGACCGCGCTCGCGACCTGGTCGCGGATCGCCGCGTGCGGCAGTCCGGTGTCCGCCATCAGCGCCAACGTCTCCAACCGCCGCAGCGCGTCGGCCGGCGAGTTCGCGTGGATCGTCGACAGCGACCCGTCGTGGCCGGTGTTCAGCGCCTGGAGCAGGTCGAGCGCCTCGCCACCGCGGACCTCGCCGACGACGATCCTGTCCGGCCGCATCCGCAGCGCGTTGCGCACCAGCATCCGGATCGTCACCTCACCGCGCCCCTCGAGATTCGGCGGACGGGCCTCGAGACGAACGACGTGCTGCTGGCGCAGCCGCAGCTCTGCGGCGTCCTCGATCGTCACGATCCGCTCGCCGTCGGGAATCAGGCCCGAGAGCGCGTTGAGCGTCGTCGTCTTGCCCGAGCCCGTTCCGCCGCTGACGAGGATCGAGGCGCGGTCGCGCACCAGCCGCTCGACGAGCGCCGCAGCCGGAGGCTCGAACGTCCCGGCATCGACGAGCTGGCCGAGCGAGAACCCCTCGCGCCGGAAGCGGCGGATCGTCAGGCAGGGTCCAGAGAGGGACAGCGGCGGAATGACGACGTTGACGCGCGAGCCGTCGGCCAGCCGAGCGTCGCAGAGCGGCGACGCCTCGTCGACGCGGCGGCCGAGCGGCGCGAGGATCCGCTCGATCGTGTGCATCAGCTCGGCGGTCGAGGCGAAGCGAACCGCTACCGGCTCGACCAGTCCACTCCGCTCGACGTACACGGCATCGGGACCGTTGACCATCACCTCATCCGTCTCGGGGTCCGCGAGCAGCGGCTCGAGCGGACCCAGGCCGGTGGCGAGCAACAGGACCCGCCGTCGCAGATCAGCGCGGTCGGCGTCGGACAGCAGCCCGGCCTCGCGATCGACGAGCGCCTCGACCTCGGCCTCGATGTCGGCGGCGCTCTCCCCCGCCCGCGCCCGCTCGATCAGCCGCTCGCGCAGCGCGGCCGCCAGCTCTCTCATCGCATCCACGACTCGGAGAGGGGCCGAGCGGCAGGCTGCGCCCCGGTCGAGCTCGCGCGCGGGAGAACGCGACTACGCTTGCCGCATGGATCGCTTCTCGGTGGTGGTGGCTGGCGGCGGCGTCGCGGCGATGGAGGGCCTGCTGCGGCTGAGGCGCCTCGCGGGCGACTCGCTCGAGCTCACTCTGCTCGCACCGAACGAGGAGTTCGGCTTCCGCGCCCTGAGCGTCAAGGAGCCGTTCGCGATGGGCGGCCCGACACGCCACTCCGTCCGCCACGTCGCGCGTGACGCCGGTGCCGCCTGGGTGCAGGACTCGCTCGACTGGGTCGACGTCGACGGCCAGACGGTCCACACGGGCAGCGGGCAGCAGCTTTCCTTCGACGCGCTGCTGCTGGCGATCGGCGGCCGCGCCGAGCCTGCCTATGAGCATGTCACGACCTTCTGGGACCAGGATGCCGACGCGCTCGTCAGCGGCATCGTGCAGGACGTCGAGGAGGGGTACTCGAAGCGGATCGCCTTTCTCGCTCCAGAGGGCCCGATGTGGCTGCTGCCGATCTACGAGCTGGCGCTGATGACAGCGGACCGTGCCCGCAGCTCCGGCTTCGACGATGTCGAGGTGGTGCTGGTCACGCCGGACGCCGAGCCGCTTGCGCGCTTCGGGCCGGCGGCCAGCGAGGCGGTCTCGCGCAAGCTGACCGACGCCGGCATAGCTGTCCACACCGCATCGACTGCCGAGCTGCCGCGCCAGGGCAAGCTGCGCGTGACGCCCGCGGGCGTCGAGCTCGACGTCGATCGCGTCGTTGCGATGCCGCGCATCAGCGGTCCGGCGATCCGCGGCCTCGCGAGCGCCGGCCACGGCTTCATCCCGATCGACGACCGTTGCCGGGTCGAGAACAGCGGTGGTCGAGTGTTCGCGGCGGGCGACGCGACGTCGTTCCCGGTCAAGCACGGCGGGCTGAGCGCCGAGCAGGCCGACACCGCCGCGGCGGGAATCGCCGCGCTGGCCGGGCTCGACGTCGACGTGCCGCCGTTCAGTCCCGTCATTCGCGGCAAGCTGCTCACCGGGGCGCAGCCGCTGTACCTGAGCGCACGCCTCGTCGGCGGCGAGGCCTTCGAGTCCGAGGTCTCCGACGAGCCGCTGTGGGACTCCGGCGCCAAGGTGGTCGCCGAGGAGCTCACGGCCTACCTCGAGCGCGACCCCAACCGCTGAGGCGGGAGGTCCCGCCTAGGAGGCCGCGCGGGCGCTGCAGGCCGGCCACGGCGAGACGCCGCGCTGGCGGTACAGCTTGAGCGCCATCCGGTCCTGATGCGCCTCGGAGGCCTTGGCCGGATCGTTGCCGCGCCCGCCGATCGCCTTCCAGGTGGCGCGCGAGAACTGGAACTTGCCGCGGTACATGCCGTTCGACGACACGGCACGCGGGTTGCCGCCCGACTCGCACTCGGCGATCTCACGCAGCACGCGCGGAAGCTTGACCGGGCTGGTGCTCACGGCCTCGTCGGCGCCGTCTGCGGGCGGATGCCTGACGTCCGTGCTGGCGAAGCGGGCGAGGCCGAGCTTGGCGCGCGTCAGCGGACCGACGATGCCGTCCGCGACGAGACCGTGGCGGCGCTGGAAGCGGCGCACCGCGCGGCCGGTCTGAGAACCGAACACACCGTCGGCGGCGACGCCGAGGCGGCGCTGCAAGCGTCGCACGGCGGAGCCGCGATCGCCCTTGCGCAAGGTCTCCTCCGCCGAAGCGGCAATCGCGCTGCCGCCGCCGGACGCCACGACGTCGTCGGCGCGTGCGACCGAGGCACCCTGCGCCGCGCCCAAGACGAGCAGGGCGGCAATCGCGAGCAGCGCCGCGAGCATGCGGGCGCGCACAGGGCGCACAGGCAGCACGGCGACGTCAGCTTGGAACAACGGTCTGGCTCCTCTTTCCGGTGCCTACGAGGTGAGCTGACGGGCTCGCGCTGGAAAGTGCGCTACGCCGCTGTTACTCGCGGCGATTCGCCCCGGGGGCCGGATGCTGGCCCGGCCCCATTGGTTCCCCCGTTCCCCGCCGCCTGGACGACAGAGACTCGGCTATGGACAATCGAAGTCCGGTAGTGAAGCAGATCGGCCGGCGGAACGTCGCCGTATGAGACGGTTCGGCTCTAGGCCGGGCGACGTACGGCACGGGCGGGCAGGTGCAGCAGCACCCGCACCCCCTCGACGCCGGGGACTCCGGCGGCAGCGCGCTCGAGCTCGCGGATCGCCTCGCGCGTGTCGACGCGGCCACGCAGCACGACCATCGAGCCGGCTACCTCGACCTCCACGGCTCCCGCACCATCGGGGGCGGCGTCGACCAGCGCCGCGCGGACCGTCTCCTCGAGGATCCGCTCGCGCGGAGACGAGTCGTCGACGATGACGTCCCCCGCGGCCTCGGGACCCTGAGACGAGCCACCGACGATCGCGATGCCCGGCTCGGGCGTCGGGATCGGCGTGGGCGGCACCGGATCAGGCTCTGGAGCCGGGTCGGGCGACGGCGTCGGATCGGGGCGCGGCGTCGGCGGCTCGGGGTCCGGGACCGGCGTGGGCGCCGGAATCGGATCCGGCGTGGGCGAGGGTGGCGCCGGGGCAGGAGCCGGCGGGCTCGGCGCCGGGCCGGTCGCCTGGGTGAATGTCGTGCCGGTCGTCGGTCCCGGCACCAGATGCAGCTTGCGCCGCTCGGCGACGCGGCGCTGGGCCATCAGAGCGCCGGCAGCGCCCGCGGCGCCAGCCACGACCAGCGGTCCGACACGGCGGACGATCTCGCGCGAGAGGAATCCCATAGTTCCTCCCGCACGATATCGCCGTCCGTCTAAGCCGTCGCCTCGACCCGGTTCCGCGCCGGCTCGAGGGCGAGGTCGAGGACCTCGCCGACGGTCATCACCGGGTGGAAGGTCATCTGCTCGCGGACCTCCTCGGGCACGTCGTCGAGGTCGCCGCGGTTGCGCTCGGGCAGGATCACGTCGGTCAGGCCGGCCGCGTGGGCGGCGAGCACCTTCTGCTTGAGGCCACCGATCGGCAGCACCCGGCCCTGCAGCGTGACCTCGCCGGTCATGCCGACCGTGTGCTTGACCGGGCGGCCGGTGAGCAGCGAGGCGAGTGCCGTCGTCATCGTGATGCCGGCGCTCGGGCCGTCCTTGGGGATCGCTCCCGCGGGCACGTGGACGTGGAACTCGCGCCCGTCGAAGGCGTCATCGTCGATGCCGAGGTCCTCCGCGTGGCCGCGCGCGTAGGAGAGCGCGATCCGCGCCGACTCCTTCATCACGTCGCCGAGCTGGCCGGTCAGGACGAGGTCGCCCTTGCCCTTCATGCCGGTCGCCTCGACGAACAGCACGTCGCCGCCCGCTCCGGTGACCGCGAGGCCGGTCGCGACTCCAGGGACCGCCGTACGCTCAGCCGCCTCCTGGAAGAACTTCTGGCGGCCGAGAGCGTCGCGGACGGTGTCGAGGTCGACCGTCACCGGCGCCTCTACCTTGCCCGATGCGATCCGCGTGGCGGTCTTGCGCAGGATCGTCCCGAGCTCGCGCTCGAGCCCGCGCACGCCCGCCTCGCGTGTGTACTCGGTGATCACGGTTCGCAGCACTCCGTCGTCGACGGTGACCTCGTCCTCGCGCAGGCCGTTGCGCTCGCGCTGGCGAGGCCAGAGGTAGTCGCGGCCGATCGCCAGCTTCTCCTCGGTCGTGTAGCCGTCGAAGCGCACGACCTCCATGCGGTCGAGCAGCGGCGCCGGGATCGTGTCGGCCATGTTGGCCGTCGCGATGAACATCACCTGGGACAGGTCGAGCTCGACGTCGAGGTAGTGGTCGCGGAACGAGTGGTTCTGCGCCGGGTCGAGCACCTCGAGCAGCGCGGCCGACGGGTCGCCGCGCCAGTCGGCGCCGACCTTGTCGACCTCGTCGAGCAGGATGACCGGGTTCATCGTCCCGGCGTCGCGCAGGGCACGGACGAGCCGACCCGGCAGCGCGCCGATGTAGGTGCGGCGATGGCCGCGGATCTCCGCCTCGTCGCGGACGCCGCCGAGCGACATGCGCACGAACTCGCGTCCCGTCGCGCGGGCGATCGACTCGCCGATCGACGTCTTGCCGGTCCCGGGCGGGCCGATCAGCGTCAGGATCGTCCCGGCGGCGCGCTTGCTCGACCTGTCCTGGTCGCCGTCGTCGAGGCCGCGCTCGCGGCGCAGCTTGAGCACGCCTATGTGCTCCTCGATCCGGTCCTTGACGTCCTCGAGCCCGGCGTGGTCGGCGTCGAGCACCTCTCGCGCGTGGGTCGGGTCGAGCCGCTCGTCGGAGCGCTCCCCCCACGGCACGGAGATCAGCCAGTCGAGGTAGGTGCGGATCATCGAGCTCTCGCCCGACTGCTCGCCCATCCGCTCGAGCCGCGCCAGCTCCTTGTCGGCCTGCTCGCGCACGGCCTCCGGCATGCCCGCCTCCTCGATCTTCGAGCGGTACTCCTCGAACACCGTGGCGTCGTCGTCGCCGAGCTCCTTGCGGATCGAGTCCATCTGCTTGCGCAGGAAGTACTCGCGCTGCTGCTTGTCGGCGCCCGACTGGACGTCGTCGCGGATCTGCTTGCGCACCTGCAGCTCGGTCAGGCGCTCGCGCTGCAGCTTGAGGGCGAGCTCGAGCCGCTCGGTCACGTCGAGCGTGGCGAGCAGCTGGACCTTCTGCTCATAGGTCAGGTCGGGCGCGTAGCCCGAGGTGTCGGCGAGCGTGCCGGGCTCGGTGATCGAGCGCACGAACGCCGCGATGCGACCGTCGTCGCCGCGCAGCTCGAGCAGCTCCTCGACCACGGCGCGGTACTCGCGCTCGAGCTCGCGCGTGTGACCGTCGACGGGCTCGTCGTCGGGATGCGGGGTCACCTGCACGCGCAGGTCGCCCGATGCGTCGGTGTGGGCCGCCCCTGCGACGCCGCGGTGCAGCCCGGTCAGTGCGACCGCACGGCCGCCGCCGGGAAGGCGGACCTGGTCGGAGACCTCCGCGACGGTGCCGACGGAGGCGAACTCGCCGTCCTCGCGTGGGACGAGCAGCACGCGCTCCTCGTCGCCGACGTCGATGGCGAGCGTGACGGTCATGTTGGGGAAGACGACCGAGTCGTCAACCGGCACTAGCAGCAGGGTCTCCATGCGGTTATCTCCCATAGCGACTTACGATTGATAAGTAGTGTAGCGGGTCCGGCCGAGGTCGCCAACACGTGTATGAGACAACTTGATACGCCCCGACTTAGATCGTAGCGGACAGCGTGCGACGCGTTACGGCTCTGCCGCCCGATGGCCGTGGTAGAACCGCCGGGTGGCCGACGAGCGATCCCCCGCCCGCGAGGCCGCGTCTGCGGCGGCGCTAGAGCTGATCCTCCCGGGCATGGCCCTCGGCCTCGGCTCGGGACGCGCCGTCTGGCGGGTCGTCGAGCGGATCGGCGAGCGCTGGCCCGACGGCCCTCCCCTGCGTGCCGTCGTGGCGTCTGAGCTCACACACGTCCGCGCGCAGCAGGCCGGCATCGAGGTCGTCGACCTCGACGGCTCCTTCGAGCTAGACCTCGCGATCGACGGCGCTGACGAGATCGATCCTCAGCTGCGGCTGATCAAGGGCGGCGGCGGAGCGCTGCTGCGCGAGAAGATCGTGATCGCCGCGGCTCGCCGCTTCGTCGTCGTGGCCGAGACCGGCAAGCAGGTCGATCGCCTCGGTGAGAGCTTTCGCCTCCCCGTCGAGGTCGCCCGCTTCGCCTGGCGCGATACTCGGCGCCGACTGCTCCGGCTACTTCCCGACGCCCATCTGCGGATGGCCGGGGACACCGCCTTCGTCACCGATGAGGGCCACCACATCCTCGACTGCACGATCCCCCCGGACGTCGACGTCGATGCTCTCGCCAACGACCTTCGCCGCATCCCCGGCGTTCTCGAGCACGGCCTCTTCATCGGCATGGCCGAGCAGGCGCTGCTCGGCACACCAGGGGGCGGCGTCGAGACAGTCGGGCCGCTCTAGCCAGACGAACAGTCGACGATCGTCAGCAGGGACTCGATCCCGTAGACGTCGTCGGCATCGAGCGTGTACAGCGGCAGGTCGTTCGCAACCGCCGTGGCGGCTATCAGGAGGTCGACTGCGCGGCGGCCTCGTGGCTTACGTCCGCTGCTCGCCATGAGGGTGTAGACGCGGCCATATGCGCGGGCGCAACTGACGTCGAAGGGGAGCGGGTCGAAAGTCGACTCGATCACCTGTAGTCGCTCTTGGCGTAGGCCGCGCTCGACCGGATCGTCGGTCGCATGCGGTCCCGAGGCCAGCTCGGCGAGAGTTATGGCGGCGATCGAGATCTCACTCGGTAGATACGCGGTCGACGCCACCCCGATCACGACCGAGGTGTCGAGCAGCCCCGCGCCGCTGCGCAGCTCAGGCACGGGGCGTCGGATCCTGATCCACGAACTTGTCGAGGTCTGCCTTGAAGCGCTTCGGATCGATCTGGGGGCCTCCGGCAAGCGCGTCGAGCAAGGCAGTTGCGCTCACCACACGCTTGCGTCCTACCGGGACGAGCTCGCCGACCGGGACGCCACGACGCGTGACGACGAACTGCTCGCCGCGATCGAGTGCACGCATGATCTCGCCACTGTTGTTGCGCAGCTCGCGCTGGGTCAGTTGCTTAGCCACATCGACCAAAGTAGCACCAGTGCTACCCATGATCAGAGCTCGCTTGCAAGGACGGCGGCGCGGCCGACGCGGTGGCGGTCGCCGAGCGGTCGGGCGAGCAGGCGCAGCTCGCGGCTGAAGTTCTGGACAGCGGCGAGATAGACGGCCTGGCGGAGGGTCACGCGCAGCGTGGCGACGGTGCTCGGCGGCTCGAGCCCGGTATCGGAACCTCCGTCGAGCGCGTCTCCGGCGCCCGGCGCCGGCCCGAGCCCAAGCAGCTCGACGTCCTCCAGGCCCAGGAAGGAACGGGCCGGGCCGTCGCTCGGCTCGGTGGAGACGAGGACGTCGACGCGAGTGCCGGGCGCGACGGTGTCGCCGAGCGAGGCGCTGGACGTGACGGCGACGTCGACGTCGCGCTCACCCCGGCGCAGGCCGGTGGGACCTCCCGCTCCCGCCGCCCCGCCGACCACTCCAGCCGTGATCGGACTGCCGGCCGCGACCGGTCCCGCCGTCGTCAAGCCGATCGCCTGCTCCGGCGCCGTAGGAGCGTCGCGGGGCGCGTAGCGGCTCGGCATCTCGACGAGCCGGAGATCGCCGCGGCTCAGCTCGGTCCCCGGATCGAGGTCACGGTCCGCGACCACGACCGGCACGGGCGCACCGACCCGACGCTCGACCGCTCCGATGCGATCGCCGACCTCGGACGCCGCGAGGCCGCCGCACGCCAGCGACAGGGTGAGCAGCACCGCCGCCCGACGCCGACGTCGCGCCACGCTCACTCCAGGCCCTCGACCAGCGGGAGGTCGACGGTGGCGGTGGTGCCGGCGCCGGTCTGCTCGACCTTCAGCGTGCCGCCGGCCTCTTGGACCGCGCGCGACGCGATCCCCAGGCCGCGGCCCCGGCCCGCGCGGCGGTGCCGCCGCGAAGCGGTACGGGCGGTCTCGTTCGTCACCTCGACGCGCACGGAGCGTGGGCCCTTGCGCACGGCCGTGATCTCGATCGGGCCGGTTCCGTGCTCGATGGCGTTCGCCATCACGTTGCCGAGCGCCTGAGCCAGCCGGCCGCGGTCGGCGCGGACCCAGGCGTGGCCGGCGTCCCAGCGGACGTCGATCGGACGCCCGGCCTGGTCGGCCGGCGGTCGCCAGCCAGCCGCCGCCCTGCGCAGCACCTGCTCGAGCGGCACAGTCCGCGGCCGCGCCGGAGCCCGGCGACCGCTCTGGGCGGCATCGAGATCGGCCAGCCCGGCGCGCATCCGCTCGATCTCCGACTCGAACCGCAGCGCCCGGCGCAACCCACCGGCCTCGCGGCGCAGCGAGGCGACGGCGAAGCTCAGCGCCGCGGCGGGCGAGCGCAGCTCGTGCGTGGCCTGCGCGACGAGCTCGAGGCGCCGCCGCAGCCGCGTCACGGCGATCAGGAGCCCGCCGGCCATGGCCCAGCCGGCGATCGCTACGAGGCTCACAGCGGATCCGTCAGCCGGTAGCCGACGCCGCGCACGTTGACGACCCAACGGCGGTCGGAGATCGCCTGGAGCTTCTTGCGCAGCCGGCAGGCATGGGCGTCGACCGTTCGCGTCTTGCCGATCGACAAGTAGCCCCAGACGTCGCGCAGCAGGTCGTTCTTCGAGTACACCCGCTCGGGCTCGTCGGCGAGGCGCTGGAGCAGCGCGAACTCCTTGACCGACAGGTGGACGGGCTGGTCGTTGAGCAGCACGGTGCGAGTCACCGGATCGATCGTCAGGCCCGCGACCCGCAGCACCCCACGCTGCGGTCGGCACTCGGCACGCCGCAGGACGGCCCGGATGCGACCGAGCAGCTCGGAGTACACCACGGGCTTCACGATGTGGTCGTCAGCGCCGCGCTCGAAGCTGCGCACCCGATCGGCGTCCGCCCCGCGTCCGCTGACCACGATCACCGGCAGCTCGGGGTCGATCCGTGAGGCCATTCCGTCCGAGGCGCGGACACGGTCCAGGACGTCGAGTCCATGGCCGTCGTCGAGGGTCAGATCGAGCAGCACGAGCGCGGGATGGCGCACCTCGATCTGGCGGATGCTCTCCGCGGCGCCCGTGGCGACGGCGACGCCGAAGCCGTCGGCGACCAGGTTGTCGGTGAGGAACGCGGCCGTCGACTCGTCGTCCTCGACTATGAGAATTGATTGGTTCATGGCCACTTAGGGCTGAAGTGGCCACGAAATGCCCCCGGCGGTGCAATTCGCATTGCAATCCGTCCGCTGTGGAAGGGATCGGGCTTAGGATGCCGACGCGCCGGTGGCTGGCCCCGCCACTCGCCGGCCACTCAACCCATGGACGGCACCAAACGCGGAAACTACGAGTCGGGCGCCGACTACGTTCTCGAGTACGGCGAGCTCAAGTTCACCTTCAACGAGCGCGACTTCACCGAGCGTGTAGAGCAGGCCGCGACGAAGCTCGGCTTCGTCGACGGTCCCCTCGGCGAGGAGGAGCGGGAGGATCTCGTCAACCTGGCCGTCAACGGCGAGGTCAACGACGCGCACTCGACGCTCGGCGAGCACATCATGGAGTGCTGGAGCGCCCTGCACGGGCCAGCCGATCGGTCGCTCGTGCACTGGCTGCGCCGGCTCGTCTTCCGCGGCGCATGGCTGGACCAGCGCGTGCTCGAGGGAGAGCTGGAGATCGTCTTCGACGACGAGACGCACTCCTTCGGCTACGCCCAGCCGGATCGGGACTTCGAGCTGATCGAGCTCTCTCCCGAGCCGTCCTGGAAGCGCGTCGCCTACACCCGCCGGTAGTCGGCTGGCCCGCGCCTACGCAGCGGCGTCGTCGATGCGTCGCGGGCGACGGTGCTCGATCTCGTGCATCGCGGCGAGGACGCGATCCGGATCGTCGGTCACCTCGAGCATGTCGATGTCGCCAGGCGAGATCTTGCCCTCGGCCTCCATCGTGTCGCGCAGCCAGTCGACGAGCCCCTGCCAGTAGTCGCTTCCGAACAGGACGATCGGGAAGTGACGGATCTTCTCGGTCTGGCGCAGTGTCGCCGCCTCGAAGAGCTCGTCGAGCGTGCCGAAGCCGCCCGGGAAGACGACGAAACCGCTCGAATAGCGCACGAACATCACCTTGCGCGTGAAGAAGTAGTGGAACTCGAGCTCGATGTCGATGTAAGGGTTCGCCGACTCCTCGTGCGGAAGCTCGATCGCCAGGCCGATCGACTGCGCGCCGACGTCACGCGCGCCGCGGTTGGCGGCCTCCATGATCCCGGGACCACCGCCGGTGATGATCGAGAAGCCGGCCTCGCCGAGCCGGCCGGCGACCGAGCGCGCCTGCGCGTAGGACGGGTCGTCCGGGGAGGTGCGCGCTGAGCCGAAGACCGACACCGCCTTGCCGACGTGGGCGAGCGAGTCGAATCCGGTCTCGATCTCGCCCTGGATGCGCGCGACGCGCGCCTCGTCGTCCAGCTCGGTGAGGATCGCGAGCGACTCCGCCTCGAGCAGCTCCTCGTCGCGGGTGGTGGGACGTCGCGGGTCGGGGGTCACCTCGAAAGCGTAGGCGGTGACCCGCCGACCGACGGAACTTCTTTGCTGTCGAGCGTTAGCCGAGCAGGTCGGCGCGCTGCGTGCCGGAGCGGTCGGCGGCGACCTGCGGCTCCGAGCCGCCGCCCTCGAGCACGATTCGCGTGCTGGCGACCCTGAGGTGCGCCGCCGTCTCGCCGACGGCGGCGAAGACGGTGAGCGATCCGCCCTCCTCCAGATTGCGACCGGCGCCGAACAGCGTGCGGGCGAGGTTCGGGTCGATCGTCTCGAGCGAGTCGATGACGACGATCGCATCCCCGCCGCGCTCGGCGACCCGCTTCGCGCGCTCGACGGCGAGCTGAGCCGCCTGCGCCCGATCGTCGGCAGACTCGTCGAACGAGCCGCCGGAGACCGAAACGCCCGCCTCGCGGGCCCACTCGGTGACCTCCTCGGGCCGGACGCCGGCCAGCACTACCGCCACCGTCACGTCCGACTTCTTCTTCGTCAACGCCGCGACGACCTCGCGCAGCAGACGGGTCGCGCCAGCTCCGGGAGGACCGGCGACCGCGACGCGCGAGCCCTTGCCGAACGGGAGACCGTCGAGCGAGCCCGGCGATGCCAGACGCTCGGTCGGGTGGACCGGCGTCATGTCGTCGAAATGGGTGCGCTGCTCGAGCGGCTCGGCGTCCTTGCCGTTGATCTGCTCGACGCGGATCAGCGACGGGTAGCGCTCGTTGCGCCGCGGCGGACGGACAGGGCCGGAGATCTCGTCCCCGGCGCGCAGCTCGCAGCGGCGGATCTGGGCGGGCGAGACGTAGACGTCCGGCGCGTCGTCGCGACGCAGGAAGCCGGACCCGTTGGGTTGGACGTCGAGGATGCCCGTCGCGGTCTCGCGGTCCGCGTCGTCGATGCCGTCGTCGTCTCCAGAAGGCTGCTCGGGCTCGTCGGCAACTGCCTCGGCCTTTGGCGCATCGGCCTCTGGCTCCTCGGCCTTCGACTCCTTCGCCTTGGGCTTGCGCCGTGAGCGGGCGCGGCGCGGCTTCTCCTCGACCTCGGTGCCGGGCTGCTCGCCCGGCGCGTCGTCGTCTCCGCCTTGCACCTTGACGATCGCGGCAACCAGGTCGCCCCGGCGCAGCCCGCGGTAGCCCTCGATCCCCAGCTCGGAGGCGATGGCGTGAATATCGGCGAGGGGGCTGTCGTCCAGCTCCTTGCGCTGCAGCACTGACACTGAGGGTGCTCCTGACGGTCGGTTGCGAACGGGGAAGGCTACTGAGGGGAGCGGGCGGGCTCGGTTCTGAGAGCGGCTGGCAACCGACCCGGCAGCTCGCGCTCTCCGCGCAGCGCCGCGCGGACGGCGAGGAAGTCGGCGGCGCCCGCGACGTCGTGGACGCGCAGGACGGTGGCGAACGGGGCGTCGAGCGCGGGCTCGATCGCGGCCAGGGTCCCCGGATCGCGGGCGTGTGGGGGCTGGCCGGTCAAGGCGCCGACGAAGTCCTTGCGCGAGATCGCGAGCAGGACCGGCCCGCGGAGGACTGCCAGCTCAGGCAGCCGCCTCAGGATCTCGACCGACTCGGCCGGACTCTTCGCGAGGTCTAGGCCAGGATCGAGCAGGAGCTGGTCGGACGCCATCCCACGCGAGCGGGCGAACTCCGCTCGTTCGATCAACAGGTCTATGACGTCCACCACCACCTCTTCATAAATCGGAAACGACTTGGTCTTGGGGGCCGCCCTGGTGTGGGTGATCACGAGGCCGGATCCACTCTTCGCACAGGCGTGCGCGATGTCGGGATCGCTGAGTCCACTGACGTCGTTGATCAGCACGGCGCCTGCGTCGAGGGCGGCGCGTGCCACGGGCGCGCGCCACGTGTCGACCGAGACAGCGATGCCCTCGTCGGCGAGCCGCTCGATCAACGGAACGATTCGGCCGATCTCCTCGCGCTCGGGGATCGCAACCCGGTCCGTGCGTCCGGACTCGCCGCCGACGTCGACGATCGCGGCACCCGCGTCTGTCAGCTCGAGCGCGCGCTCCACCAGCGCCTCGAGCGGCTTCTCACCAGGCACGTCCGAGAACGAGTCCGGTGTCGCGTTGACGATCCCCATCAACGCCGGCTCGCCGGCCGGCAGTTCGAGCACCCTGTCGGCGAGCCGAAGCCTCACGTTCGCTCAGCCGGAGCGGCGGCCGGCACGAGCCCCTCCGCGTTAGCAATCGCACGCCAGCGCTCGAGATCGGCGTCGATCCGCGTGCGATCCCACCCGAGCTCGGCTCCCATCGCCACCGCGACGGCCTCGGCGCCCTCCGATCCGGGCGCGGTCAGCGCCGGCGCGTCCAGCAGGCCGAGCCGGGTCCGGCGCAGCATCACGTCCGCCACCCCCCGCGCCTGCTCGCGCCGAGCGGCGAAGGGCGCCTCCGCGACGAGATCGGGCAGCTCCGGCGAGATCCGCCGCGCCAGGCTCGGATCGTTCGCGGCGAGGTTCAGGACGTCGATCGCGGCGTGGCCATAGCGACCCACCAGCATCTCGCGCGTCTCGTCGTCGACGCCCTCGACGGCCGGCAGCTCGGCCGGTTCGATCTGCATGCCGAGCGGTATCTCCGCCGTGCGGCACGGCGCCTCGCGACCCTCGCGCTCGACGATCCGGTCGACCGCCATCTTCGCCATCCGGCGCCAGGTCGTGAGCTTGCCGCCGGTGATCGTCACGAGGCCGGAGCTGGTCTCGTACAGCTCGGCCTTGCGCGAGATGTCGACCGACTTCTTGGGGTCGCCGGTCGAGATCAGCGGCCGCACGCCGGCGTAGGCGCCGGTCAGGTCGGAAGGCGCGATCGACGTCGCGAAGAACTCGTTGACGGCGTCGAGCAGGTAGGCGATGTCGTCCTGGCCCGGCGGGATGTGGCGCAGGTCCTCGCCCTCGTAGTCGTTGTCGGTCGTGCCGATCAGGGTGCGCCCGAGCCACGGCAGGACGAAGATCGACCGTCCGCCGCCAGCCGGGACGACGGCTCCGGAGACGACGTGCAACAGCTCCTTGGAGACCGTGACGTGGGTCCCGCGCGAAGGGCGTATCCGCGGCACCTCGGCCTCGTCATGCAGCTCGTCCGGCTTGATCTGGTCCGCCCAGACCCCGGTCGCGTTGACGACGTTGGGCGCCGTGACCTCGAACTCGCCGCCATCGAGCGCGTCGCGGCAGAGCACGCCGGCCGCGCGACCGTCGCGCTCCACGAGGCCGGTCACCTCGACCGAGTTGGCGCAGACGGCGCCGTAGCGCTCCGCCTCGCCGAGCACTGTCAGGACCAGACGGACGTCGTCGGTCTGGCAGTCGTAGAAGAGATAGGCCGCCGTCGGCTCGCGGGAGGCGAGCGCGGGCAGCAGCCGCAGAGTCTCCTCGGCGTCGATCGTGCGGTGACGCTCGGGGCTCCAGCCCTCCTCGTCGGGCATGCGGCGCCGCCCGTTGCCGTCGCCACCGCGGCGCCGGCGACGGTCGCGCCGCTCGGTGGCCATCACGTCGTACATGTTCAGCCCGGCGCCGAGCAGGCGGTCGGGCCGCTTGCCCTCGAACGCCGGAACCAGCAGCGGCAGCGGACGGACCAGATGCGGCGCGAGGTTCACCATGATCTGGCGCTCGAGCAGCGCCTCGCGCACGAGCCCGAGGTCGAAGTTCTGCAGGTAGCGCAGGCCGCCGTGGACGAGCTTCGAGGAGCGGCTCGACGTGCCGGCCGCGAAGTCGTCGCGCTCGACCAGCGCGACGCTGTACCCGCGCGAGGCTGCGTCGAGCGCCACGCCCGCGCCGGTTATCCCGCCGCCGATGACGACGACGTCGAACTCGTCGCGCTCGAGCGCTGCAAGTGCGTGGGCGCGCGCGATCACGGCAGGTAGGTGACGAAGTCGGTCGGGGGCATGCGCTCGGGCGGCTGCTTCTCCTGGCGCGCGGGCCCGAGGTGGATCAGCCCGACGAACAGCTCGTCAGCCTCCATTCCCACGATCGCCGCTCCCTCGGGCGTTCGCAGGACGCCGGGGGTGCGCCAGTAGCCGGCCAGGCCGCGCGCGTGAGCGGCGAGCAGCACGATGAACACCGCGCAGGCCGCGGCACAGAGATCCTCCTCGTCCTGGACCGAGTCGCCGGTCAGCTTCACCGAGGCGCAGATCAGCGTCGGGGCGCGGTCGAGCTTCGGACCCGCCTCCGGGCCGGCCGTCCGCTTGAGCTCGGCCAGCGTCTCCGCCCCGAGGACACGGAAGCGCCACGGATTCGTCAGATGGTGGTTGGGCGCCCAGCGAGCGAGATCGAACAGCTCCTCGAGCAGCTCGCGCTCGACCGGCTCCGGCGCGTACGCCTTGTGCGTCCGCCGTCCGCGGATCGCTTCCTCGAGCTCCACCCCCTCGACGCTACCGGATAGGGTCGACCGCGATGGCTCGCGGGAACGTAGTCGTGACGGGCGCCTCGACAGGGATCGGCGAGGCGACGGCTCTGCGGCTGGCCGGTGAGGGCTTCGACGTCTTCGCAGGAGTGCGCAAGGCGTCCGACGGCGAGCGCCTACGCGGAGCCGGCGTGCGACCGCTGATCGTCGACGTCACCGACGAGGCGGCGATCGCCGCCGCTGCCGACGAGGTCGCTGCCGCCACGGGCGGCGCCGGCGTCCAGGGCCTCGTCAACAACGCCGGCATCGCGGTATCCGGGCCGCTCGAGTACGTGCCGGTCGACGAGTGGCGCCGCCAGCTCGAGGTGAACCTGATCGGCCAGGTCGCAGTGATCCAGCGCTTCCTGCCGCTGGTGCGCGCCGGCCACGGACGGATCGTCAACGTCAGCTCGATCGGCGGACGGATCGCGCTGCCGCTCGCCGGACCCTACGCCGCCTCGAAGTTCGCGCTCGAGGCGATCAGCGACACGCTGCGGCGCGAGACGCGCGGTCAGGGGATCGACGTCTGCCTGATCGAGCCGGGCGGCGTCAAGACGCCGATCTGGGACAAGGGCCTCTCCGAGGCCGACGCCCTCGAGGCGGCGATGCCCGCCGAGGGCGAGGCGCTCTACGGCAAGCTGATCGCCGCGATGCGACGCGAGGTCACGCGTATCGCCACGGACACCGGGATCGAGCCCGACGAGGTCGCCGCCAAGATCGTCGACGCACTCACGGCGCGGCGACCGAAGACGCGCTACCTCGTCGGACGGGACGCGAAGACACGCTGGGCGGCGGCGAAGCGCCTGTCCGACCGCACGCTCGACGCCCTCATCGCTCGAACTCTGAAGCCGTAGCCCGACGAGCCTGCTCAGGCGGGAGCGCCGTGGCGAGCGCGCCAGCCGGCAGCGGCGATCAGCCCGACGACCAACGCGATTCCTCCAGCGACCAGCACCGGCGGGGGTCCATCGCCGCCTGAGCCGCCGGTTGCCCCGCCGACCGAGTCGGAAGTGTCGAGGGCGGCCGCTGCAGCTTTGCGCCCGCGCCTGACCTCGGGAATGGGGAGCTCCCTGCGCCGAATCGCCGCCAGCGCCTGAGCGGTCACCCAGACCGGAGTCTGATCGCTGCTCTGCGAGTAGGCGAAGTGGCCGTCCTTGCGCTGCAGGCCGCGCAGGTAGGCGATCGGGTCGGCGTCCAGCGTGTCGAGGCCGGCGCGCGCAGCGACGAGGCCCTGGACCGCCCACGACGTCGACTGGGCGTTCGACTCGCGCCCGGCGAGCTGCCCCCAGCCGCCGTCGTCCGCCTGCGCCTCGCGTAGATAGTCCGCACCCTTCGCCGTCACGCCACCGCGTCGTCCCGCGGCCACGAGCGCCTGCAACACCGCGCCGGTGTCGTCGACGTCGCTGACCGCCTTCGGCACGAAGCCCCAGCCGCCCTCCGGCGCCTGAGCGGCGACGAGGTAGTCGGCCGCTCGTCGGACCGGCGTCGACCCGGCGCGCTGGCCCGCCGCCCGCAGGGCCAGCAGGCCGAACGCGGTGAAGGCGACGTTGTCCCGCCACGATCCGTCGGCTCCCTGGGCGCGGCGCAGCCTGGCGAGCAGGTTCCGGCCCGCGAAGCGGCGTGGCGACACGCCCGCGGCGCCGAGCACGAGCAGCGTCCGCTGAAGCTCGCCGATGTCGTCGAAGCGCTTCGAGCTGCGGCGCAGGTAGTCGACGACGTTCTTGCCCTTCGGTCGCGCGACGTCGCGCGGGTTGAGCCCGGCGGCGGCGAGCCCGAGCGCCGACCAGCCGGTCAGGAGCTGGCTCGACGCCTGGCCGTCGGTGCCGCCGAAGCCGCCGTCGCGGTTCTGCGATCGCTCGAGGTAGTCGACCGCGCGCGAGGCCGATGAGGCGGACGCTGGCGTCGGCACGGTGAGGCCTACGCCGATCGCCAGCGCGATGACGAGCGCCGCGGCGCTGCCTCCGACTGCGCGCCCTCGGACGCCGGGGGCGGCCCAGCTGACCTCGAACCGCCGCCGGTAACGGCGCAGCGAGCGGACGAACACCGGCCCGATCAGCAGGCAGAAGGCGACGTTGCCGATCGCGTGGGCGAGGTTGTACGGCAGCGAGGTCGTCGCGATCGCCACGTAGGTCGCGAGATCCTGTCGGGCCGCGAACGTCCACTGGTAGACGTCCATGAACGCGCCGAACGCCAGCCCGGCTATGCCACAGGCGATCGCCAGCTCGACCCGGCCGAGCTCGCGCCCACGCGTGGCCCGCGCCAGCAGGGCGCCGCCGATCCCGACCCCGCCCCACGCGGCCATCTGCCAGACGGTCCACGGACCCTGGCCGAGGAAGACGTTCGAGGCGACGGCGCTGATCGCTCCGACGGCGAAGCCGGGAACCCCGCCGAGCGCGTAGCCGGCGAAGAGCACGATGTCGGTCGTCGGCTTGACGTTCGGGACGGCGGCGAAGGCCAGACGACCGACGACCGCGAGCGCTGCCAGCACTGCCACCAAGCCGACGACGCGCGCCGGCGGCTTGCGCCGCTCGTACCACGCGAAGCCGCTCGCGATCGCCAGCGCCAGCAGCGCGTACGAGGATGCCTGCCAGGTCATCGAACCAGCTCCCTTCCGATCAGTTGGGCTCCGTGCTCCGGAGTCAGCGCTCCGGCAGCGCCGTCCAGCGCGCGCGCGACCTCGGTCGAGAAGTGCCAGCCGCCGGCGAGCACGTCGTCGGGGCTTCCGTCGGCGATCACCACGCCTTGGCCCATCAGGACGACGCGATCGGCGAACGCGGCCGCGAACTCCGTGTCATGAGTCGCGACGAGCACCGCGGCGCCGCCGTCGGCGAGCTGCGCGATCCGCGCGACGAGGGCGTCCTTGTGCTCGCGATCCATGCCGCGCGTCGGCTCGTCGAGGCAGACGGTGGCCGCGCCACCACCGGCGAGGACGACCTCGAGCGCGAGCCTCTGACGCTCGCCGCCGGACAGGTCGCGCGGGTTTGCGTGCGTCCGTTCGCTCAGGCCCGCGGCGGCGATCCCGTCGGGCCCGACCTCGTCGGAGACGTGCTCGTGGATCAGGAAGTCGCCCGGGTTCTGCAACAGCAGCGCGACGTCCCCCTGTCGGGCGACCTTGCCGCGCGTCGGCTCGAGCAGTCCCTTCAGATGGCGCAGCAGGGTCGACTTGCCGGCGCCGTTGCGACCCATCAGGGCCACCCTCTCCCCCGGCTCGACACGCAGATCGAGTCCGCGCAGGATCGCCGCCCCGTTCTCGACCTCGTGCCACACCGCGCGGGCCTCGACGGCTGCGGGCACCTTGTCGCGGCGACGGCTTCGGCCGCTCGTGGACTCTCGTTGCGGCGCCTCGGCGCGCGGTGCGAGTCCCGCCGCCCGAATTCCCGCGCGCGCCTGTTTGACCGACGTCGGCAGCGGCCCGAGACCGGCGAGCGAGAACAGTCGCGCGATCGGTGTCCCCAGACTTCCTCCGTCCTGCATCGCCCACGCGAGGAAGTCGGCCGGCTCGGCGTCGCAGGCGATCGCGCCTTCCTTCAACGCGATCACGCGGTCGGCCGCCGGCAGGCAGCGCTCGATCCGGTGCTCGGCGATCACGACGGCCGTCCCCCACTCCTCGTTGAGCCGCCGCAGCAGCCAGATCAGCTCGTCGCCGGCGACCGGGTCGAGCTGGGAGGTCGGCTCGTCGAGCACGAGCAGTCGCGGCCGGTGCACGAGCGCGGCGCCGATCGCCACGCGCTGCAGCTCGCCGCCGGAGAGCGTCTCGGCGCGGCGGTCGAGCAGGCCGGCGATGCCGAGCGTCAGCGCGACCTCCTCGACGGCGCGCGCGACGGCGCCCGGCGTCTCGCCGCGGTGCTCGAGCGGGAGCGACAGCTCGGCGCGCACGCCGCCCATCACCACCTGCGACTCGGGGTCTTGGAAGACGGTCCCGCAGACCGCGGCCAGCTCGCCCGGGCCGTGCTCGCGCACGCTCATGCCGGCGACCTCCAGCTCACCCTCGACGTCGCCGCCGTGGAAGTGCGGCACGAGCCCGCAGAGCGCCCGCAGGAGAGTCGACTTGCCTGAACCAGACTCGCCCGCCAGCACAGTGAAGCTGCCCGACTCGATCTCGAGCGAGACGTCGACGAGCGCCGGCCGGTCGCGCTCGGGGTAGCGGTACGAGAGCTCGCGCGCCCGTACGAGGGTCTCGTGCTCAGGCACGGGCGACCCCCAGCCGCGCCGACCGCCCGGCGAACGGGAGCGCCGCACCCGCGAGCAGCAGCCCGCAGAGCGCTGCCTCGCTCGCCCCGAACGCGACGTCGACTCGCGGATAGGTCTCGACCGCACCCGTGCCGGCGATCGCGAGCCCGACCGCGGCCAGCCCGACCAGCGCCGCCGCGAACGTGACCCGTACGTCGTGGCGCGACCAGGGGCGGCGCTGTCGCGCGGGCTTCACCGCGACCGAGTACCCGCGAACCTCGAGCGCCGCCGCGACGTCGACGGCCCGGTCGAGCGCGCCCGAGAGCGCAGCCCGCGTCACCGCCAGCCGTCCCGGCGGCTCCGGCCGGCAGCGCGCCGCGTCGCCCATCCGCATCGCGTCGCGCGCGAGCACCGGGACGAGGCGCGTGGCGAGCGCGGCGGTGAGCGCCGAGCGGTAGGAGACGCGGCGGAAGAGCCGCAGCAGCTCGTCGGGATCGACGCAGGCGGAGAAGAGACCGAACGCCATCACGAACGCCGCCAGCCGCAGCCCCGCCAGACCGCCCGCGGCGAGTGCCTCGAGCGTGACGTCGAAGCGGCGGCCGAGCAGCTCGCCGCCACGGACGAGCAGCGTGTCGCCGTCGCGGTAGACGAGCGGGTTGACGAGCGTCACGAGCAGGACCAGCGGCAGCGTGAACACCGCGGCTCGGCGGATCTCCCGACCGACTCCCGCCGCCAGCCCAGCCATCACGACCGAGCCGATCACGGCGAGCAGCACGAACGGGCTCGCATAGAGCGCGCATACCAGAGCGAAGGCGCCGCACAGCGCGGCAGTCGCACCGGCCCGCGCCACGTGCAAGGGGCTCGCGACGGAGCGGTAGGTCGGCGCGATCACCGCTCGACCACCGGCAGCTTGACCACCTCGCCGCCACCCGTCGCGACGGCAAAGGCGTTGCGCGTCGCCCGGCTGCCGAACGCATCGGCGGCCGCCGCGACCCCCGCATCGTCGACGCCCGTGACCAGCCAGAACAGCTCGTCGTCGGTCGGTCGCATCGCGGCGACCAACCCCGCGCCCGCGCTCTCTCGCCGCACCGTGTCGCCATCCGTGTCGAGCAGCTCGAGCGCGGCGCCCTCGTCGGCGAAGCGCGCGAACACGCCGCTGCGTCCCGGCCCGAGCTCGATCAGCTCGGCGCTCGGCAGCTGGCGCATCCGCTGCCAGTCGGCAACGAGCACGCGGGCGACGCGCTGGTTGCCCGTCGTCCCGAGCGTCGCGCCCGCCACGGCGACGCCGGCGGCGCGCAGCTTGTCCTTGACCGTCTTGCACGGCTCCGAGTCTGCGTCCTGACACTCGACACGGACCGGGAAGCGCTTCCCGTCCTGGCCGCCGGTGAACGGCTGCGGATACGCGCCGACGATCGCGCGGGCGTCCATCGCCTCGCCCCAGTCGCGGTAGTCCCACTGCACTACGTCGCCGGGCGACAGCTCGTAGTCCGCCGCGCCCTCGGTCGCCTCGATCCCGTTGACGTAGAAGAACCAGTCGCTGGTGCGCGAGGCCCCGCGTCCGGACAGGCCGTCGATCGACTGGACGAAGCCGCCGCCGAAGCGCGTCTCGACGTCGGCGTTGCGGCGCAGCACGCGCATCACCGTCTCGTCGGCGTCGAGCTCGAGCCCCTGCCTGGCAAGCAGCTGTCGTTGGCCGAAGTCCCGCGTGACCCGCAGCGCCACCCCGTCGCCCGGCTGCGCATCGCCCGCGCCGAGCCCGCAGCCGCCGAGCACGGCGATCGCGACGACGGCACAGGCGAGCAGGCCGGGCAGGCGCATCAGTCGACGTCGATCCGCTCGGGGAAGGCCGGAATCAGCCCGTCCTTGGAGGCGCGAAGCGTGTAGCGGCCGGTCGCGGGGAGCGTCAGCGTCACCCGTCCCTGGAGGTCGGTCATGCCCACGACCGCGGGCCCGGAGCTGGGACGCGCGGTCACCAGCGCCGCAGAGACCGGAACGCCGTCGCCAGGATCGTCGTAGCCGGTGACGGACACCGCGACCTGACGCCCGCTCACCGCGGAGACGACGTCCAGCGATCGCTGGCAGCTGCCCTCGAAGAACACGCAGTAGAACCACACGACCTGCTGTCCAGTACGCAACCGGCCGTTGCCGAACGGACCGGCCGGATCCGCCGCGCCCGCCGTTCCCAGCTTGTGTCCGACCTTGTAGACCCAGCCGTTGAGCCCACGGTTGACGTCGCGGCGGATCACCTTGACGAACAGGCCCGCGCTGTCGACCGGACGGCGGGAGCACGAGCCGTAGTCACGCAGCCGGATCTCCGAGCGCCAACGCGTCCGGAGCACCGACGCGAGCGCCGTCGCGGCCGGGACGACGCAGGTCCGCTTCTCGATCTTCACGGTCGTGCGCCTCGCGCGCACCGAGCGGAGCGTCGTCGTGCCGTCGCGCAGCACCACCATCTGCTGGACGAGCGGCTCCCCGGCCTTAGCTTCCGCCTTAGGAGGCGTGGAGGCGAGCGCGCAGAGCGCCCCGCCGACGGCCAGCCAGAGCGCGGCACTCGATACTTGAGCCTTCATGGATCGTCCCCTTCTCCTCGAGGGTTGTGTTCGATCGGGCCGGGGGCAGGTCTCCTGACTCCCGGGCTCAGAGCTCCACGCCTTCCCAGCGAGCCGACGGCTCTCCAGTGGCTGGCACGCGTGCGCGCCGTGCGGTGCCTTCGTCGCCCGGTCACAGTGGCGGGACCGTGCCGGATTCGCACCGGCTTCCCTAGCCACCTGGCCGTTCGTCGCCAGTCAGCGTACACCGGCCGGAGGTAGTACGGTCCGCGCCGACAAGGGTCGGTGGTCAAGGGAAGTTCGGTGAGAGACCGACGCGGACCCGCCACTGTTACCGGGGAAGGCTTCTCGCACGCGCGAGACGCAGCCACTGAACGGCCACCGGCCGTTCGGGAAGGCGCGAGAGGCTCGATCCCGGAAGCCAGGAGACCTACCTCCGACCGAAAGCCCAAAGCCCTCGGGAAAGGGGTGGCTCCTTCATGCCCAGACGTGTCCTGCTTCTCGCAACCCTGCTTGCGCTTGCCCTGCCAACCGCGGCGACAGCCGCACCGACCGCAGTATCCGTACGGATCGAGGGTCAGACCTCGACGATCTTCGACGGACCGATCACGACCGACGGCAAGGTCGTGAACCCGGCCACCGGCGAGGACCACATGTGCGACGGCAACGGGGTCGCCGGCCCCGGCCCGACCCCCACCAGCGCCCTCGACGACGCGGCCATCGCCGGCGGCTTCGACTGGGACGGCACCTGGTTCGACAGCTTCGGCGACTACTCGGTCGACCGCGTGGCGGCCGAGCCCGCGACGTCCAGCGCCTTCTGGGGCGTGTTCGTCAACGGCACCCTGACGAGCTTCGGCGGCTGCCAGGTGGTCGTGCAGCCCGGCGACGAGGTCCTCTGGACCTTCGACGCGTTCTCGAAGACCGGTGCGCTGAAGCTCGCCGCGCCCGAGGCGACGCACACCGACGAGCCGATCCAGGTCAAGGTCACCGACGTGGCGACCGGCGCGGCCGTTCCCGGTGCGACCGTTGGCGGCGCGACCACCGGCGCCGACGGGACGGCGAAGCTGTCGTTCCCCGAGGTCGGCGTCTACCGGCTCAAGGCCGACGAGCCGAGCCACATTCGCTCACGCGAGGTCCGGGTCTGCGTCGATCCGCCCCAGGTCGAGGCCTGCACCTCGACCGACCGCACCGCGCCGGCGATTCGCCTCGACGCACCGGCGATCGCGAGCACCGACGGGCGGTTCGGCTACATCCGCCTGAGCTGGCAGGGAGACGACGGGACGGGCAGCGGCGTGCGCCGGTACCGCCTCGACCGGCGCCGTGTCGGCTCGGCGAGCGGCGTCTGGCACCAGGTGGCGGTCGACACGACGAAGACAGTCGCGCACGTGCCTGCCGAGGGCGGCGCGAGCTATGAGTTCCGCGTCACGGCGATCGACCGGGCGGGCAACTTCAGCCCGTACGCGACCGCCACGTCGGCGATGCCGATCGACAACCTCGCGAGCCGCGTGCGCTTCTCGAAGCGCGGCTGGACGACGTTGCGGCGCCAGGGGGCCTTCAAGCTCTCGGTCAGCCGGGCGACCCGCAAGGGCGCTAGCGCTGGATTCCAGTTCACCGGCACCGGCGCGACGATCGTGACCCGTGAGTTGCCGCGCGGCGGCAAGGTTCGCGTGACCGTGGACGGCGACTCGCAGGTCGTGGATCTCCGTGGGCGTGGCCGCTTCCGCCAGAGGCTGATCCCGACCGGCACCCTCGCCGCCGGCGCTCACCGCCTGCGGGTGACGAGCCTCGGCAAGGCGCCGATCGAGATCGACGCGATAGCGATCCAGCCGTAGGAGGACGCCGAGCAGACGGCGGGCGGGGACTCAGCGCCCTGCCCGCCGGAGGCTCACGACGCGCCGCCGACCTACTTGTAGAATGGTCGGTCGGTAACCCTCCGAGCCGCCATCGTCTAGGGGACTAGGATACCGCCCTCTCACGGCGGAGACCGGGGTTCGAATCCCCGTGGCGGTACTACGCGAACCCCGCTCTAGAGCGGGGTTTCGTCGTTCTGAACCTCTCTCGGGTCTACCGCCAAGTACGTGCCGATGGCGGCCAGCCTAACCGGCACAGCCTGTTAGTCGTGGTCGTTCTGTGGCCGCGCGATTCGGCCCCGTCCGCTGCGCGTCCGAGAATGCATCGCATGCCACTGACCAATCCAGAGGCGCATCGACGATGCGGGCAGGAGGCGAGGGCGAGATGGTCAGGGTTGGGATGAGTGACGTTCAGGTCATCACCCTCGCAGTCGCTGGGTACGCCGCCCTAGTTGCGACCGTTGGAGCCGCCGTCCAGCTGGCAACGTATGTCGGCCGTCGAACGAAGCTCGAGGTACGCGTCTCAGTCAGATCGATCTATCAACCGCTCATGCTGCTGGGGTCCACCCAAGCTGTCGTTGCTGTCCACTTGGTCAACCGCAGTGAGCATCCGGTGAAGGTCAACATGATGTGGTTCTGCCCGCAAGTCGAAGGCGAGCCATCGTTGCTCGTGCCGAAGCCCTTTCCCGAGAAAGACTCCCTGCCGAAAGAGATTCCGCCGCGCGACTCCACGATGCTCTGGGTGTTGCCCGACGTACTCAAAGCCAAGTTCGACCTCAACCGACATGTGCGGGCAGCGGTCGCAACGGCGGACGACCGCACCTTCCTGTCGAAGAAGGTCAGGCTCCGTCTTGGGCAGGACGGCTGAGTCGCGCGATCATGTTCCCGCTACCCGAGACAGACAAGATGGGAGTCGTCTTCCCGGCCGGCGACGCCGTTGCTCAGTTCATCGTGGTGCTCGGTGCCCAGCGGAATGATCTCTCAGAGGGCTTGCACCAAGTCGTAGACCGGGCAGAGACAGACACGAGCGGCACCGCCCGCTACTACCACCGCCTTCTCGTGAGTCACTTCTTTGAGGCAGCGAAGTGGTTACGAAGCTCTCAGCACAAGTCCCCTCCCGTCCGGACGTGGTTGGCTGCTCATGCTGAGAGGAGCCAAAATTTCAAGCGAGACCTCGAAGCCGTCCTTTGTCCGACCGCTCCCAATGGCTTGATTAAGAAGTTTCTATGGGCAGGGCGCAACGCAACCTTTCACTATCCCCAGGTCTCAGCCAAACGAGATGGCTTGGAGCACTGCCTAGCAGCGCTCGAAGACGCGCCGGTACGCATCAAACGGGTTCCTAACGAGTACGGATGGGAGCCACGCTATGAGTTCGCCGAGCACGTGCTGACCTACCGCTTTCTCCACGTCCTCGGCGACGACTTGGAGCCGCGGATGCAAGAGATCCGCGACGCCACGGTTAGACACCTGCAGTTCGCGGATCACTGCCTTGGGCGGTATATCGAGGAGCGTGGCGGGCGGTTCGACCTGCCTAGCGCTTAGCGCGCGTCCTCTTTGGCCGCCGACTCAGTGGCTAGCTTCAAGGCTCATGCTTCCTCCAAGCATCCGTCGCCTCGCGCTCGCCGACGTTGACGACGACGCGCTGCGGCATCTTGCGCGTCATGGCGAGTCGCACCTAGTCGAGCGCAAGGTAAAGCCTCCCGAGCCGCCAAAATTCGGGGCTGCGGCGGCAGCCTTTGCCAACACTCTCGGCGGCTGGATACTGCTCGGAGTAGCCAACAACGGCGACGCGGTTGGCTGGACCGGCCCAGGACGAGCCGACCTTCAGTCCTACCTTGGGCAACTCCTCAGAAAGCAGGTTGATCCGGTTCCGCCATACGTCGCCGAGATGCGCGAGCTCGATGGGAAACCCGTAGGCGTAATGCGGGTGTTCGAGTCGGCTGACACGCCGCATGTCGTGCGCGGATCGGGAGCCGTGTACGTCCGGACTCCGCAAGGGAAAGAACCGACTCCGCTGGATGACCATCGGAGCCTGCTGGAGTTCGCTCAGCGGGGAGATATGGCCGAGCAAAAAGCCCGTGCCCGCCTAACGACTCTTCCGGCGGTGGGCTACGTCTTTGGCACGCCGGACACCGAGTTTGACCCGCCCGACTTCCACGGTTTCCACTACGTGGCGAGGGCTGCCCCTCTCACTGTCACCCCGGCGTTTAGGGATTGGCCCATGACGAAGGCTGCGGCAGACCAGTGCGGCATGCTCGCGGACCAAATGTTGCCGACGGTGTCGGTGCCATGGGGACGAGAGGGTCCGCGAGTAGACCCCTTCGGACGAGCCGTGGCGGTCATGGTGTCCCAAGGCGTGGGAGATATGCGCAACGACGAGGCCGTCGTGATGGCCGACTCGGGCGGCGTCGTAGGGGCGGCACTAAGACGGTCAGTGGGCAAGACCGACCAGGTCGTACTCCCAATCAGCAGCATGCTCGATGAGCAAATCCGGCCTCTAGCTCGGGTGGTGACCGATCTTCTCGTGGCAGCGGAGGCGTATGGCCGCGCCCTGCTCGACTTTTGGGTTATCACACCGTCGGAGGTCGTCGCCGACGATGACCAGGAACGCCGGGTCGAGTTCTTGCACGCAGCAGGCGAGCTTTCGATCCCAGCCGACCAAGCCGAGGTAGAGGCCCTCGCTGCCTCGTGGTATCGGGAGCTTCAACGCACCCTGGGAATAGTTCGGTTCGAGCGCTGAGAGCCTTCAGGCAACGCGCTAAGCGTTTGCGGTCGACAACGCGCAGAGCTTCACGCTCTCACCCACGTCCATCCACTCAGCGACGAGCTGCCCGCACCGCTGGTCCCGCTGCTCCTGCCGAAGCGAGCCTTCGTCGCCGGTCGAAGGCGCGTCGCGCGTCCCACAGATTTCGACGCCTTGAGCATCGGGCGGCTGTGGCCAGCTCAGTCCGCGTCCGAGCCGCTAGCTGTCGGCGCCTTCTCACTTCGCTGCTCAAATCCCGCCTTACAGCCGGAGACAGCGTCACTCGCCGTGGTGGCCGGAAACGCGTCGCCGATTGCATCGATAATGGCGGCGGAAGTGGCGTCTGACTTGAACCGCTCCGCTAGCGCATGTAACGGTGCGTCGCGGCATACGCCCAGCGACCAAGAGTAGACGCTGGACTTGTCGTTTCGGTCCAGCATCTTTACGGAAACCGAAGGTAGAGATTGATCCGACCTGCGAGCGGTCGACGACTCGGCTCGATCGCTGCAGGCGCTCATCAGACTTAGGCTAGCAATCGTGAGCGACAGCGCGACGGCGCGTCGCGCCATTAGCTCTGCGGGCATATCGCGTCCGCCGTCCAATCATAGGCTCTATGCATGTCGAAGTCGATGCGTCTTCCCCTATTATTGATGTAGCTGCCATACGCGTGCACCCCCATCGACCCGTTATACGTTCCGTTACCACAGTCGGGCCTACCGGCCGTGAACGAACGGACTCGTTTGACTCTACAGTTGCGCGTTCCCGAGCACTCCTTTCGCTGAAAACCAGGGTCGCCACTTTGGTAAGTCTCATGCAGGAAGGCCGAACCGATCCGGACTTTCACCTCCAGCCCTCTTACCTTATACGAGCATTTCATTCGTGCTCTTCCTCTGAGCTTATAGGTTGTGGTATTTGCTGTCTCCTCAAGCACTGACACCTTTCCGCCTATATGCAGTTGACACGCGTAGCCAGGCTTGGCTTTACGCCCGTCAAGATCTAGTTGATTCACTGGATCAGCATTCGCATAGTCATAAGTGCTCGCTGATCCACCCGCGACGGGATCAACGCTTGTGAAGCGCCCGAGCGTCGGAACGTAGCTTCGTACCCCCATCTGGATGACGCCGGAGTCCAGGACCGCGCGGCGTTGTTTGCCGCCTAGCCAGCCATAGCTCCGGGTGGCCCCCGCCGTATTACGGGGGTTGCCGAACTCGTCGGTCTCGAACTTGTCGAGGAGGGCGCCGGCTGTTGGGTCGGTTGAGGCGGTGGCGATGATGTCGCCGTGGAGGTTGGTGAGTTGGAGGGTGGTGGTGTCGCCTTGGGCGTCGTGGGTGCGTATGGCGGCGAGGTCGCCGTCGATGCCGGTGATGGTGCGCTCCCAGGCGATCTCGGCTCCTTGGGCGTCGGCGACCCTGGTCCAGCTCGGGGAGTCAGAGCTGTCGGAGTAGTGGAGCGTCTCGGTCGCGTTCTGGCCGTCGGATCCGACGGTCTTACGTTGGCGGCCTGCTCCGTCGAGGGTGTAGGTCTTCGATACGCCGTCTTGGGCGATCGTCTCGACTTGGCCGTTGGCGTAGTAGGTGTAGGTCAGCGCGCCGCCGCCTGCGTACTGGGCGGGGATGCTGGTGGTCCTCCCGAATGTGTCGTACTTGATGCCGGTGCCGGTCAGCCGATCGGCGTCGTCGAAGGTGTAGCTCGTCGAAGTCCCGCCTGTTGGGGCGCAGGCTCCTCCGGCTGCTGGCGCACGGGTGAGCATCGATGTGCGGTTGGAGTTCGCGTCGAAGGTGTACTTGCGTACGGTGCATCCCGACGCCACGGGAGCGTTGATGGTGTCGTTGACCTGCTTCAGGCGCCCGGCTGCGTCGTAGTAGTAGCCCTGAGACGACAGCTCCCAGTTGTGGGTGCGCCATTGGCCGTGGATGTTCTCGTCGAGGCTCTCGAAGATCCATTGGCAGTTGGTCGAGCAGTTGCTCGTCTTGATGTATTTCAGCCGCGTCGGGGAGCCGGCGTCGTCGTAGGTCGTGTCGGCTTTCATCTCGTTGGGGTAGGTCTTCGAGACGATCCTGCCGTCGTCGTCGTAGGTCGCGCCGAATGTTCCGGCTTGGGAGTCGGTCAGCGATGTCAAGAGGCCGGTGGTGGTGCTGTAGCTGAACGTCTGGGTGCCCTTGCCGTCGTCTGTCGAGGTGGGTCGGTTGAGGTTGTCGTAGCTGGTCGTCGAGGTGGTGCCGTCGGCGTCCTTGTAGGCGGTGACGCGGCCGAGGTCGTCGTAGGTGGTGACCAGTCCAGCGACCGTAGTTGGGCGTCCGGTGGTCGAGCTGTACCAGTAGTCCCTGGTTGCGACAGGTTTCCCGATGCCAGCCGGTCCTTGTGAGCCGACTGAGGTGTTGTAGTCGTCGAGGATCTCTGCGGAGCTCAGCGCCCGGTTGTAGATGCGGACGTCGTCGATCAGGCCGTCGAAGTACTTAGCGACGCCGCCGACCGAGGTGCCGCCGATCTTGATCGCCTCGCCCGTGTTGACCACGTTGCCGCTGACGCTTCCGAAGCCAACCAAGGTGCCGTTGACGTAGAGCGACATGATCGAGCCTGTCCAGACGCCGGTCAGGTGTGCCCAGTCGCCGTTTGTAAGCGCTGCGGTGCCGCTCGCCGTCCCTGACGTGGTAGTACCTGTCGAGGGGTTCTGGGCGAACACCGTGAAGCCCGGCTTCTGAGACGCACTGTCTGCATTCAGTGACCAGGCGCTGCCGCCGAGCGACAGGGAGTCCCTGCCGATGATCTGCTGGTTGAGGCCAGCGATGTCGCGCGGCTTGACCCACGCCGACAGGGTCATCCCGGTCGTCATCGCGAGGGTGCTGGTGGTTCCCGGGATCGAAACCGAGTCGTTGGTCCCGTCGAAGTCAAGCGCACCGCCGTTCTTGCCGTTCGGCGTCCAGGTAGCGCCCGAGATCGTCCCGTTGTTGCCTGTACCGGAGTCGTCGGCCACGGTCGTTCCGCTGCCAGCGTCGAAGCCGTAGGAGGCCACCAGGCCGACTGCCGAAGTGCTCTCGGTCTTCCTGCGGCCGGCCGCGTCGTAGGTCGTGGTCGTCTTGCGCGCGGTCTCGCCGACCGTCTCCGTCTCGGTCAGAACCTGCAGGCGCTGGTTGTAGGTGTAGGTCGTGACCGGCAGATCGGGCAGCCCCGCTGTGCCCGGCTGTGCGGCCGGCTTGGTCTTGCACGGCATGTTGAACCACTGGGCACGACCCGAGCACGCCGAGTCACTGCTGTCGCCGTAATAGATCGTCTTAGTCGTCCCAGCATCCGCCCCGTTGGACTTGGGCTGGCGCGACTCCGTCGCCAGGCCCGCCGCGTTGTAGCGCGTCTCGCGCACGATGTTCAGACCGCCTGGGTCGACGATCGTCTTGGTCGGCTGCCGCAGGTTCCAGTCGTACTCGGTCTTGACGGTGCGAGTGTCGGAGTCCGAAGAGGAAGGATCGAAGTAGGCGCCCGTCGTCACCGTGGTCGGCAGATGAGCGGGCTTGGCACCGGCGGGCAGACCCTCGTCATAAGAAGTGTGCGTGTGCGCACGTGCGGTTACCACTTGCCCGGAGTCGAGCCTGACGCTGTGCTGCGGCCCGTACTCGTCCTCTAGGCGGAGCCCGTCGGTCGAGTACTCGCTGCGAGTATCGATCAGCCCGGCGAGCGTCGCCGAGCCGGCTCCGACCGCGAGCGCCTTCGCGCGGTTGGCCGGCGATAGCTCGCGCACGACGTTGCCGGTGGGGTCGTACTCGGTCGTCGAGATGCCACCTCCGGGGTTGGCCTTGTTGACGATCCGGCCGTCCTGGTCGAGGTAGTAGTGAGAGATGAGGTCGCCTGTCGAGGACAGCTGCTTGACGGTCGTCATGTCGGTGGGACGATCAGTCTGCGCCCAACGGTCGAGCTCGGTCGCCGACATCGCCGGCGTCCCGGCCCCGGAGATCGTCTGTTTCCACAAGAACGTCTTTCCGCCGGTGCCGGAGCTCGAGGAAGTGCGCTTGACGCTCTGCAACTTGTCCGGATTCGTCTCGCCACCGCCGGCCTGGTTGTAGACCATCGACCACGGCGCCTCACCGGAAGGCGTAACCGTCATCACGCGTTTCGAGGAGGAGTCGTAGGCGTAGGTCGTCTTCAGGAGCGGCGAGATGCGCGGGTCCCATGCCTCGGCGAGCCGTCCGCCGTTGAGCGCGTCGGTGTTGTAGCTGAACGCTGCGACGGTCTCGGTCGTCGGCGCGCTCCCGTTGTGGGAGAGCAGCTTGATTGACGTCAGGCGGCTCGTCGCCACTCCCGTGACGGTGCCGTACTGGAGCTCGAGCGCCCGGCAGCCGGCGGGGAGGGTCGTCTGGTCGCAGTTGGCTCCGGGCGAGGGTGGGGCGATGATGCGCTTGAGTCGCGGCTCGCCAAGGTAGGCCTCATACGTGTAGCTGGTGGTCCTTGGGCGCCCAGTACGCCGTTGGAGTCGGGGCGCTCGACCTTGGTCGGCACGAACTTCTTGGTCGTGGCGAGCTTGACGAATGTGGTGACGACGCCGTCGAGGTCGGTGAGCGTGTAGCGCAGGGTCTGGCTTGGGTCTGTGTCAGGGACCCGGACGAGCGTGAGGTCCTCGAAGCCGGGCTCGGGCTCGAACTTCGTGTCGTCGGTGCGCTCGAAGCGGATCTTGGCGCCCGCCGAGTCGGTGAGGTCGACCCAGCCGTCGACCGTCGGGTCGGTGAGCACGGTCAGCGAGCTGTAGTCAGAGACTCCCTCGACCGGCGCGCTGGTCACCCAGCCCGGCCCGAACGGCCCGTTGGGGTTCGCGTCGGGATCGAGCGAGTTGTATGTGCGCGTGAGCGTGATCGACTCGCCGAAGCTCGGCAGCGACGCGTCGGTCGCCGACAGCGAGAGGTTGCCGGTCAGCAGATCCACCGACCCCGGACCCGCGGACTCCTGGGCGTTGCCCGCAGACAGTCCCTTCTCGTCGACCTGGATGTTCGCGACGGATGACTTGAAGTCTCCGGTGGCCGTGGTGAACAACGCCCTCACCTGCACCTGCGAGGGCTTGGGGACGAGGGTGCTGAGGTGGGCACGAATGTCCCAGATCAGCTTCTTCGTCTTGTTGTTGGGCTCGCTGAGGAGGTGGGTCGCCTGGTTGGCGAGCGCACCGCGGTCGTCGGTCAAGTTCGTGGCGATCGTCGTCCAGGCGCCGAAGTCGGTGCGCCGATACTGGAACTGGACACCCGAGGCGGTCTCGTTGGCTTTGGCTTGCAGCGCGACCTTGCTTGAGGTGACCTCACCGTCCACGGGATAGACGAGGTCGCCCCTGGCCGGCCCGTTGACGACGAAGCTCTTGCGGGCGTTGGTGTTGCCGGCGAGGTCGGTCGCGACGACGTCGATCCGATGACGGCCGCTGAACTCGCTGGTGTCGTAGGTCCAGCTGGTCGAACATCCGCCGCCACCGCCACCACACGTCGTGCTTTTCTCGGTGTAGCCATCGACCTTGACCTCGATCTTCTCGATCCCGGACCCTGGCTTGGCGGTGTTGGTGGACATGTTCGGGTCGCTGGCCGTCACGTTGATCGGATAGGTCCCCGGGGCGAGCGCCGGCAAGCCGCTGCCGGCCGTGATCTCGCGGTTGGCCCACAGCGACCCCGTCGGGTCGGGAACGACCGGACGGGTGTTGTCGACCTTGACCGACGTGCCGACCGAGGTGGTGTGTCCGATCGGATCCAGCGCCGTGATGGTGGCGGTGTTGTCGCCCTCCGGCGTGGCGCTTCCGAGCGTGAAGTTGAACTGCGACCCCTCGGTGGCCGGGATGTTCCCCGGACACGGAACGTCGTTGTTGCCAATGCACCCGGGATCGATCGCGTCGCTGATCCCCGGTCCTTGGAGCTGGAGGTTCTTGATGCCTAGGCCGGGATCGGTCGTATTGGCGCGGATGGCGAGGTCGTCACCCTCCTTGACCCACCGCGACGTACGAGCCGTCCAGACCGCGGGCTGGCCGGGTGTCGCGTTGGGCTCCAGACGGTAGAGCTGGGGCGACGCGATGGCCGGCGCCTCGGGATCGCTCAGCGCGATCGACGCCGCGCCGATGTAGCCGTCCTTCCACGGGCCGTGGTTGACGCTCGTCGGGGTCTTGAACCCGAACGTGAGGTACTGCGGCCCTGCGACGCTGCCGCCACCAGCGTGGGTGACCGTCTGACCGGCCATGTCCTGGTAGTAGGCGCCCGGGGTGCCGACCCACGAATTGGCACCGCTCGACCAGATGCCGGTGAACATGTACGGGTTCTGGCTCGCCCCACGACGGTGATACCAAGCCTGCAGGCCCGAATCGACGATCTGGGTGCTAGTGCCGGGCGTGTCATAGGCCCACTCCGCCCAACTCGCCGGATAGGTCGTCAGCGTCCGAACGTAGATGTGCAAACCGTCCGGAAGCTCAGGATCATAGCCCGTCCGGGCGGCAGCATCGCACGGATCCAGGTAACAGCCAAGGGTCTGTATGTAGGCGCCCGCACCCACGCCGTCGTAGCTGACAAACCAGTCAGCAAGGTCGGCTAGCGAGTCCGGATCCTGGTCGTACCAAGACCCCGCGGTCCAGTTGTTCTGGATCACCGGATCGACCAGAATCGGGTACGCCAGATCAGCGTTGCGGTGCGCGACCGACACCACCAGGCCATCGCCGACCACCTCGAGTCGGGCGGGCACGTCCTGTCCCTGCGCATCGACCGCCATCGGCGGCTGAACGACAGTCAGCCGCTGCCCGTCGCGGGTAACGACCGCACCGCCATCATCAGTCGGGGCGAGCAGCGCACCCTCGGGCACGTCGACGTCCAAGGTCAGCTCCTCGGCTGCCCGCGGTGAGCGCAACTGCCAAAACACCTCCGCACCATTGACCAACGGGGTGATCGCAACGTCGGTGTCGACCTCGGAGTTCGCATAGAACATCCAGTCGTCACCGCCGCCCTCACCCGAAGGCTCACCCTCAGACGACCCCGCCATGTCGAATCCGACCGGCCCCACGTCAATGCCGTCGGACAGCTCCGCCGGTAGCGACACGTCAACGACCGAGTTCGCCGGCTCATAGCCATCAGCAGTCTGCTCCAACGACAAATCCACCGGAGCCTTCTCACCATCGTCGGCAAGCGCACGAAGCGGCACACCCGACTCCAACAACACCGCCGGCTTGTCGCCAGTGGCACCGAGGATCGCCGTGTGATCGTCGACGATCCGCTCGACCGGCCGCCCATCGGCCATCGCCTCCAACCCCAGCCCGCTCAGCGACCCCCGCAGCAACGAACCGAACTCGTCGAGCGCCAGATCCTCGGCAGCCCCATCCGAGACCCCTACGTACTCGGTCTGAGAGAGCTCGCGCTCCTCAACCATCGCCGGCGACGCTAACTCGGCCTCCCGCTGCTCCTCAGCAGTCCGCGCTTTCTGCGCCTCCTCCTCCAACTGCTCCGCACCCTGCCCGCCGGCAAGCGGCAAGTCACTCGCCACCACTCCCGGCGGCAACGACGACGGCACGCTCTCCTCGGCGCCATCCAACTCTGAAGCGGCAGCAGCCGCCAGCGCGAACACACCGACGATGCCAACCGCAAGCACAACCACCGCCAAGCGGCGAGCGAAACCAAACGAGAACACGCGAGCAACCCTTCCCCTATAAGGACCAGAGCCGACTCGAATCCCGCCGCGTCAGCTTTGACTATCTATGCATCCACGACGAACGAGTGAAGCAGCCAGTTCGCTCGTCGCGGCAGTAGTCCTACCACACTCATTCCGTTTGTCATACCCCCAATTTTGAAGCACCGAATGTGGTAAGACCAATCCTCATGACGACTAGCGATTTCTGAGCACAAAGAACTAGCCCCCACAGCGAGGTGACGAAGGCACACCCTGATCTGCCGGCGATGACGCGTGGACCTATGCGTGACATTGGAGCGCTCTAGCGGCTTGGCTCCAGTCCGAGCTGACGTCGTGGGCTGGCCTGGTGCGCCCGCAGCTAAGAGGCGACCGTCGGCTCGACGCGGTTGACTGTGTCTTGTGATCTCGTATTCCATGAGCGTGTCGGCCGACGGCTACATCGCCCGACCCGACGGAAGCATCGACTGGACGGTGCCCAGCGAGGAGCTGCACCGCTTCCACAACCAACGCGCCGCAGTGACCGACGCCCACCTGCTCGGCCGACGCCTCTACGAGACGATGCTGGTGTGGGACACCGAGGAGTTCTCCGAGCCCGCAATGGCGGAGTTCGCCGAGATCTGGCGCCCACTCGAGAAGATCGTGTTCTCCACCACGCTCACGAGCGTCGAGGGCAGCAACCGCCTGGCGACGGGAACACTCGAGGACGAGATCGCCGCGCTCGGGGACCGCAGGATCGCGGTAGGCGGCGCCGGCCTTGCCGCAGAATGCATGCGGCGCGGGCTGATCGACGAGTTCGAGTTGTTCGTCGTCCCGATCGTGCTCGGCGGCGGCACGCCGTACTTCCCGCCAGACGTGCACATCGACCTCGAGCTGGTCGAGACCCGCACGTTCGGCGCGACCGTGCACTCGCACTACCGCCGGCGCGGCTAGCCGAGCTCTCTAGCGGGTTCTCCGTCGGCGATTATGCTCCGGCGACATGGCGCTTCAGCGGATGGACAACGTCCTCATCGTCGTCGACGATCTCGAGGCCGCCAAGACGTTCTTCGCCGAGCTGGGCATGGAGCTGGAGGGCGAGACGTCGGTCGAGGGACCGTGGGCGGGCAGTGTCGTAGGGCTCGACGACGTCCGTGCCGACATCGCCATGATGCGTACCCCGGACGGCCACGGGCGGGTTGAGCTGTCGAAGTTCCACACGCCGCCGGCGGTCAGAGCCGAGCCGGAGAGCGCGCCGGCGAATGCGCTAGGCATCCGCCGCATCATGTTCGCCGTCGACGACATCGAGGACGTCGTCGCCCGCCTGCGCCGCCACGGTGCCGAGCTCGTCGGCGAGATCGCGCAGTACAAGGACGTCTATCGACTCTGCTTCCTGCGTGGCCCTGAGGGCATCATTGTCGGACTGGCCGAGCAGCTGGGCTGAGGCCGCAGCTAGGTAGTCAGTCAGTCTGCGCTTCGAGCAACTCGGCGATCCGCACGTCGAGCGCGTCCGCGAGACGCGCCACGGTCGTGATGCGAGGGTCTCGATGGGCGCCCTCGTAGCGCGAGATGTCGGCCATCTGGATGCCGGCACGCGCGCCCAGTTCCTCCTGGCTGATGCCGGCCTGGCGACGCAGGCGATGGAGGTTCTCCGCGAAGGAGTCGAGTACGTCCCGGGCCACGCCCGGCGATGCTTCCTATCTCGCGGCGGTAATGCCATGTTGTCCTAAACAAGATGTGTCCCAGTCGGCCCTGGGCTTGCCGGCACAGAAGTGCCACCGGCCACGCGGGGCCGCCTGAGGGACGAGCACGACGGCCGATCGCGCCCACCGCCTCAGGCGGAACCCGCTAGCCCTGGAGGGCAGGGCATATATGCAGCCTACTAGGCCAATCGGCTCTGGCGCAACTGGCGTCGAGCCCGAAGTATCCAACCGGTGGACGACCCACTGCCATCCTTCGGCTCGAATCTCCGCAAGGCCAGGCACGATCGCGGCCTCAGCCAAGAGCGCCTCGCCCACGCCTCGGGCCTCAACATGACCCACGTCGCCCGCATCGAGCGCGGCGAGCGCGAGCCTGGCGTCCGCACCGTCTCCAAGCTCTGCCGCGGCCTCAACGTCTCAGCCGCCGTCCTCTTCGACGGCATCGACGGTCGCGACCACAGCTAGTCGGTCACCCAACCACACATCGAGAGACAGGACCCGCGGCCACCAACGCCGCGGGCCCTGCCCTCCGAACAGCCAGCTACTTCAGATCAGCCGAGCTCTTGCCCAGCAGCTGCCGCGCCACCACCAGCAGCTGGATCTGCTGCGTGCCCTCGAAGATGTCGAGGATCTTCGCGTCGCGGGCCCACTTCTCGAGCAGGTCGTTCTCGCCGTAGCCGAGCGAGCCGCAGATCTCGACGCAGCCGAGCGACACGTCGACGCACATGCGTCCCGCCTTCGCCTTGGCCATCGACGCCTGCAGCGAGTTCGGCTTGCCGTTGTCGGCCATCCACGCCGCCTGCAGCGTGAGCAGGCGCGCGGCCTCGTAGTCCGCCTCCATCTCGAGGAAGCGGGCGGCTGCCGCACTCTGTGAGAGCGCGGGAGTGTTGTAGTCGAGCTCGACGCCCGCCTCGGTCAGCCGCATCCGCGTCTCGTCCAACGACGCACGCGCGACGCCGATCGCCATGCCGGCGACCAGCGGACGCGTGTTGTCGAACGTCTGCATCGCGCCGCCGAAGCCGGCCTTGACGTCGACCTCCGGGCTGCCGAGCAGCGCCTCCTTCGGCACGCGGCAGTCCTCGAGGATGAACGCGGCGGTGTCGCTCGCCCGGATCCCGAGCTTGTGCTCGAGCCGGTCGAGCTTCATGCCGGGGTTCGAGCGCTCGACGATGAACGACTTGATCGCCGCGCGCCCCTTCGAGCGGTCGAGCGACGCCCAGACGACGACGAGGTCGGCACGCTCGCCTGACGTGACGTAGATCTTCTCGCCGTTGAGGACGTACTCGTCGCCGTCGAGCTCCGCGGTCGTGCGGATCGACGCCGAGTCCGAGCCGGCCTCCGGCTCGGTGATCGCCATTGCCGCCCACTTGCCGCCGTACTGCTCGAGCTGCTCCTCGGTCGCCACGGAGGCGATCGCCGAGTTGCCGAGGCCCTGGCGGGGCATCGAGAGGAGCAGGCCGACGTCGCCCCAGCAGAGCTCGATGATGCCGAGCACCGTCGAGAGGTTGGAGCCGTTGCGGTTCTCGCCGTTCTGGTCCTTGTCGTCGCGGCGCACGCCGGCGGCGCCGGCGCCGCCGATGTCGCTGCCCTCGTTCATCCCGTCGATGAGCGAGGCGAGCATGTCGAGCTCTTTCGGGTACTCGTGCTCGGCGACGTCGTACTTGCGCGAGATCGGCCGGAAGACCTCGGTCGCGACCTGATGGGCCTGGCTGACGAGCGGGCCGAACTTCTTGGGTGTCTCGAGATTGATCATGTGCGTTCTTTCTCTCGTAGCCGTCCGGCTAGACGAGGAGGGCGCCCTCCATCACGCCTGCGGCTCGGAGATCCCGGTACCAGCGCTCGACCGGGTGCTCCTTGATGAACCCGTGGCCGCCGAGCAGCTGGACGCCGTCGGAGCCGATCCGCATGCCCTTGTCGGCACACAGCTTGCGGGCGATCGCCGCCTCGCGGGCGAAGTCGTCGCCCCGGTCGGCACGGCTGGCCGCACGGTAGGTCGCGAGTCGCATGCCGCCGGTCTCGATGCCGATGTCCGACACCGCGAAGGCGACGGCCTGGCGGTTGGAGATCGGCTCGCCGAAGGCGGTCCGCTCGTTGACGTACGGGATCACGTAGTCGAGCACCGCCTGCGATGTCCCGACCGCAAGCGCGCACCACGCGATCCGCGCACGCTGGATGCACTCGTTGTAGGCGTCGCGATCGCCCTCGCACATGATCGCCGTGCCGGGGACGCGCGCGCCCTCGAGCAGCAGCCGGCCGGTGGTGGCGGCGCGCAGGCCCATCGCCGGCTCGTCCTCGACCGAGAGGCCGGAGGTCGACGACTCGAGGATGAACAGCGCCGGGCCGACGTCCTCGGCCTCGGCGGCGACGACGAACAGCTCGCAGTCCTTGGCGCGCGGGACGAGCGACTTGACGCCGTCGAGCACCCAGTCGTCACCGTCCTTGCGGGCCTTGGTGTCGAGCTTGAGCGGATCGAACAGCGGACGCGGCTCGAGCATCGCAAGCGCTGCGGCCGGGACGTCCTCGCCGGTGAAGGCCGGCAGGTAGGTCGCCTCCTGGTCGGCGTCGCCCCAGAGGCTGATCGCCGTGGCTACCGCGCCCGGAGCGAGGATCGCGTAGGCGATGCCCATGTCGCCATGGGCGAGCGCCTCGGAGACGAGCACGCTGGTGACAGCGGAACGCTCCGGCATCACGCCGCCCAGGTCCTCGGGCACACCGAGGATCGTCACGCCGAGCTCCGAGGCGTGGTCGAGCAGCTCCTTCGACGTCTCGCGGTCGGCGTCGGCCTTGAGCGCGACCGGACGGACCTGCTCGGCCGCGAAGGCGCCGACCGCCTCCTGGAGCATCGCCTGCTCGTCGTCGGGCGTGACGTCGAACAGACCGGACGACTTGGCGCGCGGCTGGCGCGCCGGGCGACCGAGCTTGCTCGCCGCCTTGAAGCTGCGGCTCGCGGCGGTCGCGGAGCGGAACCCCTGCTTGGTGCTCTGGAACAGCGCGCGCTCGACCTGCTTGCGCATGCGGATGCGATCGAGCAGATCGGAGCCGGCGAGGCGGTTCAGCGCCCGCAGGCCGAAGCCCATGCCCCTCTCCGCCATACCCCTGTCGGTTGTGGCGCTCATTGAGCCTTCTTCCTCCCGGTGGTGGCTTTCGACTTGGCCTCGACGGGACGAACCTCTCCGTCGAGATGTGGCGTGCCCTTCTTGGCGTTGCGAACGGAGAAGGCGATCGCCTCACCGCTCCCCTGCTCGCTGGAGAACGCGACCCTGCTCGGAAGCAGGATCGGACGACGGAAGCTGACGTCGACCTCGAAGGCGTCGGGCAGCTTGCTCTCGAGCGCGGCGAGGCAGCGGGCCTTCGTCCACATCCCGTGGGCGATGGCGCTCGGGAAGCCGAGCGGCTTGGCCGTCAGCGAGTGCATGTGGATCGGGTTGCGGTCGCCGGAGACGGCGGCGTAGCGGCGACCGAGGTCCCCGCCGAGCTTCCACTCGCTGCCCGCCTTCGGCGTGCCGCCGTTGGCAGACGCGGCCGACTTCTTCGGCTCGCTGCCGTCGCCGGAGTCGCCGCCGCGACGCAGCATCGTCGAGAAGCCCTCCCACACCTTCTCCCGCCCGACGCGCGCCTCGGTGACGATCGTGAACGTCCGTCCCTTCGGATGCGGCTCGAGCTTCGTCGCGTGGACGCGCAGCGTCAGCTTCTCGTCGAGCCCGATCGGGCGGTGCTGGACGATCCGGTTCTCGACGTGCACTAGGCCGACGGCGCCGAACGGGAAGCTCCCGTCGGCCATGACCGCCATGTGCATCGGGAACGCGAGCACGTGCGGGTAGGTGGCCGGCATCGCGCCGCGCAGCGAGAAGCCGCAGACCTTGGCGTAGTCGGCGACCGTGTCGCGGTCGGCCTCGACGTCGGGCAGGCAGAGCTCGATCTCGGGGATGTCCTTGCCGCGCCCGGGAATGCCGGGCAGCAGCGAGGCGCCCGGGATCATCGGCAGTGCCGCTCGCGCGTAGAGCGGCAGGATGCTCGGGGGCTTGGTGAGCGTGCGCTTGTCCATCACGCCCCCAGCAGGCTCTGCCCGCAGACGCGGACGGTGTTGCCGTTGACCCCGGTCGACGCCGGGCTGGCGAACCAGGCGATCGTCTCGGCGACGTCGACCGGCTTGCCGCCCTGCGACATCGAGTTCATCCGGCGCCCCGCCTCACGGATCGTGATCGGCATCGCGCCGGTCATCTGCGTCTCGATGAAGCCGGGAGCGACGGCGTTGATCGTCTGCCCCTTCTCGGCGAGCTGCGGCGCGAGCGACTCGACCATCCCGATCACGCCGGCCTTCGAGGTGGCGTAGTTCGTCTGGCCCGAGTTGCCGGCGATGCCGCTCATCGACGAGACGCAGACGATGCGGCCGTTCTCGTTGAGCAGGCCGCGCCCGAGCAGCTCGTCGTTGATCCGCTCCTCGCTGGAGAGGTTGATCTCCATCAGGACCGACCAGCGGTCCTCGGGCATCTTGGCGATCGTGCGGTCCTTGGTGACGCCGGCGTTGTGGACGACGACGTCGACGCCGCCCTCGAGCTTGTCGGCGATCGCCTTCGGCGCTTTCGCGTCGGTGATGTCGAGCTCGATCGTGTCGGCGTCGAGCTCCTTGGCCGCCTGCTGGAGGTCCTCGGAGAGCTGCGGCACGTCGAGCAGCACGAGCTTCGCTCCATCGCGGTGCAGGGTCTCGGCGATCGAGCGGCCAATGCCACGCGACGCGCCGGTAACGAGCGCCGTCTTGCCGGCGAGCGGCTGCTCACGGTCGACCTTCGGCGTCTTGGTGACGCCCGGACCGACCTTGACGACCTGGCCGGAGACGTAGGCCGACTTCGGCGACAGGAAGAACCCGAGCGTGGACTCGAGCTCGCTCTCGGCGCCCGGGGAGACGTAGACGAGGTTCACCGTGCTGCCACGGCCGATCTCCTTGCCGAGCGAGCGCGTGAAGCCCTCGAGCGCGCGCTGCGCCGTGGCCTCGCGCGGCGTGTCGGCGCCGAAGGCCGGCGTGCCGAGCACGACCACGCGGCCGGAGCGCTCGAGCTTGCGGGCGGTCGCGTAGAAGAACCGCTGGAGCTCGACGAGCTGGGTCGAGTCCTTGATCCCGGTCGCGTCGAAGACGAGCGCCTTGAACTGCTGCTCGCCTCCGTTGTCGAGGTTGAACAGGCCCGCGTCGAGACCGGCCGTAGCGGCGGCGTCGCGCAGTGCCTTGTCGTCGGTGGTCGCACCCGACACGCCCGCGTCGGCGAGCAGCTTCGTGATCGGCGCGGCGAGCCGGCCACCCGGCGCGGCGCCGATCAACACGCGGCCGCTCACCAACGGCTGGCCGGGCTCGTAGCGGTCGAGCTCGACCGGCTGCGGCAGCCCGACCTGCTTGGCGACGAGCTTGCCGGGGAATGCGTTGACGATCTGGGAGTAACGGTCGCTCACTTGCTCTCTCCTGCGCTCTCGAGGATTGCCACGACGCCCTGGCCGGCCGCCGCGCAGATGCTGATGACACCGCGGCCGGAGCCACGCTCGTTGAGGGCCTTCGCCAGCGAGGCGACGATCCGCCCACCGGTCGCCGCGAACGGGTGGCCGGCGGCCAGCGAGCCACCGTTGACGTTGAGCTTCTCGCGGTCGATCGACCCGAGCGGCTTGTCGAGGCCGAGGCGCTCCTTGCAGAAGACCGGGTCCTCCCACGCCTTGAGCGTGCAGAGCACCTGAGCGGCGAACGCCTCGTGGATCTCGTAGAGCTCGAAGTCCTGCAGCGTCAGGCCGGCACGGTCGAGCATGCGCGGCATCGCGTAGGCGGGAGCCATCAGCAGGCCCTCGCGCTTGTGGACGTGGTCGATGGCCGCGGTCTGGCCCTCGGAGAAGTAGGCGAGGATCGGCAGACCGCGCTCCTTGGCCCAGTCCTCGCTCGCCAGCAGCACCGCGGACGCGCCGTCACTGAGCGGAGTCGAGTTGGCCGCGGTCATCGTGCCGTCCGGGCCGCCGAAGACGGGCTTCAGCTTGCCGAGCTTCTCGGGCGTCGAGCCGGGCCGCATGTTCTGGTCGCGCTCGAGGCCGAGGTACGGGTTGACGAGGTCGTCCATGAAGCCGCGGTCATACGCAGCGGCGAGGTTGTCGTGGCTGCGAATCGTCAGCTCGTCCTGCTCCTCGCGGCCGATCCCCCACTCCGTCGCCATGATCGCGCAGTGCTCGCCCATCGACATGCCGGTGCGCGGCTCCTCGTTGCGCGGGATCTCCGGCACGACGTGGCCTGGGCGCACCTTGGTGAGCTGCTTGACGCGGCCCATCGTCGTCTTCTCGCGGTTGGCCTGGAGCAGCACCTCGCGCAGGTCCTCGTTGACGGCGATCGGGGCGTCGGAGGTCGTGTCGACGCCGCAGGCGATCGCCGAGTCGATCTGGCCGAGCGCGATCTTGTTGGCGGTGAGGATCGTCGCCTCGAGGCCCGTGCCGCAGGCCTGCTGGACGTCGAAGGCGGCGGTCTCGGGCGCCAGGCGGGTGCCGAGCACGCTCTCGCGCGTGAGGTCACGGTCGCGCGAGTGCTTGAGCACCGCGCCGCCGACGACCTCGCCGATGCGCTCGCCGTCGAGGTCGTAGCGGTCGATCAGACCGTCGAGCGCGGCGGTGAGCATGTCCTGGTTCGAGGCCTTCGAGTACGCCGAGTTCGAGCGCGCGAAGGGGATCCGGTTGCCGCCTACGACGGCAACCCGGCGGGTCTGGCTGTTCATTGAGGCGTGCTTCCTCCTGGGGATCTCTTGGGCGGAGTTGGAGCGGAGCGCATACGCAGCCCCGGCTCGACGGTCTTGATCAAGAGCTCGGCCACCTCGGCGGCCGACATGCTGCGGTCCTTGAGCCACCAGCGCACGAGCGCCTCGGCGGCGCCCATGACGGCGGTCGAGAGCGCCTCGACCTCGGTGCGGGCGCGCTCGCGGCGCTCGGCCGGGAGCTGCTGGGAGATCGAGGCCGCGGTCAGGTCGCGTAGACGGGTGCGGTAGGCGGAGATCTGGTCGGCGATGTCGCCGCCGGCTGGCAGCGTCTCGTCGAAGAGCACAGCCCAGGCGGCGCGGTCCTCGTCGACGAAGTCGAAGAACGCGCGCAGGCCGGCGCGCAGCGCCTCGGCCGGCTCGGTCGTGTGGCCTACCGCCTCGACGACGGTGGCGACGAGGCCGTCCCCCGCGCGCTCGAGGCAGGCGAGGTAGAGCTGCTCCTTGTTGCCGAAGTAGTTGTAGAGCAACGGCTTGGTGACGCCAACCGCCGCGGCGACGCCGTCCATCGTCACGGCGGCGTAGCCGCGCTCGGCGAAGAGCGCGTGCGCGGCGGCGACGGTCTGCTCCATGCGCTCGGCGCGAGGCAGGCGTGTGCGTCCTGGTTGGGAAGCCATCGCGACTAAGGTTACCGCAATATAAATTTCTATGGGGGTAACTTCGCGCGGACTACAGTCGGCGAGAATGCTTGGCCGCCGACACGCTCCCGGCCCCTGGTCGTGGGACGAGGTTCTTGGACGGACTTTCGCCGTCTACTCGTCGGGTCGCGGCGACCGCTCCCGCGCAGCCGTCCTCCTGTGGCAGGGAGACGACCCGCGCGTCTGGATCGACGACTCCTCGCCTCCCTTCCTGGCGTTCACACTGGATGTGGAGGCCGAGGCCGATGCAGACAACGCCGTGTCGCTCGTCGGGTTCGACTCGTTGGAGGCTGCCCGAGCGCGGTGCGTCGAGTGGGCCGGAACTGCGGAGGGAAGCTGGGAGTCGCTCGGCGAGGCGGCGCAGATCGGCGTCTACGCGTCGATCCGCGAGCCGAGCTTCGCCAGCCGGGCTTGAGCGCCAGCCACCTTCACAGGGCTTTCACAGGACCGTGACCGGACGGTCACAGCCTCGGTTCAATGACTCGGCACGATCGGCGCCAATGAACGAGACGACGATCGAGGCGATCGGACGCCATACCCGCTTGGCGTTCATGACCATGGTCACCGCAGCGATGCTCGCGCTGACCCTCTACAACGCCCGCCGCGGCCTGCCGGCACTACCCACGACGGCCTTCTACGCAGTCATGACCGGCTGCGGTCTCTAGTACCTCGCGACCGCGTGGAACGAGCAGTGGCGGGCCGACGGGAGCCTGGAGTAAATTGGCCATGTGGACAAGCGCCGCTCCGACGTCCTCAAAGCCTCGCCTCGCATGTTCGAGTCGGACCTGCTCGACAAGCTGTCGCGCGTCCATCCCGTCGTTCCGCTGATCCTCTTCATCCCGGCGATCGCGGTCCTCTTCGCGCTCGGCCAGGAGGGCGAACCGCCGCTCGAGGTGACCGCGTGGCTGCTCGGCGGCTGGATCTTCTGGGGCTTGACCGAGTACTGGCTGCACCGGCTCGTCTTCCACTTCGAGCCCGAGGAGGGCATCGGCGCGCGGCTGCACTGGATCATCCACGGCGTCCACCACGACCACCCCAACGACCCGATGCGGCTGGTCATGCCGCCGTCGGTCAGCGTCCCGCTCGCCACCGGCTTCTGGGCGCTCTTCCACTGGGTCATCGGCGGCCAGCACGCCGACCTGTTCGCCTGCGGCTTCCTCGTCGGCTACCTGATCTACGACATGACCCACTACCACCTGCACCACCACAAGCCGAAGACGCGCCTCGGCAAGCTCTTCTACGAGCTCCACATGCGCCACCACTTCCAGGACCACACCAGCGGCTTCGGCGTCGCCTCGCCCTGGTGGGACGTCGTCTTCCGCACGCAGCTGCGCCGCAAGCCCCGCGCTTAGCTCCGTCTCGTTTCCGTTACTCACGCAACGCTCCGTTGCGCATGCAGAAAGCAGCATATCTGCATGCACTCCCCCGCCGTCCGTGCGCAAGCGCTCGCGCTCGTCAATGAAGGTCTCAACGACTGCGAGATCTCGCGTCGGCTCGGTGTCTCGCGCACGACGATCCGCGACTGGCGTCGCCCACCGCCACGCAAGGCACCCCGAGCGCTCGACCCCGACGCAACACCGCGCATCCGCTGTCCTCGCTGCTGGAACATATCCCCGCCGATGTCGTTCTCCGACGAGGACTACGCGGAGCTGCTAGGTCTCTACCTCGGCGACGGTCACATCGTGCGCCTTGCGCGGACTTCGCGTTTCAGGCTCTTCCTCGACTCACGCCACAGCCAGATCGTTGACGAGTCGAAGGCGCTGATGGAGCGCTGCTTCCCATACAACGCGGTCGGTGCCCAACTCGGACACGAGGGCCGAATGACCGTGCTGAGCGTCCACTCATCGCACCTGCCTTGCCTCTTCCCTCAGCATGGCCGCGGGATGAAGCACCTGCGCCCGATCCGACTCGAGCACTGGCAACAGCAGATCGTCGACCGGGCTCCATGGACCTTTCTCCGCGGCTGCATCCGAAGCGACGGATGCACCTTCATCAACCGCACGGGCCGTTACGAGTACCTGTCGTATTCCTTCTGCAACCACTCCTCGGACATCCTCGATCTGTTCGCTGCGACCTGCGAGACAGTTGGCGTCCAATATCGCCGTTACCCGAGGGACATCCGCATCTATCGGCGACCGAGCGTTGCGCTGCTGGAGGCCAACGTGGGTCTCAAACGCTAGATTTGTGTCGTCACGCGGATGTGGCGGAATGGCAGACGCGCGGCGTTCAGGTCGCCGTGTCCTTCGGGACGTGGAGGTTCGACTCCTCTCATCCGCATCGCTACTGAGCCCCCGAGAAGGTCGGGGGCTCAGCTCGTTGAGAGCAGTGCAGCGCGTCGGGGCGAGTCGTGCCCGCCGGCGAGCGTGTCGAGGCGCTACTGACCGATGCCCATGTCGCGCGCGTCAATCAGACCGCAGGTCCAGGCAGAACGCGCAGCCGTTGAGCTGACCGGCGCGGCGGCGGAGCCAGCCACGGGCGGCGGTAGGCTGGCGCCCTCGATGGCCCCCTCGGATCCCCACAAGGAGTCGGCATACGCGAGCGCCGGCGTCGACTACGCGACGCTCGACTCCGGCAAGCGACTTGCCCTCACCGCCGCGCTGAAGTCCTCGGCCGCGCTCGCTGCCCACGGCGGCAAGGCGCTCGACGTCTCGCGCGGCGAGCCGGCGTTCGTGTTCGAGCTCGGCGGGCAGACGCTCGCCTTCGTGATGGAGGGCCTCGGCACCAAGGCGATGATCTCGCGCCAGGTCGCCGAGCAGCTCGGCCTCAACCGCTTCGACGCCGTCGCCTACGACACGGTCGCGGCGATCGTCAACGACCTCTGCTGCGTCGGCGCGCTGCCGCTCGTGGTAAATGCCTACTTCGCCACCGGCTCATCCGACTGGTATCGCCGCACCGACTGGCACGCCGCGCTCGTCGAGGGTTGGAGTCATGCCTGCGCCGACGCCGGAGCCACTTGGGGCGGCGGCGAGTCCCCCTCGCTTCCCGGCCTCGTCGACCCGCAGGAGATCGAGCTCGCCGGCAGCGCGATCGGCGCGATGCCGGCCGACCGCAAGCCGATCCTCGCGGAGAACCTCCAGGCCGGCGACGAGATCGTGCTCGTCGCCAGCAGCGGCCTGCACGCCAACGGCGCGTCGCTCGCCCGGATGATCGCCGACCAGCTGCCCGACGGCTATGCGACGACGCTGCCGAGCGGCCGCGCGTTCGGCGACGCCCTGCTCGACCCGTCGATCCTCTACGCCAAGCTCGTCGGAGCGCTCGCCGAGGCTGACGTTCCGGTCTCCTACTTCAGCCACGTCACCGGACACGGTCTGCTCAAGCTGATGCGCCCGCCGAAGCAACTGACCTACCGGATCAGCGCCCTTCCGCCCGTGCCCGAGGCGCTCGCCTTCCTCGCCCAGCAGGCCGAGATGGACGCCCACGCCGCCTACAGCACGCTCAACATGGGCAGCGGGTACGCCATCTACACCGCAGCGGGCACCGGAGCCCAGGCGGTCGAGATCGCCGAGAGCCTTGGCCACCAAGCGGTCCTCGCCGGCCGCGTCGAGGGCGGACCGCGCCAGGTGATCGTCGAGCCGGTCGACGTCGTCTACAAGACCGACGAGCTCGACCTCGCGCCGCAATCCGAGGCGCCGCAGCCCGGCCAATAGACTCGCGCTTAGAACACGAAAGGAGCGCAATGGCTTACGAGGTACCGGATCTTCCGTACGACTACGCAGCGCTGGAGCCCCACATCGACGAGGCGACGATGCGGGTGCACCATGACAAGCACCATCAGGCGTACGTCGACAAGGCGAACGCCGCCCTGGAGGGAACCGACTGGGCGGACAAGCCGGTCGAGGAGGTCACCGCGAACCTCTCGCAGCTGCCCGACGACATCCGCGGCCCGGTCCGCAACAACGGCGGCGGCCACCTGAGCCACTCGCTCTTCTGGGAGTCGATGTCACCGAACGGCGGCGGCCAGCCCGACGGCGACCTCGGCACGGCGATCGACTCCGCGTTCGGCTCGTTCGGCGACTTCCAGGAGAAGGTCAAGGCGACCGGCGTCGGCCAGTTCGGCTCCGGCTGGGCTTGGCTGGTCCACGACGGCTCAGGCCTCGCGGTCGTCGGCACGCCCAACCAGGACAACCCGATCACCGACGGCAAGACGCCGCTGCTCGGCGTCGACGTCTGGGAGCACGCCTACTACCTCAAGTACCAGAACAAGCGCCCGGACTACATCGACGCGTGGTGGAACGTCGTCGACTGGTCGAAGGTCGCAGAGCGGTTCGCCGCTGCCCAGTAGCCGTCCGTCAGGACATTGGCAACACCCAGAGGGGGCGGCCACCGGCTGCCCCCTCTGTCGTTCTCGCTCCTTGACTACCGCCGTACGGCTGTGTTCTTATCCCTATGCCGCGAGCAGATGAGGGCGGGCGGGCGCCTTCTCCTCCTCTCCTCTGGCAGTCCAAGACAGATTGGAGTCCAACGGGTGCTCGGAGCCGTCCGGGGCCCCGCGTCGTCGTGCACCTCAAAGCACGCATACCGAGTCTCTGCGCCGGCTCCGCGGCGATCTTCCTCGCCGCGAACGGCCACGCGCTCGAGGCCCTGTCAGTGCTCGCGATCGGCCTGCTCGCCGAAGTCGCCTCGGCGCTCGCCCTCGCGGCACAGGGCGCCGGCGAAGGTCTGCGCGCGGGACTACGGCAACGGCTGCGACGGGCGGCGAGCGGATCCGATCGCCCGGCCGACGCCGAGGACGACTAGAGGGTCCGCTCCCAGTCGAGGATCGCAGCGGCGATGACGTCGCCGCGATCCTCCTGGAGGAAGTGGCCGCCGCCCTCGACGATCACCTGCTCACCGGCCGTCGGGATCAGGTCGACGAAGACCTGTCCGGAGCGTGGCGACGGAAAGACCGGATCGGAGTCCGAGAAGGCGACGAGCGCCGGCTTGTCCCAGCGCGAGAGCTCCTCGCGGACCGCGGACATCTCCGCCGCACCGGGTGCGTCCTCATCGACGGGAACGAGCAGCGGGAACGTCGCCGCGCCCGCCTTCGACTCCGCGTTCGGGAACGGCGCCTCGTAGGCCGCGACCACCTCGGGCGCGAGCTCGGTCGTCGTCGCACCCTGCAGCACCACCCCGACCGGCAGATCCGGGTTCTGCTCGGCGAACGCCCTCCACTGCAGGAAGCCCTTGCTCACACGGCCGTTGAAGAGACCCGTGTTGAGGATCGCCAGCCGGTCGACGCACTCGGCGTTCTCGACGGCCCAGCGCAGCCCGATCGGACCGCCCCAGTCCTGCACCACGACGGTCGCGCCGCGCAAGTCGAGCGTGTCGAGGACCCCGCTCACCTGCGCGACATGGCGGTCGTACGAGTACCAGCCGAGATCGGTCGGCTTGTCCGAACGGCCGAAACCGGCCAGGTCAGGGCAGATCACGCGGTGGCCGGCAGCGACGAGCGGCGGCAGCATGTGCCGGTAGAGGTAGGCCCACGACGGCTCGCCGTGGAAGAGAACGACCGGGCTCCCCTCCCCCTCGTCGACGTAGTGCATCCGCAGGCCGTCGACCTCCGCATAGTGCGGCTCGAGGTCGTAGCCCGGAAGGCCGGTGAAGCGCTCGTCCGGCGTTCGGAAGACGTCCATCGCGCGACCCTACCTCGCCGGTAGCCTTGGCGGGGTGAGCGCCACCACCGCCTCCGCCTGGACCGACCACGCCACACGCGCGCTCGCGGACGCCGGCTACCGCAGCAGCGCGCCGCGCGAGGAGGTCATCCGCGCGCTCGCCGAGCTGCGCTGCAGCGTGACGGCGCGTGAGATCGCCGACCTGCTGGGCGAGCGCGGCAGCGGCGTCGGCCTGGCGAGCATCTACCGCGCGCTCGAGCTGCTCGACCGCAATGGCCTGGTCCAGCGGTTCGACGTCGGTGAGGGCGTGGCGCGCTACGAGCCGGCGATGCCGGGCGGCGACCATCATCACCACCTCGTGTGCGACTCGTGCGGGACCGTCGAGGCGTTCGAGGACGATGCGCTCGAGCGAGCGATCCACGGGCTGTCGGGCAAGACGGAGTTCAGGATCGCCGCGCACGACGTGACGCTGCACGGCGAGTGCCCGGCGTGCAGTGCTGCCGACCGCCGGTGAGCCCGTCGACGAGCGCCGCGGTGTTCGACCTGATCGACCGGACGTAGGTGTCCCCGCTCGAGCCGTGGGGTCCGAGCGTGTCGGCCCATAGGGCTCGACCGACGGACGCTCCGGTCTCGCGCGCGACCGCTCGCTCGAGCTTCGGGTTGAGTGAGCTCTCCGGGAATATCGCCTGCACGCCTAGGCGCTCGATCTGATCGACGAGCCGCTCGACGTCGCCCGCCGACGGCTGGGCGGCACTCGACAGCGATGGGATCAGGGCGCCGAGGACCTCGATTCCGTAACGGTCGGCGTAGTAGCCGAGCGCGTCGTGGGTCGTGACCAGCTTTCGCTGACTGCTCGGGATCCGCTCGATGCAGGCGGCGACGTCGCGGTCGAGCCGGCGTAGCTTCGAGATGTAGACGCGCGCGTTGGCCCTGTAGCGATGGGCGCCCGTCGGGTCTGCGTCTGAGAGCGCCCGCTCGATCCGCCCCACCGCACGGATCGCGTTGCGCGGGTCCTGCCACCAGTGTGGGTCGTCGCCATCGGCGCCGATCTCCTCCCCGAGATCGACGCTGTCGGCGTCGCCGCCCGCATTCTCGATCACGTCGCCAAGCCAGTCGTCTACCTCGCCGCCTGAACGGAAGACCACATCGGCCTCTGCAACGGCGGCAGCGTCGCTGGGCCGGGGCTCGTAGCCGTGGGGATCCGAGTTCGGCTCGAGCATTCGATCGACCGCGACCCGCCGCCCACCGACGTTGGAGACCAGATCCGCGACCTGCGTCGTCGTGGCGACCGCGGTGAGCGCAGCGCCGTCGGGGTTCGACTCGGTTCCGCAGCCGGCGATCCCCGCCATGACCGCAACAGCGACCAGAGCCGGAGGAAGCGCGAGTCGAACACCGAGGAGCACGCCGCGCAGAATAATGAGAACGATTCTCGATTGAGCGTTGGCGCCGAGAACGGGCCTAGCCTGGGTCGGGAGATGGGCGCTCACCACGACCACAATCACCACCACGCGCTCGACGCCCGCGGCGCCGACCGCTCGCGGCTCTGGATCGCGCTCAGCCTGATCGTCGGCCTGATGGCCACCGAGGTAGCCGCGGGCATCGTCGCCGGCTCGCTCGCCCTGCTCTCCGACGCCGCGCACATGCTCACCGACGCCGCCGCGATCGGACTGGCCCTGTTCGCCGCCCGCCTCGCCGAGCGCCCGCCGCGTGGTGACTACACCTACGGACTACGTCGCGCGGAGATCCTCTCCGCCCAGGCGAACGGCGCGACCTTGCTGGCGCTTGCCACGGTGATCGCGTTCGAGGCGATCCGGCGCCTGATCGATCCGCCGAGCGTCGAGGGCGGCATCGTGATCGCGGTCGCCCTGGTCGGCGTCGCGGTCAACCTCGTTGCGACCTGGGTCCTGGCCGGGGCGAATCGCGACAGTCTCAACGTCGAGGGCGCCTACCAGCACATCCTCACCGATCTGTTCGCCTTCATCGCGACCGCGATCGCCGGCGTGGTGATCGTGACGACGGGCTTCGGGGAGGCCGACGGCATCGCCGCGCTGATCGTCGCCGCGCTGATGCTGCGCGCCGGCTGGGGCTTGATGCGCGACTCCGGCCGGATACTGCTCGAGGGCTCGCCGCCCGGCATCGACCCGGACACGGTCGCCGAGGCGCTCGCCGCCGAGCCCGACGTGATCGGGGTCCACGACCTCCACGTCTGGGAGGTCACCTCCGGCTTCCCGGCGCTCACCGCCCACGTGCTGCTCGAGCCGGAGACCGACTGCCACCAGCGCCGGCGTGACTTCGAGACGCTGCTGCACGAGCGCTTCGGCATCGACCACACGACGATCCAGGTCGACCACGCCCACGGCGAGCAGGGACCGATCGAGCTCGAGACCGGTCCGCTGGAGCGAATCGACCGGGGCTAGGAGGGCGCGCTACTCGCGCTCGCGGCGACGACCGCCGCCACCGACACGCTCGACCGCCTTGGAGGCGTCGACGTAAGGCAGCAGGCCAAGCTCGCGTGCACGCTTGACCGCGCGCGCCATCTTGGTCTGGTCGCGACGGCTGAGGCCGGTCACGCGGCGCGAGCGGATCTTGCCGCGCTCGGTCACGAAGCGCTGCAGCAGGGCGACGTTCTTGTAGTCGATGCGGTCGAGCTCCTCGCGCGGGAGCTTCGAGTAGCGCCGGGCCTCGCCCTTCATGGAGGGCTTGCCGCGCCGCTTGTCCTGTGTGCTGCCTCTTGCCATCGGCCGATAAGGGTGACACAGAGGGCCGTTTCGCGTCGGCGGCCTGCCCCGTGACGCATGGGAATGCGGTCGCTGCTTGGATTCGCCGCATCGGCGGGCGCGGCATCACAAGGGTCTTCGCGGCGATCGTCGCCCTGCTCGGGGTGGCGACTGTGGTCGCCATGGCCCTGATGTGGCCAGGCGACGTCGACTCACGCGTCGGCGAGGCGATCGTCACGAAGTCGGACACCGCGAAGGTCTTGTCCGTAGACGACTACGCCTGCTCCGCCTTCGAGACGGACACCTGCCATCAGGTCGAGATCGAGCTGACCTCAGGCGCCGACAACGGCAAGGTCAAGCAGCTCATCCTGGGCAACGACGTGGTCGATCCGGAGGTCGCCGAGGGCGACGAGCTGCAGGTCGTCAAGAACATCGTGCCACCGGGCGCCGACCCGGTCCCCGGCCGCGAGTACTCGATCTCCGACTTCCAGCGTCAGCAGCCGATGCTCTGGCTGACGATCCTCTTCGTCTCGGTGGTCGTGCTCTTCGGCCGCCTGCGCGGGGCGATGTCGCTCGTCGGCCTCGCCGTCAGCGGCGCCGTGGTCCTGCTCTTCATGATCCCGGCGATCCTCGACGGCGAGAGCGCGCTGGCCGTGGCGATCGTCGGGTCGGTGGCGGTGATGATCGCGACGATCCTGCTCGCCCACGGCGGAGGCCCGAAGAGCATGGCCGCGATCCTCGGCACCGCCGCCTCGCTCGTGGTCACCGTCGCCTTGGCGGTGCTGTTCACGAAGATGACGCATCTCACCGGCCGCGCGACCGAGGAGGCGACGTTCCTCCAGATCAACGACAGCGGCGTCTCGCTCGACGGCCTGCTGCTGGCTGGGATGATCGTCGCGGCGCTCGGCGTGCTCGACGACGTCACGGTTACCCAGTCCTCGACGGTCCTCGCGCTGCGGGCCGCGAATCCCGGCCAGAGCTTCCGCCAGCTGTTCGCGCGGGCGATGGACGTCGGGCGCGACCACGTCAGCGCCACCGTCAACACGCTCGTCCTCGCCTACGTCGGCGCCTCGCTGCCGCTGCTGCTGATCTTCAGCTCGGGGCAGATCGACTTCCTCCACGCGGTGAACCTCGAGATCATCGCCAAGGAGATCGTGGCGACGCTGGTCGGGTCGATCGGACTGATCACGGCCGTGCCGGTCACGACGGCGCTCGCGGCGCTGCTCGCAGTCCGCATGACCGAGAGCGAGATCGCGCGCGTGGACACCACGCATGGCCACGCTCACTGAGCGGGTACGTTCTCGCCATGAACGACCGCAAGCTCGACACCGCCGACACCCTCAGCGACGCCTTCTCGATCTACGGCAAGCAGGCCGGGGTGCTGCTGCCGGTCGCGTTCGCGCTGTTCGTGCTCGTCGCCGTCCTGAGGGGCGTCCTCGGCGATGACCTGCTCCTCCTTCCGCTCGTACTGGTCGTATCGACGATCGCCAGCACGCTCTACACGGGCATGGTCGTCGAGCTGGTCCATGACGTGCAGGATGGGCGCAGGGACTACTCGGTCGGGCAGTTGATCGGCTCGGCCGCGCCGGTGATCGTGCCGCTGCTCGTGGCCGGCATCCTGGCGGGCATCGGCATCGGGATCGGTTTCGTCCTGCTCGTGGTTCCCGGCCTCTTCCTCGCCACGATCTGGTCGGTGATATCGCCGGCGATCGTCGTCGAGCGAAAGGGCGTCTTCGCGGCATTCGGCCGCTCGCGTGAGCTCGTGCGCGGCCACGGCTGGCAGGTCTTCGGCGTCATCGTGTCGGTCTTCGTGATCGTCTTCGTCGTCCGACTGGTGCTGGGCGCGATCGCCGCCGGCATCGACGACTCGACCGGCGTCCGGATCGCGTTCGACGTCGTCGCCTCGACCCTGACCGCGCCGATCAGCGCGCTGGTCGCCGCCGTCCTCTACTTCAGGTTGCGCGCGCTAGACGAGGGCGCCGCGCCGGGAGCGCCAGCCGCGCCAGAGCCCGGACCCACCCCGGCGTAGCTCGCCATCCTGGAGCGCGGGCACTAACATCCGTCGCACGGGGCGTGGCGCAGTCTGGTAGCGCACTCGGCTGGGGGCCGAGCGGTCGCTGGTTCAAATCCAGTCGCCCCGATAAAGTGGAGCCCGCTCGGGGAGCGGGCCTTGGGCTTCCGGCAGCCACCCTTAGCGAAGTAGCCGACCTCGGCGGTACCGCCTGTAGTACCAACGACCGTTTATTTCGTGGCCCGCAGTCGCTGTTCCGCGAGCAAGCAGCCGACTCCCTGTGCCCTCAGGAGTCGCGGCATCCAGGTACCAACCCGGCGAAGAGTCGGGAACAGTCCGTTACGCCTGGTACAAATCTCGCATGAACAAGCAGCAGTACGAGGTTGCCATAGAGCGGCTGAAGTCAGTGAACCAGGTCATCGAGGGCCTCGATCCTGCGATCCGCGCCGACGCGTTCAAGGTCTTGGAGCCATACGTCGTGGGCAAGCCCATGCCTGCCGGTGGAGACAACGGAATCGGCAGCGGGAATGGCTTGGTCGAGGACCCGCCCGACGACGGAGGCCAGCTCGACAAGAGCGCGTACTTCGAGAAGTACGGCAGTGATAGGCCAGGCAAGAACGTCCTGCCAATCGCCGGCTGGATCTATGCCAGACAGGGAACCGACCCGTTCACAGCAAAACAGGACATCTTCGATTTGGCCGAGGAGGTCGGGCTGGTCGTGAGTGAGCGTCCCGACAAGATCTTGCGATCGGCTAAGGATGGAAGCAACAAGCTTTTCAAGTCGGCTGGCCACGGGAAGCTCGCGCCAACCGTGACCGGCGAGACCCACTTACGGAAGGCCTACGGTGTGAAGAAGCCCGCGCGTCTGCCGCTCACCGACGAGTAGTTGCCTCCGTCCCTTGTCGAGTTGCTCGACCCGCTCAAGCGGGGACGACGCAAGGATCAAGTTCTCGCTGTTCTGTTCTTTCTGCACCAGTATGAGGGACAAGAGGAAGCGACGACCACGCAGGTTCGAGAAGGCCTACGACGGGGTCGGGTACCTAAGTCAAAGGCCATCAACGTCAGTGATGTCTTGGCGAAGGCCGCGCCGCTGGTAGACAAGACTGGGCGATCAACGTGGCTCCTAACCTCGTCTGGCGAAGAGCACATCAGGGATGTACTTGTGATTCCGGACGAGAGTCCGCAGGTCCAGCATGACGTTGCGAAGTTGGAGACACTAGTGGCGAGTGTCAGCGATGCCAACGTCCGGGACTACATTGAGGAAGGCATCAAGTGCTTGAAGGTGGGTGCGATGAGAGCGGCCGTCGTGTTCATCTGGACTGGCGGAGTGGAGGCGATTCGTGGAGAGGTCTGGGCCTACGGCACCAAGTCCATCGACGCCGCGATCAAGAAACACGACAAGAAAGCCCGCGACTTCATAAAGAGGGACGACTTCGAGAACGTCAAAGACAGTGCGTTGCTGCAGATCGCTCACGACTTCGGAATCCACGACAAGTCTGAGAAGAAGCGCTTGAAGGAAGCTCTCGACCTCAGAAATGACTGCGGCCACCCGGTGAAGTACAAGCCTGGCAAACACAAGGTAGCTAGCTATATCGAGGACGTAATCACCGTTGTGTTCACTTCCTCTTGACTGCTGGTATCTGGGAACCTTGGTTCAGGCCAAGGAGCCGCCGCCGGCCTTGGGAGTCCGGGGACCAACGTTTCCAGCGGCTGACGTACGAGTAGTCACACTGTGCAGAGATGGACTTCGGCGACCTTCCCGACGACCTTGCCGATGACGATCGCCTGTTCCGCGTCAGAGGCCCGTCGCAGTTCGACACCAAGATGGCGTGGACCTTCCTCCGCGACTATCGATATGTCGAGGGATTCCGGCGTGCGGCCGAGGCACTCGGCAGTCGATCGTCTCCGCCGGCTATCTGACCTGTCGCCTTTTGTCGTCAACCGATGAACTGCTGATGTACATCCGGAGCCTTCAGCTACCCACCCGACGCACGCTGGTCGTGCTAGGCGCAGGAGCGACTCGCGGCGCTTCATTCGTCAGCAAACCCGAGCGCCTCTACTACCGCCGCTGGACAACGACTTCTTCCGTTTGCTGTCGTCTTCGCCAGCCGGCAAATCTCAACAAGCGAAGGCGCTCCTCCGCTACGTCCAGACCAATCATTCGCCGACGCTGCGCGTCTCGATGGAGGCAATCTTCGTCGAGTTGCAGGGCAGTGCAGAGTTCTATGAGCAATTCAATGTCGGGCGAGGGCGGATCGTCCGGGAGCCGCAGCGAACCATCGAGCACTTCTACCGTGTGCTACCGGCGATGTTGCGCCACTCTGTAGTTGGGGCCTGCGAGTACCACCGACTCCTCGCCACCAAGTTGGAGTCAGGCGACGCAGTGATGTCGTTGAACTACGACTGCCTGATCGACGATGCACTTCGTGATGCCGGCGGGCGACGGTGGAATCCAAGGTTTGGTTACGGCTTCGATGCGACCGACGGCGTCGAGGCGTGGCGGAATTGGGGGTCCGGAGCCAACGCGGGAACGCCGATTAGACTGCTCAAGCTGCACGGGTCGTTGAATTGGACGTTCGATGGGACACAAGTCAGGCTGGTCGCCGATCCATACGAACGAGACTCAGCTGATGGATCAATAGTCCCTCCGCTAGGTCGTAAGCCTGTCTCAACTGAGCCTTTTAGCGGTGTGTGGCGCGAGGCCCGTCTTCGTGTGCGGCGAACAGAACGACTCGTGGTTATTGGGTACTCGCTACCAGCAGCCGACTATCTCGTGCGAGCGCTCCTTCGTGCGGATTTGGATCCAGCTTCGTTGCAAGAGCTCATCGTCGTAGATCCCTCGGATGACGTGGCAGACCGATTTGTGCAGTTGCTGACCCACGCGCCGAAGCGGGTAGAGAGCATGCGAAGTTTCAAAGAGTTCGCTGCCTGGCTGGAGGCAGACGGGAGTTCTTAGCCTCGCCACTCGGCCTCGCCACTCGGGTCCCGGCCGAGCGGTCACGCTGGCCCGCTGAGGCCCAAGAGCCCGCGTCAGACGCGGCGAACGATCTCCACGTGGAGCCCTCGAAGCGCCTGCGGTACCACCAGCGGTACCGAGACCTACGCCGAAGCGCCCTTGCGCCACCAGTCGGCAGCTCGGGCGGCTGCCTCGCGATGGGCCGCTTGATCGGGGTTACCGTAGAGGTCGATGGTGGTCTGGATGTCCTTGTGACCCAGCTGCTGCTGGACGAAGTAGATGGACTCGCCTGAGGCGAGCCAGAGCGTCGCTGCGGTGTGTCGCAGATCGTGAAGCCGTAGCTCGCTTGCAAGCCCGGCCTCCCGCAACGCTGCGTCGTGGCCGCGCCGCCGGACGTTGTGGCGGTCGAGCATCCGGCCGGTGGGACTGTGGAAGACGAGCTTCGACAACTCGCCGTCCTGCCGGGCGTCATCCGAGCGGTGGTATCGGAGAAGGTCGAGCAGGTATGGGGCGATGTGCACCCGCCGGCTGCGGTCGCCCTTCGGAGTTCCGATCCCGCTGTCTTTAGCGGCGCGGACGATCTGTAGGGCGCATCCGTCCCAATCGACATCTCGCCACTCCAGCGCAATGGCCTCGCCGATTCGTAGGCCTGCGCCGATCAAGACCTCGGCGAGCGGCCGGTACCAGGCGCTGCAGGCGTCGAGGTAGCGCCGCGCGTCCTCTCGATTGAGGAAGCACATCGTGGGGCGCTCGTACGGAAGCTCGAGCGGGGCGTCCCGGTCAGCGTTGACGGCCGGGTTGGTCGCCAGCACGCCGTCGCGCACGGCTCGGCCGAGGATCTGGCGCAGCGGAATCAAGCCGTCATTGATCGTCTTTCGGCTGAGCGCTCCCTGAGCGTCGAGGTCGGCCAAGTAGCTCTCGATCCGGCCGCGGGTGATCTGCCGGAGCTTCAGCTGCCCGAAGGCCGGCTTGAGTCGGAGGCGTATCTCGATCTCGTACCCCCGGTAAGTCGAAGGCTCGATCATCGGCTTCTTGCGAGCGAGCCACACATTGGCGGCCTCGGCGAAGGTCTCGCGGCTCGTCGTCCGTTGAGCTCCGGCGTCCACGGCCGCGACCGCCGCCACCAGGGCGCGCTCGGCATCCTTCCGCGAGGGACCGATCGCACGCTTGACCTGCGTTCCGTCGGCGGTCCGGTACTTGATGTCGTACGTGACGCCACCGGACTTCTTCGTGCGTTTCAGAATGCTGCCGCGCGCCACTCGCCTAGCTCACCCCCACTCGTCCCCCTGGTGTCCACGAGCGACGCTGCTCCTCCAGCCAGCCGTCGATGTCCTCGCCGACGAACCGCAACGGCCCGTCGGCACCACCGAGCCGCAGCGACGGGAGTCGCCCATCTGCGGCCGCGTCGTAGACCCAGCTGCGAGACACGCTTAGACGGCGAGCGACGTCGGCCGGCTTCAGCAGGTGCGTAGGCACGGCAACAGGCGTCATCGTCGCGAAACGCGTCGGGTGCCGGACCGGGATTGACGGGACTCGTCAACCCCCCGAAAAAAATCATCGGGGTGAATCGGGCACAAGTAGTCGAGCGTTGTCACGCGTTCCCTCCGTCCCCCGCGTCCCCGATGACGGACGTGTCCCGAATCACGACCCAACGTTGCTTCGCCGTGTCCCGACCCACGGTCGTGTCGGTGATGTCGATGCCCTCGGCCCTCAGCGCAGCGGCGAGCAAGGTGAGCTTTCGGGAGAGCACCTGCGGGTTCTTCGGCCAAGCTTTGTCCGCGCGGTCCTGCGGACTCTTGCCGTAGTTGATCTCCTTGAAGAGGGCAGTCGGCGTTCCTTCCCAACTGCCCTCGGCATTCGGCCGGCGAACGAGATCGATCACGGCCTGAGCCACGGCGCTGCCGTCCAGGCTCATACGAAGCGCGAAGGCGGCATTGGCTTCGTAGGCCGCCACGAAGGTTCCGGGCTTCCAGCCAAGAGCCGGCTCAGCGGCGCTCACCCACGTCATGAAGTCGGCGAGGCGAGGCTTGGAAGCCAGGTGGGTTGACGGCTCCCTCTTCAGCGCGCTCGAGGCGGCGTCCAGCAGCGCACCGAGCAGAGACGGGCGCGCTGCCTCGAACTCCGTCCAGATCTCGCTCTCGTCACGGCGCTCCTCCTCACCGATCGGTTCCAGCCGGATGATCAGGCCGCGAGTGATGAGGTCTTGACGGGTAGCTATCGCGTCGAGGCCGTTCAAGATGACCGGCCGCGTCAGATCGAAGACGTGCTCCTCGTCATCGGTGTAGAGCGCACGGGTGGCGAACCCGCCCCCGGTCGAAAGCCGGCAGAGCGCATCCGACGTCCAAGTCGGAAGACCGGAGAGGTTGTCGAAGGCCAGGACCCAACACCCGTCGGCCGCGATAGCTAGGTCTCGCTCGCTGCGGGGCAGCGCGCGGACCATCGGACGCGTAGGGTCGATCAGCGCCTTCAACGTCTTCGTCGCGGTGGACTTCGCAGAGCCCGCCTCGCCTTGGAGGATCAGTACGGGGTACGGCCCTCGCGAGCGAAGCGCCATGACGAGCCAGGCGACGACGAGAACGAGCGCTTCGGGTCCGACGTTGACGAACCTCGTCAGCTGCGAGAGCGAGCCACCACTCGCCGGGACGGGTAGAGGCTCCGGTGGACCTCCTGCGGAACGCGACCTCTGCCCGCGCGACCTCCCAGCCCTCCGGAGAGACCGTCGCCACCTCCTCGTTCCCGAGGTCGAGATGGAGACGGCCATCAGTCCCGGCGACGCGCGTATGGACCGGCGCAGTAGGCCCAGTCATCGCCGCCTCAGCGGCGAGGGCGTCTATCGCGGCACCTACGGCTTGCGGCATCGGTATGGCGCCATGCACATCGCGATAACGCTGTCTCAGCCACTGCCGGTACCAGCTCGACTGGATCGGCACGACGCGTTGGCCCTGATCGACGACGCGGGCGTATGCTCTTCCGGCCTCGTCGCAGAAGAGAAAGCTCTCCTCTGCTCCCAGCGTCGCAAGGTTGTCGGTCTGGGATCGACCCGCGCTAGCGGTTCCGGTGCTCATAGAGAGCCTCCTTCGACGGCGCGCCAGAAGGGCGAGGAGCGCGCCGGATTGGCCACCTAGGCAGCGCTAGACTGTGCGCTGACGGGACGCTGGAAGCGTCGAGCGGTAGCAGGTAGGTGGTGCCCTTCATCCTGCTCCCTATGTATTGCTCGAGACGTGCCTCTCTCTAGCGAACCTATGTTCGATTTCGAATATCTATTGGTTCGCCGGCCTTGGATGGGCGGTCGGACTTGCATCCCGCTACCCCAGCAGTGCTATCGCGCAGCGCGCTCGTCCTCCTCGCTCAGACTCGCAACGACCGGCGCGCTCTCGGATTGCCCTGGTCGGCCTCTCGGCCGTCTGATGCTGAGGAGGCCGAGGGAGGGGCTTCCGTGGCCTCGGAGGCATATACCGGGACGTGGAGCGAGTCGCGGCTAGGCGGCTGAGCCGATCTCTAGTCCGTCGAAGTGGACGGCGGGGCGTGCGGGCACTACGAAGCGGCCGTTGCGGTGCAACAGGCCGACGCGTGTGAGGTCGCGGATCGCTCGTTCGATCTGGTCGCGGTCGCCGAACTCGTCGGGATCGCCTGCGATCTCTCGCACGATCTCCTCGACGGTCGTCTGCGCTGGATGCAGATACAGCAGGTGGACTAGAACTGCGCCCTGGGCGTCTCGGTCCTCCTGCGCGGGGTTGCTGTCGGTAATGCGGATACGCTGATCTTGCATGGGAGCTGTGCCTCCTGTGCGAGCCCCCGGCCGTGTCAGCGGTCGGGGGCGCTTAGCTGAAAAGGCACAGACGATATGCTATGAATCGGACGGACTGACAATTCCGTCTGAGGGCGCCCGTAAAGTCGGCCGGTATGGCTTCAGTCCGAACCGCGAGAGCCGACGAGCCGGGAACAACCGTGCGTGAACTCTGCTACACGGCAGAGGATCGAGTTGGGCTTCCCAGAGAGACGCTCGTAATCGAGTGCATGCAGTGGGGCCTCCTCTGCGACGAGCTTGGTCGAATGCCTACGCCGGTCGAGTACGCCGAGCGCTACCGGACGACGACGCCGGAGGCAGAGCGTCGGTTGACCGAGTTTGTGACCGCACTCGAGCTATCACCGCTTGATCTCAATCAAGTCCAGTGGGACGGGGCGCCACGCAACGACCTAGGAAGTGCGTTCGACGACGTGCGAGTCGTTTACTCGAAATAACTAGGGGGGTTGCGTTACAGGTGTTCCGGCCTGCGACGCAGCCGCGAGGGAAGGAGAGGTTATGGCAAAGGTCTCGGAGCACTACAAAATCTCTGGGCCGGTCGAGTTTGTCGACGTCAACGTGGCGAAGGACAACCGTCTCTTTGTAGATCCCCGTGCTGTGCGTCTAGAGCGCGGCCCGAAACCATTTGTGGCTCAGGCCAACAAGTGCACGACGACGTTCTTCGACGAGGTAGTCGACTGCGTGGTCTCTGGCAAGAAGAGCGAGGAGCAGCGTGGCCTTGATCTACTTCAGCACTTCAAAGAGCCCAAGGAGACCCGCCTCGGTCTATCCAAGAAAGGATTCGACGGCCATGGCGGAGCCGAGGATGTCGGTCAGTGGATATGGCACGCCTTGTCGACCGACATCAAGGCTTTCGTCGGGGTCGGGCTCCTCAAGCACATCGAGGACATCCCGATCTTTGTTGAGGGCATCGACAAGGACATCACATCCGATCTCACCACTCGCATCATCTTTGAGCCCCTCGCAGGGTTTACCCAGGCGATGGTGGCGAAGCATCCCGAGTTCACTCGAGGCAGGCACAAGACCGAAATCTTCGATCGGCAAGTGTGGAATCCGCGTCGCCGCAAGTGGGAGGAGAAGGCGCTTGAGCTGCCGGTAGCCGCTGGCAAGCCGCTACTGCTCGTACCTAAGCATTGGGCGCGACACGTGCTGCTGATGTCATCGGGCCGCTACTACGGCACGACAATGTTGAGCTATGCCCAGGACGAGCGGGCGGTGCGCGACGCGAGAACCGGGAAACTGATCAAGGAGTCGAAGGACGTACTGAAAGACAAGAAAGAGTTTGAGCGAGGTCACGAGACGATCGTTCGCGTGACGCGGCAGGCCCTAGAGAAGCGAGAGGACCTGCTCGACAGGTTCCGGGCGTTCGTAGATAGTCGATACGAGCGTCTCGACGACGACGACATCGATAAGCGAACGCGCTAGCCAGCAGCTACGGGAGCAGTAAGGCTGCATCCGCATCGGCCCTAGCGTCCAATCGAACCAATCGAGCGAGCCGCTCGAGGAGCGAATCGTCTGCTCCTCGACTCGCTTTCGCTTTCCCGCCCTGCCAGCCCCACCCGGAATCTCGTGGCCGCCATCGAGGCTCACCTAAGCCAGCGCAACGCCGCACCCAGCGGGCAGCACCGATCGGGCTTTTACAGCCGCAGCAGCGGCCCTACTGATCAGAGTTCGTCCGGCGTCACGACGAGCCCAAGCCGATCCGCGCCACGACGCAGGCGACCGTCGACCGTCAGGAGGCGACAGCCGAGGATCTGGGCGAGCGCAACGTACTCAGCGTCGTAGGTCCGGCCCCACCCCATGTCGGTGGCGAGAGTCCACGCGTTGCGCCCGAGGTGCGCAGGACTCTCGCATCCGATCGACGCCGCGCCAAGGCGATCATGCAAGACGTCCGCCCGGTCGTAGCTGATCGTCCCCTTGAAGGCTTGAAGGTGCAAGTTGGCCCTCACCTCGGACCACATCAGCGGCGGCGCAACGAGCTCCTCCCCTAAAGCGTTGAAGCCGTCGGCCCTTGCACACGCCGCCGTGGCGGCGCTCGCATCTATGACGAGCATCAGCGTCCGACGCGAACCTCGTCCAGGCCGGCTACCCAGTTGGGCACGGGCGTGCCGTCCTCGAAGGTTCGCCAGGACTCCGGAAGCCCCACCATCTCAGGCTCCGCCTCGGGACTGCTCGGCGTGCGCTCGACGACGATCCGCGCGGCGGCTGCCTCAGCCTCCGACAGCTCATCGACCTGTGCCCGCAGCTTCTCCTTGGCGGTCATATCCCGATTCTACCCCGGCCTTGTCTCTGCTTCCAGGGTGCGACGGCACTGGTGCAGAGCCGTCGCAATCGGGTCGCGGTACCAGCGGGAGTACCGACCGCACCGTCCTATGTCTCGCTCACATCCCCGACCGGGAACGCAGTGGACGCCGGGGACGCAAGTCAACGCATCCACACCCCTCCCGCGTCGGCTGGGGGCCGAGCGGTCGCTGGTTCAAATCCAGTCGCCCCGATGTCTAGTTGTTCGCGCACGGCGAACGGCTTCCGAGGTGGCGCGCTGCGCACGCCGGACCGGGAGTCGGGCGGACTCCGGCGACGGTGAACACGCCGGCGTCGATCGAGCTGCTCTGCCCGAGGACGTCGACGCCGATTATCTCGACGCTGTACGTCCTATCGGTGGTTGTCGCGTTGCCCGGCACGTAGAGGCGGCCCTCGAACTTCGGCCAGGTGGTCGGCTGGAGGTCGACGTAGGACACGACGCCCTCGCTGTCGGTCACGCGCGCGTACGCGGTGCTGTTGACCGCGTCGTAGGCGGTGACTCCCAGGAGCACGGTGCCGCCGGCGGCCGTCAGCTCGCGCGGCGAGACGAACGGGTCCGACATGGTCGGTGCCGGATCGGGAGGGATCTGCCCCTCGACGTCGACCTGTCCGGCGACGTCCGTGTCGGAGGCGCCGTTGGTGTCCCAGACCTCCACGTTGAAGTGGTAGCTGACCGTCGAGTACCCGTAGTTCGCCGGGACGTCGAAGTAGCCCGTGTAGTTCGTATCCCCCGATGGGAGCAGCTCCACGCTCGCCTGGGTGCCGTCCGGCTGCTGAATGTACGCATACGCCTGGGAGATGCCGACGTCGTCGACGGCGTTGACCGAGATCGTCGCCAGGCCGCCCCAGTCGGGCAAGGCGCCAGGCGAGACGGTCGCGTACTGGATGATCGGCGGGTTGTCGGCTGGGGGCCTCTTCGCGAGGGCAGGCCCCGTCAACACGGTCAGCGGTCCGAGCAGCGCCAGGAGCAGGATTGAGGGCAGGCGGTGCTTGGTGCTCCTGATGCTCGATCGCGTCATGTCATCTCCTCGTTCTTGACTGACTAGGGGGCCGGGCACATGCCCGCGCCGTGCCCGACCGCCGGCCGCTTGCTCGGCCACGGCTTCTTCCTGTGGCCGCGGTGTGGCTTGCAGAGGATCGGAGCGACGGTGACGTCGCCGCCGTCCACGGTCGCCCACTGGCCGATGTCGTCGTAGGCGATGAACTCGATCGAGTAGGTCTGGGGCGTCGTGCCCGAGTTGGGCGGCACCGTGAGCCTACCCTCGAAGCGATCCGAGCTGATCGGCTCCGTCGTGACCTCCGTCGTCTCGCCATTCGGGAGAGTGACCGTCGCGGACGCCCAGCTGATCCCGCGCAGATCCCATGCGCTGAAGGCCAGCGTCACCTCCCCTCCGGCCGCTGACAGCTCACGCGGCGAGACCACCGGGTCGTACGCGGTCGGCGGCTCGTCGAACTGCTGCTGGGCATCGACGTCGATGTTGCCGGCGAACTCCTCCCACGTCATGGCGCCGTTCGTGTCGGTCACCTGGACGCCGACGTTGTAGCCGATCGGCGTGTCGCTGTAGTTGGGGCCGATGTCCACCGTTCCGGTGTAGGTCGTCGGTCCCGAGGCGAGCAGCTCGACGCCTGACGCGCTGCCGCCGCCGTAGTCATGGACGTCCGCCCAGACCGTCGCGATGCCGAAGTCGTCGGTCGCGTCGACGGTGATCGTCACCTTGCCGCCTGTGTAGGGCAAGCTGCCGGGGTTGATCGAGACGCTGCTGATGACGGGAGCCGTGTCCTCAGGCTCCTGCGCCGCGGCCGGACCGGTCGGGACAAGGAGCACGGAGAGCACTCCGGCCATGAGGTGGCGCCTGAGGCTAGAGGTAGTCCGTCGCCGCATCTCCGTCTCCCATAGGTCGTCTCCCGGACGAGGCGACCCTACCGCCCGACGGCCCCTCCGCGCAGTAACTTCCCGTATGTGATCGGCGACCGGGGGTACTCCCGATTCTCCTCGGCGATACCGGCGTCGGCGCTGCGGACGATCGGGAAGCTGAACGTCCCGCTCTACCGGGTGAGCGGCGGGCGGATCGGCGGTCGTCTCAACAACGCGCCGATCCTGCTGCTGACGACGACCGGCCGCAAGTCGGGCGAGCCGCGCACGGCGCCGGTCTTGTACCTGCGCCATGGCAAGAACCTGATCGTGATCGGCTCGAACGCCGGCAACACGCGCACACCCGCGTGGTCGCTCAACCTCCAGGCCAACCCGGACGCCACCGTCGAGGTGGGACGCGCCAAGCACGCGGTCCGGGCCCGTGTCGCGGAGGGCCAGGAGCGCGCGGAGCTGTGGCGGGCGATGAACGAGGCCTACGCGGGCTTCGACGACTACGCGGTCAAGACGAGCCGCGACATCCGCGTGTTCGTGCTGGAACCGACGGCGCGCAGCTAGAAGTCTCCCCCGCCGAAGTCGCCGCCACCAAAGCCTCCGCCGCCGAAGTCTCCGCCGCCGAAGTCACCTCCGCCGAACCCGCCGTCGCCCAGTCCACCGGCCTCGGCGTCGGACCAGCCGCCGAACATCCCAAAGCCCCCGCCGAGCATCGAGCCGAGGAACAGCCCTGGCAGCAGGCCGCCGCCGAAGAACCCGCCAGCCCAGGGCATGTACGCCGGGCCGGCGTTCCAGTAGGGCACCATCTGCCCGCCGACCGGCACCTGACGGGCCTCTGGGTCGATGCCGTCGGCGATCCGCGTCGCATCGGCGGCGCAGACCGGCACGACCCGCAGTGCGCCTCCGGGCGGCGCCCACTCGACGTCAGCCGTCGAAGGCCCGTGACGGGGGTCGAAGAAGCACGGCAGCCGCCGCTCCGGCACCGGACGGCCCTCGAGCTCCGCCTTGGCGGCGGTCATCTCGTAGCGGCCCTCCTCGAGCAGCGACGAGACCTGCTCCATGTCATCGACGCGGCGGGCGTCGTCCCACGCCTGCTCGGCGGCGGTGTAGCACTCGACCGCACGGCCGTAGTGCTGCTTGGCGGTGGGGCCCACGCCCGGCATCTCGATGTCGATGTCGAGCGAACGGATGTCCTCGCCGAGGGCGACGAGATCGTCGCGGCCGAACTCCTTGACCTCCTCGAGCTGCGCCTGCTGCTCCCGGCGCTCACGTCGGCGACGCGAGCGGCTCACGACGAAGAGGACGAGCGGGATGCCGAGCAGCAGAACGAGGAAGCCGCCGCCTCCCCCACCGCGGTCACGGTCTCCTGACCCGTCGCGCGACAGCCCGCCGGCGCGGGCGTCAGCGACCCGGCCGACGAAGTCCGACAGGACCGCCGCGGTGCCGCGTGAGCGCTTGGCGTCGAGCGCCTGCGAGGCGAGCTCGCCGGCAGCCAGCCCCTCCGTGCTGCCGGCGCGAAACGACGAGCCGACGATGGCCGCGTACGTCCCGGGCTCTCCGACGTCCGTGGCGATCTCACGGGCGGCCGCCGATGGGTCGCCTCCCGCCTCGTCCGCAGCGCTCTCCGGGAGGATCGCTATCCGGATCGGCCCGGCGTTCGCGCGCCGGATCTGCGCGCGCAGGTCGTCAGCCTCCTCCGACGTGAGCGCTCGCTCGGCATCTGGATCGACGTAGACGGTGTCCGAGCGCAGCGCGTCGGCGGCCTCGGCCAGCACGCCCGTGCTGACCTGCGCCTCGGCCACTGCCGGGAAGGCAAGCGCTAGGAAGAGCAGCGCGAGTGTTCGCAGGAGCGACATCGACCCCTCGGCGCTACCCGACGGGCCGGCGCGCCAACCGCGACTAAGACGGCTCTGGAACCCAGCCGGCCGGAAAGGCGCCGGCGGGAATGTCGGCCGCGCCCGGCTCGAACCAGCGCTGCGCTAGGTTCGCGCACGGATGGCCGTCGATCAGCGGCCGCACGTCCCTGATCTGGCGCAGCAAGCGCAGCGACGCACCGAGCTGGAAGTCGAGCGCCGTCGGCTCCTCTCCCCCGGCCGCACCGCTCGCGATCAGCCCGTCGACCGCCTCGAGCAGTCCCGGCAAGCGCTCCAGCTCGGCGGCCAGGCGCTCGGCGGTGATGCCGATGTAGCGCCACGCGCCGCGGACCATCTTGATCGCGTAATCGGTCCCGGACGGATCGAGCGGACCGGCCCCGGCGAACGTCCCCATCGCCTCCGGGCGGAAGTGCAACGCACCGAAGATCAGCACCCGGCCGGCCGTCTGGAGGTCCTCGCTCAGCCCTCGCTCGGCCTCCCTCACGACATCGGCGACGGGCGCCGGATAGAGACTCGCTCCGTCCGACAACTCGTCGATCCGCTCGAAGACCGGGATCGTGCCGTGCACCGGCTCGCCACCGACGAGCAGTCCTGGAACGGTCCGCTTGCCCTCTCCATAGATCCGCTCGACGTCGTCGCCCGCCTGGCCGATCGGCAGCGTCACCGTCTCGTACTGCAGCCCGCGGCGGTCGAGCGCCGCGCTTACGGCGAGGCAGGGGTGCGAGAACGGGACGACGTGCAGGACGAGCTTGGGCTGATCGGGCATGGCGGGAACCTACTCCCGAGCCGCTCGGCCAGGCCTGTTGGTGAGCGCGACGAGGTTGCCGTCCGGATCGACCACGGCCGCTCCACGCGCCGACGGCAAAGCCATCGTCAGGTTCTGGGTCGGGTCCCCCGGCACGAGCGAGAACGATCCGCTCCTGCCCAGGAACGTCGTACGCTCGGGAAGCCCATCCTTGAAGGTCAATCCAGCATCCGGCGCGATCGCCTCGTAGAACGCCTGCGAGGCAGCGAGGTCGGCGACGCGGACCCAGAGGTGGTCGACCAGTCCGCCTTGGCGCACCGCGCCGTGGTGCACGGCCTCGACGCTGTTGCCATCGGGATCGAGCAGGAAGGCCCCGTAGTAGTCCTCGCGGTACTGCGGGCGCGGCCCCGGCTCTCCGTCGCTGCCGTAGCCCGCATCGACGCCGGTGCGCCAGAACGCGTCCACGTGCTCTCGCGACGGAGCCACGATCCCGAGATGGAGGCGGCGCGTCACCTTCCCATCACCCTGCGCGACGGAGAGGTCCCGCCACCGGACCATCTCGTCGCTGGCCTCGGCCGGGCCCACGTCGAGCGTCGTCAGCACCGTCTCGTAGAACCGCCGCGACTCCCCCAGGTCGCTCGCATGGATCGTCACTCGCTCGAACACGAGCTCACACGTTATCTGCTCTGCCCGTGCTGATACACCTCGGTGCTACACTTCTCCCATGCCGACTCCTCACCGGCGACTCGGAGTCGTCAGGGATCCAGATCTGGACCGCGCACTCGACCAGACGCGCCCGCTGCTCGAGCCTCAGGAGACTCGCTCGGCGGCGGCTCAACTCCGTGCCCTCGCGCTTCGCGGAGCGCGATCGGTGCTCGACGAGCGAGGTGGCGAGGGCGAGCTGCGCCGCAGGCTGGATCAGCGGTATGGCGCCACCCCGGCTAAGGCGGATCTTCTCGCTGCCGAGGCACCGGCCGGCATGCCCGATCGCGAGAGCCCCACGCCGGCGTCTGACGCGCTGAACTGGGTCCGGGGCGATTGACCGCCGCATACCTGGACGCGTCGGCGCTGGTCAAGCTGATGCGTCCCGAGCCCGAGACCGAGGCGCTGGTCGAGGCACTGGCGCAGTGGCCGGTGCGGATCGCCAGCGAGATCGTGGTCGTCGAGCTCACGTGCACGGCGCACCGGCTGGGCGGTGGGGATCTAATCCCACGCGCGGCGGCAATCGCCGATGGGCTGCACCTGATCCCCTTCTCCACAGCGATCCGGGAGCGTGCGTCGACCACCGCCTTCGCCCCCCCACTGCGAGCTCTCGATGCGATTCACCTCGCTACAGCACTGGAGCTGCGCGGGGACATCGACGCGCTGGTCGCTTACGACGACCACCTATGCCGAGCAGCTCAGACTGAGCAGCTCGCAGTGCACAGCCCTAACTGAGAGGACGAGGGCTTGAAGAGGCGGTTCTAGGGGTAGATCGATGCGAGGGGGCCAGATCGACCAGAAGGGAAGAGGATGGCGACCAGCAAGCCAAAGGCTGCCGCGAAGTCGAAGTCGAAGTCGACCGCCACGTCGAAGACCGCTTCCAAGCCCAAGACCACCGCGAAGCCGAGAACTGCCGCGAAGCCGAAGTCGACGACCGCCGCGAAGTCCAAGCCAGCGGCCAAGAAGACGACAGCCGCACGGTCGAGGCCGAAGAGGTCCGTGACCCCGAAGGCCACCGCCCCGGCGTCTACCGGTCTCGTCGATCAAGCCACCGACACCGCCAAGCAGGCGGCCGGCAAGGCCAAGCAGGTAGCCGGCAAGGCTGCAGGCCCAGCGCTAGCGGTGGGAGCCGCTGCTGTAGGCGTCGCTGGAGGCATGGCGCTGAAGGGCCGCCGGGGCAGCAAGAAGGTGCTCGGCGTCCCCGTGCCGCGCGCGGTCAAGCCGGGCAACGTCGACGTCGAGGGGATCGTCAAGACCGTCGGCAAGGCGACCAAGCAGTTTGCCGCGACCTCGAAGTCGGTCTCGAAGGACATCGAGCGCGCCGGCGACAAAGCCGAGCGGATCGGGAAGATCCTCGACTAAGAAGGTGGCGGACATGGCAGCGACCAAGTCGAGCTCGAAGCCCTCCACGAACGGGAGCGCGTCGGCGGCCGTCAAGGATGTCGGCGACAGCGCGGCCTCCGCGGCCCGCCGCGCGAAGACGCCGATGATCGCAGCGGGCGCTGCCGCGGCAGGCCTCCTCGGCGGCCTCGCAGCCGGCGCATTGCGCAACTCGAAGCGACGCGACCTGCTCGGTCGCCGCCCGCGCGTGCTCGGGATGCCGATCGGGCCGAAGAGTGGCGCGGCCAGGACGTTCGAGCTGCTGATGGATGGCGCCAAGCACCTGAGCTCGGCCGCCAGCCAGGTGTCGGGCACCACGCACGACGTGAGGGAGCTCAACGAGCAGCTCGACCAGCTCAACCGCCGCTCGCCGCTCGAGGTCGTGCTCGACGGGTTGACCCACCGGCGCGGAGCGCACAAGCGCGAGGGCTGACGGTAAGCGGGCGCCGGGATTCGAACCCGGACTAAGAGCTTGGAAGGCTCTTGTGCAGCCCTTACACCACGCCCGCGGGCAAGGGCGGGCATTGTAGACCGATAGCATCCGGGCCCGTTGGGGCAGTGGCCAAATTGGCTAAGGCACCGGTCTCCAAAACCGGGGATTCCAGGTTCGAGTCCTGGCTGCCCCGCTTCTACGAAGCGTCTCCCACGATCCGCTCGACATAAGGCTCGAGCACCGTGGTCACCGACGCGCCAGTGACGCCCTTGGAGGCGCTGGGCAGCGCCGCATAGCTGATCGCCAGGCGGACGAGGCAGTCGGCGAGCAGCACGGCTTCGCTCTCGGACACCTGTGGCCAGCCCTTGCGCATCACGGTCGCGAGGCGGTCGGAGGCGGTCTGGACGACCGGCTTGCCCTGGGTGGTGATGAACGGCAGCAGGCTGTCGGCCGTCCCCTCCCCCGACACCACCGCGCGAATCAGCGGGTGCTCCTCGGCCGCCGTCAGGAAGACGTCGAAGGCCGCGGATAGAGCGGCGGCCGGATCGTCGAGATGGGCGTTCACCGCCGCCTCGACGGCCGCGAGGAACATCTCGCTCTCGCGCAAGACGAACGCCTGGGCGAAGTCGGCGCGCGAGCCGAACTCGCTGTACAGCGTCTGGCGGCTGACGCCGGCGGCCGTGGCCACATCGTTCATCGTCACCTCGGCCCAGCTGCGGTCCATCAGCAGGTCGCGCGCGCCGTCGAGCAGCGTGTCGCGCAGCAGCTCGCGGGCGGCGACGGAGTAGGGCGTGCGCTCGCGCGTCGCGGTCGGCGGCACGGCGGTCACGCCTCCTGCTCGAAGTCGATCTTGTCGCGTACGCCGCAGTCCGGGCAGGCCCAGTCGTCCGGCACCTCGCTCCACGGCGTGCCGGGCGGGAAGCCCTCGCGCGGGTGTCCGGCCTGCTCGTCGTAGACGTAGCCGCAGCCCGGGCAGACGTAGCGGCTCACGAGGCGTGGCCGACGGCCGCGCCAGAGGATCCGTAGCGCTTCAGGACACGCTTGCGCGTGCGCGGGTGGATGTTCGCCCGCGACAGGTCGTTGCCGTAGTGCTCGAGCAGCCGGTGGTCCATCACGCGGCGCCAGACCGGCGGGACCGCGGCGAGGACGATCATCCCGGCGTAGCCCGTCGGCAGCTGCGGCGCGTCGTCCTCGTGGCGTAGCGCCTGGTAGCGGCGGATGGGGTTGGCGTGGTGGTCGCTGTGGCGCTGCAGGTGGTAGAGCAGCACGTTGGAGGCGACGTTGTTCGAGTTCCAGGAGTGCTCGGGCCGGGTGATCTCGTAGCGGCCGTCGGGACGGTGGCCGCGCAGCAGCCCGTAGTGCTCGAGGTAGTTGACGACCTCGAGCAGCGAGAAGCCGAGGATCGCCTGGACGATCAGGTACGGCAGCACGACCCAGCCGAAGACGGCGGTCAGCACGGCGAACAGCCCAGCAGTCATCGCCCAGGCGTTGAGCACGTCGTTGTGGATCGTCCAGGCGCCCTTGCCCATTCGCCCGAGGCGGACCTTCTCGAGCTCCCAGGCCGAGGTGAGGCTGCCCTTGACGGTCCGCGGCAGGAACTCGTAGAAGCTCTCGCCGAGCCGCGAGCTGGCGGGGTCCTCGGGCGTCGCGACGCGCACGTGGTGGCCGCGGTTGTGCTCGATGAAGAAGTGGCCGTAGCCGGTCTGGGCGAGCGCGACCTTGCTCAGCCAGCGCTCCACGCTCGCGCGCTTGTGGCCGAGCTCGTGGGCTGTGTTGATAGCGATGCCGGCGACCATGCCCGTCGTCAGCGCGAGGCCGATGCTGTCGAGCGTCGACAGGTCGCCGCTCGACCACAGCCAGCAAGCCATCACGAGCGAGGCGTACTGGAGCGGGATGTAGAGGTAGGTGCACCAGCGGTAGAAGCGGTCCTCCTCGAGCCAGGCGATCACGCTGTCCGGCGGGTTCTCCTGGTCGGTGCCGATCAGCAGGTCGAGCAGCGGGAAGACCCCGAATACGACAACGGGACCGGCGAACCAGAAGATCCCGAGGCCTGTCGCCTCAACCGCTGCCCAGGCCATCAGCGGAAGGCTTGGAACGAGCATGCCGAGCAGCCACGCGTAGCGCTTGCCGTCGGTCCAGGCGGGAGTCTCGATGGCTCCGTCTCCGTGCCCATGGTCGATCGCTGCTGAGGTCACCCCTGTCCTTCCGGTCGCCCTTGCTTACTCCGCCAGCTCCTGGCGTAAGCATTCTTTACATGAACCCCCCTCCGTGTCAAGGAGCACTACAATCCGCCGCCTGCGGATGTGGCGGAACTGGTAGACGCGCCGGCTTTAGGTGCCGGTGGCCTTGGCCGTGGGGGTTCGAGTCCCTCCATCCGCATGAACGACCGGATCAGTGCGTCAGAACGCCGACGCGACGGTGTAGGCTCAGCGCGAGGAGCGATGGGCGAGCCGGCGATCCACCACCCGAACCGCGAGAAGGCGGAGTCGAAGGCCACCAAGGCGATCGTCGTGCTGCTGCTGATCGCGAGCGCCGCACTGGTCCTCATCATCACGATCGGCGGCTGGTCCGCCCTCCAGGGGGCGCAGGGGTTCGCCTTCGTCTACGCGATCCTCAACCTGGTCTTCGCCTTCTACGTCTCGCGCTGGAACCGCGGGGTCCTGCCGGTGGCCGCGGCGCTCGCGGTTCTCTACGGCGTGCTAGCGGCCATTTCGGGTTCGTCGTGGTTCGCACGCGACAAGGAGGGCTTCGCCGATCCACTGCTCGACCCGGCGATGCTCGGCCTGCTGACGTTCGTCCTGGTGCCGGTCCAGATCCTCCTGACGGCGTTCGCGATGCGCGCGTTCAGCCAGCGCTGGAACGTCGAGGTGGAGATCGGCGACCACAGCTACGGCGAGCCCGCGCCGCCCAGCAGCCGCACCGCTCCGCTTAACGCCTAGCCACGCCGACGGCGCGCCGCCCTAGAATCGCCGTACAGGCGGCGGTGTCCAAACTGGTAAAGGAGGCGGTCTCAAAAGCCGCTGCTCGCAAGAGCTTGTGGGTTCGACTCCCACCCGCCGTATCCGCTGGGGCCGGGCGAGGCCGCAGCCCCGCCCGTCGCCGGCGTCGTTCTAGACCTGCGGAGCGTCAGGCGTCGTGGCGGTGCGTCCGTCGGGCGCCTCGTTCATCGCCCGCCAACCGCCGTAGGCCATGCCAGCCGCGGCGATCAGCCCGAGGAATATCCCGATCTTGCGGCCGAGGTCCACGTCGACGTCCACGACCGTGTCGACGCCAGGCGGGAAGATCAGCCGGAACAGGACGAGCAGCAGGGCGATCCCGCCGGCAATCGCGATGATCGTCCCGGGCGGCTGCGGGAGCTCCGGCAGAGCGTCCGCTGCGTGCGCGACCACCAGTCCGAGCACGACCACGATGGCGAGGAACAGCAGGATGTCGATGAACGAGAACGACTCCCACGCGTTGGCGTCGACGCCGGCATCTCCGACACCGAAGCCCCCAACCGAGTCCACCCCGAACCAGGGCAGGAACATGAAGATGAAGAGAGCGAGCGCGCTGGCTCCGGCGATGGTCTCCCCCACACCGACTCTGTTGACGTCCACGGGCTTCCTCTCGACGGGGTTGGGACTCGGTCCAGCACTGCGACTCTACCCCGCCTCATCGGATGGATCAGGCCGCCGGGAGAGGGTCGGTCAGACCGGTGTGACGGCGTTGCGCTTCGCCGGCCACTCGCGCGTGCGGCCCTCATAGAGGGCGTAGCGGCGCACGAGCTCGGAGCGCAGGTCCTCGGGCTGGACGACCGCGTCGACGACCAGCTCGGAGGCGAGGTGGAGGACGTCGATCTCCTCGGAGTACTCGGCGCGCAGCTTCTCGACGAACGCCGCCCGCTCCCCCTCGTCCTCGATCTTCTGGACCTGGTTGTAGAAGACGGCGTTGATCGCCGCCTGCGGACCCATCACGGCGATCTTCGCGCTCGGCAGCGCGATGCAGGCATCGGGGTCGTAGGCCGGGCCGGCCATCGCGTAGAGGCCGGCGCCGTAGGCCTTGCGCACGATCACCGAGATCTTCGGCACGGTCGCCTCGGTGACCGCCGAGATCATCTTCGCACCGGCGCGGATGATCCCCTGGCGCTCTACCTGCGTGCCGATCATGAAGCCGGGCACGTCGGCGAGGAACAGCAGCGGCACGTTGAAGGCGTTGCAGGTCCAGATGAAGCGCGCCGCCTTGTCGGACGAGTCGACGAACAGCACGCCGCCCTTCTGCCTCGGCTGGTTGGCGACGATCCCGACGACGCGACCGTCGAGGCGGGCGTAGCCGACGAGCAGCTCCTTCGCCCAGCGCTTGTGGACCTCGAGGAACGAGTCGGCGTCGACGAGCGAGTCGATCAGCTCGCGCATGTCGAACGGCTTGTTCTCGTCGGCCGGGACGATGTCGCGGATCGGCGCCTCGCTCGCCGGCATGGCAGGCCGCGCCAGCGGCGGAGTGCCCTCCCAGTTCGTCGGGAAGTACGAGAGGTAGCGGCGGGCGAGCGCGACGCCCTCCGCGTCGGTCTTGACGAGGAAGTGGCCGCAGCCCGAGACGCCCGTGTGCATCTTCGCGCCGCCCATCTCCTCGAGCGTCACCGTCTCGCCGATCACCATCTCGGCCATCCGCGGCGAGCCGAGATACATCGAGGCGTTGCCGTCGCGCATGATCACGACGTCGCAGAAGGCGGGGATGTAGGCACCGCCGGCGGCGCTCGGGCCGAACAGCACGCAGACCTGTGGCACGACGCCGGACATCCGCACCTCGGTCGAGAAGATCCGCCCGGCGTGACGGCGGCCGGGGAACATCTGGACCTGCTCGGTGATTCGGGCGCCGGCGGAGTCGACGAGGTAGATCATCGGCACCCGGTGCTCGAGCGCGGCCTCCTGAGCGCGGATGATCTTCTCGACGGTCTTCGGCCCCCACGAGCCGGCTTTGACGGTGGGGTCGTTGGCCATCAGCGAGACCGGCCGGCCGTCGACCGTTGCCATGCCCGTCACCACGCCGTCCGCGCCGAAGCCGTCCAGCTCCCAGCTCGCGAGCACCGCGTCCTCGACGAACGAGCCCTCGTCGACCAGCAGCGCGACGCGCTCGCGCACCGGCAGCTTGCCCTGCTCGGCAGCCTTGTCCCGGTGCCGCTCGGGCCCGCCTGCGCGGGCCCGCTCGAGCGCTTCGCGCAGGTCGGTCATCTCAGATTCCGACCGATGAACGATCGTCCGGGCTCTGACGCGGACAATCCTTCATCGGGCCTCAAAGGCTCGGATTCTGAGCGAGGGCCTCGCCGGAGTAGTCGTAGAAGCCCTTGCCGGACTTGCGCCCGTACCAGCCGGCGGCGAGCATCTTGCGCAGGGTCGGCGGCTGGGAGAAGCGGCGCTCGCGGAACTCGTCGTAGAGCACGTCGCAGATCGAGCCGAGCGTGTCGAGACCGACGAAGTCGGCAAGCGTCAGCGGGCCCATCGGGTGTCCGGCGCCGGCCTTCATCGCCTCGTCGATCTCCTCGATCGAGCCGATGCCCTCCTCGAAGCCGCGGATCGCGTCGATCATGTACGGCACGAGCAGGCGGTTGACGATGAACCCGGCCTTGTCCTTGGTCGGGATGCCCATCTTCTTCAGGCTGGCCGTGAACTCCTGACCCGCGGCGAACGTCTCGTCGGAGGTCGTGATGCCGCGGATGACCTCGACGAGCTTCATCACCTGCGCGGGGTTGAAGAAGTGGAGGCCGAAGAAGCGGTCGGGCCGCGACGTGACGGCGGCCTGCTGGATGACCGACAACGACGACGTGTTGGTGGCGAAGAGCGCACCGTCCTTGACGATTCCGTCGATCTCGCGCCACATCTCGAGCTTCAGGTCGAGATCCTCCGTGATCGCCTCGACGACGAGATCGCAGTCGGCGAAGTCCGAGTAGTCGGTCGTGCCCTGGATCCGTCCGCGCACCGCGTCGGCGTCGGACTGCTCGAGCTTGCCCTTCTCGACGGCGCGGCCGAGCTGCTTCTCGATCTTGCCGATGCCGTTGTCGAGCTTCGCCTGGTCGATCTCGCGCAGGACGACGTCGTATCCCGCCTGGGCGGCCACCTGAGCGATGCCGTGGCCCATGAGACCGGCTCCGAGCACTCCAACCTTCTTGATCTCCACTACGTTCTCCCAGTCGGTATCAGCGAGCCCGAGGAGCCTATATGTCACTGGTTGGAGTCGAGGATCGCGGTGCCGTGCGCCATTTGGTGCTCGAGCGTGCCGAGAAGCGCAACGCCTTCAACGCCGAGCTGATCCAGGACCTCGGCCATGCGCTCGAGGCCGCCGCGGCAGACGAGTCCGTGCGGGTCGTCGTGCTGCGCGGCGACGGGGCGATGTTCTCGTCGGGCATGGACCTCGGCGACCTCAAGACGCTGTCCGACGACCCTTCAGGCCTGCGCACGTTCCGACGGGCGATCCTCGCCTGGTGGAACCTCCTCGAGGAGATGCCGAAGCCGACGATCTGCCAGATCCACGGCGCGGCGCTCGGCGGCGCCTTCGAGCTGGCGCTGGCGGCCGACTTCCGCGTCGTCGCCGAGGAGGCGATGGTCGGCATCCTCGAGGTCCGCGTCGGCCTGCTGCCCGACGTCGGCGGCTGCTCACGCCTGCCGGCGGTCGTCGGCCTGGGCAACGCCAAGGAGCTGATCATGACCGGCAAGGTGATCGACGGCCGCGAGGCGCACCGGATCGGCTTCGCGAATCGGATCGCCCCCGCGGCGGAGCTCGACGCATGCACCGAGGCGTTCACCGACGAGCTGCTGCTCTGCGCGCCGAAGGCCGTCGCGCTCGCCAAGCGCGTGATCGACGCGGCCGCCAAGCCGGCGCTCGCGCTGACGCTCGAGCAGGAGGTCCAGGCGCAGGAGACGCTCGCCGCCACGGAGGACTTCGCCGAGGGCACGCTGGCCTTCTTCGAGAAGCGCCAGCCGCAGTTCAGCGGGCGCTAGATTCGCGGGCCATGCGGCTCACGCTCGCCACGCACCGCCTTGGACGCGGAGGGAGCGAGAGCTACCTGATCAGCCTCGCCTCAGAGCTCCAACGACTCGGTCACCCGGTGGCGGTGACCGCCGTCGAGGATGGTCCAGGCGCCGAACGCGCGCGCACACTCGGGATCTCAGTCGATGTCGGCGAGCAGCAGCCGGCGCACCGCGCCGACGGGATCGTCGTCCAGGACATCGGCCTGGCCTACGCACTCGCCGAGCGACATCCCGCCATCCCTCAGGTCTTCGTCGCGCACAGCGAGCTCTTCGACGCCCAACTCCCGCCTCAGATGCCGGGCATATGCACCGCAGTCGTCGTCATGAGCGAGCGCGTCGAGCGCCGTGTCCGCGCCCTCGCCAATGCTCCACCGATCGTTCGCCTGCGCCAGCCGATCGACACCGAGCGTTTTGCTGCCCGCGAGACGATCCGTGAGCGCCCGCGCAGAGCGGTCGTGCTCAGCAACTACCTGTATGGCGAGCGGCTCGCGCTGCTGCGTGCCGCATGGGAGCCGGAGGGCGTCGAGCTGATCCCGATCGGCGTCGAGGCTTCGCCGTCAGACGAGCCGGAGCTGTTGATCGGCGACGCGGATGTCGTAGTAGGCAAGGGTCGTGCGGTGCTGGAGGGCATGTCATGCGGTCGGGCGGCATACCTATTCGACATGGCCGGCTACGACGGCTGGGTAACGCCGGCGATCTACTCCTCGCTCGAGGCGGACGGCTTCGCCGGTCAGGCGACCGGACGAGCCGCGACAGTGAATGCCATGCGCGCGGACATCGCCGACTACAAGCCGCAGATGGGAGCGGCGAATCGCGACCTCGTCACCGCCAACCACAGTCTTCGCCGTCACGCCGAGCAGCTCGTCGAGATGCTCGCCGGCGCCGGCGCCGGCCCCGCCACGGCGAGGCTCGACGAGCTCGAACGAGTCGTACGGTCGGGCTGGCGGCTAGAGGACCGGGCCTCCGGGCTCGGACGCGAGAACGACCGCCTACACGCACGGATCCTCGAGCTCGAGCGAGAGGCCGAGGAGCTCAAGCGGACGCGCCGCTACCGGCTCGCAGCGGCGATCGGCCGACCGCTTGACGCCCTCCGGAGAAGCAGAAGGTGAGCTCAGGACCGCTGCCCTCGGATCGCGCCCCCGGCTTGATGCTCTCGCCACGCGCGACCGTCGCCGCCGAAGCGATCCTCGGCACCCACGTGGTCATCCACGCCGGCGCGCAGGTCCATGCCGGCGCGGAGATCCAGGACGGCGCGGTGATCGGCAAGGCGCCGCGCCTCGGCGCGCGCTCCGATGCCCCGGAGCCCGAGCCCGCTCCCACGGTGCTCGAATCGGGCTCTGTCGTCTGCTGCGGCGCGGTGCTGGTCGCCGGCGCACACGTCGGCGACGGGGCGATCATCGGCGATCACGCCTTCGTTCGCGAGCTGGCCGTCATCGGCAGCGAGGCGGTCGTCGGGCACGGCGGTGCGATCGGCCGCGGCGTCCGCATCGGGCGGCGAGTTCGCCTACAGAACAGCGTCGTCATCGCGCCAGGCTGGGATGTCGGCGAGGAGGCCGACGTCGGCCCTGGCGTCATGACGACCACCGAGCGCTGGCATCCGGATGAGCCAGACGACCGCCCACGCGGCGGCCGGATCGGTGCGCGGGCACGAATCGGAGCGGGCGTCGTGCTGATGCCCGGGGTGGAGATCGGCGTCGGCGCGGTGGTTGGCGCCGGAGCCGTCGTGCGGGAGTCGGTACCTGACGGGGCGACCGCCGTCGGACTGCCGGCCCGTCTGCTCGGCTAGAGGCGCGGCAGGCCCTTGCGGCCCGCCTCGCGGCGAATTGCCTTGGTGAGCCGGCGCACCACGTCACGACGGCTGCGAGCGAGGTTGCGATGCTCGCCGGGGTCGCGGCGCTTGTCGTAGAGGCGGACCTCGCGGATCGAGCCGCCGTTGTTCTTGGCAACCAGCAGCCAGCGATCGTCGCCGGCCATCAGCGTGTCACCCCAGGCTCCGACCCAGGTCGAGCGCCGCTGTGACGGGCGCTTCCCCTCGAAGAGCGGTCGCAGGTCGGCGCCGTCCATCGCCTTGGGGACCGCCGCGCCGACGCCGCGCAGCAGCGTCGGGGCGATGTCGTGTGAAGAGGCGAAGTAGCCCGTGCGCTTCCCGGCGCCCAGTCGCTGCGGGTGGCGGATCATCATCGGCACGCTCAGCAGCTCGCCGTGGATGTCGTTGGACTGCTTGCCGATCCAGCCATGCTCGCCGAGCGACACACCGTGGTCAGCGACCACCGCCACCCAGGTGTTCGCCAGCCCGAGCGCCTCGAGCGCGGTCAAGAACCGTCCGAGCCAGGCGTCGAGGAAGGTGATCTCAGCGGCGTACATCGCCTTGGTCAGCCTCAACGTCCTCTTCGAGAGGTCAGCGGCGCGGCCGTAGGGAGTCGGGAAGGGCATCACCGGCCGGTAGCCGCCGCGCTTCACCTTCGCGTAGAGCGAGAGGTAGCTGTCTGGCGGGTCCCACGGCTCGTGCACGTCGAAGCAGTCGATCACGAGGCCGAAAGGCCGGCGCTCGAACGCGGCGCGCTCTATGAAGTCGATGCCGCCCTGGAAGACACGGGCAGCGAGGTACTCGCGCTCGGAGCGGCCGGCCTTGTTGTAGCCGAGGTACTCGCGGACGCGGCCACGGTCGCGTCCGTGGATCTCCGGCGCGAGATGGCGGCGCAGGCGAGACGGCGAGACCGGCCCGCGGCGCAGCCTGTAGCCCGGGATCTGGCCCTTGACCGACTTCATCACTGTCGGTCGGCGGCGTAGGCCCGCGAAGGCGGGCTGGAGCACGTGCGGGTTGTCAGTGACGTAACCGGTGAGGTAGCCGCGCGCTTCGAGGACGTCGAGGAACGTCCGCTCGTCGCGGTGGATGCCCTCCCACCCTGGCGCGTCGGGTAGCCCCGGCTCGGGGTGCCAGCCGCGGAAGGGAAAGCCGCTGCGGCCGATCAGGATCGACTTGCGCACCGGCACCGTCGGCAGCGCCTCGTGGTGGGTGTTCGTGAAGAGCAGGCTCTCGCGGGCGAAGACGTCGAGCGTCGGCGTGCGCGCGCGGTGTCCGCCGTAGGCGCCGACGTGGTCGGTGCGCAGCGAGTCGATGACGACCACGACCACGTTCGCCCCATTCGCCGCCGCGGCGGCGGGCGCGATCGCCGCCTGTGCGGCCTCGCCGGAGAAGCTCGGCAGCGCGGCGGTGGCTCCAACCGCCGCGGCGCCGGCCAGTAGCTCGCGTCTCGTTACGTCGCTCACAGGTTCTTCACAAGTCTAGTTAACTTCGCTTTCTACCCCGCTGCCAGTCGATCGGACCAGCGGTGAGCAGATGGCTGCCGAGCGGACGGCCGAGCACGCGCTGAACCTCGCGCGAGCAGTCGAGCAGCCCCTCGAGGTCGATCCCAGTCGGGTGGCCCATCTCGTGCAGCATCGAGACGAGGTCCTCGCTCGCGATGTTGCCGGTCGCCCCCTTGGGCACCGGGCAGCCGCCGAGCTCGCCGAACGAGCTCTCGAACGAGCGGCAGCCGGCCTCGAGGGCCGCGAGGGCGTTCGCGAGGCCCTGGCCGCGCGTGTTGTGGAAGTGGGCGGTCAACTCCGTGTCCGGCAAGCGGGCGAAGGCGAGGCCGAAGAAGTCGCGCACCTGCGCAGGGTTGGCCATCCCCGTCGTGTCGGCGAAGCCGAGCTCGGCGCAGCCGGCAGCGGCCAGCCGCTCGGCGATCGCCAGCACGCGCTCGGGATCGACCTCGCCCTCGTAGGGACAGCCGAACGCGACCGAGATGACCGCCTCGCAGCGCAGGCCCTCGCCGAGCGCGCGGGCGACGACCTTCTCGAGCCCGGTCAGCGACTCCTCTACCGAGCGGTTGACGTTCGCGCGGCTGTGGCTCTCCGTCGCGGACAGGAAGAGGTTGACCTCGCTGAACGCCTCGCGCAGCTCGAGCGCGTTGTCGAGGCCGCGCTCGTTCGGGATCAGGACCGTGACGGCCACCTCGTCGGGGATGTCGGCGCGGCGCAACACCTCCGGTCCGTCGGCGAGCTGTGGGATGACGTCGGCGCGGACGAAGCTCGTCACCTCGAGGCGCTTCAAGCCCGTGCGCGCGAGCATCTCGATCAGCCGCACCTTGTCGTCGGTCGGGACGGTCTCGGGCTCATTCTGGAAGCCGTCGCGCGGGCCGACCTCGCGGATGCTGACCGGATCGTGAGCCATGGCTACATCATGCCGAGGCCACCGGAGACCCCGACGGTCTCGCCGGTGACATACGACGCGTCGTCGCTGGCGAGGAAGGCGATCGCGGCCGCTACCTCGTCCGGATGGCCGAGACGGCGCATCTCGGTCGAGTCGATCATCCCCTGGACGAACCGCTCGCCCAGCTCGCCGAGCGCGTCGGCGGCGCGGACCATCTGCGTGTCGATCGGTCCAGGAGCGACGGCGTTGACGCGTACCCCGTAGCGCGCCGACTCCTTGGCGATCGCCTTGGTGAAGCCGATCACGCCCGCCTTCGTCGCCGAGTAGACGGTCGACATCTTCGAGCCGACGCGGCCGGCCTCCGAGGCGACGTTGACGATCGCCCCGCTCCCCCGCTCTTGCATTCCCGGGAGCACGGAGTGGGTCACCGCGAGCACGCCGCGCAGGTTGACGGCGATCAGGTTGTCCCAGACCTCCTCGGGCGTCTGGGTGAAGAAGACCTCGCCGGCGATCCCGGCGTTGTTGACGAGCACGTCGATCGGCCCGAGCTGCTCCTCGACGGCTGCGACGGCCGCCTTGACGGAGTCGGTCGACGTGACGTCCATCTCGAGGCCGATGCCGCCGAGGTCGGCCGCGAGCTCCTGCGCCGGGCCGAGGTGCAGGTCGCAGATGGCGACCCGGGCTCCCTCCGCCGCGAGCCGGGACGCCGTCGCGCCGCCGATCCCGCCCGCTCCGCCGGTCACCAGTGCCGTCCTGCCCTCGAGTCTCATGGCGCCGGACCCTAACGGGCCGACCCGCGGCCGGGTGTTAGCTTTCGCCGCCGCGTGCCTGGCTCTCCAATCCCCATCGTCGGCGGCACCGGCGCCCTCGGCTTCGGCCTCGCTCTGCGACTCGCCAAGGCCGGCCAGGAGGTCGTGATCGGCTCGCGCGACGCCGGGCGGGCCGCCGAGGCGGCGGCCAAGGTGCGCGAGCGGATCTCGAACGCCCACGTCGCCGGGATGGAGAACTCCGACGCGGCGCAGGCGGGCGAGGTCGTCTTCCTGACGGTTCCCTTCCGGGCGCAGTCGGAGAACCTGACCAACCTCAAGGGTGCTCTGAAGCCAGGACAGATCCTCGTCGACGCGACCGTTCCTCTAGCCGCCGCCGTGTCCGGCAAGGCGACACGGCTGTTGGGCGTTCCCCAGGGCTCGGCCGCCGAGCAGGCCCAAGAGATGGTTCCCAAGGGCGTCACGGTGGTCAGCGCACTCCACACCGTCGACGCCGCCACGCTCGCCGACCTCGGCACCCCGCTCGATCAGGACGTCCTGATCTGCGGCGAGCGCAAGGACGACAAGCGCAAGGTCGCCGATGTCGTCCGCTGGATCGAGGGCCTGCGGCCGGTCAACGCCGGCGCTCTCGAGACGGCCCGCTTCGTCGAGGCGCTGACGCCGCTGTTGATCTCGGTGAACATCCGTAACAAGTCGCACGCCGGCGTCAAGCTCACCGGCCTCTCCGACGAGCTCTGGTAGCCGGACGCCTTCGATGCGCGTAGCGCTGCTCTCCGGCGGCACGGGCGGCGCGAAGCTGGCGCGCGGCCTGCTCGACGAGGTCGGCGCCGAGAACCTGACGGTGATCGCCAACACCGGTGACGACGCCGAGGTCTACGGCGTCCACGTCGCGCCGGACCCGGACCTCGTCACCTACTGGCTGGCCGACGCGATCGACGAACGCGGCTACGGCATCCGCGGCGACACATGGGAGGTGATGGAGGCGCTGGACGCCGCCGGGCGGCCGACGTGGTTCCGGCTCGGCGACCGCGACCTGGCGATGTGCCTGATCCGCACGGAGGCGCTGGCGGCGGGGCGGCGTCTGACCGAGGCCCATTCGGAGGTCGTGCGCGCGATGGGCGTCGGCGCCCACGTGCTGCCGATGGCCGACGAGCCGGTGCGAACGCGGGTCACCGCCGACGGACGCGAGCTGCCGTTCCAGGAGTTCATGATCGTCGGGGGCGCCCGCGGGACATTGGAGGCCGTCGACCTGGACGGCATCGAGGCCGCGCGGCCGACGCCGGAGGTGCTGGCCGCGCTGCGCGAGGCCGACGTGATCGTGATCGGCCCCTCGAACCCAGTCATCTCGATCGGTCCGATCCTCGCCGTTCCAGGCATGCGAGCGGCGCTCTCGGAGGCGAGCGCGCCGGTCGTAGCCGTCAGCCCATTCGTCGGCGGCGAGGTGCTCAAGGGTCCGACGCGCGCCTTCTGCGAACACGCGGGCATCGAGCCGTCGGCCGCCGGCATCGCAGCCGCCTACGCCGGGTTGATCGACGGCCTCGTCGCGGACGAGCACGTGAGCGGCATCGCGGCGCTCGAGATCGACACGCTGATGGACAGTGACGCCGCCCGGCGGGCCGTCGCCGCGAGCACGCTGGAGTTCGCGACCGCCCTTCCCTAACCTCGGGCCCCCGCCTCTCCCCCATGCGAACAATCGCGATCCTTCCAATCAAGAGCTTCGGCGCCGCCAAGCAGCGGCTAGCCGGCGAGCTGGGCACCGGCGCTCGCGAGGCGCTCGTCCAGGCGATGTTCCAGGACGTCCTGCTGGCGCTGCGCCACGTGCCGCAGCTGGACGCCGTGGCCGTCGTCAGCGCGAACGTCGTTGCCCAGCGCGCGGCCCGCGGCGAGGGCGTGATCCTGCTCGACGACGAGCACGAGGCCGGCCACTCCGAGGCGGCGCAGATCGGCATCCGCCATGCCGTCGAGGCCGGCTTCGAGCGAGTCCTGCTCGTGGCGGGCGACACGCCGCTGCTCGACCCAGGCGCCGTCAGCGAGCTGCTCGACGACGCGGAGGCCGACGGCACCGGCCTGGTGGTGGTCGCCGACCGCCACGGCACGGGGACGAATGCGCTGCTGATCCATCCGCCGACCGCCGTCGCTCCCTCGTTCGGACCCGGGAGCTGCGTCCGCCATCAGGAGCTCGCCGCAGCCGGCGGCGTCTCGTGCCGCGTCGCCGACGTCCCCTCGCTTGCCATCGACGTCGACACGCCCGAGGACCTCACCGAGCTCTCGCGCCTGCTCGACGCGTCACGCGTCAAGGCGACGATGACCCGTGGCGCGCTGAGCCAGCTCGACCGCTCGCGTGCCAGCTCACCGGCGCCCGTCTCCTGACTGCGGTGCGAACGATCTCCGCCGTCGCGCTCGACGGCATCCCCGAGGTGCGAGCCGGCGACGACCTGGCGGCGCTGATCGCAGACGCGCTGCCCGACGACCTGGCCGACGGCGACGTCCTCTCCGTAGCCCACAAGGTGGTCTCGAAGGCAGAGGGCCGCGTACGCCGGCTGGATGCGATCGAGCCTGGCGACCGCGCACGTGAGCTGGCGACGGCGCACGACAAGGATCCGCGCGTCGTGCAAGCGGTGCTCGACGAGACGGTCTCGCTGCTGCGTGCCGATCATGGAGTGCTGATCTGCGAGACCCGCCACGGCCTGGTCTGCGCGAACGCCGGCGTCGACCGCTCGAATGCGGCGGCGCCCGACGAGGTGATCCTGCTCCCAGCGGATCCCGACGGCTCGGCGCGCACCATGCGCGAGCGAATCGGTGCCCTGCGCGGCGTCCGCCCCGCCATCCTGATCTCCGACTCCTTTGGCCGCCCCTGGCGACTCGGTCAGACCGACGTCGCGATCGGTGTCGCCGGGCTCATCCCGCTCGACGACTGGCGCGGCCGTACCGACTCGGCCGGCCGCGAGCTGCAGGCCACCGCGATCGCCGTCGCAGATGCGATCGCCGGCGCCGCGGACCTCGCCCGCGCGAAGGACGCCTCACAGCCCGTCGTCCTCGTCCGGGGACTCGCCCGCTTCGTCACGCCGGACGACGGACCTGGCGCCGCGGCCCTCAGACGGCCGCCCGCCGACGACCTCTTTCGCTGAAGTCGCCTCAGCCGCCTATGGGTGCCCGGGGATTCGCACCCCAGAAGACCATCGTGCCGACCATCGTGATCACGTGGACCATCACGGTGTTGAGCACCATCGACTTGGCGGTCGCGATGCCGACGCCGACCGGTCCGCCGGAGGCCGTGTAGCCGTAGTAGAGCCCGACCAGCACGATGATCGTCGCCATCGCCATGCCCTTGGCGAGGCTGAAGAACATGTCGGGAGGGTTCTGGTACATCCAGAAGATCAACGAATATCCACCCTCGGACACCTCGCTGACCTGTTGCACGACGGCGAGGTAGCTGCCGGCGAACCCCGCGCCGACCGCGACCACGTACATGAACGGCAGCACGATCCAGGCGGCGACCAGGCGCGTCGCGCAGAGGAAGGCGAGCGAGTTGACGCCCATCACCTCGAGCGCGTCGATCTCGTCGGAGATCCGCATCGCGCCGATCTCCGCCACCAGGCCGGTGCCGACCTTCGCCGACATCATGTAGCCGAAGGCGAGCGGCATGATCTCGCGCAGGTCGCAGAGCGCGGAGAACGAGCCGCCGATCTGCGGCGAGCCGAGCGAGCGGGCGAAGTAGGCCCCGTTGACGCCGCAGCTGAGCCCGAGGATGAACGCCATGCCCCAGATCACGACCGCGGAGCCGAGGATCAGGATGCCCGCCTGGCGCAGCGTCTCGCCGGAGAAGCGCACCGCGCTGCCGCGCGCCACCTGCGCGAGCACCGCGCGACAGAACTTCGCGATGTCGCCGAACGTCTCGAGCATCGTGCGCGGTATCGCGAGCCAGGTCACTTGATCACCGACATCTCGGGATGGGTCGCAAGCAGCGTCTGCGTGAAGATGTAGTCGAACGAGAAGACGCCGAGCATCGAGATCACGACCGCCTGGTTGACGGCCCGGCCCACTCCCTCGGCGCCTCCGGACGCAGTCATCCCCTTGTAGCACGAGACGATCGCGATGATCGCGCCGAAGATCGCCGTCTTGAGCAGCGAGCCCCAGATGTCGGTCGTCGTCGCGTTGTTGAGCAGCGTCGTGAAGAAGGGGCCGAGCGGGGCGCCGAAGGTCAACGTCGCGAGCACGCCGCCGAACAGCCCGGCGATGATCGCGAAGCCGTTGAAGAGGGCGGTGACGACCATCAGCGCGAGGAAGCGTGGCACGACGAGGTTCTTGATCGGGTCGACGCCGAGCACCTGCAGGGCGTCGAGCTCCTCGCGGATCTTGCGCGCACCGAGGTCCGCGGTGATCGCCGTGCCGCCGACGCCGGCGAGGATGACCGCCGTCACGAAGGGCGCGAAGTTGCGGATCACCGCGATGATGAAGAAGGCGCCGAGCCGGTCGAGCTAGCCGAAGATCTCGAGGAAGTTGCCGGCCTGCAGCCCCGGTGCGCCGTAGGACAGCGTCACCATCGAGATCGTCAGCGGGAACCAGCAGAGCTTCAGCAGGAAGAGGAACTGCTGGACGAACTCGGTGCCATACGGATACGGCGCCCGGACCGCCGAGAGCATCGTCTTCCCCGTGAGGATGATGACGTCGCCGACCTGCTCCAGCGCGTTCTTCGCCGGCAGATAGGCGCGACTTGCGACTCCGGCAGCTCCCACGGGATGTTGTTGTATCACCCGGCCCTACCCTCGCGCGCCAGGCGGACCGCCGTCTAAGCCGCTAGCGGAAGCTCGAAACGGCGCCGGATGCCGTACAGGGTCGTGCGCTCGGCAGCCGGCCGTCCCGCACGGTGCGCCGCCTCGATCAGCTGCTCGGGGGTCAGCATCACCCCGTGGCGGCTGCCGGCGAGGCGGCTGATGCTCTCCTCCATCAGCGTGCCGCCGAGGTCGTTGACGCCCCAGCGCAGCGCCTCGGTCGCGGCGTCGAGGCCCATCTTGACCCAGCTCGCCTGGAGGCTCGTGATCGTCTTGCCGAGCGCGAGCCGGAAGACCGCGGTGTGCTTGAGGTTCTCCTCGCGCGACAGCTCCTCGATGCCGTGCGTCCGCCCGAGCAGCGTGTGGTAGGGGATGAACGAGAGCGGCACGAACTCCGTGAAGCCGCCCGTCCGCTCCTGCAGCTCGCGCACGACGCGCATGTGCTCGGCGAGCTCCCACGGCTCCTCGATGTGGCCGAACATCACTGTGACCGTCGAGCGCAGGCCGGCGGCGTGGCTGGCCTCGATGATCTCGACCCAGCGCCCGACCGGCAGCTTGTTCGGCGAGATCCGCTCTCGCACGCCGTCGTGCAGCACCTCGGCGGCGGTGCCGGGCGTCGAGTCGAGGCCGGCGGCGCGCAGGCGCTGGAAGACCTCGAGCGGCGGCAGGCCGGACGTGGCGCACATCGCGTCGACCTCCATCGCCGAGTAGGCGTGCAGATGGAGCTGCGGCGCGACTTCCTTGGCGAGCCGCAGCCAGCCCTCGTAGTCCTCGAGATGCCAGTCGGGATGGATGCCGGACTGCATGCAGAGCTCGGTCGCGCCGAACTCGACCGCCTCCTCGACCCGCCGGACGAACTCGTCGGGGTCGTGCTCGTAGGCGTCGGGCGAGCGGCGGCCCTGGCCGAAGCCGCAGAACGCGCAGCCGACGGTGCAGACGTTCGAGACGTTGATGTTGCGGTTGACGACGAAGGTCACGGTGTCGCCGGCGAGCTCGGCGCGCAGCTCGTCGGCGGCCTGGCGGATGTCCTCGATCGCCTCGGGACGCGTCTCGGCGAACAGCGCGGTCAGCTCGTCCTCGGAGAGTCGCTCGCCGTCGCGTGCGCGCTCGACCGCGCGCGGGACGAGGTCGGAGCGGATCGCCCGCTCCTCGCGACGACCGGAGCCGCGGCGCGGGATGAAGCTCCAGTAGGCGGTCTTGATCGTGTCGAGCACGCCCTGCTCCATCCACCCCGCGTCCATGTACTGGGGGTAGACGCACAGCCGCTCGGCGAGCGCATAGCCGCGCGGCTCGAGCTCCTTGCGCATCTTCGACGCCGACGGGAACGGGTGCTCGGGCGAGATGTGGTCGCCGTTAGCCGACAGGCCGCCGAGGTCGGTCGCGCCCTCCTCGACCAAAGGCAGCCACCAGTCGGAGAGGTTGGGCGGGATCTGGATGCCGACGTCGGGCATCAGCTCGCGCGCCGCACGCACGAGGACTCGCATGTCGTCGAGCGCGATCTCGTTCGCCCAGGCCGGCATCGCCGCCGGCGTGCCCGCCTCGCCTGCACGCTGCGCCTCGTCGGCGATCTGCGCAGGCTCGGCGCCGTAGTAGCGCTCGTGCGGGACGAAGTTCTGCAGGATCACCTCCTGGATGTGGCCGTACTCGGCCTGGACGGCCGCGAGCGCCTCGAGCGCGGCGATCCGCTCGTCTGGCGTCTCGCCGATGCCGACGAGGATGCCGCTCGTGAACGGGATCCTCAGCTCGCCGGCGGAGCGGATCGTCGCCAGGCGCTTCGCCGGGTGCTTGGTCGGCGAGCCCTGGTGGACGACGAGGTCGGGGTTGATCGACTCGAGCATCAGGCCCTGCGAGGCCGTCACCTCGCGCAGCCGCGCCAGGTCGTCCTTCGACAGCACGCCGAGGTTGGTGTGCGGCAGCAGGCCGCGCTCGAGCGCGCGCTCGCACGTCCAGGCGACGTAGGAGACGAAGTCGTCGTGACCGTACGAGCGCAGCCGCTCGCGCACCTCGGCGTTGACCTCGGGCATCTCGCCGGTCAGCACGAGCAGCTCCTTCGCGCGCCGCTTCAGCGCGTCCTCGATCTGCCCCTCGACCTCCTCGGGCGAGTAGAGGTGCGCGCGGTGCGTCGCGAACGCGCAGTACTTGCAGTAGCAGCGGCACGTGCGCGACAGCGAGATCGTGAAGTTGCGCGAGAAGGTGACGCGCCGCATTGGGTGGAGCCTAGCCGTGGCCTGGAGGTAGGCTCGCTCTCGATGGACCAGGTGACTCGGTACGCGCGCAGCGGCGAGCTGCACATCGCATACCAAGCGGTGGGCGAGGGTCCGCTCGACCTCTTCTACGTTCCGACGTGGATCGGTCAGCTCGAGGTGTTCCTCGAGGAGCCGTCGATCGCCTCCTACGTCGAGCGCCTCTGCTCGTTCGCCCGCGTGGTCTCCTTCGACCGTCGTGGGGCCGGCCTGTCGGATCCCTGGGTCGGCCTTCCGACGCTGGAGGACCAGATGGACGACGTGCTCGCTGTGATGGAGGCGACCGGAACCGAGCGCGTGTCGCTGCTGGCGTCGCTCGAGGGCGGCGCGCTCGCGATGTTGTTCGCCGCCACCCATCCCGAGCGAGTCGACTCCCTGATCCTCTACGGGACGTACGCCCGCACACGCTGGGCGCCTGACTACGACTGGCCCCCGCGCGACGAGGAGCGCGCCCGGCGCGTCGAGGCGCTGGTCGCCCAATGGGGCCAGGGCGAGACCGCCGCGGCGCTCGCTCCGAGCCTGCGCGACGACCCCGACTACCGCCGCTGGTGCGGGCGGATGGAGCGCTACTCGACGAGTCCGGGGACAGCGCGCGCCGTGATGGGCGAGCTCGGCGAGACCGACGTCCGCCACGTGCTGCCGTCGATCCGCGTTCCGACCCTCGTGATGCACCGTCGCGACGACGAGTTCCTGATGGTCGAGCACGGGCGCTATCTCGCCGAGAACATCCCGGATGCGCGCTACGTCGAGCTCGAGGGGATCGATCACCTCTTCTCCGTCGGCGACTCGGAGGCGATCCTCGGCGAGATCGAGGAGTTCCTCACCGGCGAGCGTCACGTGCCCGAGCCCGACCGCGTGCTCGCGACCGTCCTCTTCACCGACATCTGCGGCTCGACGGAGCGCGCCGCGGCGATGGGCGACTCGGCGTGGCGCTCGCTGCTCGAGCGCCACGACGAGCTGATCCGCGCCGAGGTCGTCCGCCACCGCGGCAAGGCGGTCAAGTCGACCGGCGACGGGGTGCTCGCGACGTTCGACGGACCGGCCCGCGCGATCGGAGCCGCGCGGTCGATCGAGGAGGCCGTCCGTCAGCTGGGAATCGAGATCCGCGCCGGCCTGCACACCGGCGAGTGCGAGATCATCGGCGACGACGTCGGCGGCCTCGCAGTCCACATCGGCGCTCGGGTGCTCGACAAGGCCGGCCCGGGCGAGGTGCTCGTGTCGAGCACCGTCAAGGACCTCGTCGTCGGGTCCGGCATCCACTTCCGGGAGCGCGGAGCCCATGAGCTCCGCGGCATCCCGGGTACGTGGCGTCTGTTCGAGGTCGGCTAGCCGACGGGCTCCATGCCCGCCGTCCCCTTCTTACCCGGCTGCACGTAGAGGAAGAAGTAGGCGGCCGCCGCGAAGATCGCCCCGATCAGCGGCGCGATCAGGTAGACGAAGATGAACGTGTCGGCGCCGCCGAACTCGCCCGAGACGAGCGCCGGGCCGAACGAGCGCGCGGGGTTGAGTCCCGCGCCGGTCAGCGGCGCGATGCACATCACGGCCATGCCGAGCGCCGAGCCGATCGCGAAGCCGGCCCAGTCCTTGAGGCCGCGCGGGTTGACCGCGACGCCCACGATCACGAAGACGAGGATGAACGTGCCGACCCCCTCGCCGAGCATGCCGAGCAGCGTGCTGCCGTCGACCCGGTCCGACAGCCCCGGCGCGCCGAAGTTGACCGCGTCGGCATTGGGGAAGTCGTTCAGCAGGAGCTTGGTGATCAGCACGCCGACGATGCCGCCCGCGAACTGGCAGACGACGTAGATGCCGGCGTCGCCCGGGCGGATCTGGCGCAACGCGAGCAGCGCCGTCGTGACCGCCGGATTGAAGTGCGCCCCGGAGATCACGCCGAGCCCCTGGATCAGGATGAACAGCAGGAAGGCGTGGACCAGCCCTATGACGCCGAAGTCGATGTACGGGCTCGGATCGGCCGCCGAGCCGGGGGTGACGTACAGCGACACGACGAGCGTTACGAAGAGCACCAGCAGCAGCGTGCCGAGGAACTCCGCGAGATAGGCCGACGGCCCACGCTCCGGCACTGCCACGTCCCTGGTCCTGTCCCTATCCGGCACGGCTACCTCCTGCATACGGGGGTTGACCGCGCGAGTGTACGAAGCGCTCCGGTCGGCTCCGGCGTGGCCGGATCGCCTAGATTGCCGCGGCTATGCGCTTCCCTCTCGCGGCCCTCTGCGCCGCCCTCCTGCTCGCGCTCGCCGGTTGCGGCGACGACTCCGGCGACGGGACGGACAGCCCGCGGCACGTCACGCTCGCGCTCGACTTCCAGCCAAACGCCGTGCACGCCGGGATCTATGCCGCCTCCGAGCGACGGATCGACCGCGAGCACGGGCTCGACCTGCGGATACGCGTCCCCTCGTCGTCGACCGACTCGCTCAAGCTGCTTGCGGCCGGACGCGCGGACGCGTCGATCGTCGACATCCACGATCTCGGCCTGGCCAGCGAGCGTGGCGCGGACGTCGTCGGCATCGGTGCACTCGTCCAGCGACCGCTGGCGGCGATCATCGCCCGCCCCAACATCCGCCGGCCGCGTGAGCTCGAGGGCCGCCGCGTCGGGGTCACCGGCCTGCCATCCGACGACGCGGTCCTGCGCGCCGCCGTCGAGGCCGACGGTGGCGACTTCGACGAGGTCCGCCGTACGACGATCGGCTTCTCCGCCGTACCGAGCCTCGCGGCTGGGCGCGTCGACGCCGTCGTCACGTTCTGGAACGCAGAGGGCGTCGCACTCCGTCGTCGCGGCGTGCCGACGCGTCAGTTCCGCGTCGACCGCTACGGCGCCCCGCGCTACCCCGAGCTCGTCCTGGCGACGACCTCGGAGCGCCTCGCGGAGGACTCGGACCTGCTGCGCGACCTCGTCGCCACGCTCGCCGATGGCACCGACGCAGCACTCGAGAACCGTCCGAGGACCGTCGAGGAGATCGCCAGCGCGTCGGACTCCGACGAGGCGCTGGTCGCCGCCCAGCTGAGGGCCGTAGCTCCGGCGCTCACGCCGCCGCTCGAGCTCGATCCCGACGCGCTCCGCGACTGGGCGGCCTTCGACGCCGAGTTCGGGATCCTCGAGCGCGAGCCCGACGTCGGTGCGCTCTTCCCGACGGATCTGACCGACTGACCCTCGCGGCGGGCTAGTCGAGCAGCTCGGCGCTGCGGCCGACGCCGGCGAGCAGACCGGTCAGCTCGCCCGCACCGTGCGCCGCTGCGATCAGCGGCACGATCCGTGCGCCCGCGGCAGCTCGTCCGGGCAGCGGCGGACGGCTCGTCAGCGCCGCACGCATCTCGCGGGTCAGCTTCGCCGGCAGGGCCGCGATCCGTCCCCGCTCATCGAGCACCGCGTGCACCCCGGGCGACGCGGCACGGAGCCCGGCCGTCGCGCGGCCGTTGTGGAAGTGGGCGGTCAGGGTCGCCAATCCGCCGCCGTGGCTCTGGACGTGGCTGACACGGGGGCCGTCGTCGCGGACCACGAGGCCGGCGTCCATCAGACGTCCCATCAAGGCAGTCTCGAGCCAGCCCGGCTTCGGGTTCGCCGGTATGAACGCAACCTCTCGCTTGACGGAGCCGTTCGCGACCGACGGCGCACGCACGGTGCGCGCGTCCGGCATCGGCGGCAGATGGTCGGCGAAGGTCATCAAGAAGTTCGCCCAGTCCCAAGCTCGCTCGGCGGCTCCGTTGGTCACCGCGCCGGCGATCGCGACGGCTTCGGGGTGACGCGCGTGGGCGGCAAGCAGCTCACGCGTCCAGTCCGGGGCCGCGACGCAGTGGTCCTCGGTCATCGCCACGACTGCTCCCTGGGCCAGTCCCAAGCCGCGGGCCCGCAGCGCGAAGACCGATTCGCCGGCTGCGGTGACGACTCGCAAGCGAGGGTCGCGCGTGCTGAGCGGCGGGGCGCCGGCACCATGGCCGTCACAGAGGATCACCTCGAGCCCGTCGGGCGTGTCTCCGGCGAAGATCGAGCTCAGCGTCGACTCCACTTCGGGCCAGCGGTGGGTCGTTGCGAGAATGATCGAGAGCGCGGTCATCGGCGGGCTCAGCCTCGCACGCGTCGCGCCAGCGTTGCGCGGATGCGACCCCGTGACGGCGTGCGCGCCGTTGCGATGTGGTCTCGCAACAGCTGTCCGACGACCTCCGGCGACAGCAGGGCAGCCACGTGGTCGCGTCCCCGCCGACCGAGCGCCCGGGCGGCCGAACGTTCGCCGTAGACCCCGCGCATCAGCGCCGCGGCGTGATCTACGTCCGGCTCTGCCCAGCGCGCGCCGGCCGGGTAGATCGCGTCGCCGTCCTCGACCGTCGCCGCTGTCCAGCGGACGAGGTGAGCGCAGTCCTCGGCCGTGAAGTCGAGGTTGCCCGAGAAGCCGGTTGCGATCGTCGGACGTCCTGCTGCCATCGCCTCGGCGATCGTCAGGCCGAACCCCTCCGCACGGTGCAGCGACACGTAGCAGTCACAGCTCGCGATCAGGGCGTCGCGCTCGGGCGCCGACATGAACTCGTCGACGACGTCGATGTCCGGGCGGTCGATCGCCGCGACCTTCACGCGCTCGAGCTGCTCGGGCTGGTTGTCGCCGTTGCTCGTCTTGAGCAGCAGGCGCGGCCCCTCACCGGGCTCGAAGGCCCGCTTGAACGCCTCGATCAGCCCGAGCGGGTTCTTGCGCTCGATCGAGCTCATCAGGTCGAAGACGAACAGGAAGGTGAACGGCGCCGTCTCCACCGCTGAGTCGTCGTGGCGGTCCGGGATGTCGATCGCAAGCGGCATCACCTCCACAGGCACCGGAACGCTCGGACGCAACGCCTGCGCGACGTACTCGCTGTAGGCCCACACCTCGTCGACCAGCGGAAACGCATCGGCCCAGTCGGTCGGCAGCGAGTCGAGCTCCCACGCCCAGACGCCGATCCGGCGGTTGCGCTCGGCGCTGACGACGCCCGTGCGGCACGCGCGCACCAGCTCCGGCGGGTTCATGCAGACGATCTCGACGGCCACCGGGCCTGCTGGCTCGGCACCCGTCTCCCACTCGACGTCGCGCCTGGTCCAGAAGCGGTCGCGATCGCGACCGCTCATCGGTGCCGGCACGGTGGCCGTCTCGACCTCAACGCCCACGGCGCGCAGGGCTCTCACATACGACCGGGCCGCCTGGCCGAGGCCCAGCCCGTCGCCTAGGTATCCGATGACGCGTACCCGTGCAGCACCGCCGGCCGCACGTGCCGCCGAGACCGCATCGCCGTTCGAGCGTGCGGGACCCGGGCGCCGCCGCAGCAGCTCCGCCAACACCCGCTCCTCTCCGAGCCCGTTCGTCTCCATCCAGCGCGCCAGCCGTCGCCCGTCGCCGCCACCTAGATCCGGGAACGCGGCGCGCAGATCCGGCCGACGCCGATGGACGCGCTCGAGATACCAGGTCACGCCCGCTCCGATCGGACACTCGCTGTCGAGCCAGCGCATGAACGCGTCGCAGCCGGCGTCGGTGAACGGGCTCTCGAGCGGCACGTCGCGGCGCTGGGCGAGCGCGAACAGGTCGCGCATGTCGTCGTCGAGCGCTAGACCGTTGGGTAGCGTCGCGTAGGCCCAGGGCTCAAACGCCGGCTTCCATCCCGCGGCGAGGAGCTCGCCGGCATGGTCGGCGAGCAGCTCCGCAAGCTCCGCGCTGCTCGAGACACGCGCCGCTCCGTCTCGATCCTCCGCTGACACCCAGTGAGGCTTGGCGGGATCGAAGCCAGGCAGGTTGAGCGCACGCAGATCGCCGTCCAGCGGTCTGGCCTCGAGCGACCACCAGCCTGCGCACAAGCTTGGGTCGCGGACGGTCCGGACGTCGGGCGACGCGGCGACCAGAGCGCCGAGGCAGTCGCTCGCCTCGGGGTCGAATCGCGACCCGAGCGCTCTCGCCCGCTCGAGGGTCAGCTCGCCCCACCAGCGCAGGGCGACGGAGTCGGTCGCCGCGACCATCCCGCTCTCGAACGGCGCCCGTACGGCAAGTCCCCGTCCCGGCTCGAGCGTCGGGTGCAGTGGCACGAGCGCCACCCCCGCATCGGCTGCCTCGACCAGCGCGTCGAGCGATCCCAGCACCCGAACCGTCGGGTCGAGCCATGTCGCGACGTCGTCCGAGCGGTCGGCCAGATGCGCCAACAGCGCCGGCCGCAGCGCGGCGCCGAGCACACGTGAGCTGCCTGCGACGGTCTGCAGCAGGCCCAGCCCGGATGCCCCGATCTCAGCGAGGCCGACAGCCTCGAACCGCTCGTCGGCGACGTCCTCCGGATCGCCGTCGAGCAGCAGGACCGTCAGCCGCCAGTCGGGATGCACCCGCTCGAGCCCGGCCGCCAGAACCCGCGCGAGCGCGAGCTCGTGCACGGCCACCGCCGTACCGACCACCGGCGTCACTCGGGCGGCAGCAGCGACTCGACGAGCTCCACGCCCTCGCGCGCCATTCGCGAACGCGGAACGACCTTCGTGAAGCCGGCCTCGATCGCCCGCTTGCGCATCTCGGCGTCGACGTGCGAGTAGTAGGCGAGCGTCGGGACGTCGCCGATCTCGCCGTGCTCGCGCAGTGAGTGCAGCGTGTCCGGCCCGTCGATCTCCTCGGCGGTCAGGTCGAAGATCACGAGATCGTGGAACTGCGCCGCGACACGCAACCGCTCGACGGTCGCGAAGCGGCTGACGGCATGTCCGGCGAGCCCGAGCGCGCCCTCGACCTTCGATCCGAAGAGCAGGTCGGGCGAGAGCAGCGCGACGCGGGCCACGCGGCTACTGGTTGCGGCGGTCGCGGAGCTCCTCGCGGACCGACTCGGGCCGGCCCCACATCTGCGTGACCTCGGAGCGGCCCGAGCGAGCGTCGCGCGCCACCAGCTCGCCGGCGATCCCCTCGTCGTCGAGCAGCGCCAGCGTGCCGCGCACGGTCGGCGCCGCAGCGGCATGCCCGAAGCCGTTCGCTACGCGCAGCAGCCACTGCCACTCCGCCTTGGAGTAAGGCATCGCGTTGATCTGGGTCAGCAGCGTCGCCGTCTCGACATAGCGATCCTGGTCGGCGATCCGCAGGTCGAGCTCGACGAAGGTCCAGTCGGGCGGGAGCGAGTCGACGACGCGCTGGAAGTCCTCTGCGAGCGGCACAGCGCGAACCCTACCGAGCGGCTTCAGGTCGTCTCGACGCGCATCATCCGCACCAGCTCGCCGCCGAGCGCGTGATCGCCCGAGCCGAAGCGCACGAGCAGCGGTCCGTCGAACGGCTGGCGCTCGCGCACCTCGAGCCGGTCGCCTGGCGCGATGCCGCGCTCGGACAGCCAGCGCAGCATCTCCGGGTCGGAGTCCGAGATCCGCACGAAGACGCCGCGGTCGCCCGGTTGGAGGTCGCCGAGCGGGCATGAGCTGCCGGGCTCGATCTCCCCGTCGAGGGTCGGGATCGGATCGCCGTGGGGATCGTGGGTCGGGTTGCCGAGCTTCGCGGCAATCAGCTCGGAGAGCTCCGGTGAGATCGCGTGCTCGAGCACCTCGGCCTCCTCGTGGACGCGGTCCCACGACATCCCGAGCGCCTCCGCCAGGTAGAGCTCGAGCAGCCGGTGGTGGCGGATCACCTCGAGCGCGACGCGCCGGCCCGACGGCGTCAGCTCGACCCCGTGGTAGGGCTTGCGGTTCGCGAGGCCGAGCGCCTCGAGCCGCTTGACCATCGCCGACGCCGACGCCGGCGACACCCCCAGCCGCTCGGCCAGCGCCGAGGTCGAGACGGGTCCGTCGGAGCGCTCGTGGAGCGTGTAGATCGCCTTGGCGTAGTCCTGGACGGCGTCCGAGACGTTCGCGGTGTCGGGAATCGCAGCCATCGTCAGAGCGAGACGAGCAGTCCCGTCGCGTACATGAGCAGGAGTCCGGTCACGACGCCGGTGGCGGCGAGCGGGTGCAGCAGCCGGCCGCTGGCGTCGCGCACGCTCGGGGCGATCTGGACGATCACCTGAGCGATGGCGCCGGCGCCGAGACCGAAGAGGATCGCCGCGAGGCTCGGGTTGAAGGCCGAAGCGCCGATCCACGTGCCGAGGATCGCCGGCGCGCCGGCGATGAGCCCGAGACCGGCGAGGCGCGGCAGCGACCTGCGCACGGACGAGCTCTCGTCCTCGGCGACAGGCGCGACGATCGCCAGGCCCTCGGTCGTGTTGTGCAGCGCGAAGCCGACGATCAGCGCGGCGCCGAGTGCCAGCGATCCGACCGCATAGGCCGAGCCGATCGCCAGCCCCTCGCCGAGGTTGTGCAGGCCGATCCCGAGCGCGACCAGGAACGCCAGCCGCCACGGCCCGGCACCCGCCTCGCCGGCCTTCGTTCGGCGTCCGCGCAGCCAGGCGTCGATGCCGGCAAGCCCGAGGTAGGCGATCCCCGCACCGAGGAAGACGAGCGAGGCGCCGCCGAGCGACTGCGCGCCGCCCGCCGCGATGTCCGTTCCCTCGAGCAGTGCGTCGACGCCGAGGAAGGCGAGCAGACCGAGCGTCAGCGCGAGCAGGAACTGGATCCAGCGCCGGTCGATCGTCCGCACCCACGGCAGCCATAGCATCCCGATGGCGACCGGGATCAGCCCGTCGTAGAGGCCGACGAGCGCCATCAACCCGTAGAAGCCGACGTCGGCCTCGGGCGTCTCGGCGGCGGCGTCGATCTGATGGGCGATCGTCCCGCCCGTTGCCGTGACGAGGCCGACGGCATATGACTCGCCCTCGATCCACGGGTAGTCGATCTTGATCTTGTCCCCGTCGAGGCGTCCGATCTCGTCGGCGCTCTGGCTGAACGCCACGAAGGCGTCGTTGACGGTCACCTGGCGCACCGCGACCGCATCGGGTCCGTCGTTGCGCACCGCCAGCTCGATCTCCCCCGGCCGCAGCACCGTCCGCTCGACCGACAGCCGCTCGACCGGTATGCCGTTGCGCTCCGCCAGCCCGGGCTCTCCGAGCGCTGCGAACAGACCGATCGCGGCGCCGAGCAGCACCAGCGGCAGCAGCCCGACCAACCAGGCCGGCAGCCGCCCGCTCCGCTCGACCGTCGCCCCGCTCGCCTCCATCAGTCGACCACCTCGAAGAAGCCCATCCAGCCCAGGTCGGCGAACTCCGACACGTGCGCGTGGAACATGTACTTGCCCGTGTAGGGGAAGCGCATCTCGAGGATGCCGCGCTCGCCCTGGCCGAGGATCACCGTGTCGGTGAAGTCACGCGCCTCGAGCTTCGTCCCGGTCGGGTACCAGTCGAAGAAGTTCGCGTGGACGTGGAACGAGTTGATCGGGTCGAACTCGGTGATGTTCACGAGGTAGATCCGCACGAGCTCGTCGCGCTTCACCCGGATCGGCTTGTCGTGATAGGCGAAGGCGACGCCGTTGACGACGTAGAACTCGTTCGCACGGTCGAAGTTGGTGTCGAAGCCGCTCATCACCATCACCTGCTCGTCGGCCTCCGGGCGGCCCTGCTTCGGGTCGATGACGAACGCGCCGTAGAGCCCCTTCGCGATGTGGTCGGCGAGCGGGACGGAGTGGCAGTGGTAGAGGTGCAGGCCGAACGGCTCCGCCTCGAACTCGTAGGTGAAGAAGCCGCCGGGCTCGACGTTGCCGGGCGGTGTCTGCGGCACTCCGTCCATGCGCGCGGGGTGGATCCCGTGGAAGTGCATCGTGTGCGGATGGCTCGACCCGTTTACGAAGTCGACGCGGATCAGCTCCCCCTGGGTGGCGCGCAGTGTCGGTCCGGGGACGCGGCCGTTGTAGGCCCAGCCGGCGACCTTGACGCCGGGCGCGACCTCGATCTCCTTGTCCTCGGCGACGATCTCGAACGTACGGACGGTGCGCCCGCCCTCGCGCGAGACCTTGCCGGTGTCGAAGTCGCGCAGCAGCTCGTGCGGGTCGAAGCCGTTGACAGCAGGATCGACGCTCCCGAGCGTCCCGCTGTGGGCGGTCCCGCGGTGCGCCATGCCGGCCATCGCGCCACCGTGCTCGTGTCCCCCGCCGGCGGCCTGGGCGAGCTGGTCGTGGATGACCTGGTGCGGCACGACCTCGTGCAGCAGTGGAAGCACGGCGGCTGCGCCCGCCGCACCGCCGATCAGCTTGCGGCGCGAGAGCTTGCGGTTCGGCAACTCTGACATTCGTCTCAATTGAAGCAGAAGTTAGGCAAGACTCAACATCACCTACGTAGAATCGGTGTCGTGATCGCCACCGACGAGTACGAGCTGCTGCGGCAGGACGTCGGGCTGGTCGAGCGCGCGGGCCGCGCGGTCCTCGAGCTGACCGGTGCCGAGGCCGCCGAGTTCCTCCAGGGCCAGGTGACCAACGACGTCGAGGCGCTCACTCCAGGCGGCGGCTGCTACGCCGCGCTGCTCGACCACAAGGGCAAGGTCCGCACCGACCTGCGCGTGCTGCGCCTCGAGGCCGACCGGCTGATCGTCGACGCCGAGGGAGCCGGACGCGCCGTGCTCGCCCACGTCTTCCAGACCTACAGCCTCGGTCGTCAGGTCAAGTACACCGACCTCTCGGACGACCACACGGTCCTCTCCCTGATCGGCCCGGTAGCCCGCCCGCGACTCGATCCGTCGCCCGGCGAGCAGGAGCACGATCACGTCCTCACCCCCTACGGCATCGCCGTGACCACCGACGTCGGGGTCGATCTGATCTGCGGGGCGCGTCAAGCCACCGCCGCGCGCGCCGAGCTCGACGTGCCCGAGGTCTCGGCGGACGCCGCCGAGTGCGTCCGGATCGAGTCGGGCCGTCCCCGGCTCGGGCTCGACATGGACGGCACGACGATCCCGCAGGAGGCCGGTCTCAACGACCGTGCCGTGAGCTTCACCAAGGGCTGCTACGTCGGCCAGGAGACCGTCGCCCGCCTCTTCTACAAGGGCAAGCCCAACCGCCACCTGCGCGGCCTGCGCCTCTCGGCAGCTGCCAGCCAAGGGGATCCGATCGCCTTTGGCGACAGGCAGGTGGGCAGTGTCGGCTCGTCCTGCGTCTCGCCCGTCCACGGCCCGATCGCCCTCGCGCTCGTGCGCCGCGAGGCCGCTCCGGGTGACCGTGTGCTCGTTGGCGCTGCCGGCGAGCCGGCGACGGTCGTCGAGCTGCCGTTCGGCGCCTAGCGTATCTGCTGTCCCACTCGGGCGAAGCCGGTACGGCCAATTACCGCCGCAGACCGCATCGCTCCCCTTCGCGCGTGTTGTCTAGGGTGTCGAGCGAGAGAGGATGAGCGCTACGTGGAATAAGCGGCAGGGCCGAGCCATTCTCCTGGTCGGCGGCCTGTCGCTCGCGATCGGCGCAGCGGGCTGTGGCAGTGAGGAGTACGCCAACGCCCCCCGCCCTCCGGCCTTCGTCGAGCTCACCGGCGTGATCAGCGACGAGAACGTCACGATCTCCCCGAAGCGCGAGGGCGCAGGACCGGTGAGGATCACGATCGCCAACCAGACAGATCGCGCCTTGACCGTCACGCTCGAGGGCGAGGACCTAGAGGCCCAGGTCGGCCCGGTGTCGCCACAGGACACCGCCGAGATCCAGAAGACACTGACAACCGGCGAGTACGAGGTTCGCGCCGGATCGAGCCGAGCGGTCAACATCGAGGACCAGATCGCGCCCGCGAAGCTCACCATCGGCCCGGAGCGCGACAGCTCCGACGGCCAGCTGCTGCTCCCTTAGCTAGGCAGCTGCAGGCGCGCTGAGTAGCCACTCCGCCGGGAACACCGGCGGCACGCGTCCTGGGTAGTACGGCACGAGCTGCTGCGCCTTGACCGCCGCCGGTCGTCCGTCGAGCTCGGCGCGGAGGTCGTCGAAGCACATCAGCAGCCGCACGCTGGTGAAGATCTGGAAGTCGGCGGCGTTCGGCCGCTCGCCGCCGATCACGCCGTTGGCGATCAGGTCGTCGACCTGGTCGAGCATCCCCGGCAGCGAGATCAGGTCGACGCGGACGTTGTCGTCGGTCGCCTTGTTCAGCCGGACGCTGCCGTAGACGAACGGGGTCGCCGTCTTCGCCGCCAGGCCCGCCGGGATCCCCATGATCGGCCCGTCCATGAAGGAGCGCAGGCCGGACCCGTCGCGCTTGAGCGCGGCCCAGGACAGGCGACGCGGGATCGGCTGGAGCTGCTCGTCGCCCCACTTCTCCGCCGCCTCGACGGCGGTGCGGCGGTCGGCGTCGGCCGGGAACAGCGGCGGCTCGGGCACCAGCCGGTCGAGCTCGCGGGCGAGCGCGCGCGTCGTCTGGACCTTGTGCCCCTCGAGCTTCACGGCGGGAACCGACTTGCCGGGGAAGCCCATCGCCCGCAGCATCGGGCGGTGGAGGACGTTGAGCAGATCGCGGCGCTTGTGCTCGATCCCCTTGTACTCGAGCATCAGCTCGGCGGCGCGGGTGGGGTGCGAGGCAGCGAGTCCATAGACGGTTGCTTGCATCGGACGATCCTAACTGGCTGGCTGGCCAAACCTCTCACGGGCGATCGCCGGAGCGAGCGCGGCTGCTACCAGGCAGAGCGCGACGGGGAACAGCAGCGCGGCTCGCAGGCTGAGCGCCTCGGCGAGGAAGCCGACCAGCGGCGGGCCGATCATGAAGCCGCTGTAGCCGGTCGTCGTGACCGCCGCGAGTGCTGCTCCGGCCGCCGCCTCGGGCCGGTTGGCCGCCGCGCTGACGACGAGCGGGAAGGTCGTCGCCAGGCCGGCGCCCATCGCCGCGAAGCCGGCGATCGTCGCTGCGGGAGTGGCGATCAGGAGCCCGCTGCCGAGACCGGCCGCAGCGAGCAGCGAGCCCCCGCACGCGAGCCGCACCGGCCCCAGCGCCGCCGTCAGCCGGTCGCCGATCAGCCGGCCGAAGCCCATCGTCAGCGAGAAGGCCGCAAGTCCGGCGGCCGCGAGGCCGGCGGACGTGTCGACGGAGTCGCGCAGGTAGACGGCGCTCCAGTCGGCGACCGTCCCCTCGGCGAGCAGCACGCAGAACGCCAGCGCGCCGAGTGCCGCCAGCCGGCGCGTGGGACGAGCGAACATCGGCGTGCCCCGGTCCGGGCGGTCCTGGAGCAGCGCCCCCGTCACCCCGACCGCGACCACCAGTGCGAGCAAGGCCACCGCCGCCATGTGCCGCTCCGGCGCCACGTCGAGCGACGCGACGAGCGCTCCCCCGCTCGCACCCGCGAGCGCCCCGAACGAGAACGCCGCGTGCAGCGAGGCCATGATCGGCCGCCCGTAGCGCCGCTCGACCGCCGCGCCCTCGACGTTCATCGTGAGATCGAGCGCGCCGTTCGCCGACCCGAGCACGAGCATCGCCAACGCGAAGGTCTCGATCGACGGCGCGAAGGCGGGCAGCGCAGCCGCGCACGCGTAGACCGGCCCGATGACGCGCATCGCGTCGCGCGCACCCCAGCGCGTGACCGCCGCGCCGGCGCCGAGCTGGGCGACCGCCAGCCCGACCATCGAGAACATCAGCGCCACTCCGAGCTCGCCCTCGCTCATCCCGAGGTCGTCCTTGATCGCCGGCATGCGCGAGAACAGCGAGCTGAACACGGCGCCGTTGACGAAGAAGACGGCCGTCACGGCCGCCCTCGCATGCCGTGGCGGCTCGTTCGCGATCACGCCCATCCCTGTACCCTGCCTGACGCCCACCCGACCTGCGATCCGCGGAGGAACCGACCAACCGATGTCTTCTCTCGACCTGACCGACCCGACGAAGATCAGCGTCGAGCCCGGCGAGCTGCCGCCGACGATGGCCGCCTGGGTGATCCGCGAGGAGCGCTTCGGCGAGCCGCGCGACGCCTTCCAGGTCGAGGAGATCGAGGTTCCGGAGCCCGGCGCCTTCGAGGTGATCGTCCGCGTTATGGCCGCCGGCGTGAACTACAACAACGTCTGGGCGGCGCTCGGCCAGCCCGTGTCGGTCATGAAGTACGGCGACCACCCGGAGTTCGGCCACCACATCGGCGGCTCGGACGCGTCGGGCATCGTCTGGAAGGTCGGCGAGGGCGTCACCCGCTGGAAGGAGGGCGACGAGGTCGTCATCCACTGCAACATGGCCTCCTACGAGGATCCCGAGGTCCACGGCCTCGACCCGATGGCCGCGCCGAGCCAGATGATCTGGGGCTACGAGACGACCTGGGGCTCCTTCGCCCAGTTCACCAAGGTCCAGGCGCAGCAGCTGCTGCCCAAGCCGAAGAACCTGACCTGGGAGGAGGCCGCGTCCTACGGCCTCGTCTACTTCACCGCCTACCGGATGCTGATGAACCAGTGCAACCTGCAGGCTGGCGACAAGGTCCTGATCTGGGGCGCCGCCGGCGGTCTCGGCGTGTTCGCCGTCCAGCTCTGCGCCGCCGCGGGCGCGCAGTGCGTCGGTGTGGTGTCCTCGCCCGAGAAGGGCAGGCTCGTCGAGGAGCTCGGCGCGACCGGCTGGATCGACCGCAACGACTTCAAGGGCATGATGCGCACGGGCGACGAGACGCCCGAGGAGGAGAAGGCCCGCTTCAAGGAGTCGCGCCGCTTCTCCAAGGCCGTGGCGGAGATCTTCGGCGGCGAGGCGCCCGACTACGTGTTCGAGCACGTCGGCAAGGCCACGTTCCCGACGTCGGTGCTCGCCGTGAAGCCGTTCGGCAAGGTCGTCATCTGCGCCGGCACGACGGGCTTCAACCTCGACTTCGACGTCCGCTACCTGTGGATGAAGCAGAAGCAGATCATCGGCTCCCACTTCGCCAACGCCTGGGAGTGCAACAAGGCCAACAAGCTGATCGAGAGCGGACAGATCCGCCCGGTGCTGTGGCGGACCTACGGCTTCGACGGTGTGGCCCAGGCCCATCAGGAGATGCGCGACAACCAGCACCTCGGCAAGATCTCGATCCTCGTCGGCGCTGACGGCGAGGGCCAGGGCAAGACCGAGGACGGCCCCGGCGCCATCATGGCGGAGGTCGGCGCATGACCCAGACCGACGGCGTGATGGTCGAGATCCGCTGGGCGATCAACCCCTTCCGCGGCGACAAGTTCGAGGAGGTGTGGACCCCGGCCGCCGAGGCCGCCCTCGACTACGGCGCCACCCAGTGGGCGTTGTACCGGGCGAAGGAGGGCATGCTGGACTTCGTCCAGACCGCCCTCTTCCCGACGAAGGAGCACTTCGAGCAGTACTGGTACTCCGAGGAGATCGCGGCGGTGCGGGTTGCGGCGGCGGGGTACTTCCAGGTGCCGGTGCTGCCGACGTTCCACGTGCTGGCTGGCATGGGCGCGATCGCGCCTGTCGCGTCGTAGAAGCGCTCGTTTGGACGAGACGCGGGTTGCGGCCGTAATACGGCCGCAACCCGCGTCTCGTCAAGTCGCCAACACGCCGGGCGGAACGCTCAGTGGGCGGCTGTCAAGCAGATCGAGCGCTTTCGCGAAGGGGCGCTGCGCGGTGCCGACCAGTGAAGCCGTCGAGCGGTTGGTGTCACCGCTGAAGGCCACCGCGAGCACCGCCTCGCGACGGACGAGCAGGGCGATCAGGCCGATTGGGAAGACGACGACTGCCAGGACGATCGCCCAGGCAGGAACGTATGTCCGCGTATAGGTCAAGGTCGTGTCGGTCTGGGCGGTGATCCGGTAACCCCGCGTGGCTATCCAGCCGGTGTAAGCCACCTGCCAAGCGATCTTTGCCTCCGTCGGCGGTCCGTCGACCGGCTGCTCGATCTGAACGACCTGCCAGCGAGTCCCCTGCATGCTCGCGATTCACAATTGCCACGCCAGCGATGAACGCCAGTGCCCAGATCTCCAAGATCACGACACACACTATTCCAGGGAACGGCCGAAGCTGCAAAATCGGTAAGTGACTACTTAATCCTTCTCCAACGGCGCCATCGTCAGCCCAGAGTCCCGCAGCTGCTCCCAGTAGAACTCTGCCGGCTCGCGCATGCCGGACCAGACGATGGCTTGGCCGGAGCGGTGGATGACGTCGGCGATGGCGAAGCCCTTGTCGAGGGTGATGCCCGGTACCCAACGGGCCAGGGCGGCGGCTACTCCGTCGAAGCTGTTGTGATTGTCGTTGAGGACGATTACGCGCCAGTTGCCGCCGAGGCCGCTGTCGGGGCCCGAGGTGCGGGGGCGCTCGATGGTGACGTTGCTCATCGGACTGCTTGCTCGCGCTCGTTTCTCTTGTCCCAGTAGCGTCGCAAACCGGCGCCCATCTGGTCGGGAACGGCGGCCTGCAAGAGCGACTCGGCGGTCTCCGCATCGACTGCCGCCCTCACCTCGGCCTCCGACCACTCGTTGAAGGCATCGGCGTCGAGTACCCGGGACCGCTCGCTGCGAAGCGCCAGCGACTCGCGGATTCGCTCGAGGTGCTCGGGCACGTCCTCGAAGCGGCCGAAGTGGGTCAGGCACAGACCGCGCGGGCGCCAGCTCGTGATCACGTCGAGCGAGCGCATCCAAGCCTCGACGTCGATGTCCGGCGGCGGGGTCGGAGCGATCACATACTCATGCGGGGGGATCCGTACGCCGCAGACGTCGCCGACATAGGCGTCGCCGGTGACCTCGTCGTAGTAGCTGACGTGGTGGGAAGCGTGCCCGGGCGTGTACTCCACGTGGAAGCCGCCCTCGATCCGCTCTCCACCCTCGAGCGCCACGATCCGCTCCTCCGGCACGGGCGCGAACTCGCCCCAGAGGTAGTCCATCTTGTCGCCGTAGAGACGCTCGGCGCTCGCCAGAAGTCGGGAGGGGTCGGCTAGATGGCGCGCGCCGCGGATGTGCACGTACACCTTCAGGTGCGGGAACTTGCGGCACAGAACGCCCGCCGCCCCCGCGTGATCGAGGTGGATGTGCGTGAGCAGCAGCGCCTGCGGCTCGTCGTCCTCGAGCGCCTCCAGCAGCGTCTCGAGGCTCGAGGTGGGACCGGGATCGACGATGACTCCGGAGGTCTCGTAGGCGCAGATCACGCGATCGCGCCCGAGGTGGTTGACGTCTATGGCTCTCTGCATCGGGCGGGTCACCATACAATCCGCCTATGAGCCAGCCACATCGCCTCCCCGAGCGTGACCGGCCGTGGGTCATGCGCACCTACGCAGGGCACTCCACCGCCAAGGAGTCCAACGCCCTCTACCGGCGCAATCTCGAGAAGGGCCAGACCGGCCTCTCGATCGCGTTCGACCTGCCCACGCAGACCGGCTACGACCCGGATCACCAGCTCTCGCGCGGCGAGGTCGGCAAGGTCGGCGTCTCGGTTGCCCACAAGGGCGACATGCACGCGCTGCTCGACGGCATCCCGCTCGACGCGATGAACACGTCGATGACGATCAACGCGACCGCCGCCTGGCTGCTGGCGCTCTACATGGCGACGGCCGAGGAGAACGGCGTCGACCGCAAGCTGCTCTCCGGCACCACCCAGAACGACATCATCAAGGAGTTCCTCTCGCGCGGGACCTACGCGTTCCCGCCCGAGCCGTCGCTGCGGCTGATCGCCGACATGATCGCCTTCACGGTCGACGAGGTCCCGAAGTGGAACCCGATCAACATCTGCAGCTACCACCTGCAGGAGGCGGGCGCGACGCCGGTCCAGGAGATCGCCTACGCGCTCTCGACCGCGATCGCCGTGCTCGACGAGGCGCGCCCGCGCGTGCCCGAGGAGACCTTCCCGCGCGTCTTCGGCCGCATCTCGTTCTTCGTCAACGCCGGCATCCGCTTCATCGAGGAGCACGCGAAGCTGCGCGCGATGGGCCGGTTGTGGGAGGAGATCGGCCGCGAGCGCTACGGCGTCACCGACGAGAAGTTCCTGCGCATGCGCTACGGCGTGCAGGTCAACTCGCTCGGCCTGACCGAGGCGCAGCCTGAGAACAACGTAATCCGGATCGTGCTCGAGGCACTCGCGGTGACGATGGGCCGTGACGCCCGCGCCCGTGCGCTGCAGCTGCCGGCGTGGAACGAGGCTCTGGGCCTGCCGCGCCCGTGGGACCAGCAGTGGTCGCTGCGGATCCAGCAGATCCTCGCCTACGAGACCGACATCCTCGACTACCCGGACATCTTCGAGGGGTCGGTGGTGATGGATGGGCTGGTCGACGAGCTCGCCGAGGGCGCGCGCGCCGAGATGGCGGTGGTCGCGGAGCATGGCGGCGCGGTCGATGCGGTCAACTACATGAAGACCCAGCTCGTCGAGTCCCACCGTGCCCGCGTCGGCGCGATCGAGCGCGGCGACCAGAAGGTGATCGGACAGAACTCGTTCACCTCGACCGAGCCGTCGCCGCTCCAGCAGGGCGAGGACGGGGGAATCCTGACCGTCGACCCGGCGATCGAGCAGCAGCAGATCGCGGCGATCGAGGAGTGGCGCTCGGGGCGCGACCAGGGTGCGGTGGACAAGGCGCTCGAGGATCTCCGTGCGGCGGCCAGCAGCGACACGAACATCATGGAGGCGACGATCGCCGCCGCGAAGGCAGGCGTGACGACCGGCGAGTGGGCCCAGGCGCTGCGCGACGTGTTCGGGGAGTACCGCGCTCCGACCGGCGTTGCGGACGCAGCCGCCGCGCCCGACGACGACGCGCTGAGCGAGCTGCGCGACCGCGTCGAGAAGGTCTCCGAGGAGCTCGGCCGGCGGATCAAGATCCTCGTCGGCAAGCCGGGTCTCGACGGTCACTCCAATGGCGCCGAGCAGATCGCCGTGCGGGCCCGCGACGCCGGCATGGACGTCGTCTATGAGGGCATCCGCCTGACGCCGCAGCGCATCGCGCAGGCGGCGGTGCAGGAGGGCGTCCACGTCGTCGGCCTCTCGATCCTCTCGGGCTCGCACCGCGAGCTGATCCCCCAGGTGCTCGACGAGCTCCGCAAGGCGGGCGCCGACGTGCCTGTCGTCGTCGGCGGGATCATCCCCAAGGTCGACGAGGAGGAGATGCTCGCCGCCGGCGTGGCGCGCGTCTACACCCCGAAGGACTTCGAGGTCTCGCGCATCATGGGCGACATCGTCGACCTGGTCGCGGAGCGCCGCGGCGTGGCGGCCACCGCCTGAGCCGGGCCCATGAACGAGCGGGGGCAGGCGGACTGGCCGCCGCAGTGGGAGCTCTCGGCGCCGGAGTCGCACGTCATCGAGCTCCGTGGCGGCGCCAACGGAGACGTCCCGCTCGTGCTCGCGGTCAAGGAGCTCGTGGTCCATGGCGTGCTGAGCGCACAGGAGGTGAAGCGCAGCTGGCTTTTTGACGCGACGCCTAGGGTCTATGCCATAACGGACGGACCACGGCTCGATGTCGAGATGGGTCACCTGCTCGATCCAGCACTGACCGCCTACCGGGCGGCGCCTAGGCGAGAGGCAGAATCCATACGTGATGAATCGACGGTGACCGGCGTCCGCATCGGCGATCTAATCGAGACTGCGCACGAGCAGCTCGGTGGCGCGAGCCGCTACTTCGACGACTACCTCGCGCCGACGCTCGTCGAACAGGGACTGCTTGAGCCCGCGGGTCGTCGCGGCATGAGGAGTCGTCCCGACTTCGACTGGACGGACGAGGGACGCCAAGCGGATCGAGTCCTCTACGAGTGGCTGGAGCTCGGCCGGGCGAACCTAACTCGCTGGGCGAGCATCGACCCCGTGAGCGGCGCGAGGTTCCTATCTGGTGCAGGCGCGGCGCTCCTGCTCCTCGACGGGCACGCGCCCGAGCTCACCCGGCTGGGGCAGCGTCTGGCCATGAGCGCCGGTCGCTTGGACGGCCCGCCCGGCAACGAAGTCGACATGCAGGAGATCGCCGCCGTCGCGCTCACCGTCGCCGACATTGGCGGCCTGAGCAATTGCAAGCTGTCCTTCGGGGCCGGCGACGGTGACTGAGCGGTCGGCTAGCGTGCCCACCGTGCCGACGGGCGGGAAGCACCTTGGCGAGCGGCTGCGCAAGGGCGATCGCTCGGCCGGACCGGCTGCGCTGAACCTGATCGAGGACCGCTCGCCGGGTCGGCGTGAGCAGACCGCGGTCCTGCTGGCGGAGGTCTCCCCCGCCGCGCTTGGTGGCGAGGCGCCGGCGCATCTCGTCGGGCTGACCGGCCCGCCGGGAGCCGGCAAGTCGACGCTGCTCAGCGCGTTGATCCAAGAGTGGCGCTCACGTGGGAAGACGGTCGCCGTGCTCGCGGTCGATCCATCCTCGCGCCGCTCCGGCGGCTCGCTGCTCGGCGACCGCGCACGGATCGAGCACGACCCGGCCGACGACGGGATTCTGATCCGCTCCACCGCTGCGGGCGGCCGTCTCGGCGGCCTCGCGGCGCCGACCCGGGAGGCCGCTCAAGCGCTTGCCGCGGCGTTCGACGTCGTGGTCATCGAGACGGTCGGCGTCGGCCAGTCGGAGACCGACGTCGAGGAGGTCTGCGACACGGTCGTCGTCGTCGTCCAGCCCGGCTCCGGCGACACGCTGCAGTTCATCAAGGCCGGGATCATGGAGGTCCCCGACGTGCTCGTGGTCACGAAAGCCGATCTCGGCGACGTCGCGATGCGGGCCCGCCGCGACCTCACCCAGGCCGCGCGCGCGCTCGGCTCACGTGACGTTCCGGTGATCGCCGTCTCCTCCGTCCCTCCCCCCTCGGGCATTTCCGAGCTCGTCGACGCCCTGGTCCAGCACCGCGAGTCGCTCGATCTTCCCGCCCGGCGCCTGCGCTCTCGCCGTCAGATGGCGCTCGGCGAGCTGATCGCGCAGCACGGCGAGTCGGCGCTGCGCGCCCTCGGCGGCCGCCGCGAGGCCGAGCGGCTGCTCGCCGGCCAGGACCCGTCGCTCGACGTATCCCAACTCGTCGCACTGCTTCACGACCACGCTCGCGAGAGGACGCCATGACCGCTCGATTCCAGGTAGGGCTGCTGGTGCTCCTGTTCGCAGCCGTCACGGCGATCGCCGAGCTCGCCGGCGCCGCCAACCTCGGCACCGCCATGGGCATCGGCCAGATCGCCTTCGCCGCCGGCCTCGTCGCGCTTCTGCTCAAGCACTGAGCGCTGCTTGTTGCACGAAGTGCACCCTCCGGTAGCAACCTGAGGACCTCCAACCGATGGAGTGAGGAAGCGATGTCCTCCTCACGATTCGGAGCAGATGACCATGTACACTGGTCAGATGGCGATCACCGTGGCAGCGAGCGAGTTCAAGGCGAAATGCCTAGGTCTCCTCGACCAGGTAGCCGACTCAGGCGAGACGATCGTCGTCACGAAGCGCGGACGGCCAGTCGCCCGACTGATGCCGCTCGACGAACCACCATCGCTCGAGGGCAGCGTGACGTTCCTGGTGGACGACGACGAGTTGATCAAGCCAGTTCTCGGCCCCTGGAGCTCCGAGACGGAGTGATCGTTCTCGACACCCATGTCTGGATCTGGAGCTTGGTCGCGCGAGATCGCCTCTCGACCACGGCCCGTGCGGCGATAGACGAGGCGGGAGAGATCATGGTCAGCTCAATCAGCTGCTTGGAGGTGGCCAACCTCGTTCGCCGCAACCGAGTCTCGCTCGACAGGACGACCGAGTCCTGGATCAGTCACGCCCTCGCAGCGCCCCGTGTCCGGGCCGTCGCCATCGACCCTCAGATCGCCGCCCACGCAGGCGCGCTGGCCGATCCGTTTCCAGGCGATCCGGCCGACCGCTTGATCTACGCCACCTCGGTCGTCAACGGCGTTCGGCTGGTCACCCGTGACCAGGCCATACGACGCTTCGATCCGCACCGCACGGTCTGGTAACCCGCCTCAGCCGCCGAGCGAGACGATGCGGTAGCGACCGTCGATGCGCTCTAGCGCGAGCTTCTCGTCGACAGCGCCCTGACCGGCGGCACTCGTGCGCACGGTGGCCGTTGCCCGCCGCCCCATGACCGCTACCGAGACGACCCTCAACCTGGGCCGCTCGACCGACCCCGCCTCCTCCTCCATGGCAGCAGCGCACCTGCGCCCGCCAGCCCGGCGGCGAGCCTCCGGAGTGAGGAGGTCGCGACAGATCGTGGCGAAGTCACGCACGCGCACAGCGCGCTCCAACCGCTCGACCGTCAGAGCGGCCTGCCTGACAGGACCCGCGACGTCGCGCGGCGCCGGCACCTGGTTGGCCTCCCCACAGCCACCGACCACCAGCAGGCCGGCGACGGCGATCGCGCCCATGTTCCCCACCCGCACGGTCCGGCGAGCATAATGGGCAAATGGAGGGCTCAGCCCAAGACTCCGTCGACACCCGCTCGAGCTGGCTGCGCTGCTACCGGTGCTGGTCGCAGAACCTCGAGGTCCAGGTCCACTACGAGGGGATCCTCAAGGTCGACCCGAGCACGGGCGAAGCGGTGGAGCCGGTCGAGGAGATCCAGGAGGCCGTCGTGCAGTGCCTCGACTGCATGCACGACCAGCCCCACCTCGCGCTCGCCTTCTACGAGGAGGACGGGCGCAGGATCAGCCGCATCGAGGCGGTCGAGGACCGCTGGGAGCGGATGATCACCGGAACTCCGTGGGTCGCGTCGTGCACCGTGACGGTCGACGGCGACCAGGTCGAGACCTGCTCGGGGCCCGAGGCCGCCGATGCGCTCGCCTTCGCGGCGTTCGGCGATCACGGGACGCGCGAGTTCTTCACGCACGTCCGCTTCCACAAGCATGAGGACGAGGGCGAGATCGTCGTGCACATGCTCGTCGAGCTCTATGCGCGCTCGCTCGAGGAGGCGACCGACGTGCTTCAGGGCGCAGCTCGCGGAGCGCTTGCGATCACATCGCTCGCCGAGGAGTCCCGCCCGCCGGCAGCGGTCGACGACGAGAGCCATTGAGCCCGCTTCCGCGCTGAGTCGTGCGCGCCGTCGTCCGCTTCATAGCCTCGGTCATGGTCGTCAGCGGCGTGCTGCTGATCGTCGACGCCGGGCTGACGGTGCTTTGGCAGGAGCCGATCTCCGGCCTGCTGGCCGGACGCGAGCAGGGCAAGCTGGAGGACGCGCTCGCGGCGCCGCCCCCGCGCGTCCTGCGCAAGGAGCCGCTGCCGGGCGACGCGATCGGACGCATCGAGATCCCGCGGATCGACCTTGAGAAGTACGTCGTGGAGGGCACCGGGACCGAGGATCTGCGCAAGGGGCCTGGCCACTACCCCGACACGCCGCTGCCGGGCGAGCCGGGCACGGCGGCGATCGCCGGGCATCGAACGACCTACGGCGCGCCCTTCCGCGACATCGACGACCTGCGCCACGACGACAGGATCTTCGTAGATCTGCCCTACGGCCGCTTCGAGTACCGCGTCGAGCGGGTCAAGGTCGTCGATGACGAGGACCTCTCCGTGTTGCGCCGCGTGGGACACGACCGGCTCGTGCTCAGCGCCTGCCACCCCCTCTACTCGGCAGCGCAGCGCGTGATCGTCTTCGCACGGCTTGCCGGCCGAGAGCCGAGCACCGTCAGCCCAGGCTGAGCGCGGGCGCCGCCGCACCCTCGACGCGCGACTCGTCGCGCGACTCGAACCAGAGAATCAGCGCTACGACGAGCGCGAGTGAGACCACCACGACGGCAAGCCAGTAGAGGACCTTGCCGAGCACGGGGCGATCCTATCCCGCTGGATCGTCGGACTCGTCCAGTGCGTCGCGCAGCTTGCGCAGTGCCCGGTAGACCCGGCCCTCGACGCGCTGGAGCGGCTCCCCGAGCAGCTTCGCGACCTCCGGGACGGTCAGGTCGCCGCCGAAGCGCAGGGCGACCGCGTCGCGCTCCTCGGGCGCGAGCAGCTCCATCGCGCGACCGACGGTGTCCCTGCGCTCCACCTGCAGCAGATCGGCGTCCGCGGCAGCTCCCGCGTCCGGGCCGGTCCGCTCGAGTGCGCGGGTCTCCGCGCCCGCCCGGCGCTGGTGGTCGCGCAGGCAGTTGAGCGCGATCGCGTAGATCCACGACTTCTCCTTTCCGCGCCGGGGATCGAAGCGCCGGCGCGAGCGCAGCACGCGCTCGAAGGTGTCCGCGAGCAGATCCTCCGCCAAGGCGCGGTTTCCCGTCCGGTAGGCGAGGAACGCGAACAGCCCGTCGGCGTGCTCGGCATACATCCGCTCGAAGTCTGGGTCACGCATCTGAAGATTCTCGATCAGGAATCGGTCGTGTCGTTCGTATCAGGGGGTGAGATGACGAATCTCCGACAAGACAGCCTCCCCGAGGACATCGTGCGAATCGCCGCGCGACTTGACGACGAGCGCCCCGCGGCTACCCCGCTGGAGCTCGATCGCGTGAAGTCGCGGGTGCGGATCCGCGTTCGTGGAGGAGCTATAGCGAAAGGAACCGTATTGAAGACCCGACTCGCAATCGCGATGATGATCGTCGTTGGCGTCCTGATGAGCGGCACCGGCGCGGGCCTGGCCCTCTCCGGCAGCTCTGACAGCGGCAGCGCCTCGCAGTCGCAGTACAACGTGAGCCCGAACTCCAACCAGGGCGGCCCGGTCCTGGGCACCTCGGAGAACGGCAGCCCGAGCGACACGAACGCTCCGGAGCAGGTCGTCGCCACTTCCAACGAGGACAGCCTGCCGTTCACGGGCCTCGCCGCCGTGCCGGTCCTGCTGCTCGGCCTGGCCCTGGTTGCCGGTGGTCTCTTGGTCGCGCGCCGCTCGACGGGTGCTACGCACGCGTAGAGCAGTCGCAGGAACGCAGCTCTAGTTGATGGGGAGGCGGGCGCTCAGCGCCCGCCTCTTCCATTTCTGGGGGTCGTTCGTGCGGAACGCGTCGCGGGCGTCGCGCGCCATCTGCTCGCGGGGGTTCAGCCGTACCGCCCGTCGTGCGGCCGCCTTGGGCGACATACCGGCTGCCCCGCGTACGAGCGCCAGCCCGTACTGAAGCCGCCAGTCGCGGGGGTCACGCTCGACAGCCTCGGACATCGCCCTCACCCCCAGCTTCGGGTTGCCCAGCCGCACATCGCAGTAGCCGAGGATCTCGAACGGCTCGGGGCGGACCGACAGCGTGTCGGTCGACTTGATCGCCTCGTCGACGGCCGTCGGGCAGTCGTCGGCCTCGAACGCCGCAACGCTGCTGTCGAGCGACTTCTGAGACAGATAGATCTGCGCTGGCGCGATCGCCAGGATGATGCAGGCGAAGCCGAGCGCCACCCGGACCGGCGTCGGGGGACGGCCGAGCGCACGAGGCGCGTCCGCTGAGCGGGCCAACGCCAGCCCGCCGAGCGCGAACAGCCACAGCGTGACGGCCGGCATCTCCCAGTCCCAGTCGAGCCCGGCGTGGATCAGCCACGCAACCGCCATCGCAGTCAGCGCCGCGTAGATCGCCCGATCGGGTCCGCGAGCGCGCAGCACGAAGGCGCCGAGCACCATCAGCAGCGCGGCCCCGAGCAGGACCATGCCGACCAGGCCGAGATCGCTCAACGTCTCCAGGTAGAGCGAGTGTGCGTCGACCATCGAGAACTGGAGCGGCCGCTCGCGCGCCCACTCGTGCTCGAAGGTGCCCGCACCGGTCCCGTGCAGCCGCTCGGCCTCGAAGCCGTCGACCGCCACGCGCCAGCCGTCGAGGCGGCCGTTGTTCGCGGGGGTCGTCAGCCGGTCGCGCAGGTCTCCCCCGCTCTCGATCGTCCGTCCCTCGACGAAGCGGTCGTACTGGCGCTCGATCGACGACGGCGCGTCGAGCGCGACCGCGAGCACGAGCGCACCGATCACCGCCAGCGCCGCCCCGCCGCCCAGCACGGCGCGCCGGCTCCCGGGCGACACGGTCACTCGCGTCAACCGGGCGTCGAGCGCGAGCAGCAGCGCCCGCAGTGCCCCCGCGGCGACCATCGCGAGCACCGTCACCCACGCCACCCGGTCCGCCTGTCCGGCCGCGATCGGAGCCGTCGGGTTCTCCTTGGCGAGCAGATCGGCGCCGTAGGCGACCGAGACCGCGATCGCGGTGGCAGGGACGACCGCGATGGAGCCGCTCAGCAACCCGCGCGACCGCGCCAGCACGAGGTAGACCGCCAGCGCCACGATCGCCGTCGCGATCGCTCCGCGCGAGAACGTGAAGTAGAGCGCGACCGCCAGGCCGGGCACCGCGGCCGCGCCAACTACCCGAGCAAGCGCCGGCTCGCGCTCGCTCGACGCCAGATGGGTGCAGGCGACGATCGCCAATGTGGCGAGCAGCCCGAGCGCGTTCCAGTAGGTGAGCGGCCAGCTCAGGCGATCGCTCTGGATGTCGAGCGGCGCAGACACGAGATCGGGCATGACGCGCGAGGCGAGCGCCGCGAGGCAGATCGCCGTTGCCGCTGCCGCAAAGGCCCACAAGCCAGCCGAGAGCCGTCGCGGCGTCCGGGGCACCGTGGCCATGACGACCAGCACCATCAGATAGAGCAGCACGCGGTTGAACTCGAGCAACGCTCGAGCGGGTGCGTCGGACCAGCTCTGGGACAGCAGCGTCCAGATCGCGAGCCCGGAGGGCAGCCCCGGCAAGCACCGCACCGGCCCCGAAGCCCGCCAGCGGGTCGTCGGCCAGGGTGATCCGAAGTACCAGGGCGATCGCAACCAGGAATGCGGCGGCGCCGGTGGCGCCGGCGAAGAACCCTCCCTGCTCGAATCCGAGATACGCCGTCAAAACGCCCAAAAGCCCGATCAGAAGGGCGATTCCGACCGCTCGTCCGCTCGCTCGGCGCCCCTCCCGAGGCACCTCGGCGGCGTCCTTCGTGGCCACGTTCATCCGCAAGGAAGAAATTGGGTCTTTAGTAAAACCGTTTGCGTTCCGAAGCGTTGTATGGATGCTGTACTCAGCGGCTCGACACTCAAGGAAACGATGCTAGTCTCGACGACAGACGGCTGCGTCCATGCGCCGGAGGGTGGGATCGCGTCTCGCGAGCGCCGCATCCCAGCACGCAACCCATGAACTCCCTTCAACGCATCCGCGCGTCGCATGCCCGTGTGGGCGGCCACGCTCCAGCCCCCTCAGAGGCGGCATCGACGCGGTCTAACAGCGGCCGTGACGTGGCCAAGCGCACGTTCGACGTCCTGGTGGGTGTGGTGCTGCTGGCGATTGCGATCCCGCTGATGCTCATCGTGGCAGTCGCCGTGCGGATGAACAGCCGCGGGCCGGTTCTCTTCAAGCAGCGGCGGCTGGGCCGCGACATGCAGCCCTTCACTGTGCTGAAGTTCCGGACGATGGTCACCGACTCATCGCCAGAGCTCCATCAGCGCTACATCGCGGAGCTCATGAGCACGGAGCCGGCAAGCGTCGTCCCGCCTGGGGTTGAGGGCAATGGGAACGGGAACGGCAACGGCACTGTGAAGAAGCTGACCGAGGACCCCCGTGTCACGCGCGTCGGGCGCTACCTGCGCCGCGTCAGCCTCGACGAGCTGCCGCAGCTCTTCAACGTCGTCGGCGGCACGATGTCGCTCGTCGGGCCCCGTCCCGCGCTCGAGTACGAGCTCCAGCACTACAGCCCGGAGCACTTCGAGCGCTTCAGCGTACGTCCCGGCGTCACCGGCCTCTGGCAGGTGTCGGGCCGCAACAGCCTCGGCTTCCGCGAGATGCTCGACCTCGACGCCAAGTACGCCCAGGACGCCACGCTGATGACCGACATCTCGATTCTCGCCCGCACTCCCGTCGCAGCGGTCCGGCACGCCGCATGATCGCCGACGTCTCACTCGCCGTGGTCGGCCTCGGCTACTGGGGTCCGAACCTCGTCCGCTGCGCGGTCGAGAGCGACGACTGCGCGGTCAAGGCGATCTGTGACCGCGACCCGGTCTCGCTGGCCAAGCTCGCCCGCCGCTACCCGGCGATCGGCGGCACCCAGGACTTCGACCGCCTGCTCGCCGACGACGAGATCAACGGCGTGATCATCGCCACCCCGGTCACGACGCACTACGACCTCGCCAAGCGCTGCCTGCTCGCCGGCAAGAACGTGATGGTCGAGAAGCCGCTTGCCGCGACGGCCGAGCAGTGCCGCGAGCTGATCGAGATCGCCGACGAGCGCGAGCTCGTCCTGATGCCAGGCCACACCTTCCTGTACTCGCCGCCTGTCAACAAGGTCAAGCAGATGATCGACGACGGCGAGATCGGCGATCTCTACTTCGGGACCTCGAGCCGCGTCAACCTGGGCATCCATCAGAGCGACGTCAGCGTCGTCCGCGATCTCGCGCCGCACGACTTCTCGATCCTCCTCCACTGGCTCGGCCGGCCGGAGTTCGTCCGAGCGATCGGCCGCGCGTCGATCGTGCCCGGCAACCTCGACGTCGTGTTCGTCGACCTCGGCTACGCCGACGGGGCGCTGTTCCACGTCGAGCTGTCCTGGCTGGCGCCGACCAAGCTGCGCCGCACGGTGCTCGTCGGCAGCGAGCGGATGGTCGTCTACGAGGACACCAGCGCCGAGCAGGTCCGCATCTTCGACCGCGGAGTCGAGTCGCTGCCGCCCCAGACCTTCGGCGAGTTCCAGCTCTCCTACCGCTCCGGCGACGTGCTCACGCCGCGCATCCCGGCCGACGAGCCGCTGCGGCTCGAGGTCCAGGACTTCGTCTCCTCGATCCGCGACGGCCACGAGCCGAAGTCGAACGCCCAGCTCGGCTACGACGTCGTGCAGATGATCGAGGCCGCCGAGACGTCGCTCGAGTACAACTCCGCGCCCGTCCCGCTGACCGACGACGGCCGGCGCCACATCCCCGATCGGCGCAAGAGCGACGGCGGCATGCCGGTCGTACGTGCGCGGGACGTCGCAGAGGCCGCAGGACTGTGAGCGCCATCGCCGGCGGCAAGGTGCCGCTGATCGACCTGTCGCGCCTCGACCCGGCGATCCTCGACGACGCGCAGGCCACCTTCGAGCGCATCTCTCGCGCCGGCGCCTTCACCTTCGGCGAGGACCTGCAGGCCTTCGAGGCAGAGTTCGCCGAGTACTGCGGCGCACAGCACTGCGTAGGGGTCTGCGACGGCACCGACGCGCTGCGCCTGGCGCTGCTGGCGATGGGCGCCGGTCCCGGCCGCGAGGTCATCACGGTTCCCCATACCTTCATCGCGACGATCGAGGCGATCGCCGCGACGGGCGCCCGGCCCGTGCTGGTCGACATCGACCCCACGACGCGCTGCATGGACCCCGAGCGCCTGGCGGAGGCGATCACGCCTCAGACGGCCGCGATCGTCCCGGTCCACCTCTACGGCCGCCTCGCGCCGATGGACGAGATCCTCGCTGTCGCAGACGGCATCCCGGTCCTCGAGGACGCGGCTCAGGCGCACGGCGCCGAGATCGGCGGACGGCGCGCCGGATCGCTCGGAACGGCGGCCGGCTTCAGCTTCTACCCGACGAAGAACCTCGGCGCGATGGGCGACGGCGGCGCGGTGGTCACCGACGATGCGGAGCTCGCCGCCACCGTGCGCTCGCTGCGCCACCACGGGTCGGATCCCAACGACGCGAACCGCCATCTGCGCCCGGGCTCCACCGCCCGGCTCGACAACCTCCAGGCCGCGCTGCTGCGACTCAAGCTGCCTCACCTCGACGCCGCCAACGACGCGCGGCGAGCCGCCGCCGACCGCTACCGCGCGGCACTATCCGACCTTCCGCTCGTGCTGCCGCCCGGCGATCCCGAGGACGGCCGCCACGTCTACCACCTGTTCGTCGTCGAGGTCGAGGATCGCGACCGCGTGCTCGCCGAGCTGCGCGGATCGGGCGTCGGAGCCGGCGCCCACTACCCCACCCCGGCCCATCTGCAGCCGGCTTGGAGCGATCTCGGCTATGCGGCCGGCTCGCTCCCACACGCCGAGGCTGCAGCTCGCAGCTGCCTCACGTTGCCGATCTTCCCCGGCATCACCGACGCCGAGATCGACCGCGTCGTCAGCGTCCTCACCGACGTCCTGAGCTGACCGGCGGCGCTCAGGCGGCGGGCTTGCGCATCACGAAGATCAGCTCGGTCGCCTCGGGATCGACGTAGCCGAGCGTCACGATCCGGACGAATCCGCGCGCTAGGCGCCAGGCCACGCCGGTCAGCCTCACCTTCTTGCGCACGTTCTCCTGCTTGTCGGCCTCGTAGGTGCCGCACATCTCGACCTGCATTCCGTGCCGCCCGGCGAACCGGCGCAGCGCCTTCGGTGCCATCGAGAGGCGCAGGAACGTCGGGAACGGCGGGCTGTCGTCCTTGCCTGGGTTCGGGTAGCCGAAGACGTGCTTGTAGACGAGCACGTGGAACCAGTGCGGCGAGAGCTTGGTGATCAGTCCCTTGCCCGAGAGCACGTTCGGGACCTTGATCACGACGAGCCCGCCCGGACGAACCGCACCGACGAACCGCTCGAGCGCCAGCTCGGGCTCGGGCAGGTGCTCGAGGACGTCCCAGCAGGCGATCACGTCGAAGTCCTCGGGGGTGAAGTCATACGCCGTGATGTCGCCGAGGATCTTCTCGTCGGCCCAGTCGTTGCGCTCGAGCTGGGGCCCCGAGACGTCGATCCCGACGATCTGCGCCCGTCCGGTCAGGCCGAGCTCGCTCGGGTACTGGCCGCAACCCGCCTCGAGCACCCGGACCGGCTCGCGGCCCGCCGTGTGGCGGCTGACGATCGCGTGGAGGTTGGCTACCTGCTCCTCCCAGGTGGACTGGCCGAACCGACGGTCCGTCGCCGCGTCCTCAGTCCCTGGCAAGCTTGTGGTCGATGCCAATGATCCTCCCGACTTATTCGGTCATTTCCCCGGTGCGCGACGAGGCCGACTACCTCGACGTCACCGCCGCCTCGCTCGTCTCCCAGTCGCACAGGCCGCTGCGCTGGGTGATCGTCGACGACGGCTCGACCGACGATACCCGTTCGATCGCCGAGCGATGGGCCTCGGAGCACGACTGGATCACGGTCGTCTCCTCCGACGCTCAGCACGAGCGTGCACGCGGCGCGCCGATCGTCGCCGCCTTCAAGCGCGGCCTGCGCGAGCTGCCCGAGCGTCCCGACGTCGTCGTCAAGCTCGACGGGGACCTCTTCCTCCCCTCCCACTACTTCGAGTGGGTCGCGTCGGTGTTCTCCCGGGACGAGCGAGCAGGCGTGGTCGGAGGCACGGTGTGGATGCCCGAGGACGGCCGCTGGCGGCTCGACTACGGCAAGACGACCCACAACGTCCACGGCGTCGCGAAGGCCTACCGCTACGACTGCCTCGACGACATCGGCGGCCTGCAGGAGTCGATGGGCTGGGACGGGATCGACGAGTACGCCGCCCGCGCGCGCGACTGGCACGTCCACGCGCTCGGCGAGCTCAACATCCTCCACTACAAGCCGCGCGGCTCCAAGCAGCGCCCGCTGCACGCGCGCTGGGAGGAGGGACGCGGCAACGCCTTCATGGGCTACCGCTGGCAGTTCATGCTGCTGCGCGGCGGCTACCGCGCGATCGTCGAGCGTCCGCGCGGCCTGGGCGGCCTTGCGCTGCTCGCCTCCTATGCGTGGGCGCGACTCAAGCGCGCGCCGCAGGTCGACGACCCCGGCGCGATTCGCGAGCTGCGCCGCGAGCAGGCGCAGCGGATGCGCGCGCTGCTGCGCTGGCGCCACGACGTCGATCCGGTCGCCCAGCTGCCGGACGGCGGTCCCGCCTACTGGTTCAGGGACGCCGCAGCAGCGACTCGACGCTCCCGCGATACAGCAGGAGCTGATGCGGCCATCGATATGGCTCGTTGACCTCGCTCGCGCGCGCGACCAGCTGCTGAGCGCGCTCGGGGTTGGCGTACAGCTCGCGGATCGCCCGCGCCAGGTCGACGGGATCGTCGGCGTCGAAGTACTCGAAGGAGCTCTCGTCGAAGTAGCGCTGGACTGAGTCCGTGCGTGAGATCACTGCCGGACGGCGCATTGCGATCAGGTCGTACATCTTGTTGCAGTGTGTGAGGTCGCGGAAGGCGTCCTTCTTCATCGCGACGACGCCCGCGTCGGCGCGCGCGATGCCCTCGAGCAGCTGCTCGATCGGGACGTACTCGCCCGCGAACCAGACGCGCTCTTCGACGCCGCGCTCCTTCGTGAGCTGCTGGACCTCGTCGAGGAACGAGCCGTCGCCGTAGACCTCGAGCCGCAGCTCGGGGATCTCGTCTCCCAGCAGAGCGACCGCTTCGACGAGCGTGTCGTGGCCGTAGCGCTCCTCCACCGAGCCGTGGCAGATCAGCGTGAACGCTCCCGGCTCCGGTCGCGGCGGGTAACGGTCGACGTCGAAGACCGCCTCGTCGGCCGAGTTGAGGATCACGTCGATCTTGTCCGCCGGCGCCCCGCGCTTCACGAAGACGTCCTTCATCTCCTGTGTGCAGGTGATCACCCGGTCCGAGTAGCGGATCGCCAGCTGCTCCACGAAGGCGCTCAGACGGACGAGCGGGTGCTTCATCGGCATCCCGTACTTCGTCGAGAAGAACTCCGGGACGCACTCGTGCAGGTCGAGCATCACCCGTGCGCCCATCAGCTTCGGCAGGATCGAGGCGAAGACGACCGAGTCCGGGATCGTGTTGGCCTGGACGACGTCGTAGCGGCGGCGCAGGTGCAGGAAGCCCGCCAGCAGGCTCGCCATGACCATGAAGGCGAAGTGCTCGATCACGTAGACCAGCGCGCCCTCGCGACGGTGACGCAGCGGCGGGCGGTAGACGTCGACGCCCTTCCACTTCTCGCGACCCTTCTGCCCCTCGCGGCGCAGCGAGATCACGTCGACCTCGTGGCCGCCGTCGAGCAGCGCCTCGACCTCGCGCCGGACGCGCGCGTCTAGCGGGAACGAGCCCTGTCGGATCACCAGAACGCGCGCCATCAGGGACCTACCTCCGCGAATGTCTTGTCGAGTGCCTGCTCGCGCGAGACCGGCGGCTGCCAGCCGAGGACGCGCGTCGCCTTCGAGGTGTCGTAGCGGAAGTCCGCGTAGGCAGGCTTGAGCTTGTACGGGTCGAGGAAGCTGGGCGGCGAGACGGCGACGCCGGCCTTCTCGGCACGCGTCAGCCCAGCGCCGAAGAGCCGCAGCGCGAACAGCGGGAAGGGGATCACCTTGCGGTTGTCCGGGTCGGCGTCACGCCAGCGGCGGGCGTACTCGTATTGGCGCTGCGGGCGTGGATCGACGGCGTTGAAGATCTCCCCCGCAGCGCGCGGGCTCTCGCCGCACTCCGCGAGCAGTGAAGCCGTGTTCTCCACGAAGTTCAGGCGCATCGTCACGAGTCCGCCATACATAAGCAGGGCGTTCGGACTCAGCTCGCGGCCGAGCTGGTGCTGGAAGGCGCGGCCGGGGCCGTAGATGATCCCCGGGCGGACGATCGCGACCTCGACGTCGCTCTCGGCCTGCAGCTCGCGCACCACGCGCTCCTGCAGCCACTTCGTCCAGGCGTAGTCGTCGCGTAGGCGCGGGTTAGGCTCGAGCGGGGTCGACTCGTCGATCTTCGAGTGCGCCCTGACCTGGTTCAGGCCGTAGACGGAGAAGCTGCTGACGTGCACCAGCCGGCCCCGCCAGCCGTCCGCGCGCATCGTGTCGACGAGGCGCTCCGTGGCGGTGACCGTCGTGTCGAACATCGAACGCCAGGTGCCGCTCGTCGTCGCGGCGAGATGGAACACGGCGTCGCAGTCGGCGAGAGCGTGGGACAGCCCGTCGCCGCGGTCGCGCAGGTCGAGCGCGACGCGCTTCACGCCGCGCCCCTCCCACTCCGACGGCAGCTCGCGCGACGGGCGCATCAAGGCGTGGACCTCGTGGCCGCGGCGCAGCAGCTCGTCGACGACGTAGCCGCCGAGGAAGCCGCCGGCGCCGGTCACCAGCGCCTTCACAGCTGGCCCTCCGACGAGAAGACCTTGAACATGACGTCGTTGACCGCGTCCATCTCGGCGCCGGTGACGGGCGGCTCTCCCCCGTCGCGCACAGCGCCGTAGAGACCCTCGAGCAGGTTCTCTAGGCCCTCGAAGTGATCGAGCCGCGAGGTCAGCGTCTTCGCGAACAGGCCAGCGGTTCCACCGATCAGGTTGAGGCCCTGGCGCATGCCGTTGACGACCTTCGCCAGCCCGCCGCCGGGGCCGGCGACGTAGAGGCGGTCGTTGTAGATGTCGGCCTCGATCGCTCCCTCGGTGCCGGAGACGCGCAACAGGAAGGCCGGCGGCTCGGCGTGGCGGGTCACCGACACGAGCCCCGAGGTCCGCTCGCCCGCGATCAACGCGCGCAGCTCGTCCTCGGACTGCATCGCCGGGTCGAGCCGGCGGCGCATCGTGCTGACGCCGACGACGTCGTCCATGAAGGAGAGCGCTATCGAGACGGGATGCGATGCGAAGTTCTGCAGCGCGCCGCCCGGGAGCGCGTGGCTGAAGTGGACGACGTCGCGATCGCTGACCGGCCCGCCGCCGCCCGAGAGGATGCCGCCGAAGACGACCTCGACATGGACGACGTCGCCGATCGCGCCCGAGCGCTGGAGCTCGACCGCCCGGCGCACGACGGCCGCCTGGCGCCAGTTGTAGTTCTCGACGAGGTGGCGGTCCGCAGAACGCGCAGCGTCGCGCATCGCGGCGTAGTCCTCGGCCGTCGGCGCGATCGGCTTCTCCACCAGCACGTGCGAGCCGGCCTCGAGCGCTGCGATCGCGAGCGGGCGGTGGCTCTGCGGCGGCGTCAGCACATGGACGACGTCCGGCTGCGCCTCGGCGAGCATCCGGTCGAAGTCGGTGAAGGCCGGACCGATCCCATAGCGCTCGCAGACCGCCTTTGTGACGGTCGCGTCGAGATCGCAGACGCCCGCGATCCGGACCTCATCGAGGAGCTGCAGCTTCTCGATGTGCTCGAACGAGATCGCGCCGAGGCCGACGATCGCGGCCCGCAACGGGGCCTGTCCAGGATCGCTGCTCATCGGATCAGCTCGTCGAGGTCGAGGGTCGGCTTCGCCCCGGCGTGAGCCGCCGGCCGATGCGCTTGAGCTGGCCGCGCCGCACGACCGCGCGAACCTCGGGCTCGGCGCGTGGCAGCCGGCGCAGGCCGGCCGACGCCCAGCCGAACATGTAGTTCAAGCCGCCGATCGCCTTCGGCGGGTCTGACATCCGCTGAAAGCCGTGCAGCAGGACGTGGAGCGGATGCTCGCCCATCGCCCAGGCGCCCTCGCCCCAGCGTCGGAAGCCGCGCAGCAGGCCGCTGTGGCCGCCGCGCAGGCGCATGTGGAGCGGATCGCCCTCCGGCATCGCGAAGCTCTGGGTGCGCCAGCCGGCCATCTCGACCTTGATCTCGTCGATCATGTCCCAGCCGAGGATCGCCGGCATCGGCTGAATGGCCTCGTAGCACTCGCGACGGTAGAACTTCGTCGCCCCGTGGACGTGCTCGGGGCGGATCTTCAGCCGGCCGAGGACGCCGTCGCCACCGACCTCGCTGAGATAGGACCCGGCGAGGCCGAGCCCGGGATCGCGCTCGAGCTCGCCGACGATCGTCTCGAGCGTGCGCGGGGTCAGCTGGAGGTCTCCGTCGAGCTTGGCGATCACGTCCCAAGGCTCATCGACCGAAGCGACCGCCCACTGAAATGCCACATACTCGGCTGCAGTCGCGAGCCGGTCGCGCTCCTGCGCCCGCGGCGGACGCTGGACAGCAGTCACCCAATCGTGCCGTCGGGCGAAGCCGCTAGCAATACCGTAGGAGCCATCCGTGGAGCCGTCGTCGACGAGCAGGAGTAGGTCGGGGCGACGGGTCTGGGCCTCGATCGACTCGAGAAAGGCCGGGAGGAACCGCTCCTCGTTGAGGAATGGGACGATTGCGACTACATGCACCGGCGAAGCGTAGCCCTAGGCTAGGTCCCCACGCGTGACGAGCATCGCCCTCGACAGACCCAGCTTGACACGCGCCGCCACGGCGGCGGCGATCGCCGTCCTATCGGTCATGGTCGGCGTGCTGGTCGCCGTGATGCCGATGGCCGGGCTCGGCTTCGTCGCCATGCTCGCGCTGATCGGGCTGGCCTTCCTGGCGCCGGTCGCGCACCTCAGCATCCTGCTTGCGATCACGGTGTTGTTGCCGTACGGACTGCAGAACCAGTTCTCGGCCCCCGGCGCCGGCCTGCTGCTCTCCGACGCGTTGCTGCTGACCGGCCTCTTCCGTGCCACCGTGACGCTGTTGCGCGAGCCGCTCGAGCGGCGCAGGATGGCCGCGCTGGCGATCCTCATCGTCTTCGCCGCGATCACCTTCCTGCAGGCGGTCCACGGGTTCGAGCTGGGCCGATCCGGAAGCCAGGTCGGCTACGAGCTGCGAGTGCTGATGAGCTTCGCGACCTTCGCGATCGCGCTGCCGATCGTCGCCGACCGCGACGGCATCCGCCGGCTGGCGGTCGGCATGACGATCGTCGGGTTGCTGCTCGGTCTGTGGGGCATGGCGCAGTGGTTCCTCGGCATTCAGGAGATCGGCGAGAGCGGCGTCGGCGTGCGTGAGGGCATCAGCTTCACCAGCAGCGGTCGCGGTCAGCTCCAGGGCGGCCTCTACGCCTTTCCCGTCGCCGTCGTGATGTCGTTCGCAGCGCTGGTTGCGGGCGTAGTGAAGACCTACCGCGACCGGCTCGTCATGGCCGCCGTGCTGGGGACGAACTTCCTGGCGGTGATATTCACCTACGAGCGGACGTTCTGGGTCGCGACGCTGCTCGGGATGGTGTTCGTCGTGTTCAAGTCGGACCCCCGTCAGCGCGCGAAGGCGCTCGTCTGGGGCGTCGTGACGTCGATTCTGCTGCTCGGTGCCCTCGCCACGCTCGCGCCGGCCGACTTCACCGCCGCGCGCGAGCGTTTCCTGTCCTTGAGCCAGTACTCGAACGACGACTCGGTGCGGTCACGGGTCGTCGAGACCCGTCACGTCGCTGCGGCGATCGACGTCGCTCCGGTCAGGGGGTCCGGGCTCGGCGCGACGATCTTCTGGGGCCGTGCCTGGCAGGACGTTCCCCCGAAGGCGAACTGGTACTCGCACAACGGCTATCTGTGGGTGATCTGGAAGATCGGCCTGATCGGCGCGGCGGCGCTGTTCCTGCTGCTCGGCTGGGCGATCTTCTCGCGGCCGCCCCCCGGACAGGACGGGACGATCAAGGCACTGCGCAACGGAAGTCAGGCCGCGTTGCTCGTCCTGATCATCTCCAGCATCACCTTCCCGAGCTTCAACTCGCTGACGATCACCGGCGTCATGGGAGTGCTGGCGGCGATCTGCTTCATCCCGCCGCCGCAGCTCCTCCGTGGAAGTACCAGAACGCCGTAAGCACCCCGCAGAGGCCCTCGACGTCCGCCGCCCGGCCGGCGGCAGGTCCGGACAACGCGGCCTCCAGGCGGGCGCGGTCGACGTAGTCCCACAGCGGCGACTGCGGTACCGATGCGCACAGCTCGCGGTGCGCGGGCAGGCCGGCCTCGAACCAGGCGCGGCCGAAGTCGAGCGGCTGGGCCGGCGCAGCGGTTGCCGACACGTCCTCATGCTTGTCGCTGCGGCGCAGGCGGCCACGGACGGCGCCGGCGACGCCGCCTACCGCGAGCGCCGGCGCCAGGGCGGGCCGCTGGGGCTTCCAGGGCTTCTCGAACGGCAGGTCGCGCAGCTCTGGCGAGAGCACCGACAGCAGCCGGTAGTGCGCCGCCTCCATGTAACGCTCACCCGGGCTGAGCGAGAACGCGTACTCGTAGAAGTCGCGTGAGATGTACGGGCTGAAGAGGTCGGTGGCACCAGACACCCGCCGCACCCCTGTCGAGGCCCAGTTGCGGACCCGCTCGAAGGCGTAGTAGCTCTCGAGCACCTCGCGCGAGCGCCAGCCCTCGTCGCGGCGCCGGTCGGCGAAGTCGCGCAGGTAGCGGCGCGTCGCGTCGACGGCCTCCGGGCGCACCACGCCGCCGAGCGTCGAGGTCTTCGTCTCCAGGACGCGCTTCTGGACCTCCCAGGACGAGCGCAGGCCGGGAACCTGCGAGGCGAATGGGATCAGCATGCCGATGTTTCCGGCGCGAGCGATCTCGCCCCCCGGCCCCCACACCTTCAGCCCGAGCGGCGCCGGTCGGTCGCCGTGGTCGACGTGATCGGAGATCCCGTGGATCGTCGCCATGCCGTCCGTCTGCGCGCAGAAGCTCGCGGTGGCGGCCGTCCAGCGGTCGAGGTCAGCGGGCACCGCAGGGGTCGTCAGCCGGTGCTCGACGCCGGCATGGCGCGCCAGCATGCGCGAGATCTCGACGTCCGGCTCTCCCGCCACGCCACTCGTGTAGTAGTCGAGGTCGGTCCTGCCGAGCGAGAGCATCAGGGCGAACAGGACGCGCGTGTCGCGCCCGGCGGTCAGGGGGCAGGAGACGTCGGCGACCGAGCCGATCGCCGACGCGGAGGTCTGACGCAGCGCCGCGGCGAGCATCTCCGCATCGCGCACGCGGTGGGCGTTGTTGCGCGGAGCGACCTCGGCGGCCGTCAGATAGGGCTGCTCCGTACGACCGGCGACGGCGAGCCGGTGCAGACGGCCGCCCTCCAGCGGCTCGATACCCGCGACGAGCGTCCGGCTCAGCGGCCAACCGAGCGCGAGCAGTCCGCTGACGCCAACCGGGTCTGGCGCGTCGAGATCGCAGGCCGCCCGCAGCGCACCGACGCTGTTCGACAGCACCCAGCCATTCGCGCTCTCGGCGAGGAAGACCTTCGCCATGCCGACCACGTCGAGCAGGCACTCGACCGTGCCGGCGCCCAGATCGACGCGCAGCGCGCTGAAGATCCCCTCGAGCGAGTCCGCGGCCTCACCCCAGCGCTCGTGCAGGACCCCTGCGTCGTGCGCGGCGAAGCTGCCGTTGCGGTCGACCGGGAAGCCGTCGAAGAGCGTGAGCACCTCGTCGCGACGGGCGCTGTAACGGCGCGGTCCGGCGAGCTCCTCCGGATGGCTGAGCGCCGCCACGGCCAGCCGGCCGTCGGCGGATCGGGCCGAGACCGTCGCACCGCCCTCGAGCTGTGGGAACCGACGCGCCGCCCCGCGGACGGCAGCCTCTAGCCGGGGTAGATCGGTCGAGCCGTCGCGACGGCAGGCGACCGCGAACAGCTGCATCGCTAGCGCTCCGGGTCCCCGCCGTGGGTGCCCATCTCAGGAGCGCTCCAGTCCCTGGCGATGCCCTTGCGCGTTCCCTCGACCAGGCCGCTGAGCTTGGCAAGGGCGATCCCCAGCCGCAGCTTCGAGCGGTGCTTGCCGGCGCTCGCGAAGGCGCGCGCCATGTCACGGAAGGCGTTCGACCACAGCCACAGCCCGCCACGGACGTCGCCTTGGCGCACGTGCTTCATCGCATAGCCGCAGGCCGCCGCCATGTAGCCCCGGTAGAGCGGCGGCAGCGCCTCGGGAGGGCGCCACTGGTCGTGCAGCACACGCCCCTTCGGAGTGAGGTATGCGACCCCGCCCGAGCGCAGCAGGCGGAAGTTGAAGTCCATGTCGTCGGACGCCGGGAAGTCGGGCGCTCCGGCGCCGAGCCGCTCGTCCCAACCGCCGAGCCGCTCGACGGTCGATCGGCGCACGGCGTAGCAAGCGCCGTAGCCCAGCGCCGACGGACGCGTCCAGCGCCCGGTGAGCCGCGTGTGAGTCGGCACGGAGAAGATCGAGTAGGCCTTGTACTCCGCGTCGGGCGGCTCGTACTCCTCGACCTCGCAGCTGACGTAGTCGGCGTCGGGGCGCGCGGCGATCTCGTCCTCCATCGCCTGCAGCCAGCCCGGCTCGGGGATGCAGTCGTCGTCGAGGAAGACGAGCCAGCTGGACGGCGTGTTGAGCCAGCCGAGGTTGCGCGACCGCGACAGGCCGCGCCCGCTGTCGCGGATCAACGTCAGGCCCGGCTGCTTGGCCGCGCGGCGCTCGAGGTCCGCGTCGAGCTCGTCGCTCTGGTCGATGACGGTCAGGCGCAGCTCGTTCGGCGTCTGCTCGTCGAGCGCCGCGAGCGTGCGGCGCAGCTGCTCGTGGCGGTTGCGGGTGCAGATGATGAGCGCTAGGTCCACGGCGCGACAGGCTACTGGCGCCAGTCGGCGGGGAACCGGGGACGCAAGGGCGCGCTCAGCGGCCGACTGTGCGCCTGACCTGAGCCAGCGAGCGCTTCACCAGCTCGACGTCGATGAGCGCCAGCACCCCGACGTAGGTCGCCAGGCACACGACGGTGGTAGCCAGGAGCCCAATGACCGGCTCGCCGTCGAGCGCGCTCGCCGTCGCGTAGCCGGTCAGCCATGCCGGCACGCATGAGCCGACCGCCGGGCCGACCGCGCGCACCTGGCTCACGACCGGGACGCCGACCTCCCTGCTGCTCGCCATCCAGACGGCGCCGATCGAGATGACCGTGAACCCGACGACCACCCAGGCGACGCCCTCGATCCCGGGGCCCGTCGCGGCCGCGATGATCGCGGCGGCGAACGGTACGTAGAGAGCGGCGTTGATCTTCGCCAGCAGTCCGGGCGCGCCGCTCGAGTTGAGCAGCCACGAGGAGGTGTTCTGCAACGGCCGCAGGGAGGCCCAGAGCCCGAGGACCGTCAGCGTGCCGATCATCGGGATCCACTTGTCGCCGAAGACGACGCGCGTGAACGGGTCCGCGGCGGTGCTTAGGACGATGCCCAGAGGAGCCGAGACGACGGCGACCAGGCGCAGGACGGAGAGGTAGGCCTCGCGGATGTCCTCGCCGCGGGCCCGCATCGCCGCGAACGCCGAGAACGTGACGCGCGACACCGGGTCGGAGATCGCCGAGTACGGGATCTCGGCGAGGCGGTACGAGTAGGAGTAGAAGCCGACTTGAGCGGTGTTGAGCGCCCGCCCGATCGCGATGTAGTCGGTGTTCTGCTGGAGGAAGTAGAACAGCACCTGCGCCAGGAACCCGCGGCTCGTGCGCAGCACGTCGCGCGCCTCGGCGGGATCCCACGCCGGTCGCACCCAGTACGGCGCGGCGAAGGCGCCCATCAGTGCCGCCCCGGTGACGATCATCGCGAGCTGCCCGATGACGATCGCCCAAGGCCCGAGGTCGGTCGTGGCGGCCAGCGAGATCGCGACGGCGGCGTAGATCAACGCCTGGGCGAACTGCGCGACGAACCGCTCGCGGAAGCGCATGTGCTTCTGCAGCTGCGCCTCGGCGAACCCCTGGAACCCGCCAAGGCAGATCGTCAGCGAGAGCGCGCGGACGATGCCGGTCAGGTCCGGCTCGCGGAAGAGGTCGGCGATCCACGGCGCCAGCGCGAATCCGACGGCGCCGAGCGCGAAGCTCATCCCGATCGCAAGCGTCAGCACCGTCCCCTGTGCGCGCGCCGTCAGGTCGTGCCTGAGGATGAGCGTGTTCGCCAGCCCGAGGTCGCGCAGGTAGCCGAGCAGCAGGACCGTGGTGCCGGCGAGCGCTACGACGCCGAAGTCCTCGGGAACCAGCAGCCGCGCCAGGACGATCTGCGAGAGCAGCCCGACGCCGCGGTTGCCGATGTACGACAGCAACGTCCACGGGACGCTGCGCACCGCCTGGTCGTCAAGGCGGCCGGCGGCGGCTATGGAGCGCTCCCGAGCGGCTGTGCCAACGTCACTGCCTCCTCGGGCGACCCTGCAAGGTGGACCAGCTCGCAGCCACCGGTCCAGGCTTCCGCGAAGCCGCCGATCTTGCCGAAGCCGGTGTCGACGCAGACGTGCGGAACGCCCAGCAGCACGCACATGATGTGACCGTGGAGCCGGTCGGTGACCACCGCCCGGCGGCGCGTCAGCACCTCACGGCCCGCGTCCAAGCGCTCCTGGGCGAGCCGGTCGTAGAGGCGGTACAGCGGTGGCGCGAAGTGGCGGAACCAGCGCGGGTGGCGGCCCACGAGCGCGCCGAGCTTGCGGCTGGTGCCACGCAGCGCCGTCGGCTGGGTCGGCCAGTCGTCGCGCGCGACGTCGGAGTCGGCGAGGCGCTCGCGCGCCCCGGAGGTCTCCTCGTCCGAGCGGACCAGCGCGAGGACGCCGTCCTCCGGCGTCCGCCGCTTGTCGAGCAACCCGAGCGCGAACGCCATGTCCGGGCACAGCGTGGCGGTGCACTCGAGCTGCGAGCTGGCGATCTCGAGGCTCGGCCGGTCGCGGGCGAGAAGCGTGAAGTCGGGATGGGAGCTCAGCACGCGCCGCGCGCGCTCCAGGTTGGCCGGCTCCTTGAAGTTGATCGTCTGGGGCAGCTGGACGATCCGGTTGCCGTGGAAGCGCTCGACCACGTCCTCGCGCAGCTTCTCGTAGTCGGGCCAGACGTCCCCGAGGCTGCCGCCGCCGGCGATCAGGATCGTGCCGTCGCCAAGACGACGCGCCAGCTCGCCCGGGTCGTAGCTCCACTCGTCGCACATGTAGGCGACGCGACCGCCTCGACGGCGCAGGTACGCGAGCTGGCCGAGCCAGATCGCGGAGTCGCCGACGTTCGAGTGGTTCGGGAAGCCGACGAGCGCGAACTTCGTCGCGCCCTCGAGCAGCGGGTCGACCGTCGCGCGGATCTGCTCGCCGAGCGAGCGGACCAGTTCCCTGCAGCTGACGCCGGTATCCATCCGCACCGCCGTGACGGCGCTAGGACTTCGTCCCGGTACGTGTCCCGGCACGCGCCCGGGCAGACGGACCGACGCCGTTGCCGTCGTCGAGCACCGCCGCGTCGCGGTGGTAGTAGCTCTCCGAGCGCGCGGTGCCGGTGAGGCCGAAGCCGAGCACCCGCAGGTCGAGCTGACGCAGTATCCGCATCGCCTTGCGCGCCGAGTCCTTGGTCGTCCAGTTGAGTCGTGCGACCAACATCGCGGCGTCGACGAGGTTGGCGAGAGTGATCGCGTCGTGGACGACTCCGATCGGCGGCGTGTCGACGAGCACGAAGTCGGCCCGCGCACGACACTCCGCGACGATCTCGCCCATCGTCGGCCCGGAGAGAACGGCCTGAGGGGTCGAGAGCGGCGGACCGGCCGGCAGGACCGAGAAGGAGACTCCGCTCGAGCCGCCCGGACGGAGGGTGTCGGCGTCGATCTCCACGAGCGCGTGCTCGAGGTCGGTGACTCCGGCAGCCACGCTGGCGAAGCCCGCCGAGCTGGGTAGGCGCAGACGCTCCGCGAAGCGCGGATGGCGCAGGTCGGCCTCGATCGCGATCACGTTCTTGCCGAGCGTCGCGAGCGCCCGGGCGACGCCGAGCGCCATCGTCGTCTTGCCGTCCCCGGCGCTCGGTGAGGTCACCATCAGCGCCGAGATGCGGCTGTCGCCGCTGGCGAACAGGAGGTTGGCGGCAAGGCTCGCAAAGGCCTCGTCCTGGGCACGGTCGCGGGTGGCGAGATCGTGCTTTCCACGCGCGGGGCGCGGGATCTGCGCGAGTAGCGGAAGCTCCATCGCCGCCTGAGCCTCGTCCTCGTCCTTGAGCCGCCGGTCGGCGAACTCGAGCGCGATCACGATCAGCATCGCCAGGCCGAGTCCCGTAACGATGCCGACGAACGCGGCGAGCTTCGGACGCGGCACGGCCGGATCGGTCGGCACCGATGCCTTGCGCACGACCTCCGCCCCGCCCGTCTGCAGCGAGGAGGCGATCTCGAGCTCGCGGAGCCGAGCCTCGAGCTGGCGGCCCTCGGTGGAGATCCGGTCGGTGGCGCTGAGCGAGTCGAGCTGATTTCGCGCCAGCGTCGCGGCCTCCTCGAGGCTGGTGCGGGCGGACTCCTGCCGGAACGACACGTACTCGGTGGCGAAGCCGGTTGCGATGGCGGCGGCCTGCTTGGGGTCCTCGTCGCGGACGACGACGGAGACGAGGTCGGAGTTGCCCTCGACCTCGGTGGTCACCTCGTCGAGCAGGTCGCTGGTCGACATCGGGAGCTTGAGGTTCTCCTTGACGCCCTCAGCGACCGCCTCGAGCTTGATCAGCCCGATCTGCGTGTTGGTCGCGCGCTCGGGATCCGAGACCGAGGTGTCGCGGCCGAGAATGCTGTCGATCGGCTCCGCGTCGCGCAGCAGCAGGACCGCGGTCGCGTCGTACTTCTCGGTGCCCGTGACGCTCATGATCAGCGCGACGGCGGTGACGATCGCGGTCACTGCGGCGAGCACGGGCCAACGCCGGCGCGCGATGCGCAGGTACTCGCGTAGGCGCTCTGCCGGCGAGCTGGCGATCCATGCGTCGGGCTGACCGGCCTGAGGGAAGGCTTGCGGTCCTGAGGGGCTCTGCATCGCTCGGGAGTCTAGGGACTGCGCGGACGGCCTCCCACCGGACAAAGGTCCAGTTCCGGACCCTCCGAGTAAGCGAGGCCTGCGCCACGCCGATACGAGAGGCAGCCCAGACAACTCAGACAGCACCTCCCGAAAAGGCATCCCCGTCGCGAGGCGGGCGCGCAAAGCCACGGGACTCCCAAGCGGAGTCAGCCGGGCCACCGAAGGAGCAGCGCCGGGGGTGCGACCGGACCTGCCATGGAGGTGCTTGCCTTGCCGCGCAAAGAGCTGAATCGCGCCGTAGTCACGCTGGTCGCAGCGATCGCGCTGTCGGCCGGGGCCGCATCGCCTGCCGCGGCGAAGGTCTACTCCTTCAAGGCCGTCCGGGCCCACGACGGCGTCGTGACCTTCGCCGTCCAGGGCGTCCAGCCCGCACGCGTCAGGTCGGCACGGGTTCGCATCGCCGCGCACCGTCCGCGACGGCTCAGCCTCGCCCAGGCGCGTCGCGCCGCCCGGCGGGGCGTCCTGCGCCTGCACGTCCGCCGCCACCGCAGCCGCCGGCACCTGGTGGCGCGAGCGTCGCGCCAGAGCAGCCTCACGATCGTCGCCGACACGACCGCCCCAGAGACCGTGATCACCGGCGGACCGAGCGGCACCGCGACCTCCGGCTCGGCTTCGTTCTCGTTCAGCTCGAGCGAGCGTCCGGCGCGCTTCGACTGTCGCCTGGACGCCGGCGCCTGGGCCGCGTGCGACTCGCCGCGCTCCTACTCGGGGCTTGCAGAGGGGGGCCACAGCTTCTACACGCGAGCACGCGACAAGGCAGGCAACGCCGATCTCACGCCTGCGAGCCGCAGCTGGACGGTCGACCTCCCCGACCCGGCTCCCGTCGACCCGCCGGTCGAGCCGACCCCGACCGATCCGCCGCCGACCGACCCGACCCCGACGGACCCGCCGCCCACCGATCCGCCGCCCACCGGCGCGTTGCTGTTCGACGGCTTCGGGGCGGCGAACGGCCCGAACGGCGTCATCACCAACGAGTACGCCGGCTGGCACAGCACGGACTCGACCGCGGTCCACTCGCCGGTGTGGCGCTCCGACGGCGGCTCGCTCTTCTCCGTCTCCACGACCGACGCGAGCGGGCAGACGTCGCAGGTCGCCGCCACCGGACGACTCGACAACGGCTTCGCCGACAAGTACTCCCAGAGCAGCACGCACTCGAACAAGATGCGCTTCTGGACCAAGGCGACCGGCTTCGGCAATGTCCGGGTCAGCGCCGACCTCAAGCCGGCCGCCTGGAGCGCCGACGCCCCATCCACCTGGGCGGGCTTCAAGTTCTACCTCCGCCGTGAGGTCGGCACGACCGAGAGCTCCTTCTACACGGTCGAGCCGTTCATCAAGGACGGGCACGTGTACATCCAGAAGAAGTGCCTCGGCGACACCGGCGGCGGCAACTTCTCCAGCGGCGGCACCTACTACCTGCTTGCGAGCAAGAGCGGGATGAGCGTGCCGATCGGCAGCTGGCAGCACATCTCGGCCACCGCCCGCACCAACCTCGATGGCTCGGTGACCGTCGGCCTCTACCGAGGCGACACGCTGGTCACCCAGGCCGTCGACCGCGGCATCCGCTCGGACGGCACGGGCTGCGCGCCACTGGTCGCCGGGCACGTCGGCTTCCGCTCGGACTACTTCCAGTACTACCTGGACAACTTCGGCGTGAGCGCATTGCAGTAACCCTCAGCGCGGCACGATCTGTCCCAGATCGGTCCTTCGACTGAAGGGCCTGGCGCCGACCTGCCGATACGGGAGCCATGCGCCCCACCCGGCAGATCGGCCACCGAGCCCAGCTCCTCGTGATCGCCTGCGTCGTCTTCGCGACGACGGCGGCGGCTGTGGACGCCAACGCCTCGACTCGCGTGCTCGAGCCGGTTCGCGTCCAGGACGGGGCCGTGCGCTTCTCCCTCACTGGGATGACGCCCCAACGGCTGGGCGTCGCGAAGGCCGTCTGCCCTCACGTGCGTGCGAAGCGCCTCTCCCGCCGCCGCGTCGTGGCTGGGATGCGCCGTGGCCACATCCATCTGCACCCCAAGGTCTGCCGTGCCCGCACCTCCCTACGCGGCGGTTGGCGCCTCGTCCTGACGCACCGGGCGGCCCGACCGGCACCCGCTGCGCGCCCCAGCCGTGTGCCGCCTCCGGTGATCTTCCGCGACGAGTTCAACGGCCCGGACAAGATCATCACCAACCACTACGCGCGCTGGACCGACGACGCGCGCGCCGCCCGGTCCCCGAACTGGGCGATGGACAGCGGCTCGATGTTCCGCCACGACGGGACGGCGTGGACGGGAAGCCCGACTTGCAACCTGCCGAACCGCACTTCGTCGAACGGCTCGGGCTCGGCGATATTCCGGGCGCACCTGACGCGCGACGACCTGCCCCCCAGCTACCGCGTCAGCTTCGACCTACGCAACAACGGCTTCACCCAGGGCTGCCCCGACAGGCCGGCCGAGGGATGGAACGGCGTCAAGGCGTACCTGCGGCGCGTCGACGGCGAGACCTTCTACACGGCCGAGGTGAGCCTCCGCGACGGCAAGGCCTACATCCAGAAGAAGATCGGCGGCGAGTACCACATCCTCGCCCAGGAGGCAGGCCACCGCGCACGCATCGGCGAGTGGGAGAAGGTCGGCGGAGTCGTACGGACCAACCCGAACGGCAGCGTCACGGTTCAGGTCCTGCGCGCAGGACGGCCGATCCTCGAGGCCACCGACCGGGGAGTAGGCGGCCCCCCGATCACCGCCGCTGGTCAGACCGGCTTCCGCGGCGACAACACCGACTTCGCGATCGACGACTTCACCGTCGCGGCGTTGTCTCGCTGACGCAGCTCAGCGACCCGATCCGAGCAAACCCCGGACGGATGGGGGGTGACAGGGAGCGAAACCGACGCTACAGTCGCACAGGCTCTTGAGCCAAAAGCCGTGCGAGATGGGAGCTTCGCGCTCGCCACGGCAGCACACCGCTTCGGCGGCTCGCGGTGATCGTACCCGCGCGCCGCGTGCAGGCGCGGCCGGCCGTCGGCCAGGGGAGGCAATGAAGGAGAAGGGGACAATGATCATCTGCGCGCCGAAGCGACCATTCCTACGAACACTGACTGTTTGGACGTCCGTCGTCGCGGCGCTCGGATGCGCGCTTCCGGCGGTGGCCGGCGCGGAGATCGACTGGCCGCCCGGCACTCGTATCAGCGGCAATCCCGATCAGTGGGAGACGTCGCCGCAGGCGTCGTTCTCCTTCTACTCGACCGAGGAGGACTCGACCTTCGAGTGCCGCGTGGACAACGCCGCTTGGACGGCGTGCGCGTCGCCGAGGACGTACGTGGCGATCGGCGACGGACGCCACACCTTCTACGTCAGGGCGATAGACAGCATCGGGCAGCCCGACCCCACTCCGTCTTCGTACACCTGGACCGTCGTCACCGACACCGACACCGCACCTGACGACGACGAGACGGACGCGACACCGGGAACTCGGATCACCGCCAATCCCGCTGAGACCTCGACATCGCGGTCGGCGTCCTTCTCCTTCGTCTCCACCGAGACGAGCTCGACATTCGAGTGCCGCATGGACAACGCGATGTGGTCCACGTGCGCCTCGCCGAGGGCCTACTCGTCGCTGACCGCCGGAGAGCACACCTTCTCCGTCCGGGCAATCGACAGCATCGGGCAGCGCGACCCGACCCCGTCCTACTTCACCTGGACGATCGCCGCCAGCCCTGGCATGACGCTCCTCTTCGACGGGTTCGAGCAGCCGAACGGCGCCAACAACGTCGTCACCAACGAGTACGACGGCTGGCACGCGTCGGACTCGACGGCCGTCAACTCCCCGATCTGGCGCTCCGACGGCGGCTCGCTGTTCTCGGTGCCCGCAGTCGACATCAGCGGCGCCGCCGGCCGCGTCGGGTTCACGGGCAAGCTGGACAACGGCTTCGCGGACAAGTACTCGCAGAACTACACCCACTCGAACAAGATGCGCTTCTGGACGAAGCCGGACGGCTTCGACAGCATCCGCATCGATGCCGACATCAAGCCGCTCGCATGGCACGCGAGCGCGCCGTCGAGCTGGGCCGGCTTCAAGTTCTACATGCGTCGTCAGGCCGATGCGACCAAGGCCTCGTTCTACACGGTCGAGCCGTACATCCAGGACGGCAAGGTCTACATCCAGAAGAAGTGCACCGGCGACACGGGCGGTGGCAACTACACCGCCGACGGCACCTACTACTTGCTTGCGAGCAAGAGCGGCTTCAGCGTCCCGCTGAACAGCTGGCAGAAGGTCTCAGCCACCGCGCGGACCAACAGCGACGGCTCGGTCACGCTCGGGCTCTACCGCAACGGGACCCTGCTGATCCAAGCGGTCGACCGCGGCATCCGCGCCGACGGGACCGGCTGCGCGCCGCTGCACGGCGGTCATGTCGGCTTCCGGTCGGACTTCTTCCAGTACTTCATCGACAACTACCGAGTCAGCAGTCTCTAGCGGTCCCGCGCGCCTATCATCGGCGCGGTGCTGAGCGGGCGGCCCATCGACCCAATCGACGACCCGGCGTGGCTCGAGCTCCTCGAGCGCAGCCGGGGCGCCGAGATCTTCCACCACCCCCGCTGGCTCGCGCTGCTACGCGATCAGTACGGCTACGCCGTCCACGCCTGCTGCATCGCCGACGGTGAGCGCCTGGTCGCCGGAGTTCCGATCGCGAAGATCGAGAGCCGGCTCACCGGGAGCCGGCTGGTCGCTCTCCCCTTCTCCGACATCTGCTCGCTGGTCGTCGCCGACGATGCGGATGGCGACGCGCCGACGGCGCTCGCGACAGCGCTGGCCGACGAACGACGTCGTACCGGCCTCGAGCTGACGATCCATGCCGAGGTCGCCGGCGTTCCGGACGCGTACGTCGGGCAGGGCTTCGTGCGCCACCTGCTGCCGCTCGCCGCCGATCCGGCCGAGGTCGAGCGCAGCTACTCGAAGTCGCAGATCAAGCGCGGGATCAAGAAGGCACAGCGCGAAGGCCTGGTCAGCGAGCGGCGAACGGACGTTGCGGCGCTCGACGTCTTCTACGGACTGCACATGCCGACGCGCAAGAAGCTCGGCGTGCCGACCCAGCCGAAGCGCTTCATTCGCCGCTTCGCCAAGCTGTTCGACGCAGGGCTCGGCTTCGTCCAGATCGTCAACGACGGCAGCCGTCCGATCGCCGCGGCCGTGTTCCTGACATACAACGGGACGATCACCTACAAGTACGGCGCCTCCGACGTCGACGCACTCGGCAAGCGCCCGAACAACCTGCTCTTCTCGGACGTCATCGGCTGGGCGTGTCGCGAGGGCTTCCACACGCTCGACTTCGGCCGCACCGACCTCGACAACGAGGGCCTGCGCGCGTTCAAGCGCAACTGGGGAGCGAGCGAGATCGAGCTGGCGTACACCTACCTGACCGACGAGCCGCCGTCGCTGGAGGTGCCGCTGCGCAACCGGATCATGACCGCCACGATCCAGCGCTCGCCGGCCGGCGTCAGCCGCCTGGTCGGAGAGACGCTCTACCGACACTTCGGCTAGGTACGGTACCCCGGCATGCGCAAGGACCCGGCAGCTCCCGACTTCGACCCGGACTACTACCTCCGCGAGCGCTACGCGGAGCGCGACGAGGGTCAGTCGGCCGTCATGCGCGCCTACTACCTGCTCAAGCCGCTGATGCCGCGGCGGCTGCAGATCGCGATGCGGCGGCGCCACGCCGCACGACGGGCGCACACCGAGTTCCCCGCGTGGCCGAACGAGTCTCTGTTGATCGAGTACGAGCACGCCCGGCTGCGTCGCGAGCTCGAGGCGAGCGGCGCCGAGCGCGTTCCGTTCGTCGGCTACTGGCCCGAGGGCAAGCAGTTCGCCTCGATCATCAGCCACGACGTCGAGGGCCCCGACGGCATCGCGAACATCCCGCGCGTGCTCGAGATCGAGCGCCGGCACGGCCTCGTCTCGTGCTGGAACTTCTGCGGCGAGTGGTACGACATCCCGGAGGGGACGTTCGAGATGGTGCGCGAGGCCGGCTGCGAGGTTGGCCTGCACGGCGTCCTGCACGACGGCAAGCTCTTCCGCGACCGCCAGAGCTTCGAGTCGAACCTGCCGAAGATCCACCACTACCTGCGCGAGTGGGGCGCCGTCGGGTTCCGCTCGCCGGCCACCCACCGCAATGCCGAGTGGATGCACGAGCTGGGCTGCCTCTACGACGGCTCGTTCCCCGACACCGACCCGTTCGAGCCCCAGGCGGGCGGCTGCTGCTCGATCCTGCCGTTCTTCCTCGACGACCTCGTCGAGCTGCCGATCACGCTGGTCCAGGACCACACGCTCTGGGAGATCCTCGACGAGGAGTCGATCGACCGCTGGAAGGAGAAGAGCGAGTGGCTGGCGGCCAACCACGGCCTCGTCCAGCTGCTCGTCCACCCCGACTACCTGCTGAGCGACGACCGGCTCGCGCTCTACGACGCGTTCCTCGAGTACCTGGCAGCACTCAACCGTCGCAGCGACGGCTGGCATGCCCTCCCCCGAGAGGTCGCGGAGTGGTGGCGCGACCGGGCTGCGCTGGAGTGCGCCACCGACGAGAACGGCGAGGTCGAGGTCGTCGGCAGCCCGGCGGCCTCGCGAGCGACCGTCGCATGGGCGCAAGCCGGTGCGGACGATCGGGTCGCGTTGGCGATGGGCGCCGGCTAGCCGGCGCCGCACGGTGAGCGAAGCAGCACCTTTCTCGGTCGCGGTCCACGACCACGACGGCATCGACGCCGCCTGGGACGAGCTGGTCGAGCGCTCCCCCGGCGGCCACCACGTCCAGACGAGCCGCTGGGCAGACGTCAAGGCGACCGTCGGCTGGCGGGGGCTGAGGGTCACCGTAGAGCGGGATGGGCGCCCCGTGGGCGGGTGCCAGGTTCTTGTCCGGCACATCGGGCCCGCGCGGGTGGCATATGTCCCTCGCGGGCCAGTGTTCGACCCATCGGCGACCGAAGATGAGCGACGGGCGGTGCTGCAAGAGCTCGGTCAGACGGCTGCCCGCCGGCGGTTCCTCCACCTCAAGGTCCAGCCGCCGGCAGGGGCGGACGAGATGGTCGATCTGCTCGAGCGCGCTGGCTACCGCCGCAGCGAGCTCGAGACGGCGCCGACGGCCACGGTCATGGTCGATGCCACGCGCTCCGACGACGAGCGGATGGCGGCAATGCGCACCAACGCCCGCCGCAACCTGCGCCGTGCCCGCCGCCAAGGCGTCGTCGTACGCGACGGCCATTCGGGCGACCTCCCGACGCTCGTCGACCTGATCCGCGCGACCGCGGAGCGCCAGGGCTTCGAGGCCTACCCCGCCCGCTACTACGAGGAGATGTGGCGCGCCTTCGGCTCTGACGGCCACGCCCACCTGCTGGTGGCCGAACACGAAGGCGCAGCGCTCTCGGCAGTGCTGCTGATCGCCTTCGGCGAGACCGTCATCTACAAGATCGGCGGCTGGTCGGGCGAGCCCAGGTCGATCCGCCCGAACGAGCTGGTCCACTGGCACGCGACCGAGTGGACACGGGCCGCCGGCTACCGCTGGTACGACCTCGAGGGGATCGACCTGCCGGTCGCCGAGGCGGTGATGGCCGGCGAGGAGCCGCCCGAGACAGCGCAGGCGGGAGTGAGCCACTTCAAGCTCGGCTTCGGCGGAGAGGTGACGATCTTCCCGCCCGCGTACGACCGTGTGCCGCCCGGGCCTTTCGGCCGGCTGACGCATGGGATCGCGGTGACCGTCGAGCGGGCAGCGCCGCTCGCCGCCCGCGTACTTGGCCGCGGCGCCTGACCTCGTTCCGCTCAGGCGCCGCGGCCGAGCAGCGTCGGCGCGCGGCGCGCCATTCGCGAGACGAGCGACGGAACGGCGGTCGCAAGCGGACGCGGGTCGTCGGTTGCGAACACCGCGAACTGGACGGGCGGGCGCAGCGAGCGCAGATAGCGACCGACGGCCAGGTCACCCGAGCGGATCTGGGCCGTCGCCGCGAGCACGTCGGTCCCCATCCGCACCCACCTGACACCGCTGCGCGCACGGACCTCCTCGACCGGCTCGCCCTGGGAGATCCGCCAGCCCACATAGGGGAAGTCGACGCCGGCGCGGCCGCCGAGCGTGAACCAGGTCCAGAGCCGCGGGTTCACGTCGAGCACCTTGTACTCGCCGCTGCGCGAGTCGAGCTTGAACTCGACCTCGACGACGCCGGTGTAACGCATCGCCGCAAGCAGCTTCCGCGCCTCACGTTCGACCGCGTCGTTCTCGACCGTCTCGACGAACGAGCTCGAGTGCCCGAACGTGACCGGATACTGCCGCGTGCGGCGCGCGACGATCGACGCGACCGGCTGACCGTCGAGGCAGGCGGCGCCGAACGAGAACTGGCTCTCCCCTCCCCCCGGGATCAGCTCCTGGACCATCACGTGCTCAGCGCCGACCATCCCGCACGCCTCGTCGTAGCGAGCGAGCAGCTCGTCGCGATCGGCGACCTTCCACGCCTTGTCGTGGGTGAAGCGGTTGAGGCCCTGCTTCGAGGCCGGCTTGAGGATGCAGGGGAAGGGCGGATCGAGCTGCTCGACCTCGGCCCGATCGGCCGGATAGCGCGTCCAAGGGGCCGGGACGCCGATGTCGCCCGCGACGGAGTACGTGAGGCGCTTGTCGTAGGCGAGGCGGGTCTGTGCCCACGGCGGCGTCGTCAGCCGATAGCTCGCCGCGAGGAGCTCGTGGTGGCGAGCTACGAGCGCCGCGGTCTCGTCGCTGGTCGCGAAGAGCGTCCAGCCGTCGAGCCCGTGCTCGCGGGCGAGAGCCGCGACATGACGGGCCTGGCTCTCCTCGTCGCCCGTCGGCCAGGGCAGGCTGCGAGCGACGTACCGCGAACGGCGGGCGAGCAGGTAGTCGCCCTCGTCGAATGCCCACACAGGGATACCCCGCCGGCCGAGGCTGCGAGCGATCCCGAGTGCCCTCGAGTCGCCGCCGATGACGAGGGCACCTCCCATGGATGTCGGGAAACTACTGGCCGGCGGCGCGGTGGGCTGCCACGCGGCTCGCGCTCAGGGCCGTTCCGTAGACGGCGACCTCGTCGATCGTGCCGGCGAAGAACTCGCTCGAGCCGCTCCACGAGCCGATGAACAGGCCCTGGGTGTTGGTCGTCGCACCGCCGGACAGCGTCGCGCTCGCAACCTGCGTGCCGTTGACGTAGAGCCGGCGCGTCGTGCCGTCGAAGGTGCCGACGACATGGTACGCCTGCCCGGCCTGGATCGCACCCAGCGGCGCCTGCAGCCGCTGACGCACGCCGAACTGCATGATCGTGAGCTCGAGGCGGGGACCGTTGAACTGCAACGTGTACGACTCCGGCTTCGTGATGATCGAGCGGAACTGACCGGCCGCCGGGATCGAGGTCGGCTTGATCCAGGCCTCGAGCGTCAGCGCGGTCGACAGGCCCAGGGAGGCCGAGTTCGGGACCCGCACGTGGTCGTTGACGCCGTCGAGCGCCACCGCCTTGTCGTTGACGTCCGAGGCCAGCAAGCTTGCGGACCCGGTGAGGGCGCCATTGAAGTAGGTGCCGTTGTTTGCGCCCTTGGCATCGGCGGCCGTCGTGCCGCTGTCTCCCAAGCGCCAGTAGCTGACCGGCGCGTCGGCGAGCACCGCGGTCGAGTACGCGGCGGGAGGCGGCGTGACGAACGTCGTGGCGGTCGCCGGACCGGACCAATTGGAGTTGGTGGTCGCGTTGCGCGCTCGGACGCGGAAGAAGTACTGCGTGTTCGGGCTGAGGCCCGTCATCGAGTACGCCGTCGTGTTCGCGGGCAGCGTGACCGCCTGCGGCGAGGTGAACTGGCTCGCGGTGTCGCGCTCGAGGACCATCTCGGTCTCGTTGCTCGAGTTGTCGACCCAGGTCAGGTCGACGCCCGACGACGACACGGCGGTGGCCTTGAGGTCGTTCGGAGCGAGCACTGTCGGATCCGGCGGCGGAGCCGAGCCGGCGGCCTGGTAGTGAGCGGTCACTCGAGCTGCCGAGAGCGCGTTGGCGAAGACGGCGACCTCGTCGACGGTGCCCTTGAAGCGCTCGCTCGAGCCGTCCCAAGAGCCGAAGTTGAGGGCGTTCGTGCTGCTTCCGACCGCACCGGTCAGTGCCGTAGTCGCCACCTGAGCGCCGTTGACGTAGAGCCGGGCGTTGGCGCCGTCGTAGGTACCGACGACGTGGTAGGCCTGACCCGTCTGCACCGCTCCGACCGCTGCCTGTGTGCGATAGCGCTGACCGGACCGCATGACGGTGAACTCGAGCCTCGACCCGTTGAGCTGAAGCGAGTAGGCCTCGGGCTTCGTCGCGATGCTGGCGAACCCGCCACCGGCCGGGAGCGCCTCGGGCTTGATCCATGCCTCGACCGAGACCGCAGCCGTCGGAGTCAGTGCGCTCGTGTTCGGCACGCGAACGTAGTCGTTGACGCCGTCGAGCCGCGCGGCGGTGTTCGTCTCGCCGGTCAGAAGCCCGGGCGAACCGAGGATCGGCGAGTTGAAGTAGGTGCCGGGCTGGCCGCCGGTGACGTCGGCCGCCGTCGTGCCGCTGCTCTCTCCAAGCCGCCAGTAGCCGACGGGGCCGTCCGCCATCACGGCCGTCGAGTAGGGCGTGCTCGGGGGCGGCGAGATGCCGCGGTCGAGCGTGATCGTGTCGGTCACGTTCGCCGACCACTTGCCGGAGGCGTCCTTGAACTGAGCGTAGACCGTCTTGAGCCCGTCGGTGTTGGTGCCGCCGTAGGTCGCGTTCGTCAGGTTCCAGGAGACCGACTGGGCGGCCGACCCCGAGCCTGTGTACGAAGCGGCGGTCGACCACGTCGTGCCGTTGTTCGACAGCCGGTACTGGGTCACTCCGCTGACGTCGTCGCGGCCGAGCAGCTTGACGGTCACGTTGGTCGACGAGGTCTTCGCCGCGACGTCGTTGACGCGCACGGTTCCGGTCGGTGCGCTCGTGTCGACGAGCGCGCCGTTCTGCACGGAGAAGCGCGTCACGCCCTCGTTGGCGACCACTCCCTCGCGGTTCGCATCGGCCTTGCCGGCGCTCTCGTAGATCTTGTTGAGCGGATCGGTGACGGAGCGCAGGACGTAGCTGCCGTCGGCGAGCTTCGCCTGATCGAGATCGATCCACTGCTCGAAGCGCCAGTAGTCGTAGGTGTCGCCCCAGCCCACGGACAGGCCCTGGATCATCTGGTTCTGGCTGTTCGGAGAGCAGCCCTCCCACGGGAAGAACGCCGGGTACGGGGTTCCGGCAAGCGTCGCGATGAACTCCTCGTCGAGTACGCAGCTCGTGGTCTTGGTGCCGATGTCCTCCGGTGCGCCCTGTGTCCGGCCGCTCGCCACCCAGGCGTCGTACTCCGAGGCGTTCCAGAGCTGGTAGCGACCCCAGTCGTCGAAGTGGTAGTGGGCGTGGACCTGGTGGTAGTAGAAGCTGCCGATCGTCGTGCTCGTGGAGCCGCCGGCGTCGTCGTAGATCCGCTGGACCGCCGGACCCTGCTTGGTCTGCGGATCGATCGTCGAGCGCATCTCGAGCCGTCCTTGTCCGGCGTTCCAGACCGTGTTCGTGAAGCGCAGCACGTTGTGCATGACTCCGCTGCCGTCCTGGCTGACGTCGGCCCGGTCGAAGCGCAGGTCGCGCGGGGCGAGCGTCTTCAGGTCCGGGTACTGCGGCGTGGCAGCTCCCGCGGCGGGGACGGCGAAGCTCGAGACGATGAGCGCACACGCGAACGTGAGCGCCAGGCGGGTGCGCATGAAGACGACGGTCCTCCAGAGTAAGAAAAGGGCGGTACCCCTTGCTAACACGGCATCGGGAGTCCCGCAAGCGACAACCGGTTGTTTACCCTTTAGAAAGCGCTTTTCCGCACAAGTGTCCCGTCTCGGAAGCAGAACCTGAACATTCGCGGCCGGGCTATCCCCTCCCCCTCGCTCTCGCGGTAGTCGAGGCAGTCCTCCCCGTCCTCCTGTCGCTCCGCCGCGGGCTTGCCGAGCTCGTAGCGGATCTCCCCCTCGGCGACCCCCGTCGGGATCTGGCGGAACTGGTCTGCGGTGACCGCGGAGCCTCCAGCCGTCGCGCCGTCCGTCGCGCCGCAGCCCACGACGGCGACGGCGACGGCCAGCACCGTCGTGCACGCGGCCAGGCGGCCAAAAGCCCACTGCGACGGCGAACCCGGAAATTGGAGGTTTAGCTTTCGGCGATCCGTCATGCGGGTCGGTTATGGTGCCCGAAATGCCGAATCGCCATGGTCAGCCATGGCGACCGGGGGACCCAAGTCATTGGGGCTAATCGCCGGATCACCTCCGGCGACGCGCTGCTTCTTCTGCGCGAGCCCGTCAGCTAACCCCGCAGGCCCGAGAAGGAGAGAGGTAAAGCCGCGTGCTGAAGAGCCTAGTCGTCCTATGCCTGTCCGCCGTCTGCCTGCTCGCGCCGGCGTCCGCCGATGCCGGCGGCAAGCCGAGCCGCGACAGCGACCCGATCATCGACAAGATCAACGCCGTGCGCGCGTCGCACGGACTGCGAGCGTTGCGCAGCTCGCCGTCGCTGTCCGCGACCGCCAAGCGCTTCTCGCGTCACCTGATGCGCACCGACGTGTTCTCCCACGACTCGAGCATCCACGCGAGCTCGCGGTTCAAGGCGCTCGGCGAGACGCTCGCCATCCACCCCGGTTGGCGCCCCCGGCGCTCGATGACCGTCGGCAGCTGGCTGCACTCGCCCGCTCACCGAGCGCTGCTGCTCAGCCGCAGCTTCACCTACGTGGGAGCCGGCATGGCGCGCGGCCGCTTCGGCAGCACGCCGACGACGGTCTGGACCGTCCAGCTCGGCTCGCGCTGAGAGCCCGAACGCCGCTCGCCGGCTAGGCGAGCGGCCGCGCCGGGTTGCCGACGACCGTCGCGCCCGGCGCGACGTCGCGCGTAACCACCGCTCCGGCACCGACCAGCGCGCCGGCGCCGACGGTCACCCCGCCTAGGATCACCGCTCCCGACCCAATCGAGGCGCGATCCTCGATCCGCGTCTCGACGAGCTCCCAGTCGTCGCCGGTCTGCAGCTCGCCAGCGTCGTTGGTCGCCCGCGGGCGCTTGTCGTTGACGAACATCACGCCGTGGCCGACGAACACCTCTTCGCCGATCGTCACGCCCGTGCAGATGAAGGTGTGGCTCTGGATCTTGCAGCGGGCGCCGATCGCTACGCCACGCTGCGCCTCCACGAAGGGCCCGACCGTCGAATGACTGCCGACCGCGCACCCATAGAGGTTGGTGAACGGACCGACGCGGACGCCCTCGCCGAGCTCGACGTCGTCGAGCAGCCGGCTCGGCGCCTCGTTGGCTGGCTGAGAGGGCATCCGCGTCGCTCGCTCAGCTGCCCTGGACGTCCTTGCGCGGAACCAGCACGGAGCGCTTGAACTCGGCGACCAGCGTGCCGTCCTGGTTGTGGACGCGGGTGTGGACGCGCACGACGCCGCGATCCGGCTTCGACTGCGACGGTCGCACCTCGAGGACCTCGGACTCGCAGAAGAGCGTGTCGCCATGGAAGACGGGCGCCGGGTGCGAGAGCTCGTCGGTGGCCAGGTTGGCGATCGCCTTGCCGGACACGTCGCCGACCGACATGCCCAGCGCCAGCGAGTAGACCAGCGGGCCGACGACGACGTTGCGGCCCTGCTGCGACTGCGCCGCATACACGTCGTTGATGTGCAGCGGGTGGTGGTTCATCGTCAGCAGGCAGAAGAGGTGGTCGTCGCCCTCGGTGACGGTCTTCGCGGGCCAGTGCTTGTAGACGGCTCCCTGCTCGAAGTCCTCGAGGTAACGGCCGTAGGGGCGCGCGCCTGAGGCCTCGCGGGTGGCCTGATCGGTGTCGGTCATGCAGTCCTTTACGTCGGGGAGGAGGTCTGTCGAAAGCGGCGCGCAATCCTAGTCAGTTGTTCGCACGGGCCGGTCGCGGGCTAGCCGCCGTCGTAGCAACGCAAGGGCCTCGAGCCGCTCGACGTCCTCGCGGTCCTTCGACCGGTCCGAGCTGGTCTTCATCGCGATCAGGTCGTCGATCGACGCGACGAGGACCGCGACGCTGCCTGTCTCCATGCGCTCCGCTCGCCGCCGCAGGACGTCGTACGAAGCGGCGCCGGGTGGACGCATGACGAGGTCGAGCGGGCCGAGCGCGGTGTCGAGCGTGAGGATCTCGACACCGCCGAGCGTCCGGCCGTCGGGGGTGAAGGCGACGTCCTCGTCGATGCCGCGAAGCCGCGCGCCGATGTCGAGCAGCGCCTTGCCCAGGGCATCCAGGTTCACCGCGTCCTGCGCGGGACATACGTCGAGGTCGAAGGTGTTGCGCTCCGACCCGTGCAGGACAGCCGCGATCCCCCCTATGACGACGTAGTCGACGCCATGCCGCGACAGGTGCTCGAGCAGAGCGCGAGGGCGCAGCTCAGCCGGCATCGGGCATCAGCCGGCGCAACTCGCCGAGCTCCGAACGCGCCGTCTCGAACGCCGTGAGGCGCTGCTCGGGATCCATCCGCAGGTTGCGTGCCAGCAGCGTCTCGTCTATCGATCCGCTGACAGGCTCGGTCCCGAGGCTCAACCGCCTACCGGCAGCCAGCAGGACGCCTTCGAGGCGAGCGAGCGAGGGGTTCGCTCCTGGGCGCTCCAGCTGGGCGATCGCCGACTGCGTCACGCCGGCGCGCCGCGCGAGCTCTGCCTGCGTCAAGCCGGTCTCTTGCCGGACCTCTCTGATGAGCCTTGCCGCGCTGTGCATGGTGCTTATATTAGCAGAAGCTAATCAATCGCCTGCTGGTCCGTAACGGTAGATTCCCGCGCCCATGCGCAATCCACGTGACTTCTTCAAGCCCCTCGCCGTCGGCGCTCCGGACCCGATCACGGAGGTGCCGTTCAAGCCTTCGCGGATGATCCACTTCCTCGACTTCTCGAACGAGAAGATGGTCGCCAAGGCGCCCGACATCGCCACGAAGGTCGACATCCTGCTCGGCAACCTCGAGGACGCCGTCCCGGTCGACCGCAAGGAGGCCGCGCGCGAGGGACTGATCACCGTCGGACGCGACATGGAGCTCGGCGACACGGCGCTGTGGGTTCGCGTCAACTCGCTCGAGAGCCCGTGGGTGCTCGACGACCTGACGCGCCTGGTCACCGAGATCGGCAACAAGCTCGAGACGGTGATGGTCCCCAAGGTCGAGGGCGCCTGGGACATCCACTACGTCGACCGCCTGCTCGCCCAGCTCGAGGCCAAAGCCGGGGTGCAACGGCCGATCATGATCCACGCGATCCTCGAGACCGGCATGGGCGTCGTGAACCTCGAGGAGATCGCGACTGCCAGCCCGCGCATGCAGGGCATGAGCTTCGGTCCGGCCGACCTCGCCGCCTCGCGGCGGATGAAGACGACCCGCGTCGGCGGCGGCCACCCGGGCTACCGGGTGATCGAGGACCCTGACCCGAACGACCCCGAGGCGCCGCGCGTCTCGGCCCAGCAAGACCCGTGGCACTACTCGATCGCGCGCATGGTCGACGCCTGCACTTCCGCGGGCATCCTCCCCTTCTACGGCCCCTACGGCGACATCAAGGACGTCGAGGGCTGCGAGGCCCAGTTCCGAGCATCGTTCCTGCTCGGCTGCGTCGGCGCCTGGTCGCTGCACCCCGTGCAGATCGACATCGCCAAGAAGGTCTTCTCTCCCGACCCGGACGAGGTCGCGTTCGCCAAGAAGGTCATCGAGGCGATCCCCGACGGCCGCGGCGTCCACATGATCGACGGCAAGATGCAGGACGACGCAACCTGGAAGCAGTGCAAGGTGATGGTCAACCTCGCCGAGATGCTCGCCAAGAAGGACGCCGACCTCGCCGAGGCATACGGCTTCGCGCCGGTGGCGAGCTAACCGCACCTCCCCGAAGAATCTACTAATCCAGTTCGCTAAATCTACTAGGGACGGCCCTTCTCTAGTAGATTTAGCACTCCTTGCGCTCGTTTGCGGCCATCCAGGAGCGGTTCGACGCGATTCCACTCGACGTAGCCGCGACCCTCGGCCACATCGAGCAGTGCCATGGCCGCGAGGATCTCTTCCGCTCGCAGGCGCCTCAGGTTCTCGAGCGGCTCGCCGCGAGGACTCGCTTCGACTCGATCACCGCCTCGAGCGCGATCGAGAACATCGTGCTCGACGACGAGCGTGCCCTCCAGGTCATCCGCGGCGCGGCGGCTGGGCCATACACCGACCGCAGCGAGGAGGAGTTCGCCGGCTACCGCGACGCGGTGGACTACGTGATGGCCAAGGAGCCCGAGCCGCTCTCCGTCGCCCTGCTGCTCCACCTCCATCGCACCCTCATGCGTCACACCGACGACCCACTGGCGGGGCGGCTCAAGGTCAACGACAACTTCATCGGATCGGACAGCCGGGACGGTCCGCGAACCGTGATCTTCGAGACGGTCGCCGCCGGTGCGACGACCGAGCGGATGCTGACCGAGCTCGTTGAGCGCTACGAGGAGGCCCTGACGGACGGGCGGGTGCCACCGCTGCTGATCCTCGGCGCGCTGGTGCTGGACCTGCTCGCCATCCACCCGTTCGAGGAGGGCAACGGACGCGTCGCCCGACTCGTCACGACCTGCGAGCTCCTCCGCCACGGCTACGGCGTCGCCCGCTACGTGTCGCTCGAGCAGAGGATCTACGACTCCAAGAACTCGTATTACGTAGCGCTACGCCAGAGCCAGAGCGGCTGGCACGATGGCTCCCACCGCCTGTGGCCGTGGATCGGCTATCTGCTCCGGATCTTGGAGGACGCATATTCCGACTTCGAGCAGCTCGTGGCCGCCGGCGCACGGCTGAGAGGTGCGACCAAGCGCGAGCAGGCGCGGAACTACGTCCTCGAGCAAGCACCTCGGCGATTCCGGTTCGCCCAGATCGTCGACGCTCTCCCCGACATCAGCGATGCCACGATCCGGGCGGTGCTCGACGAGCTTCGCCAGGAGGACCGCCTGGCGGTGACGCGCGGCCGCAACGCCATCTGGGAGCGCGCCGACTGAGCGTCCATCGGCTCGATCCTCCAGTAGGGTTCCTGCCCCTGCGCCCAGTCCTACCCCGGAGAAATCAGTCTCTATGAGGTTCTACGAGTACGAGGCGCGCCAGTTCGTCGAGCAGGCAGGCATCCCCGTCACGAAGTACGGGTTCGCCAAGACCGCTGACGAGGCGCGCAAGATCGCCGAGGACATCGGCGGATCGACCGTCATCAAGTCCCAGGTCCTGACCGGTGGCCGCATGAAGGCCGGCGGCGTCAAGTTCGCCGACAGCGCCGACGAGGCCGCCGCGCACGCCGAGGACATCCTGAAGCTCGAGATCAACGGCCACATGCCGCGCGGCGTGCTCGTCGATCCGAAGGCGCAGGTCAAGCAGGAGTACTACGCCGGCGTCGTCTGGGACGGGACCGCCAAGAAGCCGCTGATCCTCTTCAGCGACATGGGCGGGATCGACATCGAGCAAGTCGCCGAGGAGCACCCCGACCACGTCGGCCGCGGCCACTTCTCGAACCTGCTCCCCTTCTCCGACTTCCAGGCCAAGCAGGTGATCGCCGCCGCGGGCGTCTCCGGCAAGGCGCTGACGCGCCTGACGCCGATCGTGGCGCGGCTCGCGCGGCTGTTCCAGGAGCGCGACATGACGCTGGCAGAGATCAACCCGCTCGCCGAGCTCGAGGACGGCTCGTTCGTCGCCCTCGACGCGCACATGGAGATGGAGAACGAGGCGATGCCGCGTCAGAAGAAGGTCCTGGCGGCCATGGGCATCGGCGAGGACGAGGGCACCCGCGAGGGCTACGAGCCGTCGCCGTTCGAGGCGGCCGTGCTCGAGATCGACTCCGCCGACCACCGCGGCGTCATCCAGGGCAAGGACACCGGCTTCCACGGCAACATCGGCCTGGTGATCGGCGCCGGCGGCGGTTCGCTGACCCTCACAGACGCCGTCCGCTCACAGGGCGGCAAGCCGGCGAACTACTCGGAGATCGGCGGCAATCCGTCGGTCGCCAAGGCTTGCGGCCTCGCCAAGCAGGTCCTCCAGAAGGAGGGCGTCGAGAAGATCGCCGTGATGATGTCGATCGTCTCGAACACCCGCGTCGACATCGTCGCGCGCGGCGTGATCAAGGCCTGCCTCGAGCTCGGCAAGGACCCCGGCGAGACGATCGCGATCTTCCGCATCCCGGGCGCCTGGGAGGAGGAGGGCTTCAAGATCCTCGACAAGTACGGGATCGAGTACTGCGACCGCTCCGTCTCGATGCATGAGGCCGCCCAGCGCGCCGTCGCCAAGATCCAGGGAGAGGTGGCCGCGTAATGAGCATCCTCATAAACGAGAACACCAGCTTCATCGTCCAGGGCATCACCGGGCGCGAGGCGGTCAACCTGACGCGCGAGTGCCTGGACTACGGCTCGAAGATCGTCGGTGGCGTGACGCCCGGCCGCAAGGGTCGCGACGTCCACGGCGTGCCGGTCTTCGACACGATCGAGCAGGTGATCGCCCACAACGACGGCCAGGTCCCCGACGGCTCGGTCGTCACGGTCCCCCCCGCCTTCACCAAGGACGCGGTGCTCGAGGCGATCGAGAACGGCATCAAGCTGATCGTGATCGTCACGGAGCGGATCCCGCGCCGTGACGTCGCCCAGATGGTCGAGCTCGCCAACATGCGGGGTGCGCGGATCATCGGCCCGAACTGCCTCGGCCTGATCGTCCCGGGCGTAGCCAAGATGGGCGGCATCGGCGGCCCGGCGAAGAACGCCGAGCAGGCCTACCAGCCCGGATCGATCGGCGTGATGTCGCGCTCCGGCGGCATGACGACCGAGATCTCCTCGACGCTGACCGCCGCCGGCCTCGGCGTGTCCACCGCCGTCTCGATCGGCGGCGACGCGATCATCGGCTCAGCCTACGCCGAGCTGATGCCGCTCTTCGAGGCCGACCAGCAGACCGAGGCGATCGTGATCTACACCGAGCCCGGCGGTCGCATGGAGGCCCAGCTCGCCGAGTGGGTCGCGGAGAACGACTCGCGCCTGCCGATCGTCGCCTTCATGGCCGGCCGCTTCATGGACGACGAGGAGATGAAGGGCATGTCCTTCGGCCACGCCGGGACGATCGTCGAGGGCAAGGAGGACACCGCGACGGAGAAGATCGCCCGCCTCGAGGCCGCCGGCATCCCGGTCGTCGAGCGGATCGACGAGATCCCGGACGCAGTAAAACGCAAGCTCGCCGAGAGGACGGTGGCCTGATGTCCCGCATCTTCATCGACATCGAGGTCGCGGACGAGGTCCGCGACGACACGGCGCTGGCACGCAAGCTGGCCGAGGTCTGCCCGGTCGACATCTACGCCGAGCAGGGCGGCAAGGTCGCCGTCGTCGACGAGAACGTCGACGAGTGCGTGCTCTGCGGACTCTGCCTCGACGCCTCTCCCCCCGGCGCCGTGACCGTCAAGAAGCTGTACGACGGCACGACGCTGACGCGCTGACGCCATGAGCCGACGGCCAGGACGCGAGAGCCTCCTGGTCTTCGGCAGCCCGTCGATCGGCGAGGCGGAGATCGCCGAGGTCGCCGACTCGATGCGCAGCGGCTGGGTCGGCACAGGGCCGAAGGTCGCGCGCTTCGAGCGGGCGCTCGAGGAGTACGTCGGCGTTGCGAACGTCCGCTGCGTGTCGTCCTGCACTGCCGCGCTGATCCTGGCGCTGCGTACGCTCGACATCACGCCGGGCGACGAGGTGATCCTGCCCGCGATGACCTTCGTCGCCTCGGCGAACGCGGTCGAGCACAGCGGTGCGACGCCCGTCCTCGTCGACAGCGAGCCGGGCACCGGGCTGATCGACCTCGACGCGGTCGAGGCGGCGATCACGCCGCGCACGCGCGCAGTCATGCCGGTCCACCTCGCCGGGCGTCCTGTGGACCTCGACCGCCTCGGCGCGCTGGCCGAGCGGCACGGCCTCCACGTCGTGGAGGACGCGGCTCACGCTATCGGCGCGGCCTGGCGCGGCAAGCCGATCGGCAGCCACGGCAACCTGACCGCCTACTCGTTCTACGTCACGAAGAGCATCACGACCTTCGAGGGCGGCGCGCTCGCCAGCTCCGACTTCGAGATCGCGAGCCGCGTCGAGCGGCTGGCCCTGCACGGTCTCAGCCTCGGCGCCTGGCAGCGCTACTCGGACGCCGGCTTCAGGCACTACGAGGTCGAGGAGCCGGGATTCAAGTTCAACATGACCGACGTCCAAGCCGGCGTCGGGCTGCACCAGCTGCCCAAGCTCGACGGCTGGATCGACCGCCGCGCCGAGATCTGGGACTCCTACGACGCCGAGCTGGCCGGTCTTCCCATCACGCTCCCCGTCCCTCCGACGGACGAGATGCGCCACGCGCGCCACCTCTACCAGGTGCTCGTCGACGACTCGTCGCCGCTGTCGCGCGACGAGCTGCTCGACGCCCTGAACGAGCGCATGATCGGCAGCGGCGTCCACTACCGCGGCGTCCACCTGCACCCCTACTACCGCGACCGCTACGAAATCGATCCGGCTTCGCTACCGATCGCAACCGACATCTCGAACCGCACGCTCAGCCTGCCGCTCGGCTCAGGGCTCTCCGACGACGACCGTGCGGACGTCGTCGCGGCACTGCACGAGGCACTCGCCTAGAGACCAGCCGCCCAGCGCAGCAACTGCTCGACGTGCTCCTCGGTGATGCCCGTGGCGGGGTCCGTCTCGACCAGCAACGTCGGCGCCTCGCGGGCGTCCGCCCACACGACGCACTCCTCGTCCATGTGGTCGTCGATCCACGCGCTCGGTCGCCCGTCGGCGTACTCCTCGATCGCGTCGAGCTTCCAGTGCGACGAGCCGAACACCGCGCGACCGTCGAACGTCAGGCACGGCAGCTTGCGAGAGGACAGGCCGAGGATCCCCGGCAGGTACTCGTTCGCCTTCTCCTCCCAGCCCGTCGCCCATACGAGGTCGAAGCGCTCGGCGAGCCGCTCGAGCAGCTCGCCCGAGGCCGGCGGGATGCAGTGCGCGATGCCGTCGATCCAGTGGAACGGGCCGGGCATCTCACCCGCGGGGTCGAAGCCGAACAGGCTCAGCACCCCATCGACGTCGACGAAGAGGATCGGCCGTCCCGTGTCCTGGCTCGCCGCCTCGGCCTTCCCCCGGCGGCCGACGCGCCGGTTGACGTAGTCGCGGATCATCCCCCGCTGCGAACGAGCTGACGCTCGAAGACGCTGCCCAGCAGCTTGACGACCGAGCTGTCGCCGCTCACCTTGACGAAGCCCCGCTCGTAGGCGCGCGCCCACTCGCGCAGGCCACCCTCCTTGGCGAGCGTGTTGAACTCCTGACGCTGGATCACGACATGGATCCGCGCGTCGCCGGCGGGATCGCGCTCGATCTTCGGCCCGGGAACCTCGACGCGCCAGACCGGCCCGTCGCCGCGAGCCTGGAGCTCGAGCTTGATCACCAGCTTGAGCTGGGCGAGCGACGGCACCTCCCCAGCCAGGCCCTCGATTGCTTCCCGAATGAGCGCCTTGGTGTCGTTCGCTGACATAGAGCGATTCTGTCAGACCAGCGACCTCGACCGGCCAGGTGCCACGGGGCCCTAGCCCCCGGTCAACCTCCTACCGGCCAGGTGCCCCGGGGGGCCCGGGGGGCGTGAGCCCCCCGGTCTATATCCGATGCCGCTCTAGGAGCTTCTTGCCGATGACCATCTTCTGGATCTCGGAGGTGCCCTCGCCGATCAGCAGCAGCGGCGCGTCGCGGTAGAGGCGCTCGATCTCGTACTCCTTCGAGTAGCCGTAGCCGCCGTGGATGCGGAACGACTCCTCGACGCAGAAGCGGCCTGCCTCGGAGGCGAACAGCTTCGCCATGCCAGCCTCGAGGTCGGAGCGCTCGCCGGCGTCCTTGAGCCGCGCGGCGCGGATCGTCAGCAGGCGGGCGGCCTCGACCTGGGTCGCCATGTCGGCGAGCTTGAACTGGATCGCCTGGTGCTGGGCGATCGGGCGGCCGAAGGTCTTGCGCTCCTGCGAGTAGCGCAGCGCGAGCTCGAGCGCACGCTGGGCGATGCCCACGCCGCGCGCGGCGACGTTGACGCGGCCGACCTCGAGCGCGTCCATCATCTGCGAGAAGCCCTTGTTGAGACCTGCCTCCTCGCCACCGAGGATGTTCTCGGCCGGGCAGCGGTAGCCGTCGAAGACCAGCTCGGTCGACTCGACGCCCTTGTAGCCCATCTTCTTGAGCTGCGGCGGGACCGTGAAGCCGGCGTAGTCGCCAGTGTTCTCGTGGGCGCCGGGCTCCTTCTCCGCGATGAAGCAGGTCATGCCCTTGTAGCGCGGGTCGGCGTCCGGATCGGTCTTGACGAGCACGAAGACGAGGCCGGCGCGCAGGCCGTTGGTGACCCACATCTTCTGGCCGTTGATGACGTAGTGCTCGCCGTCCTTCTTGGCGGCCGTCTTGATCGCCTGGACGTCGGAGCCGAGCTCGGGCTCGGAGAGCGAGAAGGCGGCGCGGATCTCGCCGGTCGCCATCTTCGGCAGGTACTTCTGCTTCTGCTCCTCGGAGCCGAACTTCATCAGCAGGTAGGAGCCGATGAAGTGGGTGTTGACGATGCCCGAGATCGAGATCCAGCCACGCGACAGCTCCTCGACGATCATCGCGTAGGTCGTCAGGTCGAGCCCCATGCCGCCGTACTCCTCGGGGATCGTCGTGCCGAACAGGCCGAGCTCCTTCATCTGCTCGACGATCGGCTCCGGGAACGAGTCCTCGTGGTCGTAGTGCTCCGCGTTCGGGAGGATCTGCTCGTCGGCGAACTGGCGCACCATCTCGGTGATCGCCTTCTGCTCGTCGGTCTTGTCGATCGAGGGGGAAGTGGCTACGGCCATGTGCTCTCGGGGCTCCCGTCGGTTGATCCGTCGTTCGAGGTTCGACGACTGAGGATACCGGCGCGAGGGAGCCGCCGAAGTGGCGGCGAGACCGCTAGTAGCCGGCTGGGTGGCGCGCCACGAAGCCGCGTGAGCTGCGGCCGAGGTTGCGCCAGCGCGGGCCGTCGCCGGCGATGTCCTCCTCGGCGACCCGGCCGCCCGTGGAGGTGTCGAGGCGCAGTCCGGCGATCACGACGTAGGCGTGACCGGGGTTCGTGTAGACGGTGATCCAGCGGCCCTTGCCGCGCTCGCCCCACGACATGAAGCTGCTCGAGTCGAGCGGGCGCTTGACGAAGCGGCCGCCGTAGAGGGCGTGGCTGACGCTGCCGGAGCAGTCATAGCCACGGTCGAGCTTCTTCCAGATCTGGCTGTAGAGCTTGTGGCCGCCGCCGTACACGTACGGCTTGGTGACGATGCGGTTCGCCGCGGCGATCGCCCGCTTGACGCGCTTGGGCGCCGAGATCGGCGGGATCGCGATGCCGTTGACGATCTTCGCCTTCGCTGCGGGGGGCGGCGGCGGGATGTAGGCAGCGCCGCCGTTCGAGCTCGTCGTTTGAGCGGAGGCGGTGCCGGGCAGCATCACGGCAAGCACGAGGCAGCCAAGGAGCGCACGCAGGCAAGGATGTCTGTGGCGTGAAAGCACGTTCTCTCTCGAACGCCTACGGGGTTAGCTGACGGGCTCGCGCTGAAAGAGCTTGCGCGCCCCTCTATCGAGGAGTTAGCCCCAGTGGCATCGCCACCTTGGTTCCCCCGTTCCGCTGTAAGGCGGACTCGGCGTGCGGGGCAAGCTAACAGATGTCTAGGCGGAAACTTCGCCAAGTGGGCCGACCACCCTGCAACTTCCGCGAGAATCGCCGGATGAACTTCGTCCGCGATCTCGTCGACGGCGCCGAGCCCAGGCGGCTGGCGCTGGTCGTCCTCGATCGCCAGGGCAACCGCCGGACCGAGAGCTTCGGCGAGGTCGCCGACCGCGCGGGGAGGCTGGCGGGCACGCTCGCGGCGGTAGGCGTCGTCCGCGGGGACGTCGTGATGACGGTGATCGGGAACCGGCCGGAGTGGGTCCACACACTGCTGGCGTGCTGGCGGATCGGCGCCGTGGCCCTGCCCTGTACGGAGCAGCTGCGTCCGGCCGACCTAGCCAAGCGGATCGAGATCTCCGAGCCACGAGCCGTCGTGGCAGACGAGCGAGACGTCGACGACTTGCGTGCGGCCGGCTACGCCGGCGAGCTCCTGACGATTCCGGACGAGCGGATCTACGACTCCTCCCCCGCGCCGGCCGCCGAGCTCGAGCCCGACGAGCCGGCGTTGATCGTCTTCACCTCCGGCACGTCCGGCGAGCCGAAGGCGATCCGCCATGGACAGCGCAATCTGCCCGGCCAGCGGCTGCAGGCCGAGCACTGGTTCGGCGCGCGCCCCGGCGAGCTCGCCTGGTGCACGGCCGCGAGCGGTTGGTCGAAGTCGGCGCGCAACGTCTTCGTCGCGCCGTGGCTGTGCGGGGCGGCTGCGCTGCTCCACGACGCCCGCTTCGATCCGGTCGAGCGGCTCGACGTCCTCGAACGCGAGGAGGTCGACGTGCTCTGCATGGCACCGACCGAGTACCGGGCGATCGCGAAGCGGACGGAGCTTCGACGGCTGCCGGCGCTGCGCCACGCGGTGGCCGCCGGCGAGCCGCTGAACCCGGAGATAGTGCTGCGCTGGCAGCAGGAGGTAGGCGTCTCGATCCACGACGGCTACGGCCAGACGGAGACGGGAGCGCTGACCGGGATGCCGATCGGCGAGCCGGTGCGGCCGGGATCGATGGGCCGGCCGCTACCTGGCGTCGACGCCTGGATCGACGAGCCGGACGACGCTGGCGTCGGCGAGCTGTGCGTGGACCCGAAGTCGGTGCCGACGTTCTTCCTCGACGGCCCGGACGGCGCGTGGCGCACCGGTGACCGGGTGCGCGAGGACCCCGACGGCTACCTGTGGTTCGAGGGTCGGACCGACGACGTGATCATCTCCGCCGGCTATCGGATCGGTCCGTTCGAGGTCGAGTCGGCGCTGGTCTCCCATCCTGCGGTGGCCGAGGCTGCCGCGGTGTCGGCACCCGACGAGGAGCGCGGCCAGGTAGTCCGGGCCGTCGTCGTCCTGCGCGACGCCCACGCAGGCTCTCCCGAGCTCGCGCGCGAGCTGCAGGACCACGTCAAGGCGCGCACCGCGCCGTACAAGTACCCGCGCCTCGTCGAGTTCGCCGACGCACTGCCGAAGACCCCGAGTGGGAAGATCCGGCGAGCGGAGCTGCGCGGCTCCGGCCAAGGCGTTTGAGCTACCCCGCGCCGGAGAGCGAGCAAAGCATGTCCACCGCCGCCGGAAACCCACCCGAGGCACCCGACGAGCCGCTGCTCTGCGGAGCGGTCGTCGCCGACGGCGTCCGTCGCTACGACGACGGCATCGTCAACTGGTACCTGATCGAGGACGGCGACCGGCTGACCGTCGTCGACGCCGGCTTCCCGCCGGACTGGTCGATGCTGACCACGTCGCTCGGGACGCTCGGCCGTCGGGTCTCGGACGTCGAGGCGGTGATCGTCACCCACGCGCACGTCGACCACATCGGCTTCGCCGAGCGTGCGCGCAAGGAGGCCGGCGCGACGGTCTACGTCCATGAGCTCGACGCGAAGCTCGCCGGCAATCCGAAGACGATCGCCAAGTCCGAGCGCAGCCCGTTCCGCTACGTGAATCACGCGGCGACGCGCAACCTGCTGCTCCACGCGACGCGCGCGGGCGCGCCGCTGAGCAAGGGGGTCAAGGAGCTGCGCCGGTTCACCGACGGCGAGATCCTCGAGGACGTTCCCGGTCGGCCGCAGGTCGTCCACACGCCGGGCCACACCGACGGCCACTGCGCCTTCTACCTGGCCGACCGGCGCGTGGTGTTCGCCGGCGACGCGATCGTCACACGCAATCCGTACACGGGTGAGACCGGGCCGCGGGTCGTCTCGCGCGCCGCGACGAAGGACATGGCGCAGGCGCTGGCGTCGCTCGACCGCTTCGAGCCGCTCGACGCGACGGTGATGCTCTGCGGGCACGGCGACCCTTGGCGCGGATCGCCCGCCGAGGCCGCTCGCCTCGCCCGCGAGGCCGGTCCCTCGTGACGTCGTTCCTGCTCGACGGGCGAGTTACGGCCGTATGCCGGCCGAAACTCGCCCACGAGTAGCCTCGGTCTCGATGCCCAACCGCCTCGCCGGGGAGACGTCCCCCTACCTCCTGCAGCACAAGGACAACCCGGTCGACTGGTACCCGTGGGGCGAGGAGGCGCTCGCGGCCGCGCGCGAGCGCGAGGTGCCGATCCTGCTGTCGATCGGCTACTCGGCCTGCCATTGGTGTCATGTCATGGAGCGCGAGTCGTTCGAGGACGAGGCGACCGCCGCCTACATGAACGATCACTTCGTCCCAATCAAGCTCGATCGCGAGGAGCGCCCGGACCTCGACGCGATCTACATGGAGGCCTGCCAGGCGATCACCGGACAGGGCGGCTGGCCGTTGAACGCGTTCCTCACTCCTGAGCAGGTGCCGTTCTTCGCGGGTACCTACTTCCCGCCCGACGAGGGACGCGGCATGCCGAGCTGGATGCAGATCCTCACCTCCGTGGCGACGGCTTGGGACGAGCGCGCCGACGAGATCCGCGCGACCTCGGACAAGGTCGCACAGCGGCTGTCGGGCGCGGCCTGGATCGACCCGTCGGACGAGCCGCTGACGCAGGATCTGCTCGACCAGGCCGTGGCCGCGCTCGTCGCGCTCGAGGACCCACGCAACGGCGGCTTCGGCGCGGCGCCGAAGTTCCCGCCAGCTTTGGCGATCGAGCTGCTGCTGCGTCGCGGCGCGGTCGAGCCCGCCGCCCGTGCGCTCAGCGCAATGGCGAACGGCGGCATCTACGACCAGCTCGGCGGCGGCTTCGCCCGCTACACCGTCGACGCCGGCTGGCTGATCCCGCACTTCGAGAAGATGCTCTACGACAACGCGCTGCTCGCGCGCGCCTACCTGCACGGCTGGCAGGTGACCGGCGAGCCGCTGTTCCGGCGCGTCTGCGAGGAGACGCTCGACTGGGCGCTGCGCGAGATGCGCGGACCCGAGGGTGGCTTCTACTCCGCGCTCGACGCCGACTCCGAGGGCGAGGAGGGCAGGTTCTACGTCTGGACGGTCGAGCAGGTGCGCGAGGTGCTCGGCGACGACGCCCAGCCGGCGCTCGACTACTTCGGCGTGCTGCCGGGCGGCAACTGGGAGGGCAAGACGATCCTCACGCGCGGCGCGGAGGAGCCGGAGGGCTTCGAGGGGCTGCGCCGGCGGCTCTACGAGGCGCGTGCGCAGCGCGTGTGGCCAGGACTCGACGACAAGCGGCTGACCTCGTGGAACGCGCTGATGATCTCGGCGCTGGCCGACGCCGGCGCGGTCCTCGAGCGCGATGACTACCTCGACGCCGCACAGAGCTGTGCCGAGTTCCTGTTGACCGAGCTGTCGGACGACGGCCGCCTCCTCCGCACCTGGAAAGACGGCCGCGGACGACTGAACGCCTATCTCGAGGACCACGCCTACCTGCTCGAGGCGCTGCTGACCCTGTACGAGGCGACGTTCGAGCCGCGCTGGTTCACCGCTGCGCGCGAGATCGCGGACACGATGATCGAGCGCTTCGGCGACCCGGAGAAGGGTGGCTTCTTCGAGACCTCGTCCGACCACGAGCAGCTCGTAGCGCGGCGCAAGGACCCGGAGGACCACCCCATCCCCTCCGGCAACGCGTCGGCCGCCTACGGCCTGCTGCGGCTCGCGGCGCTGACCGGCGAGCGCGAGTACGAGCGCCAGGGTGTCAGCGTGCTGCGCCTGTTCGTCGAGCTGGCGCCGCGGCACGCGAACGCATTCGCCCACCTCCTGCAGGCGCTCGACTTCCACCTCGCGCCGGTGCGCGAGATCGCGCTCGTCGGAGATGACATCGGACCGCTCGAGCGAGTCGTCCGCGGCGACTTCCGCCCGCACGTCGTAGTGGCCGGTGGTGAGAGTGACGGCGTTCCACTGCTCGAGGGCCGCTCGCCGGTCGACGGCCGCGCCGCCGCCTACGTCTGCGAGCGGTTCGCCTGCAAGGCGCCTGTGACCGACCCGGACGAGCTCGAAGCGCTGCTGAGTTGAACGCAAGGCGACGTCGCGTCCGCCATCTCCCGACCGGCAGACGACTCGCTGGCTGATTAGCCAATCTGAAACCGCATTGGGCCGAGTTGTTTGCAAGCATTGCCCCTCGTGCAGCGCCGCTCGATCTTCTCCCTCCCTGCAGGTCGCCGGGCCAAGTGGCTCGTCCTCGCGGCGTGGCTGATCGGCATCTTCATCGCCGTCGGACCGGCCGACCTCCCGACGAAGTTCTCCGACGCCGAGGAGAACGAGTCGACCTCGTTCCTGCCCGGCGAGGCCGAGTCGACCAAGGCGCTGACCGCCACCGAGAACCTGCAGGGTGGCGAGCTCGCGCCGGCGGTTATCCTCTACCGCCGCGAGTCCGGACTGACCGCCGCCGACCGCCGCAAGATCGTCGAGGACGTCGCGAAGCTGACGGCCAACCCGGCGCAGCAGAAGCGGGACTTCCCGGGAGTGGTCAGCGACGGGGCGACGGCCGCGTCGGGCGGCTCGCAGGGCGGCACCTCGGAGGCGCCGTCCGGAAGCTCAGGCGGCGCGGCCCCGAAGAGCGGAGCGCCGGCCGGTACTCCGGCCGACGGCCAGCCGAAGGGATGCGGTGGGCCCACCACTCCGATCCCCGGTCAACCCGCCGGCTACGCGCCCTTCGTCGGTCCGATCTGCTCGAAGGACGGCAAGGCTGCGCTCGTAACCGCCTACCTCAAGGGAAACGGAGACGGCGAGACGATCCTCGATCCGATCAAGGACTGGCGCGACACGGTGTCCGATCCCGGCGGCGAACTCGAGGTGAAGATCACCGGCGGCGCGGGCTTCTCGGCGGACGCGATCGAGGTCTTCGAGAGCATCGACGGCACATTGCTGACCGCCGCGCTGAGCCTCGTGATCTTCCTGCTGATCCTGATCTACAGGTCGCCGATCTTCCTCTTCATCCCGCTGACCGCCGTCGTCTTCGCGGAGACGCTCTCGCGCTCGCTCGGCTACCTGATCTCAGAGCTCGGCGTGACGATCAACGGCCAGTCGAGCTCGATCATGTCGATCCTCGTGCTGGGCGCGGGGACCGACTACGCCTTGCTGCTGGTGTCGCGATATCGCGAGGAGCTCCACCACACCGCCGACAAGCACGAGGCGATGCGCGTGGCGCTCGGCTCCGCCGGCCCGGCGATCTTCGCCTCGGCCGCGACGGTGATCGCCGCGCTCTTCTGCCTGACGATCGCCAAGGTCAACGGCACCGCGGGCCTCGGCCCGATCGGCGCGCTCGGCGTCGCCTGCGCGGCTCTCTCGATGCTGACGCTGCTGCCCGCGCTGCTCACCATCTTCGGCCGCCGCGCCTTCTGGCCGTTCGTGCCGCACACGCCTGAGACGGCGCCGTCGGAGGCAGAGGTGTCGGAGGGGGCGCGACGGCGGATCGTCGACGGACGCCGGGCGGTCGCGCTGGGCACGGTCATCGGGACGTGTGTCGCCATCGCCGTCGTCCTTGCGCTCCTCGGCGCCATCGCGCCGATCATTCCGATCGCCGTAGTCGCGATCTTCGTGCTCTCGTGGATCGGCCGACGTGTCGGCGGTGCCCTGCCGGGTCCGCTCGACCGCGCGGTCTTCCTGCCCTACGAGATCCGCCGCTACAAGCGCGAGAAGCCCGCGGACGCCACGCACGGCTTCTGGAAGCGGGTCGGCGACCGCGTGGCGGCCGATCCGCGGCGCGTGATGCTCGGATCGATCGCGATCCTGCTTGTCCTCTGCGCCGGCCTCGCGTTCTTCTCGCTCGACCTGACTTCGAACGACGCCTACCGAACCGAGGTCGAGTCGGTGGCGGGTCAGAAGCTGCTCGCGAAGAGCTTCCCCGCCGGAGCAAGCTCGCCGACGGACATCATCGTCAAGGACCAGGCCGACATCGCGGCGGTGAGCGAGGCGGTTGCGAAGGTCGACGGCGTCGAGGCCGTCTCGCCGCCCGTCGCGAGCGGCGACGACGGGACGCTCCTGCACGCGACGCTTGGCCCGCAGCCCTATTCGACCGACGCCTACGACCTCGTCGAGCCGATTCGTGCGGCGGCCGACGAGGTAGCGCCCGACACGCTGATCGGCGGTCCGACCGCGGTCGAGTTCGACGTCCGCGACGCCGCGGCGTGGGACTCCAAGGTGATCCCCCCGATCGTCCTGGTCGTCGTCTTCTTCATCCTCGTCCTGCTGCTGCGCTCGGTCGTCGCGCCGCTCGTCCTGATCGGGACAGTGATCCTCAGCTTCGCCGCCGCGCTCGGCGTCGGCTACTTCGCCTTCGACGTGCTCTTCGACTTCCCAGGCTCGGACCCGTCGCTGCCGCTGTTCGCCTTCGTGTTCCTCGTCGCGCTCGGCGTCGACTACAACATCTTCCTGATCGCCCGCGCCCGCGAGGAGACTCAGAAGCACGGCACCGAGCAGGGCATCCTGCGCGCGCTCGCGGTCACCGGCGGCGTCATCACCAGCGCTGGCATCGTCCTCGCCGGCACCTTCTCCGTGCTCGCCGTGCTGCCGCTCGTCTTCCTCACGGAGATCGGCTTCGTCGTCGCCTTCGGCGTCCTGCTCGACACCTTCCTCGTACGCAGCGTCCTCGTTCCCGCGATCGTCCTCAACCTCGGTCCGAAGTTCTGGTGGCCGTCGAAGCTCGCTAGGGAGGACGGCGGAGCGCCACCGCGCTCCCCACGGGCACGTCAAGCCGAGCCGGCAGAGCCCGTCCGGGCGTCCTAGGAGAAGCGACCGCTCAGGTGTAGTGTGGCTCTGTGAGTCACACCGGCGTCTCGGCGCCAGTCCGAGCCGCCCTTGGCGCCGCCGTCGCGGTCTGCCTGCTCGGCTTAACGTCGTCGGCATTCGCGCAAGGACCGCCTCCCTGCGCTCCCGACAAGCTGACGAAGGTGACTCTCACGAGTCAGGAGGCCGGTGAGTCCGGGCCGCTGATCGCAACCCACGACATCTCGGTCGAGGCTGAGTTCTACGACAACGTCCTAGACATCGCGCTCGACCCGCCCGCTGGCGCTCGCGTGCTGGGCCGCAGCTCGCGGGGCGGGATCGTCGACTTCATAGTCCCGACCGGGGCGACCGCCCCGATCACGGTCACCTGGCGACAGGCGAAGGATCCCTCGGATCCCGAGCACGACGACCCCGAGGTCACCGAGGACAGCTGCGTCGGCTCGCGCGTCGTCGAGCTGCCGGTCGAGGCGGCCAACCGCAGCCGAGCAGTGCACGACCGCCGGGGATCGATTCAGGGCTACGCGGACTTCGCGGTCCTGCCGGCCGCGAAGCGCCCAGACCTGTCGCCGTTCGAGATAACGGCGCGCACGACGTCGAAGGTTCGCTTCCCTTCGGCGAAGGCCAAGGCGCAGAAGATCTCCATCCCCCTGCGAGCGGTCGACAAGCTCAGGTACAAGACGCGTCTGCCCGGGCTCGCCAACATCACCACGCCGAAGCTGTGCCGGTTCTGGTGGCTGACGTGCAGCAGCGTCGGCATCTCGGTCGGCTCGTTGGACGTCGACCGCGACGCGCTGCGGCGGGGTATCGAGCGGGGTGACGTCAACGGCGGGCGGAGGCTGTTGCCCGCCAGCCAGCCCTTCAAGATCAGCGCCCGCTTCGGCATCGGCGTCAACGTCAACCCCTTCGGCGGCAAGAAGAACCGGCCGTTCGGCTACGACGTCCAGGTCCGCCAGTCCGGCCGCCTGCTCGCCCGGGTGCGCAAGGCCGGTCGCTGCGTCGAGCGGCGCGACTCGCGCGGCATCTTCACCGCCTGCAAGATCGCCCGCGCCAGCACCAAGCTGCGCTGAGCTGTGCCGCCTAGAGAACGGCCATGTAGCGGTCGAGCTCCCACTGCGTGACCTGCACGCGGTAGTCCTCCCACTCCTGGCGCTTGATCTCGACGAAGCGGTCGAAGATGTGCTCGCCGAAGGCCCGCAGCACCAGCTCGGACTCGGAGGTCAGCTCGATCGCCTCGCCGAGCGTCTCGGGCAGCTGCTCGATGCCGAGCCGCTTGCGCTCGTCGGGCGACAGGTGGTAGAGGTTCTTCTCCATCGGCTCGGGCAGCTCGTAGCCCTTCTCGATCCCCTCGAGGCCGGCGTGCAGGAGCGCGGCGAAGGTCAGGTAGGGGTTGCAGGCGGGGTCGGGGCAGCGCAGCTCCATCCGCGTGGTCTGCTCCTTGCCGGGGTGGTAGAGCGGCACCCGCACCAGCGCTGAGCGATTGCGCCGCGACCAGGCGCAGTAGACGGGCGCCTCGTAACCGGGCACGAGCCGCTTGTAGCTGTTGACCCACTGCGCGAACACCGACGAGATCTCGCGGGCGTGCTTGAGCTGGCCGGCGATGAAGCACTTGCCGACGTCGGAGAGGTAGTACTGGTCGTCCGCGTCGAAGAAGGCGTTCCTGCCGTCCTTGAACAGCGACTGGTGGGTGTGCATCCCGGAGCCGTTCTCGCCGAAGAGCGGCTTGGGCATGAACGTGGCATGCCAGCCGTACTTCATCGCGTACTCCTTGACGGTGATGCGGTAGGTCATGCAGTCGTCGGCCATCTTCAGCGCCGGCGCGTAGCGCATGTCGATCTCGTGCTGCGAGGGCCCGACCTCGTGGTGGGTGTACTCGACGTGGATGCCGAGCTCCTCGAGCGCGAGGACCGTCTCGCGCCGTACGTCGGAGCCGGCGTCGAGGGTCGTCAGGTCGAAGTAGCCGCCCTCGTCGAGGATCTCCGGGACGCCGCCCTCGGGGCGCGCGTTGCGGAAGTAGAAGTACTCGAGCTCGGGACCGACGTTGAAGGTGTCGAAGCCCATGCTCTCGGCGCGGGCGAGAGCCCGGCGCAGCACGTGGCGGGGGTCGCCCTCGTAGGGCTCGCGGTTCGGCGTCTGGATGTCACAGAAGACGCGCGCGACGCCCTTGTCCTCAGGCCGCCACGGCAGCACCGCGAACGTCGACGGGTCGGGCATGGCGATCATGTCCGACTCCTCGATCGCGTTGAAGCCGGTGATCGACGAGCCGTCGAAGCCCATCCCGCCCTCGAACGCGTCCTCGAGCTCGGCCGCGTTGATCGAGAAGCTCTTGATCTGCCCGAGGATGTCGGTGAACCACAGCCGCACGAAGCGGATGTCGCGCTCCTTGACCATGGCCAGTACGTCGTCGGCGGTCTTCGGCTGATCGGCCATGCGGTTCCTTTGCGTGTCTAGGCGGCTGAAGGCGCCGAAGGCTAACGGCTGCAGTGATCGTGCGACCACTGCTTGAGCGCCTCGAGCGCCGGGCCGAGCGCCTCGCCCTTCGGCGTCAGCCCGTATTCGACGCGGACGGGCGTCTCGTCATAGACGCGGCGCTCGACCACGCCCTCGGCCTCGAGCTCCTTGAGCCGCTCGGAGAGCAGGCGGTCGGAGACGTCGGGCACGAGCTGACGGATCTCGGAGAAGCGGAGGCGGCCGTCCATCAGGACCGCGAGGATCGCCCCGGTCCAGCGTTTCCCGACCAGCTCGACCGCGTGGTGGTAGAGCGCGCAACAGGGCGACCGTTGGCCGACCGGAGTCGTGTCTACCGCCGGCTCCTCGGCCCGCTCGGTCGCCGTTTGCGTCCCGGCACCCATGGCTCAAATCCTAGAGGACCCGCTAGGCAGCCTGAGCGAGCCGACCCTCCTCAGCCGATCCGTCCGTCGGAACGTCTCCGGCACGGGTCATCAGGTTGCCGAAGCTGTTGAGCGCCACGTGGGCGATCGCCTCGAGGATCTGCTCGTCCTCCCAGCCGATCTCGCGCGCCTCCTCGTGGAGGTGCAGCGGCGGGGCTCCGTCGCTCTCGAGCAGTGCCTTGATGTAGACCAGCAGTCCTGCCTCACGCTCGTCGCGCGAGTCGAACTCGCGGGCGAGCGCGATCTCGTCGATGCCGAGTCCCGCCTCACGTGCTGTGCGGCCGAGCGTGGCGAGTGCGTATTCGCTGTTCTGGTGCGCGGCGACGGCGAGTGCGATGCGCTGTTGGGTCCTATGGGGCAGCGCTCCGTTGCGCAGCTCGGAGCGGAAGCGTGCGTAGGCGCGTAGAGCCGCGGGAGAACCGGCGAGTACGCCGACGATGTTGGAGAGCTGTCCTCCGGCAGCGAGCGCGCCCTTGAGCACGGGGACGCTGCGCTCGGGAGCGGTGAGCTCGTCGTGGACCTGGAACCTGCTCTCCTTGGTCTTCATCGGCGCTTCTCTTTCTGCCGGTTGCTTACTCGAAGTAAGGATACCTCACAGCGCAAGAGATTCCCGCCCCCCAGGGGCAGAGGACGGCCTTCTATGCCCTTGGAGGCCTAGAGCGTTGCCGCGTTGGCCGTCGCAACAGCCATGAAGACCAGGAAGATGCCGAGGGCGAACGCCCACATGGCAATCCGGTCTGGACGCGCTTGGATCTGCGCTTGCGCACGCGGGGTGCGACGACGGGGAGGCACCGGCTGACCGGTGATGACGACGGTGCGCCGGGTGCTCTGCTGATCATCGGCCCGCACGCGGCGGGTAGCGGTGGTCTGCATCTCTCTCTTTCTTTCTGCCGGCGGGGTTAGCTGACGGGCTCGCGCTGAAAGAGCTGCGCTACGTCGACTTGCGACGATTCGCCCCTGGCCTTAGAGGACCAAGTGGTTCCCCCGCGCCCTGAGGGTTGGGCTTTGGCTGGACGGCAGCATCCTAACAACGCGTCCGGCAGATCGACTTCTGGCTCCCCTGCAGGGGAATTAGTTGGTGCCGGCGACCTTCGAGACGTACTCGGCCACGTCCTGGGCCTCCTCGCCCTGGAGCAGGCCGGCAGGCATGCGCTTCTGTCCGGTGCCGCCGTTCTTGATCGCGTTGAGGACGCGCGTCTGACCGTCCTTCCCCTCCGCGATCCCGATGTCGTCGAGATTCGGGCCGGTGACGCCGCGCGCGTTGACCGCCGCGAGGCTGTGGCAGCTCGCACACTGCTGGCGGAAGAGGTCCTTGCCGTTCTGTTCGCTCCCACTCAGGTCCTCGCTGCGCAGCGCGCCGACGGCGCCCGCCTCCTCGCCCTTGTTCGCCAGCACGAGGGCCGGGACGAGGGCGCCAAAGACGACGAAGATGAAGATCATCGAGACCTTGAACAGGCGGCTGCCGCGGGTCAGATACGCCTCACGAGCTGCCCCCGGTCCGCCGGAGAAGGCGACGAACAGGACGAGCCCGCCCAAGAGGGCGAACGGAAGGATGAATGCGACTACCTCCATCGGGCGCGGACTCTATTCCAACGCGACGATGGAGAGCCGTGCCGTCATGATCCCTCCGGTGAGCGACGCGGAGCGAGATTTCATGCCGGCGCTGCGCTTCGGGTCGCTTACGAGCCTCTTCGATCCGGTGGTCGCGATCTGGGCACGCGAGGGCGAGTTCAAGCGGCGCGTCCTGCGGCACGCGGCGCTTCGGTCTGGCGAGCGTGTGCTCGATCTCGGCTGCGGCACCGGAACGCTCGCCTTGATGGCTCACGCCGACCAGCCGGAGGTCGAGCTCGACGGCCTCGACGCGGACCCGGCGATCCTGCGCACTGCGCGTTCGAAGGCCGACGCCTCGGGCGTGCCGATCTCCCTCCGCGAGGGGTTCTCGACTGAGCTGCCTTACGAGGACGGCCGGTTCGACGTGGTGCTGTCCACGCTCTTCTTCCACCACCTGGCCGACGCCGACAAGCGCGCCACGGCGAGCGAGATCGCACGTGTGCTGAAGCCCGGAGGTCGCGCGGTGATCGGTGACCTCGGCAAGCCGCAGGATCCGCTTATGCGGCTCGCGGTGTCTACCACTGTTCAGGTGCTCGACGGCCGAACGACCACGAGCTTGAACGTCGCCGGCGGCCTACCGACCGTGTTTCGAGAGGCCGGGCTCGTCGACGTCGGGGTCGTCGACCGCCTGCGTACGCCGGTGGGCACGCTCGAGGTCGTCGTAGCGCGTCAGTCCCAATAGAAAAGGCCCGCCGGAGCGGGCCTTCTCGTTAGCTGGCTGTAAGCCGGATTCTGTCGTGAGCAGCCATCCGTCTGCCTGTCCGCCGGTGGACCGGCGAGCTGGCGGGCCTTGCGGCTCCTGCGACCTACCTGGGACTCGGCGAGCAGCTTCGACGTCCCTGCTTGGTCTTGCACCGGGTGGGGTTTACCTGGCCGTCGTGTCGCCACGACGCCGGTGCGCTCTTACCGCACCATTTCACCCTTACCGGCGACGGACGAGCCGTCGCTTAGGCGGTGTCTTTTCTGTGGCACTGTCCCGCGGGTTTCCCCGGGTCGGGTTTCCCGACCACCCTGCTCTGTGGTGTCCGGACTTTCCTCGAACGCCGGTTTTCTCTCCGGCGCCCGCGGCTGCTTACCAGCCGATCAATGGTAGGCCCAAAGCGGCTTTCCCACCCGAACGGGCGCGCTTGTGCAGCGGCGACGAGCTAGAAGAGCTCGCTACCGCACGAGGTGCAGCGGGCGAAGTCGAGGCCCTCCATGCGTCCGCCGCATACGGGGCACGCGGCCACCCCGTCGGCGCGGAGGCCCTCCCAGACGCTTTCGAGCCGTTGCTCGAGCGTGAGCCTGCCGCCACCGCCGGAGCGGTCCGGGCACCTCGCCGAGCGACGCCGTAGGGCGTCCTCGGCAGAGCGTCCGCCAAGCGCGGAGCCTTCCCTCCAGCCTCGCGAGAGCCGGTCCTCGACCCATGCGCTAGCGGTCACCGGCGTCATGCTGGCCTCCCAGCCATCACGTGACCCTTCTCATGACGCCGACGACCTTGCCGATCACCGCGACCTCGGTGCTGCGGATCGGCTCGAGCGCATCGTTCTCCGGCTGGAGCCGGATGTGGTCCGACTCCTTGAAGAAGCGCTTGACGGTCGCCTCGGAGTCGTCGCCGACGAGCGCCACGACGATCTCGCCGTCGGTCGCGGTCTCCTGCGGCCGGACGGTGACGTGGTCGCCGTCGTAGATGCCGGCCTTGATCATCGAGTCGCCGGTGATGCGAAGGAGGTACTCCCCCTCGTCCCCGCCGGCGAGCTCCGGCACCTCGACGTACTCCTCGATGTTCTCCTCGGCGAGTAGCGGTGCGCCCGCGGCGACCTGGCCGACGAGCGGAAGTCCGCCATCGACGCTGACCGCTCGCCTGGCGCGGTCGACGAGAAGCTCGATCGCGCGCGGCTTGCTCGGGTCGCGCCGGAGGAGACCGATCTTCTCGAGGTTCGCGAGGTGGGCATGGACGGTCGAGGACGAAGTCAGGCCGATGGCCTTGCCGATGTCCCGGACCGTCGGCGGATAGCCGTGCTTGGCCGAGTAGCGCTTGATGAAGTCGAAGATCTCCTGCTGGCGCTTCGTGAGGTTCAGCTCCACGGGTCTCAGGCTCCTAGAGAGGCGGCGTGTTGGGGTCAGATCCGAACATGTGTTCGTAGAGTACCCATTCGCCGGACGGAATCAACCGCCTGCTTGCCAGGGCTATACTCCGCGGCCCTCGATGCGCCTGTGGCGGAATTGGTAGACGCGCTGGCTTGAGGGGCCAGTGGACCGAAAGGTCCGTGGAGGTTCGACTCCTCTCGGGCGCACTTTGAAGGCCTCGCCGATCGGTGAGGCCTTCTTCGTTTGGGGCGGTGGGGCAGCGCCAGCCGTGGCTCACGGCCGGCGCTGCCGCTGAGTCAGCGCCCGCGCACCGTTACGCGCACGACCTTCGAGCTGCCCCTCTCGAATGGGTACGCCGCCTCTCGCGTGACGACCGCCCGGAATGCGTACCGTCGCCGACCTGTCGTCGCTGTGAAGCGGTAACGGTGCCTGAAGACGCCCCTGGCGTTGGCGCGAGGCGTTGCGAACGTGCGCCATCTGCGCCCTACCTTCGCCTGCAGCGCCACGAGCTTCCCCGCCCGCGGCACAGGCCTCCCGAGCAGGCGCCCGCTGAAGCGAACCGCCTGGCCGTTGCGCAGGCGCCGGCGATCGACCTTGAGTCGTGCCGCGGCCGTCACCTTCGTCGCGAGCGCGGCGGAGCTCGGCAGATCGGTGTCGGTGCCCGCGTAGCCGTAGCGCAGCGTCTGCGACGGGCCCGCCGGAACGGTGAACCGGAAGTTGCCGTTCGCGTCGGTCTTCGTTCGACCGAGCACGACAAACGCACCACCGGATCGTGGCTGGCCCTGCACCGTGACGGCGGCATTCGCAACCGCCGTTCCGTCGAGACGCCTGACAGAGCCGGTCGACTGGAGCCGCGTCCCGTACGTGACGCTGGTCCCTCCGCGAACCGTCCGGCACTTCCGGCTCCTGCGGAACTCGCCCCTCCGCTTCCGCCGGATCGTCACGCAACGCTTCTTGGAGCTCGTCGCACTGACCTGCACCTTCGACGCCGCACGCACCGGAAGCTCGAGCGTCATCGCGGCTCCGTCGGCGCGCGTACCGATCACTGCCCTGTTGCCCGCGACGTCCCTGACGACCGCGCGGAACTCGTAGCGGCCGCGTGGTAGAGCCAGGTCGTCAAGACGAGCACCCAGGCGCCTTCCTGCGAAGGACGTCGGCAGGCGCGTGAAGGCACCCTCCCCCACCCTTCGGTACTCGATGTCGCCGCCTGCCACGCCAGAGAGCGCGTCCGAAACGGAGACGTGGAGCTGCCGTGGGTCAGACGGATTCGGTGGATCGAACGCGCCGGTTGGTGCGGTCTGGTCGATGTTTATCTTCCAGCTGTACTCGGCTGAGGCGTTGCCTGCCCTATCGAAGGCGGTGACGACCAAGACGTGATGTCCGTCGGAGTCGATCGACATCTGAGACTGTCCTCCACGCACTTTGTCCGGCGTGTATCCGTCTAGCCCTACCGCGAGATAGGCGCCGTTCTCGACCGGCTCATTCGGAGGCGCGGCGACCATTCCGGAGAGTTCGGTCTGATCTTGCGCGATGAATCCAACATCAACCCGCTCGCGCCGCCACGTCCCAGCCTCCGGCATCCCGTCCGCCGAAATCGTGGGCGAGTGTCGGTCGAGACGCACAACTGCAATCCCAGAATCCGGCGAGGCGACCCCAGAGTTTGAGATCCCTCGGATTCGAAGCTCAGTTATGCCCTCATCCAAATCGTCGAGCGAGTAGCTCGCGCGCCACCGCTCGTTGTCCTGGGCGGCAAGGACATCCACCGTCCCGTCTGGGACTGACCCATCGGTGGTCACCGAATAACCCTGGATGCCCGATAGCGGCCACGCTGCGTTGGGGTCTGTCTCTAGCGTGACAATCGGATCAACGGCTGTCGTCGCGCCGAGCCACTCCTCGAGTGGTTGCATTTGCCCAGCCGGAGGCTGTCCATCATCGAAGCGAAGCATGGCCGTGTTGGACGTCGCCTCAGGATCCACGTTGCCGCCTGCGTCCTCGAGCCAGACACGAAGCCAGAACCAGCCGATGTAAGGGACAGCGATATGTAGAGCCTGGATGTCAGGCTCGGCGATCCGATAACTAGCGCACGGTCCGAGTGGTACAGCCGGACACAGTTCGTAATGCGCTGCAGCAATTGCAGACTGTTGTCCAGCCGGCGTAAGCCATGTGACATCGAACTCGTCATCTGCTTGCCATGCACTTCCTTGTTGGACGGCTAGCCCGACGGGCGCCCCCGGTGGCGTGGTGTCCTCGACCGCTTGTGCTTCACCAGGCCTTACCGCGACGCTATTCAACAAGCCGACTACGACCGCAAGTACGAAAGCGCTTAGCCGGCCAAGGCGCGCAACCGACGAGATGTAAGGCCTCTGGATTACGTCGTTAGTTCTCAAAGCTGAACTCCGTGTTGTCTGTCGGTGCTGGTTGAGGATCTGGTGCTGGTTGGGGGCTTGGGGCTGGCTGAGGAGCTGGAGCCGATTGGGTGACCGGCGGGGCGGGCTCAGCTTGGGGAGCAGGTGTCGAGGTCTGGGGCGTCGGACTGGACGGGGAAGTCGCGCGGCGGATGACGCGACGGGTCGGGTGTGCGGCGGGCATAGCTTCGAGCGCGACTGCATGAGCGTCGGACCGCGCGGTTGGCTTCCGAACCGGCTCAGACGCCTGCTTCGACAACGCGTCATACGTGCCGAAAGCGCCGCCGCCGATGGCGACGCAACCGACGATCGCGGCGATCGTGGCGCCGGGTCGGGGGCCGCCCGAGAGGACAGCCGGGTCGCCGACCCGTAGATAGACGCTCAGTGCGTGTTGCTTGACGGTTCCTGCAAGGTCGGCGAGGCGGTCACGCAAGTCCGACGCGGCGCCGGCGGCCTGTGCCGCGACCGAGGCATCCGCCGCGCCGCCGCCGAACAGCAGCGGAAATGGCAGCAGGACGGCCGCGCGGTCGAGCGCGCCGCGGACCTCGGCGTAGAGGGCGGCGAAGTGGGGATCCGAGTCGAGGAGGCGCTGGGCCTCCCTGCGCTGGCGCTCGCTCGCTATGCCACGGCGCTGCTCGCCGTCGGCGGTCGTCTGCACGAGGCATGCCGTCAGGAGGCTGCGTTGGCGGCGCGACCAAGTCCCGTCCTCGAGCTCCTCGACGCGCTTGGCGATCGCGGCGGCGGCCTCCTCGGTCAGCCGCTGGTACTGGCGGCGCGTCAGGCCGAGGGCCGCGCGCACCTCCGGGCCCCTGAGCTGGAGGTCCCAGCGCAGCTTCAACACGTCGCGCTGGCGGCCGTCGAGGCTCTCGATCAGATCACGGGCGAGCCGGGCCTGATCCTTCATGACGACCTGCTCCTCGACCGGTGCGCTCTCGTCGGCCAAGGTCGTGAAGAGCGGCTCCTCGGGCGCGACGGGCGTCGGGGTCTTGGACCTGCTGACGATGTGCAGGGCCTCGGCGGAGCAGGTCGCCATCAGGTAGGCGCGCAGCGACTCGATCTCCTCGCCGCGCTCCCGTTTCCCGAGCAGTCGAGCCCAGGCGTCGTGGTAGAGCGCAAGGCGCTCGTCCTCGTCGAAGCGCGGAAAGCGCTTGGCGAGCATGCGCAGCACGGGACCGCGATGACGCGCGTACTCCTGCTCCGTCGAGACCCCTCCTGACCGATTCACAGCACCGCCCATCGGTCGCGTAAGACGAGGTCTTTATCTCGGGCCCCGCCATATAGACGAAATAGTTTTCTGCCTGTCGCGTTCATGTCTCAGAAGGGACGGAACGGGCACAGTCACCCCCCTCGATAAGGTCGCGCCGGTGCGTGAGGTGCTCGCCAAGCTCATGGACTCGGCCGCCGGCCACGCCGAGTACGCCGACGCCCGCCATGTCCGGCTGCGCCACGAGGCGGTCGCGATGCGCAACGGAGAGCTGGACGAGCTGGACTCCCACGAGGAGGAGGGCTTCGGGGTACGAGTCCAAGTCGGAGGCCGGTGGGGGTTCGCGGCGGCGGCGGGATCGGACGCCTCCTCCGCCGAGGAGGCCCTGGCGCGTGCCCTCGCCGTGGCCGACGCCCAGCCGGTCGCCGCAACCCGGCGCCTCGCTCCCGAGCAGCTGACCGAAGGGCGATACGCGTCCCCCGCCGACATCGATCCGTTCGCCATCCCGCTCGAGGACAAGCTCGAGCTGCTGACGGCGGCCGATACGGCGCTGCGGGCCCAGCCAGGCGTGACGGTGGCGCTCGCCTACGTCGAGTCCCGCGTCGAGGAGAAGGTGTTCGCGTCGACCGGCGGCGCGTTGTACGAGCAGCGCACCGTCGAGTGCGGCGGAGGGATCGAGGCGACCGCTGTGCGCGACGGCGACAGCCAGTCGCGCAGCTACCCGGCGTCGCACTCCGGCGGGATCGCCCAAGCGGGATGGGAGCACGTCGAGGCGCTCGACCTCGTCGCCAACGCTCCGCGGGTCGCCGAGGAGGCCGTCGCGCTGCTCGACGCGCCGCCATGCCCGCAGGGCCGGACGACGCTCGTGCTCGCCGGCGAGCAGCTCGGGCTGCAGATCCACGAGTCCGTGGGTCACGCCGTCGAGCTCGACCGCATGCTCGGATACGAGGCCTCCTACGCCGGGACGAGCTGGGTCCCCGCGGACGGGATCGGGACGCTGCGCTACGGCTCCGAGGCGATGTCGATAACCGCTGACGCGACGCTGCCCCGCGGTCTCGGCAGCTTCCGCTGGGACGACGAGGGTGTGCCCGGCCAAAAGCTCGCGATCGTTCGCGAAGGGGTGCTGCAAGGGGTTCTCTCCTCACGCGAGAGCGCGGCGGAGATCGGACTCGCGCGCTCGGGAGGGTGCGCACGCGGCGAGGGCTTCGCCCGACAGCCGATCGTCCGGATGACCAACGTCAGCCTCGATCCTGGTGACGGCGGCTCGCTCGACGAGCTGCTCGCCGGGATCGACCGCGGCGTCTACATCGACACGAACCGGTCGTGGTCGATCGACTCGCGGCGGCTGCACTTCCAGTTCGGCGGGCAGGCGGCGTGGGAGATCGTCGACGGCCGGCTCGGGCGGCTGCTGCGCGATCCGGTCTACGCGGGCGTCACGCCGCAGTTCTGGGCGAGCCTCGACGCGGTCTGCTCGGCTCAGGAGTGGCGACTGACCTCGCTCACCGACTGCGGCAAGGGCGAGCCCGGCCAGATGGCGCGCGTCTCGCACGGCGGCGCGCCGGCGAGGTTTCGCGACGTCGAGGTCGGCTCGGCGTGAGCGAGACGCTCGATCTAGCCCGTCAGGCGCTCGCCGCGGCAGGCAGCGACGACGCGCTCGCCACGGTCACGCGCGAGCGATCGACGCTGCTGCGCTTCGCCCGCTCGCGTCCGACGCAGGCGACGTCGGTCGACGACACGACGATCGAGATCGCGGCGCTGCACGAGGGCCATGTCGGGCGAGCGGCCACCAACCGGACAGACCGCGACGCGCTGGCCCAGTGTGCGCGCACCGCCCGGCTGGCCGCCGAAGCCGCAGCAGGCGCCGGGGAGAGAGGGCACTTCCCCGGCTTCCCGGCACCCGCTCCCGTGCGTACACATCACGGTTACGACACGACCACCGCTCGCCTCGACCCAACCACCGGCGGCGACGCGCTGCGAGCGGCGTTCGAGGTCGCCGAGCGGGCCGGCGTGGAGATCGGCGGCGCCTGGACCGCGGGCGAGGTCGACACCGCGATCGCGTCGTCGACCGGGGTCGAGCTGTCCGACCGTGTCACCGACTGCTTCATGAAGACGATCGCAACGGCGGCGAGCGGCAGGACGGGCTATGCGGCTCAGGCCGGGGTCGCCACGAGCTCGATCGACGCGCGCGCGATCGCTCAGCAGGCCGCCGACAAGGCGCTGCTGCCGGGCGATCCGGTCGCGCTGGAGCCGGGCGAGCACAACGTCGTCTTCGAGCCGCACGCCGTCGCGGAGCTGCTCTGGACGCTCGCCGAGACGGCCTTCGACGGCCTCGCCCACGCCGAGGGCCGCGGCGCGCTGACCGGTCGCCTCGGGACCAGGGTCGTGTCCCCCGCGATCAACCTCTCCGACTCGGCGCGCTTCGGCTCCACGCTGCCGCGAGCGTTCGACGCCGAGGGCGTCCCGAAGGCTCCGCTGCCGCTGGTCCAGGACGGCGTCGCTCACAGGGTCGTCCACGACACGCGCAGCGCCGCGATCCTCGGTGGCGCCACGGCGTCGACCGGCCATGCGCTCGTGGCAGGCGGCCAGGCGTCCCGCCCGCGGCCGGCGAACTTCGTGATGGCCGGCGGCGGTGCGGCCGACGAGACAGAGCTGTGCGCGCCGATCGAGCGCGGGATCTACGTGACCAGGCTCTGGTACACGAATGTCGTCCGCGCCCCGGAGACCCTCTTCACAGCGGTGACGCGCGACGGGACGTTCCTGATCGAGGACGGCCGCGTCACCCGGCCGGTCGCGGACATGCGGATCACCGACAGCGCGCTCGGCATCCTGGCGCGCGTCCAGGCGCTCGGGTCGAGGTCGGTCCTTACGGCCGACGGCGAGTTCTACGGCCGGCGGTTCGCGACCGGCTCGGTCTGTCCGGCGTTGCGCGCCGACGGCGTGCGATTCAGCGGCAGCGCCGCCGCGTCCTAGATCTTCAGCAGGATGATGATGTTCACGAAGAACAGGACGGCGAAGGCGATCGTCCAGCGGTTTAGGTTGCGCTCGACGAGCGAGCCGCCGCCGAACGGACCGGCGCCGCCGCCGGCGCCGAACGCGCCCGACAGGCCGGCGTCCTTGCCCGAGTGCATCAGGATCAGGACGATCACGATGACCGCCAGGATCACTTGCAAGCCGCTGAGAATCGCCTCCATCGCGGACGTAGACTAGCGCGTCGGCGCTAGACGGTCTCCGGGGACTTGCCGTCGAGCCCGTCGAGCCGCTTCAGGATCTCGATCGCCTCCCCGCGCAGCTCGCGGTCGACGGAGCGGTGATCCTCCTGCGAGAGCTTGCCCATCTCGAAGTCCAGCCGCGCGTCGCGGATCTCGCGGTACTTCGCCTCCTTGGCCGCCTCGAGCTCCTCGCGCGCGACCGAGTCGCCCGCCTCGTCCTCCCCCGTCCCGAGCACGAGCGGGCGCGCGACGACCATCGCGACGAGCGCGGCCAGCAGGATCGCAGCCAGGCCGTACTCCATCGCTAGGCGCGGGAGAGCTCTTTGCCGAGACGAGCGGCGTAGATGCTCGTCACCCGCCGCAGCCGCGTCTCGGGCGACGGCCAGATCGCGATCAGCGCGCCGAGCAGGACGATCGCCCCGCCGATCCAGATCCACGAGACGAGCGGCGAGTCGATGACCCGGAAGTTGGCCGGCGGCGGCTGGTTGCGGTAGCGCTCGACGATCGCCGCGATCACGAGCGTCTGGACCTTGTCCCCCGAGCCGCCGAACTTCGCGTTGGCCTCGCGGATCGCCGGCTCGAGCTCGCCGATGTCCGGCCGGATCGCCGCCCAGAGGTCGCGGCGCAGGCCCCAGCGGACGTCGACCTCGCTGGTCGCCTCGCCCTCGAAGAAGCGGCCGATCGCGCCGGTGGCGGGATCTTGCGAGGGGTAGAAGTTGCGCTTCGGGCGCAGCGTCTCGACCTTGTCGCCACGGCGGGCGGTCAGCACGGCGCCGAAGGAGATCGGCGCGCCGGTGCCCGCGGTGTCGGAGCCGAGCGAGGCGGTCGCCCGCTCGTAGGTGATGTCGTAGCCCCCGGCGCGGAAGCTGTCGCCGGGCGAGACCCGGACGTCGCGCTGGTCGAGGAACGCCGAGGACGCGGCGACGCCGAGGAACAAGACCGCGATGCCGGCGTGGACGAGGTAGCCGCCGTAACGGCGCCGGTTGCGCGTCACGAGCCCGACCAGCGCCCGCGGCCACGGGTCGCCCGAGACGATCCGCCGGGCGGTCGCACCGCGGATCACCTCCTGGACGACGACCGCGATCACCAGCGCCACGAGGCAGAACATCGCGAGCGACGGAGGGCTGTCGGCGGCGTCGGTGAGCAACAGCAGACCGACGAGCGTCGCCGCGGCGATCGCGAGCGGTACTCGGAAGGCGCGCGCCATGCCGCGTCCGCTCGCCCGCCGCCAGGGCAGCACCGGCCCGATCGCCGCAAGCGCGACGAGCACGAGCGCCAACGGCGTCGTCAGCCGGTTGAACCACGGCGGCCCGACGCTCGCCTCGGTGCCGGACAGGGCCTCGGAGATCAGCGGGAAGAACGTCCCCCAGAAGATCACGACGCAGAGTCCGACGAGCACGAGGTTGTTGAGCAGGAAGAACGCCTCGCGCGACATCAGCGAGTCGAGCCGCGCCTTGCTGCGCAGGTCATCGAGGCGCGACACCACGAGCGCCGTCGAGCCGGCGATCACCAGCCCGATGAAGACGAGGAACTGCTTGCCGATCGTCGAGGCGCCGAAGGCGTGGATCGAGTCGAGGATCCCCGACCGGACGAGGAACGTCCCGAGCAGCGCGAGCACGAACGTCGCGATCACCAGCGAGACGTTCCAGATCTTCAGCATCCCGCGCTTCTCCTGCACCATGATCGAGTGGATGAACGCGGTGCCGACCAGCCACGGCATCAGCGACGCGTTCTCGACCGGGTCCCAGGCCCAGTAGCCGCCCCAGCCGAGCTCGCTGTAGGACCACAGCGCGCCGAGCATGATCCCCGTGCCGAGGAACGTCCAGGCGATCAGCGCGAACTTGCGCGTGGCGCGGATCCAGTCGGCGCCGGTCTGGCGGACGATCAGCGCGCCGATCGCGAAGGCGAACGGGATCGAGAAGCCGACGTAGCCCGTGTAGAGCATCGGCGGGTGGATCATCATCGCCGGGTGGCGCAGCAGCGGGTTGAGCCCGGCGCCCTCGACCGGCGGGTTGGCGAGCGTCGCGAAGGGGTTCTCCCAGCCGACCATCAGCGAGAGGAAGAAGGCCGCGATCACCGCGAGCACGGCCGTCGCCCACGGCGCGATCTGCCGCAGCGAGCGGCGCGTCAGGAACAGCACCGCGCTCGAGAAGATCGACATCAGCAGCGCCCAGAGCAGCAGCGAGCCTGACTGGGTCGCCCACATCGCGGTGAACTTGTAGAAGGTCGGCGTGTCGGTCGAGGAGCCCTCAGCGACCAGCTTGTAGGCGAAGTCCGAGCGCAGGAACGCCGACTGGAGGATCACCGTCGCGGCGATCATCAGCCCGGCCATGCAGTAGATCGCGCGCCGGCCGGACACCACCGCCGCGCGGTTGCCGGTGCGCGCGCCGTAGAGCGAGGCACCCGCGGCGTAGACCGCCGTCAGCAGTCCTACGAGCAGGCAGGCGGAGCCGACGCCTGCCATCTCAGGTGCTCTTGTCGTCCTTGGTGGTGAACTTCGAGGGGCACTTCGTGATCAGCGAGTCGCGCTCGGCGACGAACGTGCCCTTCTCGAGCGTGCCCGAGACGATCACCTCGCGTCCCTCGCGGAACGGATCCGGCACCACGCCCTCGTAGGTGACCGGGATCGTCGCCTTGCCCTCGCGATCGCGGACCTCGAAGCGCAGCTGCTCGCCGCGCTTGTCGACGGAGCCGTCCGCGACCTCGCCGGTCAGCTCGTAGGAGCGGCCGGGCTCGGCGTTGGCGAGCAGGTCGGAGGGTGTGCTTGCCTGGGTCGAGGCGCTGAAGCTGGTGTAGATCAGCGCCCCGGCGAGCAGGATCGCCGCACTCAGCGCCACAACAAGGCGCAGCTTGCGCTTTCGACGCGGGTCCATCTCCCGTGATGATGGCAGGATGCCTGCGTAGATGGCCCTCGCGATCGCGATCTTCGCCGTGGCCCTCGCCGTCGTCGCCTCGGACAAGGTCCACCGCACCAAGGTCGCGCTGATCGGCGCCTCGCTGGTCGTCCTGACCGGCGTGCTGGAGCAGGACGAGGCGATCGCCTCGATCGACTTCAACACGATCGGCCTGCTCGCCGGGATGATGCTGATCGTCCGGGTGACCGAGCCGACCGGCGTCTACAACTACCTCGCGATCCGCGCCGGGCAGCTGTCGCGCGGCAAGCCCGCGCTGGTGGTGCTGTCGCTGGCGCTCACGACGGCGGTCCTCTCGGCGTTCCTCGACAACCTGACGACGGTCCTGCTCGTCGTGCCGATCACGTTCCTGCTCGCCGACGCGCTCGACATCGACCCGATCCCGCTCGTGATCATCGAGATCGTCGCGTCGAACATCGGCGGCACGGCGACGCTGATCGGAGACCCGCCGAACATCCTGATCGCCGGCCGCACCGGCCTGTCGTTCAACGAGTTCATCGTCAACCTCGCGCCGGTGGCGGCGGTCGCGTTCGTCGTGGTGACGGGGGCGCTCTACCTCTTCTATCGCCGGAAACTGCAGATCCGGCCCGAGGCGCGCGCACGGATCATGGAGATCGACGCACGCAGGTCGATCGAGGACATGGCCGAGCTCAAGCGGACGATGCCGATCCTCGGCCTGACGATCTTCGCGTTCTTCCTGCACAACGCGCTGCACCTCGAGCCGGCGACGGTCGCGCTGACCGGCGCCGCGGCGATGCTCGTGGTCACCCGCCAGTCGGTCGAGGAGGCGCTGGCCGGCATCGAGTGGGCGACGCTGTTCTTCTTCCTCGGTCTGTTCGTGCTCGTCGGCGGGCTCGAGCAAACGGGCGCGATCGACGAGGTGGCCGACGGGATCGCCTCGCTTACCGACGGCGACCGCACCGCCGAGCTGATGGGCATCCTCGGCTTCTCGGCGCTCGGCTCGGCGATCGTCGACAACATCCCGTTCACCGCGGCGATGCTGCCCGTCGTCGAGCAGCTCCAGTCGGGCAACGCCGGCGACAACGCGTACTGGTGGTCGCTCTCGCTGGGAGCCTGCTTCGGTGGCAACGCGACGCTGATCGCGGCGGCGGCGAACGTGGCGGCCGCGGGCATGGCCGAGCGGTCGGGCCGGCGGATCGGCTTCGTCGAGTTCCTGAGGGTCGGCGTGCCGGCGACGCTGCTGTCGCTCGCGATCGCCTGCGCCTACGTGCTGCTCCGTTACGTAGCCTGAGCGGCCGTGACTGCGGGCTCGCCACAACCGACCGCTCCGAGCCGGGTTAACGCTGGAATGCGTCGAGCGATCCTCAGCGCGGCGGCGGTCGTGGGAGCGCTGACCATCGGCTCGGCGACCGCCCAGGCGGCCGTTCCGCAACCGATCCCGCTCCGCTCGGGCTGGGAGATCCGGGACCTGACCACCCCGCCGACCCCGGCGCAGCCCGCGCCGCCGGTCGAGGGCGCCCCGGCGAGCGCTCGAGCGGCACGGGCGATCCCCGCCCAGCCTGCCCAGGCATCGGGCGACTGGCATCCCGCCACGGTCCCCGGTGCGTTCAGCGGCGTCGCCCGGCGCGCCGAGTACGGCGGGACGGTCAAGCAGTACCGCCTGCGCTTCATGGCGCCAGACGTCGAGGGCTACACCTGGGCGTTCGCCTTCGAGCAGGCGCGGCGCCGCGCGGTGGTCTCCCTCAACGGGAAGCGGATCGGCATCAGCATCGACCCCTACACCCCGTTCCAGATTCCGGCTCGCGGCCTGCGCCCCGGCCAGGAGAACACGCTCGAGGTCGTGGTCGACAGCCGCAAGGACCCGCGGCTGCCCGAGGGCTGGTGGAACTGGGGCGGCATCACCCGTCCCGTGACGCTGATCCCGGTCGGCAAGGCGAACCTGCGCGATCTCGGCCTGATGCCCCACGTCCATTGCGCGGGGCCGGCGACGGGATGCGACGGGTCGCTGCTGATCGACGGAGTGCTCGACAAGCTGCCGCGCGAGCGCGGCCCGCGGCCGCTTCCCGGCGCAGAGCTGGCGATCCAGTTGCGTCCACCGGGCGGACGCATGACGCCGCGCCGCTTCTTCGATCTGCGCGGCGCGCGCTCCGGGCGCCGGCGCAACCGGATCCAGATCGCCGTACCGCACCCCCGTCTGTGGTCGCCCGACCGGCCCCAGCTCTACGACGTGCGTGTCGAGGTCCGCTATGACGGCGAGCTCGTCCAGGTCGAGAAGCGGCGAATCGGCTTCCGGACCGTCGCGGTAAAGGACGGCGTGCTGACGCTCAACAACCGGCCGATCAACCTGCGTGGCGCCTCGATCCACGAGGACTTCCCGGGCCGCGGGGCAGCACTGCGCGGCTACGAGATGGACACGATCGTGCGCGAGCTGAAAGAGCTCGGCGCGAACGTGACGCGGGCGCACTACGTGCTCAGCGAGGGGCTGCTGCGACGCTTCGACCGCGCCGGGATCATGGTCTACAGCCAGGCTCCCGTCTGGCAGCGCGACCACGGCGCGAACCTGCTGCGGACGACGCTCGACCGTCAGCGCGCGGTGGCTCAAGTCAAGCGGACCGTGCTGGCCGCTCGCAACCACCCGTCGGTGATCGTGCACTCGGTCGCCAACGAGCTGACCTTCACGCCTGATCGCCGTCCGCGCACGCGGCGCTTCCTGCTCGACGCCGCGGCGGCCGCGCGCGACCTCGACCCGTGGCTGCCGATCTCGCTTGACATCAAGACGCGCGCCTACCTGCCGCGCCAGAGCACCTACGACGCCTTCGACCTGATCGGGATCAACCAGTACTTCGGCTGGTACCAGTGGGTGGAGGACTTCAGCCAGCTCGAGCCGTTCCTCCAGCTGATGCGGGGCTACTACCCCGAGCACGCGCTCGTGATGACCGAGTTCGGGGCCGAGGGGCGCCCGGACATGGCGGCCGCGCCGGCGACCGAAAAGGGCAGCTACGGCTTCCAGGCCCAGCACGTGGCCCGGACCATGGACCTGATCGACCGGCTGCCGTTCATGTCGGGAGCGATCCACTGGACGTTGCGCGAGTTCGAGATCTATCCGGGCTGGCGCGGCGGCGCCGTTCCGGCAAGCGGCCCGAACGACAACATCCGCCACCACAAGGGCGTGCTGACCTACGACGGCGCGCGCAAGCCGGCTTGGCAGCAGCTCCACGACCGCTTCGTACGCGTTCCGCTCTACCGCTAGCCGGTGAGCGGTCAGACCGCTTCGAGACCGCAACTTCGGCATCCGAGCCGTGTGTAGGCTTCTGGACTGCTCAACCCGCCCCGACCTTCCAGGGACACACCGCTGAGGGGCGCCGACCGAAGGGACGCATGAGGAACTCGAAAGCCCTCCGCACGCTCGTCTGCGCGCTGCTTGCCATGGTGGCCGCGCTTGCTCTGGCGGCTCCTGCTGGCGCGAGCTCGCGCCAGCTCTCGCTGATCCAGGACGACAAGGAGCTGTTCGCGGAGCGGGGCGAGGACCCGGCGGCGGCGATGCGCGAGATGCGCGACCTCGGCGTCGACGTGGTCCGGACCAACGTCCTCTTCTACCGGACCTACAGGCGCCAGCACGACCGCGTCAAGCCGGCCGGATTCGTCACGAGCGACCCGAACGAGCCGCTCTACGACTGGTCCAAGACCGATCGCATCGTCTCGCTGGCACGCGCCAACGGCATTCGCGTGATGTTCACGGTCAGCGGTCCCGGTCCCAACTGGTTCAGCGAGCGGCCCTCGCGCTGCGGGCGCAAGCTGTGCACGTATCGCCCGAAGGCGAAGGAGTTCGGCCAGTTCGTCGCCGCGGTCGCCAAGCGCTACCGGGGCCAGGTCGACTGGTACTCGCTCTACAACGAGCCGAACCTCAAGCAGTGGGTCAGCCCCGAGACGACCAACACGCGCTATGGGCGCGTCGAGACAGCTGCCGTGTACTACCGCAAGCTCTGGAGCGAGGGCTACAAGGCGATCCGCAGGTACGACCCCGCGCTGCGCAACCGCGTGCTGTTCGGCGAGGTCGCGGCGATCAGCGCGCCGCTGCCGTTCCTCAACGCCGTTCTCTGCCTCGATCCGAGCGGCCGCCCGTTCAAGGGGAAGCTGCGCAGGCTCCACCGCTGCGGCGCCCGCCCGGCGAAGCTGAACATCGGCGGCTGGGCGATCCACCCCTACAACCAGGGAGGGCTCGGGCCGCCCCGGCGCAGGACGTCGAGCAAGACCGCGCTGCCCCAGCAGTACATCCCCCGTCTGCATCAGCTGATGGCCCGTGCCGCTAGCCGCGGACGGGTGCCCGGCGGACGCGGCATCTTCGTGACCGAGTTCGGCTACCAGACGCGGCCTCCGGATCCGATCTCGTTCACCTCGCCGCGCGAGCAGGCGCAGTACATCAACGAGTCCGACCGGCTCTTCTTCGGCGACTCGCGGGTGAAGACGGTCGCGCAGTACCAGCTCGTCGACGTGCCGGACGCCAACCAGTACAACAGCGGCCTGCGCTTCGCGGGCGGCAAGAAGAAGGCGTCATACGACGCCTATCGACTGCCGATCGTGGTGACCCGCCGCTCGGCGCGTCGCGTCGAGGTGTGGGGCCAGGTCCGTCCAGCGCGCCTCGCACGGACGCTCGGCGCCTTCGTGAATCCGGAGGTGCAGTTCACGCTCGGGGGCGCATGGAAGACGGTCGCGCGGCCGTCTCCGAACTCCGTCGGGGTCTTCCGGATCAATCAGAGCCGCGCCGGGGCTTCGAGCGGCCGCTGGCGGATTCAGTGGGAGAACACGATCACGGGCGGCCTGTCGTTCAGCCGCGTCGCCAAGGCGGCGGCTCCGTTCAGGTACTACCGGAACTGACCTATCAGTCGGAGGGCGGCGACAGGACCCGCCGCCCTCCGCCCTACTCGCGGTACGCGATCGGCCGCCCGACCGAGGCGACGCGACTCATCAGCGTCTCGCCGCCGTCATTGGTCCACTCCGCCCGGTAGCGCAGCTTGGCGGCACCGCGGCGTCGCAGCGTGAAGCGGTAGTAGCCGCGCTCGTTGGTCGTCGGCCAGCGGACGGTGGCTCCGCCCGAGGCGCCGCCGACGATCTTGACGGCTAGTCGCGTACGGCCGTCGGCGGGCCGGACCATGCCCCAGACCTCGACCGTGTCGGCTTTCAGCTTCGACACGACCAGCGGCATCTCGAACGCTCTCAAGGCCGGCTTGGGCTCACCGTCGGCGAAGCGCAGCCCGGTGTTGAAGTCGTCGGGATCCGAGACGTCGAAGAGCTCGTACTGGGAGAACGACTTGATCCGCGGATCGCCCCAGAACAGCCGCTCGCCCTCGTTGATCGCGGCCGCGTGGCGCGCTGGGCTCAGCGCGTCGCCAAACGGGTCGGGCGGGCTCGACTGGAAGCCGAACTCCGTGATGTAGATCGGCCTTCCCGGCGCGACGCGTCCGTAGCGAGCGGCCCGGTCGAGCAGCTTGTGAGCGCGCCCGAGGTAGGCGGCCGGAAGCGAGTCCTTGGTGAAGCTGCGCGTGAAGACCGAGCCGACCGCGAAGTTGTTGTACGGGTGCAGCGCTAGACCGGCGATCGGCAGCCGCTTCGCCCCCGTGCAGCCCTGGAGCGCGCGCAGGCGACCCGCAAAGGGGCGTCCGCTCTCGTCGAGGCACAGCGCGGCGTAGAGCGTGTCGATCGGCGAGCTGATCGCCGCCGTCTCGCCGAAGAGCACCTTGTTGCGCGCCGACGGGTCGTATCTGGCGATCGCCTTCTGTCCCGCGATCCACAGCTTGCGGTAGCGCGCCGCCGCGACGTCGACGACGCCGTAGCGGGTCCGCTGTAGCTGGGGCCAGAGGTAGTGCTCGAGGTTGGGCTCGTTCCAGAGCGACCAGAGCGCCACCTGGCCGCCATATGGCCCTGTCGCGCGGCTGCCGTAGCGACGTACCGTCGCCTTGACGAACTGCGCGAACAGCTTTGTCGACGGCTTCCACATGCAGGAGAGCGTCAGCCGCGAGTAGCCGCCGATCCGGTGCGGGCAGCGGCTCGGCTGCTCGGAAGCCCAATAGGGGATCGGCGGGGCGAGCGTGAGCAGCAGCTTGATGTCGTAGCGGCGGGCGCGATCGACGAGCGCGTCGTACTGGCTCCACGCGTAGCCGGGGGAGTCCGGGTCGCCGACGTCGAAGCCCGCGGGCGCATGGCGCTTGTTCTGGTTCGGCGACACGGAGTGCCAGGTGAGGAAGACACGGATGACGTCGACTCCGAGGGCCTTCGCCTCAGCGAGCGCCGCCTCGGGATCCTTGCCGTTGGTCGCGCGGACGAACGTCGCGTCGTCCTGGATCATCGTGAACTGGCTCGAGGAGGCCTGCGCAGCGGCAGGCAGACACGCGAGCGCGATCGCGGCGAGGATCGCCGCGCCGTGGAGGCGGACGAGCAGGTAGGGCGAGGGATTCGGCACGGAGGTCTCCATCGGGGGCGGCAGAGGGGCGACGAAGGCTAGGGATCGCGCCAGTCGGTGCCGCCACACTAGAATCGGATCGACTCATGCGGACGTAGCTCAGTTGGTAGAGCGCAAGCTTCCCAAGCTTGAGGTCGCGGGTTCGAGGCCCGTCGTCCGCTCTCCTCTCGATGAAGCGCCGTCTATCTCCCCCCGTGGTCGTCGCCCTCGTCGGCGTCGTCGCCCTGCTCGGACTGCTGACCTACGGCGTGATCGCCAGCGGGCCCGATCGCGGCTTCGAGCAGGCGCTCGCCCGTGGGGAGAAGATCCCCGCTCCGGCGTTGCGGCTCGACCGCCTGTCGGGCGCGGGCCGCGGAGCGCTGGCCGACTACCGCGGCCAGGTCGTCGTGCTCAACGTGTGGGCCTCTTGGTGCGATCCGTGCCGCGAGGAGTCGCCGCTGTTGCAGCGCTGGCACCAGCGGATGTCTCGTGGCGGCCACGGGACCGTGCTGGGAGTCGTCGCCCTCGACGCTTCGAGCGACGCGCGTGACTTCATCCGCAAGTTCGGCCTCACCTATCCCATGTTGCGCGATCCCAGCGCAGAGGCGGTGCAGGGCGACTGGGGCGTCGCCGGCTATCCCGAGACCTTCGTGATCGACCGTCGCGGGCGGATCGTCGCGCTCGCCCGCGGACCGATCGACGACGAGTGGATGCGGACCGAGGTCGAGCCGCTGCTGGAGCGGTCGTGAGGCGCCCGGCGGTCGCCGTCGCCTGCCTGCTCGCTCTGGCGCTGCCCACCACCGCGACGGCCACACAGTGCCCGAAGACGAGCCTGGCAGCGGTTGAGGCCGAGGTGATGTGCCTGGTATGCGGTACGCCGCTCGCGCTCGCCTCCGAGGCCCCGCAGGCCAACCGCGAGCGGGCGCTGATCCAGCGACAGGTCGACCGCTGCCGCTCGAAGGAGCAGATCAAGGAGGCGCTCGTCGCCGAGTACGGCGAGAGCGTGCTCGCCCTGCCGGAGCCGGAGGGCTTCAACGTCAGCGCCTACGCCGTGCCGATCCTGGCCATCCTGCTGGCGCTCGGCGGGCTGGCCTTCGGAGTGCGGCGCTGGCGTGGTGGCGGCCCGACCGGGGCTGCGGCCGGTCCGCCCGACAGTGCCGGCTCGAAGCGCCTCGATGCCGACCTGGAGCGCTACGACCTGTGATCGCCGCCGACACAGTCGACACGACCGTCGTCGCGGCGTTCGCCGTCGGCCTCGTCTCGTTCGTGTCGCCATGCGTGCTCCCGCTCGTGCCCGGCTACCTCTCGACGATCTCGGGCGTCTCGTTCAGCGACATCCAGGCCGGCAAGTCCCGGCGCGAGGTGCTCGTCCCGGCACTGCTCTTCTGCCTCTCGTTCTCGCTGATGTTCATCGCGCTCGGGATGACCGCGACCGGCCTCGGCCAGACGCTGCAGGAGCACCGCCAGCTGCTTCGCGAGATCTCCGGCATCGTGATCGCGCTGCACGGTGTGTTCTTCATCGCGACGCTGTTCGTCAGCCGCATCAACCGCGATCTGCGCCCGGAGGCCCTGATGTCGCGGGCCGGGACCGGAGGCCCGATCGTCGCCGGCGTAGCCTTCGCGATCGCCTGGCTGCCCTGCACGGGCCCGACCCTGGGCGCCGTGCTGACCGCCGCCTCGAACGAGAGCACCGTCAGCCAGGGCGGAGTCCTGCTCGCCTTCTACGCGCTCGGGCTGGCCGTCCCCTTCGTCCTCAGCGCGCTCGCCTTCTCGCGCGTATCCGGGCTCTTCCGCTTCTTCCGCGACCACTACGCCGTGATCACGGTCGTCTCGGGCCTGATCCTGATCGCGATGGGCGTCCTGCTCTACACGAACGAGCTGACCCGCATCAACAACGACGTCCTGAACTGGATGGACGACGCGGGCATCAACTTCTTCAGCGGCCTTTAAACACCGACCGGCCAGGTGCCACGGGGGTCCGGGGGCGCGAGCCCCCGGGCTACATCTCCTGAGGTGCTTCGACCCCTAGGAGGTCTAGGCAGCGGGCGATGACGCGGCGGGTTAGCTCGCAGATCGCGATTCTCAGGTCCTCGTCTCCGCTCTCCTCAGCGGCGCCGACGACCTTGCAGTCGCGGTAGAAGGCCGAGAAGGCCTGGGCGACCTCGGTGACGTAAACGGTCATGCGGTGCGGGGCGCGGCGCTCGGCGGCGGTACGGACCTCGTCGGGCAGCTCGAGCAGCTTCTTGATCAGCTCGCGCTCACTCGGATGCAATGCCGCTGAGCCATTGACCAGGTCGGCGGCTAGCGCCTGCTCCGCCCGCCCCTCCCCGGCCTTGCGCAGGATGCTGGCGATTCGCGCGTGGGCGTACTGGGCGTAGTAGACCGGGTTGTCCTGGCTGTGCTTGCGGGCCAGGTCGAGATCGAGGTCGAGCGCGGTGTCGTGGCTGCGCTGGACGAGGAACCAGCGGGTCGCGTCGACGCCGATGTCGTCGATCAGCTCGTCGAGGGTGACGAACTGGCCGCCGCGCTTGGACATCTGGGCGCGCTGGCCGGCCTCGAGCAGGTTGACGAGCTGCATGATCACGAACTCGAGCCGCTCCGGATCGCCGCCGAGCGCCTGCCAGGCCGCCTTCATCCGGGCGACGTAGCCGTGGTGGTCGGCGCCGAGCACGTCGATCGTGTGGTCGTAGCCACGCGAGCGCTTGTCCTCGTGGTAGGCGATGTCGGCTGCGTAGTAGGTCTTCTCGCCGTTCGAGCGCCGCACGACGCGGTCCTTGTCGTCGCCGAGATCAGTGGTACGCGCCCACAGCGCGCCGTCGCTCTCGTAGACGTGGCCGCGCTCGCGCAGCAGCTCGAGCGCGGCGTCGACGGCGCCGTTCTCCTGCAGCTCGCGCTCGCTCGCGAAGCGGTCCATGTCGACGCGGAACCGCTTCAGGGTCTCCTCGACCGAGGTGAGCATCGCAGCTACGCCGCGCTTGGCGATCTCGTCCTCGTCGAGCCCGGACACGTCGCCGATCTCGGCGGCCACCTCCTTGACGTAGTCGCCCTGATAGCCGTCCTCGGGCGGCTCCTCCCCGAGCGCCCGCGCTCGGATCGACGCGGCGAACCGCTGCACCTGCCCGCCGTAGTCGTTGACGTAGTACTCACGCTCGACCTCGGAGCCCGCCAGCTCGACGATCCGGCAGAGCGAGTCGCCATAGGCGGCGTGGCGGCCGGCGGCGACCGTGATGGGTCCCGTCGGGTTGGCGCTGACGAACTCGACCAGCACCCGCTCGGACTGCTCCGGCGTCGTGGCGCCATAGCCCTCGTCAGCCGCGAGCGCCGCGTCGGCCGCGGCTCGGCACCACTCGTCCGACAGGAAGACGTTCAGGAACCCGGGCCCGGCGACCTCGACCCGCTCGACCGACCCTCCCAGCCCGTCCTTCAGCGCCTCCCCGAGCCGCTCCGCGACCTCGCGCGGCGGCTGCTTCAAGACGCCCGCCAGCATCATCGCCGCGTTCGTCGAGTAGTCCCCCATCTCCGCCTTCGGCGGCCGCTCCAACACCGGCGCCCTCGACATGTCCGCACCCAAGGCACCGGCAGCCGCCATCACGGCCGCGCTCAGCTCTTGAACCGGATCGATCACGGCCGGCAGCCTACGGCAGGCGTCCCGCAACGGCCGTCCACCACGGCCGGCCAGGCGCCGCGGCAGCCCATAACGCGTCCCTCCCCAACCAGCCTGGTGCTCACGGGGGCCTGGGGGCGCGAGCCCCCAGACTCAATCAATAGTGGTAGGGCTCGCGGGCGAGGATCTTGTGCCCGCGGTAGAGCTGCTCGAGCAGCACGACGCGCGCCAGCTGGTGCGGCAGCGTCATCGACCCGAGCGACAGCTTCATGTCGCAGCTGTCCATGTCCAGCCCGCGCGGACCGCCGATGATGAAGCAGAGGTTCATGCCCGACTGGCGCCGCTCCTCGAGGAAGACGCTGAAGCCCTCGGAGTCGTAGGTTCGTCCGCCGGCGGCGAGCAGGACGTTGAACGATCGGTCGGGGATGCGGCGCGAGACGTCCTCGTCGGCACGCACCTCGATCAGCTCGAGGCGTGTATGGCCGGCGAGCAGCTTCTTGTAGTGCTGGACGTCGTCGACGTACGGCGGTCGCAGCCGCCCGACGGCTAGAACGAGAATCCGCATCGGCTTCCCATCGGGGTGCGATACTAGGGCCATGCCAGAGCCCGAGGGAGAGCGCCACTTCGACATCCACGCCGATCCGGAGAAGATGGCCGGCCACTACGCGAACTTCGCGAACGTGAGCCACTCGGACTACGAGTTCACGATCACCTTCGCGCGCGTCGACCACGAGGTCGAGGAGGAGTCGGTCCCCGGCGTCGTCGTCTCACGGCTGAACCTCTCGCCGCGCTTCATGCGCGAGCTGATCGACGCGATGGAGGACAACTTCTCCAAGTGGCACACCCGGGAGGGCATCAAGAACCTCCCGGAGATCGACGACCGCTAGCGCTCCGCGCCCAGCCACTCGTCGAAGGTCGGGCCGGTCGCCGCTGCGTCCGGGTTGCAGAGCGCTCCCGCCCGGACCGCCTTGCCGAGCTTCCCGATCAGCGGCAGGCGCACGGGCACGAGTCGGCGGTCGCTGTGGCGCCGCCAGATGGCCGCCAGCTCGCTCAGGGTCTGCACCTGCGGTCCGGCGATGTCGGGAAGCCTGCCGCCGGGACCCGCATGAACCGCGTCTGCGACACGCTCGGCGACGACCGCGGGCGCGATCGGCTGTAGGAGCGCCCTGCCCGTTGGGACGAGGCGGCGGCGCTCGCCGAAGCCGAAGGCCCCGGCGAGCAGCGTGTGGAACTGGGTGGCGCGCAGCAGGCTCGACGGCACGGGCGACTGCGCGACGACCTCCTCCTGGGCGACCTTCGAGCGGTAGTAGGCGGCCGGCACGCGATCGCAGCCGACGATCGAGATCGCCACGTGGTGGGCGACGTCCGCGTCGGCCTCCGCGGCCGCCAGGCGCCGCGATCCCTCGACGAGCACCTGATCCGCCCTGCGCGAGTCGTTGGACGCGTCCACCACGACCTCGACGCCCGAGAGCGCCTCGGCCAACCCCGCCCCTGTCGCGAGGTCGATTGTGTGGTGCGACGCTCCGAGCTGTGGTGTGGCGGGAGCGTGGCGGCTGAGCAGGCGGACGTCGTCGCCGCGCCGCACCAGGTTCTCGACGATCGGCGCGCCCACGCTGCCCGTGCCTCCGACGACCGCTACCCGCACTGTGCTCGTCTCCTCGAGATCACCGTCTCGCCTCTCGCTCGTAGGTCAGGCCGAAGCCGATTCTCTCAACCGTCGTCGGGTGCGTGCCGAACAGCGCCTGCAGAACGGCGGGCGGGTCGGGGTCGCCGAGGTTGCGCGTGCCGAGGCTGCGCTCGAGGGCGATGAACGATCGCGGGTCGTCGGTCAGCGTGAGCGCGAAGGCGTCGGCGCGCGCCTCGATCTGGCGCGAGAGGACGTTGCCGGCGCACCCGACTCCGAAGGAGACGAGCGAGAAGGCGAGCACGACCGCCGGCAGCACGGCCGGGCCGGGTCGCCGCGCACCGTCGAGCTCGCCGTGTGCGAAGCGGCGGGCGAGCGTCTGGACGAGGAAGGTCGCCGCCGGCGCGACCAGCGCGATCCACAGCAGGCCGCGCGGCACGTCGGAGTGCTTGACGTGACCGAGCTCGTGGGCGACGACCGATCGGACCTGCGCCGCCGGGTAGTCGTCGATCAGGTTGTCGTAGAGCACGACGCGCTTGGTGTGGCCGAGCCCGTTGACGTAGGCGTTGATCGCGCTGGTACGCCGGCTGGCGTCAACCCGGTAGACCTCCCCCACGTCGACGTCGGCGCGCTCGGCGAGGCGCAGGACCTCGGCGCGCAGCGCCCCGTCCGGAAGCCGCTTGTAGTCGTTGAAGAGCGGCGCTATCAGCACGGGCTGGAGGTAGAGCATCACCGTGGCTGCGGCCACGACCAGGACCGCGCCGGGAGCCCACCAGCTGCGCGGGAAGCGCCTGATCAGCGCCATCGCGAGCAGCCCGCCGACCGCGGCGAACACCGCCGAGATCGCGGTCGTCTTCGCCACGTCGCCGATCCACGGGCCGAGCGACTGCGTCGAGAGGCCGGCATCGACGGCGCGCTCGTGCGCCCAGATCGACAGCGGCAGCTCGACGACCGTCACGACGACGGCGATCCCGGCTGCGACGAACGCCGCACCGAGCAGCGGTCGGCGGTCGGCGCGCTCGAGCGCCCGGCGCCACCGACGCGGCGGCCGCAGGGCGATCAGCGCGACCGTCGCGCCGGCGAGCGCCGTCTCGGCCAGCCCGATGATCCGCTGCAGATCCCGGAAGTCCGCCACCCGTTCGAGCTCAGCGGCGCTGAAGTAGGCTGTCGGATCTACCTCGGCCGGGTCGATCAGCCCGCCGTGGGGCCGGAGGATGAGGGTCGCTGCACCCGCCGCGAGGACCGCCCCCGCGATCGCCAGCGGTAGTCGAGAGCGATGTCTGCCCACCCTTCGGACAGTAACGGCGCACCCGCGAGGATCGCGATCCTCTCCGACGTGCACGGCAACTTGCCGGCCTTCCGCGCCGTCGTCGCGGACGCTCGCGCCGAGGACGTCGACGCGATCTGGTTCCTCGGCGATCTCGTCGGTTATGGCGCGCAGCCCGACGAGTGCGTCGCGCTCGCCAGGGAGGAGTGCGATCTCGTCCTTGCGGGCAACCACGACCTTGCCGTGGCCGGCACGATCGAGCTGACCGACTTCTCCCCTTCGGCGGCCGCCGCGGCCGAGTGGACGCGCGAGCATGCGAGCAGCGAGACGCTCGAGCTGCTGGCGAGCCTCGAGCCGGCACGCAGCGGCGAGGCGATCGGGCTCTACCACGGCAGCCCGCGCGATCCGATCTGGGAGTACGTCCTCTCCTCGTCCCAGGCCGACGAGTGCCTGGAGGCGATGCCGGAGCGCGTCGGCGCGATCGGCCACTCCCACGTGGCGCTGCGCTTCACCCGCGACGGCGACGGCGAGATGACCGGCGAGCAGACTCCCGGCGACACCGAGCTCGACCTCGCCGACGGCAGGTGGCTGGTCAACCCGGGCAGCGTCGGGCAGCCACGCGACCGCGACCCGCGTGCGGCCTGGATGTTGGTCGACGTGGAGCGCTGGACAGGAACTTGGCGACGCACCGAGTACCCAATCGAGGCAGCTGCCAAGGCGATCGTCGAGGCCGAGCTGCCCAGGAACCTCGCGGACCGGCTATTCATCGGACAGTGAAAACTCGCCTTCCCCCGATCGCGCTCTGCGCGCTGAGCGTCGCGGCCCTCGCGCTCGCCGGCTGTGGCGACTCGGGATCTGACGGCGAGAAGCTCCCTCGCGACCTGTCGCAGAGCCTGATGACCGAGGTCGAGCAGATCGAGGCGCGCGTCGACGCGAACGTCAGCGGCGCCTGCGACGACATCTTCGACGGCGTCGCGGGTGGCAACTTCGACGAGACGGCACGGCTGATCGAGTCGATCCCCGAGAACGTCGATCCCGGCATCCGCTCCGCGCTGTCGGACAGCGTCGACCACCTCCAGCAGCTCGCCTCCTCCGAGTGCGACGAGATCCAGGCGCGCGAGCCGGACGACACGACCGTGCCCGACGAGACGGTGACCGAGGAGGAGACGACGCCCACAGAGACCGAGACCACGCCGACGGAGACCGAGACGACGCCCACCGAGACGGAGACCACGCCGACGACGCCCACCCAGCCGGACACCGGCGATGGGAACGGCAACGGCAACGGTCCCGACGGCAACGGTCCGCCCGGTCAGGACGACGGAGGGGGCGTCGTGGCCCCAGACGAGCAATGAGCCCGCTCGAGCAGATCGCCGAGCGTTACAAGATCGACCGGCGCCTCGGTGCGGGCGGGATGTCGACGGTCTTCCTCGGCCACGACACCGTCCTCGAGCGGCCGGTGGCGATCAAGCTGCTCGCCGAGCACCTCGCCGACGACGAGCCGTTCGTCGCCCGCTTCCAACGCGAGGCCCGGGCGGCCGCTCGCCTCCAGCACCCCAACATCGTCCAGGTGTTCGACTCCGGGCTAGACCCGCAGTCGCACCGCCACTACATCGTCATGGAGTTCGTCGACGGGCCGTCCTGTGCCGACTTGCTGCGCGACCAGAAGCGCCTCGACGTCGAGCGGGCGGTCGCGATCGCCCGCGACGCCTGTCACGGGCTCGACTACGCCCACCGCGCCGGCGTCGTCCACCGCGACGTGAAGCCAGGCAACCTGCTGATCTCCTCCGAGTCCGGCGCCACCAAGCTGGCGGACTTCGGGATCGCCAAGGCCGCCGAGCAGACGCGGATCACCCAGGTCGGCTCGGTGCTCGGAACGGCGGCCTACCTCTCGCCCGAGCAGGCCCACGGCGACGAGGCAGGCCCGCGGTCGGACGTCTACTCGCTCGGCGTCTGCGCCTACCAGATGATCACCGGCCGGCTGCCGCACGAATACGGCTCGCTCACCGAGCTCGCGCTCAAGCAGCGCGAGGAAGCGGTCGCGCCGATGACCGACCTGCGGCCCGAGGTCCCACACGAGCTCGACCTCGCGATCCGGATGGCGCTCGAGCGCGACCCCGACGACCGCTACGACAACGCGCTCGACTTCGCGCGTGCGCTCGAGGCCGGCCAGCATGGCCACCAGACCGAGGCGACTCGACGCCTCGCCCCGGGTGCCGTGACGGGCCCCGACACCGACGCGACACGGACGATGGCTGCGACGGCAGCGACGCAGGCCCTGCGCACTCGGCGCGCCGCGCCGTCGCCGGCCCCACCGGCACGCGGCTATCCGGCCGCCGAGGCAGATGGCGGCGATCCTCGCCGGGCAGAGCGCAACCGGCGTTGGGGGCGCTTCCTGGCGCTCGTCGCCGCGCTGCTGGCCGTCTTCGCCGTCGGCCTCGTGCTGCTCTCGTCGCAGGGCGGGGGCAGCGACGTTTCCCCGGTCTCGCGCGACACGGTCCAGGATCAGGTCGACGGGCTGCGTCAGTTCCTGCAGGAGAACACGCGCTAGTACGGCGCGTCGCCGGTCATGACGCGCTCGCTGTAGGCATCGAGCTCCCCGGCCGTCACCGCCGCGCGCAGCCCACGCATCAGCTCGGCCATGAACGTGAGGTTGTGCAGCGTGATCAGGCGCGCCGCGGTCAGCTCCTTGTTGCGCGCGAGGTAGTGGAGGTAGCCGCGGGTGTGGTCGCGGCAGGCCGGGCAGGGGCAGCCCTCGGCGATCGGAGCGGGGCTGCGACTCGATGCGCCCTTGGTGAGATCTAGCCGCCAGCGGGCACCCGGGTCCGGCACCAGGGCGGTCCCGTGGCGGGCGAGGCGAGTCGGGGTCGCGCAGTCGAAGGTGTCGATCCCGGCCGCGACGGCATGCAGGATGTCGTCGACGTCGCCGATGCCGAGCAGGTGGCGTGGCCGCTCGTCGGGCAGGCCGCGCAGCGTCCAGCCGACCACCTCGTGCATCTGCTCCTTCTCCTGGCCGAGCGAGCCGCCGATCGCCACCCCGTCGAGCTGGGCGTTGGCGACGTAAGCCGTCGACTCGGCGCGCAGGTCCTCGTAGACGCCGCCCTGGACGATGCCGTAGAGCAGCTGGCCGGGCGGCGCGTGCTCGCCGTGCCAGTCGATGCAGCGGTCGAGCCAGCGGTGCGTGCGCTCCATCGAGCGCAACGTGTAGGTCTTGTCGGCGTGGAAGGGGGTGCACTCGTCGAAGGCGAGCGCGACGTCCGAGCCGAGCGCCGCCTGGACCTCCATCGAGGTCTCAGGCCCCATGAACCGCTCCGACCCATCGAGGTATGACCCGAACCTCACCCCGTCCTCGGAGATGTCGTGGATCATGCTCTTGCGACCGTCGCGCCGCCCCTTGATCTCGTCGGCGACGCTGCCGTGGCCCATCGAGAAGACCTGGAAGCCGCCTGAGTCGGTGATGATCGGTCCGTCCCAGCCCATGAACTCGTGCAGGCCGCCCATCTCGCGCACGTAGTCCTCGCCAGGCGTGATGAAGAGGTGGAACGTGTTGCCGAGCACCATGTCGTAGCCGAGCCCGGCCACCTCGGCGGGCTGCAGGCCGCGCACCGACGCGTTCGAGGCGAGCGGCACGAACGCCGGCGTGCGCACGTCGCCGTGGGCGCAATGCAAGACGCCCGCGCGCGCGGAGCCGTCGCTGGCGTCGATCTGGAAGGTCGGCTGCACTGGTCGGCAGAGCCTACGGTGCCAGCAGGCTCTTCCCGGTCATCTCGGCCGGCTGGGGACTGTCGAGAAGATCGAGAGCCGTCGGCGCGACATCTGCCAGGATCCCACCGTCGCGCAGGGTCTTGGCGCCGGCCGTGACGATCAACGGAACGGGGTTCAGGGAGTGCGCGGTGTTCGGGCTGCCGTCGGGCTCGAGCATGTGGTCGGCGTTGCCGTGATCGGCCGTGACGATGCACGCGCCGCCGCCGGCGTGGACCGCCTCCACCACCCGGCCGAGGCACGCGTCGACCGCCTCGATCGCCTTGACGGCCGCGGGGATGACGCCGGTGTGGCCGACCATGTCCGGATTCGCGAAGTTGATGATCCCGAAGCCGAAGTCGCCCGACCGCCAGTGCTCTACGAAGGTCTCGGCGGCGGCCGCGGCGCTCATCTCCGGCTTGTGGTCGTAGGTCGGGACGTCGCGCGGCGAGTCGACCAGGCGGCGCTCCTCGCCCGGGTACTCGTGCTCCTCGCCGCCGTTGAAGAAGTAGGTGACGTGCGCGTACTTCTCGGTCTCCGCGACGTGGAGCTGGCGCACGCCGCGCTCGGCGAGCACGGAGGCGAGCGTCGCCCCTGGCCGCTCGGGCGGGAAGGCGACGGGGTAGCTCCAGTCCTCCTGGTACTCGGTGAGCGTCGTGTAGGCAACGCGCGGCGCGATGCCGCGGTCGAACTCGGCAAAGGCGGGCTCTGCCAGCGCACGGGTCAGCTGACGTGCCCGGTCCGGACGGAAGTTGAAGAAGACGACGGCGTCGGCGTCGCGGATCGTGCCCTCTTCGCCGACGAGCGCCGGCAGGATGAACTCGTCGGTCTCGCCGCGCTCGTAGGCGGCGCGGATCGCCGCCTCGGCGCTCTCGGCGTGCGGGGTCGGAGCCCCGTCGGCCAGCGACGCGGGCATCCCATGGACGATCGCGTCGTAGGCGAGCTGGGTGCGGTCCCAGCGGCGGTCGCGATCCATCGCGTAGTAGCGGCCGGTCACCGTCGCGACCCGTCCGCCCTGCTCGGCCAGCCAGCCCTCGACCGTCGCGAGGTAGTCCGCGCCGGAGTGCGGCAGCGTGTCGCGGCCGTCGGTGAAGGCGTGCACGACGACGTCCGGGACTCGCTCGGCGGCCGCCATCTCGATCGCGGCGCGCAGGTGGTCCATGCTGGCGTGGACGCCGCCGCCCGAGACGAGCCCGAGCAGGTGCAGGCGGCCGGACTCGCGCGCCGCCGCGCAGGCCGCTCGCAGCACCTCGTTCGACGCGAAGCTGCCGTCGTCGACCGCGTCGTCGATTCGCGTCAGGTCCTGCCGGACGATCTGTCCGGCGCCGAGGTTGAGATGGCCGACCTCGGAGTTGCCCATCTGGCCCTCCGGGAGTCCCACAGCCCGCCCCCAAGCGGTGAGCTGGGTGTGCGGATGCTCGGCCCAGAGCCGGTCGAATACCGGCGTGTCGGCAAGCGAGACGGCGTTCCCCGGCCCCGCCGGCGCCAGCCCCCAGCCGTCGAGGATGACCAGGCAGACCGAGGGGACCGCCATCGCTAGGCCGCGCCGTCCGCCGCGGCGACGATGCGGGCGAAGCTGTCCGGGTCGAGGCTGGCGCCGCCGACGAGCGCGCCGTCGATGTCCGCCTGCGCGAGGATCTCCGCCGCGTTGTCCGGCTTGACGCTGCCGCCGTAGAGGACTCGCACTCGCTCGGCCGCGTCCTGCGAGCGATCGGCCACGAGCGCGCGCACGAACGAGATCGCCTCCTGCGCCTGGTCCGGTGTCGCGACCTTGCCGGTGCCGATCGCCCAGATCGGCTCGTAGGCGATCACGACGTCGGCGAGACGAGCGTCGTCTACCTCCTCGAGGCCCTCTTGCACCTGATGGCGCAGCTTGCGCTCCATGTCGCCGGCCTCGCGCTCCTCCTCCGTCTCGCCCACGCAGAGGATCGGCTCCAAGCCGGCATCGAGCGCCGCAGGGACCTTGGCGGTCAGCGCACGGTCGGTCTCGCCGAACAGCTGGCGCCGCTCGGAGTGGCCGAGCACGACCGCTGTGACGCCGAGCTCGAGCAGCATCGCCGCCGAGACCTCGCCGGTGTAGGCGCCGGTCTCGGCCTGGTGCATGTTCTGCGCGGCGACGATCACACCGGAGCCGTCGAGCCCGTTGGCCACTGTCTCGAGCGAGGTGTAGGGGACGCAGAGACCGACGTCGGCGGCGCGGCTCGCGGCGTCGGGCAGCAGGCCCAGCAGCCGCTCGCAGTACTCGGACGCCTGGGCGCGTGTGCCCCAGAGCTTCCAGTTGGCCGCGATATAGGGACGGCGATCGTTATCGGGCATGGTCGAGTGCCTCCACTCCGGGGAGGGGCTTGCCCTCCAACAGCTCGAGGGCGGCGCCGCCGCCGGTTGACATGTGGGTGACCTGATCTGCCAGCCCGAAGGACGCGAGCGCGGCTGCCGAGTCCCCGCCACCGACGACAGTGATCCCGGGCGCCTTGGCAACCGCCTCGGCCACGGCGCGCGTGCCACCGGCGAACGGCTCCATCTCGAACGCGCCCATCGGGCCGTTCCAGAAGACCGTGCCCGCCTCGGCTATCTCGCGGCCATAGTCGGCGGCGGTCTTCGGGCCGACGTCGAGGCCCATCCAGCCGTCGGGCACGTCGGTGCCGTCGAGATCCTGGCGATCGGTGTCGGCCGCGAAGGCCTTGCCGAGCACGAGGTCGGTCGGCAGCAGCAGGCGACAGTCGGCGCCCTCGGCCTTCGCGAGCGCCTTGCGCGCCAGCTCGATGCCCTCCTCCTCGAGGAGCGAGTCGCCCGTCGGCGTGCCCTGGGCGCGGAAGAAGCTGAAGCACATCGCGCCGCCGATCAGGATCGTGTCCGCCGTCTCGAGGAAGCGATCGATCAGCGCGACCTTGTCCGAGACCTTCGCTCCGCCGAGCACGACGCAGAGCGGTCGGTCCGGGCTCTCGACGATCCGGGTGAGGGTGTCGACCTCGCGCTCGAGCAGCAGCCCGGCGGCCGCCGGCAGCAGCTCCGCGACTCCGGCCGTCGTGGCATGCGCCCGGTGCGCTGCGCCGAAGGCGTCGTTCACGTACACGTCGGCGTAGGACGCCAGCTGCTTCGCGAGCTGCGGGTCGTTGCTCTTCTCCCCCGGCTCCCAGCGCGTGTTCTCGAGCACGAGCACCGAGCCGGGCTCGAGCGCGTCGACCTGCGCCTTCACCTCGTCGCCGACCACCGCGCTCGCCTGAGTGACCGGCGCGTCGATCAGCTCGCGCAGCCGCTCGGATGCCGGCGCCAGCGACGTCTCCGGCTCGCGATCCTTCGGCCGGCCGAGGTGCGAGCAGAGGACGAGCCGCGCGCCCTTGCCGAGCAGCAGCTCGATCGTCGGCAGCGCGGCCCGGATCCGCACGTCGTCGGTGACCCGGCCGTCCTCCAGAGGGACGTTGAAGTCCACGCGCACGAGCACGCGCTCACCGCCCTGGAGGTCCAGGTCACGGACGGTCTTCTTGTCGAGCATCTACGCGGCGGCCGGAGCGCCCTGCAGCACGCGCTGCGCCAGGTCGACGACGCGGTTGGAGTAGCCCCACTCGTTGTCGTACCAGGCGATGACCTTGACCAGGCCGCCTGTGACCATCGTCAGCTGCGAGTCGAACACCGACGAGTACGGCGACTTTACGATGTCGGTCGAGACGATCGGGTCCGCGGTGTACTGGAGGATTCCCGCGAGCGGACCGCTGTCGGCCTTCGCCTCGATCGCGGCGTTGATCTCCTCCGCCGAGACCTCGCGCGAGGGCTTGAAGACGAGGTCGACGACCGATCCTGTCGGCACGGGCGCGCGTACCGCGATGCCGTTGAGCTTGCCGGCGAGCTCGGGGATGACGAGGCCGATCGCCTTGGCGGCGCCGGTCGACGTCGGGATCAGGTTGATCGCCGCCGAGCGGGCGCGACGCGGGTCCTTGTGGGGAGCGTCGAGCAGGCGCTGATCGGAGGTGTAGGCGTGGATCGTCGTCATCACCCCACCCTCGATGCCGAACTCGTCCTGCAGGATTCGTGCGACCGGACCGAGGCAGTTGGTCGTGCACGAGGCGTTCGAGATGACGTCGTGCGAGCCGGCGTCGTAGGCCTCGTCGTTGACGCCGAGCACGAGCGTCACGTCCGGCTCGGTCGCGGGCGCCGAGATGATGACCTTCTTGGCGCCTGCCTGGAGGTGCTTGGCGGCGTCGTCGCGCTTGGTGAAGAAGCCGGTCGACTCGATCACGACCTCGGCGCCGAAGTCGCCCCACGGGATGTTCGCCGGGTCGCGCTCCGCGCTGACCTCGAGCTCCTTGCCGTCGACGATCAGGCTGTTCTCCGTCGCCTCGACGGTGCCCGGGAACGGGCCGAGCGTCGAGTCGTACTTGAGCAGGTTCGCGAGGGTGGCCGTGTCGGTGATGTCGTTGACACCGACCCAATCGATGTCGGCGCCGCGCTCGTGAGCTGCTCGGAAGACGTTGCGGCCGATGCGGCCGAAGCCGTTGATGCCGGCCTTCAGGGCCATGCCTGAGTCCTTTCTTAGGGAAGCTGAGGGGCCTTTGAATCTACCGGTCAGGGCTGGCGGGGCGGCTTGCCGGCGTCCCTGTGGACGATGTCCACGAGGTAGTCGCCGCGCTCGCCGTACTGCCTCGCGAGCCGCTCGCCGATCACGACGGAGCGGTGCCGTCCGCCGGTGCAGCCGATGCCGATGGTCAAGTGAGCCTTGCCCTCGTTCTCGTACTGCGGCAGGAGATAGTCGAGCAGCGGCAGCAGGCGGTCGTAGAACTCGTCGATGCCGTCTGAGGCCTCGACGTACTCGCGGACCGGCGCGTCGAGCCCCGTCAGATCGCGCAGGTGGGCCTCGTAGTGGGGATTCGGCAGGAAACGCACGTCGAAGAGCAGATCGGCGTCGCGCGGCGTGCCGTGCTTGAAGCCGTAGGTGAGGAAGGTGAGCGCGAGCTTGCCGACGGGCCCGCGCGGCAGCATCTTGTCAGCTACGACCTTGCGCAGCCGAGCGGCGCTGAGGTCGCTGGTGTCGATCGAGACGTCGGCGCGCATCCGCAGCGGCTCGAGCATCTCGCGCTCGGCCTCGATGGCCGTCGCGATCGGCCCCCCGACCGGCGTGGAGGTCGTCACGCCCTCCGCGAGCGGATGACGCCGCCGGGTCTCCTTGAAGCGGTTGACGAGCGCGTCCTCGCTTGCCTCGAGGAACAGCACGCGGTGCGGGAACTGCCGCTCGCTCATCCGATCGAGAACCTGTACGAGGCCGTCGAAGTACTCGCCGCCGCGTACGTCCGAGACGACAGCCGCGCGCTCGACCTTCGACCCCTCGTGCTCGAAGAGCGCCGCCAGCGAGCCGATCATCTCCGGCGGCAGGTTGTCGACGCAGAAGTAGCCCGCGTCCTCGAACGTCGCCATCGCCTGGCTCTTGCCGGCGCCACTGAGGCCCGAGACGATCACGAAGTCCTGCACCACGGTCCTTTGTAGCGGGTCGGCGAGACGCCTAGCTAGGCTTCGGCCGATGGTCGAGGGAGGGGACCACCAGGAGCGAGGACGACCGCTGCTCGGCTATGCCGTCAGCGTCGGCATCGTCGTGGCCGCAGTGACTGCGCTCGTCGTGCTGCTCGCCGGTGCCTTCGGGGAGCGCGACGACACGGTCGGAGCAAGCGCGGGTGTCGGCGTCGACCAGCCCGCCGCGCACGCGGACGACGTCCTGCCCGACGGCGGCGTCTTCCCGACACCGCAGCGCGGCATGACCCTCGAGGCGGCTGCGGAGGCCGCCGGTTGCGAGCTTCGGAGCTTCCGGGCGAAGAGTCGCGACCACATCACCGATCTGCAGGCCCCCGTCCGCTACTCGTCCAGCCCGCCGACGTCGGGCAAGCACTACGCGGTCCCGGCCGCCGACGGCGCGTATGAGACGGCGCCCTACCTGAAGACGATCGTCCACTCACTCGAGCACAGCCGGATCGTCGTCTGGTTCAAGCCCGACCTGCCGTCGAAGGAGCGTGGAGCGCTCAAGGCGTTCTTCGACGCCGACTCGGCGCTGATGCTGCTGGTGCCCTACGAGCACCACATGGACTACGAGGTCGCGGCTTCGGCGTGGAACCGCAAGCCCAAGCCGAACGGGACCGGGCGACTGCTCGGTTGCCCCGAGTACAGCGATGCCGTGTTCACCGCGCTCGAGCAGTTCAAGCAGCGCCACCGCGGCAAGGGGCCGGAGCAGATCCCCTAGTCCACCCGGTGCAGGTGCTGGTGGATGTCCCGCGCCACCTTGCCCGGGAGTCCCGGCACCGCCTCGAGCTCCTCGCGACTCGCGGCCAGCACGCGCTCGGGAGTGCCGAAGTGAGCGAGGATCGCCCGCTTGCGGGTTGGGCCTACCCCCGGCATGTCGTCGAGCACCGAACGCGTCATCGCCTTGTCGCGCCGGCCGCGGTGGAACTCGATCGCGAAGCGGTGCGCCTCGTCCCGCACGCGCTGGAGCAGCTGCAGCGGCGCCGTGTCGTGACCCATCAGCAGCGGCGCCGGCCGGCCGGGCATGAAGACCTCCTCGATCCGCTTGGCGAGGCTGACCACCGTCGTGCCGAGCTCGAGCAGCTCCGCGAGCTGCGGCAGGCCGGCGGACAGCTGGCCCTTGCCACCGTCGATCACGATCAGCGCCGGCAGCGAGGCGAAGCTCGGGTCGTGCTTCTTCTCGTGCGGCGAGATCTCGCGCTGGGACTTGAACTGGGCGACGCGGCGGGCGAGCACCTCGCTCATCGCGGCGAAGTCGTCCTGCTCAGCGCCGCGGATCCCGAAGCGGCGGTAGTCGGACTTCTTCGGAGCGCCGCCCTCGAAGACGACCATCGAGGCGACGGTGTGGGTCTCGCCGAGGTTCGAGATGTCGAAGCACTCGATCCGCATCGGCAGCGTCGGCATGCCGAGCTCGGCCTGCAGGCCCTCGAGCGCGTCGATCCGCCGTGAGCGACGGTGCTCGTTGCGCAGCCGGTCCTGGTCGAGCGCGAGCCGTGCGTTGCGCTCGGCGAGCTCGACGATCCGCCGCTTGTCGCCGCGCTCGGCGGAGCGGACCTCTACCGGCGAGCCGCGCCGGTCGCTGAGCGCCTGGGCCAGCACCTCGCAGCTCTGCGTGCCGCGCGGGACGACCACCTGGGGCGGGATCGACAGCGCGCTCGCGTAGTACTGGAGGACGAACTCCTCGAGCACGTCGGCCTCGTCGCGCTCTCCGGCGTTCTCGAGGTAGAAGCTCTGGCGGTCGGCGAGCACGCCGTCGCGGACCTGGAACACCTGCGCGTTGGCCGACGTCTCCTCGGCGGCGACCGCGATCGCGTCGAGCGTGCCGACCGCCTCGTTGGAGATCCGCTGGCGCTCGAGCAGCGAGCGGACGGCGCGCAGGCGGTTGCGGAACATCGCCGCCGACTCGAACTCCTGGTCCTCGGCGGCAAGCTTCATGCTCTGCTCGACGTCGCGCTCGATCTCGCGGTAGCGGCCGGAGAGGAAGGCGACGATCGTGTCGATGCTCTCGCGGTACTCCTCCTTGGAGACGTAGCCGACACAGGGCGCCTGGCAGCGCTTGATGTAGTAGTCGAGGCAGGGGCTGCCCGACTGCCGGCCGGGCGCCTTGCCGTCACACGTTCGGTACTGGAAGACCTTGCCGAGCAGGTCGAGCGTCTCGCGCACGCGCTTGGCGTTGGAGAACGGGCCGAAGTAGGCGCGGTTGCCGCGGTGGCGCTCGCGGGTGAAGTAGACGCGCGGATAGTCCTCGTCGAGCGAGATCCCGATGTAGGGATATGACTTGTCGTCGCGCAGCCGGATGTTGAAGCGCGGCCGGTGGCGCTTGATGAACTCCTGCTCGGCGAGCAGCGCCTCAGCCTCGGTCTCGGTGGCGATGAACTCGATGTCCGCGACCGACGACGTCATCTCGATCGCGGCGCGGTTGCCCGGCTTGGAGAAGTGCGAGCCGACCCGCTTGCGGATCGACTTCGCCTTGCCGACGTAGACCACCGCGCCCTTGTCGTCCTTGAACAGGTAGACGCCCGGCGCGTCGGGCAGCAGCCGACGCTGCTCCTTCACGCGCTCGGCACGGCTCGGCTGTGTGGTGGAGGCCACGGATCGAGGATAGGGCGAGGCCACGACCGCCTTCGCCGAACCGTCCGCGCTACGCCTGACGTCCCTGGTTCTCGCGCCACAGCGTGTACAGGAACCACACGCCGGTGATCGACCATCCAATGAGGGTCAGGACCATGCCGATCTCCTCGTTGAACTTGTCTCCGCAGTACTGAGTAGGGCTGTACGTGAGCACCCCACTCCTTACTCCGGGGATCGAGGTGCACTTCTCAGTCGCGAAGACGACGCCGGCGATGACGCCGACTATCGGCGAGCCGAGCGCTCCGACGAACGTCCCGAGGTGATCCGGCATGAAGTCACCTTACGTCTGGTTTCATGGCGTGTCACGAAGTCACTTGGACACCGAGAATCGCATTCACCTTCCCACGAACCAGAGGAGTACCTGCTCTACGGAGGCGCCGTCCCGTCTTCAGGTCGGCGATACCTTGGTTCTCGTGGACCCGGGGAAAACTACGGCGCGGGAATGCCGAGTCGCCGACAGAGTCCGCGGCAAGTGGTGTTTGGCAGCTCGCGGTGCCGAGCCACCGGGGCGCGGGCGTCGTTGACCGGGTTCTCCCAGATCGTGTGCCGGCCGCCTTGGCGCTTGATCCGGCAGCCGTTCACCCTCAGGTGGCGCTCCAGGTCGGCGCGCTTCACGCGATCGTGATTTGGATCGGCTTGGTCGCGTCAGTCCCGACGGGCGGCTCGGCGTCCTGGTCCGTGTAGGACAGGACCATCTCGCGGAAAGCATCGAGAAGCATCTCGTGAGCCTCCTCGCGGGTCTTCCCACAGGTCGTGATGGCCGGCCACTCGACGAGACTGGCTTGAACCCAGCCGTCCTCGACAGGCTCGAACACCGCGGTCAACTTGATCGGTGCCGTCGCCATGGGGACAAGGATAAAGCGACCGAGTGGATCACTACTTGACAAGACGCACCTCGAATTGCTCGCCGGTGACGTCGCCGGCTCCGCCGAGGATCCCGAGGATCTTGGCGACGTAGGCCTGGGTCTCGGGGTAGGGCGGCACGCAGCCACAGGCTTGGACCGGTGCAGGACCGGCGTTGTAGCCGGCGAGGGCGAGCGGGACGGATCCGAGCTGGCGCAGGAGGTCGTGCATGAGGTGGGCTTGTGCATCGATCGCGGCGTCCGGGTCGAACGGGTTGGAGAGGCCGTAGCTGCGTGCGGTGCCGGGCATGAACTGCGCGATGCCCTGGGCGCCGGCCGGCGAGCCGGCGTTCGGGTTGAAGTTCGACTCGGCGTAGATCTGTGCGGCCAGCAGTGCCGCTCCGACGTTCCAACGTTGGGATGCGCGCGCGATCGCTTCGACGTACTGCGCGGGAACGAACGACGGCACCGCGCTGCGGCCGTCACGGATCGCCTTGCCATACCCCAATGACGCCGATCCAGGCGAGCGCACGTACCCGTAGTGCCATGCCTCCCAGCTGTAGCGCTGCTCGAAGCCGAACCGCGAGGCGTTGGCGGCAAGCCACCCGTAGGCCGTCGGTGGCCCGAGGTCGAGCTCGGTGCCGTTGCGGTGCAGGCTCTGGCCGGGAGGCGCCACCCACTTGGGGTCGGGATGGGCGGCGAAGAGCTTCGCCTGCTCGGCGTCCGAGCGGAATGCGCTCGTGATGGTAAGTGCGATCCCGTCGGAGCGAGCCGCGGACGCGAGGCGGTCGAAGGCGAGAGCGACATCGGGGCGCATCGGCTTGCCCATCCTGTAGGCGAGCGGGCCGCTGTAGCCGCCTCCTGTCGCCTGGGTCGGCATCGCCGGCCCGCCCGCCGTCGGAGCCATCTCGGCGGTCGCGCTGGCGACAATCTCGACCCTCCGCTTACGACGGCCCGCGCCGTCGACCCGCACGGCGGTCGATCCGCGCACCCGGACGCGCACCCGCGTTGCGGCGAAGTCGGGGCCGGGGAAGTCCACCTCGACCTCCGCCCCATCGATGCCATTTCGCCCAACCGCGAGGACCGCCGTCTCGCGAGCTCGCGCCGCGTAGGCCGCGGCCGTGAGATGGTGCGGATTCGGAGCGCCGCTAGGCAGGAGCGCCGCCTCGAAGAGGCGCGGGTAGTCGGCTCGCATTCGGTGAGCCGCTGAGACGGCCGCGAGGTCCGCCGCCCGCTGGTGACGCGACTTCGCCCCCAACGCCGTGCCAAACGCGACCAGGATGAGCGCCCCGGCGAACACGGTCGCCACCACCCCGAGCAGAAGTAGGAGGGCCTGCCCGTCTTGGGCCGCGAGGCGATGTCGTGAGCGGGCGGGTCGCACCCCCGCAACCTCGCTCGGGCGCTGTTACGGGACAACGCGCCGTAGCTAAGACGCCGCGGCGGCTGCGTTACCCGGCCCGGCGAGATCGTCCGGATCGAGCATTCCGATCGCGCGGGCCCGCTCGACGGCCTGCGCGCGCGAGGTCACGTCGAGCTTGCGGAAGATCGACTTGGTGTGACTGTGCACTGTGTTGTGTGAGATGAACAGCCGGCTGCCGATCTCCGCCTCGGAGAGCGACGAAGGCAGCATCCTCAGCACCTCGAGCTCGCGGCGGCTCAACGGCTCGGGAGCCTGTGGCCCCGGCTCGCCGTCTGCCCTCCGCCCGATCCGCTCGAGCCGCTCCGGGAGGATCCCCGGATCGGCGCAGCGCTCGATCAGCCGGCGAGCCTCGCGTAGATGGTCCTCACCACGATCGGCGACGCCCTCCGACAGCTGCAGCCCAGCAAGCGCCAGCAGGGCATCGATCAGCTCGACCAGGTAGGGCCCGCGCCGCGCCAGCGCCACCGCGCCGTCGAGCTCCTCCAACGCCGCAGGTGCACGACCGGCGGCGGCGTACGCCCTCCCACGGGCGACCTTCACGACGCAAGCGCGCGGCGTCTGCTCCAAGTCGTGCTCGGCAAGGACCGAGCTTGCCTGTTGCGCCAGGCGCTCACCCAGCCGCCAGTCGCCGCGGTCGAGCGCGATGAAGGAGTCGTAGGCCAGCAGCACCGCTGCCGCCAGCGGGCTGTTCATCGACTGCTGCGCCTCACGCAACACGGAGCGGGCCTCCTCGGTCTCGCCGGCCCAGTAGAGGGCGAATCCGAGCGCTCCGACCGCGTAGGCGTGCCACGGCGAGCTCTTGTCGGCACATAGCCGAGCGCCCATGCGAGCCGCCGCGAGCTGGCGCCCGACGTCTCCGCCGGAGTGGCTGCCGCGCACGATCGCGATCCCCGCCTCGATAGACGGCAGCGCCGCGGGCAACGGCTCGCGCGACTGGCCCCGCTCGGCAGTCTCGAGCCACGACTCGACCTCGTCGTGATGGCCGACTATCGAGGCCAGGCAGGCGCCGGCGAGCGCCAGCCGCGCGTCGCCTTCGACCACCGGCGAGGGCAGCTCGTCGAGCCAGTGGCGAACCGTCGAGGCCCGTCCCTCGGCGAGCTCGGCGAAGAAGATGACGGCGATGGAGTCCGCGACGGCCTCGTGGTCGCCGGCGGCGAGCGCGTGCTCGATCGCCTCGGGGAACATGCCTTCGTCGCGGTACCAGGCGCTCGCCCTGCGGTGCAGCTCCGGGATCGCCTCGGGCCGCTCGAGCTCCAGCTCGCGCCGCAGCGCGTCCCTGAAGAGCTGGTGGAAGCGGTACCAGCGGTCATGCGGATCGAGCACCTGGACGAAGGCGTTGGCCCGCACGAGATCGCGCAAGGTCGCCGCGGAGCCGCTTCGTTCGAGCACGGCGTCGCAGAGCGGGCCGCAACAGCGATCGAGGATCGAACAGCCGATCAGGAGATCCCTCTCCTCCGGCGCCTGTCCGACGAGGACCTCGGACACGAGGAAGTCGCGGATGTGCGTAGCCGACCCGCGCAGGTCATCCACAAAGGCCTGTCGATCCTCACTGCCCGTCAGCGTGAGGGCGGCCAGCGCAAGACCGGCGGGCCATCCCTCCGTCCGCTCGACGAGTCGTTGCAGATCGCCCTGTGTCAGTCCGAGCTCATGACGCTCGTTGATGAGCGTCTCGGCCTCTCGCTCGCTGAAGCGGAGGTCGTCCGGACCCAGCTCGCGCAGGACTGCCCCGCTGGCGCGCAGACGCGCCAAGGGGAACGGTGGGTCGGCACGGGTGACGACGATCAGATGGAACCGTGGTGGGAGCTGCGCCGCGAGATTGGTCACCTGGTGATGGATCTCGCGCGCCGTGATCAGGTGGTAGTCGTCGAGGACGAGATGAACGGGACGATCGCCGAGTCCACTGCCGATCCAGGGAAGGATCGCGTCGCGGACGTCCGCGTTGCCCCGCAGTGCGTTAGAGGCTCGCTCGCCGTCACGCCCGAGATACGGAGCGAGCGCAGAGAGGACATAGGTCCAGAAGCGGACTGGATCGTTGTCAGCCGGATCGAGCGACACCCAGGCGACGTCGTCCTGATCCACCGCCCACTGCGCGACGGTCGTCGTCTTGCCAAAGCCCGCAGGGGCCTCGACGAGGGTGATCGCAGGCAGCCTCTGAGGACAGAGCTCTGCCGCAAGCGCTTCGCGCGCCACCTCGCCTCGAGGCGGCGCGGGTGGCTCTAGCTTTGCCGAGATCAGCGGGGGATCGAGCTGTGCATCCGCGATCCAGTCAGGCTAGGGGATCACCGCGCGCTTGTCCGCTCGGAGGAGACGAGGCTAAGCGGGCCCGTCCAGGCAGTCGGCGAGCTCCGCGATCGCCCTTCCGTACGCACCTCCGCTCGCCCTCCCCGCGAGCGCCATCTGAGCAGCGAGGCGTGCATCTGGAAGCGCCATCTTCGTCTGTGCGTCCCAGCGGCCGAGGTCGCCGACGTCGCGATTGAGAACGACGATCGGCTGGGGGCCCACGTCGCTCAGTGCAGACGAGACGACCGGCACGACGGCGGGCTCGTTATGAGGTGCGGCGACGAGCACGACCGCATCCGCGCACGCGGCCGCCGTCGCAGCACCTTCCGGGCTCTCGACGTCGATGACCAGAGGTGCCACCGGTCGAATTGCAGCGACAAGCTCCGGCAGACCGTCCCGCTCAAGATCCGTCAGGCAGATCCGTCCCAGCGGCCGGACCTGATCTCGAGTCAGCCGGGCGAGCGACCGCGACAGCCTGCGAGCGGCCGTTGTGCTCAGCGGGATGCCGGACGCGGCGAGCGAGGCGGCAGTCACGGCCGACGACCCTCCGGGACTGCGTCGGGCGAGCTCGACGCCGAGCGCTCTCGCGACCGTGGTGACTCCGGTCCGGCGGCTCAATCCGACGACCGCCACCACGGGACACCGACGGCTCGGGACTACGTCGTTTGGCGGCACGCTCTCGCCGACCGGCTCGACCAGGAGCGCAGACAGCCCCGAGAGCCATCGATGCGACGCCGCAGGCTCGGAGCCCCGACTCAAGGCAGCGTCACCTCCGCCTCGCGGGCGACCTCGAGCTGCCGGGCGAGGACGGTCAGCGGAGACGGCGGCCGCAAGGTCACCCGCACGGCGCCCTCTTCGACGTCTACTCGCGCATGGGCCTCCGACCAGCCGGGGAGCGCGCTCTCGACGGCACCGCGAGCGCCGACGCCGTTCGCGGTCGCCAGCGCGCCGGCCTCGGCTGCCTGACCGGCGAGAACCGCCGAGTACCCGGTGGCGAGCAGCTGCAGCAGGACCGCCCCGACGGTCAGGATGATCGGCAGCCCGGCTATCAGCTCGACGAGCGCTTGGCCTCGCTCATCGCTCACCGTGGCGCCTCGAGCGACGACGTGGCCGACACGGTGACTGGCAGCGTCCAGCGAGAGCTGAGCAACGGCATCCGCACAGCGACGCGGACGGCGGTGCCGCGGTGCTCGACCTCCAACCCTCGCTCCATCGCCTTGGGCACGACCGAGAGCGCGGCCCTCCGGGCACCCGAGCCGACAAGCTCGGCACGCGCTGCCACCCGGGCCGCGTGGGCGACGGTCACCAGAGTGTGGCCGGCCAACGCGCACTGCCAGGCGATCGCAGCTAGCAAGAGGACGAAGGGCAGTACAGCGACCAGCTCGACGCTCGCCTGTCCCTTCTCGGGGACGCGATTCTGGGCGGCCGGATTCACCCAAGCACCGTCGCCCCGATCGTGCGACAGGACAACGCTGAGCCGTTACATCAGAGCTGCGGAACGGCTACAGCTTGACCTCAACCGTAGGAGCGGTAGCGCCGCCAGACCCAGTAGATGCCGTAGGAGCAGAGGGCAAGCAGCCCGAGCCAGACGATCGCCCCTCCCCCGCCCGCGTCGAACAGCCGGCCGGTCGCGCAAAGCGTGAGGAAGGCGAGCCCGACCGAGCCGAACAGCGCCCACCGCTGGGCCTCGGGCAGCCCCTCGATCTCGTCGCGGAACTGCATGTAGAGCCGGTAGCCGAGCAGCGCGATCGCGGTGAAGAAGGCGATCGAGAGCAGCGCAAGCGTCAAGTCGAGTGCGCCGCCTCCGCCTGGCAGCGCAGTCAGCGCCAGCGCTACGAGCGCGATCAGTCCGAACTTGGCGAGCGTGCCCACGAGTCGATCCTACCCACGCGCCACTGGCGATCAGGCGGAGATCAGCCCGGCCGCCGTGAGCGCCAGCACGGCCGCTCCGAGCGCGATCCGGTAAGCGACGAACAGGCGGACGGAGTGGGTGGCGAGGTAACGCAGCAGCCAGGCGATCGCCGCATAGCCGATCACGAACGAGATCAGCGTGGCGATCGCGACGTAGCCGAGTGGATCGTCGCCGGCCTCGTCGCCGGAGAGCAGTCCCACGAGCTCGAACAGCCCGCTCGCGACGACGGCTGGTATCGCGAGCAGGAACGAGAAGCGAGCGGCGTCGGGGCGTTTGAGCCCGAGCAGCAGGCCGGCGCTCATCGTCGCCCCCGATCGCGACACGCCCGGCACGAGCGCGAGCGCCTGGGCCACCCCGATCAGGATTCCCTCGCGGGTCGACAGCGCGCCGACGTCCCGCGAGTGCTTCCCCGTACGATCCGCGTAGCCCAGGATCAGCGCGAAGACGATCAGCACGGTGCCGACGAGCCACAGGTTGCGCGCGCCGTTCTCGATCTGGTGCTCGAAGGCGAGGCCAAGGGCGCCGATCGGGATCGTCGCGACGATCAGGTACCAGCCGAGCCGCGCATCGGTCGTCGACCGGAGTGCTGGATCGCGCAACGCACGCAGCCACGTCGTCACGATCGCCCAGAGGTCGCGGCGGAAGTAGAGGAGCACGGCCGCCTCGGTCCCCAGCTGCGTCACCGCCGTGAACGCCGCACCGGGATCGGGCCAGCCGAGGAACGCGGGCACGATCATCTGGTGGGCGCTCGACGAGATAGGCAGGAACTCGGTCAGCCCCTGGACGATGCCCAGGACGATTGCCTCGATCAGCGACACGGCGCGCAACCCTAGTGAGCGGGTCCGTCGCCGCCGCAGTCGGTAATCTTCGCCGCCGAATGAAGGCTCGGCTGACCCTCCTCGCGACCCTCGCCCTCTCGATCGTCCTCGTCTATGCCGTCCCGGCGTTCGCCGGCGACAACGGCGAGGGCCTCGTCGGCGAGACCGACGACAAGATCATCACGTTCTTCTCGCTCGGGCTGGTCCTCTTCTTCATCGCCGTCGCCTCGCTCGGCTCCTGGCTGCAGTCGGTTCTCGAGCGCCGCAAGGAGGCGCGCAAGTCGACTCACGCCAAGCACCAGATCGGCTGGTGATCGGGGCGCCCGGTTAGGGTGCGCCGGATGGGAGTCGATGCCGGTCAGGTGACCTATGAGCGTCACGGCGCTGCTGCGCTGGTGACGATCGACCGACAGGAGCGGCGCAACGCAGTCGACGGTCCGACGGCGGCGCTGCTCGCAGAGGCGCAGGAGCGGTTCGAGCAGGACAAGGACGCTCGCGTGATGGTCCTGACGGGCGGCGGCGATCAGGCCTTCTGCGCCGGCGCGGATCTGAAGGCGCTCGACACGCTCGGCCCACGGCTCGAGTCGACCGACGGGCCGTTGGGCTTCACCCGCCGAGCGGCAAGCAAGCCGTCGATCGCCGCGATCTCCGGATGGTGTCTCGCCGGTGGGCTCGAGCTGGCGCTCTGGTGCGACTTGCGCATCGCGGCCGACGGCTCGCGCCTTGGGTTCACCGAGCGGCGCTTCGGCGTACCGCTGATCGACGGCGGGACGCAACGCCTGCCGCGCATCGTCGGTCTCGGCCGTGGTCTGGACATGATCCTCAGCGGCCGGATCGTCGAGAGCGACGAGGCACTGGCGATCGGGCTGCTGACCGAGGTCGTGCCCATCGGCATGCACGTCACCCGGGCGCTCGAGATGGCCGAGGCGCTAGCGGCCTTCCCCCAGGAGACGATGCTCGCTGACCGGCGCGCGGCGATCGAGGGACTCGGGATGCCGCTCGAGGCCGGCCTGCTGCTCGAGCAGCAAGCCGGACCCGCCACCTACGCCGACGCCCTCCGCGGCGCCGCCCGCTTCACACAGGGCGAGGGCCGCGGAGGCGCCGGCTCAGGCGTCTGACCCTGGCCGGCCAGGTGCCGCTGGGGTCCGGGGGCGGCGAGCCCCCGGTCTTTCTCAACAGCAGCCTGGGTCGTCGCAGCAGCCGCTGCCGCCGCGAGCGATGTGGTCGGTGCTCAGTGCGTCAACCATGTGCTCAGCTCCTTCCATGCGTCGGGTTTCACGTAGTAGAAGGCGAAGAGGCCGCTGCGCTCGGAGTCGACGATCCCGGCCTTGCGCAGGACGTTCAGGTGGTGGGAGATCGTCGGCTGCGAGAGGTCGAACAGCGGGACGAGCTCGCAGACGCACGCCTTGCCGGCGTGCTTGCGCAGCACGTCGACGAGCTGGATCCGAACCGGGTCGGCGAGCGCCTTGGCGATCGCCGTCATCCGTTCGGCTTGCGGCGACTCGACGTCCGGGAACACGACGGGCTCGCAGCAGCGCTCTCCGGGGGAGCTCTTCTGCTTGGGCGTCAGCTCCAGCGTCTTCATGAATCGAAGCTTATCAATCCAATTGGAGCTTATCTATGTAACAGCACGCGAAGGCTGGGTGCGGGCCCCCGCGGCCTAGACTGCGCGGCCGTGAGCGCAGCGGCGATCGAGGTCTCGGACCTCCGCAAGAGCTACGGCGAGGTGGAGGCCGTGCGTGGCGTGTCGTTCGACGTCGCGCGTGGCGAGGTCTTCGGCTTGCTGGGACCCAACGGCGCCGGCAAGACCACGACCGTCGAGATCCTCGAGGGCTACCGTCGACGGACCGGTGGCGACGTCCGCGTGCTGGGGCAGGACCCACAGGACGGCTCGCGCGAGCTCAAGGAGCGGGTCGGCATCGTGCTCCAGGGCTCGGGGTTCTATCCGCGCCTGACGGTCGGCGAGGCGGTCGCGCACATGGCGAAGGCCTACCCCCACCCGCGCGATCCGCGCGAGACGATCGCCCTGGTCGGCCTCGAGCCCCAGGCCGACACGCGTGCCGGCCGGCTCTCCGGTGGCCAGCAGCGCAGGCTCGACCTGGCGCTGGCGCTCGTCGGCGACCCGGATCTCGTGTTCCTCGACGAGCCGACCACCGGCTTCGATCCGGCGGCACGACGCGGCGCATGGGATGTCATTCGCACGCTGCGCGAGCTCGACAAGACGGTCCTCCTGACCACTCACTACCTCGACGAGGCACAGGCGCTCGCCGACCGCGTGGCGATCGTCAAGGACGGGCGGATCGTCGCCGAGGGCCCGCCGACCGAGCTCGGCCCGGCCTCGGGCACGTACCGGGTCTCCTACCTGTCCGGCGACCGCCGCGTCGAGCACCAGACCGACGATCCGACCGACCTCCTGCACCGGCTCACCGGCGACGCGCTCGCGCGCGGAGAGCGGCTGGAGGGCATCGAGGTCGCGCGCCCGACGCTCGAGGACGTCTACCTGGAGCTGACCGCGGAGGACGAGCCCGAGTGAGCTCCGCAGCCCTCGCCTGGCAGCAGTTCCGCCTCGAGCGCAAGCTCTTCTGGCGCAATCCGAGCGCCGCCTTCTTCGGCTTCGTGCTGCCGATGGTCCTGCTGCTCCTGCTTGCGTCGACCGTCGCCAGCGACCCCGAGGACCTCGACATCCTGATCCCGGGCATCGCCGGCATGAGCGTCATGGGCACGACGTTCAACTCGATGGCCTACAGCCTCACCTTCCTGCGCGAGCAGGGGATACTCAAGCGGCTGCGCGGCACGCCCGTGCCGGCGCCGGCTTACTTCGCCGGCTTCCTCGGCAACGCCGTCGCCAACGCGTTCGTGCAGGTCGGCCTCGTCGTGCTGGTCGGACACCTGCTCTACGACGTCACATGGCCGCGTGACTGGTTCGAGCTGGTCGTGTTCACGATCGTCGGCGTCGTTGCGTTCGGTTCGCTCGGCATCGCGCTGTCGCACTTCATCCCGAACTTCGACTCGGCCCCCGCCTACGTGAATGCGATCTTCCTGCCGGCGATCCTGATCTCGGGTGTCTTCTACTCCGCGGAGTCGCTCCCCGCGAGCATCTCGGGAGTCGCGGAGGCCCTGCCGCTCAAGCACGTGATCGACGGCTTCTCGGACGCGATCATCGACGGACGCGGACTCGGGCACGAGTTTGGAGCGCTCGCCGTCGTGGCCGCGTGGGGAGCGGTCGGCCTGTTCCTCGCCATTCGCGGGTTCAGGTGGGACGACGAGCGCTGAGGCTCCCTGTGGTTCAGACGTGGGCGTGCTCGATCTCGGCGATCGCCTCCTGGTAGATCGAGATCTGCTGCCCGAGCGACTCACCCAGCGCGGCCTGGGTGACGCCGAAGCGCTCGACGATCATGCTCGCGCGAGTGTTGAGCCGCATGAAGTCCTCGTTGCGCATGAGCGACTCCATCTGGTCCTCCGAGCCGCGGATCAGCATGAAGCCGTCGAGATCGCCGCCGTGCGGGGCGAGCAGCACGACCTCGAAGCTCTCGATCCGACCCGCCTGTTGGCACTCGCTGTGAAACGCGATCGCCTCGTTGAACACCTCGAGCCCCTTCGACTCGCGACCGCGGACAGGGGCACCCCATCCGACGAACAGCGCTGCATCAGCCATTGCTGGCCTCCTTTGGAGAAGACCGGGCCCCGGGCTTGAGACCCGGCTAGGTCCACGCTAGGACCGCTTGTCACCTAGTGTCAAGTACTGCTGCGCCGCGGCCGTCCCAGAGATTCTCGAGCGCCCAACGCGCCCCGACCGTCCAGGCCTGGACGTGGTTGGCGATCGGGATCGGCTGGGGGCCGCCGTCGGCGACGGCATAGAGCTCGGGCGCGCCACCGAGCCGGTCGAGCGCTTGGAGCACACCGACCCGGACTCGCTCCGCCGCCTCGAGGTGACCGGCCGCCCGCAGGCCCGCCCAGCCCAGCCAGGAGTCGAACGGCCACACCGAGCCGCGGTGATAGGCGCATGGGTCGAACAGCGGATGATCGGCGGACAGCGTGCGCAGCCCCCAGCGAGTCAGGACGTCCGGCTGCGTCAGCCGCTGCGCGGCATCCTCTGGAGCCGCTCCGGCCCACAGCAGCCAGCCCAGCTGAGACCCGGCTCCCGCCACTCGGCCGCCGCCGGCATCGATCGCCATGGTCTCGGCGTCGAAGGCCTCGGCGACCCGCTGGCGCAGCTCCGACGCCAGGCGAGCGTGTCGGGAGTCTCCCGACAGTCGAGCCAGTGCACGCGCCGCGACCACCGCAACCGCCTGCGAGTCGGCGTCCGCGAGCGGCGGCTGGGGCGCCGACCCGTCCGGACTCAGGATGCCGCCGCCGCGGGTGTCGGGGTCGAGCGGGTCCATCGTGTCGCGCCAGCCCTGCTGCTTCAAGCCGCCGCGCCCGACGCGGGGGCCGTGTCGGACCAGTCCACCGCCGCGCTCCAGCGTGCGCGCCAGCCAGACTCCGGCCGCCCGCCAGTGCGGCTCCAGCTCGGCTGCGAGCGGCGGATCGTCCAGGGCCGTCAGCAGGACGAGGAACCACGAGGTCGAGTCGGCGGACCCGTAGTAGCGCAGGCCTCCGTCGCGCACCGGCCAGCCGGCATCGATGAGGCGCTGCGGCGCGCGCTCCCACACCTCGTGCGGGATCTTGCCCGGCTCCTCGTCGGTCGCCGGATCGTCGCGCTGCCCTTGCAGGGTGGCGAGCGTCCGCAGCGTCGCGCGAGCGATGTCCGGCCGCACGGGGATCAGCTGCAGCGCGGTGATCAGCGAGTCGCGGCCGAACAGCGTGTGGAAGCGACCCGGATCGTCGCCGTCGGTCGGCGCGGCGCTCGCGTAGGCCCAGCCGTCCGGGGACAGCACGCTGTCGAGCAGCGCCGGCGCCTCGGCCAACTCAGCCCTTGACGGCACCGGCGGTCATGCCGGCCACGATGCGCTTCTGGAAGATGATCACGAGCGCCACCAGCGGAATCGTGATCACGACGGACGCCGCGCTGATCGTCCCGAGCGGGACCTCGAACTCGGTGCTGCCGGTGAAGTTGGCCACCGAGACCGGCACGGTGTAGGCCGACGGAGAGCTGGTCAGCGTGACGGCGAGCAGGAACTCGTTCCAGACGAAGAACGCCGTCAGCAGGCCGGCGGTCACAAGACCGGGCGCGGCAAGCGGCAGGACGACCTTGCGGAAGGCCTGGAAGTGCGTCGCTCCGTCGACGAGCGCGGCCTCCTCGAGCTCCTTCGGGATCTCCTTGAAGAACGACGCGAGGATGTAGATCGCCAGCGGGAGGGCGAAGGTCAGGTAGGGGATGATCAGCCCGGTATAGGTGTTGTAGAGCCCGACGTCGGTCCAGAGCTTGAAGATCGGCGCCGCGATCGCGATCGGCGGAAAGGTCGAGATCGAGAGGACGACCGCGAGGACCAGGAACTTGAAGCGGAAGCGCAGCCGCGCGAGCGCATAGGCGGCGAACGAGCCGAACAGCAGCGCGAGGAACGTCGTGATCGTCGTGATGATGGTGCTGTTGCGCAGCGCCGAGATGAAGTCGTCGTTCTCGAAGATCGACTTGTAGTTGTCGAGCGACGGGTTGGGCGGGATCAGGTCGGCGCTCGAGAGATCGGTGCCGGTCTTCAGCGAGACGTTGATCAGCCAGTAGAACGGCAGCAGGCAGAAGACGCAGATCAGCGCGACGGCGATCCAGAGCAGCGCCGGCCGGACCCAGTTGCGCCGCGGCGCCCGCCGCTCGGCGACCTTCCCGCGCTCGGCGACAGCGGTTCCCGGCCTGGTGACCGCGCCTGCCTCCATGTCACTCCTCCACCAGCGAGCGGATGTTGCCGCCCACGGTCCGGATGTACAGGAACGAGACGGCCATCACGATGATGAACGTGAGCACCGAGAGCGCCGATCCGTAGCCGATCAGCCGGTTGCTCGTGAGCTCCTGGTGCGCCAGGAGCGACAGCGTCGTGGTGTTGTTCGCTCCGCGCGTCAGCACGTAGGGAAGGTCGAAGATGCGCAGTGCGTCGAGCGTGCGGAAGATCAGCGCCACGAGGATCGCCGGGGCTAGCAGCGGCAGCGTGATGCGTCGGAAACGCTGCATCGTGCTTGCGCCGTCGACCTTCGCCGCGTCGTAGACGTCGTCGGAGATCACCTGGAGCCCCGCGAGCAGCAGCAGCGCCATGAAGGGCGCCGTCTTCCAGACGTCGGCGAGGATCATCACGGCCAGCGAGTAGCCCTCCTCACCGAGCCAGACGACGTCCGCGCCCGGCAGGCCGAGGTTGGACAGGAGCTGCGGTGCGAGGCCGAGGTTCGGCTCGAAGATCGTCCGCCAGGTGATCGCGCTGACGACCGTCAGCACCGCCCACGGCACCAGCACGACCGTGCGCAGGACCCCTCGCCCCCGGAACGCCTCGTGCATCGCCAGGGCCATCCCGAGACCGACGATCAGCTCGAGGCTGACCGAGATCGCCGTGAACATGAAGGTGACGAGCACCGCCTGCCAGAACTCCGGCGACGCGAACGCCTCCGTGTAGTTGTCAAAGCCCGCGAAGCGCGAGAGCCCTGGGACCCTGACGCTGTACTCGTTGAGCGACAGCCAGATCGCGTAGCCGATCGGATAGGCCGCGACGAGCGCGATCACGATCATCGACGGCGAGAGCATCGCCAACGCGAGCCGCCGCTCTCCCGTGCCATAACGACGCCGGCGAGACCCGCCCTTCCCGAGTCTCGCCGTTGCCGCCTCCATCACAGTCTCTCCGGGCCGGAGCCGACCGCCGCTAGAAGGTCTCCAGCGCCTTCTGGATGTCGGAGTTCATGTCCGTCGCGGCCTGGTCGGGCGACTTGTCGCCCTGCAGCGCCGCATAGACGTTGGTGTAGATCGCCTCGCTGATCTGCGGATAGACCGGCGACACCGGACGCGGCTTCGCCTGCTCGACCGCCTTGCGCAGCTCGGCTGCGAACGGCAGCGCCTTCTTCACCTCGGGCCGGTCGTAGACCGAGGTGACCACAGACGGCAGCGATGCCTCGGTGACCTGCGGGACCTGCTGATCGGCGCTTGTCGCGAACTCCGCGAACGCGAGCGCGCCCTCCGGGTTCTCGGAGTAGGCCGAGATCGCGAGGTTGTAGCCGCCGAGCACGCCCGCGCCCTCCTTGCCCTTGTAGGACGGGAAGGTCGTGACGTCGAACTCGTCGGCGATCTGCGAGTCCTTGCCGAGCGCGTAGGCATAGGGCCAGTTGCGCATGAAGGTCGCCCGGCCGGCCTCGAAAGCCCGGCGCGACTCCTCCTCCATGTAGGTCGTGACCGCCTTCGGGATGGCGCCGTCGTCGATGCCCTTCTTCATGAAGCTGAGGACGTCGCGGACCTCCTGGGTGTCGGCGGTCGCCTCGGTGGCGTCGTCGTTGACGACGTTGCCGCCGCCGCTGTAGAGGAGCTCGAGGAAGTTCACCGTCAGCCCCTCGTAACGGGCGCCCTGGAAGATGAACCCGTCGTCCTGCTGGGCCTGCTGGAGCATGTCCTCCCAGCTCGCCGGCGCCTCCTTGGCCTGATCGGTGCGGTAGTAGACGAAGCCGGCGTTGGTGTTGAACGGGATCGCCCAGTACTTGTCCTGGTAGCGCGCGGTATCGAGGGTCGACTCGATGAACTGGTCCTTGTTCTTCTCGACCGAGTCGCTCACGTCGAGCAGCCAGCCTTGGGCCGCGTACTCCGCGGTCCAGATCACGTCCATGCCGAGCACGTCGCACTGAGAGGACTTCGCGCGCAGGCGCTGGATCTGGAGCCGGCGCTGCTCGTCGGCCGACTCCGGCAGCTCGAGCAGGGTCGCGTTGGCGTTCGGGTTCTGCTTGTTGAAGTTGTCGACGACCGTCCTGAAAGCTCCGGTGGTGTCCTTGCCGATGCACCAGGTGACGTCACCCTGCGCCTTGGCCTGGGTCACCTTCTTGGCGTCCTTGGTCTCCGGACTGCTGCCACCACTGTCCCCGTCGTCACCACATCCGGCGAGCACGAGCATCAACAGGACGATCAAGACTGCTGGGAGGGGCAGTCGTCTCATGGCAGGGCTCCTCTCTCGTACGACTTGGCACAACAGCCCTTACCCCCACTTCCTCCAGGCAAACCGAAGGGCGACGCAGGGTCGTACGCCTGGGACAGCTAGAGCCGCAACGTGTGGCCGTTGTGTCGCAGCCAACGCTCGCGAGCTCGATATTGCGGGCAGCGGGAGGCCAGCAGCGACCAGAAGTCGGGCGAGTGGTCGAGCACCTCGAGATGGACGACCTCGTGCTCTACGACGTAGTCGAGGATCTCCGGCGGAGCCAGCAGCAACCGCCAGTTGAAGCTCATCCCGCCGCTGGAGGAGCAGCTGGCCCAACGCGTTCGCTGGGCGCGAATCGACAGCTTCGTATATTCCCTGCCCGCGCGATCGACGGCCGCGTCGAGGCGCTCGGCCACCTCGGTGCGGGCACGCAAGCGGTACCAGCGCTCGAGCGCCGCGCGAACCGTGTCTTCCTCCCCACTCGCCACCGCTACGTGGAGACAGCCGCCTCGCAAGACGACCCGCGGGCGGGTTCGATGCAGCTCGACCCTCACGCGGAGATGCAGCGTGTCGCCCAGGTAAGGCACCTCTCCACCATCAACGAGCAACGGCCGGGGCCTTTGCTCGTCGGCCGCCTGCATCCTCAGCAGCGTCCGCTCGATCCAGGGCTGCTTGGCTCGCACGAACGGCTCGACCTCGCGTAGCGGCAGACGCCTCGGCACGACGACCTCGACGCCCTCGGCGCTCACCTGGATGCGCGCACGGCGGGCCCGATCGGAGCGGCGAATCGTGTAAGGGACGGTCGTCAAAGGATGACTGGCACGGCGCCGCCGTCGACGGACCAGGCGGCGCCGGCCACGTTCGCGGCTTGACGCGAGCAGAGGAAGGCAATCGCCGCGGCGATCTCGTCCTCGGTGCCGAAGCGTCCGAGCGGGATCTTCGCGCGCTGGGCAGCGAGCGCCTCTTCGCGGCTGACGCCACGCGCGGCAGCGGCTTGATCGGCGAGGCCGCCCTCGTCCATCCACATGCCGGTGTCCACCGGCCCCGGCGCCACCGCGTTGACGAGCACGCCGCGAGGAGCCCACGCGTCCGCCCATGCGCGCGAAAGCGACAGCTGTGCCGCCTTGGTAACCGAGTAGGCCACGTTGGTCAGCGACGGCCGCTTGCCCGACGACGAGCAGACGTTCACGATGCGCCCCTCGCCGCGAGCCTCCATCCTTGGCGCCGCCTCGCGCATCAACCGCATCGGCGCCATCACGTGGAGGTCCCACTGGGCCTGCCACTCCGCGTCGGTGAGCTCGTCCATCGGGCGCGCACGCGTCGCCCCAGCGTTGTTGACCAGCACGTCGATTCCACCGAGCTCCTGCTCGCAGCGCTCGACGGCTTGCCGGGCAGCGCTCGGATCGGTCACGTCGAGCGGCATGGCCCGTGCCCGATCGCCGCATTGGGCGGCGGCGGCTCGCAAGACCTTCTCGTCGCGGGCGATCAGCAGGACCGACGCGCCCTCTGCCGCCAGTAGCCGTGCCGTGGCAAGCCCGATGCCGCGGCTCGCGCCCGTCACGACGCACGCCTTCCCCTGCAATCCGAGGTCCATGATCAGGAGTGTCCCAGCGGGCGCTCGTACGCATCGGGATTGGCGCAGCGCGGCATCCGCTCGCCACGCAGGCCCGCGAGCAGGTTGTCCACCGCGATGTCGGCCATCTCCTCGCGCGTGTCGTGCGACGCAGATCCGAGATGGGGCGCGACGACGAGGTTCGGCGCGCTCAGCAGGGGGTGGTCTGCCGGCAGCGGCTCCGGATCGGTGACGTCGAGCGCAGCGCCGGCGATCGTGCCGGCGTGGAGCGCGGTCGCGAGCGCATCGGCGTCGACGATCGGTCCGCGCGCTGTGTTGACGAGATAGGCCTCCTCTCCCATCAGGCTCAGCGCAGCCGAGTCGATCAGGCCGCGCGTGCGATCGGTCAGCGGGCAGTGGAGGGTTACCACGGCGGCCTCGGCCAGCAGCTGCTCGAGCGGTACGCCGTCGGTGCGCCCGCTGTGCAGGACGCGTGCGCCGAAGCCCTCGACGCGACGCTTGACCGCCCGCCCGATGCGACCCAGCCCGACGATCCCGACCGTGGCGCGGTGGAGGTCGCGGCCGAGCAGCATCGCCGGCTCCCAGGTGAGCCAGTCGCCTGCGCGTACGGCCCGATCGCCCTCCGGGATGCGGCGCATGGCGGCCAGCATCAGCGCAAGTGTCAGGTCGGCGCTCGTCTCGGTCAAGACGTCCGGTGTGTGCCCGACCTGTATCCCGCGCGCACTCGCCAGCTCGACATCGATGTTGTCGACGCCGACCGCGTAGGTGGAGACGGCGCGCAGATGCGGCGCCGCCTCGAGCAACGCCGCGTCGACCGGATCGGTCAGCATGCAGAGCAGCCCGTCGGCGCCCGCGGTGCGCTCGCGCAAGACGTCCGGCGCCGGTGGCAGGCGCTCGGACCAGACGTCGACGTCATGCTCGGCGGCGAGGCGATCGATCGCCGTCCCAGGGATCTCTCGCGTCACGAAGCAGCGCGCCACGCGGGGTACCCTCGCATACGTGGCACGGGACACCGGCTTCCCGCGCGCCGACGCGCAATACGACTTCAGCCGCGCGCGGCGGCGGCGTGCGCTCGCGCGGTTGGCGAACCGCCTGCGTGGTCAGCCCGGCGACAAGCTGGCGATCCTGTCGTTCGAGGACGTGGTCGACGCACTCGGCCGTCGCGGCGAGCGCCGGCTCGGCCTTCAGTCGATCGCGCTCGACTCGATCGTCGGATCGGTCGACCGCCGCCAGGAGTTCGACCGCGGCTTCCGCCCCACCTCGCCCCGCGTCCGCGGACGCTGGGAGAAGATCGCCGTCGCCAGGCGACGCGGCGAGGCGATGCCGCCGATCCGCGTCTACCGGATCGCCGACGCCCACTTCGTCGAGGACGGCCACCACCGGGTGTCGGTGGCGCGAGCGCAAGGCCAGCCGGACATCGACGCGTATGTGACCGAGGTGATGACGGAGGTCGGCCACGACATCGACCTCCGCCAAGCCACGGCCGGACGCCTGCGTTCGGCGTATACCGGCAGTGGCGACCCTGGCGGATCACCACTCCGGTAGAGGCCACATCAGCCCTAATGCCCCGTTCGTCTCACGGAGCGGGGGACGCCCCCTGCGCTAGGGAGCCGGGAGGTTCCTCGAAAGAAAGGCCGCTCCCGACCACTTCGATATGGCAACCGAGAGGAGCAGTCGAAGAAGCCGGTCTCCCGCAGGAGGACTTCTGGAATGCCCCCATTCCGGTCAAGGTCAAATAAAGCACGCCGACTCGACCACGTCAATGCGACTGTCGGTCTGACCAATAGTCACCTAGGCGGTGAGTGATGCACCGCCGTCCGGATCGAAGAGCTGGATGTGCGAGGTGTCGATGAAGAGCTCCGCCTCTTGGCCTTGCCGTACGTCGCTCTCGGGAGAGAGTCTCGCCACGATCTGCTCGTCGCCTCCCGCCCCAGGGACCTCGCCGGCGCCGGCGTCCTCGGCGAGCTCGCGCAGCTCGTCGGAGTCGATCCGCTCGCCAGAGTCGATCGTGAAGTGGACGTAGACCTCCGAGCCCATCGACTCGACGACGTCGATCGTCGTGCGGAACGCCTCGCCCTGACCGCGTGCGTCTCCCGTGACCAGGCTCGCGTCCTCGAACGCCTGCGGCCGGATGCCGGCGATCAGCCGCTTGCCGTCGACCTGGCCGACGCGCTCGCGCAGCTCTTGCGGAAGCCGCACCGAGACCATCGGCAGCTTGACGGTGTCGCCCTCGACCGTCGCGGGCATGAAGTTCATCGCCGGCGACCCGATGAAGCCGGCGACGAAGAGGTTCTTCGGCCGGCTGTAGAGCTCCATCGGCGTGCCGACCTGCTGCAGCACCCCGGCGCGCATCACCGCGACTCGGTCGCCAAGGGTCATCGCCTCGGTCTGGTCGTGAGTCACGTAGATCGTCGTCGTGCCCAACCGCTGTTGGATCCGCGACACCTCCGTGCGCATCTGCACGCGCAGCTTCGCGTCGAGGTTTGAGAGCGGCTCGTCCATCAGGAAGGCCGCCGGCTCGCGAACGATCGCGCGGCCCATCGCCACGCGCTGACGCTGACCGCCCGACAGGTTGGCCGGCTTGCGGTCGAGGTGCTCGGTCAGGTCGAGGACCTTCGCGGCATCCTCGACGCGACGGTTGATCTCCTCCTTGTCGACCCCGTGCAGCTTGAGCGAGAAGCCCATGTTGTCGCGTACGCTCATGTGCGGGTAGAGCGCGTAGTTCTGGAACACCATCGCGATGTCGCGGTCCTTCGGAGGCTTCTCGTTGACGACCTCCTCGCCGATCCGCAGGTCGCCGTCGGTGATGTCCTCGAGTCCGGCGACCATCCGCAAGGCGGTCGACTTGCCGCATCCAGAGGGGCCGACCAGGATCACGAACTCGCCGTCCTGGATCTCGAGGTTCATGTCCTTGACGGCCTCGTAGCCGTCCGGGTACTGCTTGGTGACGCCCTCGAAAGTGATGTTGGCCATGGGGCTCCTTCCTCGCCTGGCCTCTACCCCCCGGCCCCGGCCGACAAACCGTCCCGCGCCGGTCAGCGACGCGGGCGGGGAAGCCCGGCGGTGTCGACTACCTCGAAGTCGCTGCCCCGTACCCGTCCGAGCGAGTGCAGATCGTCGTCGTCCCAGCCGGGCGAGGGCGCGCCGGACACGTACCAGGCGGAGCCGTTGTCGGCGACCAGTGCGCCATAGGCCTTCAGTGCGCGCAGGATCACGCGAGCCTGCGGCGGAAAGCGGCTCGCGTCGAAGCTCTGCCGCAGTCGTATCCGCTGGCCCATCGCCGGCAGGGCGGGATCGGTCAGGGCAGAGGCGAAATGCCGTGCGGGATAGACGAACGCCCGCCGGGTGCGCGGAACCGTGATCCGCAGTGCGTGGTCGATTCGGCCACGCCGTACCTCGTCGTAGCGCGCGAGGCCCGGGAGGATCGGGAGGCCGGCGGCGTCGGCAGATGTCCAGCCGCGTGGTCGCAGACTGTTCGAGCGGAGGCTCCAGCGCGCGCCCGAGCCGGCTTGCCAGCGCCTTCCTCCGTCGCGCGGATAGGCGGCGTAGAGCTCGTGCAGCACGCAGCGCGAGCGGTCGACGACGATCACGTGCCGGTCGGCGTTGCGTCCACCCTCGACCGGCGCGCTGCGCGGAATCGGATAGCGGCCGCGGTCGGACTCGTCGGCGTAGTCGAAGCTGACCGGCACTCTGCGCTGTCGCGAGCCGACGACGACGAACGGGATCCCGATCGGACCGCCGTCCCACGTTCCCGAGCCGAAGTCCGCGTGGGCGCGGCTCCCGGCTCCGATCGCGCGAACCATCGCCCCGGACCGCGGGTGCGTCAGCAGCCGGTCGACACGCTGGTTCCACTGACTCGAGCGCGGGAAGATCGGGCAGTCCGCGGCGCGCGGAAGGGGTCGGGCGCCACCTTCGGCGCTCGTCAGCGCGAGCATGGCCGAGACGAGTGCGACCATGGCAGTCGCCATGCGCAGGCGCACCATGCTGTCGCTATCGGCGGATCAGTCGATCTGCTTGACGCGCTGGTCGCCCTCGGGCGCGCGACCGTCGCGACCCACGTAGCCGCCCTTGGCGCCGACGATCACATAGGTCGCCTCGGCGGGCCCGCGGTTGCGCACCTTGCGGTGGACCGGTGCGTCGATGCGCGCGATGCCACCCGGGCCGAGGTGGTGAACCGTCCCATCGCCGAGCTCGATCTCGAGCTCGCCGGAGTGGACGAAGTAGACCTCCTCCTGGGTGTCGTGGAAGTGGAAGCCCGACTCGATGCCCGGCGGCATCACGACCGCGTTGATCCCGAGCTCCTCGACGCCGAGCTCGCGACGGATCTTGCGGAAGCCGGGTCCCTCACCGAGGTCGTCGAGGCTCGCGACCGCCCAGCCCTCGCCCTTCTTCACGTTTGTCATGAGCGCACACTACTCGGGTAAGAGCGCTGGATGGTGCGAATCGGCTGCTCGGGGTGGAACTACAGATCCTGGCGTGGTGACTTCTACCCGGAGGGCATGGGACCGGCGCGCTGGCTGGCCGAGTACGCCACCCACTTCGACACGGTCGAGGTCAACTCGACCTTCTACCGCCTGGCCTCCCGCGATGCGGTTGCGCGCTGGGCCGCCGACACCCCGGACGACTTCTGCTTCTCGGTCAAGGCGAGCCGCTACCTGACCCACGTCAAGCGGCTGCGCGAGATGGAGCAGGGCGTCGCGCGCTTCTACGAGCGGATCGAGCCGCTGATTCCCGCCGGCAAGCTCGGGCCGGTTCTCTGGCAGCTACCGGAGAACTTCCACCGCGACGACAAACGGCTGGCGAACGCCTTGTCAGTCGTTCCTCCCGGCCGTCACTGCTGGGAGTTCCGCCATCCGAGCTGGTTCGTCGACGACGTCTACGCCCTGCTGCGCGAGCACGGCGCCGCGCTTGTGATCGGCGACCGCCCCGATCGACCGTTCCAGCCGCACCAGATGACGGCCGACTGGACCTTCGTGCGCTTCCACTACGGCCACCGCGGGCGACGCGGCAACTACTCCGAGAACGAGATCGCCGAGTGGGCGGCCCGCATCCACGAGTGGAGCGACTGGGGCGTCGACGTCTACGCGTACTTCAACAACGACTGGGAGATCTTCGCGCCGCGCAACGCGCGGACGCTGGGGCGGATGCTCGCGCGCGAGGCGCGAGCCGCCTCGAGCAGCTAGCCCGGCCCGTCGGGCAGGCGGTGCTCATCGGACCCGGCGTCGGGCTGGTCCTGCGAGCCGGTGAGGACATCGCCCGTCGCACCCGGGACGGCGCTGTCGTCCTTCTTGCGCTCCCAGTCCTCGCGCACGTCGTCGATCTGCTCCTGGAGCTGATCGCCGTGCTCCTTGAGCTCCCGCTCTTGGGCCTCCAGCTTCTCGCTGTTCGGTAGATCGTCCATGTCGCCTCCGTACCCGCCATGGCAGGCTGGAAAACGGTCAGCCGCCGGCTGCCTCGGCGCGCGCGAGGCCGCGCAGCGCCCAGGTCAGCATCACGACCAGGAGCGCCGCTACGGCTCCATAGGCGAGCAGCGCGTCAGCCGACCCGCCGGAGATGAAGTCGCGCCCGGCCTCGATGATCGCCGTGATCGGATTGACGCCGGCGACCGCCTTCACCCAGCCGGTGAGCAGGCCGTAGGGCACGTAGACCGGAGCGAGGAAGATGATCAGGAAGACCGGCGTCTGCATCAGCGGTCCGGCCTGCAGCGAGCGGAAGCGCAGCGCTATCCCCGCCGCCCACATCAGCGCCGTGAGGTTGAGCAGCAGCGCGAGGCCGTAGAGCCCGGCCATGTCGAGGACGCTGCCACCGATCTCCATGCCGACGAGCAGACCGACGACCGTCAGGATCGCCCAGACGACGATCGCCCGCCCGACGGCCACGAGCGCATAGCCGGCAAGCAGGGCGCGGCGGTTCGGCGCCGCCAACAGCATCCGGCGGCCGACGCCGGACTCGAAGTCGCGCGCGATCGCGAAGCCGGTGAAGACACCGCCGAAGGCACTCGCCTGCAGGAGCACGAAGACGAACTGGAACGTCGTGTAGTTCTCGGGGAAGTCGAAGCCCGGGACGTTGCTGACGTTCGACAGCCCGCCCGCGAAGGCGGTGAAGAAGAACAGCGGGAACATCAGCGCCGGCAGCACGAGCGTCGGGTTGCGGAAGAAGTTGTGCAGGCCGCGCCAGGCGACGCCCAGCGCGATCGAGCGGCTGCGCGCGCTCACGTGCGCACCACCCGGGCACGCAGGGTCGCGATGGCGAGCGGGAGGAAGATCGCCGTGATCAGGGCCGGCATCAGGAACGCGAGCGCAAGTGCGTCCCCGTCCCAGCCGCCGTAGAAGAGGCTGCGGATCCCGTCGAGCAGGTAGCTGACCGGGTTGTACGTGGCGACGGTCTTGAACCACTCCTGGTGGATCAGGTCCTTCGGCAGGCCCATCGTCGACAGGAAGAGGAAGACGAACAGCACCGGGAACAGGCCCTGGACGGCCTCGCCGTTGCCGAACTTGAAGGCCGCGGTGACGCCGATCAAGCCGAAGGCGAAGACGATCGACACCACGAGGGCGATCAGTACGAGCGCGCCGGGGACTCCCGTCTCGAGCGTCGCGCCGGCCGCCAGCCCGACCGCAATGAAGACGATCCCCTGCACCACCCCCAGGGCGATCGTCCCGGCGACCTGTCCCGACACGAGGCCCGTGCGGCTGAGCGGGGTCAGCGCGAGGCGGTCGAGAAAGCCGGACTCGATGTCGCGCGCCAGGTCGGCGCCTACGCCCGACACCGCGAAGATCCCGGCCTGGATGAACGGCACCGCGAGGATGAACGTGAGGTAGTCGGGCGCGGGAAAGCCCGGCAGCCCGGAGGCTGCGTCGAGTCCGGCGGCGTTGATCGCGAACAGGAACAGCGGGAAGGTGATCGCGGGCACCACCTGCGCCGGCTGGCGCGCCGTACGTACGAGCGACCGCCAAGCGATCGCTCTGATCTGAGTCAGCGTGCGGGAGCTCACGCCGCGACGCTCTCCGCCGCCGGCTCGCTCTGCGCCTCCTCGTCCACGACATCCTCGCCGGCGCCCTCAAGCGAGCGGCCGGTCTTGGCGAGGAAGACGTCGTCGAGCGTCGGCGCGTGGAGCTGAAGACTCGCCACGCCGATGCCCTCGGCGTCCAGCGCGCGAACGACGTCGGCCAGCGCCGCATCGCCACCCTGTAGCCGGATCGCGAGGCTGTCGCGCTCGTGGTGGGCCTTGTCTCCGTCGCCGAAGCGCTCGAGCACGCACGCCATGTCGTCGCGGCGGGCTGGGTCGGCGGGCACGGCCTCCAGGCCCGGCTCGCCGATCTCTGCCTTCAGCGCCCCCGGTGTCCCCTCCGCAACGATCTTGCCGTTGTCGATGATCCCGACCCGCGCGGCGAGCGCGTCGGCCTCCTCGAGGTACTGGGTCGTGAGGAAGACCGTCACGCCGTCCTCGCGCGAGAGCCGCTCGACCTCCTCCCACAGCGACGCGCGGCTCTGCGGGTCGAGGCCGGTGGTCGGCTCGTCGAGGAAGAGGATGCGCGGCGTGTGGACGAGCGACAGCGCGAGGTCGAGCCGTCGTCGCATTCCGCCGGAGTAGCCGCCCACCTTGCGATCGGCGGCATCGGCGAGCCCGACACGCTCGATCAGCTCGTTCCCACGACGCACCCGCTCGCCCTTCGGCAGACCGTGCAGCGCGGTTTGAAGGCGCATGTGCTCGCGCGCCGTGAGGAACGGATCGAGTGCAGCCTCCTGCAGCGCCGCGCCGATGCTCTCGCGCACGCGAGGCCCGTCGCGAACGACGTCGTAGCCGGCGACTCGAGCGGTCCCGGCCGTCGGCGGGAGCAGCGTCGTGAGCATCAGCACGGTGGTCGACTTGCCGGCGCCGTTCGGGCCGAGGAAGCCGTAGATCTCGCCCGGGTCGACGTGGAGGTCGATCCCGTCGACGGCCCGTGGGCCCTTCTTGAACTGCTTGACGAGGCCCTCGACCTCGATCCCGGACGCGGCATGCTGGTGAGCGGTCATTGCCCGCAGGCTAACAGGATGCTTGACCTTGTCAATTGTCTCTAAGCATCGATTATCGAAAGCTTTGAATGCCGTGCTCCATCGAGTATGCTGACGCAAATGGCCACCAGGGCGAAAGCCGACCCGGCGACCGAGGCATGGAGCCTCGCGCTCGAGATCGTCTTCAGCGAGCGCCCGCCCCGGGTGCCGGCGGTCGCACAGGAGTTCGACCTCTCGCCGATGGGCCTCAAGCTGCTGTACATGCTCGCGCCAGGGCATGAGCCGCCGATGAGCCACCTCGCCGGAACCCTCTTCTGCGACGCGTCGAACGTCACCGGCCTCGTCGACAGGCTCGAGGCGCGCGGCTTGATCGAGCGGCGCGACAGTCCGCGCGACCGCCGCGTGAAGCTGATCGCCCTGACCGACGAGGGTGCCGCGATGCGCGCCGACATCCGCGAGCGGATGCACGAGCCGCCCGCGCAGATCGCCGCCCTCTCGGTCGAGGACAAGCGCGCCCTGCGCGACGTCCTCCGCCGCGCCGTAGCCGGCTGAGCCGGCCCTCGAGGGGCCGACTCAGCGAGCCCCCGCCTTCCGGCCAGGTGCCGCGGGGGTCCGGGGGCGTGAGCCCCCGGTCTTACTGGTTGGGATCGTAGATGGGGTACTCGACCGAGCCACTCGGACCCGAGTAGCTCACGCTCTTCAACCCCGTTCCCTCCGCGACGACGGTGAAGAAGGCGTTGTTGGCCACCTTGACCGCACCCGAGTCCGGCCGATCGGTCGCAACCCTCACCACGTCGACACCGTCCGGGACGATCCCGTAGATGCCGATCGAGCCTCCCGGAAGCCCGACGGTCGTCGGCGCCGACTGACCTGTCGCCAGGTCGGTGGTCTCGGGACAGCTCATGTTCGCACCCTGCCCGATGGTGAGCACCGCACAGACCACGCCGTTCGCCGGCACGAGATACAGCGAGTTCGAGAGCGAGCCGATAGCGCGGCGTGAGAGGCCCGGGTTCATCCCGAAGCGCGGATGCGCGTTGATCTGATCGACCACGTCGGTCGGGATCGCGTCGCCCGACGCGCGGGAGCGGGCGAGCACTGCAGCCGCGTTCTTGGCCGCCGGCTCGACCGCCGTCACCTGGGCGACGTCATCGCCAGGAGCGGTGGCGGTGCCATCTCCGTCCTGCGCAACAGCGGCCACAGCAGTCACGGCGACGAGTGCGCCAACCGCCGCCACGAGCTGGATGTTCCTCTTGAGCATCGAGTTCCTTGTCTCTCTCATCTGATTAGAAGTCCGCATCGGCTTCGCCGTTGATCGAGTGAGGTCCGCCGCTGTACTGCATGACGTTCGCCTCGAAGCAGACGCAGGTCTGTGCGCCGTAGTAGGTCGCCGTCGAGTTGAGGCTGCAGCTCCAGCCGAGCAGAACGACACCGGTCGAAGGACGCCAGAGACGTTGGCAGGCGGTCACCAGGTTGTTCCACGCCCCCGGGTACCAGCCCTCGTTGTAGTCCCAGCTGTGCAGGCCGTCGTAAGTGCCGTTTGCACGGCCGTCGCACCACTGGCCCGACGGCTTCAACGTGCAGCTGTAGAACCCGACAAAGGCGCTCGCGCTCGACGGCGCAACTGCCGCGAACGCGGACGCGAGAGTCACAGCGAGCAGCGCAAGGCGCGCTTTCGCCCTCATAAATCCCTCCAGTCAAGTGAGATCCCCTCCAGGGAGTGCCCGGGAGACCCGGGCACCGACTCGACCCTACGGCCAAAGTGGTCTGACCGTCAAGGGACCCCGCAACTTCCGTGAAAAAGCGCGCAACGGCATTCCTACGCATGATCGCGGCGCTTGACAAAAGGATGTTCGGTTGTTCTTATCTGTTCAGGAGGACCGCAGCGGTGTGCACCCGTCGCGGCAGCGGACAGGACTATCTACCGGTCACCCCTCCGTGACCGCCCGGTCCAATAAGTCCGTTTCCTGTCGGCGGGGGGCTGCTCACCATGGCCCCATCCCTCCGGGGTCCGCGCTTCCCCCCGCCGACAGTCCTCCCCTCGCGGCTCACGGCTGAACCCCTAGAGTCTGGCCGTCCTCCATTCGAGCCTCGACGGAGTAGTGGTGAAGATCTCCCACGGCGCCGATGTCGGCCGCCTGGCCGGTTCCCACCGCCACGAACGGTCGTACGGCGACGGCTCCGGTGGCGTCCGCTTGCCACGCCTCGCCCAAGCGGACGACGAACGGACCGCCGGGGCCTTTCAAGGCGATCGCCTCGACATCGGCTGCGGCATAGCCCGTGAGCGTGGTCGCTCCCTCGGCTCGGACATCGGCGAGGAGGACCGGCTCGCCAGTGAGGCTGCGCGACAGGGCGTCAGGCGTCATACAGCCCCACCCCTCGCGCGCCTCACCAGCACCCTCCCCGTGGGGCTTCGAGAATGCAAGGCAGATCGATCCACCGCTCGTCAGCTCGGCGACGAAGACGGACTCCGAGCCGTCCGGGCCAGGTACCTCGAGCGGCTGGCTTGCGCTCGAAGACGAAGCCGGAGCGACCGGCCGCAGCGAGTCGTTCTGGCCTCTGCGAACGGTGGGTGAAGACTCGCTGTTGGAGTCCACACGGCCAAGGAAGTCGTCGATCGCGGGCACGCCGGTGCTGCCTGCCACGAGGGCTCCCGCGCCGGCTACGGAGATCAGCGAGACCAGCGCGGTCGCCGCAACCGTGGTCAGGCGCTGACGACGGCGCCGTGCCGCCGCGCGGCGACGGGCGGCGCTGACCAGCTCGACGCGGATCGCGCCGAGCGGATCGGTTCCGATTGGCATCGAGGTGTCGCTCATGCTCGGCGTCTCCCGATCTCGGCCAGTCGCGTGAGACCGCGGCTGACTCGTTGGCGGATCGCCGCCTCGCTCGCGTCGGAGCTGGCAGCGATGTCCGCGTAGTCACGCTCATCGATCACGCGTGCTTCCACGGCCGTGCGCTCCTCGGGTCGGAGCCGCTCCAGCCCCCGGAGGTAACCGGTCTCGGCGGCGTCGACCATGTCCTCGACGCGCTCGAGCATCTCGTCGGTGAATTCGAGACGTGGGATGCCGACCTTGCGTCGCGCGGCTTGCTCGAGCGCATGCTGGCGGCGGCTGACCGCGAGCTTCTTGTTCGCGATGCCGAACAGCCATCCCCGTGCCGCCCCGCGCTCGTTGTCATAGCGACGGATGCCGGCGAGTGCGGCAGCGAACACCTCAGCGGTGAGGTCCAATGCGGCCTCTGCATCGCCAGTGCGACGCCAGAGATAGGCGAGCACAGCCTGGTCGTGTCGTGAATAGAAGATGCCGAACGCATTTGGAGTCGTCTTCGTGATCGCGAGCAGCTCCGAGTCCGGCATGCCGTCGAGGTGCTCCACTACTTGTTCTTTCGACTTCAGCGGATTCTGTGACGAGAAAATTGCTGAGTCGTTACGGAAACGGCTCTAGTCGTCGTCACCCGAACCGTGGCCTGAGTTGTCCGAGTCTCCGCCCGAGTCGTCGCTTCCGTGACCCGAGCTCCCTCCGTCGTCGCCGCCACTCCGGGAGGAGCCGTCGTCGACCGGCGCAGCCGGAGTGGGCGGCGTGGCAGGCGCGACCGGCAGTGGTGCAGGCCGAGGCTCGACCTGTCTCTGCTGGGCAGCTCGCCGTGCACGAGCCCGACGGGCGGAGCGGGCCGCTCGTGACCGCTCGACCCCCGGCGGCGCAAGGGCCTCACCGGCGGTGATCGGCTCCGACTCGAGTCCGACGGGAGCCGAGGTCAATGCCCGTACCCCGAGCGACGTCCCGGCGGCCAAGCCGAGGCCCAGAACGGCGACGACCGTCCACACGAGCAGCGCACGCCGGTTCAACGAGCGGCCCCGTTCCACAACAGCGTCGCGCGAGCGCCATGCCCGTCGTCGCGGTTGGCGATCCGTAGGTCGCCACCCCACGTGCCGGCTAGCTCCTGGGCGATCGCCAGTCCGAGCCCGGTGCCGGACGGGCCCGAGCGACCGGCGGAGCCGCGGTGGAAGCGCCGTAGAACGAGCTCATCCTCCCCTGGCGCAAGGCCGGGCCCGCGATCCAAGACGTCAACGGCATCACGATCGGCGACGATCTCGACTTCGGTGCCGGCCGGGGAGTAGCGGATCGCGTTCTCCACCAGCGCGTCGAGCGCCCGCTCCAACGCGGCTCGCGAACACCTCACCGGCAGCGCTCCGTTCGTGTGACGCACACGCAGGTCGACGCCGCCGTCGTGCGCGGGGCCGTGCCAGCGCCGCGCGGCCGCGTCGACTTGCTCGCCGAGGTCGAGCCGCTCGGTCTCGACCTCGCGCATCTCTCCGGCGCGGCTGAGGACGAGCAGCTCCTCGACCATCTCGCTCAAGCGGTCGACCTCGCGAATGCCATGGTCGATCTCGGTGCGCGCCGCCGAGTCGCGCGACTCCGCGCGCGCCTCCTCGAGCCGCAGTCGCAGTCCGGTCAGTGGGGTGCGCAGCTGGTGCGAGGCATCGGCGACGAACTGTCGCTGGGCCTGGAGCGCCTCGGCGAGACGGCCCGTCATCGTGTTGAAGGAGATCGCCAGCGAACGCTGCTCGGTCGTACCCTCGACCGGCGCACGCTGCTCGAGGTCGCCTTCGGCGATTCTGCCCGCTGTGGCGTCGAGCCGGGCGAGCGGTCGGGCAATGCGGCGCGCGATCAGCGCGCCGACGCCAAGCCCGAAGAGGAGGACCACGGCGCCGAGCAGGGCGACCCCGGCGATCGAGCGCCAGACGGCACGATCGACGGCGTCGACGCTCTGAGTCACCCGCACCGCGCCCGCGGGTCTGCCCTCGTCGATGACCGGCACGGCCGTCGCGAGCAGGTCCGCGTCGAGGGTCTCGCTTGGGCGCGTCTCCTGGAACGGCCGGCTGTCGAGCGCGGCGGCGAACTCCGGGCGGTTGGCGTAGCTGTCCCCCTCGGTCGCCGGTCCAGCGCTGTCGGCGATCACCCGTCCACCCTCGTCCACGATCAGCACCCGTCCCCGTACCGACTCGGCGGACCTCCGCGCCAGCCCGCGCAGCGCCGGCTTGCTGTCGCCGATCGAGTCGGCGGCAGTCGCCGCGATCACGTCCGCCTGGCTCCGCGCCTGCGAGCGGACCTCGGAGTCGACGCGGTCGCGCAGGTTGAGCGCCAGCGGCACACCGAGCGCGAGGATCGCCAGGAGCAGCACGTAGGCGATTGCGAGCAGCAAGCCGCCGCGAAGGCTCATGGCGAGACCATCCGAAAGCCGACGCCGCGGACGGTGTGGATGAAGGTGGGATCCTCGGCGTCGTCACCGAGCTTGCGCCGTAGCGTGCCGACGTGGACGTCGAGCGTCTTGGTCGAGCCATACCAGTTCGCGTCCCACACGCTCGCGAACAGCTCGTCGCGCGACACGACGCTGCCGGCGTCGCGGGCAAGCCGAGCGAGCAGGTCGAACTCGCGTCGGGTCAGGTCGAGTGGCTCGCCGCCGCGCGTGGCGGTGCGCGCGCCCTCATCGATCGTCAGGTCGGCGATCCGGTGAGGTCCTGGGGGCGCGCCGCCTCGGCTCGTGCGACGCAGGACCGCACGTATGCGCGCCATCACCTCAGCGCTCGAGAAGGGCTTCACGACGTAGTCGTCGGCGCCGAGCTCGAGCCCGACGACGCGGTCCAGCTCGGTGCCACGAGCGGTGAGCATCACGACCGGCACGTCGGACTTGCGCCGCAGGTCACGACAGACGTCGCGACCGTCGCCGTCTGGGAGGTTGAGGTCGAGCAGGACGAGGTCGAACTCCATCCGGTCGGCCAGCGCAAGCGCCTCGGCGGCGGTGAAGGCCGTGATCGGCTCGAAGCCCTCGCGCGCGAGCGCCTTCGCGAACGGCTCCGATATCGAGCGCTCGTCCTCGACGAACAAGATGCGCGGGCGTCCCGCCGCCGGTTCCACACACTCACCTTATCCCTGCACAGACGGGGTGTCCGCAGGCCTTACCGACTGCTTACCGACCGCTCACCGGCGGCTGGTGGGCCCGCGTTCACGCTGTTCGTGCAATCGATGCTAAGGAGCAGATCATGGGACGGATGAGACTTGCGCTGGGCTTCTCGCTGGCGCTGCTGGGAGTGGTGGCCGCGGTGGCGGTCGGGGCACGGATCGCGCCTCCGGCTCCCGAGCCGGCCGCGAATGGAATCGGCACGACGACCGAGGACCGGACGACGACTGACGAGACAGCGGCGGCCGACGACGACGGAACGGCAGATCGAGGACACGGCGACGCGCCTGGCACCGAGGCCCGCGACGACGATGACGGAACTCCAGACCAGGGCCGAGGCGACGCGCCCGGCACTGAGACGCCGGGTGACGACGACGGCACGGCCGACCAAGGCCGCGGCGACGCACCAGGCACAGCGCCGAGCCCCGACGACGGCCACCACCGCGGACGTGGTGCCGACGACGACCGGCCGGACAACAGCGGGCCGGGAAGCCTCAACAGCGGCCCGGGAAGCGCCGGGCACCAGCAGGTCGACGACGACTCGGAGGACAACCACAGCGGCTCCGGTCGAGGTGGCGACGACGACGGCTTCGACGACCACGACGACTCCGGTGACGACGACCACAGCGGGTCGGGCCACGGTGGTAGCGACGACGACTGAGTAGGCGATCTCGGCGCGGCGGCTCGGACCGCCGCCGCGCCCGCGGTCTTAGCCGCCGACGATCTACCCGTCCGCTCGTTGATCAATCGCGGCCGGAGTACGCTCGTCTCGAACCGCATGGCCCTCGACGTCCTCGCCTCCGCGTTCGGACCGGTCCAGCAGGACTACCTGCTGGAGGCACGCCAGATGCAGGCGATGTCGTTCGTCGCACACATCCCGCTCGTCTGCTTCGGCGTCGCGTTTCCGGCGTTCGTCGTCTTCGCCGAGTGGCGCCACCTGCGCACCGGCGACCCGGTCTATCGCACGCTGGCTCGCCGCTGGTCGAAGGTGATGCTGGCGCTGTTCGCAGTCGGCGTTGTGACCGGCACGATCCTCTCGTTCGAGCTCGGTCTGCTGTGGCCCGGCTTCACGGCCGCCTTCGGCGACGTCTTCGGCCTCGGGTTCACGCTTGAGGGGTTCTCGTTCTTCACCGAGGCGATCTTCATCGCGATCTACGTGTATGGCTGGGACCGGCTCTCACCGCGCACGCACCTGCTCACCGGGATCCCGGTGATCGTGTCGGGCATCACCGGATCGTTCTTCGTGATCGCGGTCAACGCCTGGATGAACAGCCCGGGCGGCTTCCGGATCGAGAACGGCGAGGCGGTCGACGTCCGGCCGTGGGAGGCGCTGTTCGGCAACTCGTACCTAGCTCACGAGATCGTCCACATGTACGTCGCGGCCTACATCGTGGCGGGCTTCGTGCTCGCCGCCGTCTACGCCTGGGGATGGCTGCGGGGCCGGCGTGGCCGCTATGAGCGCACGGCGCTGACGATCGCGCTGACCGCTGCCGCGATCGCCGCACCGGTCCAGCTGATCGTCGGCGACTGGGCGGCGCGCGTCGTCGCGGAGGAGCAGCCGGTCAAGCTCGCCTCGTTCGAGGATCTGCGCGAGACGACGAAGGGAGCGCCCTTCACCATCCCTGGCGGCCCGGAGATCCCCGACCTCCTCTCGCTGCTCGCCTTCCACGATCCGAACGCGACCGTGGAGGGCCTCGACACGGTGCCGGCGCGCGACCGGCCGCCGGTCGGGATCGTCCGCGCTTCGTTCCTGACGATGGTCACGATCGGAACACTGCTGGCCGCCCTGTCGGCCTGGTACCTGCTCGTGCGCGTCCGTCGTCGCACGCTTCCGAGCTCGCGCTGGTTCTGGCACGCGGCGGTCGCAGCCGGTCCGCTCTCGCTCGTCGCGCTGATCGCCGGCTGGGTGACTACCGAGGTGGGACGTCAGCCATGGGTCGTCTACGACGTCATGCGAACCGACGCCGCGGTCACCGGCGCGGGTGGAGTGCCGGTCGGATACGCAACGCTCGCGGCGGTCTACGTCGGAGTCTTGGTCGCGGTCGTCTGGATCCTGCGCCGGCTCGCACGCCGGCCACTCGAGGAGGACGTCGAGCGTACGGCGGGAGCGCCGAGTGGCTGAGGTCCCGCTCGTCCTGATCCTCGTCGGCCTCGTCGCCTACACGCTGTTGGGCGGCGCGGACTTCGGCGCGGGCCTCTGGGAGCTGACCGCTCGCGGCGAGCGCGGCTCCGCCCTGCGCGACCACACCCACCGGGCGATGGCGCCCGTCTGGGAGGCGAACCACGTCTGGCTGATCTTCGTCTTGACGGTGTGCTGGACGGCGTACCCGCAGGCGTTCTCGTCGATCGCCTCGACGCTGACGATCCCGTTGTTCGTCGCGGGACTAGGAGTCATCCTGCGTGGCGCCACCTACGCCTTGAGGGCGGGCGTCTCGTCGCCACGCGAGGAGGGCGTGCTCAGCGTGACCTTCGCGCTGTCCTCCGTGCTGACGCCGTTCGCGCTCGGGGCGATGGTCGGGGGCATTGCGTCGCAGCGCGTACCGGTCGGCAATGCCGCCGGCGACGAGATCAGCTCCTGGTTGAACCCCACGTCGATCCTGACCGGCACCCTCGCGGTCGCGACCTCGGCGTACCTGGCAGCTGTGTACCTCGCCGCCGACTCGACCCGCATGGATGACAGGGAGATCGCCGATGCCTTCCGCAAGCGGGCGGTCGTCGCCGGACTGGTCGCGGGCACGATCGCGATTGCCGGTCCCCTCGTGCTGCGCGAGGACGCCCGTCCGCTGTTCGACGGCCTCACGAGCGGACTCGGGCTGGTCGCCCTGGTCGTCTCGGCGCTCGCCGGCGTAGCGGCGCTCGTGCTCGTGGCCGCCCGGCGCTATGAGCCCGCGCGGGTGGTCGCTGCCGCGGCAGTCGCGGCGATCGTCGCGGGCTGGGGAGTCGCCCAGCCCGATCCGATCCTTCCCGGCCTCTCGATCGAGGAGGCGGCTGCGAGCGACGCCACGATCACCGCCGTGCTGATCGGCTTCGCGGTCGGCCTGCTGATCTTGCTGCCGTCCTTGGCCTATCTCTTCCGCCTCGTCCTCAGCGGCCGCTTCGATCCCGCCGCGCCACTTGCCGGCGACGGGGAGGGAACGGTCGAGCTCGACCTCCGAGACACGGGCAAGGGCGGCCGTACGATCGCGCTGCCGGTCTCAGGTGGGCTGCTAGGAGCGGGAGCGGCGATCACCTTCATCGCCGACGACGCGCTCCGCCCCGTCGGCGTGGCGGCGATGCTCGTCGGCGCCGTCGGGGCCTTCGTCGCGCTGGCGTCGCTCGACGACGCCGAGCCGACCAAGAATGGCGGTTGAGCCGCCCTCGGAGCGGGCATTGGGTTGACAACCCCCGCGACCGCGGCGATAACACGTAGTGCGGGAGTTTCCAGAGGAGTGACACATAGACCGAGGAGGTCTCCCCCCATGTTGTCCAGCACCACCTGGCGTGCGCTGATCCTCAGCCTCGCCCTGGCCTTGTCCGGAGGTGTCCTCGTCGCTTGCGGCGATGACGACGACAGTGGAGGGGGTGGAAGCTCCGGCAACACCACCAGCAGTGACAGCGGCGGTGGTGGCAGTGGCTCGATCGCCCTCCTGCTGCCGGAGTCGAAGACCGCACGCTACGAGTCTCAGGACCGGCCCAACTTCGAGCGCAAGGCAAAGGAGCTCTGCTCCGACTGCGAGGTCATCTACTCCAACGCGGACCAGGACGCCGCGAAGCAGCAGCAGCAGGCCGAGGCGGCGATCACACGCGGCGCCAAGGTCCTGGTCCTCGACCCCGTCGACGCGGCCTCGGCCGGATCGATCGTGGCGCGGGCCAAGCAGTCCGACATCCCCGTCATCAGCTACGACCGCTTGATCACCGACGCGGACGTCGACTACTACATCTCATTCGACAACGAGCAGGTCGGAAAGCTCCAGGGTGAGAGCCTGACGAAGAAGCTCGCCGACAACGGTGACAAGAGCGGCTCGCTCGTGATGATCAACGGCGCGCCGACCGACAACAACGCCAAGCTGTTCAAGCAGGGCGCGCACAGCGTCATCGACGACAGCGACTACAAGGTCGGCAAGGAGTACGACACCCCCGACTGGAGCCCCGACAAGGCCCAGCAGGAGATGGAGCAGGCGATCACGGCGCTCGGCAAGACCGGCTTCGTCGGCGTCTATGCCGCGAACGACGGGACGGCCGGCGGCGCGATCGCGGCGATGAAGTCGAACGGCGTCGATCCGAAGAAGCTCCCGGTCACCGGGCAGGACGCCGAGCTAGCGGCGATCCAGCGGATCCTCACCGGCGAGCAGTACATGACGGTCTACAAGGCGATCAAGCCGGAGGCCGAGGCGGCGGCCGAGCTGGCCGTTGCGCTCGTCCGCGGCGAGGACCCACCGAGCGATCTGGTGACCGAGCAGGTCGACAACGGCCAGAAGCAGGTTCCCTCGGTGCTCCTCAAGCCGGTCGCGGTGACCAAGGACAACATCCAGGACACGATCGTCAAGGACAAGTTCTGGAAGGTCTCCGAGATCTGCACACCGAGCTACGCCGCTGCGTGCAAGGCGGCTGGCGTCCAATGAGCGACGGAGCGCCTGTGCTGGCGCTGGAGAAGGTCACCAAGAGCTTCGGGCCAGTGCAGGCGCTCCAAGACGTGGACTTCGAGGTCCGCCCCGGCGAGGTGGTGGCGCTCGTCGGGGACAACGGCGCGGGCAAGTCGACGCTCGTCAAGGCGATCGCCGGAATCCACACGATCGACGACGGCCAGATCCTCTTCGAGGGCCGGCCGGTGAAGATCACGTCCCCCACCGACGCGGTCAGCCTGGGGATCGCGACCGTCTACCAGGACCTCGCGCTGTGCGACAACCTCGACGTCGTCGAGAACCTCTTCCTCGGGCGTGAGGAGCGCGGCGGAGGCGTGGCGACGGTCACGCGCCAGCTCGACGAGACGTCGATGGAGCGCCAGGCGCACGAGCTGCTCGAGAACCTCGCGGTCACGATCACCGACGTCCGCGCGGAGGTCGGCACGATGTCCGGCGGGCAGCGCCAGCAGGTGGCGATCGCGCGCTCGCTGCTCGGCGACCCGAAGGTCGTGCTGCTCGACGAGCCGACCGCCGCGCTGGGCGTGCGTCAGACCGCGCAGGTGCTGAACCTGATCCGCCGGCTCAAGGAGCAGGGCCACGGCGTCGTCGTGATCAGCCACAACCTGTCCGACGTCTTCCAGGTCGCCGACCGCATCTTCGTCCTGCGCCTCGGTCGCAAGGCCGGCGCCTTCGACGCGCACTCGACGAGCAACGAGGAGGTCGTGGCCGCCATCACGGGCGCCAGCGACCCGAACACCGGAGACCTCGGCCCACCCGCCGACACGCCGGCTGGAGATCCTTCGGCGACAGGGGAGCAGCGATGAGCTCACAGGCAGCGGCGGCGCCGGCGACCCGGCCGCCCGACGACGATCGCGAGCCGCCGCCGAGCCTGCTCAAGCGCTTCGTTCAAGGGGACCTCGGCGAGGTGCGCGTGCTCGTCGTCCTGGCGCTGATCTGGGCGATCTTCCAGAGCCAGGAGGACCGCTTCCTCACCGCGACCAACCTGACGAACCTGATGCTCCAGATCACGGCGATCGGCCTGGTGTCCGTCGGCGTGGTGCTGGTGCTGCTGCTGGGCGAGATCGACCTCTCGGTCGGAGCGGTCAGCGGCCTGTGCGCGGCGATCATGGCCGTGCTGAGCGTCAAGCACGGCTGGTCGCCCTACCTCGCGATCGCCGCGGCGATCGCCGTCGGCACGGCGATCGGTGTCTTCCAGGGCTCGATCTTCACCGCGTTCGGCATCCCGTCGTTCGTCGTCACGCTCGCCGGCTTGCTGGCATGGCAAGGGGCCCAACTCAGGGTTCTCGGCGACACCGGCACCATCAACCTCACCGACCCGGTCATCACCGGCCTCACCAGCACCTTCTACAAGGGCGGCACCGGCTGGACGATCGCGATCGTCGGCCTCGCCGTCTACGCGGCGGTCACCCTGCTCGACCGCCGGCGCAAGGCGAAGGCGGGCCTACGCCTGCCGCCGCTCGGAGCGACCTTGCTGCGGCTCGGCCTCGCCGCAGCGGCGATCCTGATCGCCGTCGCCGTGCTCAACGACGACCGTGGCGTGCCGCTCGCCGCGCTGATCTTCATCGGCTTCGTAGTGCTCTTCCAGTTCATCACCACCAAGACGACGTTCGGTCGTCACATCTACGCGGTCGGCGGCAACGCCGAGGCCGCGCGACGTGCCGGCATCAAGGTCCAGCGAATCCGGATCGTCGTGTTCGCGATCGCATCGTCGATGGCCGCTATCGGAGGCATCATGGCCGCCTCCCGTCTGCTGGCCGTCAACCAGTCATCGGGCTCCGGCGACTTCCTGCTGCTCGCGATCGCCGGCCCGGTGATCGCCGGCACGAGCCTCTTCGGCGGACGCGGCTCTGTGTGGACGGCGCTGCTCGGCGCGCTCGTGATCGGCTCGATCTCGAACGGGATGGACCTGCTCGCCTACGAGTCCTCGGTGAAGTTCATGGTGACCGGCGCGGTGCTGCTCGTCGCCGTGATCATCGACGCCCTCGCCCGGCGCCGCCGCCAAGCCACGGGTCGGGTATAGATCGGGGGCTCACGCCCCCGGACCCCCGCGCCACCCGGCCGGGCGGTGATGGCCTAGGCGACTGGGACTGGGTCGATCTCGCCGCGTCGGGCGGCCGCGGCCTGCTCGCGGCTGTCCTTCGAGGAGATCAGGACCGCGGCGAGGATCGCGCCGAGGATGCCGAAGCCGGCGCAGACGAGGAAGGCGTCCTGGAAGCCCTCGTTGAGCGCGACGAGACGGTTCGTCTCGCCTGAGGCGAACACGTCGGACGTCGTCGAGTTGGCGACCGTCGCCGCGATCGCCAATCCGAGCGCACCACCGACCTGCTGCGACGTGTTGATCAAGCCGGAGGCGAGTCCCGCCTCGTTGGGCCGGGTGCCCGTCATCGCTGCGATCGTGGTCGTCACGAAGCCGAAGCCGAGACCGACAGCGACGATCATCGACGGGAACAGCACGTCGCCGACGTAGCTGCCGTCGGGCGCCGAGACCCGCGAGAACCACAACAGCCCGACCGAGACCAGCAGCATGCCGGCGATCAGCGTCGGCTTGAAGCCGATCCGCGTCACCAGCTGCGAAGCGCCGCCGGCGCTGAGGATGATCAGCACGCTCAGCGGGAGGTAGGCGAGTCCTGCCTCGAGTGGCTCGTAGCCGAGCACCTGCTGGACGTAGAGAGAGATGAAGAAGAACATCGAGAACAGCGACATGCCCAGCAGCACGCCGACTACGTTCGCCCCGCGCAGCGTGCGCAGACGGAAGATCGAGAACGGCATCAGCGGATGCTTCGTCCGCGACTCGATCGTGACGAAGACGACCAGTAGCGCCAGCGCGCCTGCGAGGATCCCCAGCGTCTCGCCCGAGCCCCAGCCGACGTCGACGGTGTTGACGAGCCCGTAGACCAGCAGCGCCAGGCCGGCCGTGACCGAGACCGCGCCCGGTATGTCGAACGAGCTCGCGCCCTCGTGGCGGCTCTCCCTCAGCAGCCGCGGCGCCAACGTCGCGGCGATCAGCGCAATCGGCACGTTGACCAACAGAACCCACTCCCAGCCGAGGAACTCGGTCAGGATGCCGCCGAGCAGCACGCCGGCGGCGCCGCCGGCTCCGGCGACCGCCCCCCACACCCCGAGCGCCTTGTTGCGCTCCGCGCCCTCGGTGAAGGTCGTCGTGACGATCGAGAGCGCCGCCGGTGAGATCAACGCCGCGCCAAGGCCCTGAATCGCCCGCGCCGCGATCAGCTGGGTGTCGCTCTGCGAGATGCCGCCGGCGAGCGAGGCGAGGCCGAAGACGATCAGGCCGACGATGAAGATCCGTCGCCGGCCGAGCAGGTCGGCGAGCCGGCCCCCGAGCAGCAGGAAGCCACCGAAGGTCAGCGTGTAGGCGTTGACCACCCACGAGAGATCGTCCTGCGAGAAGTCGAGCTCGCGACCGATCGACGGGAGAGCGACATTGACGATCGACGCATCAAGCACGATGACGAACTGAGTCATCGCCAGCAGGGCGAGGGCTAGGCCTTTCGAGCGGCCGTTCTCGAGCGCGGTCATGGTGCGGGTACTCTCCTTGGGAGCCGGGTCTACGTCGCGAGTGAGCGAAGAGCTTACAAAAAGTGAGTGACGGACATGGCTGCGCGCCGTCCCGTAGGGTGCCTGCCATGGGAGAGATGACCGACAAGACGGTGTTCATGTCCGGCGGCAGCCGAGGCATCGGCCTAGCGATCGCGACCCGGCTGGCACGGGAGGGCGCGAACGTCGCGTTCGTCGCGAAGACCGATCAGCCTCACCCGAAGCTCCCCGGCACGATCTACACGGCGGCCGAGGAGATCGAGGCGGCCGGCGGCAAGGCGCTGCCGATCCTCGGCGACGTGCGCGACGAGGAGCAGGTCGCGCGCGCGGTGGAGCAGACCGTCCAGCGGTTCGGTGGGATCGACATCTGCGTCAACAACGCCTCGGCGATCAACCTCGCCCCGATGCGCGAGCTGCCGCCCAAGCGTTACGACCTGATGCTCGACATCAACACGCGTGGCACATTCGTCGTCACGCAGGCATGCCTCTCCCATCTGCGTGAGTCCGACCACGCCCACGTGCTGACGCTCAGCCCGCCGCTCTCCCTAGACGAGCGCTGGCTGAAGAGCCACTCGGCCTACACCGTGTCGAAGTTCGGCATGTCGATGATCACGCTCGGCGTGGCCGCGGACGAGCCGAGCATCGCCGCGAACTGCCTCTGGCCGCGCACGCTGATTGCCACCGCCGCCGTCCAGAACCTGCTCGGCGGCGACGCAGCGATGGCCGCCAGCCGCACGCCGGAGATCGTCGCCGACGCCGCCTGGGAGATCCTCCGCCGCGAGCCCTCAGCCGCCTCCGGCCAGACCTTCATCGACGACGAGGTACTCACCGAGGCCGGCGTCACCGACCTCGACCGCTACGCCGCCGCCCCCGGCGGCGAGCTCGCCCTCGACCTCTTCGTCACCGACTGGCTCGACTGATCAGGCAGTGGCTGGGGCGACCGCGCAGCCGCAGGCGCTAGCCGCTGCGGCGAGCTCGCGGTCCCATGTTGCGACGACGATTCGAGGCGAGTCGATGTTGAGCGCCGCGGCCAGGTGCACACCGTCGTAGCCACGAAGCGCATACTCGTCGGCGAGATCGCCAGCCTCGACCGAGAGCGGCCAATCGATGTCCATGACGGAGCTCGCCACGTGAATCTCGTGGAGGCCGCTGATGAGCTCGTCCAAGGCGGCCGCACTGATTCGGCCTGCCCTCACCGCCGCGGCGAGGCCTGCTCGCACCTCCGGGTAGGCGAGCCTGTTCACGGCACGCAGCGCGGCCCGACGCCATAGCTCCCGCACCAGCTCCCAGCCGTCCTCGCGAAGAAGGAGCTTGACCAGAGCGGAACTGTCGAAGTAGACGGTCACCCACGTTGCTCGACGATGATGTCGGCAACCGGTGCCGTCGGAACGATGCGCGGCTCGGGCGGGATCCAGTCACGCGTCGGCTGCTGGATGAGACCGCGCTGGCGCAAGTCCTCGAACGGGTCCGGCCCGTCGACCGGCGTCAGTCGCGCGACAGGCCGCCCGCGCATCGTCACCGTCACCTCGTGCCCCTCGGAGACGTGCTGCACGTAGCGGCTGAGCTGATCGTGCAGCTCGCGCACCCCGACCTGGGACTTGACTGCTTGTAGCGTCATAGACCACACCTTAGACGCTACATCGGCGATCTCCTAGCGGTAATCCGGATTCGGGAAGTCGAAGCGGCAGCCGGCGTCCCACCCCGAGCGCTGGTTGCCGTGGGCCGGGATGCCGCCCGCGTCCTTGAGCATCCGGGCGATGTGGAGCAGGTTCCAGGTCATGAAGGTCGTGTTGCGGTTGGTGAAGTCGTTCTCGGGACCGCCCGAGCCCGGGTCGAGGTAGCTCGGTCCCGGGCCGGCCTCGCCGAGCCAGCAGGCGTCGGCCTGCGGCGGGATGACGTAGCCGAGGTGCTGGAGCGAGTAGAGGATGTTCATCGCGGCATGCTTGGCGCCGTCCTCGTTGCCGGTGATCAGGCACCCGCCGACCCTCCCGTAGTACGCGTACTGCCCCGCGTCGTTGAGCAGATGGCTGTTGCCGTAGAGGCGCTCGACCACCTTGGTCGCGATCGAGGACTTCTCGCCGAGCCAGAGCGGTGCGAGCAGCACGAGGATGTCGGCTGCCATCACCTTCTCGTGGATCGCCGGCCACTCGTCGCGCTCCCATCCGTGCTCGGTCATGTCGGGATACACGCCGGTCGCGATGTCGTGGTCGACCGCCCGGATCTCCTCCACCGCCACGCCGTTGCTCTCCATGATCGTCCTGGAGATCCTCCCTAGGCCGTCGGTGTGCGACTGCTCCGGCGACCGCTTGAGCGTGCAGTTGACGAACAGTGCACGAAGGTCGGAGAAGTCCCATAGCGAGGCTTGCGCGAGCGTCTTGTTCATCGCTGCCATGTCGGCCATGCCGTCTCTCCAGTCGTAGCGGTCACGCCGACGCTATCCGCACGGGTCTGTCCACGCCATCCAGCGACGGTAGGCTCGATCGTGTGACGGCGACCCTCTGGCACATCGAGCTCTCGAACTACAACGAGAAGGCCCGCTGGGCGCTCGACTTCAAGGGCATCCCGCACGTCCGCAAGGCGCCGCTGCCGGGAGCGCACCAGGCGGTGGCGCTGACGCTCACTCGCGGAAGACACCGTCGCCTGCCGGTCGCCAAGCTCGACGGCCAGCGGCCGGTTGGGGACTCGACCGCGATCATCGCCGCCGCCGAGGCCTACCAGCCCGAGCCGCCGCTGTATCCGTCCGACCCCGGCGAGCGAGCCCGAGCGCTGGCGCTCGAGGACTTCTTCGACGAGCAGCTCGGGGCAGCCCTGCGAGCCTACGGCTGGGTGCACATGGTCGAGGACATCCACACCTCGATCGACACGCTGCTGGTCGATCACCCCGCCTGGCATCGCCGCGTCATGCACGCGGGAGCACCGGCGATGCAGCGGATCATCCGCAGCGACTACGGCGCCACGACGGACCAAGCCGACGAGTCGCTGGCCAAGATCCGCGTGGCGATGGACCGGCTCGAGAGCGAGCTCGGATCAAGTGACTACCTCGTCGGCGACCGCTTCAGCGTCGCGGACCTGACCGCTGCTTCGCTCTTCACCCCGGTCATCGCGCCATCCGAGCGCCCATACGCGCCGTCGAACGTGCCGCAACCGCTGTACGACCTGCGCGACGAGCTAGAGGCGCGGCCGGGCGGGCAGTGGGTCCACGAGATGTACCAGCGCCACCGCGGCACGTCGGCCGAGGTCGCGGCCTAAGGGATCGTTCGAGCCTTGGACGAGCAAGGCGCTCCAGTCCTTGGGTGAACTGAAGCGCCTTCTGGTCAGTGGAGACGGCGGGAATCGAACCCGCGTCCGCGGCCGAGTGAAAACAGCGTCTACGAGCGTAGCCAGCCCTCTGATCTCGTCCCTAGCTCGCCTGGCTGGCCGGGTTGCTGGGGACCAGCCTCTGTGAGAAGTCCCCTCGCCGCCAGAGGCGCGCGTCGAAGGCAAGCCCGTTTCTGATGCCGGACAACTCCCTCACGGGCCCAAGGGAGGCCGACAGCTCACTGGCTAGATCTAACTAGGCAGCAAGCGCGAACGAGTGATTCTCATCCGCAACTATGGTTTGCCGGTTGTTTAACGAGGCCTACCGGCGACCTCGACTCGCAACTGAATCCACGAAAACGTCCACGTCGAAGCCTGTCGTCCCCGGGGAATCGCCATCCAGTCTAGACCTCCGCGGCCTGCTTGACTGACCGATGCATGCCTTCCGACGAACTGCCCGTGACCCCGTTCTCTTCGCGGGCGGCTTGGATGGAGTGGCTGGAGGCGAATCACGACAGCTCGCCGGGCCTCTGGGTCAAGTTCGCGAAGAAGGCGTCGGGGATCGAGACGGTCGTCTATGCCGAGGCGGTGGAGGTGGCGCTCTGCTTCGGCTGGATCGACGGACAGACCGCGCGGTTCGACGATGACTGGTACCTGCAGCGGTTCACGCCGCGCCGGCCACGCAGCAAGTGGTCGCAGATCAACGTCGGGCGAGCGGAGGCGCTGATCGAGCAGGGCCTGATGCGGCCGGCCGGGCTGCGCGAGGTCGAGCGGGCGAAGGCGGATGGCCGCTGGGATGCCGCCTACGCGAGCCCGAGCAAGATCGAGGTGCCGCACGACCTGGGCGTGGCACTCGACGCGAATCCCGCCGCGCGTGCCTTCTTCGAGACGCTCGACGCCAACAACCGCTACGCGATCCTCTATCGAATCCATGACGCAAAGCGCGTCGACACGCGAGCGCGACGGATCGAGAGGTTCGTCGCGATGCTCGAACGCGGCGAGAAGATCCACTGACCGGAACAAGAGGAGCTTGTCATGACCGACCAGACCTATGACCCAGTCCACCGCTCCCGCTACGCCTTCCAGCCCGATGGCGAGAACCTGATCGTGGAGACTTGGCTCGAGCCGGGCGGCAAGCTCCCGCCCCACCTCCACCCTCGCCAGGAGGAGCGCTGGTCGGTGATCGAGGGCGAGGTGCGCTTTCAGCTCGGCAGGGACAAGCGCGTCATCGGCCCGTCCGACGGCGAGATGATCGTCCACCCGAACACCCGCCACGGGCTCGAGAACGTCAGCGGCCGCCAGGCGCACCTGCGCTGTGTCGCGCTACCGGCGGCCGGCCTGCAGGAGTTCCTCGAGGACAGCGCCCGCGCAGCACGCGAGGGCCTGTTCATGCGCGGCGGCATCCCCCGCAGCCTGCGCGGCGCCCGTTGGGCGGCCGGCTTCCTGAAGCAGCACCAGGAGGACGTCGTGATGGTCTTCCCGCCACGGCCCGTTCAGCAGGCGATGATGGCGCTGCTCGCGTAGCTCGCTGCCAGAATGGGATGGGTGGAGAGCAGCTCGCAGACCCCTGCCTACGTTCCGCCCGCCGGCGGGCCCACACCCGCGCACTATCCATCGGGGTACACGCCCGAGCCCGCCGAGCGTAAACCGCTGTGGAAGCGCCTCGGCGGGCCGATCGCGGCGGCCGGCTTGCTGCTGCTCAAGCTGGGCGCGAAGCTCAAGGTCGTCCTCCTGCTGCTGCCGAAGGTCAAGCTGTTCACGACCTCGGCCTCGATGCTCGTCTCGATCGGCGCGTACTCGCTGATCTGGGGCTGGCGGTTCGCCGTCGGCTTCGTCCTGCTGCTGTTGATCCACGAGATGGGCCACGTGCTGCAGCTGCGCCGCGAGGGCATCAAGGCCAGCGCGCCGATGTTCATCCCGTTCCTCGGCGCGCTGGTGGCGATGAAGCAGATGCCCAAGGACGCCGCGGCGGAGGCGCGCGTCGGGCTCGCCGGTCCCGTGCTGGGCGCGATCGGCTGCCTGATCCCGGTGGCTCTCTACGCGGCGACCGGCGACGACCTCTTCAAGGCGCTCGCGTTCGTCGGCTTCTTCCTCAACCTCTTCAACCTCCTGCCGGTCCTGCCGCTGGATGGCGGCCGCGCGATGACCGCGCTGACCCCCTGGATGTGGTTCGTCGGTTTCGCGGTGCTGATCGCGATCACGTTCGTGGCGCCGAACCCGATCATGCTGATCATCCTGCTGTTCGGCGCGATGGAGACCTGGAGACGCTGGAAGAACCGCAAGGACCCGGCCGAGCAGCGCTACCTCAAGGTGCGCCCGCGTGACCGGCTGGCGGTGGCGGTCGTCTACGTCGGACTGGCGGTCCTGCTGGCGGTGGGGATGGACCTGACCTTCATCGACCGCGACTTCGGCGACGTCTAGCTAGCCGCGCTCACGGTCGGCGAGCGCGCGCTGGATGTCGCGCTTGACGTCCTTCTCCTTGATGTCACGGCGCTTGTCGCCTTGGTCCTTGCCGCGGCCGAGGGCGATCTCGACCTTCACGCGCGGACCCTTGAGGTAGACCCGCGTCGGGATGATCGTCAGGCCCTTCTGGGCGGTGGAGCCGATCAGCTCCTCGATCTCCTTGGCCTTGAGCAGCAGCTTGCGCTCACGCTCGGGCTCGTGGTTCTCGCGCGACGCCGGCAGGTAGGGCGCGACGTGCATGTTGTGCAGCCAGACCTCGCCCTTGCGCACCGCCGCATAGGCGTCCTTGATCTGCACGCCGCCGTCGCGGATCGACTTGACCTCGGAGCCCTGGAGCATGATCCCCGCCTCGTACTTCTCGAGCAGGTGGTAGCGGAACGACGCCTGCCGGTTGGTCGCTAGGTCGCCTGCAGCCGCCTTGCGCTTCTTGCCCTTCTTCGCCATCGCGGGTCCGACGCTACACGGCGAGGTCGAGATCGACACGGCCGCGCGCAGCCTCGATCGAGCCGACGGTCACCTCGATCGGATCGCCGAGGCGGATCGCACGACCGGAGTTGCCGTCGATCAGCTGGCTCTCGTGCTCGTCGGGGTTCCACCAGCCGGGCACACGGCGCACGGGCAGCATTCCCTCGAACCCCTCTTCGCCGAAGCGGACGAACCAGCCCGCGGGGATCAGGCCGACCACCTCACCTTGCCAGGTCACGGGGTCCTCGCCAACGCCGGCCTCCGACAACCGCCGCTCCAAGAGGAACGCGAGGCAGACATCGTCCGCGCTTCGCTCGATCTTCATCGCCCCGCGCTCGGCCTCGCTGGTCATCAGGCCGAGGTCGTCGAGATCGTGGGCACGCGGGGCGACGTCGTCGAGTCCGAGACCGGCGAGCAGCGCGCGGTGGGCGACGACGTCGGGATAGCGGCGGATCGGCGAGGTGAAGTGGCAGTAGCGCGGCGATGCCAGTCCGGCATGTCCGAGGCTCCGCGGCGTGTAGTACGCCTGCTTGAGCGAGCGCAGGACCATCGAGCCGAACGCCTCCGCCCCGCGCCCGTGCTTGCGCGAGTACTCGGCGGCCATCCGCGAGACCTCGGCCGCGATGTCGGCCGCCTGTTGCGGGCTCATCCGAGCCGGCGTCGCCGGGACGGGCACCTCGAGCGCGGCGAGCTTCTCGACCATCGCCTCGACCTTCAGCGGGTCCGGCTTCTCGTGGACGCGGTAGAGCGTCGGCAGCTTGCGGTCGGCGAGGTAGGTCGCGACCTGCTCGTTGGCGAGGATCATCAGCTCCTCGATCAGCGTGTGCGACTCCGTCTGGGCCTCGTGTCGCACGCCGACGACGTTGCCGGCGGAGTCGAACTCGAACGAAGGCTCGAGCGAGTTGATCTCGAGCGCCCCGCGCTGCTCGCGACGCTGGCGCAGTGCGCGTGCGACCTCGCGTGCGGCGGCGAGCGGCTCGCCCCATAGGTCCTCGGCACGCGTCTGGCCAGCGAACACGGCGTCCACCTCGCCGTAGGTGAGCCGCTTGTCCGATCGCACGACGGAGCGGTGGAAGGCGACCCGGCGCACGTCGACGCCGGCGATGTCGATCTCGACCGTGACGGCGAGCCGGTCCTCCCCGGGCCGCAGCGAGCACTCGCCGTTCGACAGCAGCTCGGGCAGCATCGGCTCGACGGCGCCCGGAACGTAGGTGCTCGTACCGCGCCGCAGCGCCTCCTTGTCGAGTGCGCCGCCGGGTCGCAGGAAGGCAGTCACGTCAGCGATGTGAACCCAGAGCCGAACTGCGCCCCCGCCGAGCCGCTCGGCCGATATCGCGTCGTCGAAGTCGCGCGCGTCGTCGGGATCGATCGTGAAGGTCGGCAGCGCGGTCAGGTCGGTGCGCGGTCCGCCGGCCGGCGGCTCGGCGGCCACCTCCATTGCCTCGGTCTCGGCGCGCCGGGGATACGACCGGCGCAACCCGCGATCGAGCATCAGCCCTTCGACCACGTCGCGGGCGACGTCCGGCCGTCCGATCACGCGGTTGACACGAGCGCCTCCCTTGCCCGGCCCGACGAGCACCAGGTCGCCGTAGCGGCCCTTGCCCTCCTTGCCGCGCGAGACCTCGAACTTGCTGCCTCGCTCGAACAGCGGCTCGACGACCGGCATCCGGCCCCGGCGGCCCAGCACGCCGACCATCGGCAGGTCGATCCGCGCCGGGCGCCCGTGCGCCCGGTTCCTCAACGCTCGGTGACCTTGCCGGCCAGCTCGTCCAAGGCGACGGGCAGTGCCTCGTCGCGCTCGGTCTCCACGTCGTCCTGTGCCTTGACGTCAGGCGTCACGCCCTTGTCGCCGATGTTCTCCCCGTTCGGCAGGAAGTACTGGCCGACGGTGATGTCGAGCAGGCCTCCGTTGGAGAGCGGCTGAACCTCCTGGAAGACGCCCTTGCCGAAGGTGCGGGTCCCGACCACCATGCCTCGCCCGCGGTCCTTGATCGCCCCGGTGACGATCTCCGAGGACGAAGCGGTCCCGCGGTCGACCAGCACGACTACCGGCACGTCCTTGCCGATCGCGCCGCCGACGGCGTCGTACTTTCTCTCGGGCTTCGTCCGTCCCTTCGTCGACACGATCAGGCCGTCCTCGATGAACACCGAGCCGACGAGCACCGCCTCCTGCAGCAGGCCGCCACCGTTGCCGCGCAGATCGAAGACGATCCCCTCGGCGCCCTTCTTCAGTTGGTCGTTGACCTGCTTCTGGACGAGTCCGTGGGCACCCTCGCTGAACGTCGCCAGCGTGACGATGCCGAGCTTGTGGCCATTGCGCTCGACCGTCCGCCCGGTCGCGACCGGAACCTCGATGCGCGCACGCTCGACCTTGACCTTGCGCGGCTCGAAGGTGTCGGGATCGACGAGCTCGAGCGTCACCGTCGTGCCTGCGGGACCCTTGATCTTGGCGGTCGCGACCTCAGCAGACAGACCCGCGATCGACTTCCCGTTGACCTCGGTGATGAAGTCGCCCTTCTTCACGCCCGCGCCCTCGGCGGGCGACTCCTCGAAGACGTTCAGCACGCGCAAGCCGCGCTTGTCCTGGTCGACGTTCATCCCGACGCCTTCGAAGCGACCGGACACCGACTGCTCGAACTCCTTCGTCTCCTTGGGGCTGAGGTAATTCGAGAAGCGGTCGTCGAGACCCTGGACGAGGCCGCGCATCGATCCCTGCTCGAGATCTGACTTGTCGACCTTCTTGTAGAAGTCGTCGTCGATCGCGTCGAGGATCTCCGAGCGCAGCGCGTGATCGTCCTCGACGAAGGTGTCGCGTATCGGTCCCGGCAGGTTCTCGGGATGCCCACCCAGCCAGACCCCGCCGAGCAGAAGCAGCAGGACAGCGATCACCACGGCGGTTGTCTTGGAGAGAGAGCCCACGGTCAGAGAGCCGCCCTGGGGGAAGCGGCCAGCCGTGAAGGGTAGTGGGGCCTGGGGGCGCGAGCCCCTAGAAGCACCACGCCCGGCCAGGTGCCGCGGGGGCCTGGGGGCGCGAGCCCCCAGACTCTCACACTCGCAGGAAGCGGCGGAGAGTGATCGCCGACCCAGCGGCCGAGACGGCGATGCAGGCCAGGACCAGAACGACTACGAGCAACGGGAAGTCGATCGTGTCGGGTGCCGCCAGCAATGCGAAGCGGTCCGCGAGCGGGTCGATGAACGTCTCCTTGGCGATCGTCAGCAGGAGCACGGCGAGCACGCCGCCCATCAGTCCGACGATCACGCCCTCGATCACGAACGGCCAGCGGATGAACCAGTTGGTGGCGCCGACGAGCTTCATCACCTCTACCTCGCGGCGGCGGGCGAAGATCGACAGGCGCAAGGTGTTCGCGACCAGGGCGACAGAAGCGAAGACGAGCAGCGCCATCAGCCCGCCGGTCAGGATCTTCACGAGGCCTGTGGCGGACAGGATCCGCTCCGTGTCCTCCTCCTTGTTGCGCACCTCGTCGATCGCGGCAAGCGATGGCTCACGCGCGCCGTCAGCACCCACCGGCGCCAGGCGGTCGACGATCGAGCCGACCTCGTCCGGATCGTCGGGCACGACCTTGTACATGTCGGGCAGCGGGTTGGAGCCCAGCAGCTTCGTCCCGTCCTCGAACGCGCCTGGGTTGTCGTGCTTGGCCTCGGCCAGCCCCTGCTCCTTCGAGACGAACTCGACCGACTTGACGTTGGTCGTGTTCTCGAGCGCCTTGGCGAGCTGGGCGCGCTCCTCCTTCGTGGCGTCGTCGGCGATGTAGACGTTGACGACGACGCGGTCGCGGACCGAGTTCGCGGTGCCGGTGGTCGCTTGGACGATCGGGATGAACACGCCGAGCACGAGCGCCGTCAGCAACACGGTCAGCATCGCGGCGAGCGCGGGCGCCGAGTTGCGCGAGAGGCCACGGATGGCCTCCTTGAGGAAGAAGCCGAAGGTCATGGCTAGTTGGGGTGGCCCTCGATACCGACTCCGAGCTCGCCGCGCAGGCGAACCGCGAACTCGGTCGTGGACTCGTCGGGGCGGTACATGCCCGAGAGCTCGTCGCGGATGATCCGGCCGTCGCGCAGCTCGATCACGCGGCGGCGCATCTTGTCGACCATCTCCTTGTCGTGGGTCGCCACGACGACGGTCGTCCCGGTCTTGTTGATCCGGTAGATCAGCTGCATGATCCCGATCGACGTCTCGGGATCGAGGTTGCCGGTCGGCTCGTCGGCGAGCAGCAGCGGCGGGTGGTTGACGAATGCGCGCGCGATCGAGACGCGCTGCTGCTCGCCGCCGGACAGCTCGTCCGGGTAGTTGTGCAGCTTCGTCGAGAGGCCGACGAGGCGGATGATGTCCGGCACCTTGCGCCGGATCTCCTCGCGCGACTCGCCGATCACCTGCAGCGCGTAGGCGACGTTGTCGTAGACGGTGCGGTTCGGCAGCAGCTTGTAGTCCTGGAAGACGGTGCCGATGTTGCGGCGCAGGTACGGGACCTTCGAGCGGTCGATGTCGTTGATCTTCTTGCCGGCGATCAGGATGTCGCCGCTGGAGGCCTCGAGCTCCTTCATCAGCATGCGGATGCAGGTCGACTTGCCGCAGCCCGTCGGCCCGACGAGGAAGACGAACTCCCCGCGGCCGATGCGGACCGATGCGCCGTCTACCGCGACGGTGCCGCCGTCGTAGACCTTCGAGACGTTGCGCAGCTCGACGACAGGGACGTCGCCGGAGGGCGCGGGCTTCTGGGCCGGAACGAGGGCCGGCGCGGTGCGAGTGCGGAGGCGAGACATGCGCAGCCCTGGGTTGTAGCTGGTCGAAAAGCGGCCTGTTGCAGGTGCAATTGCACGTGCACCGCCTGCAAGGCCCGTTGCAGGTCGCTAGCTGAGGCGCCAGCGGGTAAAGAGCTCGCCCTCGGCCTCGCAGACCCAGACGAGCTCAGCGCCCGCCGGCTGGAGCAGCTCGCGGCCAGTGGTGATGGGCGGCTCGTCGCCCCCGCCGACGAGCTTGGGGGCGATGCTGAGGAACAGCTCGTCGACGAGCCCCGCGGCGATCAGGTAGCTCAGCAGCGTCGGTCCGCCCTCGCAGACGAGCGAGCGGATGCCGTGGTCCTCGCCGCGGAGGCGGGCGAGCAGCAGCCTCAGGTCGTCGCCCGTGCGCTCGTACTTCACGTCAGCCTCCACCCCCTCGAGCTCGTGCTCGGCCGCGGTGGCGACGATGACCGGCGCTCCCTTCGCCTGGAGCAGCGGCAGGTCCGACGGAAGCATGAGTCGGCTGGAGACGACGACTGTCGGCTGCTCACGGGCGAGGCCGTGGCCCTCACGCCGATCGCGGAGCTCGTCGTTCTTGACCGCGACGCCGTAGCGCTCCTCGCGAACCGTGCCGGCGCCGACGAGCAGGGCGTCGCCGGCAGTCCGCAGGAGATGGAAGAGGCGGCGGTCGGTCTCGCTGGAGAGCGCCCGGGTCTGCCCGTCGAAGGCGGCGCGTCCATCGAGCGAGGACACCATGTTCGCGACCACGTAGGGCCGCTCGCGGGTGGCGCGCGAGCCGAGGTCGAGCTGGGCGACGAGGTCCTCGAGCGAGATCTCGCCTTGCCGCGGGTAGAGGCGGTTCATCGACACCGCGTGGAGGCTAGCCTCCCCGCATGTACCGACCGAGCTACCAGCGCGAGGACGACCATCAGCGGCTGTGGGCGGCGGTCGAGCGCCACAGCTTCGCGCCGGTGATCTGCGCGGACGACGACGGGCGTCCGCAGAGCACGCTCGTGCCGTTCATCCGGCGCGACGAGCGGCTGTTCTGTCACATGGCCGCAGCGAACCCGCAGGGGCGTACGATGGCCGACGGGCGTCCGGTCCTCTGCCAGTTCCTCGGCCCGCACGCCTACATCTCGCCGTCCCTGTACGAGCGGCCCGGCGAGGCGCCGACTTGGAACTACGTCCAGGTGCAGATCGAGGCGCGGCTACGCGAGCTCGACCGCGACGGCGCGCGCTTCGTCGTGGAGGAGACCGTCAGAGAGCACGACGACGCGATCGGTCCGGAGTGGATGGCAGCGCGAATCGACCAGCTGCTCCCTGGCGTGCGTGCGTTCGAAGTCGATGTCGAGCGCGTCGCCGGCCGCTTCAAGCTCTCGCAGAACCGCAGCGAGGACGACCGCCGCAACGTCGTCGCCTCCCTGCGCGAAGGGACCGACGATCAGCGCGCGGTCGCCAAGCTGATGGAGGAGAACCCGCCTACGGCGTGATCGAGATCATGCGCTCGATCGGGATCCGTGCCCGCTCGGCGATCTCGGGATCGACCTTGACGACCGGCTCGAGGTCGCGCAGGGCGTCGCGCAGCTTTGGCAGCGTGATCATCTTCATGTACTTGCAGGAGGCCATCCGGTTGGCCGGGATGAACCGCTTGCCCGGGTTCTCGACCTCGAGCGGATGGAGCATGCCGGTCTCCGTCGCGACGATGAACTCCTCGGCGTCGGACTCGCGCGCGAAGGTCAGCATCCCGCCGGTCGAGAGCATGTGCGTGCGCTCGGGATCGACGTCCCCGGCCGCGACGAACTCCATCACCTGCGTCGTGCAGCCGCACTCGGGATGGATCATGAACTCGGCGTCGGGGTGCTCCGCACGCGTGTCGGCGATGTCGCTCGGGCGGATGCCGGCGTGGACATGGCACTCACCGTCCCAGACGTTGATCCGCCGGCCGGTCGCCTTCTCGACGTAGGCGCCGAGCCACATGTCTGGGCCGAAGAGGATCTCGGTGTCATCGCCGTGCTCGCGCCAGATGTGCTCGACGACCTGGACGGCATTCGAGGAGGTGCAGCAGTAGTCGGTCTCAGCCTTGACCTCGGCGGTCGTGTTGACATACATCACGACCATCGCGCCCGGGTGGTTGGCCTTCCACTCGCGCAGCTGATCGGCGGTGATCGAGTCGGCGAGCGAGCAGCCGGCGTCGAGGTCGGGCAGCACCACCGTCTTCTCCGGCGAGAGGATCGAGGCGGTCTCAGCCATGAAGTGGACGCCGCAGAAGGCGATCGCGTCGGCGCCGTCGGAAGCCGCCTGGCGGGAGAGCTGGAGCGAGTCGCCGACGTAGTGGGCGACGTCCTGGATCTCCGGCAGCTGGTAGTTGTGGGCGAGGATGACCGCGCTGCGCTCCTGCGCGAGCGCGCGCACCTCGTCCTTGAGCGCAGGGAGATTCTCCAGCGTAAGTAGGGGTGCTGCTGTGGCTCCCGCTGAGGGAATCGTCTGGGCCGGCATGTTTCGAGTCCTCTTCCGGGGGTGTCGAAATGTAGGTCCGCGGTCGAGGGGCGACGCGAGCCTGTGATGAAGTCTAGCCCGAGCCGAGGCCCGGCGCTAGACCGCCGCCGACTCCGGCTCGAACAGCAGGCTGACGTCGAGCGCCGGCGCCGAATGGGTCAGCGCGCCGATCGAGATGAAGTCGACGCCGGTGTCCGCCACGGCGCGCACGTCGTCGAGCGTGATGCCGCCGGACGCCTCGAGCTGCGCACGGCCGTCCGTGAGCTCCACGGCGGCTCGTAGGTCGTCCGGGCTCATGTTGTCGAGCAGCACCCGTTCGATTCCGGCATCGAGCGCCTCGTCCAGCTCGCCGAGGCTCTCGACCTCGACCTCGACGGTGAGGCCGGGCGGTGCTCCAGCCAGCGCCCGGCGTGCCGCCTCCGCGACGCCGCCGGCGACGCGGACGTGGTTCTCCTTGACGAGGATCGCGTCGTGGAGGCCAAAGCGGTGCGAGGTACCGCCGCCGGACACCACGGCGGCCTTCTCGAGCGCGCGTAGGCCCGGCGTCGTCTTGCGCGTGTCGAGGATGCGCGCCCCTGTGCCCTCGACGGCGGCGACGTAGGCGGCAGTCGCCGTCGCGACGCCGGACAGCCGCCCGAGCAGGTTCAGCGCGACGCGCTCGCCGGCGAGGATCGCCCGCGCCGAGCCGCTCAGCGCAATCAGCTCGTCGCCCGGCGCCACGCGGTCGCCGTCAGCCCGGCTGGCGTAGGCCTCCACGCCCCGGTCGAGCTCGGAGAAGACGGCCACCGCCGGGGCCAGGCCGGCGACCACTCCCGCCTGCTTGGCGATCATCGTCCCGCGGGCCTGGGCGTCCTCGGGCACGACCGCGAGCGCAGTGACGTCTCCGCTGCCGACGTCCTCCTCGATGGCGCGCCGGATCAGCTCGAGCACCGCCGCGTCGACGGCGCTCATCCGACCGGCGACCCGTCGCGTCCCGCCGTGCCGGCGCGGCGCAGCAGCTCGGCGCGCACGAGCTCGTCGAGATTCCCGTCGAGCACGCCCTGGGCGTTGCCGATCTCCACGTTCGTGCGGTGGTCCTTGACCATCGTGTACGGGTGCAGGACGTACGAGCGGATCTGCGAGCCCCAGGCGACGTCCTGTGCCTCGCCCTTCTCCTTGGCGATCTCCTCGGCGCGGCGGCGCTCCTCGAGCTCGATCAGCTTGCCACGCAGCATCTTCATCGCCGTCTCCTTGTTGGCGGTCTGCGAGCGCTCGTTCTGGCACTGGACGACGGTGCCCGTCGGCCGATGGGTGATGCGAACGGCGGAGTCGGTCTTGTTGACGTGCTGGCCGCCGGCGCCGGAGGCGCGGTAGGTGTCGATCTGGAGGTCGTCGGGATCGATCTCGACCTCGCCGACGTCCTCGACCAGCGGCGCCACCTCGACGCCCGCGAAGGCCGTGTGGCGGCGGGCGGCAGAGTCGAACGGCGAGATCCGCACGAGCCGGTGGACGCCCTTCTCGGCCGAGTAGAGGCCGTAGGCGTTCTCGCCGTGGGCGATGAACGTCGCCGACTTCAGGCCGGCCTCCTCCCCCTCGCTCGCCTCCTTGAGCTCGACCGACATCCCGCGCGTCTCGGCCCAGCGCATCAGCATCCGCAGCAGCATCTCGGCCCAGTCCTGCGAGTCGGTGCCACCCGCTCCGGCGTTGACGGTGACGACCGCGTCGCCGGCGTCGTAGTCGCCCGCGAACAGTCGCGCCTCCTCGAGCGACGCGAGCCGGCTCTCGATCGAAGCACGCTGCTCTTCGACCTCGTCGGCGATCGAGTCGTCCTCGGAGGCCATCTCCTCCATCTCCTCCAGGTCGCCGATGTCGGACTCGAGCGCGTTGAACTCATCGAGCCGACGCTGGACGCGCGCGTGCTCGGCGGAGACCTTGGCGGCGGTCGCCTGGTCGTCCCAGAAGCCCTCCGCGCCCATCTGGGCCTCGAGCGCGCTCGCGCGCTCTGTCAGCGAAGCAGGGTCAAAGGTAGTCCGCGAGCAGCTTCAGCTGGTCGCGGAGGCCACTGGCGCTAGGCGCCATGGCACTTCTTGTACTTCTTGCCCGAGCCGCACGGGCATGGGTCGTTGCGGCCGATGCGGTCCTCGTCGGCGACGACGCGCGTCTCGACGACCGGCGCCTCGACCTCGTTGAAGGCGGCCGCGGCCGGATCTTGGGTGCCGGTCAGGGCGCCGCCGGCTGCCGCGGCCTGGGCGGCCGCGGTCAGCGCGCTCGGCTGCCCGTCCGAGGTGCCGCCCGCGTAGTTGAGCCGGCCCGTCGAGCTGCTGTTCGGAGTGGCGCCCCAGGTCTGGCGGCGCGCGGCGCCGTTCTCGCCCTCGACTTGGACGTCGACGACGAAGATGTAACGGCCGAACTCCTCCCAGATCGAGTTCATCAGGGCGCCGAACATCTCGTAGCCCTCGTTCTTGTAGGCGACGAGGGGATCGATCTGCGCGAACCCGCGCAAGTGGATGCCCTCGCGCAGGTAGTCCATGTCGTGCAGGTGCTCGCGCCAGCGCTCGTCGATGATCTGGAGCAGCATGAAGCGCTCGAGCGCCCTCATCAGGTCGGGCCCAAGCTCCTCTTCGCGGTCGCCGTAGGCCTCGACGACGTCCTCGCGCAGCTCGGTGATCAGCGCGTCGCGATCGACCTGATCGGGCTCCATCTCGTCGATCTCGATGCCGACCGGGTACATCTGCTCGAGCTGGGTGTAGAGGCCGCTCAGGTCCCACTCCTCGGGGTAGTCGCCCTCGAGGTAGCGGTTCGCGAGCCGCTCGACGACAGCCGCCATCTGCTCGCGCGCGGTGTCGGACATGTCCTCGCCCTCGAGGATCCGGTCGCGGTACTCGTAGATGATCTCGCGCTGCTGGTTCATCACGTCGTCGTACTCGAGGACGCGCTTGCGGATCAGGAAGTTCTGCTCCTCGACCTTCTTCTGCGCGTTCTCGATCTGCTTGGAGAGCATCCCCGCCTCGATCGGCTCCTCCTCGCCGGACTCGTCGGTCGGACCGAGTCTGTCGAGGATCCGGTAGATGCGGTCGCCGGCGAAGAGACGGACGAGGTCGTCCTCGGCCGAGAGGTAGAAGCGCGATTCGCCGGGATCGCCCTGACGGCCGGCGCGGCCACGGAGCTGGTTGTCGATCCGTCGCGACTCGTGACGCTCGGTACCGAGGATGAACAGGCCACCGGCCTCCATGACCTTCTCGCGGTCGGCGGCGACCTGCGCCTCGAACTGCGGCAACTGCTCGTCCCACGCCTGCTCATACTCAGGCGTGTCGGGCTCGTACTTGCCGCGCAGCGCCATCTCGGTGAGGTGCTCGGCGTTGCCGCCGAGCTTGATGTCGACGCCGCGACCGGCCATGTTGGTGGCGATCGTGACCGCTCCCGGGCGACCGGCCTCGGCGATGATCTCGCCCTCGCGCTCGGCGTACTCGGGCTTCGCGTTGAGGACGGTGTGCTGGATGCCGCGCTTCTCGAGCTCGTCCGACAGCAACTCGGAGACCTCGACGGAGATCGTTCCGACGAGCACCGGCTGACCGAGCTCGTTGCGCTCCTCGATCGTGCGAGCGACGGCGCTCCACTTGCCCGGCTTGGTCTTGTAGATCTGGTCGTTCTTGTCGAGCCGCTCCATCGGGCGGTTGGTCGGGATCTCGACGACCTGGAGCTCGTAGATCTTCATGAACTCGGTCGCCTCGGTGAGGGCGGTGCCGGTCATGCCCGCGAGCTTGTCGTAGCGGCGGAAGTAGTTCTGGTAGGTGATCGTGGCGACGGTCTGGTTCTCCTCCTGGATCGCCACGCCCTCCTTCGCCTCGACTGCCTGGTGCAGGCCCTCCGACCAGCGGCGTCCCTCGAGGATGCGGCCGGTGAACTCGTCGATGATCTTGACCTCGCCCTCGATCACCTCGTAGTCGACGCCGCGCTTGTAGAGCGACTCCGCCTTGAGCGCCTGCTGGAGGTGGTTGACGAGATGGCCGTTCTCGGCCTTGTAGAGGTTGCCCATCCCCATGAACCGCTCGGCCTTCTCGACGCCGCGCTCGGTGATCGCGACCGTCTTCTGCTTCTCGTCGAACTCGTAGTCGAAGTCGGCGACGTAGGACTTCGACTTGGCCTCGAGGCCCTCGGGCTTGTTGCCCGGCTCCATCTTCGGCGCGAGCTTGGCGAACTTGTAGTAGATGTCGGCGGCCTGCTCGGGCTGGCCGGAGATGATCAGCGGGGTACGCGCCTCGTCGATCAGGATGTTGTCGACCTCGTCGACGATCGCGAAGCCGTGGCCCCGCTGGGCCTTCTCGGCGAGATCTGTCGCGAGGTTGTCACGCAGATAGTCGAAGCCGAACTCGGAGTTGGTGCCGTAGGTCACGTCGGCCTCGTAGGCGGCGCGCTTGTTGTTCCAGTCGCGCTCGTCGGACTGCAGGATCCCGAGCGAGACTCCGAGCGCGTCGTAGATCGGCTTCATCCAGAGCGCATCGCGGCGAGCGAGGTAGTCGTTGACCGTGACGAGATGGACGCCCTGGCCGTGGGCGGGCTCACCGTCGGCGTCGCGCGACTTGAGCGCGTTGAGGACGACGGGCAGCGTGGCCGTCAACGTCTTTCCCTCGCCGGTCTTCATCTCGGCGATCGAGCCGTCGTGCAGGACCATCCCGCCGATCAGCTGGACGTCGAAGTGGCGCTGGCCGAGCGTCCGCTTGGCGACCTCGCGCGTGAGTGCGAACGACTCGAAGAGCAGCTCGTCCAGCGACTCGCCGTTCACCGCACGCTCGCGGAGCTGGTCGTAGCGCTCGCGCAGCTCCTCGTCGGACTCGAGCTCGAGCTCCGGCTCGAAGTCGTTGATCCGCGAGACGTTCTTCTGGAACGCCTTGAACTTCTTTCCCTCGCCGACGCGCAGAGCTCTGTCGAGAATCGACATGGGGCCGAGCGTAGCAGTGGCGCCTGCTCGCCGGGGAGCGAATCCCCGAGCGGGGATTCGCCCCTCCAGCACGTTGTCGGCCGCCTGACGGCGGCGGTTGCCTATGCCAGGCGCGGCGAGGCCCGATGGGCCTCCCTGCGCTTACGACGCTTCTCTCGGTGGCGCTTGACCTGACGCGCCAGATCCTCCGCCGCGAGGTTGACCGAGTGCGCCATGCTGTGCGACGCCTCGCGCGCCCTCAGAGTCACGCCCTTGAGATGAAGCGTGACCTCGACGACCTGTGAGTCCTTGATCGAGGGATTCCGTTCCTCGATCAGCTCTACCTCCATGTCCGCTAGTGGAGAGACCTGTCTGGCGACCTTGGCGAACTTCTTGTTCACCCGCTGCTTGATCCCGTCGCCGACCGGTACGTTGCGCCCCTTCATTGCGATGCGCATGCGGCCTCCCTGGTATTGCTTGGAGTTGCTAGCGATGCTACTCCCCATAACGGCAGCTTCCAAGTCCTGATCTCGCCGCAAATTGCAGGGAGAGTCATCGGCCAGGGGTCAAGGCGTATGCGACTCCCGCGACCTGCTCCGTGCCGGCTATCTCGAGGGCGGAGGCACAGGCGACGAGCGTGGCGCCGGTCGTGGCGACATCGTCGATGACGAGCGCCGAGAGTGGGGCGCCGGCGCCGCGGCGAAGCTCGACCGCGCCTGCGATGCCGGCCAGGCGCTCGCCGCGGCCGCGACCGACTTGACGGGCGCTCCCGTCGCCGCGACGGCGCAGGCAGTCGGAGACCGCTAGGCCCGTCCGCCGGGAGAGCGCGCTGGCGATTCGCTCGGCCTGGTTGAAGCCGCGCGCGCGGGCGCGGCGTGGATGGAGCGGCACCGGGACCAGGACCGCCGGAGGAATCAGCAGATCGGGCGGCGCGCAGGCGGCGACCTGGGCCGCCATCGTCTCGGCGAGACCCGCGGCCCCGCGGAACTTCAGCCCGCGCACCAGCGCACGCGCCGGTCCGTCGTAGGCGACGGGCGCCCAGACCTCGACTCCATCGAGCTCGATGGGCTCGCGATCGAGCCAACGCAGGCGCGAGCGACAGCTGAGGCAGAGCGGGTCGCGTGGGCGCGACGTGGCGCCGCAGGCCCAGCAGAAGGGCGGGACGGCAAGTCCGATGGCACGCTCGAGCAGTCGCATCGGGAGGAGGCTCGGCGACCGGCGGTTGCATCAGATCGCCCGGTGGCACAATCGTCGACGTGCTCGGTAACGACGCTGTGGTCCTCGCTGCGGACCACCCGCAGCTGCACTGGCTGCCAGACCCGGCGGTGCTCGCCCCGATCGCGCTGCTGGTGTTCGTCTACGTGCGCCGCTTCCGCGCAGCGCGGCGTGAGGAGAACGGGCGCGGCGCCGGGCCGTTGCAGGCGCTCGCCTTCAGCGGCGGCATCCTCGCGCTGGTCACCGCCGTTGCGTCGCCGATCGACGGCCTCGGCGAGGACTACCTCTTCTCCGCCCACATGGTCCAGCACGTGCTGCTCGGCGACATCGCGCCGTTGCTTCTGCTGCTCGGCCTGTCGCGGGTCATCATGCGCCCGGTCACCCGCCGGGCGGTGAGCGTCGAGCGCAGGCTCGGGCGGTTCGCCTCGCCCTGGACCGGCCTCGTTCTGTGGCTGTCGCTGATGTACTTATGGCACGTGCCGGCGCTCTACGACGCCGCGCTGGAGAACCCGCTCGTGCACTTCGTCGAGCACATCTCGTTCTTCACGGCCGGCGTCTGCGTCTGGTGGCCGCTGATCCAGCCGGTTCCGATGCGCCACCGGCTCGAGGGGTTTCAGACCGTCGCCTACATCGGGTCGGCGAAGTTCGGGCTGGCCGCGCTTGGGCTCTACCTGACGTGGTCGTCGTCGGTCTTCTACCCCTACTACGAGAGCCTGCCGCGGATCTGGGGCCTGTCGCCGATCGCCGACCAGAACGCGGGCGGGGCGATCATGATGGTCGAGCAGTCGATCACCTTCGTGCTCGCGCTCGCCGTCCTGTTCTCGCGCATGCTCACGCAGTCCGAGGTCGACCAGCAGCGCCGCGAGCGGCTCGAGGAGCGCGCGGCTAGCTGAGGCTGTCGTACGGGCGCAGGCGGTCGACGATCCCGCGTCCGCCGTGGATGGCGCCGATCAGGATCTCGCCCGATGCGATGTCGGCGCCGGGGAAGGCGATCATGTCGCGCAGCGCCGCACCCTCGCCGATGGTGCAGTCGTCGCCGATCGCCACGGGGCCGAACAGCTTCACACCGGCGCCGAACGTGACGTTCGAGCCGACCCAGACCGCACCCTCGACCTCGACCCCGTCGAGACTCGTGCCCTCGCCCACCGTGATGCCCTCGCCGGCTGGCGAGCCGGTGACGTCGAGCTTCAACGAGCCGTCGAGCGCGTCCCAGGTGCCCTGCCGCAGCTCGGCGAGCGAGCCGACGTCGTTCCAGTAGTCGTCGATCTCGTGCACGTAGAAGGGGACGTCGTTCTCGAGCGGCGCCGGGAAGACGTCGTTGGCCCAGTCGACGAACGGCGTGTCGGGGAAGTAGTCGAAGATCTCCGGTGAGAAGCAGTAGATGCCGCAGTTGCCGAGCTCGGAGAGCGCCTCGGCCGGGTCGGGCTTCTCCTGGAATCCCTGGATGCGGCCGTCGGCGTCGTGGATCACGACGCCGTACTCGCGCGTGTCGTCGACCTTCTTGACGGTGAGGGTCGCGATGCCGCCGGAGCTGTCGTGACGCTCGACGAGCTTGTTGAGATCGGTGTCGGTCAGCGCGTCGCCAGAGACGATCACCACCGGGTCGTCGCCGAAGAAGTCCTTGACGTTGCGCACGCCGCCCGCGGTGCCGAGCAGCTCCTCCTCGAAGCGGTAGGAGATCCGGTCGCCGAAGTAGTCGCGGATCGTGTCCGGGTAGTAGTGGAGGTTCGCGATCAGGTCGTCGAAGCCCTGGCGCTCGAGCATGCCGACGATGTGCGCCATCACGGGGCGGTCGAGGACCGGCACCATCGGCTTGGGAAGCTCGAGGGTGATCGGCTTGAGGCGCGTGCCGAGACCGGCGGCTAGGACCATTGCCTTCATCGCGCCGCAAGCTACCGACTAGGGTCGTGCGATGGGCTCCATCTCGGTCGTCGGTGAAGCGGATCTGGCGGCGCTGTTGCCGCTGATGCGGGGCTACTGCGACTTCTACGAGGTCGCCCCGAGCGACGAGGCGCTCCTGTCGATGTCACGGGCGTTGATCTCCGATCGTGAGCGCGAGGGGTTCCAGCTGATCGCGCGGGACGAGTCCGGAACGGCTGTCGGGTTCGCGACGGTGTTCTGGAACTGGTCGACGCTGTCAGCGCGACGCGACGCCTTGATGAACGATCTCTTCGTCGCCGAGACCGCCCGCGGAAGCGGCGTCGCCGAGGCGTTGATCGACGAGTGCGCGCGGCTCGTCAGGGAGCATGGCGGGCGCGAGCTGGAGTGGCAGACGGCACGGGACAACTTGCGCGCCCAGGCGGTCTACGACCGCGTAGGCGGCAAGCGCGACGAGCGCTGGATCTCCTACTCGCTTCCCGTCGGATCCTAAGCAGCCTGAGGCAAATCGGCTCTGATCTCGGATAGATCAGCGTCCACGAACCTCACTGTGGCTGCACGGAAGCGCGCGACTGCCATGTGGACGGCGTCCTGAGCATCTGGCGCGTCACAAGCCATCGAGACCGTGAATGCGTCGGTCCAAGTGTCGTGCCTGGCAACCGGATCCAGGTCTGGGAGCGCGTCGGCCAGAACATCGAAGAGCCGCTCGCCTGCATAGGTACCGAGACCGTTGATCGTGATGTCTACGTCGAAGCGCATCAGCGTCCCTTCCATCGAAACCCGGCGCGCCTCAAATCGGAGAGCGTTGCCTTGACCGATCTATAGGTGCTCGGCGTGCCAGCTGCATATACGATATCCCGACCGTTCGGACTGAGCAAGCGCCAATGGCCGTTCCGGGTCTTCTCGACGACCCAGCCTTGCTTTCGAGCCGCGACAACGAGCCGCTCCATGTCCTTGCGAGGCGTGATTCGAGGGCAGGGCGCCCACTAACCGAAGTTGCCCCCGCTCATCAGCCGCCCGGGCGCCAGCCTTGGAGGTAGTCGTGCTGCTCGGGGGTCAGGGCGTCGATCTGGACGTCGAGGGCGGCGAGCTTGAGGCGGGCGACCTCGTCGTCGATGGCGCGCGGGACGTCGAGGACGCCCGGGCGGAGATCGGTGGCGTGGAGGGCTAAGTGCTCGGCCGCGAGGGCCTGTAGGGCGAAGGAGACGTCCATGACGGCGGCCGGGTGACCCTCCCCCGCCGCGAGGTTGACGACGCGGCCGGAGGCGAGCAGGTTGATGCGGCGGCCGCCTAGGTCGTACTGGTCGACGAGAGGGAGCACGGCATCGACGCTGCCGGCTAGGTCGCGTAGGTCCGCGAGGTCGATCTCGACGTCGAAGTGGCCGGCGTTGGCGAGCACCGCGCCGTCCTTCATCCGCTCGAAGTGCTCGCGGCGGAGCACCGAGCGCGATCCTGTGACGGTGATGAAGAGGTCGCCGAGCTCGGCCGCATCGAGGGCCGGCATCACCTGGTAGCCCTCCATGCGCGCCTCGAGCGCGCGCAGCGGGTCGACCTCGCAGACGATCACCGCCGCGCCCGCGCCGCGTGCGCGCTGGGCGATGCCGCGGCCGGCGAAGCCGTAGCCGAGCAGGACGAGGGTGTGCCCGGCGAGCAGCAGGTTGGCGGCGCGCAAGATGCCGTCGAGCGCCGACTGGCCGGTGCCGTAGCGGTCGTTGAGCGTCCGCTCGGCGAGCGCCTCGTTGACCGCGAGCACCGGACAGCGCAGGCCGCTCTCTGTCTCCAGCCGCCGCAGGCGCAGCAGGCCGGTGGTCGTCTCCTCGGTGCCGCCGATCAGGCCGTCGGTCGCCTCGCGGCCGTGGATGGCGGTCAGCAGGTCGGCGCCGTCGTCGAGCGTGATCTGCGGGTTGGCGTCCACCAGCGCGGTCACGTGCTCGACGTAGGTGTCGAAGTCCTCGCCGTGCAGAGCGTGCACGTCGATCGCGGCGTCGTCGGCAAGCGCCGCCGCCACGTCGTCCTGAGTGGACAGCGGGTTGGCCGAGCAGAGGCCGACCTCCGCCCCGCCCTCGACCAGCGTGCGCATCAGGACCGCGGTCTCGGCCGTCACGTGCAGGCAGGCCGCGACGCGAACGCCCTCCAGCGGCCGCTCCCGCGAGAACCGCTCGCGGATCAGGCGCAGGACGGGCATCTGCCCGTCCGCCCACGCGACCCGGGCCGCGCCTGCGGCGGCGAGACCCGGGTCGGCGATGCTGGACGTCAAGCGGGCTTAGTAGCGGTAGTGGTCCGGCTTGTACGGACCCTCGACCGGGACGCCGATGTACGCCGCCTGGTCCGACGAGAGCTCGGTGAGCCTCACGCCGAGCGCGTCGAGGTGCAGGCGCGCGACCTTCTCGTCGAGGTGCTTGGGCAGGACGTAGACCTGCTTCTCGTACTCGTCGTTCTTGGTGAACAGCTCGATCTGGGCGATCGTCTGGTTGGTGAACGAGTTCGACATCACGAAGGACGGGTGTCCGGTCGCGTTGCCGAGGTTCAGCAGCCGTCCCTCTGACAGGACGATGATCGAGTGGCCGTCGCCGAAGGCGAACTCGTCGACCTGTGGCTTGATGTTGATCCGCTCGACGTCCGAGCGGCCCTCGAGGCCCGCCATGTCGATCTCGTTGTCGAAGTGGCCGATGTTGCCGACGATCGCGTTGTGCTTCATCCGCGCCATGTCGTCGGCGGTGATGATGTCCTTGTTGCCGGTGGCGGTGACGAAGATGTCAGCCGTCTCGACGACGTCCTCGAGCGTCGCGACCTCGTAGCCCTCCATCGCCGCCTGCAGCGCGCAGATCGGGTCGATCTCGGTGACGATCACGCGCGCGCCCTGGCCGCGCAGCGAGTCCGCACAGCCCTTGCCGACGTCGCCGTAGCCGCAGATGACCGCGACCTTGCCGCCGATCATCACGTCGGTGCCGCGGTTGATGCCGTCGACGAGCGAGTGGCGGCAGCCGTAGAGGTTGTCGAACTTCGACTTGGTCACCGAGTCGTTGACGTTGATCGCCGGGAACAGCAGGTCGCCGGTCTCGGCGAACTGGTAGAGCCGGTGGACGCCGGTGGTCGTCTCCTCGGTGACGCCCTTGATGCCGGCGGCGATCTTCGTCCAGCGCTGCGGGTCCTCCTCGAGCGAGCGCTGCAGCGTCTCGAGGATGATCCGGTACTCCTCGGAGTCGGCCGAGGCGGGGTCCGGCACCGCGCCCGCCTGCTCGAACTCGCGGCCCTTGTGGACGAGCAGCGTCGCGTCGCCGCCGTCGTCGAGGATCATGTTCGGGCCGTTGCCGTCAGGCCAGTTCAGCGCCTGCTCGGTGCACCACCAGTACTCCTCGAGCGTCTCGCCCTTCCAGGCGAAGACCGGGACGCCGGTGGCGGCGATCGCCGCGGCGGCGTGGTCCTGGGTCGAGAAGATGTTGCACGACACCCAGCGGACCTCGGCGCCGAGCGCGGTCAGCGTCTCGATCAGCACGGCGGTCTGGATCGTCATGTGCAGCGAGCCCATGATCCGGGCGCCCTTGAGCGGCTGAGCGTCGGCGTACTCCTCGCGCGTCTTCATCAGGCCCGGCATCTCGACCTCGGCGAGCGAGATCTCCTTGCGGCCGAAGTCGGCAAGGCCGATGTCGGCGACCTTGTAGTCCTGCGTAGCGGTGCTGGTGGTCACTCGGTCTCCTTGGTGCTTTCGAGGTCTTGGAAGGGTGGTCAGGCGGCGGCGGGCTCGGTCGCGTCCGCCCGCAGCAGCCGCTCGTGCTTCTGCTGCTCGAAGCTCAGCCAGTCGTCCTTTGCGACTCCCTCCGGGCGCTTCGGCTCGGATGACAGCCATGTGTCGACGGCCTTGCGCAGATCGTCGTCACGAGTCATCCGCAGTGCGAAGCCGACGTCGCCGAGGCTGACGTCGTGCTCGGCGATCAGCTCGCGCAGCGTGCGCAGGCGCTGGAGCTCGCCAGGACCGTAGAGGCGGTAGCCGGACGGGGAGCGCTCGGGCTCGATCAGCCCCTCTCGCTCGACGTAGCGCAGCATCCGCGGCGACCAGCCCGTGGTCTCAGCGGCCTCGTTGATCGTGAGGGCGGCCATCGAGCGACCAACCTTACCACGACCATGTCAAGGTTTACCCTGGGCCGGCCAGGTGCCGCGGGGGTCTGGGGGCGCGAGCCCCCAGGCATCATCCGAGTGCGGCTTTGAAGCCCTCGATCGCCTCGACCGGCGTGGGGTCGATGCCGGCGAGCTCGGCGAGCGAGACGCTGGTGAGGTCGCCCTTCATCACGAGCGAGAGGACGTGGGCGACGGGTGAGTCGCCGCGGGCGTCGACGCGGATGACGGGCGCGCTGGTCTCGGCGAGGCGGTCGGCCATCAGGTCCATGCGTCGCTCGAGCCGCGGATGGAGGTCGGGCGTGTGGAGGAAGACGGCGGAGAGCGGCGCCAGGTCGAGGCCCCGCCCCCATCCCTCGATCTCGTTGTGGTTCGCCTCCGGCACCTCGCTGGCGAAGGCGGCGATCTTCGCGTTCTCGTTGAGCTGGGTCTTCCAGCGGCGTGCCACCGCAGCCGTCGGTCCGGCTCCGTAGATCACCGGCACGGTGTCCTCGAGCGCGCGGGCGAAGTCGTCGGCTCCGCACGACTCGGCGACGTCCTCGAGCACCTCGCGAGCCTCCTCGATCTCGCTCCGCAACGACGGGGCGGCGCCACACGCGGCGGCGCACTCGAGCGCGGCGAGCGTCATGTAGACCACCGCGGCTCGCGGCTGCATCCCCGATGGGACGCCGATCACCGGCACGCCGTGATCGCGTGCGCGCTCGGCGAGCGGTCCGCCGGTCGTCACGACGACGAGCTGCGCGCCGGCCTCGCTGGCCGCGTCGAAGCAGGCCAGCGTCTCCTCGGTGGCGCCGGAGTAGCTGGCGCAGAGGACGAGCGTGTCGGGGCCGACGTCTGCATCGAGGCCATAGCCGCGGCTGGTGCGAATGAAATGCCTGGCGCGGTCGCCGATCGCGGCGGCCGCGAGGTCGCCGCCGATCGCCGAGCCGCCCATCCCGCAGATGACGAGCCCGCACGAGGTCTCGTGCGGCGCGATGCCGGCGGCATCGATGCGCCAGAGCGCGTCGCCGATCTGGTGTGGCTGTGCCAGTACGTCATCGATCATCCAACGGCCTCCTCGGCTTGCACGACGGCGTCGGGCTCGATACGTGCGTCCTCAGGGACGGTCGCGCCAGCGGCGATCCGGGCCCCCGCTCCGATCATCGCACCCGCGGCGATCCGGGCCCCGTCCCCAACGCGGGCCCGCTCTGCGAGCACCGCCTCGCGAATGTTGCAGTCCGACCCGACGAACACGCCGTCATGGAGGACGGACCGCTCGACCGAGGAGTCGCTGCCGACCGAGCAGTGCTGGCCGAGCACAGTCTGTGGGCCGATGCGCGCGCCGGCGGTCAGGCAGCCGTCGCCGATCAGCGAGCCGGTCTCGTCACGCGGTGGCAGCGTCGAGTCGACGGCTCCGCCGAGCAGGTCGTGCGTCGCCTCGAGGTAGCGCTCGGGCGTCCCGATGTCGATCCAGTAGCCATCCGCCGCCCAGCCGTAGAGGCCATGGCCGACGAGCTGCGGGAACACCTCGCGCTCGAACGACACGGCGCGGCCCGCCGGTACGAGCTCCTCGACGACCTCGCGCTCGAGCACGTAGGCGCCCGCGTTGATGCGGTTCGTCGGAACCTCGCCCTCGGTCTTCTCTAAGAAGGCCTCGACGCGGCAGTCGGAGTCGGTCGGCACGACGCCGTAGCTGGCGGTGTCGGCGACCTCGATCAGCGCGAGCGTGCAGCGGGCGCCGGTGGCCTCGTGCTGGGCGAGCTCCGCCGTGAGATCCATGTCGGTCAGCACGTCGCCGTTGAGCACGAGCAGCCGCTCCTCGAGCACGCCCTCGTCGAGCGCGAGCCGCAGCGGGCCGGCAGTCCCGAGCGGCTCCTGCTCGATCACGTAGCGCAGGCGCATGCCGCCGTAGACGTCGCCGAGCACGTCGCGCACGCCGTCCGACATGAAGCCGCACGAGAGGATCGCCTCGGTCACGCCGTGGCCGCGCAGCCAGTCGAGCATGAAGGTCAGGAACGGCCTGCCGGCGAGCGGCATGACCGGCTTGGGGGTCGTGTAGGTCAGCGGCCGCAGCCGCGTTCCCTGGCCGCCCGCGAGCACGACGGCCTGCACGTCAGCGCCCGATGCCCTCGTAAGTGAAGCCCGCCGCGCGCAGTGCGTCGCGGTCGAGGAAGTTGCGCCCGTCGACGATCAACGGCTGGCTCATCCGCTCGCGACCTTCGCCAGCCCAGTCGAGCTCGGCGAATTCCGGCCACTCGGTCACGAGCACCGCGGCGTCGGCACCGTCAAGCGCCTCGAGCGCGGAGCCGCAGATCTGCGAGCCGCCGAGCAGCTCGTCGGCGCGGCCGAGCGCCACCGGGTCGTAGACGCGGACGTTGGCGCCCTCTGCCTGCAGTCGAGCCGCGAGCACGAGCGCCGTGGCCTCGCGAACGTCGTCGGTCTCCGGCTTGAAGGCGACGCCGAGCAGCGCGATCTCCTTGCCGACGAGCGAGCCGAGATGCTTCTGCAGCTTGCCGATCGTCCGCCGCTTCTGCAGCTCGTTGACCTCGATGACGGCGGTGAGCAGCTGGAAGTGGTAGCCGGAGTTGCCGGCGAGCTGCTTGAGTGCCGAGACGTCCTTGGGGAAGCACGACCCGCCGTAGCCGATGCCGGCGTTGAGGAACTTGTTGCCGATCCGCGAGTCGAGACCCATGCCGCGCGCGACCTCGCGCACGTCAGCGCCGAGCTCCTCGGACACGTTTGCGATCTCGTTGATGAAGGAGATCTTCGTCGCGAGGAAGGCGTTCGACGCCAGCTTGATCATCTCGGCGCTGGCGACGTCGGTGCGGACGACCGGCGCACCGAGCGGTTCGTAGAGCTTCGCGACACGGTCGGCGAAGCCGTCGGAGCCGTCCCCCGCGCCCACGACCACACGGTCGGGGTTCATGAAGTCGGCGACCGCGGTGCCCTCCTTGAGGAACTCCGGGTTCGAGACGTAGCCGAGCTCGTCGCGGCGGCGCTGGATCGAGCGGCCTGTGCCGACAGGCACCGTGCTCTTCATGACGATCGCGTGGTCGCGCGAGTCGCCGAGCTCGTCGACGACCTTCGCGACGCGCGAGAGGTCCGCGTCGCCAGAGTAGGTCGGCGGCGTGTCGACGCAGCAGAACAGCAGCTCGGCGTTGTCGAGCACGTCGGACATCTCGGTCGTGAACGTCAGGCGCTCGGCGTTCTTCGTGACGAGCTCGGACAGGCCCGGCTCGTGCATCGGGACCTCGCCACGGGCGAGCGACTCGACCTTCTCGCGCAGGATGTCGCGCGCGTAGACGGGATGTCCGAGCTCTGCGAAGCAGGCGGCCGTGCAGAGGCCGACCCACCCGACGCCGATGACGCCGATCGGTTCTTTCTCAGCCATAAGGCTCGGAGAGGCTACAGACCGCTCAAGGCAACCGCGTCGAACGGGCGATCGCGATCATCTGGTGCTCGCTCAGCGTCTGCAGCAAGGTGTTCGAGACCCAGTAGACCGCCTTGGGCGTTCGCCATGCGACGATCCGCAGCCGGTCGCCCTCGTAGTGCAGCTCGAATGTCCGCCCGCCGATCTCCTTCTCCTCCTTGGAACCGTCGAGGATCGGTGGGTCGAGCCAACGGGTTCCCTGGATGCCGTAGTACTCGCCGACGTACGGCCGCTTGAGCACCATGCGGTAGCTCTTGCGCCGTCTGCCGTCGGTGGTGACGAGCTTGTAGTACCGCGGCGGGCCGATGTACTCGGAGTCCGCGACACGGACGGTCGGGTAGTAGACGGGGAACTGCTTGCCGCCGGCTCCCTGCCCGATCGCCTGGATCGCCTGCTCCTTGCCGAACTGCGTCTCCTTCTCGAGGCCGCCCGGATCGACCGGCTTGGCGCGGCGCTGCCGGCCCTTGGGCTTCAACGTCCCGCGGGGACCCTTCGAAGCCTCGACCCCGAGGAACTGCTGGGTCAGCTTCTTCACAGTCGCATCGCCGGCGGTCACGTAGCTCGCGCCGTTGTCGCCGGTGTCGTAGCCGACGTCAGCACCCTCGAACTTGACGTGGCGGATCGGCTGACCGACCGAGAAGACGGCGAGCTTGATCAGGCGCAGCAGCTCCGAGCGCTGCTTCAGGGCGCCGTCGGACGTCGTGTACTTCCCGAAGATCTCGAGCAGCTTGTCGCGATCGCCGAACAGCTGCCCGGCGCCGACCTGCTGCTTCGCGTCGCGGAGCAGGTCCTGCTGGCGGATGCCGCGTACGAGGTCGGAGTCCTCGTGGCGGAAGCGCGCGTACTGGAGCGCCTTGTCGCCGCACATCTGCTGGTAGCCGGCCGGGATGTCGATGTAGGCGAACTCGGCGGTGTCGTTGTAGTAGCGGCGGTCGACGTCCGTGTAGATGCAACCGATCGCGTCGATCGCCTTCTGGAAGCCCTGGAAGTCGACGTTGATCACGTGGTTGATCGCGAGGCCGGTCAGCCGCTTGACCGTGTCCGTGGTGAGCTTCGGGCCGCCGATCGAGTAGGCGGCGTTGAGCTTGTCGACGCCGTAGCCCGGGATCTCGACCTTGAGGTCGCGCGGCAGCGACATCATCGCCGTCGCCTGCTTCTCCGGATTGAGGCGCACGAGGATGACCGTGTCGGAACGCTGACCGGTACCGGCGCCGCCGTCGGTCGCGTCGTCGGGGCGCTTGTCGGAGCCGAGCAGGAGGATCGTCTGCGGCTCGCCCGAGAAGGTCTCGGCGATGCTGTTCCCGAGCTTGAGATCCTGCGAGCTGTCGAGCGCGTCGACGACCTTGTCGATCTCGTGAAACGCGGCGACCGCAGTCGCCGACGCCGCCGCGAAGACGATCAGGAACGCGCCGAGCAGCAGCCGCTTCCAGATGCCGGGGCGCGCGCTGTCGTCGTAGGGAGGCATCTAGGCGATCCGGAGGTCCCGCTTGCGCCCATGCTGGGGGATCGACTCGACGAACTGGACCAGCGCGTCGCGGTAGCGACCGAGCGAGTCGATCGACACCCACTCCTCGGGGCCGTGGTGGCCGTCGCCCTTCGGGCCGAACTCGACCCCCGGCATGCCGGCCTTGATGAACGAGATCACGTCCGAGGTGCCGTCGCGCCCGACGGCGATGCTCTCCTCGAGCGTCGTCACTTTGCACACGGCGTCGGAGAGCAGCTGCACGTACGGGTCGTCGCGGTCGACGACGATCGGCTCGCGGTGGAAGACCCACGTGATCCGCGCGCCCTCGATCGCCTCGACGGCCGCGAGGATCTCGTCGGCGTCCTGGCCGGGCAGGTAGCGCAGGTCGACCTCGAGCACGCAGTGGTCGGGCACGCGGTTCATCGCGTCGCCGCCGGCGATCCGTCCGAGGCTGACCGACGGACGGTCGAAGAGGTCGGAGGACTCGCGCGTGAACGGCAGGGTCTCGATGCCGCGGAAGACGTCGATCGCCTTGAGGACGGCGTTGTCGCCGAGCCACGGGGTCGATCCGTGCGCGGAGCGGCCGTCAACCTCGATCCGCATCGCGAGCACGCCCTTCGCCTGGACGCCGATGTGGAGGTTGGTCGGCTCGCCGGTGATCGCGAAGTCACCGACGTAGCCCTGCTCGACGACGTGGTCCGAGGCGCGCTTGCCCTCCTCCTCGTTGGTCTCCTCGTCCGACACGCAGACGAAGTGGACCTTGACGGCGTCCTGGCGGGCGAGCCGGCAGGTGGCGGCCATCATCGCCGCGAGGCCGCCCTTCATGTCGTAGGCGCCGCGCCCGTAGAGGCGGTCGCCGTCGACGCGCGGCTCGAACTGCTCCGGGTTGCCGGGGACGACGTCGATGTGGCCGTGCAGGACCACCGTCGGGCCTTCCTGCGCTCCCACGGTCGCCGCGAGCACGGGCCGTCCGTTGTGCAGCTCGCCGGTCACCTCGACGTCGTGCGACTCGAGCCACCCCTTGGCGAAGGCCGCGGCAGCGTGCATGCCCTCGAGGGTCGCCGTGTCGTAGGTGATCAGGCGCTCGGTGAGGGAGCGCTCGTCCACCCGGGGCAGGATAGAGACTGGACCGGCACCGCTTAGATGTGATCCGGTTGGGGAATCCGAACGGAAGTGCACGTCCTGGTACTCGCGGACCGCGACTGGACCCACCCTCAGGGCGGCGGCAGTGGCGCGAACCTCCGCGAGCAAGTCGGGCGGTGGCTTGCCGATGGATGGCGCGTGACGGTTCTCTGCTGCTCCTATCCCGGCGCGCAGCCGCTCGTCCGCGAAGGCGGTCTGACGATCCACCGCATGGGCGGCCGCTCGACGGTCTTCCCGCGCGTGATCTGGCGGCAGTGGCGTGGCCTCGTCCGCGATGCCGACGTCGTGCTCGAGGTGGTGAACGGAGTCACCTTCCTGACGCCGCTGTGGCTGCGGACGCCGCGGCTGGTGCTGATCCACCACATCCACCGTCGCCACTACGTCGAGGAGATGGGAGGACGGAGGGGCCGCGTTGCGGCCTTCATGCTTGAGACTCTCCCCTTGCGCGTGCTCTACCGACGCGCTCGCTTCGTCACCGTCTCCACGTCCGCCGCCCACGACATCGCCGACCACGGGATACAGCAAGGGTCGATCGAGGTCGTCCACAACGGCGTCGACACCGACGAGCTGCGGCCGGGCAGACGGGCGGACCGGCCGACGCTGCTCTTCCTGGGCAGGATCAAGCGCTACAAGCGCATCGAGCTGGTCCTCGACGTGGTCGAGCGGCTGCCGGCCGTGCGGCTAGAGGTCGTCGGCGACGGCGAGCATCGGGAGGAGATCGAGCGAGAGGTGGAGCGCCGCGGACTCGGCGACCGCGTCGAGCTGCACGGGCATGTGAGCGAGGCGCGCAAGCTCGAGCTGCTCGGCTCGGCGTGGGTGAACGTGACGGCGTCCTCGAACGAGGGTTGGTGCTTGACCGTGATGGAGGCTGCGGCCTGTGGCACGCCCAGCGTCGCGATCGCCGAGGGCGGGCTGCGCGAGTCGATCGTCGACGGTGAGACGGGACTGCTGGCAGCCGACGGTTGCGGGCTGACCAACGCCGTCGCGACCGTCCTCGGCGACCCCGAGCTGCGCGAGCGACTCGGGGCGAACGCACGGGAGCGAGCGCTGGCGTTCTCATGGGACGAGACGGCGCGGGCAAGCGCGCAGGCGCTACAGGCGGTGCGCGCGGCGGGAAGGTCGCCGAGGCTGTCCTTCTCCGTGCTGGCACGCAGCGACCTCGGCCGTGCCGGCGGGCTCGCGGCCGCCGTCATAGCGAGCAACGTCGTCGCGCTGGTGTTCACGGTCGTCTTCGCGCGGTTGCTCGGCGCGTCGGGCTACGGCTCGCTGGCCGCTCTGCTGTCCGCGTTCATCATCCTCATGGTCCCCGGCTCCGCGATGCAGATCGCAGTGGCGCGCGAGATCAGCGCCTCGAAGGCCGACGGCGGAGCGAGCGTCCGACACTGGATCTCGCGAATCGCGCTCGGCGCGGGCGTGGTCGCCGCGATCGCCGTCGCGCTGCGCGGCGTGCTCGGAGCGATCCTCAACGTCGATCAGCTGTGGGCTGCTGCCGCCGTTCCGGTCTGCGCGTTCCTCTGGATGATCGTCTCGGTCGAGCGCGGAGCGCTGCAGGGCTACGAGCGCTACAAGCTCGTCGGCGGGAGCCTGATCGCCGAGGCGCTGCTGCGACTCGGCTTCGGGGTGGTGTTGGTGCTAGTCGGGCTCGACGTCACGGGAGCCTTCCTGGCGACGCCGCTGGCATTGATCGCGGTCGCCCTCGTGCTCGCACGCCCGCTGCTCGGGGAGCTCCCGGCTCGCCGGGCACAGCGCCCGCTGCGCGATCTGCTCGCCGGCGCCTGGATCCCCGTCGTCGGACTGACCTTGCTGTTCGCGCTGCAGGAGGTCCACGTCATCGTCGTCAAGCACGAGGTGTCCGACGAGCTGGCGGGTTCGTACGGCGTCGCGGCGGTCGCCGCGAAGGCGATCATCTGGGTGGCGGTCGGGCTTGGGATGTACCTGCTGCCGGAGGCGGCGCGGCGCCGCCACCAGGGCGTCGAGACGCGGCCGGTGCTCATCCGGACGCTTGCGCTGATCGCCGCCGCGGCGCTGCCGATGGTCGCGATCTACGCCGTCGCGGCCGAGCCGCTGCTGCACGCGGTCTTCGGTCCCGACCTGACCGGCGCGGCCGGTGCCCTGCCGTGGCTCGGCGTCGCGATGGCGCTGCTGGCTTGCGTCTACCTCTCGGTCCAGTACCTGCTCGCCCTCGAGCGGTCGAGCTTCGTCCCCGTCCTCGCGCTGGCGGCCGTGCTCGAGGTCGGGCTGCTGGCTTTCGTCGGTGCCGACCTGACCCAGGTCGCGCTGGCGCTGCTCGGATTGCAGGTGGCCTGCGCCGTCGTCCTGCTGACGCTGTCGCTTCGGGCGCGCCCCCGGTTGCCGGCGCCCGCGTGAGCGCGCTCGAGAAGTGGCGACTGTTCCGCCGCGAGAAGGAGGATCCCGAGCCGTTCTACTCGCTGCTCGCGAGCGAGACCGCCGCCGATCTCGAGCGTCGCCACGGAACGCTGGACGGCCAGACGATCGTCGACCTCGGCTGCGGTCCCGGCTTCTACACCCGCGCCTTTCGTGCGCGCGGGGCCGACGTCGTCCCGGTCGACAACTCGCTCGCCGAGCTGACGAGCGCCGGCGTTCCACCTGACGGCGCGCTCGAGGCCGACGCCGGCGCGCTGCCGCTCGCCGACGAGTCGGTCGACGGCGCGTTCTGCTCGAACCTGCTCGAGCACACTCCGGCGGCTGCGCCGGTGATCGCCGAGATCGAGCGGATCCTCCGACCGGGCGGCTGGGCCTACATCTCGTGGACCAACTGGTACTCGCCGTGGGGCGGCCACGACATGACGCCCTACCAGTACCTCGGTCCGCGGGTCGGACCGAGCCTCTACGAGCGCCGTCATGGCAAGCCGCTCAAGAACGCCTACGGAGACGGGCTCTGGGCCTGCCACATCGGCCCGACGCTGCGCACGGTCCAGGCCCGGCCGCGACTCGCGATCGAGCGCGTCGAGCCGCGCTACTGGCCCTGGGCCGCGCCCGTGTGCCGCGTTCCGGGACTGCGCGAGCTCGTCACTTGGAACTGCGTGATCCGCGCCACGAAGCGCGCATCCGCGGCAGGCTGAGGACGGCGGCGAGGGCGAGCAGCACCCAAGCCGCGACCGCGACCCAGTGCGCGCCGAGGACCTCGGTCGCATAGCGGGCGTTGAAGCCGCCCTCGTCCTCGGGCGGGAAGAGCAGGTAGACCGCCGGCACGGCGACACCGGCAAGCCCGGCCGCCGCCAGCGCGCACGTCCGTGCGCCGACGCCGCGCCAGAGCAGCAGCGCGATCGCCGGACCGACGATCACGCCGGCACGCAGCGCGAACAGGAAGCCGCCGACGAGACCGGCGCCGATGCCGATCGCCAACGCTGTGCGCCAGCCGAGCGGGCCGCGCTCGGGGACGTCGAGGAGGCGACCGGCGGCGGCCATACTGTCGGTCTCGCGTGCGTCTCGTCTGCACTTGGACGCACCGAAGAGCAGCAAGCCGAGCAAGGCCAGGCACCCGACGCCCGAGATCGCATAGCCGACGACGACGACGCGCTGAGGCCCGAAGGCGAAGCTGACGTCGGCACAGCCGGGCGGCGCGCGCCAGCCGTTCGCAAAGCCGTCGATTGGAGTCGGCGAGCCGAGGTCCCGACCGTCGCACCGCGCGCGCCAACCCCTGTTGTAGCTCTCGGCGAGCACCAGCCATGCCGGACGCTCGACCGCGACGCGAGCTCCCTCCCGCTCTCCGCGGCCGTCCTCGCCCGGATCGATCACCTGGCCGGGCGAATCCCCGGCGTGGATTGGCGCCGGCGCGGGGGAGCGGAGACGCAGCAGGTCGGCACGCAACAGCCGCTCGGGGCTGCGCAGCTCGAGCCGGCCGGCCGGAAGCCGAGCGGGCGGTCCGCACGACCTGAGGCGGACGGGTCGGCCGGCGAGCAGGTCGTCGACGTGGCCCCGCGGACGCATGCGCAGGAGCCGAGCGCCGACGCGTACGCCGACGGCGCCGCATGGCGCGTCGAGTCGCCCGTCCGGACCCGCGAGCCGTCGCAGCTCTCGACGCGGAACGTCCGGCGCCGCCGATCCCCAGCCGTCGGCGCGGTAGGAACGCGCGGCCGGTGCGTACAAGACGCGGTTGAGCTCGTGCTCGGGATCTGTCGCGCGAGCGATCATCGACGGGTTCTGACTCACGCCGTCCGGCACCGACGTCGAGTCGGGGCCGGGCGTCGGCGAGGAGTCGAACGGGTCGTCGGCGGTCGTCCGCTCGAGCAGGAAGGTCAGCCGAGAGGACGACAGGTCGGCGCCCGCGAGCGCAGCCGACGCGATCCGCGGCGGGCGCAGGTGCTCGCTGACGTGGACGCCTGGGATCCGCACCTCGGCGATCGCGCCCGCACCCCGTGCCCCAGTCGGGGGCTCGCTGAGCTCGGCGATCGAGATCCGCAGCGTGCTCACGTCTCTCAGCCCCAGGGGCAGGCGATTCCAACTACGGTGAACCCCGAAGCGCCGGCCGTCGATCTCGACCGCCCGCAGCTCCGTGCGCGTCTCGCGTTGAGGCAGCAGCTCGATCGACGGGATGTCATGCGGTCGGCCGAGGTCGATGTCGATCCAGCGGTCCTCGGTCTCGAGATAGCGGTCGGCCTCCCACCAGGTCGTCTCGTCGCCGTCGAACGCGGCATAGGGCCGGTGCTCGGGAAACTGGATGAAGAACGGCGACAGCGGCGCTCGGATCGAACGCACCCCCTCGTACTCGGCGACCGTCTGCGCGTCCGCCCCGCGGTCGAACGGGTCGAGCGCCGAGGCGCCGCCGGGGATCTGCTCGTCGGCGGCGAGCGTCGGTCCAGTTGCCTGCCGAGGCTGGGACGGCACGAACGAGCGGCGGCGGTTGGAGTCGCTGATGACGATCTCGGCCCCGCGGCGAGCGGCCGCCCTGATCTGCGCCGGCGAGAGATCGGCGGCATAGAGAATCGCTCGGTCGCGCGGAAGGCCCCCGAGCGCGGCGAGTCCGGCGAGCGCCGGAGCCGACCCGTCGACGACGAGCTCATGGCCCAACGGATGGAGGCGGACGAGCGGCTCCGGGTCCGGCACCGAGTAGCGGCTGACGGCGCCGAAGCGGCGGTCGGGCCCGTCCAAGCCGGCGCCGCGCCGCAGCTCGGCAGCTGCCCGACGCGGGGCGATCGCGCCGCTGCGCTCACGCTCGTCGTCGGCGCCGGCGACGACCTGTCCCGCACCCATCAGGTCGAGCAGCGGACGTAGCTGGCCGGGCAGCGTCCGGCCCTGCTGGATCAGCGCGTCCGTCCCCCAGAGCAGGTCGACCGCACGCAGGTCGGCATATGGGACGACGCCGCGCACCGACACCGGCCGGTCGGTCAGCGCGGGCAGGATCGGGTCCTGCGGGTAGCCCCAGCGGTAGTAGGGGAAGACCTGCCCCGGCATCACGACCGCGCGCGTGCCGCGCGGCAGGTTGCGGTCGACGTCCGCAGCCGCACGGCGCCAGTCGTCGGGCACACCATCGAACGCCACGTCGTCGCCGACCGCCGTGCCGGCGAACAGCGGCCACGCCGAGGCGACGACGACCGCCAGCGCAGCGATCGCCGCACCGCCGGCCAGGGCCCTGTTCGCCCGCAGCCGCCCCCAAAGCTGAGCCGCAGCCGCGCCAGCGAGGCAGGCCAACGCCAACGCCGGCAGCGGGCCGGCCTTGTAGCTCGTGCGCATGATCTGGACGACGCTGAGCCGCTCGTAGGCAAAGCCGAGGGCACGGCGCAGCGGGACCCCCTCGGGAAAGCCGGTGGACATCACGAGCAGCCCGAGGAGCAAGAGCGCAGCGAAGAACGGCCCATAGCGCCAACGGCGCGTGGAGGCGAAGCCCGCGACGGCGAACGCGGGGACCAGGAACCCCGCGACGATCACGGACGGCGAGAAGAGCATCGTCGGGGACGTCTCGAAGACAGGCGTCAGGGTCTTGCCGTAGCCCGTCCCGAGGTACGAGATCCAGAAGCCCATCAGCCGCAGGCTCTCGCTCATGCTCGTCGAGCCCCAGATCGCCCCGGCCGACTCGGTGAACGGGAGGAAGTCGACGCCGTAGCCGACCTGGACGGCCAACGGCACGAGCCACCATGCCGACGCCACCAGCGCGAGCGGCAGCGCCCGAGCGAGGAAGCGCGCGGCATCGCGGCCCGAGACCCCGCAGAAGCCGACCTCGTAGGCCAGGAGCAGTGCCGGCCCGACCATCACCCACGCCGCTACGGCGGCGTTGACGCCACCGCCGAGCGAGGTCACGAGCAGCGCGAACGCCGCCGGCCACCACCATCCGCCCGGCTGGCGCAGGCCCCGATGGACGGCGAGCATCAGCCACGGCAACAGCGCGTAGGCGAGCAGCGTGATGCTCGTGCGGTTGGCGAAGACGACGACATAGGGGTTGGCGATCATCAGCGCGCCCGCCACGAGCTGCGCCGCTCCGCGCTCGCGATCGAGCAGGGCGTCGAGGAGGCGCACCGTTCCCCACGCCGCCAGCGCGAGCAGCGTGCCGAGCCACAGCCGCTCGACCACCCACGGAGCGACGCCGAGCACGTCGCCGAGCGCGTGGAACGGCCCCATCGGCCAGAGGTAGCCGACGTACTGGCCGATCTGGACCTGCCCGAGCCCGCCCGACGGAGTCCACGCCGCGGCGGCGTCGGACAGGAAGCCGAACGCACCGGTGTGCAGGTCGATCTTCGTGTCGGCGGCGAGCTGTCCCGGCCGCTGGGCGAAGGCGAGCGCATAAGCCGCCGCGGCGAGCAGCAGCGACACTAAGCGGCGGCGCATCGCGTCAGTCACCGAGGGCTATCTTTCGACGGGATGCGCCCGACCCTGGCACGGTTCGCGGCAGCGCTCGCGGCACTTGCGGTGGCCGTGGCGCTCGTCGGTCTCGAACGCGATCGCCAGACCTGCGAGCAGGCAACCGACCGGGCGTACAGGGACGCGCGCGCGTCCCGCGACGTGCTGGCTCCGGACATCGAGCGGATCGTCTCCGACTGTGCCGGCTCCGAGCCGCTGATGGGCGTCTCGCTCGGCCTGCTCGCCCTCGGGCGCCGCGATCTCGCCGGAAAGCTGGCGCGCACGGCTGCCGACCGCGAGCCCGACAGCTATCTCGCATGGGCGGTCCTCCAACGCACCGCGCCGCGCGGCGCCCGCCCGAATGCCGCCGCTCGCGCCCGGGCGCTCAACCCACTCGCCTCCCGCGCCGCGGGTCCTTGAAGCGCAAGATCGGTCGCTCGACCAGGTAGTAGCTCAGCGTGGCGGCCGATACCGCGAAGGCCAGCGTGACGACCGTCAGGACGGCGAATCCGCTGCCGGGGATCCACGTCAGGGCACCGTGGTTGACCAGCCACAGCATCGGCGTGTGATGCCAGAGGAAGATCCCGTAGGAGATCAAGCCGAGCCAGGCGAGCACGCGCAACGACAGCAGGCCCCGTACGGCTCCCCCTCCCTCGGTGCCGACGACCGCGGGCACCAGCACGAGGACCGCCACGATCGCCGAGCAGACGTTGATCGTCAGGTAGTCGAGGCCCGACGCACCAGGACCGCCGATGAGGACCGGCTCGACCGTCGCCGCGAGCAGGGCGAAGGCCGCGGCGGCCGCAAGCCACGGAAGCCACGGGCGCCGCGCGACGACGGCGGCCGCGCGCCAGCGGCGGCCTCCCTCTTCCATTGCGACCGAGAGCACGGCAAGCGCCATCCCCGGTGCGAACCATGTGAACAGGCCGGGCAGCGTCGTCTGGGCGATCAGCGAGCCCTCGTGGATCCGCCAGGTGCGCCAGACCAGCGAGGCCAGGGCCAGCAGCGCGAGCGTCGCGATCTCGACTCGCAGCACCGAGTCGGTGCCGCGCCCACGAGAGACGCGACGGATGGCGATCGCGTAGACGGGTAGCGCCAGGTAGAAGGTCGCCTCGACGGCGAGCGACCAGGACTGCGGAAGCCCGGCCAGCACCGTGTCGGAGTCGTAGATCTGAAGGAAGCCGTAGTAGCGCCACGAGCCCTCGCTGAAGACCCCGGCGAGACCGGGATAGATCGCGAGCACGGTCAGCGCGAGCCAGTACGCCGGGACGATCCGCAGCACCCTGCGGCGCAGATAGTCGCGCGTGCGTGGCCGGGCGCCGCCCTTGAAGTGCGCCGCCGCGAACGGCCGGTAGAGCAGGAAGCCGGAGATAGCGAAGAAGAGCGGCACGCCGACGTCGAGGTGGCCGACGACCGGGCGGTACCAGGCGATGAAGCTGGCGAGCGACGCGTAGGCCGTGTGGTAGACGACGACGCTGATCGCCGCGAGCGCGCGCAGGCTGTCGATCAGCGGGAAGCGAGGGTTGCCCGGCGGCGGGGCGACGACCGGCTCGACGTGCGACTCTCCCGCCGGAGGGCTCGCGGTGGCCGTCACCGTGCACCCTCGAGCTCGTCTTGTGACGATGCCTGGGCGATTGCCGCGCCGGCGAGCAGGAGCATCGGCAGGGCGATCGCCGGCATCTCCCAGTCCCAGTCGACCGCAGCGTGGAGGGCGAGCATCACCAAGCCGGCTACCGGACCGGTGGCAAGCGTGGGATCGCGCCGCAGCGTGCTCGCCGCACAGGAGGCCACACCGCAGGCGAGCGCCGCGAGGAGCAGCAGCCCGACGATCCCCAGCTCGGCCGCGATCTCGAGATACAGCGAGTGAGCGTCGACGGCGCCCTCCGAGACCTCGCGCTCGCGCAGCCACTCGACGCGGAAGCCGGCCGCGCCGGTGCCGAGCAACGGCTCGTCGCCGAACGCGTCGAGCGCGACCCGCCAGTAGTCGCCGCGGGTGCTGCCGACGTCGGCGAGCCGCTCGGCGGTGGCGCCGCGGGCCGGCGTCGACTCGCGGTGTGCGACCACCACGCCGATCGCCGCTATGACCGACAGCGCGGCGATCGTGGCGACCGCCGTTCGTCGGTGGGTGCCGAAGCGATCCCAGATCGGGCCTGCCTCGGGCGCGAGCAGCGCGACGGTCAGCAGGCCGACCGCCGCGACGGCGATGCCGCCGCGCGAGTAGGTGAGATAGAGCCCGACCGCGAGCGGGAGCAGCGCAGCCGAGGCGAGCACCCGCAAGCGCGCGGTGCGCGTGCGGTCGATCGCGATCCGCGCCGCGAGCACGATGCCGAGCGCAGCCATCGCCGCCATCGCGTTCCAGTAGGTGAGCGGCTGGGCGAGGCGGCCTGCCGCCGCAATCGAGTCGGCGAGGTCCAGGACGCCCGCCTCGCCGAGCAGCCCGTACCCGACGACGACCGCCGCCAGCGCCGCCAGCGCCGGCTCGAGCGCCCGGACGAGCGGCCGCGCGCGGAAGGCGGCTACCGCAAGCGGAAGCGCCGCCGCATAGAGGGCGAGCCGAGCGGCGTCCTCGCGCGCCGACTCGCCGAGCGGCGCCCAGCGTGTCGACAGCGCGGTCCAGCCGGCCAGCCCCAGCAGACCGAGCACGGCGACCCTCCCGGCCCGCGTCGGCGGCCACAGCCATCCGGGCGCTGCCACGAGCACCGCTGCGACCAGCACCCAGGCGGCGATCGCCATCGTCGTCCGCGGCTGATCTCCGTAGCCCCCAGACCTGAAGCACAGCACCGCGATCGCGCAGATCAGCGCGAGCGCGAGGAGCGCCTGCGATATTGGCCGCCGTGTCGGTGCCGCGCTCACGGCCTGCGGTCCTCGCCGCCCTCTACGTCGGGGCGCTCGCCATCTCGGCCTTCACGATCCGCCGCGGGGGCGCCGAGTTCGACGAGGGCGTCGTCCTGCAGGCCGCGGCGCGTGTCGCCGACGGGCAGACGCCCTACGCGGACTTCTCCTGGGCCTACGGTCCCGCTCACGCCTACCTGCTCGGCTGGTCCTTCGACCTGTTCGAGCCGTCGATGCTGGGCTGGCGTGTGCTGCGCAGCCTCGTCGACGCGGGCGTGGCGACGACCGTCTACGTGCTCGTACGGCGCGAGGGCGGCCCGGCCTGGCCGGCTCTCGTCGGCTGGGCGATCGCCGCTTGTGCGATGGCCCAGCCGACAAGCGCCAGCCCGTTCGCACCGGCGCTCCTGCTGGCGCTGCTGGCGGTCGGGGCCGCAACCGCCAGCCGCCCGCTGCCGGGCGGCCCGCTGGTTCCCGCTGCACTGACCGCGCTCAGTGCCGCATGGCGGCTCGACTTCGCGCTCTACGCCGCGGCCGCCGTGATCGTCGCGCTTTCGCTGCGCCGCCCCGCCTCGCTCCGCGACCGTCTCGGAGCTGTGGGGATCTACGCCGGCGCGACGGTGGGGTTCGTGTTGCTCGTCTACGGACCGTTCCTGATCGCGGTCGGGCCGGCCGACCTCTTCGACGCCCTGATCGGGACGTCGCTCGCCGACCGCGACTACTGGACGCTCCCCTTCCCACTCGCCTATGACGGCTCGCTGGGGCTCTGGCCGCCTGTCGATCTCGCCGAGGACGTCAAGCACGTGCTCGGCTTCTACGCGCCGCTGCTGGCGGTCCTCGGCCTCGCGCTGCTGATCGCCCGCGCGGCGCTCGAGGCGCGCGCCGATCGAGCCGTCTCCGCGCGCTCCGCGGCCCTGGCCACCCTCGCCGGCGGCTGTCTGCTCTACCTGCTGTCGCGAGCCGACGAGTTCCATGCGACGCCGATCATCGTCGTCTTGGCGGCGGCCTTGCCGGCGGCGCTCGCCTCCCAGCGTCGCCGCGTCGCCATCGGCACGGTCGCGACCGTCATCCTGACCGCGCTGCTGCTGACCTACGGACTCGCCAACCGGGTCTCTGCCCTCGTACGTCCACCCGACCTCGCGGCGATCGACCTGCCGGTCGCCGACGGCGCGCTCGCACCACCCGGCGAGGCCCGGGCGCTCGCACGGATGGCGGCGATCGTCGGACGGGCCGTGCCGCCAGGCGAGCCGATCTACGCGATCACCCGCCGTTCCGACCTCGTCCGCTTCAACCAACCGCTCGTCTATCTCGTCGCCGACCGGCCCAACGCCATTGACCACGAGTTCGCGATCGAGACATCGGCTGCGGATCAGCGCGCGCTGGTCGGCGACCTGGCGAGCGATCCACCCCGAGCGATCGTCCGCTGGACCGATCCGATCTCGGTCGAGCGCGAGCCGAACCTGCGCGGGCACCCGACGGGCTGGCGCATCCTCGACCGCTGGGTGACCGGCCATTACCGCCTCCTCGAACGAGCCGGCTACTACGAGATCCTCGTCCCCCGGACACCGGGGTAGGCACCGGCCCCGTCTGCCGAAGCGCCGTTCGGCGCCGCGCCGATGGAGCCGTAGGGCTGGAATTGAGATTGGCCCCTCCGCGCCTGTTCGACCTCGACGGGGAACCGCTCCCGGAAGATCGCGGCGTCGAAGCGGCGCGCGTTCGCGACGCAGGCGGCCGGATCGACGGCGAGCGCGTCGAAGTCCGCCACCGCCGCCGATAGCTCCTCCGCACCGCCCTCCCAGAGCCGTCCCGTGACGCCCTCGACGACCGTCTCGAGGGCGCCGCCCCCACCGGCGGCGATCACCGGACGGCCCGCAGCCTGAGCCTCGACCGCCGCGATGCCGAACTCCTCGACCGACGTGACGATCACCGCGCGGGCGCCAGTGAGCAGCCGAGCGGCCTCGGCGTCGTCCACCCGACCGGCGAAGCGGATCGTCGGGCCTGAGAGCGACCGCAGCCGGCAGCCGTCGGGTCCGTCGCCGACGATCGTCAACGGCAGCCGCAGCGCGTTGAACGCCTCGATCGCCACGCCGATCCGCTTGTGGGACATGAGGGCAGACAGCAATACGTAGCCGTCACCGACGTCACCCGGCGTGAAGCGGTGGGTCTCGACGGGCGGGTAGACCACCGTCGAGTCGCGACCGAGGTAGGCGAGTATCCGCCGCTGCGTCGTGCCCGAGTTCGTGACGTAGCGGTCGACGCGCCGGGCCGCCTGCCTGTCCCAGGCACGCCACCGCTCCAGCAGCACGTCGAGGACCGCCCGCGTCACCGGGTCGCGGCGCTCGGCGAGCGTTCGGTCGCGCTCGTTCCATGCGTATCGGAAGGGGTTGTGGCAGTAACAGACATGTGTCGCATCGGGATCCACGTGCACCGCGTGCGCCCACGCGCTCGAGCTGGAGATGACCAGGTCGTAGCCCGTGAGATCGAACGAGCGCATCGCGGCGGGATACAACGGCATCAACTTCCGGAAGGTGCGCTGCCCCGGCCGCAGCCGCTGCAGGAACGACGTGTGGACGCGCCGTCCCGAGAGCCGCCCCTCCGTCCCGCGCTCGTCGTAGATCGGACTGAAGACGTCGGCGTCGGGATAGAGCGTGCAGATGTCGAAGAAGACGCGCTCGGCTCCGCGCACTCCGATCAGGAAGTCGTGAACCAGTGCCACTCGTGCGGCGGCACCCGGCGTGGACTGCATGCGCACGGTACGAGTCTAGGCACGACGGGCAAGGCTCAAACATGCACTTCTCCCTGCGAGGCACCGCTACCCTGGCCGACATGTCGTCCTCGCTCGCTCTTGCTCGAATGGCGCTGGGCGCCTGCTTGGCAGTTGGGGTGTTGGCATCGGTCCCCGCCGGGGCCTTCGCGCAAGGCGCCGGCGACGAGCAGTACGCAGACCCGATCGTCCGCGACGGTGGTGGCCAGGAGCCGGCGCCGGAGCCGGACACGCGCACCGACGAGGCACCTGCAGCTCCCATCGCCCCGTCGAGCGCGGCCCCAGCCACCGGCTCGTCGCAGAGCGCCGCGCCGCAGGGGACCGCCACAGCCACGCTGCCTCGAACGGGCGTCGATGCCGGCCTGCTCGCGGCGCTAGGCGCTGTTCTGCTGGCGTCCGGATCCTTGCTGCGCTCGCGGAGCGCACAGAGTGTCAGCGCCTAGCCGACGGGCGGCTCGCATACTCGTCGCGCTCGTCGCGGCATCGCTCTCGTGTCTCATCGCTGCCGATGCCGCCTCGGCACGCGTGCCGTTCGGCTTCGTCGGCGTGATGGCCGACGGTCCGATCGCCGCCACCGCCGTCGACCCAGCCACCGAGACGGCGGCCATGGTGACGAGCGGCGTCGAGGGCATGCGCGTCGTCTTCCACTGGGCCGACGCGCAGCCGTCCCGGGGCGCCGCCCCGACCTTCGACCGCTTCGATCCGCTCGTCCGCAACGCCGCAGTCCGCGGTATCACGGTCCTGCCTGTCTTGACCACGGCTCCGGCTTGGGCGGCGAAGTACCCAGGTGACTTCGCTTCGCCGCCGGCGGGGACCGCCGACTACGCCGAGTTCGTCCGCGCGGCCGTCCAGCGCTACGGACCCGAGGGCAGCTTCTGGGCGGAGAATACGGCGGTTCCGCGCCGGCCGATTCGTGCTTGGCAGATCTGGAACGAGCCGAACCTCCGCTCCTCGTGGAGCGACCGCGCCTGGACCAGGCCGTACGTGGCACTGCTGCGAGCCGCGCGCCGCGCGGCCAAGGGCGCCGACCCCAACGCGCGGATCGTCCTCGCCGGGCTCGCCAACTTCAGCTGGCGCAGCCTCGCCGCGATCTACCGCGTCGATGGCTCACGCCGTCTCTTCGATCGGGTGGCAATCCACCCCTACACCGCCGAGGTGGCGGGCATCGGCACGATCCTGCGCCGTGCGCGCCGGGCGATGAACCGCAACGGCGACCGGCGCAAGCGGCTCCTCGTCACGGAGTTCGGCTGGCCCTCGGCCCGCGGCAAGGCCGTCGGCTTCGGCATCGAGACGACCGAGCGGGGCCAGGCGCGCAAGGCGACCGACGCGCTGCGCCTGCTGGCGCGCGAGCGTAGGAGTCTGCGCCTTGAGGCCGTCTACTGGCACGACTGGATCAACACCGATCGTGGCTCCGACTCGATCTGGCCGTACTCCGGACTGCGCCGTTACGAGACCGACGGCAGCGTCACGTCCAAGCCCGCACTGCGCAGCTTCCGCCGAACTGCCCTGCGCCTCGAGGGATGCCGCCGCAAGGCCGCGGTGGCCACCCGCTGCGCCCGTCGTCGCTAGGCGACCGGCTCGGTCGCGACGCCGCCACGAACCTGACCGGCGACGTCCTCCAGCAACGCACGCTCGAGCGCCCAAGTCACCGTGCCCGTGACCAGGGCGAACGAGGCCAGCTGCGCGACCGCCTCCCCGGCCCCGCGATCCCCATCGCCGAAGGCGACCCGCAACAGCACGACCACAGCGGCACCGACCAATGCCGGCACGGCTCCGCGCGATCCGAGCCGCAGCAGACCGACCTCTGGGAACAGCGCCCGGACGTAGTGCTCGCGCACGGCGAGCATCGCGAGCGAGACCGCGATCCGGCCGACGACGAAGCCCTCGAACCCCCAGAGGAACAACCCGGGCAAGGCGAGCACGAGGAAGGCGACGGTCATCGCCGCCGACTCGACCGCCTGCGGCGGCGTGTTCGCCCGCGCCCGGTAGAAGGAGAACCAGACGTAGCCGACCTGCTGAAGCGCCGCCGCGCCCGCCAGGCCCTGGATCAGCAGCACCGCCGGCTCCCACTCGTCGCCGAGGACGAGGTGCACGAGATCGGGCGCGAAGAGAATCAACCCGGCGCAGAACGGCAGCGTCCAGATCATCGTCAGCCGGCTGGCCGCGACGAACATCCGCTGCTGAGTGTCGCGCTGATCGACGACCGCGCAGATCGCGGGATAGAGCGTCGTCGCGACGATCTGATCGGCGCGGTCGGCATAGCGGGTGAGGGTGAACGCGAGCGTGATGAAGCCGGCGGCCTCCAGCCCACCGCCGATGTCGAACGCGAGGATCTGCCCCTGTTGGACGATCAGCGTCGCCAGTGCCGTGACGAAGATCGGCCACGAGAAGGCGAGATAGCGCCGCGCCGCCGCGCGCTCGAAGATCGGGCGCAGCGGATACGGCGAGACGACGATGCCGGCGACGACCGCGACCGCGTTGCCACACAACGGACCGATCACGAGCGCCCACACGCTGTCGGTGACGATCGTCAGCGGCACGGCCACCGCGAACGTCACCGCCGGGATCGCGAACTGCAGGACCCGCACGCGTAGGAAGTCCATCCGGCGGAAGAAGACCCACTGCGGCGCCTGCAGCGAGAAGGCAAGTGGCAGGTAGGCGACTGCCAGGGTGAGCGCGACCAGCCGATCGTCGCCGTAGGCAAGCGCGACCAGCGGCGCGAGCGCGACGATCGTCAGCGAGCCCGCGATCCCGACTCCCAGCTCGACGCCGAACGCACGGCGGAACTCGAGCTCCTGATGCTCGGCCGACTGGGCCACGAACGCCTCGTCGATTCCGACCCGGCGCAGCTGCACGATCGTCATCGCCGTCGTCGCCACGATGCCGTAGAGGCCGATCTGCTCCGGTCCGAGCAGTGCCGTGACGATCAGACCCTGGAGCAGCGCGAGCGCCTCGCCACCGCCGAGAAAGAGCGCGTTGAGCAGGCCGCCGCGAGCGATCCGCGCCCGCAGCTCCCCGCGCGGGAAGGCGAGCCTCTCGCCGGCCTCGGTCACCAACGCCTCCGCAATCCGATCGCCAGCCCCTCGAGCAGCCCGCGCAGCTTGGCGGCGGCGATCCGCCCCCGCAGCGCCGACCGGCGGCGCAGCGCGCTCTCGGCCATGTCGAGCACGTCGACCAGGCCCCACGCCAGCAGCCGCAGGACGCCACGGTCCCCGTCCCGCAGGTGCTTGCAGGCAAAGCCGGCCCAGGCACGCGAGTAGCCCCGTTGCAGCGCGACGACCTCTCGCGGCGTGCGCCACTGGTCGTGCACCGCCCGGACGCTCGGCGAGAGCACCGCCGTCCCACCGCCGCGCAGCAGCCGGTAGCTGAAGTCCATGTCGTCGGCGGCCGGCAGGTCGGGCACGCCCGGGCCGAGGCGCTCGTCCCAGCCGCCGAGCCGCTCGGCGGTCGCGCGCCGCACGCAGAACAGCACGCCAAAGCCGATCGCTCCCGGCATCGTCCGCCCGCCACGGCGGATCAGCGGACGGTCGACGGTGAAGGTGGTCACCGCGGGGAGGTCGCCGACGTCGCCACCGACGTGGCCCGCGATCCAGTCCGCTTCGGGATGTGCCTCGAGCTCCCGGCGCAACGCCGTACCGAAGCCCGGCTCGACCAGGCAGTCGTCGTCGACGAAGGCGATCCAGTCCGAGTCGAGGGAGCCCAGGGCGAGGTTGCGCGCACGCGACAGTCCCCGGCCGCTGTCGTGCAGCACGCGCAGACGCGGTTCGGCCTGCGCACGCGCCACCAGCTCCTCCGATGACTCCGGCCCCTGGTCGACCACGAGAACTGGGACGTCCGGCGCTCCACGATCGAGCGCGTCCAGCGTCGCGCGCAGCTTGTCCGGCCTGACGTAGCTGCAGACCACGACTGTGAGGGTGGGCGTCATCTCGCTCATCGCTGCAGGCGGCAATGGTAGGTTCGACCTCAGGTGAGGACGTCCCCGCAGGCGCTGTTCGTCAGCTACACGTCGCTCCTCGGAGGGGCCGAGCGGATCTTGCTGGACCACGCTACGGCGCTCGCCGGACCGGCCGTCCTCGCCTGCCCCGACGGACCGCTCGCCGACGCTGCCCGCGACGCCGGCCTGGAGGTCGTGACCCTACGCCTGCGGCGGATGGAGCTGCGCGCCAGCGCCCGTGACCGGCTGGCGATGCCGCTGCGGATGGGTGCCCAGAGCCGCGAGGTTCGCCGGATCGTCGCCGGGCTGCGGCCGGGCTGCGTGATCGGCTGGAGCATGCGCGGCTTGCTCTCCAGCGCCGGCGCCCTGCGCGGCCTCAAGCCGGCCCGTCCGCTGGTGTTCCACCACAACGACCTGCTGCCGAGCCCACTGGTCGGCCGCGCGGTCAAGGCGACGGCGCGACGCGCCGACCTGGTCATCGCCCTCTCACAGGCCATCGCCGACGACCTCGAGCGCGGTGGCGAGCTCGGCACGCCGATCGCGGTGGTCAGCCCTGGCGTCGACCTGACGCGCTTTGCACCGCAAGCCTCACCGCCTGCCGTGCCGCCGACCGCGCTCGTCCTCGGCGCGATCGTCGACTGGAAGCGCCCGGACCTGGCGCTCGAGGCGACCGCGCGCGCGGCCCGCCGGCTGCCCGAGCTGCGCGTGCGCTTCGCGGGCGGACCGATCGACGCAGCCGGCGACGCCCTGCTGGCCGATCTCCAGCGCCGCGCGGACCGGCCCGACCTCGCCGGTCGCGTCGAGTTCCTCGGCTCGGTCGACGACGTGCCGGCCACCCTCGGAGAGGCCACCTGCCTGCTGCACTGCTCGGACCGCGAGCCGTACGGGATGGCGCTCGTCGAGGCACTGGCCTGTGGCCGGCCGGTCGTAGCTCCGGCGTCCACCGGACCGGCTGAGATCGTCGACGCGAGCTGCGGCGTGCTCTACGCGCCAGGGGACGCCGAGGCCGCCGCCACCGCGCTCGTCGACGCGGTCGAGCGCGCCGACGCCTTGGGCCGCGCAGCTCGTGTGCGCGCCGAGGCGCGGTTCGACCGAGCGGTCGCGCGCGGCCGCTTCCGTGCGCTGATCGACGAGCTCGCTCCGCCAGGATGACCGCCGCTCCTGTCGCGATCAACGGCCGTGCGGCGACGCGGGGCGAGATCGGTGGCGTCGAGCGAGTGGCGCGCGAGCTCGTGCGCCGGCTGCCGGCGCTGGCGCCCGAGCGCTACAGGGTCGTGGCTCCGACGCCGCGGCTCGCGCATCGCGCGGGCCATGCCTGGGAGCAGGCCGTCTTGCCGATCGAGGCGCGCAAGGCGCAGCTCGTCCTCTCGCCGGCCAACAGCTCGCCACTCGTCGGACGTCGCAACGCCGTCTTCATCCACGACCTCGCGCCGCTCGTCGAGCCGCGGTGGTACGGCGGCGCCTATGGGCGCTGGCACCGTCTGCTCCTGCGCCGAGCGGCGAGCACGGCGCAGCTTGCGATCGCCCCGTCGGAGACGGTTCGGGTGCAGCTGGTCGAGCTCCTCGGGATGTCCCCTGACCGAACCGCCGTCGCCCCGCTCGGCGTCGACGCGGCCTTCCACCCCGACATCGATCCGGAGCCTCTGCGACGCCGGCTCAGGCTCGAGCGCCCGTACGTGCTCGGAGTCGGAACGGCGGTGGAGCGCAAGAACCTCGGCCTGCTCGACCGCGCCGCCCCCGCGCTCGCAACCGAGGGACTCGACACGGTCATCGCCGGCGGCGAGCGCGGGTACATGCGTTCGGAGCGCCCCGACGGTGGAGCACGCAGGCTCGGCTACGTCCCCGAGCGGGATCTGCCGGCGCTCTACGCCGGCGCGGCGGTCCTAGCGCTGCCGTCCCTCTACGAGGGCTTCGGCCTGCCGTGCATCGAGGCGATGGCCTGCGGCACGCCGGTCGTCGCGACAGACCGCGGCGCTCTGCCCGAGACCTGCGGGGATGCGGCGCTCCTCATCGATCCGGGCGATCCGGACGCGCTGGCCGAGGCCTGTCTGCTGGCCGCGAACGACGCGAGCACGCGCGACCGGCTGACGGTGGCCGGCCTCGCACGGGCCGCCACGTTCACCTGGGAGCGCACCGTGCGTCAGGTCGACGCCGCTATCGGCGCCGCGCTCGCTTGAGGCTGGACGCATCGACGATGAGTCGGAACCGGCGCGTCCGGGCACAGAGCGGGAGTAGGCTGGCGTCAGGGAGGCGCCTGCTGACCCCGCAGCAGAAAGGACGCCAACAGATGAACCGCACCCCGGCACGTCGCGCGCTCGCGGCGCTGCTCGCCCTCACGGCCCTCGCGGCCATCGTCCCGGCCGCCCAGGCCGCGGCCAAGCCGTCGAGCGTGACGGTGATGACGCGCAACCTCTATCTCGGCACGGACCTCATCCCGATCGCGCTCGCCCAGAACGAGGCGCAGTTCGAGAAGGCCGCTTCCGAGGGCTTCGCGCAGGTCCAGGCCACGAACTTCGCCGCCCGCTCCAAGCTGATCGCCCGCGAGGTCAAGCGGGCCAAGCCGGACCTGATCGGGCTTCAGGAGACCGCTCTCTGGCGCACCGGCCCGAAGGACGGAACGGCCACCCGCGCCGGCACAGTCGCGATCGACTACCTCGCGCTGCTGCGCCGTGCGCTCAAGCGCGCCGGCCTGCGGTACTCCGTCGTTCGGGTGACCCAAGAGGCCGACATCGAGGGGCCGACGCGCGAGAGCTTCGACGTCCGCCTGACGATGCGCGACGTGATCCTCGCGAAGAAGCGCAAGGGCATGAAGGTCGTCAGGCGCGGCGGCGGCAACTACACGACGAAGCTGTCGATCCCGACGGTCGCGGGCACCTTCGACTCCACCCGCGGCTACGCGTTCGCCGACCTCAAGCTCAAGGGCAAGCGCTTCCGCTTCGTCGACACGCACCTCGAGGCCTACGGCGATCAGTTCCGCACGGCCCAGGCCCAGCAGCTCGTCGGCCCTGGCGGCGCGGCGCGCAAGCGCGGACGGGTGATCCTCGTCGGCGACATGAACTCGGACCCCAACGGCGCCGAGCCGAACGCGTTCAACACGCTGATCGCGGCCGGGTTCGTCGACACGTGGGGCCGTCTCCATCCCGGCGATCCCGGTCTGACCTCGGGGCTGAACGCCGACCTGATGGACCCGCCGACGCCCAACCCGTTCAACGACAGTCGGATCGACCACGTCCTCTCGAAGGGCAAGGTCAAGCCGCTGCGCGCGTCGATCGTCGGCAAGAACCCGGCGAACAGCCGCACGGCCACCGGCCTCTGGGCCTCCGACCACGCTGGAGTGGTAACCAAGCTCAGGCTGAAGTAGCGTTCGGGGGCGGATGAACCCAGACCTGTCATCCGCCCCCGGTCTCGCCACCCACGAGGTGAGCAACCAGGCGCCGCCACTGGCGCCGTACAACGTCTTCGAGACCGACACCGCGCTGCGCGAGGCCGTCGACCGCGAGGGCGCCGGCTGGGGCGTCGACCGGCTGCGCGACACCGGCGAGCTGGCCGGCAGCCCTGAGGCGATCGTCCACTCCGAGCGCTCCGAGCGCAACGAGCCGGTCCTCCAGACCCACGACCGCTACGGCAACCGGATCGACCACGTCGAGCTCGACCCGTCGTGGCACTGGCTGCTGCGCCAGGCGATCGAGCGCGAGTGCCACGGGCTGCCGTGGCGCGACCCCCAGCCCGGCGCCCACGCCGTGCGCTCGGCGTTGTTCATGGTCTGGTCGCAGGTGAGCGCGGGCGTGATGTGCCCGGTCTCGATGACCCACGCCGTCGTCCCGGCGCTGCGCGAGAGCCCCGAGCTCGCCGCCGAGTGGGAACCCCGCCTCGTCAAGCCCGTCTACGACGGCGGTGGTGGTGGTGCGATCGCCGGCATGGCGATGACCGAGAAGCAGGGCGGCTCCGACGTCCGCGCCAACACCACTCGCGCCGTGCCGTCCGGCGACGGCTGGTGGGAGATCACCGGCCACAAGTGGTTCTGCTCCTATCCGCCCTGCGACGTCTTCCTCACCCTCGCGCAGACGGACGAGGGCCTCTCCTGCTTCTTGATAGAGGGACCCGAGCGCGAGGGAGGCCAGCCCAGCTTCCGCGTCCAGCGGCTCAAGGACAAGCTCGGCACGCGCTCCTTGCCCTCCTCGGAGGTCGAGTTCCACGCAGTGCCCGGCCGCCTCGTCGGCGAGGAGGGTCGCGGCATCCAGACGATCATCCGGATGGTCAACCACACGCGGCTCGACTGCCTGCTCGGCTCGACCGCCGCGATCCGCTTCGGCACCGTGCAGGCCGTCCACCACGCCCGCCACCGCTCGGCCTTCGGCAAGCTGCTCGCCGACCAGCCGGCGATGCGCAACGTGCTCGCCGACCTCCAGCTCGAGTCCGAGGCCGCCACGGCCGCCGCGATGCGGATCGCCCGCGCCTACGACGAGGCCGACGCGCCGTTTCGCCGCTTCGCCACCGCCGTCACGAAGTACTGGATCTGCAAGCGCGCGCCACAGCACGCGATCGAGGCGCTCGAGTGCCTCGGCGGCAACGGCTACGTCGAGGAGTCAGGCATGCCGCGCCTGTTCCGCGACAGCCCGCTCAACTCGATCTGGGAGGGCTCGGGCAACGTCGCCGCGCTCGACGTCCTGCGCGCGCTCGTGAAGGAGCCCGAGGGCTTCCCGGCGTTCATGGCGGAGGTCGAGCTCGCCGCGGGAACCGACGCCCGCCTCGACGCTCACGTCGCGAAGGTAAAGCAGCGCGTCAGCGGCTTCGTCTCCGAGGACGCCGATCCGCAGTGGCAGGCGCGCGGCCTCGTCGAGGACCTCGGCCTCGCCCTCCAGGGCTCGCTGCTCGTCCGCAGCGCTCCACCCGCCGTCGCCGACGCCTTCTGCGCCGCCCGCCTCACCGCCGACTCCGGCCGCACCTTCGGCACGCTGCCGCCCGGCATCGACGCCGGCGCCCTGATCGACCGCGCCCTGCCCGTCTAAGCAGACACACCGGCGCCGACGGGCGAGAAACGGCCGCTATACGTCCGAAACTCGCCCGTCGATCGTCGGCGAGCTCCTGAGCGCGAAGCGGTTGACGCCCCAGAGGACGAGGCCGAGCGCGAGCAGGAGCAGCGCGCGCAGACCGACGGTCGCATCGTCGGAGAGCGTGTCGTAGATCAGCAGGAGCGACACCAGGGCGCCGAGGACCGGCGCGATGGCGGGCGCCCGGAAGTGCGGCCCCTCGACAGGGTCGCGGCGCAGCACGAGCACCGTGACGTTGACCACGACGAACACCGAGAGCAGCAGCAGCACCGTCGTGTCGGCCAGCTCGCCGATGTCACCGGTCGAGATCAGCACGACCGCGATCGCAGTCGTGAAGGCGATCGCGACGTGCGGCGTGCGGCGCGTCGACAGCACGCGCCCGAAGGCCGCGGGGACGATGTCGCGCCGAGCCATGCCGTAGACGAGCCGCGACGCCATGATCATGTTGATCAGCGCCCCGTTGGCCACCGCCAGCAGCGCGATGAACGCGAAGACCTTGAGCGGGATGTCGACCGGCCCCTCCTTGACGACCTCGAGCAGCGGACCGCTCGACCCACTCAGCTGGCCGGTCGGCACGACCATCGACGCGGTCAGCGTCACGAGCAGGTAGATCACGCCGGCGATCACCAGCCCACCGAACAGCGCGCGCGGATAGGAGCGCACCGGGTCGCGCGTCTCCTCGGCGACGTTGACCGAGTCCTCGAACCCGATCAACGCATAGAAGGCGAGCGAGGCGCCGCCGACGATCGCCGTGAAGACGCTCTCGCCCTCCTTGAACTCGAAGTTGCGCGAGAAGTCGCCGTGCCCCTCGCCGAGCGCCGCTATCCCGACGGCGACGATCAAGAGCAGGCCGAAGACCTCGACCGCAGTCAGGACCATGTTGATCCGCACCGACTCGGCGATCCCACGCAGGTTCACCGCCGCCACGACGAGGATGAACCCGATCGCGACCGCGACGAGGGGAACGTCGACGAACTGCTCGAAGTAGTCGCCCGCGAACGCCCGCGAGAGCGTGCTCGCCGAGGTGATCCCCGACGCCATCACGGCGAAGCCGACCATGAACGTCAGGAACGGCACCTTGTACGCACGGTCGACGTAGAGCGCCGAGCCGGCAGCCTGCGGATACTTCGTGACGAGCTCGGCGTAGGCGAACGCCGTCAGAACGGCAAGCACCAGCGCGGCGGTGAAAGCCGTCCAGATGGCGCCGCCGACCTCGGCTCCGACCTCGCCTACGAGCGCGTAGATCCCGGCACCGAGAACGTCCCCCACCACGAAGACGAGCAGCATCTTCGTGCCCAGCACCCGCCGCAGCGGCCCTTCGATCGTCTGTCGATCCTCGGTGACCGCCACGTTTCACCGCTACCCCACTGGGCACAGAACCAGTCTGGGCCTCGGTGCGTATCCAGGGAGAACATATTTAAGCGCCCTTGAGGGTGGCGAGCTTACCTATCGTAAGCTATAATTTCCCGCCGGAGAGACGAGACGACGATGAAAGGGACCATCACGGCAGAGAACAGCAGCAGGACCGACCTGACCACAGACTCGATTCAGCAGTTCATGAACGAGGCGGCGCGACATCCCCTGCTCACCGCGGAGGAGGAGGTCGAGCTGTCCCAGCGCATCGAGAAGGGCGACCTCGCCGCCAAGGAGCGCATGATCAACGCGAACCTGCGCCTGGTCATCTCGATCGCACGCAAGTACCAGGGCCAGGGCCTGCCTCTGGGAGACCTCATCCAGGAGGGCATGCTCGGCCTGATCCGCGCAGTCGAGAAGTTCGACTGGCGCAAGGGGTTCAAGTTCTCGACGTACGGCACGCTCTGGATCCGCCAGGCGATCGGCCGCGGGCTCGCCAACTCGAGCCGCACCGTCCGCCTCCCGGTCCACATCGCCAGCCAGGCGCGCAAGATCCGCGACACCGAGCGCGATCTCGCCGCCAAGCTGGAGCGCGACCCGACCGCCGAGGAGATCGGTGACGTGATCGGCATGACGGCGACCGAGATCGACGACATCCGCGCCGCCGACCGCACGCCGACAAGCCTCGATCGCGGTGTCGGCGACGCCGAGGAGACGTCGCTCGGCGACCTGATCGCCGACGACTCGGCCACCCCGGACCAAGAGGTACAGCAGGATCACGGCGACAGCACCGTCCGCCAAGTGGTAGGCGGCCTGCCCAGCCCCGAGCGCGATGTGCTCACGCTGCGCTACGGACTCGGCGGCACCGAGGCGGTCGCCCTGCGCGAGACCGGCCGTCGCCTCGGCCTGTCCGCCGAGCGCGTCCGCCAGATCGAGGACCGCGCCCTCCGCCAGCTCGCCGACCACGGCGAGCTCGCAGCCCTCCGCGACGCCGCCTAGCCGGCGGCGTCGCGCCGGCGGTCGGCGTAGACGACCAGCAGCGCGGTGGCGGTCATCGCGACTCCGATGATCAGCGTGTTCGTCAGCACGACTAGGTAACCGAGATCCACGACGTCGACGAACGGGTAGGGATAGGCGTCGGTCACCGCGCCGCGAGCCAGCGTCCATGTCAGCCAAAGCGCCGGGAAGGCGAGGACGAAGACGACCTTGCTTCCCAAGTTCGGCCGCCGCGGCCCGAACAGGAGCCAACCGACGATCGCAAGCGACGGTATCGCCGCGTGAAGGAGCAAGTCGGCCGCCGTGGCCCACCCGCCGTGGGACTCCGCTCCGAGCAGCACGTAATAGCCCACACCGGTGAAGGCGATCGCGACGACGCTCGTCACCTGCAGCAAGCGAAATCCCCATGACGGCTCGACCTGGCGCAACGCGAGCGCGCCGCTGACCAGTCCGACGACGATGTTCGACTGGATCGTGAAGTATGAGCTGTCGTTCAGCAGCCGGCCGGCAGTCGTGTCGGCATCGCCGTAGCCATCGACCGACAGGCCGACACGGATGCCCAGCGCCACCAGAACCAGCAGCGCGACCAGCCCGAACCACAGTCGCGCTCGCCGCGACGTGTGGCCCGTCATGTCCTCAGGCAGAGACCGCGAGGAACGCCTCGACGCGCCGCACCTCGCGCCGCAGCCGGGCCTGCTCCTCGCTGCGGTCCTCGGCGCGGCTCAGGCCGTCCTGGGCCTCCTTGAGCCGGGCCTCGAGCGCCGGGCGGTCGAGGTCCTCGGGCCGCACGGCGTCCTCGACGATCAGCAGGGCCGAGTTGTCGACGACCTGGAGGTAGCCCTCGCCCTGCGCGAAGCGCACGGTGGTGGCGGACTCCGGGTTCTCCGAGCCGCTCTCGTAGAGCCGCAGCTCGGCCGGCTCGAGCATTGCCATCAGCGGCGCGTGGTTGGCGAGGATGCCGACCGAGCCGACCGCGGTGCGAGTGGAGATCATCTCGACCTCTCCCTCCCAGGCCTTGCCCTCGGGAGTGAGAACCTCGACTGGAAACGTTGAGCGGGCCATCGCTCGGGCCTAGCCGTCCTTCTTCGCGGCCTCGAGGACGTCCTCGATCGTGCCCTTGAGCAGGAAGGCGCGCTCCGGGACGTCGTCGTGCTGGCCGTCGACGATCTCCTTGAACGAGCGGACCGTCTCCTCGATCGGCACGTACTGGCCCGGGGTGCCGGTGAAGGCCTCCGCGACGTGGAACGGCTGCGAGAGGAAGCGCTCGACCTTGCGCGCGCGCTGGACGACGACCTTGTCCTCGTCGGAGAGCTCGTCGATGCCGAGGATCGCGATGATGTCCTGCAGCTCCTTGTAGCGCTGCAGGATCTCCTGGACGCGCGTCGCGACGTCGTAGTGCTCCTGGCCGACGACGTCCGGCTTGAGGATCGTCGAGGTCGAGTCGAGCGGATCGACGGCAGGGTAGATGCCCTTCTCGGAGATCGAGCGCGAGAGGACGGTCGTCGCGTTGAGGTGGGCGAACACCGAGGCCGGAGCCGGGTCGGTGAGGTCGTCGGCGGGGACGTAGATCGCCTGCACCGAGGTGACCGAGCCGTTGCGGGTCGAGGTGATCCGCTCCTGCAGCTGGCCCATCTCGGTCTCGAGCGTCGGCTGGTAGCCGACCTGCGACGGCATGCGGCCGAGCAGCGCCGAGACCTCGGAGCCCGCCTGGACGAAGCGGAAGATGTTGTCGATGAACAGCAGCACGTCCTGGCCGCCCTGGTCGCGGAAGTACTCCGCCATCGTCAGGCCGGACAGGGCGACCCGCATGCGCGCTCCAGGCGGCTCGTTCATCTGGCCGAAGACGAGCATCGTCTTGTCGATGACGCCCGACTCGGTCATCTCGAGCCAGAGGTCGTTGCCCTCGCGCGAGCGCTCGCCGACGCCGCAGAACGCCGACAGGCCGCCGTGCTCCTTGGCGAGGTTGTTGATCAGCTCCTGGATCAGGACCGTCTTGCCGACGCCGGCGCCGCCGAACAGGCCGACCTTGCCGCCCTTGGCGTAGGGCGCGAGCAGGTCGACGACCTTGATGCCGGTCTCGAAGATCTCGCTCGTCGGGGTGAGGTTCTCGACCGTCGGCGCGGGACGGTGGATCGGCCAGCGCTCGTCGGCGTCGACCGGGCCGGCGTTGTCGATCGGCTCGCCGAGCAGGTTGAAGATGCGGCCGAGCGTGCCCTTGCCGACCGGGACGGTGATCGGGCCGCCGGTGTCGCGGACCTCGGCGCCACGGGAGAGGCCGTCGGTCGCGTCCATCGCCACCGCGCGGACGCGGTCGTCGCCGAGGTGCTGCTGGACCTCGCAGACGAGCGTCGTCGGCTCGCCGCCGTCCTGGGCGGGGATGTCGACCTCGATCGCGTTGAAGATCTCGGGCAGGTGCTCGTTGGGGAACACGGCCTCGATGACGACGCCGGTGATCTCCTCGATGCGACCGACCTGGACGCCCTCTTGGGTCTGCGGGGTGGCTGTTGCGGACTCCACGTGTGTCTCCTTGCTCTCTCTAAGTCTCGTCGGTCGGTCGGGCGCGGCTTAGGTGAGCCCCTCGGCTCCTGCCACGACCTCCATGATTTCTTGGGTGATCTCCGCCTGACGCTGGCGGTTCATCTCGAGGGTCAGCCCCTCGATCATGTCGCCGGCGTTCTCCTGGGCGTTGCGCATCGCGGTCATTCGCGCGCCGTGCTCGGACGCGGTCGACTCGAGCAGTGCGCGGAAGATGGTGATCTCGATGTAGTCGGGCACGAGCCGCGCGAGGATCTCCTCGGGCTCGGGCTCGTAGATCCAGGGGGTGCGGCGGCCGCGCTCCTCCTCCTGGGCGGCGCCCTCGTCGGTCGCCTCGCCCTCGCCCTCCTCGGAGGCGAGATCCTCGATCGCCTGCAGCGGCAGCAGCACCTCGCGCGACACGGTCTGGGTCAGCGGCGAGACGTAGTGGTTGTAGATCAGCTCGACGCGGTCGACGCCACCGTCGCAGTAGGCGCTCGACAGGTCGCCGGCGATGTCGCGCGCGTCGGAGAAGGCGGGACGGTCGGTGAAGCCCTCGTAGGCGCCGGTGACGTCCTGGCCGCGGAAGCGCAGCGAGCCGACGCCGCGCCGGCCGGAGGCGTACCAGACGATCTGCTTGCCCTCGCCCTCGAGCTCCTGCGCGCGGCGGATGCCGGCACGCACGACCTGCGAGTTGAACGCGCCGGCGAGGCCGCGGTCGCCGGTGACGAGCACCAGCCCGACGCGCCGCACCTCGTCGTGCTCCTCGAGCAGCGGCATGTTCGGGATGTTCTCGACGGCCTCCGCGGTGCGGCGGGTCATCCGGCGGATCGCTCCGGCGTAGGGCCGCAGGGCGGCGATCCGCTGCTCGGAGCGACGCAGGCGTGCGGCCGCGACCATCTCCATGGCGCGGGTGATCTTCTGGATGTTCCGCACCGAGGAGATGCGGTTCTTGACGTCCTTCTGGGAGGCCATGGCTCAGGCTGTCGCCGCAGCCTCCTCCTGCTCCTCGGTCTCGTCGGCGACGTCGCCGACGACCTCGCCGTTGCCGGAGGTGCGGCCGGGCGCGCTGCGCTCGTCGCTCGACACGATGCGGTCGGACTCGCCGGCCTCGAGCTCGTTGCCCTCGGCGTCGAAGTCGGGGCCGAAGTCGTCGATCGCCTCGGCGATCGCGTCTCCGAGCTCCTTCTCGATCTCGTCCGACCAGTCGCCCGCGGTCAGCTTCTCCATCAGCTCCGGCTTCTCGGAGTGCAGCCGCTGGATCAGGGTCTGGTGGAACTCGCCGACGCGCTCGACCTTGATCCGGTCGAGGTAGCCGCCGGTGCCCGAGTAGATCGCCGCGACCTGATCGGCCGGCTTCCAGGGCTTGAGCTCGGCCTGGTTGAGCGTCGCGACGAGGCGCTCGCCGCGAGCCAGCGAGGCCTGCGTCGAGGCGTCGAGCTCCGAGCCGAACTGCGAGAAGGCCTCGAGCTCGCGGTACTGCGAGAGCTCGATGCGCAGCTTGCCGGCGACCTTCTTCATCGCCTTGGGCTGGGCGTTGCCGCCGACGCGCGAGACCGAGATGCCGACGTTGATCGCCGGGCGGATGCCGGAGCGGAACAGATCGCCCTCGAGGAAGATCTGGCCGTCGGTGATCGAGATGACGTTCGTCGGGATGTAGGCCGACACGTCGGAGGCCTGCGTCTCGATGATCGGCAGCGAGGTGTGCGAGCCGCCGCCGAGCTCGTCGTTGAGCTTGACCGAGCGCTCGAGCAGGCGGGAGTGCAGGTAGAAGACGTCGCCCGGGTACGCCTCACGGCCCGGCGGGCGGCGCAGCAGCAGCGACATCTGCCGGTAGGCGAACGCGTGCTTGGTGAGGTCGTCGTACACGCACAGCGCGTGTCCGCCCTTGTAGAGGAAGTACTCGCCCATCGCGCAGCCCGCGTAGGGGGCCATGAACTTGATCGGCGCGGCCTCGTCGGCCGACGCGGCGACGATGATCGTGTTGTCCATCGCGTTGTGCTCGCGCAGCGTCTCGGCTACCTGGACGACCGTCGACATCCGCTGGCCGATCGCGACGTAGATCGAGATCACGCCGTTGTCGCGGTTGTTGATGATCGTGTCGATCGCGATCTGGGTCTTGCCCGTCTGGCGGTCGCCGATGATCAGCTCGCGCTGGCCGCGGCCGATGGCGATCATCGAGTCGATCGCCTTGACGCCGGTCTGCAGTGGCTCCTCGACCGGCTGGCGCTGGACGACGCCGGGCGCCTTGAACTCGGCCGGGCGCGTCTCGGTGGTGTTGAGGTCGCCCTTGCCGTCGAGCGGGTTGCCGAGCGGGTCGACGATCCGGCCGAGCAGCTGCTCGCCGACCGGGATCTCGAGCAGCTTGCCCGTCCGCTTGACGGTGTCGCCCTCCTCGATCTTGTCCCAGTCGCCGAAGAGCACGGCGCCGACGTTGTCGGACTCGAGGTTGAGCGCGAGACCGATCACGTCGTGTGGCAGCTCGAGCATCTCGAGCGACATGCAGTTGTCGAGGCCGTGGACGCGCGCGATGCCGTCGGCGATCGAGAGGACGGTGCCGACCTCGGAGAGGTCCGCGCCACCGTCGTCAAGGCCCTCGATGCGGCTCTTGAGGATGCTGGTGATCTCGTCTGGCTTGATCTGCATAGGTCTGGGGGCCTTTCTAAGCCGCCTTTGCGACTTGCTTTCTAAGTCTCTCGAGCCGGTTCCGGACACTCGCGTCCAGGACCATGTTGCCTACCTGGAGCACGAGGCCGCCAAGCACATCGGGGTCCACCTTGGAGGAGAGGTCGACGCGCTGGCCGGTCTGCTCCTCGATCCGCTTGCCGATCCCCTCGACGAGCTGGGAGTCGAGCTCTACGGCACTTGTCACCGACACGGGGAGCAGCCGGTTCTCGCGGCGCCACATCGTGTCGAACTCGCGTCGAATACGAAAGATAGCGGGCATTCTGTGACGCTCCGCGAGCAGCTCGAGGAAGCGGATGAAGTTCTCGTCAGCGTCCTCGACGAGCCGCCCGATGCCCTCCTTCTTCTCCTGCGAGGAGAAGTACGGCGAGAAGAAGAACACGCGCAGGTCGTTGCTCTGCTGCAGTGCGTCGGCGAACTGCCCGAGCTCGTCGTGGATGCGGTCGAGTGCGCCCTTCTCCTGGGCGACCTCGAACAGCGATCGGCTGTAGACCTCGGCGATCTCCTCCATGGCGTTAGGGGCGACGCTCCTCGGGGCCGGCGAGCGCGGAGAAGTCGACCTCGCTCAGCGCCTCCTCGATCAGGCGGCGGTGATCGCCGTCGTCGAGCGACTTGCGCGTGACCTTCTCGGTCGCGATGACCGTGAGGTCGGCTACCTCCTTGCGGATCTCGTCGAGCGCGCGGCGGGTCTCGGTCTCGATGTCCTTGCGCGTCGAGGTCATCAGCTCCTCGCGGTACTCCTTGGCCGAGGTCTTGGCCTCGTCCATGTGCGAGTCGGCCGCCTTGCGCGAGCGGGCGACGATGTCCTCCGCCTGCTCACGGGCCTCCTTGAGCCGGGCGCGGTACTCCTCGAGCAGCTCGTCGGCCTCGACCTTGGTCCGCGCCGCAGCGTCGATCGACTCCTCGATCGCCAGACGGCGGCGGTCGAGTGCCTCGCCGATCAGCGGGAAGGCGAACTTGCGCAGGATCAGCAGCGAGACGCCGAACGCGATCAGCGTCCAGAGCATCAGCCCGACGTCGGGCGATACGAGGAAGCTTCCGCCCTCCTCCTCGGCGCCGCCCTCAGTGGCCGCTATCAGCAGCGTCGCGATGTCGGTGAATGCCTCCAACGTGCCGGCCTAGAGGAAGAAGGCGATCAGGCCGAAGATGAACGTGTAGAAGGCGACGGCCTCCGTCAGCGCGAAGCCGAGCCAGCGAATCTGCTGGAGCTCGTCCTTCATCTCGGGCTGGCGGGCGACCGACTCGATCTCCTTGCCGAAGATGATGCCGATGCCGATGCCGGCGCCGATCGAGCCAAGGCCCGCGCCTACGCCGAGGGCGATTGCCTTGCCGGCGTCGGTGATCGCCTGCGCGTCAGCAGACTGGGCCAGAAGTGGCAGGAAGTCCACTTGTCCTCCTTAGTGGTGATCGGCGGTAGCTCCGCCGAGATAGATGGATGTCAAGGTCGCGAAGATGAATGCCTGCAGCGTCGCCACAAGCCCGATCTCGAAGAGGAAGAACGGGATCGCCATGCCGAGCGTGAAGACGCCGAGCGCCGACAGGCCGAGCAGCACGACGAGGCCACCGGCCATGAACAGGATCAGCAGGTGGCCGGCGAGGATGTTGGCGAACAGTCGTACGGACAGCGAGATGATCCGGACGAAGTCCGAGATGACCTCGATGACGAACAGCGGGATCGCGGCCGGACCCGTGATGCCGGGCGGCACGAAGCTCTTCGTGAAGCCGACGAAGCCCTTCACGCGTACGCCCTCGACGTGGTAGGCGATCCAGACGACGAGCGTCAGGGCGAGCGGGATCGAGAGGTTCGCCGTCGCGGCGTAGATCGCCAGCGACGGGATCTCGACGCCGAAGATGTGGACCGCGTGCTCGGTGTTGGTCGGCAGCGGCAGGTAGCCAAGCATGTTCGAGAACCAGATGAAGAAGAAGAGCGTCGCGATGAACGAGAACCACCTCGTCGCCATCGGCGAGCTCATGTTCTGGCCCGTGATGTTGTTGCGCGTCATGTCGTAGGCGACCTCGACGGCCGTCTGGACGCGGTTCGGGCGGTCGACCATGCGGCGGGCGATGTAGACCATCGTCAGCGTCGTGGCGATCGCCGCCAGGAAGAGGTACATCACAGCCTTGGTGATCGACATGTCGATGCCGAAGACGTGCAGGTCGATCCACGGGTTGAGGCGGAACTCCTCCTGCGGCTGGAAGGCGTCGTTACGACCCTCGCTGCCGAAGAGGACGCCGAGCACGATCGCTATCGCGAGCCAGACGCCGAAGCCGATCAGGACCTTGTTGCGCGTCCTCACGAGCGCTGCGCCTCCTCGATCGGCTTGACGATCAGCAGCGTGGAGAAGAAGACGGTGAACAGGACGGCGGCGAACAGCGCGGCGGCCAGCCCGGCCTCGCGCTCGATGAGGCCGACGGCCAAGACGGAGAGCCCCATCAGCCACAGCCGAGCGACCATCGTGCCCGCCAGCACTCCCATAGCGGCGCGACGGTCACCGGTCTGGACGGCGCGGCGCGCGGCGAACGCGCTGATCCCACGCTGCGCGAGCCACGCCGCGGACGTGCCGAGGTATGCGATCAGCGGCAGCCCCGCAATCAGGAACAGCGGCAGGGCCAGTGCAAGCACCAGCAGGTCGAAGCAGCGGAGCAGGGTGAGGAAGAAACCAGTCTCGCCCGACCCCTCTGGAGTGGCTACAGCTTGAGCGGCCAAGGGGACGCGACACCTTACAGGAACCGCTTGTTAAAGGGCTTTGTGATTATTGTCGCGCTCTTGCGCGAGTCGTCTCAGACGGCTCGCAGGAGCGCGTCCACGACCCGCTCGTCGAACTGGCTGCCCGCTCCCCGTCTGAGCTCCTGCGACGCCGCGGCCGGATCCATCGGCGCGCGATAGGGACGCTCGGCGGTCATGGCCTCATAGGCGTCCGCCACCCCGAGGATCGAAGCCTCGAGCGGGACGTCGCCGGCGGCGCGACCGTCCGGATAGCCCTGGCCGTCAGGGCGCTCGTGGTGGGCGAGGATCCAGTCGCCGATCTCGCCGAAGCTCGTCGTCTCGAGCATCCGGGCGCCCGTGCGCGGATGCGAGCGCACCCACTCCCACTCGTCGTCGGTCAACGGCCCGGGCTTACGCAGGACGTCGTCGGGCGTCCCGACGCGTCCGATGTCGTGGAGGATGCCGGCGATCCGCAGGCGCTCGACGGCCTCGGGGCCGAGTCCGAGCTCACGCGCGATCAGCTCCGCGTAGCGACCGACGCGCTGACTGTGGCTCGAGCTGCCGGAGTCGCGCTGATCGAGCGCCTCGGCGAGGCTCAGCAGCGCCGCGAGCTCGACGTGGCCGTCCTCGTGACCGCGAATCGCGCGGGCGAGGATGCCCGGCACCTCCGCGCTCGATATGACCGCCCGGTTGCTCCCGAGCCGCTTCGCGGCGGCGAGGGCCTGATCGGCCGCCTTGAGCAGGGCGGCTCCTGTCTGCCCGTGCACGGGAAAGCTCGCGATCCCGAAGCTCGCGGTGAGCTCACCGGCGACGCCGGGATCGAGCACCCGCTCGATCTCCAGGCGGAGCCGCTCGGCGAGGACGTAGGCGCCGTGCTCGTCGGTCTCCGGCGTCAGGAGCGCGAACTCCTCCCCGCCGATCCGCGCCGCCGAGTCCCAGCTCCGCTTGGAGGCGGCGATCGTGTCGCCGATCCGACGGAGCGTCTCGTCGCCGCCGCTGTGGCCGAGCTGGGCGTTGACCCGCTCGAACCGGTCGAGGTCCCCGACTATCACGCTCAGGCCGCCGTCGATCCGCCTGGCACGCTCGAGCTCGACCTCGAACGTCTCCTCGAATCCGCGGCGGTTGAGCAATCGGGTGAGCGGATCTGTGCGCGCCGCATCGGTCAGGTTGGAGATGAGCGCGGTCAGGCGGTCGCGGATGGCAGCGATCACGAGACCCGCCGTGGTGAGCGAGATCATCGTGGCGACCCACTCCGAGATCGGCGCATAGCCGAAGTCGCTGACGCCGAGCTCGATGCCGAACATCAGACCGACCACGCCGATGTGGATCAAGGCGGCCGGCAGGGAGAAGAAGTAGAAGGCGTAGAGCGTGACCCACAGATAGGGCAGCGGGCCGAAGGGTGCGTGGTGTCCCCAACCATGGACCGCCAACGTCGCGGCAGCTGTCGCGGCCACCACACCTGCGTGGAAGGCCCAGATCGGCAGGCGGTCGAAGCCGACGATCGCCACGAGCGCGACGCCGACCGAGATGGCGATCGCGAGCGAGAGCGCGACGGGGTCGGTGTCGGCCGCGGTCGGCGGAAACAGACCGATCGCTCCGATGAGCGCCCCCGCGACCCCGAACCAGAAGCCGGCGCGCGCCATCGCCGAACGGCTGCGCGGCACCGTCGTTCCCACATCTATAGACGTCCACACGCCGAGGCGCTCGCGAAGGGGCGGATCCATCGTTCTCCGTTCGCTCTCCCGCGGCGCGCCAGTAAATCCGGCGCACACCGGCTTACCGGGCGAGTACTCGAGCCCAATATAGGTCGGACCACCGCGATGCGCCAATCGCGACGCCGAGCGGCCTGGGTAGGTTGACGAGCATGTGGCTGAGCCGAGACCTCACGCTGCCTGCGCGAGTGCGCGGGTTCCATCTCGTCACGGCAGAGGTCCTGGATGCGGTTCCGGAGCTGGGCGAGCTGAGCGCCGGGCTCCTGCACGTCCACGTCCTCCACACCTCGGCCTCGCTGACGCTCAACGAGAACGCCAGTCGTGACGTCCGCGCCGACTTCGAGTCCTGGTTCAGCCGCGCCGTGCCTGAGGACGCGCCCTACTGGCGCCACACCCTCGAGGGACCCGACGACATGCCGGCACACATCAAGGCCTCCCTGCTCGGCGCTTCGGTGACCCTGCCGGTCCGGGCCGGTCGGCTTGCACTCGGGACGTGGCAGGGCATCTACCTCTGCGAGCACCGCGACGACGGCGGGCCACGGTCGCTCGTCATCACGCTAGCCGGCGAATAGCACAGAAGTTGTCACAACTTCCCTCGAAGTATGCGAACATACGTTCGTATGCGATGGGAGCGGCAGAGCATCGAGGAGGAGGCCACACGACAGCTGCCCGGCTACCGAGAGGCAGCCACCGTGCGGACCTTCGACGTGCCCGAGGCGATGGACATCCGCTTCTACGAGGTACGCGCGAAGTCGGCGCTCAACCGCGTGCCCGACGCCTCGCGCGTTCCGTTCAGGTGGACCGTCAACCCGTACCGCGGTTGCACCCACGCCTGCACCTACTGCCTGGCCGGCGACACGCCGATCCTGATGGCCGACGGCACGACGAGGCCGATCGAGGCGCTCGGGCCGGGCGACAAGATCTATGGCACTCGGCTTGTCGGGGCAAAGCGTCGCTACGTCGTCACAGAGGTGCTCGATCACTGGGCGACGCTCAAGCCGGCCTACCGAGTCAGCCTCGCCGACGGCACGAAGATCGTCGCCAGCGCCGACCACCGCTTCCTGACCCGTCGCGGCTGGAAGCGGGTGACGGGAGATGGTCGGGGGCTCGCGCCCCCGGGCCCCCGAGGCACCTGGCCGGCCGGCGAGGGAGCGCCACGGCGCCGGCTCAGCTCGAGCGACCAGCTGCTCGGCCCCGGGGCCATCGACGTGTCCTCCCTTGACGGCGGACTCGTCGGGGACATCGTCGCGACGTCGAACGATCTCTGGGTGAGCTGGATCGAGCCGCTCGGCGACGAGCAGGTGCTGTTCGACATGAAGACCGGCACCGAGGACTTCGTCGCGGCCGGCGCGATCAGTCACAACTGCTTCGCCCGACCGACCCACAAGTACCTCGACCTCTCCCCCGGCCGTGACTTCGAGCGCGAGATCGTCGTCAAGGTCAACGTGCCGGAGGTGCTTCGTGCTCAGCTCGCACGACCGTCATGGAAGCGCGAGCACGTCGCACTCGGGACGAACACCGACCCCTACCAGTGGGTCGAGGGCCGCTACGAGCTGATGCCTCCGATCTGGGAGGCGTTGCGTGACTCGGACACCCCGTGCTCGGTGCTGACGAAGTCGCCGCTGCTGCTGCGCGACCTGCCGCTGCTCAGGGAGCTCGCCGACCGGGTCGGCTTCACCGCGAGCCTGTCCGTCCCGACGCTCGACGAGAAGGCCTGGCGAGCCACCGAGCCGCATACCCCCCACCCGCGGGCCAGGCTCGAGGCGGTGGCCGAGCTCAACCGCGCCGGGATTCCCACCGGCATCCTGATCGCCCCGCTGATGCCGGGCATCAACGACTCGCCCGAGCAGGTCGAGAAGATCCTCGAGCTGGCGAAGGATGCCGGCGCCACCGGAGCCGCCGGCATCTGCCTGCATCTGCGCGGCGACGTCAAGGCGATCTTCCTCGACTGGCTGCGCTCCCAGCGGCCGGATCTCGTGCCGCTCTACCAGGAGCTGTATGCGAAGGGCGCCTACGCCCCGCAGGCCGAGCGGCGGCGGATCGCTCAGCTCGTCCGCTATGCGGGCTCTCCGTTCCCGAAGCGACAGGCGTTCCGTGCTGCGAACGCCCAAGATCCCGGTGACGGACCACCGGACAGGCGGCCGTCCGATCGGCCGCCGCAGCAGCCGACGCTCTTCTAGGGCGAGGCGTCCCGCGAGATCGCCTGGAACTCCCCCGTCTCGACCTCGCGCTCGATCTCCTGCTGGATGTCGGCGTCGCTGAGTGCAGGCCGGCCGTCGGCGACGGCCTCGCGACGCAGCTGGCGCTCGCGGAAGCGGCGGAACTTGAAGATCTCCAGCACGAGCACCAGATACACGCTCGCTGCCAGCGCAAGCAGCCCGAAGCCCATCAGCAGCAGCGCCCAGCCGACGTTCAACGTGCCGTCGTCCTCCGAGTAGGGAATGAAGCGCAACGCGAGCGCGAGCGTGGCGAGCGACAGCGTCCAGGCGTACAGGTAGAGGACCGTCCGCCGCTGCGAGAAGCCGATGTTCGCGAAGCGATGATGGAAGTGCCAGCGGTCGGCGGAGTACACCGGTCGGCCGTACTTGATCCGCTTGGCGACCACGAACGTCGCGTCGGCGGCGGGCACCGCCAGGATCACCAGCGGGAAGAAGAGCGCGACGACCGCCGCCGTCTTGAGCACTCCCTGGATCGCGACGCATGCGAGCAGCAAGCCGAGCAGGTTCGACCCCGAGTCGCCCATGAAGACCGAGGCCGGGTGGAAGTTGTGCCATAGGAAGCCGGCCGCCGCGCCGGCGGTCGCTGCCGCGAGGATGCCCGCCGCCTCACGATCGAGCGACAGCGCGATCACCGCGAACGTGGCGGCGGCGATCGTGCAGACGCCGGCGGCCAGGCCGTCGACTCCGTCGGTGAAGTTGACGACGTTCATCACGGCGACCATCCCGACCAGGGTCAGCGCGTAGCCCCAGACGTCGAGATCGAGCGGATCGACGAACGGCAGGGTGATGTTCTCGACGTACACCCCGCATGCGACCGGGATCGCGGCCGCCGCGAACTGCCCGAGCAGCTTGAGGACCGGGTTGAGTCCTCCGGGGACGGCGTCGTCGATCGCGCCGACGAGCGTGATCGCCGCCGCGCCGGCGAGAATCCCGCGCGTCTCTTGGGTCCACGGCAGGAAGACGGCGCCGGCCAGCAGGACGGCCGCCAGGATCGCCAGACCGCCGAGCCGCGGCATCGGCGCCTCATGGAGATCGCGCTCACGCGGATGCGCGACCGCTCCGACGCGCAGCGCAAACCGAGCGGTGAACGGGGTGAGCGCGAGCGCGACACCAGCCGCGACGAGGAACGCCCAGAGCGCGTCGAGGTCGTTCATCAGTGGCGCAGCCTACCGGCGGGCGGGGGCGCCTCTCCCAGCGCGCTTCAGGCTTGGGGAAGCACCCAGAAGGCGACGACCGCGTACTGCAGCGCCGCCGCAGCGATCACCAGGGCGTGAAACACCTCGTGGTAGCCGAACACCGTGGGGACGGGATCCGGGCGCTGCCGGGCGTAGATGATCGCCCCGACCGTGTAGAGCAGACCGCCGATTCCGACCATCACCGACGCCGTGATCCCGACCTCGCTGATCAGGTCCGGCACGACGGCCACGGCCACCCAGCCGAGCGCAACGTAGATCATCGCCGCCAGCCACTTCGGCGCGTCGATCCAGAGCAGCTTCAGGACGATCCCACCGATCGCTCCGACCCAGATCACGGCAAGCACGACATCCGCCAGCGTGCCGTCGAGCACGAGCAGCGCGAACGGCGTGTAAGTGCCCGCGATCAGCAGGAAGATCGCCGAGTGGTCGAGTCGCCGCATCCAGCGGCGGGCGGCATCGGTGCGCCACGTGACTCGGTGGTAGAGCGCGCTCGTCCCGAACAGCAGCACGACGCAGACCGCATAGATCGCCGCCGCGAGCGTGCCGCGCCCGGGTGGCGCCGTGGCGACCAGCGCCACGCCTAGGACCATGAAGACGAAGAACGCCCACTGGTGGGTGACGCCGCGCAGCTGAGGACGATCGCGGATCGCCTGCTCGAGGTGCTCTATGTCAAGCCGGGGCGCCGTGTGCGCCATGGCGCCAGCCTAGACGGTGGCTACGGAATCCGAAAGCTCTGGATAGAGCGGATAGCGCTCACCGAGGGCACGCGTCCGGTCGGCGAGATCCGTCCGCACGGAGTCCGAGAAGTCACCGCTCAGCGCCTCGGCGATGATCTTGCCGACCTCGCGGAAGTCCTCGACGGTGAAACCACGCGTCGCAAGCGCCGGGGTACCGACACGCAGTCCAGAGGAGACGGCCGGCGGCCGCGGGTCGTTCGGCACGGCGTTGCGGTTGACCGTGATGCCGACGGAGTCGAGCCGGTCCTCGGCCTGCTGACCGTCGAGCTCGGAGTTGCGCAGGTCGACGAGCACGAGGTGGACGTCGGTCCCGCCCGTCAACACGTCGACACCGGCGGAGACGAGCTCCTCGGCGATCACGGCCGCTCCGGCGCGTGTGCGCCGCTGACGCTCGCGGAACAGCTCCGACCCGGCGATCTTCAGCGCGACCGCCTTGGCGGCGATGACGTGCATCAGCGGGCCGCCCTGCTGGCCCGGGAACACCGCGGAGTTGATCTTCTTCGCATGCTCCTCGCGACAGAGGATCATTCCCGACCGCGGGCCGCCCAGCGTCTTGTGGACGGTCGTCGTCACCACGTCGGCGTGCGGCACCGGACTGGGGTGCTCACCCGCGGCCACCAGGCCGGCGAAGTGCGCCATGTCGACCATGAGCAGCGCGCCGACCGAGTCAGCGATCTCGCGGAAGCGCGCGAAGTCGAGCTGGCGCGGGTAGGCCGACCAGCCGGCGAGGATCAGCTTCGGCTTGAACTCCTGCGCGAGGCGGTCGAGCGCGTTCATGTCGACGCGCGAGTCCTCCTCCGACACGCCGTAGGCGACGATGTCGTAGAGGCGCCCAGAGAAGTTGATCTTCATCCCGTGGGTGAGGTGACCGCCGTGGTCGAGCTTCATCCCGAGGATGCGGTCGCCCGGCTGCAACAGGGCATGGAAGGCCGCGGCGTTCGCCTGCGCGCCCGAGTGCGGCTGGACGTTGGCGTGGTCGGCGCCGAACAGCTCCTTCGCGCGATCGATCGCGAGCTGCTCCGCGACGTCGACGAACTCGCAGCCCCCGTAGTAGCGCTTGCCGGGATAGCCCTCGGCGTACTTGTTGGTGAGGACCGAGCCCTGGCAGTCGAGCACCGCCTGCGGAACGAAGTTCTCCGAGGCGATCATCTCGAGCGTCGTCTCCTGGCGGCGAAGCTCGTCGTGGAGCACCGCGGCGATCTCGGGATCGACGTCCGCGACGTGCTTGTTGAAGTAGTCGGGGCTCAGATCGGTCACTGGGCCACCGTACCAAGGGTCACGACAGCGACCGCTCCAGATCGGCGCGAGTGACGGCGCCCTCGCGCAGGATGGAACACGTGCCGTCGTCCTCGTATGAGGAGACGTCGACGACGGTCGATGCCGTCCCCGGCAGGTCGCCCCCATCCAGCTCGACGTCGACGGCGGTCCTGACCTCGGCGGGCACGTCGGCGAGGCGACGCGCGTCCGATCCACCGTGGAGGTTCGCGCTCGACTGGATCAGCGGCCGCTCGACCGCCTGCAGCGGCGTGAGCGCTCCAGTCAGCGCCGGCACCCGCACCCCAAGGCGGTCCGAGCGGTCGCCGCAGGCGAGCGGGAAGAGCCCTTGCGGGTTCGAGACGATCAGCGTCAGCGGACCGGGCAGCAGCCGCTCGAAGGCCGCTCGGGTACGCGGGCCGACGAGCGGCAGAGCGGCGAGTGCCAGCTCGAGCGAGAGGAACATCACGGCGCTTGGCATCGGCGGCCGCCGCTTGATCTCGTACAGGCGACGCACGCCGTCCGCCGACTCGGCGTCGGCGGCCAGTCCGTAGACGGTGTCCGCAGGGAACAGTCCCACGCCGCCGGCACCCAGGCAGCGCGCGAAGACCGCCACCTCGTCGGCCGTCACCTCGCCTCCCCGACGGTCACCCGCTCCAGGCCCGCGAGGTCGCGGTGCGTCTCGGCGCGATCGAGCAGGTCTCGAACGGCGGGGGCCTGGTCCGGGGAGTGCTCCAGGGCCAGCCGCATCCCCCGCTGCGCCTGCGCGACCAGCTCGCGAATCGCATCCAGCCCGTCCTCGCCGGAGGTCAGCGCGAGCCGCGGCTCATGGAGCCGGATCTCCGGCTGCAGGCCGTCCCACTCGTCGTCGCGCACGTAAGGGAGGTTGGCGACGACGAGGTCGACGTCGGCCACCGGCAACCCGCGCGCCACCGTCACGTCGAGGGGCAAGCCGAGGGCTGTCGCATTCGCGCGAGCCACCTCGGCGGCGTCGGGCGAGACGTCGGACGCCGTCACCTCGAGGTCCGGTCGCTCGTCGAGCAGTGCGAGCGCAACCGCTCCGCTCCCGGTGCCGACGTCGTGCACCCGCGCGCCGGACTCCAGCTCCAAGGCGACCTCGACCAGCAGCTCGGTGTCCGGACGTGGGATCAACACGCGCCGGTCGACCGTCAGCTCGATCCCGCGGAACCCCTTGCGACCGATGACGTAGGCGACCGGCTCGCGCGCCACACGGCGACGGACCCGCTCGCCGATCAATCGGGCGGCGGGCGGGGGAACCGTCATCGTCGGGTCGGCCACCAGCGCCGCGCGATCGACGCCCAGCGCATCCGCGATCAGCACCTCCGCATCGAGCCGCGGCGTCTCGCAGCCGGCGGCGGTGAGCGCGTCCAGTGCCGCGCCGAGGGCGTCGCGCGCGGTCATCGCCGCGACCGGCATCAGCTCTCCACGAGCGAGCTCGACTCGAGCCGCTGTCGCTTCTCCTCGGCCTCGAGCGCAGCGGTGAAGTCGTCGAGCTCGCCGGCGAGCACGCGCTGCACCTCGCCCTTGGTGAGCTTCACGCGGTGGTCGGTCACGCGATCCTGCGGGAAGTTGTAGGTGCGCACCTTCTCCGAGCGCTCGCCTGTGCCGACCTGAGAGCGGCGGTTCTCGGCGAGCTCGGCCTGCTGGGCGGCCAGCTCCCGCTCGTAGAGACGCGCGCGCAGCACGCGCATCGCGCGCTCGCGGTTCTGCAGCTGGGACTTCTCGTCCTGCATCGAGACGACGACCCCGGTCGGCTTGTGGGTGATCCGCACGGCCGAGTCGGTGGTGTTGACCGACTGGCCGCCGGGTCCCGACGACCGGTAGACGTCGATCTGAAGGTCGCTCTGATCGATCTGGACCTCGACGTCCTCTACCTCGGGCAGCACGGCCACCGTCGCGGTGGAGGTGTGGATCCGCCCCTGCGACTCCGTCTCGGGCACGCGCTGCACGCGGTGCGTCCCGCCCTCGTGCTTGAACACGCTGTAGGCGCCCTGACCCTTGATCGCGAAGGTGTAGTCGCCGTCGGAGGCGCCCATCGTCTCCGTCGTGAAGCCGCGACGCTCGGCGTAGCGGACGAGCATCCGGTAGAGGTCGCCGGCGAACAGCCCGGCCTCCTCCCCGCCGGTCCCGCCGCGCACCTCGACGATCACGTTCTTGTCGTCGTTCGGATCGGCCTCGACCATCGCCAGTCGGATCTCCTCGTCGAGTGCCTCCAGCCGCTCGACCGCCTGGTCGAGCATGCCGCGGATCTCCGGGTCCTCGCCACCGTCCTCGGCGAGCATCTCGCGCGCGCCGGCGGCGTCCGAGCTCGCCGTGCGCCACTCACGGGCGAGCTCGGCCGCCGACTCGAGCGCGCTGTACGCCCGCCCCACCTCGGCATAGCGCTCGCGATCCCCGATCACCTCGGGGTCCGACATCTGCTTCGAGAGCTCGGCGAACCGACTCTCGATCTGCTCGACGAGCTTCTCGATCATCCGACCGGAGAGTAACCGCGTGGGGCTAAGCGCCGACCTCGAGGACGGCGCGCTCGGCCTCAGTGGCCTGCGTCGGGTCCTCGAGTGCGAGCACTGCCTCGAGCGCGGCGATGGCGACCGCGAGCTGGGACAGGTCCGGCTCGCGGGTCGTCAGGCGCTGGAGCTGCAGGCCGGGCCACATGAGGATCTGGGCCCAGCGCTTGGTGCGGTTGCGGCCGAACCACTTGATCACCTCGAAGGCGATGCCCGCGACGAGCGGGATGCCGACGACGCGCGAGACGAGCAGCCACTGCCAGTCGAGCTTGCCGAGCGGCGCGAAGACGAAGATGGCCACGATCATCACGATCAGCAGGAAGCTCGTGCCACAGCGGGGATGCAGGCGCGAGAACCGCTGCGCGTTCTCCGGAGTCAGGTCAAGGCCCGCCTCGCAGCACGAGATCGTCTTGTGCTCGGCGCCGTGGTACTCGAACACCCGTTGCAGATCGCGCATGCGCGAGATCAGCCAGATGTAGCCGAGGAAGATGCTGATTCGGACCAGCTTCTCGATGATCACGAAGACCAGCGAGTTGGGGATCGAGTCCTTGAAGAGGTTGGTCGCGAAGGCGGGAAGCAGGAAGAAGAGGCCGACCGCGAACAGCATCGCGAAGATGATCGTCCCGGCCCAGGCTCCCCCGCCGATCTCCTGGTCCTCGCCCTGCTCGTCGGGCGGAAGCTGCGCGTTGGCCGAGATGCCGAGCGCCTTGAAGCCGATCGCCATCGACTCCCAGAGCGCCACCATGCCGCGGATGATCGGCAGCCTCGCCCAGCGGTGCTCCTTGGCGTAGGAGACGAGCGGCTCGGTGACGACCTCTATCTCGCCCTGCGCGCCCTCCTCCGGATCGAGCTGACCGTTCTCGAGCTGCTCGGCGGTGGGCTTGCGGACGGCGACGGCCCAGGTCGAGACGCCGCGCATCATCACTCCCTCCAGGACCGCCTGACCCCCGACCGGCAGGTCGCGCTTGGCTTGAAGCTGTGGGTCGTCCCTCACCCCAAGCATCGTAACGGGGCCGACAAGCCCGTAAGACAGCTAGCCCGGAAGGAGCGCTCGGTCGCAAGGGGTGCGCATCACGTTGTCGGCCTCGGTGATCTCACGCACTGCGTGCTTCGGATCGAGGCGAGCCTTCACCTTGCGCTTGCAGGCTGGGCCGACGAAACGGACGGTACGGCGCTCGCCCGGCGCGAGACGACCGATGGGCCGAACGTCTACCTGCGCACCGTCGACTCGAAGCTCCAGCTTCGTTCGCGGCGACGTCCTCTTGCCGTTGTTCTGGATCAGAACGGCGTAGCGGTACGTGTCCTTCGTCGGTCCTTGGCGGGCGTGCACGTCCTCTCGGATCGCGAGGTTGGCCAGCTTGCCGGGCTGGCGGCAGGCGGGCGAGCGCTCGAAGCTCGTCGCAATCCGCTCGCCGTCGCCGTCGAACCACTGGAACGTCAGCGCCATGCGGTACGCCGTCGCCTCCTTCAGCCCCTCGACACGCTGGCGGTAGACGAAGCGCGTGACGCCCGGATTGGCCTCACGCCAGACGCGTAGCGCGGGTGAGTTCACTCCGCGCCACACCTTGCTCACGCCGATCCGCTCCTGAAGCGCGAAGCGCATCCGCATCCGAGCCGTCCCGGGTAGCGCCTCCATCTCGCCGCTGAAGAGCGCCGACCGCTGGCTGGGCTCCTCGCCACGCGAGCACTCGATCAGATGTGCCTGCGGCGACCCGGGATCGGATGCCTTCGCCGCGGCGCCGTCTGGGATGCCGCAGATCAGCGACAGCGCGATCGCACACAGAGAGGCGGCGGAGGCGCGGAGACTCATCGGCTCGGGAACAGCCGCCGCGCGGACAAGTTGCGGTTCGGCGGCTAGCTCGCGGCGCCGGCGCGGTGACGCGCCTGGCGGCGGCGGAAGCGCTCCACGCGTCCGCCGGTGTCGATCAGCTTCTGCTTGCCCGTGTAGAACGGATGGCAGTTCGAGCAGACCTCGACGTGCAGCTCGGACTTGGTCGAGCGCGTCTTGAAGTCGTTGCCGCAGGTGCAGCGGACGTGCGCCTCTGCGTAGTGGGGATGAATATCGGGCTTCATTCGACGGACCAGTCTAGCGGGGTCTCGACCGCGCGACGGCCCGGCCCCCGAACCAGTCGCGCATCCGCGTCCACCAGGTGCTCGGGCGGCCGAAGCGGGCTGGCGGCGGCTGCTTGGCGCGTACGAGCGCGACCCAGTCGTCGAGCGGCAGCGTGCCGTCGATCAGGTGGGCGAGCGCTGAGGTGACCGGCGCCTCGAGGCCAGCGCGCTCGATCGCCCGAGCCAGCAAGCGGACCGTCTCCAGCGCCTCGACCGCCTGCCCCAGGCGCGCCGGGATGTCGGCGGACGGAACGCCGGCGGCAAGCAGCTCGCCGGCGCTGCGGTTCCGCGAGGTCGGCGCCAAGGCGGTCGCCACGAGATCGCCGGTACCGCCGCGGCCGACGAACGTGCGCGCCGATCCGCCCTGCAGCTCCGCGAGCGCCAGGACCTCGAGGAAGATGTCCGCCGCCGCAATGCCGGCCGCGTTGAGCCCCTGGGACTGGGTGGCGCCGACCGCGACCGCCGCCGCGTTCTTCGCGACGCCGGCGAGCTCGACGCCAACCGGGTCGGCAGACGCCTCGCAGACGACCCCTGCGCGCTGGAAGACCTCCGACACGCGCAGCGCCAGCTGCTCGGAATGCGACGCGCAGACCAGCCCCGCGCCTGTCTCCACCATCTCGAGCGCATGCGCCGGCCCACCGACGCACGCCGTCCGCGCTGGCCCGAAGGCGCGCTCGAGCGCCGCGGTCGGCACGACACCGTCGGGCGGCGTCAGGCCCTTCGCCAACGAGACCATGCCGGCATGTGGGCCGACGCCGAGCCGATCGATCTCGACGAGCGCCTCGCCGAGCGCCTTCGACGGCACCGCGAGGAAGATCAGGTCCGCGCGCTTGAACTGGTCGTCGCGCGTCCCGAACGCACGGATCTTGAGACCTGCCGGAAGCTCGACTCCCGGCAGGTAGCGCCGGTTCTCCCGCGCCTCGGTTAACGCCCGCACCTGCTCCTCCGTCCGGCACAGCAAGGTCGTCCGGACGCCCGCACGCTCGAGCAGCAGCGCTATCGCGGTGCCGAAGGACCCCCCGCCGACGACAGTCGCGCGGCGAGGGGGCGCAGGGTGACGACGACTCGGCGCGATGGCCGGACGCTATCGATCGCTACGTCTGTTGGTACAGCGGACCATCCCCACCCTCTGGTGTGGTGAGGCGCCCGCCCTTGGCCGTGATCGCGCCGCACTGCACGCAGTTGGTGTAGTTGACGATCACGTCGACGTCGCCCGTCTCGGGCGCGTCGTCGGGGATCTCGTACACGCCGGCCGGGCACATCCACTTCCAGGTCTCGGCGACCTCGCGCGGCACGTGCTTCTCGATCCGGATGTGGTTCGGGGCGTCGTCGCGCGTGGCGTTGCCGGTGATGAAGACGCTCGACAGCTTGTCGAAGATGTACTTGCCGTCGGGCTTCGGGTACTTCTGCGACGTCTTGCCGATGAACATCGGCCGCTCGTCCTGGCGGTGCCAGGGCAGGCGGACCGGGATCTTGCCCTTGGTCGCGATGAAGAGGTTGACCAGCGGGCCGCCGATGAAGAAGCCCTTCGAGAACGGCTGGCGGGTGTTGCGGACCTCCCACATCTCCTTGCCGGTCGACGACTCCTCGATCGCCTTCTCGTAGGCGGTGAAGTCGGTCGCGTTGGGATCGTTCTTGAGCGACTCGTAGATCGCCTCGGCGGCGAGGATGCCGGAGTTGATGCTGTGGTGGACGCCCTTGAGCGCGACCGTGTCGACCATGCCCCCGGCATCGCCGACGAGCACCGCGCCGGGCATCGAGAGCTTCGGCATCGACCAGTAGCCGCCGCCTGGAAGCGCCTTGGCGCCCCAGCCGACGCGCTCGCCGCCCTCGAGGATCTTCTTGACGAGCGGGTGCAGCTTGAAGGTCTGCAGCAGGTCGTGAGCAGATGTCGTCGCATCGGCGTACTCGAGGTCGATCACGAAGCCGATCGAGACGAGGTCGTCGCCGGTCTTCTCGTCCTTCATCGGGTAGATCCAGGTGCCGCCGACCTGGCCGTACTTGGCCGAGGTGCTGACCGGCCACGGGCCGATCGTGTGGATCAGCCGGTCGAGCGGCTTTGCGACCTTCCAGATCTCCTTTACGCCGAGCTCCCAGGTCTGGGGCTCGCGGCCGTCGCCGAGGTCGAACTCGCGGATCGCCGGGCCCGTGAGGTGCCCCCAGCAGCCCTCGGCGAGGACGGTCGCCTTCGCGGAGATGTCGGTGCCGGGCTCGAAGTTGCCGAGCGGCTCGCCGTCCTTGCCACGGCCCTTGTCGCCCGAGCGGACGCCCTTGACCTTGCCGTCCTCGACGATCAGCTGGGTCGCCGCCGTCTCGGTGAGGATGTAGGCGCCGGCCTCCTCGGCCATCCGCTGCTGGAAGCGGGCGAGCGCCGCGACGGAGATGACCTCGTTGCCGTGGTTCTTGAACGGGGGCGGCGTCGGGATCTTCAGCGAGCGCTTGGAGGTCGGCGTCATGTAGACCGCCTCCTTCTCCACCTCACCGAAGGCGAAGCCCTCCTTGCGCCAGTCCTCGCGCGTCATGTCGGGGTAGAGACGCTGGAGCGCCTCCGGGCGCATGACCGCGCCGGACAGGTTGTGTCCGCCGCAGGTCTTCGCCTTCTCGATCACCGCGACCGGAACCTCGCCGAGCTTCTCCATCGTCTCGGGATCGTCGGCGAGCAGCTGCAACAGCCGGTTGGCGCAGCTCAGGCCGGCGGTTCCACCGCCGACGATCGCCACGCCGATCTCGATGCGCTCGTCCTCTGCGTCGAGGTTGCGCTTGACGAACTCGCCCTGGGAGTCGACGGGAGGCGGAAAGGCCGCGGGTGCGACCTTTCCATTTCCGTTCGCGGAGGCCATGGGATCAGCCCTTTCGTGCCTTGATCGCCTCTGTGAGCTTCGGCAGGATCGCGTTCAGGTCCCCGACGATGCCGAGGTCGCAGAACTCGAAGATCGGAGCGTTCGCGTCCTTGTTGATGGCCACGATGTTCTCCGACGCCTGCATGCCCACCTTGTGCTGGATCGCGCCCGAGATGCCGGCCGCGAGGTAGAGCTTCGGCGCGACCGTCTTGCCGGTCTGGCCGATCTGAGCCGCGTAGGGGTACCAACCGGCGTCGACGACCGCACGGGTCGCCGCGACGGCACCGCCGAGCGCGCCCGCGAGCTCCTCGCAGAGCTCGAAGCCCTCGGCCTTGCCGAGGCCACGCCCGCCGGCCACCAGCAGCTCGGCGTCCTCGATGTTCACGTCGGCGCCACGCTGCTCGCCGCGCTGGATCATCTCGGCCTTCGTCGAGTGGTCCTCGAGCTGGAGGTCGACGTCGACCACCTGGGCCGCGCCGCCACCGCTCTCGACGACGTCGAACGCGTTGAGGCGGCCGATGATGATGCCCGGCTCGCCGACGTAGTCGACGTCGACGATCGCCGAGTCCTGGAGGATCGGGCGCTCGGCTACGAGCTTGCCGCCCTCGGCCCTGACGTTCGTGACCTCCATCGTCACGCCGGCGTTGAGGCGAGCGGTCAGTCCCGCACCGATCTCGAAGCCGAGCAGCCCGCCGCCGAACAGCGCGTAGGAGATGCCCTCGTCTTGGATGACCTTGGCCATCGCGTCGACGACCGGCTGCGCCAGGCCCTCGGGACCCTTGGCACGGAAGACCTTCGTCGCGCCGTAGCTGCCCAGCGACGCGCAGAGGTCGTCGGTCAGGTCGTCGCCACCGACGACGACGACAGCCGCCTCGCCACCGATCTCCTTGGCGAGCTTGGCACCCTCGGAGACGGCGCCGAGCGAGTTCTTGTTGAAGGCGCCCTCGTAGTGGAGCGCGTAGGTCAGGATCCCGCTCATGCCAGCAGCTTCCTCTCGTCGAGCCAGTTGACGATCTTCTCGACCGTCTCGTTGGTGTCCTCGTCCTCGATGATCTCGCCGGCCGACTTGGCGGGCGGCGGGTTGATCGCCAGGACTGCCGTGCGTGAGCCGTCGGATCCGACGCGACCGGCCTCGATGCCCACGTCGCCGGTCGACTTGGTGTCGAGCTGCTTCTTCTTCGCCCCCATGATCGCCTTCAGCGACGGGTAGCGCGGCTCGTTGATCGCGTCACCGACCGAGATGACGGCGGGCATCGCGACCGCGACGGTGTCGTAGCCGTACTCGGCCTGACGCTCGCAGCGCAGCTTGTCGCCCTCGACGTCCATCTTGATGACCTGGGTCAGCGACGGCATCTTCAGGTGCTCGGCCACGACCGCGCCGATCGTGTAGCACTCGCCGTCGTCCGACTGCTGGCCCAGCAGGACCAGGTCGGGACTCTCCTGCTCGAGCACCTTGCTGAGCGCGTAGCCGGTGGCCGACACGTCCGAGCCCGCGAGGGCGGCATCGGTCAGGTAGATCGAGCGGTCGGCGCCGAGCGAGACGGCCTTGTGGAGCGCGCGGAAGGCGCTCTCCGGGCCCATCGTCACGGCGACGATCTCCTCGACCTCGACTGCCCCGCCCTCCTTGAGCTGCATGGCAGCCTCGATGGCATGGGTGTCGAAGGGATTCAGGTTCTTCTCGCCGCTGCGGTCGAGGCGCTTCGAATCGGGATCGATGCGCTTCTCGACGGCGGCGTCAGGTACCTCTTTTACGAGGACGCAGATCTTCAAGGGTTCTCCTTTGTCGCTCCTGCGAACGGGCATCGGGGCCCGCCCGGGGGCGCTTCCCTACCCGGGGAAGCAGCGGCATTGTAACGCGGTTGACTGACGAGTCAGTCTACGGACTTCTGGATGAAATCGACGATCTCCTGGACCGGCGACCCCGGCGTGAAGATCTCGGACACCCCGAGCTTCTTCAACTCGGGGATGTCGTCTGACGGGATCGTCCCGCCGGCGACCAGCAGCACGTCCTCGGCGTCCTGCTCCTTGAGCAGCGCGGCGATCTTCGGGACGAGGGTCATGTGGGCGCCCGAGAGGATCGACAGACCCACCGCATCGGCGTCCTCCTGGATCACCGTCTCGACGATCTGCTCGGGCGTCTGGTGCAGGCCGGTGTAGATGACCTCCATGCCGGCGTCGCGCAGCGCACGGGCGATGATCTTGGCGCCGCGGTCGTGGCCGTCGAGGCCGGGCTTGGCGACGACGACCCGGATCTTGCGGGCCGTCGCGGGGCGCTGCTCGCGTGTCTGCGTGTCGGCAGCCATCGTGAGAGTGGCGCTAGGCGCCTGCGACCTCGAGGATCATCGCGTCGCCCTGACCGCCGCCGGAGCAGATCGCCGCGACGCCGAGGCCGCCGCCACGCCGCCGCAGCTCGTGGACCAGCGCGCCGAGGATGCGTGCGCCCGAGGCACCGATCGGGTGGCCCAGCGCGATCGCGCCGCCGTTGACGTTCACCTTGGACTCGTCGACGCCGAGCATCCGCATCGAGTTGATCGCGACCGAGGCGAAGGCCTCGTTGATCTCGAAGACGTCGATGTCGTCGATCGTCAGTCCGGCCTGCTCGAGCGCCTTCTTCGTGGCGGTCGCGGGCGTGCGGGCGAGGTAGGCGAAGTCGTCGGCTACCTGCGCCTGGCCGACGATCGTGGCGAGCGGCTTGCGGCCGTTGGCCTTCGCCCAGTCCTCGCTCGCGAGGACCAGCGCGCCGGCGCCGTCGTTGACGCCGGGTGCGTTGCCGGCGGTGTGGGAGCCGTCAGGGCCCGTCAGGCCGGGCAGCTTCGCGAGCGCCTCGAGCGACGACTCGCGGCGCGGCGCCTCGTCGATCTCGACGACCATGTCGCCCTTGCGCGACTTCACCGTGATCGGGGCGATCTCCTCGGACAGCTTGCCGTCGTCGGTCGCCTGGATCGCGAGCTCATGGCTGCGCAGCGCGAACTTGTCCATGTCGGGCCGCGTCATCTCGAGCTCGTCGCCGACCTCGGTCGCCTCGACGAACATCTGCTTGCCCGAGAACGGGTTGGTGAGACCGTCGTGGACCATCGCATCGAGCGCCTTCGCGTCACCCATCCGGTAGCCGAAGCGAGCCTTCGGAAGCAGGTACGGAGCGCTCGACATCGACTCCATCCCCGCGGCGACCGCAACGTCGAGGTCCCCGGCGCGGACCTGCTGGTCGATGATGCCCGCGGCGCGGATGCCCGAGGCGCAGACCTTGTTGACGGTCTCCGAGGAGACCTCCTTCGGGATGCCGCCCTTGATCTGGGCCTGGCGCGACGGGATCTGGCCCTGTCCCGCCTGGAGGACCTGGCCGACCACCACGTGCTGGACATGGTCGCCCGAGACCCCTGCGCGCTCGAGCGCGCTCTCGATCGCGTGACCGCCGAGATCGGTCGCGTCGAATGAGGCAAGCGCTCCGCCCATCTTCCCGAACGGGGTGCGAGCGGTGCCGAGGATCACGGTCTTGGGCATGGGGGCGTCGGTCTCCTTGGGTCTGCCGGGGGCGCGGACCATACCGGAGCACTCCTCCCTGCCGGCCGCCATAGACTGACTTGCCATGCGCGAGATAGCCGTCACAGTCCGCCCTGGAGCCCCGGAGGAGACCGCTGCCGACACGCGAGTGCTAGGCCTCTTCGACGGCGAGCACCTGCCCGAGGCCGAGCTCCAGCAGCTCGTCGAGCTAGGCGAGGCGAAGTCCGGGTTGGGCAAGGTGGCCGTGGCCCACGAGCAGGCGCCAGGCGGCGGAACCCGCCGCGTACTGATCGCCGGTCTGGGCAAGCGCGACGAGTTCGACGGCGAGGCTGCACGCGTGGCCGCCGCTGCCGTCGCGGCGCGCGCGAAGGACCTGGGTGCCGTCTCGCTCTCCTGGGCGCTGCCCGACGACGGCGTCGAGGTCGGCATCGCCGAGGGAACGCTGCTCAAGCTCTACTCGTTCGATCGCTTCAAGTCGAAGCGCGAGGACGATGACGCCTCCGGCCTCGAGTCGCTCGAGATCGCCGGACCAGGAGTGTCGGTGGAGGCCGCGCTGCGCGGCCAGATCTCCGCCTCGGCAGCCAATCGAGCGCGCGATCTGCAGAACCTTCCCTCGAACGTGGCCAACCCGATCTTCCTCGCCGGCCGGGCGCAGGAGATCGCCGACGCTCACGAGACCGTCGAGATAGAGGTCTTCGACCGCGACGCGATCGTCCAGCACGGCATGGGCTCGTTCGCCGCGGTGGCCCAGGGGACGGATGCCGAGCCACGGATGATCGTGCTGCGCTACTCGGGGGGCGACAACGGGCCGCATCTCGGCTACGTCGGCAAGGCGGTGACCTTCGACACCGGCGGCATCTCGCTGAAGCCCGGGGCGAAGATGGCGGAGATGAAGTTCGACATGTCCGGCGGCGCCGCGGTGCTCGAGTCGATCGACGCGATCGCCAGACTCGCAGTGCCGGTGACGATCACCGCCGTCGTCCCGGCCACCGAGAACATGCCGAGCGGCCACGCCGTCAAGCCCGGCGACATCGTCACCGCGATGAACGGCAAGACGATCGAGGTCAACAACACCGACGCTGAGGGCCGCCTCATCCTCGCCGACGCGCTCTCCTACGCGGTCGAGCAAGGCGCCGAGCGGATCGTCGACCTCGCGACGCTGACCGGCGCGATCATCGTCGCGCTCGGCTCCACGCACGCCGGCCTCTTCTCGAACGACGACGGCTGGTTCAGCGAGGTCGACGCGGCCTGCACGGCGACCGGCGAGCTCGGCTGGCGGCTGCCGTTGCACAAGGAGACAGCCAAGCTCGTCGAGGGCAAGTACGCAGACCTCGACAACGCACCCGAGGGTCGCAAGGCGTCGTCGATCACCGCAGCGCACTTCCTCGAGAGCTTCGTCGGAGACGTCCCGTGGGTCCACATGGACATCGCCGGAACCGCGTGGGGCCTCGGTCGTCCGTACGTCGGCGGCGGAGCGTCGGCCTTCGGAGTGCGCACGCTGATCGAGCTGGCACGCCGCGCCGCCGCGGCCTAGTGCGTTCGCTGCTGGTCGCGGTCGCCCTCGCGGCGACGATCACCGCCTGCGGGACTCCTGACGAGCTCTCGCCCGGCGAGGGACGCCAGCTCGAGATCGCCCGCGACAGGGCACTCGCCGCCGTCGCCCTGAGGACGCAGCTCGAGTCCCCGAGCGAGGCCGACCGCGTCCTCGCGAGCGTCCGCAAGATCGTCGCAACCGGGGCGCTCGAGCCGAAGCGCTTGGACGAGTTCGGCCTCGCCGCTCTCGGACGGCTGCGCCTGGTCGCGCCGAGCCTGGTCGTCGTCGACCGACTTGACGTCCCGCGTGAGCTCGATCGTCCAGGCCTGACCGCGTTCCTCGCCAACGCAAGGACGGATCCCGATGCCGCCGCCAAGGCTCCAGCGGCGAGCGCGGTCCGCGAGATCGACTCGCTGATCGACGACACCGGCGCGGAGGGCGACACGCGGATACCGATCGTCGACTCGACCGTCGGCGAGTACCGACAAGACCTCGGGTCCCGCCTGCGACCTGTCTGGTCGGACCTCGCCGACGAGATCTCGGACTAGGATCCGACCCATGCGCGACCCAGGCCACGTCGCGGTCGGCTCGTGGAGCGGCGGTCGCTTCATGCACTTCGGCGAGCCGATCGACGAGCCGCGCCTCGAGGCGCTGCTGCGTCCCGAAGGCCGCATCGACACCGTGCTCACCGCCGACGTCTACGGACAGGGCGCGGCCGACGCGCTCGTCGGTCGGGCGATCGCCGGCGTTCCGCGCGAGGACCTCTGTCTCGTCGGCGCGCTCGGCCATGACTTCTACTCCGGCGAGCGCCAGGGAGCCAAGGGGTTCCCGCGGTTCACCGACCGGGCGCTGCGCGGTCCCGATGGCTACGCGGACTACTTGCGCGACGCCGCCGAGAAGAGCCTCGCGCGCTGTGGCGTCGACAGCTTCGACGTCCTGCTGCTGCACAACCCCGATCGGACCGGCTACACGAGCGAGTCGGTCTGGGACGCCATGGCCTCGCTGCGCGACGAGGGGCTCGCCGGTGCGATAGGCGTAGCGCCGGGACCGGCAAACGGGTTCACGCTCGACCTGATCGACTGCCTCCACCGCTTCGGCGACCGGATCGACTGGGCGATGGTCATCCTCGGCCCGCTCGAGCCCTGGCCAGGCGAGCTGGCGCTACCGGCAGCAGTCGAGAACGGCGTGCGCGTGATCACGCGCGTCGTCGACTACGGCGGCCTGCTGTGGGGCGACATCAGCTCCGCCGATGACATGGGCGAGCGCGATCACCGCGCGTTCCGCCCGGCCGGATGGGTCGATGGAGGGCGCAAGCGAATCGAGCGGCTGCGTCCGATCGCCAAGCGCCATGGGTTGACTCCCCTCCAGCTGGCGTGTCAGTGGAACTTGGCCCACGACGCCGTCGCCTGCACGGTGCCGACGCTGATCCAAGAGCGCGCGGCCGGCGCGCGGCCGATCGAGGAGCAGCACGCGGAGCTGGCGGCCACGCCGGAGCAGGTAGTCCTAAGCACTGCCGAGGTCAACGAGATTCGCGCGATCGGCGACAACACCGGATCGATGACCCTCAAGGGCGGTGCGGTCGATCACGACGGCGAGGAGCGTCCCGACCGCTGGGCGCTGTCGCCCGAGCTGGTCGCTGCCGCCGAGCGCTGGGGCATCGAGCCCGAGCGCGACCTCAGCCGGCTGTAGCGACCTTCTTGAGCTCGCGCTTGAGCACCTTGCCGGTGGCGTTGCGCGGCAGCTCATCGATGAAGCGGATGTCGCGCGGCACCTTGTAGCGCGCGAGGTTCGCCTTGACGTAGGCCTTGAGCTGGTCCTCCCCCGCCTCCTCGCCCGGCTTGAGGACGACGAATGCGAACAGCCGCTGGCCGAAGTCCTGGTCCTCGACGCCGAAGGCGGCCGCCTCGGCCACCGCCTCGTGGCGAGCGAGCAGGTCCTCGACCTCCTTCGGGAAGACGTTCTCGCCCCCGGACACGATCATCTCGTCGTCGCGACCCTCGACGAACAGCCGCCCGGCGGCGTCGAAGCGCCCGACGTCGCCTGTCGCCATCAGACCGCCGATCTCGTCCTTGGTGCCACCGCCGGTGTAGCCCTCGAACAGCAGCTCGTTGCCGACGAAGATGCGTCCTGTATCGCCCTTCGCCACCGGACTGCCTTGCTCGTCGTAGAGCTTGACGACGGTCCCTCGCGGCGCCGTGCCGGCAGTGCCAGGCGCGGCCCGCATCTCCTGAGGGGAGGCGATCGTCGCCCACGCGACCTCGGTCGATCCGTAGAGGTTGTAGAGCGTGTCGCCGAACTCGTCCATCCACTCCGTCGCGAGATCGCCCGGGAGCGCCGATCCGCTGGCCGCGACGACCGACAACGACGACGTGTCGTACTTGTCGCGAACGTCCTTCGGCAGGTCGAGGATCCGTTGCATCATCACCGGCACGACGACGAGCGAGTCGGCGCGCGTGCGCTCGATGTCGGCAAGGCACTGCTCGGGGTCGAAGCGGTGGCGCAGGACGAGCGTCGAGTTGATCAGCAGCCCGATCGTGAAGTGCGCGAAGCCCCATGAGTGGAACAGCGGCGCGGCGATCACTGCGGTCTGACGGCGCTTGAGCGGGATCTTCGAGAGGAAGGAGATCGCCGGCTCGAGCGACTGCGGAGAGGAGCGGTTCGCGCCTTTCGGCGAGCCAGTCGTACCAGAGGTGAGGATGACCGTCTTGCCGACACGACCGGCCGGCGTGAGCGGCGCCTCGTCGCCAGCGGCAATCAAGTCCTCGAGCGTCGGATCGACTGCGTCGTCGCTGTCGCGCCAGCCGATGAAGCATGTCCGCCCGCTGCGCGCCTCGTCAAGCAGGCCCGCGAACTCCTCGTCGTAGATGAGCGCGGCAGGGCCCTCGCGCTGGTCGACCTCGGTGAGCTGGGGGCCCGCAAAAGCCGTGTTCAGGTAGAGCGCGTCGGCGCCCAGCTTGGCCACAGCGACAGTCGCCTCGACGAAGCCCCGGTGGTTGCGGCACATGATCCCGACGCCGTCACCCTCCTTGACCCCGGCTGCTGTGAGCGATCGCGCCAGTGCGTTGGTACGCCGGTCGACCTCGCCAAAGGTCAGCGCGCCGAGCTCGTCGACGATCGCGGGCTCCTCGGAGCAGAGGCTCGCCGAGGTGATGTAGCCGGCCGCCGGCCCGCGGCCCCAGCGCACGAGGGTGAGCCCGGCACGTGCAAGCTTGTCTGGACGGACGGGCCGTACGACGCCCGCATCGGCGAGAACTCTGAGCCCGGCCGCCTTATGACGGAGCCCTTCGGCGAGGGCTCTACCGCGAGAGGGGGCTGTTGGAGCGTCGGGCATCAGCGCGCGGAGTCTGCCACGCCGGCCGACCGAGCGGCGCGACGCTGGCGCGAGAGCGTTTCCCCTGGCGTCAGCGGAAGCTATGCAGTGCTAGCGCCTCTTCTTCTCTCTCGGCGGTTGCGGAGGGTTCGCCTTGCGCTCCTTGGCAGTCATCTTGCGAATCACCAGGGAGCCCTCCTCGACTTGCTGCTGCACCTGCTTCAGCTTCTCCTCACGCCGCTTGTCCTGCTGCTCGCGCACAGTCCTGGCCATAACAGGAGATCCTCGCTTTCCGTCGCCGCGTCTCGTCCTAAGGTACCCACTCGACCCACGGTTCAAGAGTCGGGACTCTCCGGATCGTGGTACGCCTCCTTGAGCCACGGCGGCGCAATCCCGTCGTCGAGCCGACGGTAGGAACGACGATCGAGCGTCTCGAGGGGAACGAGACGGATGCCGTCGGGGGTGCTCGTGCGCTCCTGGAAGTCGATGCCTGGACGCTGTAGCTCGAACTCCTTCGGTGGCGTCAGTGGCCAGCCCCAACGACGGCGCGCTCTCGCCGGAAGGTGTCCGGAGTGGCTCCCACGGGACACGCGGGTCCACCCGGCGAAGGGCCCCCACTCGCCCTTGCACGCGGACCACTTGCACCACTGCCAATGACCATGAGACGTCACCCGAGCACTGACTCCATGCGGTCCCTCGCGGACAGACGCTCCCTCCCAATCGTCGTGGTGATAGCCCGGATAGCCTGCCGATCCTCGCAATACGAGACCCCCGAATTGCAGGAGCCGACTTCGTTTCCATATTTGGTCCGATCGCGCCAGGACCGTGTTCGAATCGGGATAGTAGAACCAGTATTGAACGTAACGGCGTCCCGAGCGCCGAACCAAGCGAGTAAAAACTGTTACAGGGTGCCCGCTAGCGGTGCGATGGACGTCGAGATCGATGTCGTCAGAAGCGGTGGCGCAAGCGACGTCGCGACAATGTCGCCAATCAACTGGGACCTCGAGCTCACCCGGCTCGTAGACAAGGCCAGGCAAGTTACGCCTGACGAAGGCGGCATCGCGATCCCCGTACGCCCGCTCCAAGTCAGCATCCCCGTCGCGGCACGCGCCCTGGACCGAACACGCGAGCCTATGGGCGAGAAGACCGCCTAGTGCACGACCGTCCACCCGCACCGCAGCCGTCACCGCTGCCCCGAAGCACAGCGTGGCCAACATCACCCCTGTCACCCACTCGACTGCCGCTTGCCCGATTTGGCTATGCATAGCGGCGAATCGTCTCCTCACCAGCGTGACCTGGAAGTTATCGGTATGACCAATGTGTTACAGCACTCCGACGAACTGCTTTTGAGATTGGATAACTGTGGATTATTGATGTAACTTCGTCAGCATGGAGCAGCTGAAGGATCGCCCCAGCCCCGCGCAAGAGAAGCTCCCGCGAGGTAGCCACGGGTTACCGATCGAGTTCGTCATCCGCTCTCAACGCGAGCGCCTCTTCGCAGGCATGGCAAGGGTGCTGGCCCGGCGCGGTTATGCCGCTACCACCGTCGACGACATCGCGGTCGAGTCCGGTGTCTCGAGAAAGGCTCTATACGCCCACTTCTCCGGCAAGGAGGATGTGCTGCTGCAAGCCCACCGAGCAGTCTTCGAGCGAATCATGACCGGCGCGGGTCCAGCGATAGACGAGCAATCCGACTGGAAGTCGGCGCTCCGAGCACTTTTCGACTGGACGCTCGAGTTCTTCTCCTGCGAACCAGCCTTCGCACATCTGGCGTTCGTCGAGATGGCGGCGGCCACTCCCGCCTCACGACAGATGCAACGCGAGTCCTTCGCCCCAGTTCGAGGGTTGATCATGGCCGGCATCGACCGCGCCGAGCGTCCGGTGTCCGAGATCGCCGTCGATGGCCTCCTCGGCGGTCTGACCTACGTGCTCGGCGAAGCTGCGGACGAGGCTGCGGGGGACATATCGCGGCTGCGGAACAAGCTGATGGCTTGGATCGTGCTCGTGCTCGAGGGGCCAGAGGCCGCGGAGCGGGAGATGCACGATGGACCGGCGAGCAGACAGTTGCAGTCGTCGGATACGGCTTGAGGGTTCGGGCCGGAGCTCACTGGCGCGGATCCGGCGAAGGACCCAAAGTCTCGAGCAGCTCGATGCGCTCGCCGAGCGCATCGAGCTCGGAGCGCAAGCCCCGTGCTTCCAAGCCACCCCGCCATAGCTCGTTGCAATCTGCAGCGAAGCACTCAGCCGCCAGGCAGAGCGCGTCGTAGGCCGCGGTCCACAGGACCCGGTACGACCCTGTGACGGCCTGAGCCGCATCAGTGGCACTGAGATCGATCTGCTCGAGCACAGCGTCGATCTCCTCGAGATGCTCAGGCCGTCGGCCGAGATCACCGTCACGCTCGATCTCATGACGACGCGCCTCCAGGCTGTCTCGGACCGCTCCGCGATGCTCATGGGGGATGTTGATGGTTGCCGTGGACATGGAGCCTCCTTCTTGCTGCCTCTTCGCAATCCCGAACATACGTTCGGCACAGGACGAGCTGCTGGAGGCAGTAGGAAACGGCCCCGCCCGCCTGTCACGACCGTTACGACCGTATGCGTTTCTTAGCATATCTGCTGTGCTCTGTTGCAGGCACGTGGCGAATGGGCCGTCCCTGACGCACGAAGGCTTCGGGCGCCAACCGGCGCTACGATCCGCTCCTTGTGTTTGACCTGACCGACGAGCAGGCGGCGATACAACGCCTGGCGCGCGACTTCGCCCAGCAGGAGGTCAGGCCAGCGGCCGGCGATCTCGATCGAGACAAGCGCTTCCCCTACGAGATCGTTCGTGGGCTGGGGGAGCTCGGGTTGATGGGCGTCCCCTATCCCGAGCGATATGGCGGCGGGGGGGCTGACACCCTCTCTTATGCGCTGGTCGTCGAGGAGCTGGCCCGAGTGGACTCGTCAGTTGCCATCACCGTCGCCGCGCACACCTCGCTTGGCACGTGGCCCATCTACGCGTTTGGAAGCGATGAGCAGAAGGACGAGTGGCTCCCCCAGCTCACGTCAGGGTCGCTGCTCGGATCGTTCGGGCTCACCGAGCCCGAGGCTGGATCCGACGCGGGCAACGTACGCACACGCGCGAGCCTCGACGGCGAAGAGTGGCGGATCGACGGCGCGAAGCAGTTCATCACGAACGCCGGCACCGAGATCTCGGGGTTCGTGACGATCACGGCCAAGACCGGTGACGACGAGGTGTCGAACCTCATCGTGCCCCGTGGTACGCCCGGTTATGAGATCGGCGAGCCGTACCGGAAGATGGGCTGGCACGCCTCCGACACGCGGCCGTTGGCCTTCGACGACGCACGCGTGCCGACGGAGAATCTCCTTGGGCCCCGCGGCATGGGGTTCAAGCAGTTCCTCCAGACGCTCGACGGCGGACGGATCTCCGTGGCCGCGATGGGCGTCGGACTCGCTCAGGGCGCACTCGACGAGGCGCTCGCCTACGCCAAGGAGCGACGGGCCTTCGGGCAGCCGATCGGCCGCTTTCAGGCGATCCAGATGAAGCTGGCCGACCTCTCGACGGAGATCGAGGCAGCGCGACTGCTGACCTACAAGGCAGCCGTAGAGAAGGATCGTGGGCAGAACTTCACCTTGACCGCGGCACAGGCCAAGCTCAAGACGGGGCGGCTCGCCGTCCGCGCCACCGAGGAGGCCGTTCAGATCCATGGGGGCTACGGCTTCATCGAGGAGTACCCCGTCTGCCGCTTCTACCGCGACGCGAAGATCCTCACCATCGGCGAGGGCACCGATGAGATCCAGCAGATGGTGATCGCCCGAGCACTCGGCGCTGGCTGAGAGAGCCTTCAGAGCTCCCGCTCGAGCAGACGAGAAGCGGCGGTAGATGGGTCGAGACGACGCGCGACCACCTCGTCGAGCAGCTCGCGGACTGCGTCGTCATCGCGGATCGACTCCTCGAGCCGGCGCCGCAGCCGGCCGGCGGCCAAGGCCATCACCTCGTTCATCAGGTTGCGCCGCCGCCGTTCCGCGAGCGTTCCCTCGCTCTCGATGTGCGCATGGTGCGCCGCGAGGGCCTCGGCGAGCTCGGCGATGCCCTCGCCGCGCGCAGCTTCGGTCTTGACTATCGGCACCCGCCACCCGTCCTGAGGTCCGAGCGAGAGCACACCGCGCACCTCGCGGATCATCGTGTCGGTGAGCGGGTGGTCTGACTTGTTGACGACGATGACGTCGGGGATCTCCATCACCCCGGCTTTCAGAGCCTGGATCGAATCGCCCGATCCCGGCATCAGCGCGAGCACCACGGTGTCCGCGTGGTCGATGATGTCGACCTCGGCCTGACCGACACCGACCGTCTCGAGCAGGACCACGTCCTTGCCCGAGGCGTCCATCAGCAGGGCCGCTTGCAAGCAGGCCTCGGACAGGCCACCGAGCGCGCCACGGTTGGCCATCGAGCGGATGAAGACGCCCGGATCTAGGAAGTGCTCGGTCAGCCGGATGCGATCGCCCAGCAGCGCCCCCTTCGTGAACGGCGACGACGGGTCGATCGACAGCACGGCAACCTCGCGATCCTCCTCGCGGTACTGGGATGTCAGCGCACCGATCAGAGTCGACTTGCCGACCCCCGGCGGTCCCGTGAATCCGACCACCGCCGCGTTGCCCGTTCGTGGATAGACGTCGCGGACCAGCGCCCAGCCCTCGGGATCGTCGTTCTCGACCAGGGTGATCGCACGAGCCAGGGCCCGCTTGTCGCCCGCGAGCAGGTCCTCGACGAGCTCGGCTGCAGTGCGGGCGGCGGCCATGGGCGCAGCAGGCTAGTACACGGGCCAGCCGGGCCAGCCGCGCGCTCAGCGGCCTCCGCGCGACTCGAGCATCGCGGCCATCAGCCGCAGCGGAGCGTCGGCCTCGTGAGGCCATTGCTCCGGATCGGCGGGCCACCACGCGTGCGCGTCGTGCTCAGGGTCCCGCTCCACCTCCGCGCCGACAGGAAGGTGCGCCATGCCGACGAGCAGGACGAGTCCGTTCGGACTACGTACCAACGCCTCGACCGAGAGCCGCTCGGGTTGCACGGCCCACTCCTCCTCGAGCTCCCGCGACAGGGTGGTTGCGGGGCTCTCGCCTACCTCGACCGCACCACCGGCGCCGAGCGCCCAGCGGCCTGGCCAGCTCGCCACCCAGGCCGCCCGCCGACCAGCGAGCCAGCGCCCCTCGGCGTCTCGCACCGCACAGAGCGCGGAGATGCTGTCGAGGGCGTCAGATCCGAGCCGCAGCGCCCAACGGGCCGGCTCGAGCTCGAGCACGAGACGATCCTCGACCGTCTCGAAGCTCGCTAGGCGAGCACCCAGGCCGTCGTGGGTCGGCGACCCGCGATCGGCGAGCCCCGCGATCGCCGCGTCCGCGGCCTGCTCCTCATGGAGCTGGGCGGCGTATGGCACGTCACGCCAGCGCGCCTCGACGGACTCGACGTCCCAGGGCCCGCGCGCGAGGATGCCGCCAGGCCTCACGCCCACCGCATGCGGCGCGGCTCGTCGCGCATCCGGATGACCCTGGCCGGCGCGCCGCCGACCACCGCGTTCGCCGGTACGTCGTGGGTGACGACGGCATTCGTCCCGATCACGGCGTTGTCGCCGACGGTCACGCCGCGGAGGATGCAGGCTCCGTAGCCGATCCAGACGTTGTTGCCCACGTGCACGTCGCGCTTGTAGATCCCCTGGAGGCGCACCGGCCGCTCGACCTCGACCATCCCATGGTCGAAGTCGATCAGCATGACGCGGTCGGCGATCACGCACTCGCGCCCGATCGACACGTGCTGGAAGGCCGAGATCGTGCACTCCTGGCCCATGACCGTCTTGGCGCCGATCGACACGGTGCCCTCGTGGCAGCGGATCTTCGTGCCGTGTCCGATCCATGACCAGCGACCGAGCTCGACACGAGCGTCGCGACCGATCTGGATGACGACGTTCGCCGGCACGAAGGCGATGCCGTCGGAGTGAAGGCGCCGGCCGTAGGACGTGAGGTGTCGACGGCGGAGCAGGCCACCGATCAACCGCAGGTACTTGGGCGTCAGCATGCCGTTGCGCCGCATGAAGCGCAGCAGGTGCACCAGGCCTCCGTGGAGGGGCTCCGGTGGACGACGGACCTCCGGCTCGACGTCCGGGAGGCGCTCGATCTCAGCCGCGGACGTCTCCATCCATACGATCATAGATCTGAGAGGGTGGGCGTATGAGCGCGACGAGCAGCGACGGGGCCATCGTCATAGCCAGCGATCTGCGGCGCCGCTACGGCGAGGGAGACGCCGCCGTCGATGCCCTCGACGGTGTCTCGACAGCCTTCGAGAAGGGCAAGTTCACGGCGATCATGGGTCCTTCCGGGTCCGGGAAGTCGACCCTGATGCACATCCTCGCCGGCCTCGACCGGCCCGATGGCGGCTCGGTGTCGATCGACGGCGACGACCTCTCGGGGCTCGACGACAAGCGCCTGACCCAGCTTCGCCGCGACAAGCTCGGCTTCGTCTTCCAGTTCTTCAACCTCCTCCCCGTCCTGACGGCCGAGGAGAACATCCGCCTGCCGCTGTCGATCGCGGGGCGCAAGCCCGATGCCGCATGGCTCGACGAGCTGATCGAGGTGGTCGGTCTCGGCGATCGACGCGACCACCGGCCGGCCGAGCTCTCGGGTGGCCAGCAGCAGCGTGTAGCCGTCGCGCGGGCGCTCGTCTCGAAGCCCGCAGTCGTCTTCGCCGACGAGCCGACGGGCAATCTCGACTCGAAGTCGTCCGAGGAGGTGCTGGCGCTGCTGCGACACTCGGTCGATCGCTTCGGCCAGACGGTGATCATGGTCACCCACGAGGCGCACGCGGCGGCCTACGCCGATCGCCTGATCGTCCTGCGCGACGGCCGTGTCGCCCACGATGGCCAGGCCGGCAGCGAGGGCGACGTCCTCGAGCTGATGAAGGCCGTGGCCTAGCCTCATGATCGCCGTCGCGATCCGTGGCATCGCCGCGCGCAAGCTGCGGGCGATCAGCACGATCCTCGCCGTCCTGCTCGGGGTGATGCTGGTCGCCGGCACGTACATCCTCACCGACACGATCAACCAGTCGTTCGACGACATCTTCGAGACGGCGCTCGAGGGCACCGACGTCGTCGTCAGCCCAAAGGAGATCGTCGCGTCGGACACCGACGAGCCGCCGGCCTTCGACGCCTCGATCCTCGACGACGTCAAGCGAGTCGAGGGGGTCGAGAAGGCCGAGGGCGGGATCTTCTCGCTCGTCCGGATAACGGACGCGAAGGGCGACCCGATCGGCAAGGGCTTCGCGCCGCAGTTCGCGATCTCGGCGGGGTCAGAGCCGTTCAACCCGCTCACCTACGTCGAGGGACACGCGCCGCGGTCCTCGAGCGAGGCTGCAATCGACGAGGCCAACGCGCAGCGTGAGGGCTTCGAGCTCGGGGACAAGCTCGGAGTCGTCGGCGACGGGCCGCTGAAGCGGTTCGAGATCGTGGGCATCAACAAGCTCGGCGACACGTCCGGGGGCGGATCGACGTCCGTGACGCTGACCCTGCCGGAGGCCCAGCGGATCACGGCGAAGGAGGGCCGATTCGACTCGATCTCCGTGGCGGCTGCTCCCGACGTCGAGGCGACCGAGCTGCAGCGGAGGCTGACGGAGGTCGTGCCCGGGTCGGTCCAGGTCGAGACCGCCGCCGAGAACGCCCAACGCGAGACGGACGACATCCAGAGCGACCTCGGCTTCCTCAAGATCGCGCTGCTCGTCTTCTCGGGCGTCTCGCTGATCGTCGGCGCGTTCCTGATCTTCAACACGTTCTCGATCACCGTCGCCCAGCGCATCCGCGAGTTCGGCCTGATGCGAACGCTGGGAGCGTCGCGCGGCCAGATCCTCTGGTCGGTGCTCATCGAGGCGCTGATCATCGGTCTCATCGGGTCGGTCGGCGGGCTGCTGGCCGGGATCGGCTGCGCCTCCGGGATCAACGCGCTGTTCAAGTCGTTCGGGATCGACCTGCCGAACACCGGGCTGGTGTTCGAGACGCGGACGGTCGTCGTGGCGCTGGTGCTCGGCCTGGCGATCACGCTGCTGTCGGCGCTCACCCCCGCCCTGCGGGCTACGCGGGTCTCCCCGATGGCTGCGCTGCTCGAGGCCGCGTTGCCCGAGAGCCGGCGGCGCGGCAGGATAGCCGCGGTCGTCGCCGGCCTGCTCGGGGTCGGCGGACTGGCGATGCTGCTCACCGGCCTGTTCGCAGACCTCGAGTCGTCGGGCTCGGCGGCGGGGCTGATGGGCGCTGGGATGGCGGCGATCCTCTTCTCGGCGTCCCTCTACAGCCCGCGGCTCGTGCGTCCGCTCGCCGGCGTCGCCGGCTGGCCGATCGAGCGCGTACGTGGGCTGACCGGTCGGCTCGCGCGTGAGAACACGATGCGCAAGCCGGGCCGGACGGCCGTCACCTCGGCGGCACTGATGATCGGGCTGACGCTGGTCGTGTTCGTCACCGTGTTCGCCGCCGGGCTCAACCGCTCGATCGCGAGCGCGATCGACACGAGCTTCCGCAACGACCTCACCGTCCAGAGCACCGACGGCTTCTCGCCGATCCCGGCGAGCATCGCCCGGGACGTGGGGAGCATCGACGGCGTGGGCGACGTCGGAACGCTGCGCTTCAGCTACGCGAAGACCGACAGCGGCGGACGACAGCGCCTGTCGGCGGTCGATCCACGAGCGATCGGCGCGGTCTTCGACTTCGACGTGACAGATGGGGCCCCCGATGCGATCGCACGACTTACCGACGGGCAGACGGTGATCGACGAGGCGTTTGCGCGCTCGAACGGAGTCGACGTCGGGGACACGCTGCGGCTGCTGACACCGACAGGCACCCGGCGTGCATATGAGGTCGTCGCCGCGGTCAAGGACCGCACCGACTTCCTCGGCGCCTTCGTCATCACACAGTCAGCGCTGGCACGCGACTTCGGCGAGCGGCGTGACACCTACGTGCTCGTCGGCATCGCCGGCGGGGCGAACGCCGCAGCCATCGAGCGACGCGTGAAGGACCTCGTGAAGCGCCGCTACCCGTCCGCCGAGGCGCTCGACCAGCAAGAGCTCAAGGACTTCCAGGAGGAGCAGATCGGCGCTCTCGTGGGACTCGTCTACGCGCTGCTCTCACTCGCTGTGATCGTGTCGATCTTCGGAATCGTCAACACGCTTGCGCTCTCGATCCACGAGCGGACGCGGGAGCTGGGGATGCTGCGCGCGGTCGGCATGACCCGAGCACAAGTCCGACGGATGATCCGTTACGAGTCAGTGATCACGGCGCTGATCGGCGCGCTGCTGGGAACGGCACTGGGAATCGTGTTCGCCGCACTGATGTCTCGACCGCTGGCCGACGAGGGGTTCGAGCTGGCCTACCCGGTCGGACAGCTCGTGGTGATCCTCGTCCTGGCCGCACTCGCCGGGGTCCTCGCCGCGGTGGGTCCGGCGCGCCGGGCGTCGAAGCTCGACGTGCTCGACGCACTCGCCTACGAGTAGGCCTCAGACGCGCGGTCGCGCGGCGAGCAGCTCGCGATAGACGTCGGCCGTCTGGCGGGCGACGTCGGCCCAGTCGAAGCTGAGCACGTGCTCGGAGGCCTCGGCGACGAGCCGGTCGCGCAGCTCGGCGTCGGTCAGCAGACGCTCGGCCATCTGACCGAGCGACTCGGGATCGCGCGAGTGGAAGCGCAGGCCGACGTCGTCGTTGGGCACGACCTCGCGCAGGCCGCCCGTGTCGGCCACCAGGCAAGGACACCCGGAGGCCATCGCCTCGAGCGCTACGAGCCCAAACGGCTCGTAGATCGACGGCACCACCGTCAGGTCGGCGATCCGGTAGAGCGAGTGCAGCACGTCGTCGCCGATCCAGCCGACGAAGCTGCCGTGGTCGTCGAGCCCCAGCCGCGTCGCCTGCTCGCGCAGCTCCTGCTCGGCGGTGCCCGACCCGGCGACGATGAAGCGGACATCGCCGACGCGCTCGATCAGACCGGGCAGCGCCTCTAGCGCGAGCTGGAAGCCCTTCTCGTAGACGAGGCGGCCGACGAGCAGCACGAGGCGCTCGTGCGGCGCCGCGAACCGTGCGCGCAGCGTGTCGAGGTCGTCGACCGGGACGAGCTCCGAGGGATCGATGCCGTTCGGGATGACCGCGATCCGGCTCTCCTCGAGGCCGTAGATGTCTGCGATGTGCTCGCGCATGTACGCCGAGCAGGCGATCACGCGCTCGGCGCGGTTGGTGATCCAGCGCTCGACGCCGTGGATGTGGCTCTGCGGGTGCTTGTCGACCCAGCCCTGGTGGCGTCCGTACTCCGTCGCATGGATCGTCACGGCGAGCGGACAGCGGAAGCGGTTGGCGAGGTGATCGCCGGCGACCGCGACGAGCCAGTCGTGGCAGTGCACGAGGTCGAAGTCGTAGCGATCTCCGACCTCCACCCCAGCCGCCAGCATGTCCGCGTTCATGTGCTCGACCCAGGTGACGAACTCGCCGAGGTCGCGGGGACGCTCGGGCTCGCGCACGTGGTGGACGATCACGCCGTCGAGCTCCTCTTCGGGCGGGCACTCGTCGAGCCCGCGGGCGAGCACGTGGACCTCGACGTCCTGGGCGACGAGGTTCTCGGCCAGCTTGCGCACGTGACGGGCGAGCCCGCCCTCGATCAGCGGCGGGTACTCCCAGGAGAGGATCAGGACGCGCATGCTCAGGGGGTTGCCAGCGAGGCGAGGGCCAGGTCCGGGGCCAAGTTGCGGAGTGAGGGCTCCGGCACGGGAGCTGAGTGTGCCAGAGCCGCCAGAGCGGCGTCGAGCGCGGCGGCGTGGCCCTCGATGCGCTGCGCGGGGTACTCGTCTGCGAGTCCGCGGCTCAGCTGGAACGGCCAGTCGCTGGCCTGGAGGGCGAGCAGCTCGCGGGCCGCGCGCTCTAGCGCGGGACCGCGGTGCAGCCCTGAGGTGGCCGCGGCGACCGTCCGCAGCTCGCCGCTGCGGGCACGGAACGCCGCCTCAGCGACGAGCGGGGAGTCCCAGGTGGAGAGGTCCTTGTCGGTTCCCCAGGTGGATGGCGCGAGCGGACGAGCAACCGGCTCGGTGCGCGCGACCGCCTCCGTCACGGTCGCCAGCTCGAGCCCCTGCTCGGCCGCCTGCTCGATCACCGCACGCAGCCAGATCGGGCCCTCGTACCACCAGTGCCCGAGCAGCTCGGTGTCGAAGGCGCAGCACAGCAGCCCGGGCCGCCCGCGCTCGGCGGCGTAGGCGTCAAGCCGGGCGATGGCGCGCCCGACGAAGTCACGCGCATGCTCGTTCGCGGCCGCCTGCGCTCGCTCACGGGAGTACACCTCGCCATCGATGCTCCACGGGCGCATGTGGTGGACGGTTCCGTGGTGGTAGTCGCGGTAGCGCGGGTCGGCCGGGTAGCCGCTGCAATCGGTCCACACCAGCTCGACGGTCTGCCAGTCGATCGGGACGGCCACGACACCGGCGTCCGTCAGCACCGGCTCGAGATGGTCGAGCGCGCCAAGGCCGAGGGATGTCGTCTGATCGATGCAGAACGTGCTGACGCCGTGGGTCGCCAAGCTCTGCTCCACGCCGGGCGAGTAGGCACACTCCGGCAGCCAGAACCCGCCTTGCCAGTTCCCGAAGCGCCGTCGATGGGAGGCGATGCCGGTATCGAGCTGGAGCGCTACGCCCGCGTCGGATGCGAGCAACGGAAGGACGGCATGCGTGGCAGCCGAGGTCCAGAGGTCGAGGGACCCCGCACGCTCGAAGAGACCCAGGACATCGCCGCCGCACGCGTCGATCGCGTCGGCGGCGTGCGCATACTCGGCGCCCGCACGTCGCACCTCGGCAGCGGAGTCGTGCTCGCCCGTGCGGTCGAGACCGTTCGCGTCGTCGCGGTGGACCTCCTGGCGCGTGCCGCGCAGGTATCCGGTCAGCCGCTCGCCCGCCGGTCCGGTCAGCGCCTCGAGCTGGTCGCACAGCACAGGCGTCAGGCCGAGCGTGATCGGCGCGTCCGTATCCGCGAGCACGTCGACCAGCGGCAGGTAGACCGCGGCTACGGCCTCCCAGAGCCACTCCTCGCCGAACGGCCAGGTGCCGAAGCCCTCGACGTACGGCATGTGCGAATGCAGGACGAGGCAGAGCGCGCCCCGGTCGCGGCTCATCGCAGGAGGGCTACGAGGTCGAGCGCCCGGTCGAGCGGTCCCTCGCGGAGGGCGAAGTCGCTCGCGGCGATCGCCGGCGTGAATCGGTCGTAGAACGGCTTGGTGAGACGCAGCCGTGGATGCACCGCGTCCCAGCCCAGCTTCAGGACGATCTCGTGGGCGCGCAGCTTGCGCGCGTGGAAGAGGCCGAGGATCTGGACGTCGTCGAAGACGCTCTCGCACAGCGCCCGGAACTGCTCGGGCCGGTACTCGCGCAGATGCCAGGGGTTGTCGGACTTCTCCGCACCGGGGGGCGCCAGCGTGAGGACGTTCGGCGTCGAGACGTACGCCGTCCCGCCCGGCCGCAGCATCCCCTTGAAGTGACGCAGCACGCCCTCGTCGTCCTCGACGTGCTCGATCGTCTGGAGGAAGACGACGGCGTCGCACTCCTCCGCGTATGAGTCGACGAGATCGCGAGCGAAGTCGACTCCGGGACCGCCGTAGCGCGCGCGGGCGTGCTCGAAGGCCTCGGGGTTGGCATCGACACCGGTCACGTGCTTCGCGACGCGCGAGAGGATGCCCGTGCCATAGCCCTCGCCACATGCCATGTCGACGACGTCGAGGCCGGCACAACGAGCCGCCACCCAGTCGTAGACCGCCTGGTGGCGGCGGTACCAGTAGTTCTCCTCGGGGACGTCGGGGAGCGTCCGCTCGCCGGTCAGCGCAAGCGGCGGCACGCCCTCGGGCTGGTCTGCCTGCACGTATTCGCGAGCCTGGGCCACGGCGGCCGGGAGTCTACGGAGGCTCCTGTTCCCCTACCCTTCCCGCGCCATGGCCGCCCCTGCCACACCGGAGGAGATCCACGAGGTCAACGTCCGGTACCACGACCTCGCCGCGCAGCACTACGACTCGAAGTGGGGGATCGACTACGGCGAGCTCGGCCAAGGTCAGGTGACCGCGAAGATCGCCAAGGCGCTCGGCGGCGAGCTGGGCCACTACGAGCGCGGCTTGGAGATCGGCGCCGGCACCGGCTACTTCGGCCTCAACCTCGTGCTCGCGGGGGCGATCGACAACCTCGCCGCGGCCGACATCTCGCCGGGGATGCTCGACGTGCTGTCGAAGACGGCCGACGCGCTTGGCATCGACGCGGAGACCGCGTGCACAGAGGCGTCGTCGCTGCCCTTCGAGGACGGCTCCTTCGACATCGTCTTCGGCCACGCGGTACTCCACCACCTCCCGCACCTCGAGGAGTCGTTCACGGAGTTCATGCGCGTGCTGCGCCCGGGCGGCGTGATCGCCTTCTGTGGCGAGCCGTCCCACTACGGCGACCGCCTGGCGGAATATCCGAAGCGGGCCGCCTACAAGGCCTCTCCCGCCTGGCGTGCGCTGCTGCGCGCCCGCCCGGCCGATCGCAGCTCCAGCGAGGTGGCCGAGGAGGACCTGCTCGAGAACGTGGTCGACGTCCACGCGTTCACGCCGGCGACGCTTGGCCAGAGCGCCCGCGCGGCGGGGCTGGCCGACGTCAAGGTGCGCGGCGAGGAGCTCGCGGCGAGCCTGTTCGGCTGGGTCAACCGCTCGCTCGAGGGCAGCGCACGTCCCGAGGACGTCCCGATGCTCTGGCGCAAGTACGCCTACCACGGCTACCTGGCGCTGCAGCGGCTTGACCGCACGGTGCTCGAGCCGCGGCTGCCTGCGGCCGTCTTCTACAACCTGCTGATCTCCGCTCGCAAGCCAGCCTGACGGTAGCGCTCGAGCGCTAGCTCGCGCGCAGCGCGGTGGTCGACGATCGGCGCCGGGTAGTCCGTGCCGATGGTGCAGCCGACCTCGCACTGGACATCGTCGGGCATCGTCCACGGCTCGGACAGGTAGCGGTCCGGAACGGGGTCCAGCTCCGGTACGTAGCGCCGGACGTACACGCCCTCCGGATCGTGGCGCTCCTGCTGACGCGCAGGATTGTAGACCCGCCGGTAGACCGGCTGTGGATCGACGCCGACCGAGCCGATCCACTGCCAGTTGCCGTTGTTGCTCGCCTCGTCGCCGTCGATCAGCATCCGCATGAACCAGCGCTCGCCTCGTCGCCAGTCGATGCCGAGGTGCTTGGTGAGGAACGAGCCGACGACGAGGCGGGCGCGGTTGTGCATCCAACCCTCGCGTCTGAGCTGGCGCATGCCGGCGTCGACCAGCGGATAGCCGGTACGGCCCTCACACCAGGCGTCGAAGTCCTCGTCGGAGCGGTTCCAGTCGATGGTCTCGCGGTAGCGCTCACGGAACTCGAGCCTGGCGTTGTCCGGGTGGTGAAGCAGCAGTTGGGCGTAGAAGTCGCGCCAGCACAGCTGGCGACGGAAGGCGTCGGGTCCCTCTCCGCCTGGGAGCAGGCTCTCGAGCTCGAGGGCCGAGACGCAGCCGAAGCGCAGGTAGGGCGAGAGCCGCGATCCGTTGTCGCGGCCGAGGGCATCGTGGTCGCCGGCGTAGTCGTGGACCGGACCGCCGAGGAAGGCCCGCATCCGCTCGCGCCCCGCCGTCTCTCCACCGCGCGCCGGCTCCTCGACCTCCTGCGCCAGGCCGAGGTCGCTCAGGCAAGGCACGTCGCCCGAGTCGAGCCCGTCAGGCAGGGGAGGCAGATTGCGCGGCGTCGGCGCGATCGCGCGGCGGCCCTCAGCGAGCCAAGCACGGTGGTATGGGCTGAAGACGGTCTGCGGAGACCCCTTGCGGGTACGGACGTCTCCCGGCCGATCGGCGACGTAGAGACCGGGGTGCGGCCGAAGCTCGACAGCCTCATCTTCGAGGGCTTGCGACACCCGCGCGCCGCGCTGGCGCGCAAACGGCGTCACGTCTGCCGTGAAGTGGATCGCCTCGGCGCCAGTCTCGCGCGCAAGCTCGCGCAGCTCGCGCTCGGGCGGCCCGTGCCGGACCACCAGCCCCGATCCGCGCTGGCGCAGCGCCTCGTCGAGCTCGCGCAGGCACTCGAGCATGAAGTGCGTGCGTGGCCCAGATGCATGGCGGCCCTGCAACAGGCGGTCGTCGAGGCAGAAGACGGGCACGAGACGATCCGTCCCCGCTCGCGCGGCGTCGAGCGCGGGGTGGTCGTGGACGCGCAGGTCGCGCCGGAACCAGACGATCTCCGTGGCCATCGTTCGAGGGTACGTCGGCGGGACCGGACTGGCTCACCGGCGCTAGGACACGGACTCGACCGCACCGCCGCGGCGCGGATCGCCGCCGCCGGTCATCTCTCCCGTCGAGGGATCGCGGACGACGGCCTGGACGCCGCCGAAGTAGAGGTTGCGGTCATCCCAGCGGCGCAGCTGCCAGCCATCCGCGGCAAGCGAGGCGAGCGCCTGCTCGTCGACTCCGGGCTCAGCGTCGATCAGATCGCCCTCGACGTGCAGCCGCGGTGCGTCGACCGCCTGCTGGGCGGCCATGCCACCGTCGATCGCCGCCGCGATCGTTCCGACGATCGCGGAGCGGATCCGGTTCGAGCCGGCGGAGCCGAGCGCCATCTCGACGTCGCCGTCGGCGAGCACCACCGTCGGCGCCATCATGCTCGGAACGCGCATGCCGGGCGCGTGCTGGTGGAAGCCGGACGGGTTGAGGTCCTCCTCGCCGAGCATGTTGTTGAGGTGCATCCCGGTGCCTGGGACCACTACGCCAGAGCAGGCGCCGTTCGAGCAGGTGACGGTTGCGCAGGCTCCTTCGGCGTCCATCACCGACAGGTGGGTGGTCGACCCGAGGCGCGAGGCGATCTCCGAGGAGACCTCGTCGAGCGCCGAGGGGGCGAGGAACGTATCGGCGTAGTCGTCGCGTCCTAGGCCCTCGACGAACTCGGCGTCGCGTGCGCGGTTGGTCGACGCGATCACCTCTGCCAGCGCACGTGTGTCGCCAGGCCGGTCGATCCGCCCGAGCAGCTCGAGCGCATCGGCGATCAGGATGCCGCCGGACGACGGCGGCGGATTGGTGAGCACCTCGCGGCCGCGGAACCACGCACGGACGGGCCGGCGCTCCACGACCTCATACGCCCCCAGGTCCTCGTGCGTGATCCGTCCACCGCGATCGACGACCCAGTCGCTCACCGCCGCGGCGACGTCGCCGCGGTAGAGGAAGTCCGGGCCCTCGGCGCCGAGACGGTCGAGCAGGTCGCCGAGCTCCGGCAGTCGTACGCGCTCGCCGGCTCGAGCGGGTCGTCCGTTCGGCTCGTAGATGGCGGTCGCCTCCGGCGTCGAGCGGAAGATCGGGCTGAGGACGCTCAGCAGCACCTCCTGCATCGGGCCGACCTCCACCCCCTCGCGAGCGGCCTCGGCTGCCGCGCCGGTCAGGTCTCCAAGCCGCATCGTCCCGAAGCGGTCGAGCGCCTGCGCGATGCCGAGCGTGGTCCCGTACACCCCGCAGGACGACGGGCCGACGTGGAAGACCTGGGTCGAGTCCGCAGAGAAGTAGACCTCGATCGGGATCAACGGCGCCGGCTCCGCTCCGGTCAGGCCGTGACCGGGGGCGGCGACGAAGAAGTCGAGCAGGTGGCTCTCGCCGCCGGCCGTGTGGACGAGCATGAAGCCGCCCGCGCCCGGCCCGGTCAGCGGCGACTCGGCCGCGAAGGACATCAGGACCGCGGCCACGGCGGCGTCGACGGCGTTGCCGCCGGCGCGCAGCACGTCGGCTCCCGCCCGAGCGGTCTTCGGATGTCCGGCTGCGACGACCCCCTTCATCAGGGGGCGAGACTAATGCGCCTCAGCGGCGGCGGGGCATGAACTCGGGCACGTCGAGCTCGCCGAGGCCGGCGGTGACGCGCTCGCGACGTGGCGCCGCGCGAGTGACCGTCGGCTCGCGATCGACCTCGGCCGGGATCGACGTCCGCTCGCGGCTGCGCTGGCTCTGTGCTCGACCGTCGTAGCCCGTCGCGACGACGGTGATCCACACCTCGCCCTCGAGCCGCTCGTCGACCATCGCGCCGAAGATGATGTTGGCGTCGGGATGGGCCGCCTCGGCAACGGCCTTGGCGGCCTCGTTGACCTCCCATAGGGACAAGTCCGTGCCGCCCGTGATCGACAGCAGGATCGACTTCGCCCCGTCGACGGAGGTCTCGAGCAGCGGTGACGCCACAGCGGCCGTAGCTGCGTCCATCGCACGGTTCTCGCCTGTGCCCATGCCGATCCCGAGCAGCGCCTGACCGGCCTCGCTCATGATCGTCCGCACGTCGGCGAAGTCGAGGTTGATCAGGCCGGGAAGCGTGATCAGGTCCGAGATCCCCTGGACGCCCTGACGCAGCACGTCGTCGGCGACGCGGAACGCCTCGACCATCGACGTCTTCTTGTCGAGCACCGACAGCAGCCGCGTGTTCGGGATCGTGATCAGGGTGTCGACCTCGGCGGCCAGCGCCTCGATCCCCCGGTCGGCCTGAGCGCTCCTGCGCGCGCCCTCGAAGCCGAACGGCTTGGTGACGATCCCGACGGTCAGCGCACCGACCTCGCGGGCGATCTGCGCCACCACGGGCGCCGCGCCCGTGCCGGTCCCGCCACCCGCGCCGGCGGTGATGAAGATCATGTCCGAGCCCTTGAGGTGGCTCTTGAGCTCGTCGTACTGCTCCATCGCCGACTGACGGCCCATGTCGGGATTGGCCCCCGCTCCGAGTCCGCGCGTCGAGTCGCTGCCGATGTGGATTCGCGTGGCGGCGCCCGACTGCTCGAGCGACTGCATGTCCGTGTTGACCGCGACGAACTCGACGCCCTCGACCTGGGCCTCGATCATCCGGTCGACCGCGTTGACGCCCGCTCCGCCGACACCGACGACGCGCAGCACGGGGTCGTGCTTGAGCGGCGAGACGGGCTGGTGGATCGCCTCCTGCTCGTAAGCCGACTCGGCACCACGGCGCTCGGGAGCGCGATCGAGGATGTTCTCCGGGATCTCCGCCGAGAAGACGGAGCGCAGGCGCTCCTCCGGCGTCGGAACGCCGTCGTAGCGGCTCGTGGTCGCACGCTCGCGGCCGGCGGGGGTCTCGGGAGCCGGCTCGCGGCGCGGCTGCTCGACGGCCGGCTTCGAGGCCGCCTGCTTCGGCGGGGCCGGGGCCTTCGCGTCGGGCTTCTTCGCGCCGTCCTGCAGGCCCTCGTCCTCGGTCTTGCGGAACAGGGCCGCGAGGGGGCCCTCCCGCATGCTCGCGCGCTTACCGCTTGCCATTCCCGAGGACCTCCTTAGCCAGCTGGCGGTAGGCGTAGGCCGCCTTGCCGTCAGGGTCGTACTTGAGGACGGACATTCCCTTGACCGGCGCCTCGGCGAAGCGGACGGTCTTGGTGATTCGAGAGGCGAAGACCTGGTCGCCGAAGTTCTCCTCCAGCAGCTCGATGGCCTCCTTGGCATGGACGGTGCGGCTGTCGACCAGCGTGGGCAGGATGCCCTGGATCTGAACATCCGGGTTCAGGTTCTCGCGGATCATCGAAAGCGTGTTCTGCAGCTGCACCAGTCCCCTCATGGACAGATACTCGCATTGCACGGGGACGATCACCTTGTCAGCGGCCGTGAGGGCGTTGATCGTGAGCAGTCCGAGGCTCGGGGGAGTGTCGATGCAGATGAAGTCGTAGTCCTCGAGGATCGGCGCGATCGCCTTGGAGAGCGAGCGCTCGCGACCGATCTTGGTCGACATCGCGATCTCGGCTCCGGCGAGGTCGATCGACGCGCAGGCGACGTCCACCTCACGCTTGCGTATGACCTCGCGGATCGACATGTCGTGGACGAGCACGTCGTACATCGAGACCTCGAGCGAGTCGGGATCGATCCCCTGGCTCATCGTCAGGTTGCCCTGCGGGTCGAGATCGATGCACAGCGCACGGTGGCCGGACTCGACGAACGCCGCCGCGAGGTTGAGCGTCGTGGTCGTCTTCGCCACGCCGCCCTTCTGGTTGGTGAACGCGATTACCTCGGCCTTCGGCGTCACGGGTGCCTCCAGGTCGGCGGGCTGCTGTGTCGGGTTAGCCATTACGTGGTGCCTATTCGCACGTGCAGAGGCGATTCCTTCCCCGTGCCGCATAGCCTTGCGACGGTGAGAGCCCTCCTGGACAGGCGGTTGATCTTCGTCACGGGCAAGGGCGGAGTCGGCAAGACGACGGTCTCGGCGGCGCTCGGGCTCGTCGCCGCGCGCGCGGGAAAGCGAGTGCTCGTCTGCGAGGTCGCGGCACAGGAGCGAATCACCGCAGCGTTCGGGCTGCCGCCAACCGGTTTCGAGGAGGTGGAGATCGAGCCGGGCCTTCACGCCTTCTCCGCCAATCCCGATGACTCGATCCGGGAGTGGCTCTACTACCAGCTCCGTTCGCGCACGCTGGCCGGCTTGGTGAGCGGCAACCGGATCTTCGGCTATCTGGCAGCCGCCGCCCCCGGCCTCGCCGAGCTCGTGACGATCGGCAAGCTGTGGGAGCTCGCGCAGATCGAGCGCAAGACGCCGAAGTCGGCGCCGTACGACCTGGTGATCGTCGACGCGCCGGCGACCGGTCACGGCCTGGCGTTACTGCAGGCGCCACAGACTTTCGGCGAGATCGCTCGCGTGGGACCGATCCATCGACAGGCCGAGACGATCCACGCGTTCATCCGCGACCCGACCGCAACCGCGGTAGTGGCCGTCACGCTTCCCGAGGAGATGCCTGTCAGCGAGACGATCGACTTGGAACGTCGACTCGATGGCGCGCTGGCGATGCCCCTCGAGCGCGTGTTCGTCAACGCTGTGCTCTCGGAACGGCTGACCGCCAAAGACGTCGAGGTGCTCGAGGACACCAGTGGAGGATCCGCGCAAGTCCGACGCGCAATCGGTGCGTCGCTCGCGGCCTATGAGACCACACGCGCACAGCGGACACAGCTGGCTCGGCTGCGCCGGACGCTCGCCGCCAAGGCGGTCACGCTCCCTCACCTCCTGACGCCCGACGTCGAGCGCCCAGACCTCGACCGCCTGGCGGGGGCGTTGGAGCGGAAGCTGTGAGCGGCGGGTCGCTCGAGACCGTCGTCAGGTCGAAGGACGTCGTGGTCTGTGCCGGATCAGGAGGTGTCGGCAAGACAACCACCTCGGCGGCGATAGCTGCCGGAATGGCGGCCCGCGGGAACAAGGTCATCGTGCTCACGATCGATCCGGCTCGGCGGCTTGCCGATGCCCTTGGCCTCCCTGCCGTCGGCAACGAGGAATGCCGGGTCGCTCCAGAGCGGCTCGAGCGCGCGGGCCTCGACGGGAACACATCTGGGGAGCTGTGGGCGATGACGCTCGACGCCAAGCGGACCTTCGACGAGCTCGTCGAGCGCAACGCGCCGGACGCGGCGACGCGCGACGCCGTGCTGGGTAACTCGATCTACCGCCAGCTGTCCAACGCCGTAGCTGGTTCCCAGGAGTACATGGCGATGGAGAAGCTCTATGAGCTACATCAGTCTGGCCGCTACGACTTGGTGGTACTCGACACACCACCCTCTCGCAACGCACTCGACTTCCTCGAGGCCCCCGGACGGCTCACGCGCTTCGTCGACTCTCGTTCGCTCGCGTTCTTCCGTGCATCGGGCGGAGTCGGGCTTGGACTCTTCGGTCGCGGAGCCGGGGCGCTGTTCGCCGTCCTCAAGCGTGCGACGGGCCTCGATCTGCTGCATGACCTCGCTGACTTCTTCAACGCCTTCGGAGGAATGGCACAAGGTTTCCGCGACCGCGCACAGTCGGTCGAGGCGCTGCTGCGCGACCAGCGTTCCGTCTTCCTGCTCATAACGGCACCGCGAGCCGCCGCGATCAGTGAGGCCGGCTTCTTTCATGACAGGCTCGTCGAGTTGGACATCCCGCTTGGTGGCGTGGTCGTCAATCGCGTACGTAGACGCGTGAATGTGAGCACAGGTCAAGCACTGGAAGATGCCCTGTCCGTGTGCCTGGACCCGCAGCTCGCGCGCAAGGTATCGCGCAACACCGACGACCACAATCGCCTTGCGGACCGCGATGCCGAGAACGTCGAACGCCTCGTAAAGCAGGTAGGCACTACGCCGACCTTCATCGTGCCGCAGCTCTCTGGCGACGTGCACGAGCTCGAAGCACTCGCCACGATGGCGAAGTGCCTGTTGCGCTCATAGATCCGCTCTGCAAAGAGCTATCCCGGATATAGGGTGCGCCGGAGCCCGTCGTCAGGACGGGCTCCAGCGCGGCAAACCGACGACCGAGATCGCCGGACTTCGCACTGTACAAACTGCGGAGCCAAGCGACAAGCCGCACAGCACAAAGGCCGGGGTTCGTAGACGTCTTGGACACGTGTAAAGAGAAGGAGGCTGGCCGCGATTGCCGACGATTCTCGTGCCACGGTTCGTCCCTCCCAGCTAAGGTCCCTGAAGAAATCGGGGGTCGCATTCGGGCCAGGAGGGGACGGGATGTGGAAGGCATTGAGCTGCTTCGTCGCGGCGGTTGCGTTGAGCGTCGGCGCCTGTGGCGAGGACTCCGGACGTGCGGCCTCTGACCACTTCGTGGCGTCGCGCCAACCGGAGAAGTCTTTTGCGCCACTTCTAAGCTTGAACGGACGTGAGAGGGCCTTCCCGGTCAGCACGAGCTACTTCCTTCGGAACTCCGGGCTCGAGTGGGTAGGCGGACCGTGCCCGGGCCTCGAGATCGACATAGCGGCTGGGCGGAACTCGCTTCCGCTGACCGGCGTCAAGAACCTACCCCGGCTGCAGGCGCGCCGTCTCGGCAAGGAGCCGGCCTACCGGCAGAGGGCAGTTGCCCGCGGATGCGCGGGCTACCGCTCCGAGTCGTTCTCGTCCTCGCAGCACACCCGCGTCTTCGACTCGGAGGACCGACCGCCGGGCGTCTATCTCAACGAGGGGTTCAACCTGGACATCCTCACGGATTACCAACACGGCGAGAAGAAGCTCGCTCCGGACGGCTCGCTCGCTGGTATACCCGTCTACTACGCAGTGGAGAGGCTGGATGAGCGTCGGCAACTGAGAGTCTCCTACTGGCTCCTCTTCGGCCGCGGCGAAGCGATCGGGCCCGACGGCAAGACGGTCGTACACGAGGGCGATTGGGAGAGAGTCGACGTGGTGCTGCGGCTGCGCGGCAGGCACCGGTTCACGCCGGTAGCCGTGCGATATCGCGTCGACTCGAAGATGAAGGTCGTGCCTTGGACAGACGTGGAGCACGTCGGTGGAACTCACCCGGTCGTGTACATCGCGCCGGGCAGTCACACGCCATATCCGCACGGTGACGACACCCGGAAGCGATTGGCTCTGCGATCGTGGTCGCGGCTGCGAGACGTTCGTCGCGAGCCGTGGTACGGGTACGGTGGTGGTTGGGGTGCGTTCGGCTTCTCCGACGCTGAGTCGGGTCCGCTCGGGCCCTCGCCGTACAACCTAAGCAGCGACACCGGAATGGCGCCTGGGGGCTTCTGAGAGCTACTCGCCTAGACCGGAGCCGAGTACTCGGTTGGATCGTCCCAGTCATACTCGAGCTGCGTCGACTCGGCGTCGGCGTGAACCACCGCCGCCGCGATGATCGGCTCCCCGGCCGGCTCAGGCGGAGCGATCCGCTCCGGTTGCTCGAGCAGCAGACCGTCGGAGACGGCACGTAGATCGGGATCGAGGTAACCGCAAAGGACGTCGCGCAGCAGCGCCCGCAGGTGACGCTCGACCTCCTCGACCAGCCCGCGCGGGGAGTCTGCACCGATCGCGTCGACGTAGTCGTCGCTCGGCGCGTCGCCCATCAGGAAGCGCTCGAGCGCTTGGGCGAGCTCGATCCTCCGTCGGACGAGGCGTCGCTCGCCCTCCTCGGCACAGAGGACGGCGACCCGAAGCGCGAGCGCGGATGCAGTGTCGGAGCCACGCTCGAGCAGCGCTCGTAGCGCAAGCAGGTAGTCGGAGAGCGCCTCGGCATCGCGCCGGCGGCCACAGCCCATCTCGAACCGCGAAAGTGCCCACGCGATCGGGCCGACCGGCTGACTACGGACGATCGCGGCGAGGAACTCGCGCAGGTCGGCGTCCTCTCCCTCGGCGAGGCTCCACGGCACGCCTCGCGCCTCCCCGTGGGGATCGAGCTCGAAGGGCTGCCACACGCCATCGCCGGTCCGGCGCCAACCGACGCCGGCAAGCGCCACGCCACCCGTCTTCCACAGACGCAAACCGCTCACGACCGCACGAAAGCGATCGCGCGCCTCCTCGATCGGCGGGACGTCGCCGGGACCGACGTCGCGGGTGAGTGTGAGCATCACGTTGGAGATGCGACGGCGCTCGTCTTGCGCGGCATCGACGGCGGGCCCACCCCAGAGTGCCTCCTCGGGCCCGTCCGTATGACCGCCGCGTACGAGCGCGATGCCATCACCCAACTCGACGCGGTCGGCCTCGAGCTCGAGGCCGTATACGGCGGCCAGGATCGTGGCGGGCTGGCTGCGCTCGTAGAGAGTGCCCTCCACGTCGCGATAGACGCGCTCGAAGCGCTCCTCGGGAAAGGACAGGTCTGTCGCGTCCTCGTACAGCCGCTCGAGCATCGCGCGCAGCGCGGGCTCAGCCTCTGCCCCGTGCAGCCCGTTGACGCGCAGATAGGCTGCTGCGCCCGTGCCCAGGGCGATCGCGGCCCGCTCACATGAGGGAAGGTGTCGTAGTCGCGGCCACCGCTCAGCGATGAACTTGGCAGTCAGCGGCCGGTAGTTGTAGAGCGCGGGACCACCACGACGACTCGCCTGCTCGAGGTCGAACTCGATCTCGTGTCCGGCGTCCTGGTCGTCGCGCAGCAACGCTGCCGACTCCAGTGCAAAGGCCCTCAGCGCATCGTGAAGCTCTCGGTTCCGCATACCCGGCGGTTCGCCGTGGTCCGTGCAGCTCCTGCTGCTTCGGTGTCGAGAACGGCCTAGGCGATCGCGGCGGCGGGCGCTATGCCCTCAGACGAAGCGACGTTGCCGCACTCGCCTCCGAGCCACTCTCGCCCATAGCTGCGCATGCCCTCGATCAGAGGCAGCAGCGCTCGGCCCTTGTCGGTCAGCGAGTACTCGACCCGCGGGGGGACCTCCGAGAACGTGTGTCGCTCGACCATGCCCTCGTCCTCGAGCGCGCGCAGGCGTAACGAGAGCGTCCGTGGCGAGATTCCGGAGAGCGACCGCTCGAGCTCGCAGAAGCGCGAGCGACCATCGGCCAGATCACGGATGACGAGGATCGTCCACTTGCCGCAGATGATCTCCGCGGTGGCACAGACGGGACAGGTAACATCGCTGGAGGAAACCGAAGAAGCCACAGCAAAGCCCAGCTTAGCGCAATGCTTCACCAACTGAAGCATTGAATCGCGACCCCAAACGGCGATCTGCACTAGCCTCGCGTCGGTGAGGGATCGGTTCGGACTCGGGTTATGCCTCTTGGCGTGCGCGCTTGCGCCATCGATCGCTCAGGCGGCTGACCCGATCATGCCGCTGTCGCAGGTGCGGCCGGGCATGAGCTGCACGAGCCTCTCGGTCATTCGGGGAACGGCCGTCTCCGAGTTCGACGTAGACGTCGTAGACGTCATTCGCGGCGAGGCTGCCGCCTATGGCCCGCGAATCTTGATCCACGTGTCGGGGCCGGCGGTGGACGCGACGGGCATCGGACCGGGCTTCTCCGGGTCGCCGATCTACTGCCCCGACCCGGCAGGCGCAGCACGGGTAGTCGGGGCGATCTCCGAGAGCGTCGGCCAGTACGGCAACCACGTGGCTCTGGCGACGCCGATCGAGGAGATGCTCGGCGTCAGCCCGACGCCTCCCCCGCGAGCCCGCAAGGCGCCAGCGCTTCTGCGTGTGGCGCAGCCGATAGCGACCCCCTTGACCGTCTCCGGCCTCTCCGGGCCTGTCCGTCGCGCGGCGCTCGCCGGCGCGGCGCGCGCGGGCGTCCCACTGGCGGTGGCGCCTCCCGGGCCGGCAAGCAGCTACGCGCCATACGACCTCACGCCTGGCACTTCGGTCGCAGCCGGCCTGGTCAGCGGCGATCTCACCCTGTCGGCGATCGGCACCGTGACCTACCGCGACGGACCGAAGCTGTGGGCGTTCGGTCATCCATTCGAGGCGGTCGGTCCGCGATCGCTGCCCCTGCTCGACGCCTACGTCTACTCGATAATCGACAACCCGCTCGGCTTCGAGGACGCAATCACGTACAAGCTCGCGTCGGCGGGTCGTCCCGTCGGCACGCTGACCAACGACGGTCTGAGCGCGATCGCCGGACAGCTCGGATCGCCGCCGCCGACGATCCCGCTGACGGTGTTCGCCCGTGACTTGACCAGCAAGCGGACTCACACGATCCACGCCCAAGTCTCCGACGAGCGTCAGCTCGACCTCGGATCGAGCCTCGGGCTCGGCGCCGAGTTCGCGCTCAGCGACGCGATCGTCGGCGCCCTGCAAGCCGAGCCCTTCGAGATGACCGCACGCACATGCCTCCGCGTCCGCGTTCGGCAGGCGCGCAAGCCGCTCGGCTTCTGCAAGCGTTACTTCGACCCCTTCGCGATGTTCGTCGACGTCGATCAGGCGACCTCGCTGATCGACGGCTACAAGTTCGGTCCGCTCGACATCCGAGACGTCTCGATACGGACCGGTGTGCGAGCGGGCGTTCGCGAGGCCTTCATCCTCGGTGCCGCGGCCCCTCGCAGGGTCCGGCCCGGTCAACGGATCCGCGTTCGCCTGCGCTTGCGGCACAGCCGCGCCGGGCGGTTCCGCAAGTCGTTCACGTTCCGCGTCCCGCGAGACGCGAAGCCCGGCCGTCGCACGTTGACCGTGCGCGGCAGCGGCTCAGAGGACGCAAGCCTCGAGGCGATCTTCGCCTTCCTGTTCGGTGAGGGCGGCGGTCAGAGCCGCCCACCCAAGTCAGTCGACGAGCTCTCCGCCCGAATAGCGGCACTCGGCACGCGCGACGGCGTCCGCGCCACCCTTGAGCGCAAGGGACGGGGACCGATCGTGCTGCCGAGCGACGAGGTGAAGATCCGCGGCAAGACCCGCGTGCCGCTGATCGTCTCGCGCCGCGCGAAGCGGAGCTAGCTCGCAGCTGCAGGTGCGAAGGCCTGCTCCACCGACGTGGAGCGCTGGCCCCCCGACGAGACGAGCAGCTTGAAGTCGTGCGGATGCGTAGCCGCCTTGAGCGCGTCCTCCATCGAGACGCGACCGGCCTCGACGTGCTGGAGCAGCGCCTGGTCGAAGGTCTGCATGCCGTAGTACGAGCCCTCGGCGATGACCTCCGGCAGCTTGCCGGTCTCCTCCTCGTTCATGATCATGTCGCGCACGCGACCGGTCATCCGCAGGATCTCGCAGGTCGCCACGCGGCCGTTGCCGTCCGGCGTCGGGACGAGGCGCTGGGAGATGACTCCCTTGAGCGTGCCGGCGAGCATCGCCCGCGCCTGACGCTGCTCGACCAGGGGGAAGAAGTCGATGATGCGGTTGACGGTCTCGGCCGCATCGACGGTGTGGAGGGTCGAGAGGACGAGGTGACCGGTCTCCGCCGCCGACAGTGCCGTGCGGACGGTCTCCTCGTCGCGCATCTCGCCGATCAGGATGATGTCTGGGTCCTGGCGCAGGACGCGGCGCAGCGCCCGCTTGAACGAGGTCGTGTCCTCGCCCACCTCGCGCTGGTTGATGATCGACTGCTTGTCCTGGTGGAGGAACTCGACGGGGTCCTCGATCGTGACGATGTGCTTCGCCATCGTCGTGTTGATCTGGTTGATGATCGAGGCGAGCGTCGTCGACTTGCCCGAGCCGGTGGTGCCGGTCAGCAGGATGATCCCGCGCTCCTCCTCGGCCAGCTCGGCGACGACGGGTGGGAGCATCAGCTCCTCGATCGTCTTGATCTGGAACGGGATGGCTCGCGCGACGACCGAGATCGAGCCGCGCTGGCGGAAGGCGTTGACGCGAAAGCGCGCTAGGCCTGGAACCGCGTATGAGAGATCGACCTCGTTGTCGGCGCGGAACTCCGCCATCTTCGACTCGTCTGTGACGAGCTGCTCGAGGACAGCCTCCATCACGGCGGGTGTGAGCGGCTCGGCGCCCGGAATCGCCTCGAGCCGTCCCTGGCGGCGGATCGTGGGCGGAGCCGGGACCTTCAGGTGAAGGTCCGACCCATCTACCTCGATGACGCGACGGAGTGCCTGCTCAAGATCGAACACTCCCCTCTCATCGGCCGGGCGGCCGTGGGGCTTGAGTCAAGCTCGGCTGGCTTAAGCCACGTCGCGGAGCTTCTGGGCCTCTGCGAGCGACTGCAGCTTCTTGAGCGACTGGTTCTCGATCTGGCGGATCCGCTCGCGCGTCACGTTGAACGTACGGCCGACCTCGTCGAGCGTGCGGGGATGCTCTCCACCGAGCCCGTAGCGAAGCTCGAGCACGCGCCGCTCGCGGTAGCTGAGGTTCTCGAGCGCCTCCTTGAGGGCTTCCTTGGTGAGGATCTCGGCGGCGCGCTCGTAGGGCGACTCGGCCCGCTCGTCGGCGATGAACTGGCCGAACTCGGACTCCTCCTCGTCGCCGACCGGCTTCTCGAGCGATACCGGCGCCTGAGCCGAGCGCTTGATCGAGTCGACCTCCTCCGGATCGATGCCGGTCACCTCGGCGATCTCCTCGGGGGTCGGCTCGCGACCGAGCTCGGTCACCAGCTTGCGCTCGGCGCGGCCGATCTTGTTCAGCTTCTCGACGACGTGGACCGGGATGCGGATCGTGCGTGCCTTGTCGGCGAGCGCGCGGGCGATCGCCTGGCGGATCCACCAGGTCGCGTAGGTCGAGAACTTGAAGCCCTTGCGGTAGTCGAACTTCTCGGCGGCGCGGA